>ERZ838827.24-NODE-24-length-228638-cov-21.216700_pt1 | contig 228638 bp, 197 predicted proteins | sample MGYA00519881_ERZ838827 | MGnify/ENA primary metagenome ERZ838827 (study PRJEB31850, sample SAMEA3708842) | human gut metagenome | biome: human gut; feature: human-associated habitat; material: faeces | place: China | collected 2014 ...
AAATATCATAGATGATATACAAGACATACAAATTGAAGTATCTTACGAGAAAACATTGACGAGAACGGTTGAGATCACAACAAATGGCGGTAACGTTTCTGTTAATGATAAAGCAGAGTCTGATCAGGCCAGTGTTGAAATTGCGCCAGAGTCCCGTTCCATCAAATTAAAACCACAGGATGGATATGCCATCGAGTCTATCAAAGCAGACGAAACAGAAATTACTTTAAAAGATAGTGATTTCCAAAATTATGCTTATACCTATATTGCAGACAAAGATGAAATTACAGAGGATGCGGAGCCTCTTCAGCTTACTGTAACGGTGAAAAAAGTAGAACTGGTTGGAAAAGAAGGAACACCGGAGGTTCAGTGGATAAAAGATACCACAGAATTAGACGATGATTTTATAAATCTTCTGAAAAATGCAATTGTTGATACCGAAAACAGCTATCCAGATCTGGATGAAATGGATAACAAGTACATTAAAGTAGAATATCTGGCAAGAGAGGGACTGTTTGGAAATAATACCTATGCGGAACTGGATTATATCCCAAGTGGCTTAGCCGGTGCTGGCGCACATAAATTTGGTGAGAATACAGATGCTAATGGCAATTCAACGGAAACGATCCGTATTTCCTTAACAGGAAATAGCCGTTATAAGGATGCTTCTGTTGAGAAGAAAGTTGTGTTAAAAGATATTCGTGAGGATGCCTCTTTTGCACTTCAGGATGAAACAGAAATTGCTTATACAAGTGATTTAGCTGCTTTTAAACAGACTGTATATGATCAGATCGTATGGAAGAGTGCTGGTGCTAAACCTGAAATCGGTAAATTTAAAATAGAAGTAAAAGGAAAACTGACAGACTATTCCCTTGAAACAGCCCAGCTCCTTGGACTGCTGAATGTTGACAAGACTCCGGAATTAAAGATTACCTTTGCCGGAAATGAAGCCTACCGTGAAGGAGAAATTACTGCTTCTGTTAAAATTGTGGATCCACGTCCAATTGGTGAGTTTACGATCATGACTACGCCAATTACTTATACTTCGGATGTAGAGAAACTGAAACAGGAGCTTTATGACAGAATCACATGGACCAATGGTGTAAAACCTTCTATTAATCAGTTTACCATGCAGGTAAAAACAGGAGAAATCAAAACAGATGGACTTCCTAATGTCGAATTTTATGTTAATCTGGACAAGGCGCCATCCACCAATCTCTCTGTTGGTACAAGAACATTTAAGGTGAAATTTGCAGGAAACGAAGAGTTCCGTGGTAATGAAGTGGTTGCTGATCTGGAGATCGTAAAAGCGAAAGCCTCCATTTCTGTTAAAAACAAAAAAATTATTTATGGTGATCAGATTCCAGAGGATCTGGTAGAAGTTGTTCCTTCTGATGCCGGAGTATTAAAAATCTATGCTGGTGTAAATAGTGACCTGGCTGCTGCTATTTGCATACAGTTCCCATCTTATATGGTTAATATTCCTGTAGTCGGAAACGTTGATCTGGCAGAGTACCTGGAAAAATTGCTTGGTGAAAGTGCATCTATAGATGATCTCCTTGAAAAGCTGAATTCAACAGAAGGGCAGGCTGTTTTATCGATATTAAAGGCAATTGGTGTGGATACAGATACTTTCATGAAAGCTTTCCAGACCATCAGCGATTACCTTCCAGAGAGTGTAACTTCCTTTAAAGTTACCTTTGGCGCTCCTCAAAAAGCAGGTGGTTACACAGTAATTGCCGCTGTTGTTGATCCAAATTACGAGGCTGCTGTTGGAATTGGCTCTTTGATCATTCTGCCAAAGACAGAAAATATAGAGTTGCGTTGGACTCAGGATTTCTCTGTATTAAGTTACAAAGATATTCCTCTGAATGATGACGGTTCTCTGGATGAAGAACAGGCCATGAAGCTGTTCGGCGCGGTTCTGATGGATAAAGAAACTGAAACCGTTCTTGATAGTAGTAAAGTGCGCTATTTGTTTGTTGGCAAAGATGGTGATAAAGAATTCTATCGCAGCAACAAACCATCTGCAAAGCCTGGTGTATACACAGAAACCGCCTATGTATTAAACGGAAATAACATGGATTGGCCTATTGTCCGTACCTATGTGATCGGACGCACAGCTGCACTTATTCAGTTTAAAGACGGACAAATGGAAACTGCGCCAAAAGAAGATAAGGAATACGGAACTTCCGAGGCTTTATTTGCAACAAAACATGTTACTTACAATGGGGAAGCACAGGAGTTTAAAGCCGGCCTGTACCTTGCTGCAACTCCGGAAACAGAAATAGAAGATGCGGACATCCAGTATCGTTATTACGATGTTGTGACAGGAACTTACCTGGAAGGACTTCCTGTAAATGCAGGTATTTATCGTGTTACTGCTGATTTTAAAGGAAATGGACAGTATACAGATGCTGCAGACCAGACTGGTTATCTGATCATTGAAAAGGCCCAGCCTAAATTTGTGCTTGAAGAACAGCAGAATTTTACATACAATGGCGAAGCTCAAAAGATCATGGTTCAGTCTGTAGAAGATCAGGATCCTGAAACAAAGTATTCTGTTCTGTATAAAAATGACCAGACAGACGAAAATGCTTCCCTGGAAGCTCCCGTTCATGCAGGAACCTATCGGGCTATCTTAGATCTGCCAGAAACAGCAAATTATGCTGCTGCCCATGCAGAAGTGATCATGAACATCATTCCTGCAAAGGCAACCATCGAGATCCATCCGGTTTCTTTCAGCTTTGATGAACAGACCCATGGAGGATCCTATTTGGTATATGGTATTAGAGATGAAATTCCTGAGCATGAAGTAAGCTACAGTACAGATAATGAAATATTTGTGGCAGACGAGCCAATGGCAGTAGGTACTTATGCAATGCGAATTCAGATCACAGATCCTGACTATGAAAATGATGTAGAAACACAGGAAGATGCAGTTGTCATCAAGGAAAAGGAAATTGTTCCTGTAATTGCAGAAGCGTGCCTTGATATTCAATATGTATGTAATGGTCAGATCGTAGGACATCAGCTCGTAAAAGTAGAAGGAAATTCCGGTGATCTCTGCCTGTTTACAGATGAAAATGTAGTGTTGGAAATTCCTGAAGGCTATGAGAAAGAAGCTGGTTTCGGAAGTATTGAAGTTCCTTATGGCGAAACAGCGCAGACGATTGTTTCTGTAAAGCTCAAAGAAACCCAGGATGATAATGAAAAACCTGGTGATAACGGTGACAACGACAACAGCGGAGATAATGACGATAACGGAAGCAATGACAATAACGGAAATAGCGGTAACGGAGGTAATGGCGGATCCAGTTCATCTAGTGATGGTTCTTCCTCTTCCAGCCGTAAGACCATTATTTCCGAAAGCGGAAGCTGGCGTCAGGATGAAAAGGGTATCTGGTTTGAAAGAGCAGCTAGCGGATATCCGAAAAACTGTTGGAGTTTTATTGATGGAAAATGGTTCCATTTTAATGCAGAAGGATACTTAACACTTGGCTGGTACCTCTCAGAAGACGGAAAGTGGTACTATTGTGCTCCAGACGGAACATTGGGCACACCGATCGGAGCTATGTATACCGGATGGCTTAAGGATGGAGCAGATGGTTACTGGTATTATCTGGATCCAAACACAGGAGAGATGTTAACAGGCTGGAGAGAGATCAAGGGACAGTGGTACTATCTCAACCCGGAAACTCTTGGTGACAGTGGCTGGATGCAGGATTCTTCAACAAAGCAGTGGAATTATAATGTGAAAGCCGTTATGCCAAAAGGCGCACTGTATGTCAACACACAGACACCAGATGGTTATTTCGTAGATGAAAATGGTGTTCGCAGATAATTTCTAAATTAAAAGGCAATGCAGAGTCAGATGTTTTTCCGGTTCTGCATTGCCTTTTTTAATTTTACGAGTAATTTGCCTTTGGGCGCTGATTTTAGGGGGTGATCCCCTGATTTTCTCTTAATTTAACCGCATTACGGGCGCTGCGTCGACGCTCGTCTTCAAGAGCAGCATAATGCTTTTTAGTGGTATTAACATCGGAATGGCCAAGAACATCTGCTACCAGATATATATCACCGGTTTCCCGGTAAAGGTTAGTACCATAGGTGCTGCGAAGCTTATGCGGAGTGATCTTTTTTAACGGCGTAACGATCTTTGCATATTTCTTAACTAAATTCTCCACGCTGCGCACATTCATACGTTTTTTCTGGAGAGAGAGGAAGAGAGCATTTTCACTGCCCTCTTCGGGGATAATGTCATTTCGTTCATCCAGATAGTCCTGTAGCGCCGTTTCTACTTCCGTACCAAAGTAAACAGTAACTTCTTTCCCGCCTTTCCGGTGAATATGGATCCCACCATTTTTGAAATCAATGTCATTTATGTCTAATCCTACACATTCAGAAACACGGATGCCGGTTCCGAGAAGCAATGTGAGAAGAGCGAGATCGCGCAGTTTAGTCCGGTTGTGAAACGCTTTCTGCTTATCAGTCAGACCATCCCCTTGTTCCACTGCATCCAGAAGAAGAGCAACTTCATCAATATCAAGACGGATGATTTCTTTTTCATGAAGTTTGGGAAGCTGGACCAAAGCAGCAGGATTTGTTTTCAGTTTTTCTGTACGGAAAAAGTAGTTATAAAAGCTTTTAAGGGAAGAGATCTTGCGCATAATTCCCCGTTCTTTATTAACAATTTCCTGATTGTGCTCATTAAAGCGATATTTTAAATATTCCATATATTCTTCCAGATCTGTTACCGTGATCTGATCCAAATGATCTAATGTAAAATCCATTCGTTCCATTTTGGAAAAAACCGGATTTTCCTTTTTGAGGAAATCGAAAAAAACAGAGAGATCATAAGCATAGGCAATCCGGGTCCTGGTAGAAGTTCGTGGTTCGATCCCACGAAAAAATTCTGTACAGAAGGGTGGGAGAGTCTTCGTCATTTCCCGCAGCTTTTTTATATTCTCAATATCTTTTTGTTCGTAATAGGGTAGTGTCGTTGCCATAATTATGTATGCCTCATTTATAATTTATATATAATAAATATTTTCAGATTATTTTGTATTATTATTTAGAAAGCCTGGGCCAGTCTTCAAAATTTCCGTTAATGACCGCATGAAATAAACGTTCACGGACACCGGGATTGTCCATATTCAGTGTCCGGATCAGATTTTTCACATATTCACGGTGTGTATGTCCATCCATAGGACATGGATTTTTACAGACAGGAAGCTGATATTTATTCCGAAAGCCTTTTACATCCGCTTCGGAGACCAGCATCAAAGGACGGATAACCGTTAAATCGGTACGATCCAAATGGGTAACCGGCGGAAAGGCATAAAATCGTCCCTCATATAAAAGCGACATTAAGGCAGTTTCGATCAGGTCGTCCTTATGGTGGGCATAAGCAATTTTGTTGCAGCCAAGTTCCAAAGCTTTCTGGTTTAGGGCACCTTTTCTCATTTTCGCACACAAAGCGCATGGATTAGACTCTTTACGGGCTTCAAACAGGATCTTTCCAATTTCTGTGGAGATGATCTCATAGGGAACATTAAAATCTGCGCAAAGGGCCTTTATAGGCTCTAAATTCATAGTATCTAAGCCCATATCTACAGTAATGGCAGACAGGGTGAAATGCTTCGGATAAAATTTCTGAAGCTGTGACAGACCATAAAGTAAAGTAAGACTGTCTTTACCACCGGAAATACCAATGGCAATATGATCACCGTTTTCAATCATCTGGTATTGGTCAATAGCCTGGCGGAGAAGGCTTAAGAGACGTTGGAGTTTCATTTGAGAGTGGGTCCTTTCTGAACGAGAATTAATAAAGATGATTTTGTTTTAGCATGTACGGATTATATTAATTAAAATAAATATAGAAATTTCAGAAAAATATAGAGACATTAAGGTATGGAGAGTGATATTCAACTATTCGCGAAACAATACTTTAACGAATAGTTAAACCGATTTCACATTATATTCTTAATAAACCACTTACATACATCCCAATATTTTCAATTATTTCCACATATATTTTATTTCATTTCATCTACGCATAAACTGACTTTCGCGAATAGTTGCGAATCACTCTCTTTCCTCGTGTTATCGGGCTTTTTGGCTTGATATAAAAAATATTATAGGAGGTTTTTGCATGAAATTCAAGGAATCTTTAAAAAAGTACGGTTGCCTGCCTGTTGCTACTGGTTTGGCTTCCGTGGGGCTGGCTGTTCCGGCTTTTGCTGAGGGTGCCGCTCCAACTGTTGTGACTGCATCTGATTGGTCAAGTGTTATTTCTGCGTTGACTGCTCAGATCTCTGTAAGTACGATCATTGCAGCACTTGCTACTTTTGTGGCTGCTGGTATCGGTATCGTATTTATGTGGTGGGGACTTCGTAAAGGTATCCGCTCCCTTATGGCAGCTTTCCGTAAAGGCCGCATGTCCATTTAATTTTTGTTTGTCTCCTGTAGTGAGGGCTTGCCGGTTTGGTAAGTCCTCTTTTGTTTAGGTGGTGTTTATGGAACTTAATTTATTAGATGGCTCGTTAAATCCTGTTAATATCGGGCGTGTCATTAAACATAACCATGACTTCTATAAGTCGCATCCCGGCTACTTCCGTCCGGAGGGGCTGTTGGTGTTCTGCGGTGAACAGGGTTCTGGTAAAACGTTATCGGCGGTGCAATATGTTAAGAAACTTTGTAGTGAATATCCTGATGCTATTTTATGTACCAATGTTCAAATTTCTGGGCTTAATCCTAGCACACATGTAGTTGAGTATGACGGCCTGGACTGCCTGAAAAATCTTGAAAATGGCTACTTTGGTGTGATCTATCTGATTGATGAAATCCACTTGGAGTTTAACTCTCTCGAATCGAAAAATATCGATATTGAGGTAATGATTGAGGTTAGTCAGCAGCGGAAACAACGGAAACACATTATAGGTACTAGCCAGGTCTATGGCCGTCTTGCTAAACCTTTCCGGGAGCAGATCAGAAACGTGGTGCTTTGCTCCAACTTCTGCAAGATCTTGCAGATCAATACTCTTATTGATGGCAGTAAGTCGGTTGAGAAAGACGGTAAACTGATCACGGAATCAGTTAAGCGGTTCTACTGGTTTCATGATCCGGCTTTGTATGACAGTTATGATACGTACGCAAAAATGAAGCGTTATAAAAAAGAATGGCAAGGAAGGAGGCTTACTTGATGGTTCAGGAAGCGATCAATTTATTTGCTGATGTGGTGGCAGCTGCTATCCCTTATGCAGTTGTGTTTGCGCTGGGTCAGCGGCTTGTTACTATGTTCTTGGGTATGGCTTTTAAGGGGCATGTTGAATTATGATAAGGCGGTGGAAAAATGTTATATTATGCAGTTTGTTTCTTTGCGTTGTGGGGGCTGTGCCGGTGTATGCGGATGAGTACACGCTTACTGAGGAAAGCTATTTGCATGATCCGGCGCGCTCTTCTGCTTCGGCGGTGGATTTAAATAGCTGGCTGGCTACAGTACCGGATGATATGGACTTTGATACATATCAGGAAATTATGGCTATGATGCATCCAGAACTTTCTGAGGATTATGAAGAGGATGAGCTGCTGGATGAGGACGGTGAGGATGTGACGGTTGCTTCCTCTTCTACTGCTAAGCGTTCCCGGTCTGTTACGTATAACAATGTTTCGGTACAGAGCAGCTATGTGCCGGATAATGATACGATTAACGCAACGTATTTACAGTATTTCAAGGATATGCTTGTTAAGCTGCCCTATGGCACGAAATATGTATTTTTTAGGGTCAATGACTATGAGTATCGGCTTGTGTATGGTAAAGAGCTGACCTATGAAAATGGTGTGTTTACCGGTTCGGATATGAATTATATCCGTTACTATCGTCAGAGTTCCGGCAATTATAATTATGATTGGCTGCTCTCTTCTGGCTCTGAGGGTGATTTTAAGCTTACGCCTAATGGTTACATGGTATACAGCAACGTGGGTGATCTTTATCCTTCTATGAATGGGGGTGCTTACAGTTATGAAGTTTACGCGATCGTTTTTGTGCTTGTGCTTAGTCTTTTGTTTAACATTGTCCATAGCTTTTTCTTCGTTGGCAAGTACCGCATCTAGTAGCAATGCTGTCCGTGTTCCGCGTGCTTCATGGTCTAATGCTTCTAAGGCATGGGATGATTTTAAGGACGGCTTTGATAAGATCAATGATGTTGATACGGTGGTTTCTGATGATATATCTGTTTCTGCTTCTGGTCCTGATGAGAACTATGGCAAGTCCTGGTGGCTCATGGCTTGGTTTGACAATAATACTGGTGTTAATCTTGTCTGGAATGATACGTACGGTTATTATCGTTTACCTGATGATTATATAAATAAGGGTTATAAGATTTATAATGTGCGTTTGTGTATTGCTCGGAATAGGTTGCCTTCGTCTGGTACTTATCTTTTTAAGTATGATTTTGTTCAAGGTTCTGTTGTTAATAAGATTTATAAAGCAGATCTGCAGTTTGATCTGGTTCAGAAAAATACATTAGATATATATCCTAAATATGAAGATGTGCCTTATTCTCAATCTGGTTCACATATTTCTGGCAGTTATAACGTTACTATTCCTAGTCGTTGTGTTCGATTGAGTTTGCTGCTGTACCCTAGTGGTAGTGATCCGGCTGTTAATTTTTCTGGTGTGTCTTTTTCGTTTGGTCAGATTCCTGATTCTTCTGTCGGTACTGCTGATTCTGGTGTTAAGTCTGATCCTTCACAGGATACTGCTGATAATACTGCTACTATAGCTGAAAACTCTAACCGCCAGGTTGAACAGGGTGATTCTATCATTGAACTGATTAAGAATACGATCCAGACTATATCCAGCCAGCTGGAAAGCTTCTGGAACCAGCTTGCCGGTGAGTTCACGAACCTGTATAACAAAATGAATCAGCAGCACGCTGAGAAAATGCAGTCTGAGCAGGATACCAGGGAAACGATCTCCAGTGAAGCGGAAAAGAGCCGGAATTTTATCGTTGACGGTATTATCAATGGCCTTAAGTCCTTATTCATTCCCTCGGATGATTATTTCAAGGCATGGTTTGATGATATGTACGCATTTTTCAATGACCGCTTCGGGTTCCTTATGTTTCCGGTGGATCTATTGGTTAAGATGGTTAATTTGTACCTCGGCGCTGACTCTTCTTTTACGGGCGTTCCTTTTCCTGAGTTTAAATGGATTGACGGTACCGTTATTATACCGGCTCAGTCGGTGCAGTTCACTTTCCTTGAAACGGATTGGGGCAAGGATATACAAACTAAGCTATATTTTGTTGGTAACATAATTATGATCGGGGCGCTGCTGTCCCTGATGCATCGGAAATTTGAGGAGGTGCTGCGGAATTGATACTGCAAGCGGTTTTTGACCTGGTGAAAAATGTGATCAAGTTGGTCTTTGGCTGGATCAATCTGCCGGATATGCCCGAAGCGGTGACCTCTGTTGTTGATGAGCTGTTCGCTCTGCTCCGTGGCTCTGTTGGTATGATGGGGATATTTTTAGACTTGAAAATGTTGAAAATCCTGTTGCCAGTGCTGCTGATCGTGATTAACTTTGAGCATGTTTGGAAATTCACTATGTTTATTTTGCGTAAAATACCATTTTTGGGTATTGAGTGATTGTTGGATAGGCCAGGCCCCCAAGGCGCTGCCGGGGGCCTGGTGTCTCTGACTGTCGGCCCCCTGTCTAATAAGGGGCCGTGACCGTGTAATTTTACACGCTAGGGGGATTTTTTATGCTGATGTACTACATGCCGTTTTTTGACGGTTCAAATTATTTTTCTGTTGATAACGTCCGCTTGGATCTTGAATTTTTATCGCCTAAACAGGTTGAAAATTTTCTGGTACAGATTCATGCTCTGCCTGGTTATCAGTATTATATGTCTTTGAAAGATTTTGCATACAGGCATTTATTTGTTTTTGGTGTTAAGGGCTTTTCTTTTTCTCTGGGGGTTGATTTCAACGGATCTAAAAATACAGATGTTGTTAAAGGTTTTCTTGATTTCAATCCTAACAAGATCCTTGGTGATGTCGTTTTCGGTGATGGATTCATTAAATCTGTTCATAATCCTTTTGGTGATGATGGTATAAGCTATAAAGACCTTGCGGAAACTCTCTCAGATCTTTTTAAACAGGTTTTAACGTACTTGGGTATGACTACACTACATATGCATGTAAAACGCTGGGATCTGGCTTGTGATGTGCCTGTTACAAGGTCTGATGTTCAACTTTTTAAAGATCGCCGTAAATATGCTCAGTTTTATATGTCCTCAGAAAATTTTACAGAGTATTTGGGTCAGAGTGATTCCGCCGGTCGTGTCAAGGTGTATAACAAGCGCCTGGAATCTGGTCTTGATTATGATCTTACCAGAATTGAGGTGACTTTGGATAGTTTTGGCTACTCTGATCTGCTCCATTGGTTTCCAGAGGTTTATAAGACTGATGTGATCCCGTTGGATTCTGATAAGATCATTGTGGGGCTGCTTCGTGAGGTCCCCTCAGACCGCCGTGACTTTTATGTTCGTAAGATTTCGGATCGGCGTACTAAGCAAAAGTATAAAGGGCTGCTGACTGCTGAAAAGTTTGAGGTTTCCGAACGTGCGTTCATGCATTTGGTTCATGTTCTCCAGCAATGGGAGTGCTAGGTGCTGCCCTGTTCCATATCTTTATTTATTAAATCATTTATGTATGTATTTAAAGATTTGTATCCTTTTGCTTTCCAGTGTTTTGTTATTAATTCTTTTTTTCCTTTTGGTACGTTAAAAATGCATCTGTCATAGTTTTGTTTTGCGTATTCAGTATCGTATTTTTGTTTATTAAATGTTCCCATATTTTATCTTTTGATGTACACTTTGTCACAAGTGCATAAAGCTGAGTATAACACTTTGTCACAAGTGTACATTTACACTTTGTCACAAGTGTTGTATACTTTGGTTTGTCAGCAGTTGAGATTCTAGTTTGCAGCTTCTTCTCTTCTGCTGGCGGCTACAAATTCCATATTACCATATTTTACCACTATTTACTATTTCTTATTTATTTTTGGAGGTGCTTTTTATGATGTTTGAAATTGTTGGAATTGAATCTATTAATTTTACTTCTCGTCAGACTGGTGACCAGATCACAGGTACTAATCTTTTCGTTCATTATCCCCAGGAAAACAACCGTCCCGGCTTACAGGGTGTCAGAACTGATAAACTTTTTGTAAAATCTGCCATTGATTGCTCCATGCTTTCCGTTGGTGATCAGGTGGAAGTGTATTATAACCGTTATGGCAAGGTTGACTCTGTACACTTGGCCTGAGATAGCTTAGGCTTTCTCTTCTCCTTTGAGCTTGGCAATGCAAAACGGCCGCTTGGAAGCGCCTGGCGGCCGGATCTTCATTGCCCTTGTTCGCTACCAGGCGCCTGCACCCCAAAGCTGGCGGACCATCAAGGCTGGGAGTACCTACGTATAGTGACTAAAAGGAAAGGGGTGGCCGGGTGATACTTAGCATATCGGAACAGGAATTACGCTATTTGAATTACCTTGTGTGCTGCCGGATGGATGATGTACAACGTAAGCTTAACCGGGAACACAGGCGCTATGATCGTTCACAAACTTCTATTGATGCTTTACTGGATCTTGAAGCAGAAATGAAGCTGGTTGGTGATCTGCATGACAAATTTTTGAACCTACGCTTACAGCTTGGGTTTTATCATTATTGACTCTGATAACTGGGAGTTTATGATATTACTGATGAAATAGAACGTTTGAACTTAAGAAAATAAAGCAAGAGTTTGTGAAAGCAATCTTTAACGAATAGTTAAACCGATTTCACATTATATTCTTAATAAACCACTTACATACATCCCAATATTTTCAATTATTTCCACATATATTTTATTTCATTTCATCTACGCATAAACTGACTAAAGCCCTAGTTTTTAATCCAGGGCTTTTAATTACTGTTCAATCAATCCATTCTATTATCGATCATATACTACAATTGATCATTTACATTATTCTCAAGTATCAATATCATTTAAAAATCATTTAAAGCAAATCACAAAATCGTTCTCAAAATCCCGCTTAAATATCCCATAGCCAGTTTCTCATCCGGTCCATCGGCAGTCAGGATCAGGGACTCTCCCTGTTTGGCGCCAAGGCTCATCAGGGATAAAACGTTTTTGCAGTCGGCAACTCCCTTGGCGCTTTCCAGTGTGATCTTGCACTGGTAGTCGGAAGCGGCACGGCTTAAGCTCATGGCATTGGCTGCATGAAGTCCGTGATTGGTAGAAATAACATAACGGCAGCTGATCATAATGGCATCTCTTCTTTCGCAATAATGTTGTTTTAAAATCGTTTATTTGTTATTTATTTATCTTTGAAAGCATTTTAACACAGACTTTTGACAAATACAATATTGGAAATTAAACTCCCGGACCTATCGGATCTGTATTTCCTGTATTTTCACCAGAAGCATTGTCATTTTCTGAATTTTCGGTTGTTTTCTGGACACCAGGTCCTTTGGAGGACTCATCCGCTGCCGTTTCCGCTTTTTCTGTTTCTTTTGGCTTTACAGTACCTGGGCCGCCTTCCGATGCGCTGGTAGTTTCTTTCTCTGTTTTGGAGTCGTCCAGTTTTTCAATAATAGCTGCTGTACTCTCTTCTGCTGCTTCATCCGTTGTATCGCCGGTCTCCTCTGTTGTTTCTTCTGCTTCAGAACTTTCTTCAGCTGCTGTTTGTGCAGCAGTCTGGGCCGGAGCATTATTTTTACTTGTTCCGGATGACTGGCTCTTGCTGTCTGATTTTCCGGAACCGGAAGAAGTCGGAGCCGCCTTACCACCTTCATAAAAACCTGATTCTTCAGCAATATGATCACTGATTTTCTTTACTGTAGAAGAAGGACTGTACATGGCGTCTTCCCCATACAGGAACTGATGAAGGGTAACTACGTTACTTTCCAGTGTTACAGGGATAACACAGTCCATTTTTCCCATTTTCTTTGTTTTCTGTGCAAATGGGAAGCCTGCTGTTTCACCAATATGATACTTACTTGCATTCTTTGCCATTGGAAGTACATCATCAACACCCACACTGGTGGAGATCTGTGGGAGGATCGCTTTTACCAGATTTGTACGGGTAGCAAGGTCTGCCTGTTTTGCTTTTTCAAGGGCCAGTGAAATAACCTTTCTCTGACGCTCTGTACGCTGGAAATCCGTATCCATGAGACGCAATCTACAGTAAGCTACAGCCTGTACACCGTCTAAATGGTTTGGACCTGCACTTGCCAGCTGTGTGGAACCAATGCCAGTAGAATTAACAGTTTCTGTAATAAAGGCATTAATATACTTAAATTCCGGCTGTGTGATCTCTATATCCACGCCGCCTAAAACATTGATCGCCTGTGCAACAGCTTTCCAGTTAAATGTAGCGTAATCGTTGATCTTCACATCCAGGTTCTCTTCCAGGGCAGATACCGCCTGTTTATGACCGCCTTTGAAATAAGCCTCGTTGATCTTATGGTAGGTCCCCTTGGAGTCGATCTTTAAATATGTATCACGGTAAACGCTTACCAGTTTTATTTCTCCTGTTTCCTGATTGATACTGCAGATCAGCTGGACATCCGCCAGGGCGTTTTTCGTATTTCCGTCACGGCTGTCTACACCAAATACCGCAATATTCCAGTATCCCGTAGCTCTGTGAAGGAAAGACCAGCCTCCATATACACAAAGCACCACTAAAAGGCTTAAAAGAATAACTGGCCATTTTGCCTTTTTCCGCTTTCTGGATGTTTTACCAGGATTGTTTCTGCCGGTTTTACCCGTTTTGCCTGATGATGCAGAAGCTCCCACATTTCCTGTAGTTCCAGATGTGCTATAACGGTTGCTGGTTTTTCTTTTTCCCCTGCTTTGGTTGCTATATTCGCTATATCGGTGAGAAACACCTGCACTGCGGCGGTTGTCGTTTTCAAAAGGAACTTCCAGTCCGTCCGGATCCGGTTCTTCCTCATATTCATAGTCGTAATCTTCTTCTTCGTAATAATCCTCGTCATATGTATGATCGGCAGGTTTTGTCTGTCTTGGACGGTTTTTATAGTTTCTTCCTGTTCCCTGGCGGCGGGCCCGCAAACGCTGCAGTTCGTCACCTTCCTTATTTTCATGTAAACGCATGATCGGTTACCTCTATTCTTTTCTTTCTTACTAAAAATAAATACCGTTTATTTTTCCCGGCGGTTTGGTCCACTCACGAACCCCGCGCTATCGCGCTCCACTGTCTGCTGACGCAGACGGTTCGTTCGTTGATGAGCTTGCGAAAAATAAATGCCACCTGCGGTGTCGCTTACTTTTCGCTGCGCTCATCACATTATAACATACCCTTTTAGCAAAATACAGTGTGAAACTCTTACAGAAACTTTAAGGCGGGCTGGGAAAAAGGTAGCATAATAGCGGCAAAATTAAGAGTTGACGCATATTGTAAATATGAGATATAATATACGGGATTTGTTTTTGGAGGAAACAAAGATAATAGTAAAGCTATAGCGCCATGCACCTGGGTCGGGTCGTGAACAGTAACGGATGAATGAATAATAACTTACTGCTGACACAGGTTAACGAGGTGGAGAGAGAATCGAACATATTCGGCGGGTGCTCTCCCATGCAGTCCGGGCGTGTTTTATACCGGAAAAATATGCGGGTAACTGCAAAACAAAGCTGGTATAACCGGACAGAACAGATACGAAAAGCAAAACGTCAAAACGAAATTAAAACAAGGTTAAAATGGAAGCAGACAGTCATATATCAGGGGGATCATATCCCTTTTCTTTGCGTACGCAATAGTCGGATATTTACGGCTGCTCTGGGAAAGGAATTGTATTATGTGCGGAATTATTGGATATACAGGGCCTCTTGAGGCAGATAACATACTTTTAAATGGACTGGCTGGTCTGGAGTACAGAGGTTACGACAGCGCCGGTATCGCTTATTTTGGAAATGACTCCAAGATCCATCTGATCAAAACAGTCGGTAAAGTAGCGGCATTAAAAGAACTGGTAAAACAGGAAAGCGACTGCTCTTCCCACTGTGGTATCGGACACACCCGTTGGGCAACCCACGGCGGTGTTACAACAGAAAATGCGCATCCACACCGTCAGGGACTGGTAACTCTCATCCACAACGGCATTATTGAAAATTATCATCAGCTTACAGAAGAATATGATCTGGCGGATCATCTGCTTTCACAGACAGACAGTGAAGTAGCTGCCGGTGTGTTAAATGCCCTTTATGAGCGTATGGATCATGATCCGCTTCTGTCCATCCGTCATTTTGTAAAAGAGCTTCAGGGTTCCTACGGCTTCTGTATCATGTTTGAAGACCGTCCAGGTGAGATTTATGCAGTACGCAATGTAAGTCCCCTTGTAGCGGCTTATACCCACTCAGGAGCAATGATCGCCTCTGACCTTACTGCTCTGATCGCTTATACAAAAGAATATTTTGTAGTGCCTGAGGGAAATATCGTTCGTCTGACTCCTTACAAGGTACGTGTTTATGATATGGAATTAAACCGTGTCGAGCCGGATATGATGGAAGTAAACTGGAATGTGGATGCAGCTATGAAAAATGGTTTCCCACACTTTATGTTAAAAGAGATCCACGAACAGCCGGATGCGTTAAAGAATACCATTCTTCCCCGTCTTTCCAAGGGACTTCCGGATCTGACAGATGACGGTATTCCGGATTTTATCTTAAAAGACTGCAGCCGCATCCATGTGATCGCCTGCGGAACCGCCATGCACGCAGGAATGGTGGCAAGAGCTCTGATCGAACCTGGTATCCGTATTCCGGTCACAGTATCTATTGCATCCGAATTCCGTTATGAGACACCTCTTATTGACGAAAAGACCCTGGTGATCGTGATCTCCCAGTCCGGTGAGACCATTGATACCCTGGCAGCTATGCGTCTTGCCCAGTCTTATCATGCACCGGTCCTGGCTATTGTCAATGTAAAGGGCTCCACCATTGCAAGAGAAAGTGACTATGTTCTTTACACACACGCAGGTCCTGAGATCGCGGTAGCCAGCACAAAAGCATATTCTGTACAGCTGGCTGCATTATACCTGATCTACTGCCGTATGGCTCTTGTTCGAGGCGTATACAGTCCAAAACAGGCTGAAGATTTTATGAAAGAACTCTTAGATGCCATCCCTGCTATGGAAGCTATGATCAACCGCAGAGATGAGATCAAAAATATTGTTACTCATATTATTTCCAAAAATGACGCCTTCTTTATAGGAAGAGGTCTTGACTACGCCTTCTCCTTAGAGGGAGCCTTAAAATTAAAGGAAATCTCTTATATCCACGCAGAGGCATACGCAGCCGGCGAGTTAAAACATGGTACCATTGCACTGATCTCCGAGCAGGTACCTGTGATCGCCATTGCTACCCAGGAGCATATTTTTGCAAAAACCATCTCCAATGTACGGGAAGTAAAGGCAAGAGGCGCTTTTGTGATCCTCCTTGTAAAAGACTCTGCTGTGATCGAAGATGATATCGCCGATGTTCAGATCCGTATCCCGGATATTGCAGACAGCTTTACTGTGTTCCCGATCGCTGCTATCTTACAGCTGATCGCATATTATGCATCTGTAGGAAAGAACCTGGATGTGGACCAGCCAAGAAACCTGGCAAAATCCGTTACTGTAGAATAAAATAAGAATACTGGGGAAAAATCCCCAGTATTCCGTTTACAATATTCTATATGTTTTATGTAGCAGTTTTATTTCTGCTTTTTCCATTCCTGTTTCTTCTTTGCCAGTTCCATGATAATATCAACGGCACCTTCCTGTCCTACAGCGCTGCTGTTGATACACATATCATAGCTCTTTGGATCGCCCCATTTTTTATTGGAATAGTAATTGTAGTAGCTGGATCTTCTCTTGTCAGTTTTGATCATCAGATCTTTCGCTTTTGCTTCATCTACATTGTAAAGCTCACTGACACGTTTGATCTTGTCTGCTTCATCTCCGGTGATAAATACACTGACTACATTTGGATAATCTTCCAGGGCGTAATCAGCACAACGTCCGATAATAACACAAGGACCTTCATCAGCCATTTTCTTTATGGTATCAAACTGTGCAAGGAAGATCTTATGATTGATCGGCATATCCGAATAACCGGTAGCTGTATAACCCATAGAATAAGAATCCATTACCAGAGAATAAAGAAAACTGCTGGTTGGGCGCTCGTCATGTTTTTCAAATAATTCTTCACAAAGTCCGCTGTGCTTTGCAGCCTGGGCAAGGAGCTCCTTATCATAGCATTTAACTCCCAGTTTTTCAGCAAGCATCTCTCCTATCTTCTTGCCGCCGCTTCCGCTCTGTCTTCCGATGGTGATAATAAGATTTCCTGACATAAAACCTACCCCTTTCCGCTTAGCGTCTGATGTCTGTTCATCTCGCCTTTCGTTATATTTTTTCTAGCATTTATCTTTTATACCTGTATTATAACTCAAAAATTCAGAAAAGTATATAGAAATATAAAAATGTCCGACAAATGTCGGACAAATAGGTTATTAAGGTAATGTATTCAAAAGCTTTTCAAAATATTCGGGAAGCGGGGCTGTAAATTCCATATACTCTCCTGTACGTGGATGGATAAATCCTAAAATTCCAGCGTGAAGAGTCTGCCCTTCCAGTCCGGCAATAGGACATTTTCCTGGTCCGTAAACCACATCTCCCAAAAGAGGATGTCCGATACTTGCCATATGCACACGAATCTGATGGGTACGTCCTGTTTCCAGCCGGCATTCCACATGCGTATACTGGCGGAAACGTTTCAGAACCTTATAATGGGTCACTGCATTTTTTCCATGATTATAGTTAATGCTCATTTTTTTACGGTCTGTAGGATGACGTCCAATAGGAGCATCAATGGTACCTGTATCATCTTTTAACACACCGTGGACAATGGCCTGATACCGTCTGGTAATAGAATGTTCCTTTAACTGAGCCGCAATGGAATTGTGGGCCATATCATTTTTACAGGCAATAATAACACCTGTGGTATCCATGTCAATGCGGTGGACGATGCCAGGACGCATTACACCGTTAATACCGGAAAGCTGGTCCTTGCAGTGATACATCAGCCCGTTTACCAGTGTGTGTGAATAATGACCGGCAGCCGGATGGACTACCATACCTTTAGGCTTATTGATCAGGATCACATCCATATCTTCATATAAGATATCCAGATCCATATCTTCCGGTTCGATCTCCGGTTCTACCGCTTCCGGGATATCTAAGGAGATCACCTCGCCTTCTTCCACCTGATAACTGGCTTTTACAGGTTTGCCATCTACCAAGACCAGGCCGCTTTTTAACAGTTTCTGGATATAAGAACGGCTTAACTGTTCATTTACAGTAGAAAGGTATTTGTCGATCCGCAGACCGCTGTCTGCTATTTCCGGGAAAAGTTCCTGTTTCACTGATCTCCGCCTTTCTTTTTAAAGCTGAATACAGCCATATCCTCGTCTTTATAATAGAACATGATCAGAAGTACCAGTCCAACAGCGGAGCATGTTACATAACAGTCTGCTACATTAAAGATCGGGAAGTTGATCAGGGAAAAATACAGGAAATCCACTACGTAGCTCTGGGTAATGCGGTCGATCATATTTCCAACAGCGCCGGAAGCAATAAGCATCAGGCATACAGCAAGAGGACGGTAATGTTTTCCATCAGGCATACGCCATAACATGTAAAGAACTCCTGCAAGAACTAAAACAGCGATCAGGAAAAAGAACAGCTGCTTCTCCTGGAGCATACCAAAAGCAGCTCCTCTGTTTTCTGAATAATAAAGTTCAAATACACCCCGGATGAGTACCAGAGGGGAGTTTCCCTTTAAATATGCGCTGGCAAGCCCCTTTGTCCACTGATCTAATCCCACCAGGATCACAAACCCTATGAGAAAACGTACAAAGAGGGAACGTTTTTCTTTTGTCATTTTCTGTCTCCTTCATTACCGCCGCAGATCAGGTCAAAACCTGTTTTCATCTCTTCTTCTGTAACAGTACGGTCTACATAGGCATTTCCCACTGTTTTTAAAAGAATGAATTTTACTACGCCGGAATCCATTTTTTTATCACTTTTTGTTGTTGCGTAAACGTCTTTCCAGTCAAGACCGCTTACAGTAACAGGCATTTCAAAAGCTTCAAAGGTATTTTTAATGTCCTGTACCTGCTCTTCGCTGATCATTCCCCGCAGAGCGCTGATCTTAGAAGCTGCAATACATCCAAGACCCACACAGTGACCGTGAAACTCTTTGAAATTCATTAATTTCTCCACTGCATGTCCCAGAGTATGACCAAAGTTTAACAGGGCGCGCTCTCCCTGCTCCGTAGGATCATTTTCTACTACCTGCTTTTTGATCTCGTTGCTGCGATATACCATATCTTCACAAATAGACAGGTCTCTCTTTAAAATAGACTCCCTGTTGTCTTTTAACCACTGATAATAAGATGCGTCCTTGATCAGTCCATGCTTGATCACTTCGCCCATTCCAGAGGAGAACTGCTCTTTTGGCAGGGTTAAAAGGGTATTCAGATTGGTATAGACCAGTCTTGGCATATGAAAAGCACCTACCATGTTTTTGTAGGCATCAAAATCAACGCCTGTTTTTCCACCGATACTGGAATCTACCTGGGAAAGCAGGGTCGTAGGGATCTGGATAAAATCAATGCCCCTTAAATAGGTAGCAGCCGTAAAGCCACACATATCGCCGATCACACCGCCGCCTAAAGCAGCTAACATATCCTTACGGTCAAAATGCTCTAAAATGAGATGTTCATAGATCTTTTTTACTGTATCCAGATTTTTATTCTCTTCTCCAGCCGGGATAACAAAATAAGAGATCTTCTTACAGCATTTGCTTAAACGTTCTTTTACTTCTTCCAGATATAAAGGAGCCACATTGGTATCTGTAACAATACAGATCTTGCGCTCAGACAGATGGAATTTGTTTACTTCTTCTGTCAGCTTTTCAAAAGATGGTTCCATTACAATATCGTAGATCGGTTTCTGGTCTTTATATACATTCAGGCGTTTTGACATATCATTCTCCTTAGTCCTGTTTTTCGTATTTTTACATAGAAAATCGGCAGACTCATCAGGGGTCTGCCGCATGCTTTGGTATTATAAATGGATGTTCAGGCTGGACATGTCCACTCCTGAGCTGACACCTGCTGACAGGATGTCCTGAAAATCACCGGACAGTTCCACGGAATCAGGTGTTGCAATGAAGATGTAATTGGAAATCTTCTGGAGATTTCCGTTCATGGAATAAGTTGCTCCGGAAGTGAAATCAATGATCCGCTGCGCGGTTTCCATATGAATTCCTTCCATATTAAGTACAACTGCTTTTCCAGAGAGAAGATAATCACAGATATCTCTGGAGTCGTCCATAGAAGTAGGTTTGATCATTGTCACTTCCATACTTCTTCTCATAGGAACTACTTTTGGATTTGAACGGCCTAAAAATTTTGGCTTTTCTTGTCCCTCTGGCTCATCTTCCGGTTCTGTATTATTTCTCTTTGAGAAAAGTCCTTTCTTAGGAGCTTCATCTTCAAAGTCATCATCCAGGTAGTAATCGTCCTCGTCATCTTCAGAACTTAACCGCATGGTATCCATTAACTTACCTAACAGACTCATTTTACTCTCTCCAATCCTCTTTTCATGCTGCTTACTGGGCAGCACCATATAGCCGGGCACCGAAAATGCCGGTTCCGACTCTTACCATGGTAGCGCCTTCTTCAATAGCAACCTGATAATCTCCGGTCATACCCATTGAAAGCACATCCATAGTAACATTATCAATGTTTTTCTTACCTATGTCAACAGCAAATTCATATAATTTTTTAAAAACTTCTCGATTTTCCTCTGGATTCTCTACAAAAGGCGCAATTGTCATAAGCCCCTTAATACGTACATGGGGGAATTTTGCGATCTCCCGGATCGCTGCTTCTGTATCTTCCAGGAAAAAGCCGTATTTACTCTCCTCTTTTGCCACATTGACTTCCAGTAAAATGTCAGCAACCATATCTTTTTTTGCTGCTTCTGTTTCGATCTGTTCAGCCAGGCGTAAAGAGTCTACAGAATGGATCAGGACTGCTTTTCCCATAACCTGATGTACTTTGTTGCGCTGTAAGTGACCGATCATATGCCAGCGGATATCTTCCGGAAGTTCCGGCTTTTTCTGAACGATCTCCTGTACTTTATTTTCGCCAAAATCCCTGGCACCTGCCTCATATGCTTCTTCCAGCATAGGTACCGGTTTGGTCTTGCTCACTGCGATCAGAGTGACCTCTTTTGGATCACGTCCAGCCCGTTTGCAGGCTGCTTCTATATTCTTTCTTACTTCTTCTAACTGTTCTTTAATCATGGTCTGTTCCTCCTTTTTATAATAGAAAAATTACTGATAAAGAAGCTGTCCCTCTCCTACAGAGGACGCGTCTAATACGATATGATCATAAACAGAAAGCCCATAAGTTACATTGTTTTTAATGGTATAATACTCACTGTTGGAGTCCAATATCTCTACCTGGGTGAAGACGGTATATCCTTTATTAATATTGTATACACCCTTCAGGGAAGATGTACGGCCGATCTGGTACCGGTCAGAAGACTCTGGACGGACAATATAATCTCCTGCCTTAAAATCACCTTCTTCATCCACTGCAATATAGTAGAATTCATCATCTTCAAAGCCAATATTGGCAGGCACAAAAAGAATGGATGTACCGTTGGCATCATAGATCTCCTTGTTAAATCCAATGTCCATGGAGTCACCGCCCTGGGCTGCATAGGATTTTGGCAGCATGTAAAAGTTCTTTTCTGTAACCGCACTTACAGGGATCTTTAAGCCCTTTGCCTGAGGCTGTTCGATCTCAAAATCAATAAAGCGGTCCATAATGAACTGGGCCATATAGCGGTTCATATCCAGCTTACCATAAACAGCCCCGTCTTTTCCAGTAAAAGTAGAATAATCTGCCGTGGTTTTCAGGTCATAATCCTTAAAATCCACAGAAAGAGATGTCTTATCTGCATATAAAGAAGCGTCATCATTGGAAAGTGGAAAGACAATGGACCAGTTTTCAGAGGAAGCGATCTTATAGGCAGGTGTTCCGCTTTCGATCAGATCCCCGGATTTGTGGATATTTTTTGTATAATTGGCTTTGTTAAAACTTTCTGCTTCTATATCAGAAGGCTGTAAGGACTCATAGGAGTCGATCCCATAGGAAACAACACCAGCTGTATCTGAACGGACCTGCTCAAACACAAGACTGGAATCCTGGGAGATCTTATCTAACTGGTCTAAGGCACTGAAACTGGAATATTCCATAACAGAAGCCTCTAAGGAATATCTGGCGTCATAAATAGAGTCAAATTTTTCATCAGACATGGAAAGCACATAGGAAGATAACTGCTTTTTCAGGTCTGCAAGGTTTTCATCAGGAAGTGCCTGGTTTTCTATACCACTTTCTTTTAACAGGGAATCCAAACGCCCGGTCTCATCTAAAGAATAGATCCGGGTTCCCACAGAGGCCCGCTTTCCCTCTCTGAGGTAATAATTGATATAACCACTGTTCTGGGCATTTCGCACCTGTTCATCCCGCAGGATCAGGCCGGTATACTGTTTGTTGTTTACGATACCGCCTTCTACTACTTCATAGAACTGTACTTTATCCCGTCTGAAATAGGCGAAAATATTAAAAAGCATATATAGGAAAATGATCCCGAAAATGATCACGCCCACATTTAGATTATGAGGTCTTCTGTAAGGGATTATCTTCCTGTTCTTCTTTTTTGACATGGAACCAGGACTCTCCTTTAAAACTATGATGTTGGGGTCAAAAGGTATTTTGCCCCCTATGATACCAAGTTCAAAAATCCTCCTGCAAACAAGCTTGCATCGGATTTGCGACCTTTTGACCCTGGTATCATTCAAAAAAAGACTACCTTCCGCACAAGGCATACGGTTGACCCTTGTGCGGCAGGCAGCCTTTCTGCTCCTGTCTGTTATTCTATCACAGAATATGTATCATTACAATGAAATAATTACATCACCTTTCGCGCACTCTGGAAGCTCATCTGCATCCATAGAGATGCTCAGAACAAAGGTTACATGATATTTATCACTGATTTTTTTCAAAGTCTCATAGGTTTCGGTGATATCTGCACCCTCCAGTGCGGACAGTTTTAAGAAGCTGTCCAGGTACATGGTTTCAAGGTCATGATCCTGGGAAATAATTCCACAGATAAATCCTAAAAATCCTTCAGCGGATGCAACTGGAAATTCATTTACATTGATAAGACGGATACGGTTGTTCAGCTCATACATGTGCTGAGCACTCTTATCAAGATATACGACTGTTCCGTTAGCCCCTTTAATAGCTGCATTAGCCATATCTAACAGATGTTTTGTTTTGCCTTTACCCTTTTTTCCTGCAATAATCTGAACCATAGCGATCTCCTCCTTGAGTTATATATGTTGTATAAAAAATCAATTGAGATTATCTTGATTATAGTATAAATTCACGCAAAACGCAATCACTATTTGACAATTTTAGAAATTATATTTGTCATATTGTCATATAAATGAGGTCGGCTGTCAGATTTTAGTACAACAGATATAAATTCTCTGTCAGAATCGTCTTTTTCAGCCATGATCAGACAATATCCGGCTGCTTTGGTAGTACCGGTCTTTCCGGAAAATACAGTAAGGCCATCTGGCGTCTCCTGCTCTCCTGTAAGATACCAGTTTCCGCCTCTCCAGGTCTTTGAAACGCTTTGTCCTGCTCCATTGGTATAATTGGCAGTATAAGCAGTGGAACCTGTTACAGTACGGAATTCCGGATATTTTAAAGCCTCATTAAAAATAAGGTACAGATCATATGCAGTTGTATAATGATCCTCATCATGAAGACCATGTGGATTCATAAAATGAGTATCCGTAGCTCCAAGGCGCTTTGCCTCTTCATTCATCATATCGGCAAAAGCATCAATGCTTCCTGCCATATGGATAGCAATAGCCGCTCCGGCATCATTTCCGGAAGGAAGCATCAGTCCATAAAGCAGCTGCTCTAAAGTAAGGGTATCACCTGGCTTGATACCGCATAAGGTAGCTCCTGACTCAGAGATCACAGCATCCTCTGTTACAGTAACCTGGTCCTCTAAATTGCCGTATTTAATGGCGATCAGGGATGTCATTACTTTCGTAATGCTGGCCGGGTACATTTTTTCAAAAGCATCTTTACTGTAAAGGACCTCACGGTCTGTAAGGTCAAAAAGAGCTCCGGCCTGTGAAGTTACATCTTCCGGATCAAAAGAACCTTCATCGGAGATAACACACAGATCCGAAGCAAATCCCTTTGCTGCCTCATCTTCAGCAGCAAAAGAAGCCTCAATGGAAGGAACCCGTTCCTTCAGTGAATATGCGTCTTTCAGGCCGACGGAACAGCCGGAAAGACACAGGGAACCGGACAGGATCAGTCCGGCGGCTAAAGCCGAAAAACGGCATCTTTTCATTATCGTACTACCTCTCTCCACTCCATATCGCCTCTGTCAAGTGCCTTGATCAGAAGTTCTGCAGTAGCCAGATTCGTAGCCAGAGGGATATTGTAGGTATCGCACAGGCGTACTACGTCGTTTACATCTGGTTCATGTGTTTTTGGAGTTAAAGGATCACGCAGAAAAATAACCAGATCCATCTGGTTGTGTTCGATCTGCGCTGCCATCTGCTGGGTTCCGCCTAAGTGGCCAGCCAGGTATTTATGGATATTTAAGTTGGCAACCTCCTCGATCAGTCTTCCGGTGGTGCCGGTTGCATACAGTGTATGCTTGCTTAAAATACCTCTGTAAGCGATACAGAAATTCTGCATCAGTTTCTTCTTTGCATCATGTGCGATCAGTCCTATTGTCATATCTATAACCCTCCTTGGATCAATAATGTCGTGGTACTCTCTGAAGACCTGCGTTTAGCACCAGTCCCATACCAATAAAAATACTGATAAGCGAACTGCTTCCGTAACTGATAAACGGAAGGGGAAGTCCGGTATTAGGGAAAATGCCGGTTGCAACTGCAATATTTGCAAAGCCCTGAAAAGCGATCAGGGTGGCCATACCTGTACAGATCAGTCTTCCTGCCAGGTCTTTTGCTCTGGCTGCCATCATAAGGCACTCATAAACGATCAGCAAAAACAGAATGATCACGATCACACAGCCAATAAAACCAAGTTCTTCACCGATCACGGCAAAGATAAAGTCTGTCTGCTCTTCTGAAAGGAAATTTCCGTTTTTAACAGAGGCGATCGTTGTATTAAACAGTCCCTTACCTTTTAACTGTCCGGAGCCAATGGCGATGATGGAGTTATTCTGCTGGTAACGTGCTTCCCCGTATCTGTCAGGATAGAACCATGCTAAAATTCTGCCTGCCTGATACTCTTTGATAAAAGGAATCAGACCGTGTAAAAGCAGATAGACACAGGTTCCCACCATAGGGATGGTTACAGCTAAAACTCCCACGATCCACCGGTAGCTGATGCCTGCTGAAAAGACGATTCCCAGCACGATCACCAGTGTAACCAGGCAGGTAGAAAGGTTTGGCTGCTCAAAAATGAGCATAGCCGGTACTGCAAAAAGCGCTGCTGCAATGGCAACTGTGCTTACATTATTTATTTTTTCCTGATATTTCATAAAATACCAGGAAAAAGTAATAATCAGACCAATTTTTACAAATTCGGAAGGCTGAAGCTGTCCAAGTACCGGAACTTCGATCCAGCGTTTTGCGTTGTTGACAGATTTGCCCCAGATCAGTACTGCGATCAGACTGCAGATACACAGCAGATAAATGATCGTACTGAAGTTTAATATCTTATGGTAATCGATCAGAGAAAGACAAATGGCGATCACAAGACCTACCATAACACCCATCAGCTGTTTGGTAACAAAATCAGGATCCTTATTGGTAGCACTGCGTACTACCAGGACGCCGATCACATTCAGGGCGATCATATAGGCCATAAGACGAAAGTTATAATTTCTAAAGTCGTAATCAAAAAACATATTAGTATAGCCCCTTGCTGGACATGGACCGTATCGGTATATCCGCACGGAGTACAGGCAGGTGATGGATCTGACCATCTGAAAAACTGCCTGCATCCATGGTAAGACGCACTGCGTCTTTTTCTATCTTCATGTATTTGGAAATGACACGGATCATGTCATTTTTTATCGCTGCTATCATCTCCGGTGAACATCCTGCTTTATCAGATAAAAGAAGAAAGGTAAGCCGGAGCTTTGCGGTATCTTTGGAACACCGTAATCTCAACTGCCATCACCCCTTATGCCCTTCTTAAGATCCTGGAAATTTTTGCCAGGATACCGGCTGTTTCTCCCGGAGACTCCATGGGAACATTCTGTCCAAGCAGGCGTCTGCATACATTTAAATAAGCCTGTCCTGCGGCAGATCCCATACCCACTAAAGGTTCTCCCTGGTTTGTGGAGACCACGATGTTTTCGTCATCGGGAATGGCTCCGATCATATTCACCGCCAGGATATCCTGTACATCGGTTAATGACATCATATCTCCCCGGCGTACCATATCTGCACGGATCCTGTTTACGATCAGGTCAATGGCACCGATCTGGGCGTGTTCTAACAGACCAATGATACGGTCTGCATCCCGGATCGCCGAAACTTCAGGTGTGGTGACTACCAGTGCCCGGTCTGCACCGGCAATGGCATTGTAAAAACCCTGCTCAATGCCTGCGGGACAATCCAACAGGATATAGTCGAAATCGTCTTTCAGGTCATCGGTGAGTTTGATCATCTGCTCAGGTGTCACAGCTGACTTATCTCTTGTCTGTGCAGCTGGCAGAAGGTAAAGGTTTGGATATCTTTTGTCTCTTATCAGGGCCTGCTTCATACGGCAGTTTCCTTCTGCAACGTCTACCAGATTGTAGACAATGCGGTTTTCCAGTCCCATAACTACGTCCAGGTTTCTAAGGCCGATATCTGTATCGATCAGAACGACCCTTTTTCCCAGAACAGCCAGTCCTGTTCCCACATTTGCAGAAGTAGTGGTTTTACCTACCCCGCCTTTTCCAGAAGTAATCACAATGACTTCACTCATAGGAACCTCCTGAAAAATTGAGTTTATATTACTTTACCAATTTATTGTACATTAAATTGCGCAAATTTACCAGTATTTTTTTGAGTTCAACCAAAAATTCACCTATAAATCCAGTAGGCTGCTGAAAAATGGTTTCTTTAAAGGAAGAACTTTTAATTCTCCATTCTCTACAGAAGCGATCATGGTTCCTTTTCCCAGTTTGTGGTTCTTTTCATTAAACCGGCTGGTGTGATTTCCGATGCGCAGCTGCAGGGGAGACATGGAAAAGGCAAGAATCACTGCCTGGTCATTTCCCGCTGCACCGGCTGTAACGGTTCCCTTTAGTTCTCCTAAGATGATCACATTTCCCTTGGCTGTTACCCTGGCGCCATGTTCCACATCACCGATGATCACAATGCTGGCTTCTGACTCCAGGGTATCTCCTCTTTTTAAGGTTCCCCGGTAAAACTGGCCGGTCTGTGCACTTAATTCCATTAATTTTTCATTTAGTGCCTTTTCACAGCGTTCGATCCGCTCTGCATCTGTATCTAACAGGCAGAGGATCTGAAGCTGTGAGTTCTCTGTAATTGTATTTACGATCTGAAATTCTTCTTCGGCGGACAGAGGCCTTCCTTCCAGAGTCAGTGTCATCTGGGCATTTCCCCAGAAACGGGCACTGTCTCCAAACTTTTTTGCAATACTGGCAAGAAGGTCCGGAAACGGCAGGTCGGGATTTAGGATCACCGTCATACCCGCCTTGCTGCTTTTAATAACGATTCCATCCTGCATAGAAACATTCACCTCTTTTTAATCTCCAACAGTTACATTTGATACACTGGAAGCACCGGAGCCCAAAACCTGCTCCAGACTTGTATATCCGTAGTAATATTCATAGACTTTTTTTCCAAGGGTAGCTGCGTTGGTACCTGCGTATCCATAAGGAATATTTACAGTCACAGCGATCTCCGGATTGCTGTAAGGTGCAAAGGATACGAAGAATGCATGGTTTGCGCGGCTGCGGTCCTCCTGTGCAGTACCGGTCTTTCCGGCTACTTCTACAGGACTTCCTGCAAATACAGATTTTGCGGAACCGTCGGTAACAACCCGCCGGATACCTGCCTGTACTGCATCCCAGGTACTGTCTGCCGCATCCACATGGGAGCTGACAGAAGGAGTATAATCTGTGATCAGATTTCCATCTGAATCAGTCAGTTTATCTAAAAGACTTAACTCAAATACAGTTCCCCTGTTTGCAACAGCAGCGATATAACGGGAAAGCTGTACATTGTTATAGGAGTTGGTACCCTGTCCCATTGCAGAACGTTCCGGGTCCTCTGTAGTAAGGTGTGGTTCTGTTTCCGGCAGTTCTACACCGGAGGTATGGTCCAAGCCAAACATGCTGGCATATTTACGAATCGTGGAAAGTCCCTTTTCCGGTGAATAGGTTCCGTCAGCTGTCATACTTAAGCGGTGTCCAAGTTCTGCAAATACTACGTTACAGGAGTTCTGGATACCTGCGATGATATCTTCGGTGCCATGTCTGCCTGGATAGATCCAGCAGTTGATCGGCGGATTTGCCTGGTCATATACACCGGTACAGTCAATAGTATCAGAAAGGGAGATCACTCCTTCTTCCAGTGCAGCAATAGCTGTGATCGGTTTGAAAGTAGACCCCGGAGCCTTGATAGCCTGGGTAGCGTTGTTGTAAAGCGGATTGGACATATCGCTTTGCAGTTTTGCAAAGTAAGCTGCATCTACGCTTCCGGACATACGGTTATTATCATAACTTGGATAAGAAACCAGGGCACGGATTTCTCCTGTCTTAACATCTGTTACAACACAGCCTGCTGTACAGGGATCAAGCGCCAGCTGGGCCGGTGTCAGCTCCAAATCCGCGATCTTATTTTTGATAAAATTATAAGTGTAAGCACTGTCTCCTGTTGCAAGTCCGGCACGGGCCTGTGGATCATCCCGTAAAACGCCCTGTGCAAATAATGCAAGGCACAGCTGGCTTCCTGTGATCACATTATCATTGACCAGGTAGCGGAACATACGCTTGGTAAAGTTTTTATCATCCTGAAGCTGGGCAATGATATAATCTACTAACTGGCTGTAAATATCATCTGCATTGGAATATTTACTGGAAGCTGCCAGCCTGGTGGTATCTACCCAGTTTCCTGCAATACCGCTGTAAATATAGTCCCTCAGGCTGATGGTGCCAGCTTTCCAGGCCTGATACTCCTGGGAATTCTGGTCGATCTTATCTCTCTGGACAATGCCGGAGTTATCTGAGGAAAGGAAACTGTAAATATAGTTCATATAGCTTGCCATATCCTTTGGAAGATCATTCATGGCAGCCGCATGGTCACTTAAAAGTTCTCCCCTTATAGCAGTTAAGATCTGATCCCTGGAAGCTGTGTAGGTGCGGTAGATCTGCTTTTCAATATCGGAAGCATTCTCTCCTGCCATGGCATCCAAAGAAAGCACGTTGTTATTGATCAGCTGATAATAAGCATTCTTTACAGGAATTGGCTTTTTGGAACCATCTCTTACAGTGGCCGGATCAATATCTTCGTTTACAAGGAATTTGGTAATGATACCGGCTAACTGCTGCTCGATCAGATTATAGGTAGCGATCTGCAGATCCCTGTCAATGGTCAGGTAAACGTCATTTCCTGCCTGTGCATCCTGCTGCTCAATGATCTCTCTCGGGCGTCCCATGTTATCTACATACATACGGGTATAGCCTTTTTCACCCTGAAGATCTAATTCCATGGATTTTTCAATGCCAATACGTCCTACAATATCATTAAGGTCATACTTGTCGACCCCATTGACTGCATCGCTCTTCTGTCCTTCCTTGGAACTGTTCCACTCTTCGTTTAAGCTGTCGATCTGGTCTTCCTGGACTTTTCCTGTATAACCGATGATCGGAGCAAAATACAGACTGTCATTGTATACACGGATAGATGATGGTTCAATGGAAACACCCTTTAAATCAGCCGCATTTTCATTGATCTCCGTCATAGTCTCCTGGCTGATATTGGTGGCAACGGTGGTACTCTCGTATTTCTGGAACCGGGTCAGCTCCATGGTATAGATGATATTGATCATATCAAGGGCCGTCTGGTCAGAAAGTTCCATTGGATTTCCGTCCGCATCTTTCATATCTGCCAGTTTATAGCCCTGACGGGAGGAACCCTTCTTTAATTCAAAGGCTTCCCTTGCAGTAATGTTGGAAGGGTATTTTCCTGTATCATCATCTAACTGCTGAGAAGAAATACCGTAAAAATTCAGAAGAAAACGTTTTTTAGCAGCATTGGAAGTACTGGTAAAATAGGGCTGTCCATTTTCATCTAAGGCGATCTCCAGCTTTCCGTCGATCTTTTCCCCACGGCGTTCCAGGATCGTCACAAGACGGTAGATCATGGCATTGCGGTCAGCTGCCTTTGGATAATCTCCCAGGTCCTGAATGGCAACTGCATAAGCCAGCTGATTATAAGCCAGCAGATTTCCATTACGGTCATAAATATTACCTCTGGTACCGGGAGTGGTCACCAGTTTTTCTGTTCGCTGCATATAACTTTCCTGATAGGAACTGCCGTCTAAGATCTGCATCCGGAACAGTTTACAGATCAGACCTATAAACATAAGAGTAAATATAACAGCCAGGGCAAAGAGGCGTGAAGTAATCACTTTTTTAAGAAATTCCCTGGTCACTTCCAGCAATTCATTAAACAATGGTCGTATCTCTCCTTTTTCCAATATCTTCCAGTCTTCTGCTGGCTGAAAGGAACAGCCGGTATACTAAAAGGGTGGTCACTGCAGTAAATATGATCTCCGGCAGCATGATCTTTAAAAAGTAATACGGAAGATTTAAACGTCCGCGGATCAGGAAGCGGAATACATAAATGTATAAGCTGTACCACAAACCATTTAAAACACTTAAGATCAGAGGAAGGGTGATATAATCCTCATAATAATATTTGGTAAAAATACCGTTGAAATAACCAATGTATACGTAGATCAGCGTATAAAAGCCAAATGGCCCGCTGTAGAAAAGATCCAGCAGCAGACCAGATAAAAAGCCGTAAAACATGCCTGCGTTCCGTCCGTGGATAAACCCGAAGGAAAAGGTAAGGATCAGAAGCAGGTTGGGTGTTGCCGCCAGAAAAGGCAGCAGGGGGAATACGCAGTTCTGCACAGTAAAAGCCAGGAGGATCAAAAGTATATTTAAGAGGATCTGTTTGATTTTTCCGTTATTCACTATTCTACCGCCTCATCACTGTTTTTAAGATCTGTTAAGATCAGAACTTCCTGAAGATTGTCAAAATCCGCAGCCGGGATCAGATAACCGGACTGGGTCAGATGATCCGGATCAATGGATACATCCACTGCATAGCCGATCAGGATACCCGGAAGATATTTGGTACTGATATTGGAAGTAATGATCTGGTCTCCGTTTCTAAGCACTGCGTCCCTGGAAAAATCTGTAAGTTTTAATCTTCCCTGTTCATAAAGGGTCAGGTCACCAGCAACAATACAGTTATAGGAAGAGTCCAGTGACATAGCGCCTACACGGCTGGAATCATCGATAATGGAACGGACCGTAGCATAATTGGCACCTACGTCTGTTACGATACCTACCAGACCACCGTCTGCTACTACGTTCATATCCACAGCAACCCCGTCAGAGGATCCTTTATTGATACGGAACACCTGGAACCATTTTTCAGAGTCTCTGGCGATCACTCTTGCGCCGATCTTGTTGTACTGCATGTACTCCTGGTCTAACTTGTACAGCTGGCGCAGGCGGTTTAACTCAAACTGCTCTGCCTGAAGCCTGTTATTGTCTTCTGTAAGCTGGGCAACCTGGGTTTTCAGGTTTTCATTTTCTGCCAGGGCAGCTTTTAATTTTCCATAATCGGTAAGTTCATTGTAAAGACCGGTACCTACTTTATTGACACCGGACTGTATAGGGATCAGAAAGTATCCCACGCCAGTACGGAGCGGTTCCATAATACCATCTTTTAAAGAAGTGATACCAATAAGCAGGATACAGAAGGCTGTAAGACCTGCCAGTATATATTTGCTGCGATTTGATTCCATGGATATCTGTTTTCCTTTACATGTATAACTAAATGATCTGCTGCTGACGAAAGCTTAAAAAACGCTTATCCCCGATAATAATATGGTCCAAAAGAGAAATACCTATTACATTGCCTGCCTCCTGTACCCTGCGGGTAAGAAGGATATCTGACTCACTGGGAGAAGGATCCCCGCTGGGATGATTATGGACCAGGATCATGCTCACTGCCAGGCAGCGGAGCCCCTCGATCAAAATCTCCCTGGGCGTAACCACAGAAGCATTGACTGTGCCTTTTGAGACCAGAAGGTCCCGTATCAGATTCTGCTTTGTATTTAAGAACATGACCCGGATCTCCTCCTGCTCTAAATGGCGCATATCTTCCATATAATAGTCTGCAATCTGCTCCGGATGAGTAAAGGAAACCGGTGTTTCCCTGGCTTTGCAGTTCCAGATCCGCCTGGAAAGTTCACCGATGCACATAAGCTGGGCACCTTTTACCTTTCCCACGCCTTTGATGCGGCAGTAATCTTCCAGGGAATGATGCAAAAGCCCCAGCAGCCGGTTTTCCTGCCCTTCCAAAGACAGGATCTGTCTGGCAAGCTCCAGGGAAGTTTCCTCTCTGCTTCCGGTGCGTATGATAACAGCTAAAAGTTCTGCGTCTGTCAGGGAAGCGGCACCTGACTCAAGGCATTTCTCATAAGGCCTGTCTTCTTTTGGAAGTTGTTTCATTGTTAATTTCTGCATATGCTCTCCTCCTGTAAAAGGCACCTCTCCAAGTACGCAAAGCAGAAGGATTTCACTTATCGTAAACTCACGAATCCCGCACTTACGTGCTCTATTGCCTGCTTACGCAGGCGATTCGTTCGTTAATGGTTTGCGAAAAGCAAATGTCTGCTTACGCAGCCGCTTGTTTTTCGCTGCACACATTAAATCATACGATAAATGATCAGGGCAATGGCAATGCCGATAATACTTGCCATAGTGATCTTGATGGTAAGTCCCAGAGTAATGACCAGTATGCCAAAGTTAATGACTAAAGGTGAATCAAGACCAAATGACTGGCCAAAATTCAACCAGCTCAGCCATGAAATGCCGTTGGCAAGCTGTCCCATAAAGCCTCCTAATACAATGCCTGCAAGTAACATGATCAGAAGGATCCAGAAATTCTTACGTCCCATAAACACTCTCCTTAAGTTATCAGTTTACCATAAGTTGTTTTTCATGTCATCTTAAGTTTTTCAAAACTCCATCGTCTAAAAGCTGTTGTAAAGACTTAAGAATTCCCAGTTTTGCATGGTACCAGGTAAGTCCGCCCTGGAAGTAAACGGCATATGGAGGCTTAATAGGACCATCAGCACTTAATTCAATGGAAGATCCCTGGACAAATGCACCCGCAGCCATAATGACCTGACTGTCATAACCTGGCATATCCCATGGCTCTGGTGTTACAAAGCTGTCTACAGGAGCAGCTGCCTGAATTCCTTTGCAGAAAGAGATCACACCCTGGGCAGAACCGAAGGTGATCGCCTGGATAATATCGTGACGGGATTCACTGCCATTTGGAACAACGCCGTATCCCAGTCTTTCGTATACATTAGCTGCAAAGATCGCACCCTTTAAGGCACCTGCAACTACAGTCGGGGATAAGAAAAATCCCTGATACAGCTGCTGGTTTAAACCAAGGCTTGCGCCTACTTCTTTTCCAAGGCCTGGAGCGCTTAAACGGTAAGATGCACGGTCTACGCACTCTTTCTTTCCTGCAATATAGCCGCCGATAGGAGCAAGGCCGCCTCCCGGGTTTTTGATCAGGGAACCTACGATCATATCAGCTCCAACATCGGTAGGTTCAATGGTCTCTACAAATTCACCATAGCAGTTATCTACCATACAGATAACTTCCGGTTTAATCTTCTTTACAAAAGCGATCAGCTCGCCGATCTGTTTTACAGAAAAAGTAGGACGAGGATCATAACCTTTGGAACGCTGGATGGTCACTAATTTTGTCTTTTCATTAATGGCTTTTGCGATATTTTCATAATCAAAGGTGCCATCCGGCAGAAGATCTACCTGGCGGTAGCTTACGCCGTATTCTTTTAAAGAACCTACGGAGTCGCGGATACCGATGACTTCTTCCAAAGTATCATATGGCTTGCCAACAGGGGAAAGCAGTTCATCTCCCGGACGTAAGTTTCCGGATAATGCAATGTGAAGGGCATGGGTTCCGGAGATCAGCTGAGGACGTACCAGGGCGCTTTCAGCATGGAAAACACTGGCATAAACATCCTCTAATGTATCACGGCCAAGGTCATTGTAACCATAACCGGTGGTTGCAGCGAAATGGATATCGCTGACTTTATTATCCTGCATTCCTTTTAAGACCTTTAACTGGTTGTATTCTGCAGTCTGGTCGATCCGCTCAAAACGCTCCTTCAGACTTTTTTCTATATCTGCGGCATAATCAAGAACTTCTTTGCTGATACCCAGCTGTTCATACATACCGTCTAAAACATTCTGTTCCATTATGTGATAACTCCTATCTTTATTAAATTGCTCTTTTTTCGGTTTGCTATTTTAGCACGATTTCTGCCTGTTCGCAATCCTTTAATATATCTGCAAGGATAAGGTCTGTATTTCCCTGATACTGGTCTAAGTCCAGCCAGCGCACATCCTTTTCCCTGCGAAACCATGTAAGCTGCCGCTTGGCAAAATGTCTGGTATCCCGTTTCAGGATATATACGGCTTCTTCTAACGTGCAGCCACCATCCAGATAATCAAGGATCTCCTTATATCCAAGCCCCTGCATGGAAGTCTGTCCCCTGTGACAGCCCATATCTTTTAATTTCTTTACTTCATCTACCAGACCGTTTTCCATCATAATATCCACACGCCGGTCAATGCGCTCGTATAAAACTTTGCGGTCCCTGGTGAGAACATAGTATAAGAAATTATAGGGAGAGTCTTTCTGGTGCATTTCTTCGTTGTGCTGTGAGATTTTTTCTCCTGTCTGTTTGAAATATTCAATTGCACGGATCACACGCTTTATATTGTTTGCATGGATCTGTGCAGCAGCTTCCGGATCCACTTCCTGCAGTTTTTGATGAAGGACCTGAGGCGCATTCTCACCCAGTTTTTCTGCCAGCTGTTCTAACTCTTCACGAACAGGATTTTTCTCATCATTTTCTTTAAAATCAATATCATAAAGCAGAGCCTGGATATAAAATCCTGTGCCTCCGGTAATGATCGGGACTTTGTTGTGAGAATAAATCTCATTCATTGCCTGTTTGGCCATTGTCTGGAATGTTACTACATTAAAATCGTCCTGAGGATCTAAAACGTCGATGAGATAATGAGGAATTCCCTCCATTTCTTCTTTCGTTACCTTTGCAGAACCAATATCCATATGGCGGTATACCTGCATGGAGTCTGCGCTGATGATCTCTCCTCCTACTGCTTTTGCAAGTTCAATCGAAAGAGCGGTTTTTCCTACAGCCGTAGGTCCTGTAAGGATGATAAGAGGCTGTTTTACTGATGTCATGGTCTCTCCTTTATACAATGCGCTTAAATTTCTTTTCCAGTTCGTAACGGCTCATGGAGATGATGGTGGGGCGTCCATGAGGGCAGGCATAGGGATTGTCCAGCTTTAACAGCTGATCGATCAGTTCATTTGCTTCCATGGCGGATAAGTGGTTGCCGCCTTTTACAGCTGCTTTGCAGGACATGGAAGCAATCTTTTCATAAATACTGTCCGGGTTGTGAGCTGCGATCTCATCGGAAAGACCATCGATCATTTCCAGAAGAAGTTCTTTCTTTGCAATGGAAAACAGGTTGGCAGGTACTGCACGGACTGTAAATTCACGACCGCCAAATGGCTCGATTTCAAAACCGATCCTTGTAAAATATTCCATATACTTATTTAAAAGAAGTTCCTCATTTGGATTTAAAGTCAGGATGATCGGCGGCTCCACCATCTGGGAGCTGTAGTCCCTGTCTTTTAAGCTTTTTACTGTCTTTTCATAGAGAACTTTTTCATGGGCCGCATGCTGGTCGATGATATATAAATGATCGTTGTATTCGATCAGCCAGTAAGTGTCAAATAATTGACCGATCAGCTTGTGTTTCAGACGGGACGCCGGATCCAAGAGTTTTTCTCCGAAAAAGTCCAGCTGCTTGGGAGCTGTAACTGGTCTGGTATCAGAAACCGGTTTTGAACTGTCAGGGACAGTATTGCTATCTTTTTCTTTCTCTGTTTCAGATGCAGAAACCGGGATCTTGCTGCCGTTTGCAGGCTGCAAAAAAGCCTTCCGGTTCTCTTCTTCTGCTTTTTTCCTCTCCTTTAACCAGTCTGGCATCATATCCGAAATATCCGGTTCTTTTACCAAAGACGGTTTAGGCGGTGCGATCTGGCGGTAGCTGACAGTATTTAAAGCTGCCGCACTTTTTTCACCAGGGTGCTCTCCCTGATGCTCCAAAACATCCTTCCTCTTTGTCTCAAAAGGTTCCGGCCTTGGAGCTTTTTTCTCCTCAAAGCGCTTAACATCCCGCTCTTCTTTTTCGTTTAAGTTCACATCCGGGATCAGTTCCTTATGAGCTAAGGCATTCGCCACTGCATTCATAGCCTGGTTGTAAATAAACTCCCCATCGCTGAAACGAAGTTCCATTTTCGTAGGATGTACATTTACATCCAGTGTCTGGGGATCGATCTGGAAATGCAGCATGGTAAAAGGATATTTGTGCTGCATCATAAATGGCTTGTAGGCCTCTTCAATGGCTTTTGAAAGGATATTGCTGCGCACATACCGGCCATTGACAAAATAATTTTCATAATTCCGGTTAGAACGGGCAATTACCGGCTTTCCAATATATCCGGTGATCGTAACACCCGGGCAGCTGGCGGAAACCTCTAACAGATTGGCTGTGATCTCACGGCCAAATACTGTATAGATCAGATCTTTCAGGTTATTATTTCCGGACGTATACAGCTTGTTCTGGTTGTTCTGGATAAAACGGATGGAGATATCCGGATGAGATAAGGCAATCTTTTCCACAACCGATGCCACATGAGTTCCTTCTGTAACAGGTGTCTTTAAAAACTTCTTTCTGGCTGGTGTATTAAAAAACAGATTTCTTGCAATGATGGTCGTTCCTTCCGGAGCTCCGATCTCTTCCAGGCTCTTTTCTCTTCCACCTTCGATCTGATATCTGGTACCTGTAAGGGTCTGGGCTGTTTTTGAGATCAGTTCCACCTGGGATACAGCTGCAATACTTGCAAGAGCCTCTCCGCGAAAGCCTAAAGATCCAATGGTCATCAGGTCATCTACTGTATGGATCTTGCTGGTTGCATGCCTTAAAAACGCAGTGGCAACCTGATCTTTTGGAATACCACAGCCATTGTCTGTAATACGGATCAGGCTGCACCCGCCGTCACGGATCTCCACGGTTACAGCTGTTGCCTGGGCATCAATGGCATTTTCCAGAAGCTCTTTTACAACAGAAGCCGGGCGTTCGATCACTTCCCCGGCAGCGATCTTGTTGATCGTAGTCTCATCTAAAACAGAGATGGTAGGCATGATTTCCATCCTTTCTGTGGAATATTTTCCCTGGATCTTTCCATTACAGATCTTTCTGCTACAGATCCATCAGACCATCCAGTATATGTACGGTCATTTCACCAGCTTCTATATCCACATTTAAAATACAGTCTTTGATCGCAGGCAAAAGAAGCTCCTTGCCATTTGGCAGAGCCACTACATATACGTCATTGGCGCCTGTTTCCAGTACATCTTTTACAGTTCCTACTTCTGCTCCTGTATCATCCTTTACCAGAAGGCCGATCAGGTCTGTGATAAAGTACTCATCCGGCTGTAAGGTAACAGCCTGTTCTCTGGTGATCAGAAGATCTTTCTGTCGCCAGGTCTCTACGTCATTGATATTGTCATATCCTTTAAATTTCAGGATGACCATATTTTTGAAGAATTTTACCTGTTCGATCTCTAACGTAGTCTGTCCCTTTCCTGTGTCCAGGATCACTGTCTTCAGCTTTTTAAAGCGCTTTGCATCGTCCGTGGTAGGAAAAACCTTTACTTCGCCTCTTACACCGTGGGTAGAGGTGATCACACCTACACGCAGCATGTTTTCCATAAATAAAATTCCTTTCTATGAACATATGAAAACTATGAAAAAAAGGCTGCCGCAAAATGGCTAAGCCTATTCTGCGACAACCCTCCTCTTTTTACTGAATTTCTACGATTACTTTCTTATCTTCCTTAGAGGCAGCGGCCTTGACTACGGAACGGATTGCTTTTGCGATCCTGCCTTGCTTGCCAATGACCTTGCCCATATCGGCAGGAGCTACCTTAAGTTCGATCAGTGTGTCGTCACCCTTTAGTGATTCACTGACTACTACCTCTTCAGGGTTATCGACTAATGCTTTCGCAATCACTTCGACTAATTCCTTCATCTCTCCACCTCTTTTGATTAAAGATTACTGGATGCCAGCGATCTTTAACAGCTTTCCTACAGTTTCGGTTGGCTGAGCGCCGTTAGCTAACCACTTCTTGGTAGCTTCTTCGTCAAACTTGATTACGCTAGGATCCTTGGTGGAATCATAGTATCCAACTTCTTCGATAAATCTTCCGTCTCTTGGGGATCTGGAATCTGAAACTACGATTCTATAAAAAGGAGCCTTCTTCTGTCCCATTCTTCTTAATCTCATCTTTACTGCCATTGTTACATACCTCCGTAAAATAATCTTTTCTATTTGTTTTCGTTTTTTATATTAGACATACAGGAGCACCTGTCTGACTATCAATGTTTGCCAGAAGCTTAAAATGGAAGCTTCATCTTGCCGCCCATAAGGCCGCCTAAACCGCCCAGGCCTTTCATGCCTTTGCGCTTGCCGCCGCCCATAAGGCCCGGCATCTGTTTCATCATTTTCTTCATCTGGTCAAACTGTTTTACCAGACGGTTTACTTCGCCAATGTCCACACCAGCGCCTTTTGCAATACGCTGCTTGCGGGAAGGATTCATAAGTCCCGGATTGGCCCGCTCTTCTTTTGTCATGGAAAGGATAATAGACTCTACACGGTGCATGGAACGCTCGCCTTCATCCATATCTACACCAGCTAACTGGCTTCCCACACCAGGCATCATGGAAAGGATACTTCCCATACCACCCATTTTCTTGATCTGCTGCATCTGGGAAAGGAAATCGTTGTAATCGAATTCCGCCTTGCGCAGCTTCTGGGATAACTCTTTGGCCTGTTCTTCATCTACCTGGGCAGCAGCCTTCTCGATCAGAGACTGGATATCGCCCATTCCAAGAATTCTTGAAGCCATGCGGTCCGGATAAAACTGCTCCAGATCAGAGAGCTTCTCACCCATACCAATGTATAAAATAGGTTTTCCGGTGACTGAACGAATGGAGAGGGCTGCACCGCCTCTGGTATCGCCATCCAACTTCGTAAGAATAACACCGTCAATACCGATCTTATCGTTAAATGTTCCGGAAACATTGACTGCATCCTGACCAGTCATGGCATCAACTACCAGAATGGTCTGATATACATTTACCGTTTCCTTGATCTGCTCCAGCTCTTCCATCATGCCTTCGTCAATATGAAGACGACCGGCTGTATCCAGGATCACTACATTGAAGCCATTTTTAGAAGCATGTTCTACAGCGGCTTTTGCAATGTCCACCGGGCTGATCTTATCGCCCATGGAAAATACAGGAACATCTACCTTTTCACCATTGATCTGCAGCTGTTTGATCGCAGCCGGACGATATACGTCACAGGCAACTAAAAGAGGTTTCTTTCCTTTTGCTTTTAACTTAGCAGCGATCTTTGCTGTAGTTGTGGTTTTACCGGCACCCTGAAGACCTGCCATCATAATGACTGTGATCTCATTTCCCGGTTTTAAGGCTATTTCTGTGGTTTCAGAGCCCATCAGCTTTACCAGTTCTTCGGTTACGATCTTGATAACCGTCTGTCCTGGTGTCAGGCTTCCGAATACCTCTTCCCCTACGGCTCTTTCCTGAATGGAACTGATGAACTGCTTCACTACTTTGAAGCTTACATCTGCTTCCAGGAGTGCCATTTTAACTTCCTTTAAGGCAGCTTTTACATCTGCTTCAGAAAGTCGGCCTTTGCCCCGCAGGTTTTTGAAAATATTCTGCAATTTGTCGGATAAGCTTTCAAAAGCCATTCATAACCTCCTAAAGTGTGGCTGTAATCTCACCGGATAATTTCCGGATCTGGTCGATCAGAGCCATATCTCTGGTTTTTGCACAGGTATCTGCCAGATCATCTAACTCCCGGATCATCTCCCGGATCTTCATGAACTTGGCTACCAGCTGCAGTTTTGTTTCATATTCTTCCAGTATCTTGTCACACCGCTTTTTCAGATCGTGAACGCTCTGACGGCTGATCCCCTGCTCCTTTGCGATCTCGCTGGGAGAAAGATCATTTAACACCATGTCTTCATAGATACGGCGCTGATGTTCCGTCAGCAGTTCACCATAGAAATCGTACAACAGACCCTGTTCAACGATCTTTTCCATTTCAACCACCTGTGCTATCATACACGATGGCAGAAAGAATGTCAAGTATTTTTACTTGACGTTTTTATAAATATTAATGATCTCTTTTATATCTTCTCTGTCAAGGACCAGATTTTCAGCCAGAGGGTTGATAACGATGTTATCACCACCGGTTGCGCGGATGGCATCAGCCATGGAAAATACAACACAGCCCCAGTCATTGCGCTTATAAGCCTTTTCAAATTCCATCCAGTCAGTAAACAGCGGAAGGAAGGCTTTTTTCTGCTTGTTTGTAATTCTTGGAAGGATCAGTCCCTGTCCCTGCTCTGCACTTAAGCTGTTCTGTCCAACATTTAAGTCACCGTTGTATTTAACAGGAACCAGTAATTTGCTCTTTACCAGTTCATTTAATACAGCGTTCTTCTTTGCAGCGATCTTCTCCTCCCGTTCCGGATAAGATACAGGCCATCTTACTTCTCCTAACAGGTCTGCCATTTCAAAGCGCAGAGCCGGATTGGATACAGGAACCGGAAGCTCTGCTCCTTTTTCCTCAGATGGATCCTCTAAGAAGTCAGAACGGTTCATCAACAGCTGATAGGAGCCGTTATTAATAAGAAGTTTTTCCATTCCAAGGTAGTAAAGCCATGCAAACAGGCTGATCCGTCCTGGAAGTCCGGAATTCTTCTTTGGAACTTCTTTTAAGATCAGGGACTTGTGGTACTGGTTCTCATAGAAATGAAGGGCATGCTTTGCCAGGATCTCCTCAGAGTAAACATCAACGGTTCCTTCAATGATATAAGGAAGTCCGGTACCCTTATCTAAGAGAATATAAAGAGAAGAAGACATCTTTAACTTCTCAACAACCGCATCATAAAGCAGCTGTCCTTTTTCATTGTAATCCGGCATTTCTGCCTGCTCATTCATCTGCTGTAAACGGCAGATCATGAAGATGCATTCTTTTACAGAAAGCGGAACCAATAATACCTCAGAAAGAGTTCCTTCTCCTGCAACCAGGGCAGAAAGTTCATCCTCTCTCTTTTTTGGCAGAAGGGCAGCCAGGTTTTCATCTCTCTCTCCTGCTTTTTTTACAGCCTCCAGGTCATTTTCATTTTCCTCTGGTACGCCCTGAAGATCCTCCATGGTAAGGCCGGAGATCCTGTTAAAATCGATCACCTTTGGTGCAGGTGTTGCCTTAAAAGCAGGCTCTTCTGTCTCACTGACAACCTCTAACAGCTCATCTGTAACAGGTACTAACACAGCTCCCTTCGGAACGTCCTCTTTTACAGCACCGTCTAATTTAAAGCCGTAATGAGGGCCATAGGTTCCCTTCATATCAGCAGAAGCCATTTTCATTAACTGGGTTCCCTGTTCGATTCCCTTGATCACGCAGTGGAAAGCAGGCTTTCCTTCGCTGTCCAAGCAGATGGCTGCAGTACCGGGAGTCACCTTTCCTTCTGTCATCTTACCTGTGACAACTACGCTTTTTCCTTCTTTTAATGCATAAACTTCGTCTACAGCAAATGAAAATCCATCTGCCTGTGTTTTTTTATTTGAAAATAATCCCATTGTTTCCTCCTAAAATCGGGCATGATATGAAGATTATACAACAGCCCGGCTTAAATGAAAAGCCTTTTATACCAGGAAAGAAGCTGCAATGGCCTTGATGCCTTCCGGATTTTTTGCAAACCATGTGTCAAAATCCATTCCGCTGTCGCTTACAGCATGTCCTAAGGCACATAAGAAATCCGGGATCTGCTCTTCCAATAAAGTTCCCACTTCTTCTCCCATGCGCTCCTGGCCCTGGATATCGCTGCCGTTGATATAAAGGTTAAAAGCAGGTTTTAATACTTTATCAATGGTCTTTGCACCGCCTCTGAAGCCGATCACACCGATCTGGTGGGTACCGCAGGAAGACGGGCAGCCGGAAATATGGATCTTTGGCAGGATACCGTCAGCAAACTGCTCGTTTCTTTCCATTCCTACTAATTTCTGTAAAAGTCCCTGGGAGTCACGGATACCCTGCTGGCATACATGGGCACCGATACAGGCTACTGACTCCTCAAAAATTGTCTTCGCACTGTCTTCTGTTACATGTAAAACAGCTTCTAAGTCTTCTTCCCGGCAGTTGATCACATAGAAGGACTCATCCGGACAGAGACGAAGTTCTGCACCTGGGATCTCACAGATAGCCTTGTATAAGTTTACAAATAAAGATGGATCTGGTGTTCCGCCTACCGGATGGCAGTGTACACTGTAAAGCCCTGGCTGTTTCTGGGTATATACCCGGTTTCTTCCAGAATTTGTAAATACAGCCGTTGAAGCATCACAGCCAGCCTCTGCCTCACAGCCCACTTCAGCCTCAGGAAGCGTTAAAGTCAGGTTCTTTCCCATTTCCCGCACTTCTTTTAACTTCTCCCAAAATGCCTCTTTATATTTTTCAGCCCCACCTAAAGTCTGCTGCATATACCGGCTTCTTGCCTTTGCACGGTTCTCATAATTGCCGTAGGCTAAAAACATCTGGTGCATAGCTTCAATGTAATAAAGGATCTGGTCCTTTTCCACTTTTTCAGCTACCTTTACACCAAAAGCAGGATTATTTCCAAGACCACCTGCACTGTAAACATCAAAAGTACCGTCTTCTCTTGCAGCAAAGCCCAGATCACGGAAAGTTGCGTGGGTCAGGTTAGCAGGCGTATTAGAAAAACCTACTTTTAACTTTCTTGGAAGCTTCGGTCCTTTAATATAAGTCATCAGGTAATCTGCTGCAGCCAGAGCCCATGGAAGCACATTAAAATATTCCCCTTTTTCAATGCCTGACAACGGAGAAACCGTCACATTTCTCGGGAAATCTCCGCCACCGCCTCTGGTAACAATGCCGCATTTTAAAGCTTCCACAGCAAGAGTCTTTACAGTCGCCTCATCCAGATCATGAAACTGTAAGGTCTGGCAGGTCGTTAAATGCACTCTCTTAATATGATAGGTTTCAATGGCATCTGCAATAAACTTAAGCTTTGCCAGGTCCATTACACCGCCGGACATACGAAGACGCAGCATACTTGCATTTCCGCCACGCTGCGCATAGCTTCCAAAACCGCCGGAAATCCCCTTGTAGGTTTTGGCATCCATTTCCCCTTTGTAAAACTTTTCTGTAGCCTCGTCAAATTCTTTGTAGTCCTCTTTCCAGTCTTCTGGCTGGATCTTCATCTGTTCCATAAGTATCTCTCCTTTTATGCCTCTTCATCCATTTCTGACGCCAGATCTTTCATGCGGTCCTTTTCAAACGCCTGGATGGAAATAGATTTTTTACTTGGATTTGCAAATACAAAGGTTTTATCTACATTCTCCACATAATTCTGAATCTTGTCATTGGTAGCGCTGATAATGGCCTGAAAGCCCAGTCCACGGATCAGCTCAATACAGCTTGCAACCTTTTCCGCATCCATCTTGGAAAATGCCTCGTCTAAAATAACCAGGCGGATGGACGGCCTCTGCCTTACAGCTGATGACAGGTTAATATGATAGGCCTGTGCAAAACTTGCAAGGAGCGCCACATATAACGGGTTCTGTCCCTCACCGCCGGAATTTTTGCGGATCATACGGCTTAAGCCGATCCGGATCACCTCATCCTCATTTTTGATCAGCTGCTGCATGTCAAAAGAAAGATAGGTGCGGTAGTCTGCATATTTTTCCATATTTTTCCGTGCTTCTTCTAACTGGGCTGCTGTAGCATTTTCCGGCGGGATGAAAATGCTGATCAGTTCGTTGATCAGATCCCCATACCGGTTTTCATGTTCCATAGAGAAAAGATCCATCTGGTTTTCCACCCCGGTCTTTAAACTGGCGGGATTGATCTCCAATGACTCATCCATGAACATATCATAAAACCGTCCGTCTGCCCCTTTACACCGACCGATCACAAACTGGTATTTATCCTTTCCAAAGTCCAGACGGCTGATGATCCGGTTTAACTCATCCTTGCGCAAAAGAGCGTCCTTGATGGCACTGCGGATCTTGTACATAAAATCGTCCTTAAAATGCTCCACTGCCGCTTTTGCCTGCTTACCTGCCTGTTCCCTGTAAACTTCCAGGTCATCACAGGAAAGCCGGTTTAAGATCTTGTCATACGCTGCATTGTCATTGCTGCTTACAGGAACATTCCTTCCCGGATACCGGCGGATGTATTCACTTCTAAGGCCCATTACATGTTCCTTCGCCTGAACTGCCTTCTGCTCTAAGATCTGGCACTTGGACGCATAAGCCTCTTTTTCCTGGTCAAAGCGTGGATGATCCTTATCTGCCAGATAAGCATTCAGTTCCCGTTCATGTTCCTCGTTTACAGGTACTTCCTTCCCCTGACCTGCAGCCTCTGTTTCCAGCTTTAAGATAGTCTGGGAGAAACGTTCCAGTTCATTTTTCTTGTTTAGGATCTGCTCCTGTAACAGATCTCTCTCCCGTTTCTTTCCGTCACTCAGTTCTAAAACAGCCTGACGGTCGGCTTCTAACTGCTTTACATCCTTCTGGCGAAGCTTTTCCAGCCGTTCAGACAGTTTTTGCTTTTCCTTTAACTGTTCTTTGCGGGTGTCTATATCCTTTAACCACTGGAAATACTCCTCTGTATCCTCTTTTAAGGTTTCCAAAGCAAGGATCCGCTTGCAGTCCTTTAACGTTTCCTCTAACGGATTTCTCTTTTCTGAAACCTCCTCCAGTTCCTTTTCAAGAAGACGGACCCTCTTGCGCATACTGTCTTTTCCAATATAGGCAAGACGGGTATAATTTTCCGGATTGATATACTGGAGACGGAAAGTATGATATAAAAGACAGTCCGGGGTAATACCAATGGCATTGGCCTGTAATTCCTCAATGGTATTACATTTGATCACCTTGCCAAGAAGCAGGTTCATATAAGGCTTTAAATAAGTCTCCTGTACACTTACTTCCTCTGCCAGGGATCCCTTTAAGGCATCATTGTCATATCCGGCTGCTTTCTCCGTATCCAGCACAGCGATATTCCAGAATTTCTTCTTATCCAGTTCCCTGTAAATAGAAAGGGCTGTTTTCGCGTATTTGGGAGCAACCACCAGGTTTAACTTATTTCCCCCAAGATAACCTTCAATGGCATTGCGCCACTGGTCGTTTTTCACTTCCAGAAGGTCTGCCAGGATATACACATCTACGCCTTTGCCTGTTTCCTCTAAAAGACGTCTTTGCAGATAAGACCTTGCCTCTTCCAGATAAGAAGGATAGGCTTTATTACCTGCCTTTAACTGTTCCAGTTCCAATTTTTTCAGCTTCTCAGACTTCTTTAATTCATTGATCTGGCTTACTGTCTCCTGACGCAGTTTTTCCGTATCAGCAGCCATGGATGCCAGGGAAGCTTTTAAACGTTCCAAAACCGGTCTGGTAATCGTCCGTGTTTCAAATTCTTCCAGATCCCATAATGTCTGATTAGAAACGATCTCTTCCTCTTCCCACTTCTTTAAAGCCAGCAGCGTCTTCTGCCACTTGGCTTCACTGTGGCCTAACTGCTCGCAAAGGGCATTTAAAGAGGTAAGCTGCTGCTTTAATTCCTCATATCCGGTAGAAGCGATCCTTTTAAGAAGTTCATCACTATTTGCAGTCAGCTCCCCGATCTGCTGTTCCACTGACTTTTTGGCCTCATCTAACTGGAGCAGATCTTCTTTGCCGTGTTCTGTCTTTTCGTGGAGCATACGGATCTTGGACCTGGTATCCAGAAGATCCAGTTTCTTTACAAACCAGTGATATTTCTCTAACTTGTCATGGATCAGGCGATATTCCCCATATGCATCATGGATCGCAGTCAGCTTATCGATCTCCTGGCAGGTATCATCGATCTTTCGCTGCATCCGTCCATACTGCATAACACTTTCCTGCATGTCCTCAATATGGATGTTCTGTTCCGTACAGATATATTCCTTTACAAAATCTTCCAGGCGGATGTTCATACGGAAAGGAATGGCCCGCTTAAAAAGCAATGGGAACTTTTCGCTGTCAAGACCTCCTAAATAGCTGTCATAAAGGATCCTGCGAAATCTCTCATTATGGGAAGTGGAAAAATAATCTTCCTTGCTGTAATGTTCCCTTAAATACTGTTCTACTTCGCTGATGGACATAGGCCTTGAAGGTGTCCTGTATTCATTTTCCCATAAAGGACCTTTGTGCCAGAAGAAACGTCTGGAAACTTCATTGGAAGCTGTGTTTACATCAAAGACAACACCGATACACTGATATTCTTCTGTGCAGGTCTGCTGCATTTCCAGTACAATGGTAGAACTGAAATTCTGGTTGCGCAGATAGGAAAATTCATTATTTTCCCCGATATTTACCATACCGCGCAGATATTCAATCAGGCTACGGTCCGAGTCATCAGCAGCAGCCTTGTTAAAGAAGCCGCGGCCGTCTGTATTGGCATAAAGGACCAGCTGCAATGCGTCAATAACCGTAGACTTTCCGCTTCCTGAGTGACCGGTAAAGAAATTGATCTCCTTATTCAGGGAAAGGATCTTTCTGGAAATATAATGCCAGTTGTTTAAACAGATCCTGGTAAATGCCAGAAAAGGAGCATTATTCTTCTGTTCCATCTTCGTTTCCTCCTTCCTCTGCCAGATCAGGTTCTATACGCTCTGTATCCCCATTATCAAAATCCTCTAAAAGGGCCCGTACATCATCCCCTAAAAGGACTACATTAATACAGGGATAAATCATAAAAGGACTGGAGCTGTTCAGATCATCTAACAGTTCCAAAGGCTCTATGATCTGATATTTTCTTAACAATGCTATGGTGCGCCGGATATCCGTAGGTGCAGGCTGACGTTTAAACAGACGGTAACCTCCTAACTTCTCCTGGATTTCTCCCAGAGTCGTATAAACATTTACACTGGTGGAAACATTTTCCATCTGTTCGTCATAGATCAGCTTTAATGCCAGAAGATAAAGAGTGGCCAATTTTGGAAGTTTTTCTCCAAGCAGATCCTCTCCCTGTACATAAATGATCCCTAAATGGCTGTTTTCTGTCAGCTCGATCCCGGCAACAGCCAGGTAATGGCGGATAAAAGGGAAATGTTTACTGATGGTGCGGTAAGCTGCCGTATACTGAAGCCGCTCTGTCTTTTTATCGTATTTGCGCTCCAATACAAAAGTCTGGCGCAAAAGCAGACGGATGGAGTCGGTGATCTCCTTTTGCTGTTCTTCTGTCAGATTATCAAAATAGGGGATCTGCCAGTCATTCTGCCAGTTAGTTTCATTCTCCGGGATCAGATCAGATGTATCATTCACGGGTATTCCTCCTTACAAATTGGAATTCAGGATAAGTATAAGGACCATTCTTTATGGGCTTTGCATCACTTTCCACTGCTTTATAACGGCTTTTGGTCCGTGTGGAATAGTCATAGGCAAGGATCAGTTTTTCAAAATCTTCGTCCGAAGATACGGTATTCTGATCTACTTTCATAGTGCCATTTTCCATATGATCCTGGATGAAATCTTCAATCTCCCGCCTGCTGTAACGGTTCTTTACTTTGTTGTAATTTAAGATCTCTTCTTCCGAAAGTTCCGGCAGTTCCTTTTCATCCGGCAGCTGTTTTGCAAAGTCCGTTCTTGGGCGGCGCTGCTTATAAAGAGCTTCTTCTGACAACAGGCCTGTCTGGGAAAGGTTCATACGGCTGCCTACCGCCTGGATCATATCCTCATCTCCGTTATTGGCGGACAGACGGTTTAAGAGCTGGATCACCAGCCCTTTCATATCGTCTTCCTGATTTAATAAATAGCCCAGTCTTGTTACCGTAGCTTTTACATAACGGGAATGTTCCCTGTCAATGTTGGTGATCCTGTGCTCAATGTCATCAAAGCCCCGTTCTAACTGATCCAGTTTTTGAAGGATCATAGAAGGGGCCATTCCCTCTGCCATACGTTTCTGCCACTGTTCATCTTCCCGCATGGAGCGGATCCAGGTCTTAATATCCGTCTTATAAAGATAAAAATTGTCAGAAGTCTTTAAGATGTGGTACTTTTTATTTACTACTTCCTGTACATATCCCTCTAAATGGTCTTTTAAAAGCTGGGAATAATCCTTCTGCTCCAGAAGGCTTCCAAAAAAGGTATCCATATTGTGGAGCAGGTCCTGAAGGGATTTGTTTAATTTCCGCGTATTGATGATCGCTGTATCCAACAGGCCGATCCCGGCACGGCTGTCATTTTTCAGGGAAAACAGGATGGCATATACGTTCTGGATATAGATCTGGGTCTCATCTTCCTGTTCATTGGAAAGACGGTGAAAGGCCTCGATCATCACAGCCGCGTAGTCCGGAATGACAATGTTCACGGTCATGGTGGAATAATCATCTACTTTCCGCAGCCACCCTGTTTTTAACAGCCAGTTTAACACACGGGTTGCCGGAGGTTCTAACTGGTCCTCCTCTTCCTCCAGTTCATCCTGCCAGATCACATACCGCTTCTGGGCAAAGTAACTGCTTAAAAGCTGGATGCACATTTCTCGGCTGAGAAAGTAATTGCTGTATTCATATTCCTCATTGATCTTTAAAAGTGCTTCTATGTAGGTGGCGCGGTTGACGGAACGGAACAGGCTCCAGAAACGTTCCGGTATCTCATGCATTAAATTTGTTTTCAATCTGTATTACTTCCCTTCCAGCTGGTTTTTCAGATAAAGAAGCGCATTGGTAACGATGCAGCCATGGTCAACGGCAATGCCCTTTGACTCTAATAAGTGATAGGTCTCTTCCTTGATCAGAGGATGACCGGAATAAGTGATCTCCACCTTTGCAGAAACATCAATGCCCTGCTCCTTATTGGTTAAAGACAGCTCCCACACCTCTACAGATGACTGGTCTTCCTTTTCCTCTGTGCTTAAACGTTTCAGATCCACATCCAGCCACTGGGCATCTTTTGCGTCATCTGCAGCCTGTACTTTCAGATCTCCTTCTACCAAAGCCAGATAGGAGGTAGTAATGATACGCCATCTTGGATCACGCTGCCATTCTCCCCAGGTACGCATCTGGCGCAGTGGCAGTCCCTTTACACAGGTCTCTTCTTCCAGTTCTCTGGCAGCACCTTCACTGATGTCCTCTTTCAACTCTACAAAGCCTCCTGGAGTCGCCCAGAAACCGATACTTGGATGATTGCTGCGCTTTACCATAAGAACCTTTAATGGCTGTCCCCAGTGGGTCAGTTTTTCTTCACATCTGACTACTACAATATCAGCTGTGTTGCACAGGCTTTCATACTTGGCTGGATTATAATGCTCTAAAAACTCCTCTAAAGACTGTCCAGCCGGGTTTTTCTCACCTGTACCATAAAATCTCCTTAAATCACTTAAAAATGCCATAAAAATGCCCTCCTTCTTGTACTGCTGTACATTTATCGCGTTTTTTCTTCGGTCAGCCCCTTTAATATACCAGGGATATCATAAGAATTTCCGGTCATATACGGGATCACTCCGGCTTCACGTAAAGCTTTGCCGGTTACCGGGCCAATGGCGATCACTTTGACACCTGCAGGTATCTGGAAATGCTTTAAAAATGCTTTCGCGCCTGAGGCACTGCCAAAGACCAGGTGGCTGCACTGTGAAAGGAGTGTTCCGTCAGCAAGAGGCTTCCCTTTTACATGATACAACGCCAGGTCTTTATAAAAAATATCTTGTTTTTCCAATTCTTTGCTCAAATTTACACTGCCGTCTTTGGAACGTGCCAAAAGCACATGATCTGAAGGAGTCAGAACATTAATAAGAGCTTCTGCCAGGCTTTGGCTGCAGTACTCTTTTGGCATCAGATCCGCCTGAAAGCCATGGGCTTTTAAAGCCTGTCTGGTGGCTTCTCCGATCACGGCAAAATGAAGACTGCATAAAAGCCGCAGATCCCCGTTTTCCTGGTTTAAAAACCGGTCAAAGAAAATTTCCACTCCGTTTACACTGGTAAAGACCAGCCAGGTGAAGTTTTGTTTTAAAATAGCTGTAAGTGAAGAGTTCGGATTTGAAGAGTCTGGATCTTCTGAAAACTCTTCTGAAAATGCCTCCGGCACCACTTCCATTTTCATTACAGGAAGTGTTTTGGCGCCCTGGGATTTTAAAGCAGTTTCTAAACGGGCTGTAAAAGAAGGGGTACCGGTGATCCCGACTGTAAGCCCGGATAATGGCTTGTCATCAATCTTATCACCGGTCATTTCTTCTGATCGCAGGTCAAAAGCTGCGGTCTCCCCTACAACAATGATCGCAGGTGTTTTAAGACCTGCCTTAAGGCTTTTCTCATAAATGGTTTCCAGTGTACCTCTGACTGTGCGCTGACTGGCAAGAGAGCCATCTTCGATCACAGCTGCCGGTGTATCCGGGCTTTTTCCCCCTTTTATAAGACCTTTTGCAATATGCTCCAGATTGGAAAGTCCCATAAGAAAGACCAAAGTTCCCTCACAGGCACCATATAAAGCCAGCTCTGCCTCTGACTGGGCCCCCTTTAAGGTGTGTCCGGTGATCACATGAAAGCTGCGGCTTACATTTCTGTGTGTGACCGGTATACCAGCCAGTTCCGGAACAGATACGCAGGAAGTAATACCCGGCACCAACTCCCAGGGGATCTCTTTTTCTTTTAAAGCCAGGATCTCTTCTGAACCACGGCCGAAAACAAAGGAGTCCCCGCCTTTTAAGCGAACTACTTTATTTCCTTCTAAAGCCAGCTGTACCAGAAGTTCATTGATCTGATCCTGTTTCATAGAGTGGCAGCCTGCCTGTTTTCCTACATAAAAAGTTTTACAGTGGGAAGGAACCCAGGAGAGAAATTCTTTTGATGCCAGATGATCATAAACCAGGGCGTCACAGCTCTCTAAGATTTCCTTCCCCTTTAAGGTAATAAGACCCGGATCTCCAGGACCTGCTCCTATAAGATAGACAACTCCTTTTTTCATATCCTTTTAAGTCCTTTCCCTGTTTCTTCGATCATTTTTTCAAGGCTTTCTCTGTCTGTATTTCCTGTGACACACACATGACGGACCTTTTTATCTTTTAATTCGCCCGGACAGCCTGCAGCCTGTATGATCAGTTTTCCCTCTTCCATTCTGGCATAGACACCAACCGGTTCGTGGCAGCCTGCATTCAAGTATGCAAGTACCCCTCTTTCTGCATCTAAACAGATATGAGCGTCCGGGCAGTCAATAACTGAGGCAAGTTTTGCGGCAGGACTGCCTGTTTTTGCCTCTACGGCAAGAATGCCCTGTCCTCCGGCAGGAATAAAATGTTTCGGATCTAAAGGATAAAAATGGAATTCTTCCCCTTCACAGATCCCCAGTCTTGCAAGACCTGCCTGAGCCAGTACAATGCCGTCATAAAGCCCTTCTTTTAATTTATTAAGACGGGTGTGTACATTTCCTCGAAGAGTCTGGAAAACAGGTTCCGGGACGTTTGCATTTACAGGCCATACTTCCTTCCAACATTCTTCTAAGAAGCACTGTCTTCTTGGACTGGAAGTCCCTACAATAAAGCGTGGACAGACGAAAGAAGAAAAATCTGTATCTGCCCTTGTGACCAGCACATCTCCCGGATAGGCTCTTTCTGATACAGCTGCAATGCACAGGCCTTCTTCTAAGCAGGCAGGCATATCCTTGGCACTGTGTACAGCCAGGTCGATCTCTCCGCTTAAAAGGGCATCTTCCAGCTCTGATACAAATACACCTTTTCCTCCAAATGCCTGTAAGGGGCTGATCAGGTTTTTATCTCCTAATGTATCTGATGTAACGATCTCTGTTTCAAGTCCCGGATATGCCTTTTTTAAAAGATCTTCAATAATATAAGTCTGTTTTAAAGCCAGTTCGCTTTTCCGGCTTCCGATCCGTAATTTAAGTTCTGTCATATGGTTCCTCATCTGCTATGATCTCATTGATCTGTTCTCTTGTTAAAGGCTGGTCCTGCTCTGCAGCAAGAGTGGCCATTTTCTTAAAAACTTCTTTTCTCTTTTGGGAAGACTCAGGAAAAAGAGACAGGATCTCCGGACGCAGGCTGCCTAACTGCTCTGCGATTTCTCCTGTATGTTCCGGTATCACCTGACGGATCCGTTCTTTTATGATCTGGGTAAGAACAGGGCTTGCACCGCCGCTGGATATGGCAATATTTACAGGGCCCTCCTGAAGCATGGACGGAAAGATAAAACTGCATTCATCCTTTACATCTACTACATTGACCGGGATCTTCTTCTGTCTGCAATAATCGGAGATCTTTGCATTTAAAACCTCGTCAGAAGAGGCAGCGATCACAAAATCAGCATCTGCCAGATCATCCTCTACAGAAAAAAGCCGTCTGTACAGTTTCAGACGGCTCCCAAAGGACGGTTCCTCTGCCAGAGCGGATAACCCGGCATTCCATTCCGGGGAAACGACCTTGATAGTTGCACCAAAAGGAAGCAGGTCACATACCTTGCGGTATGCAACCTTTCCTCCTCCTGCAATGACACAAAGTTTTCCCTCAATATCCATATAGAAAGGAAAATATCCCATTATCTGTCCTCCCCAGGTACATCCTCTTTTTCATCCGGATCATCCAGGTCATCCTCATGTTCATCTTCCCATGAGTCATATTCATCATCTGGATATTCTTCCGGAAGATCTTCTGAATGATCAGAAACTTCATCCCCGGATCCATCATTTTCATCCGGTTCTGACATTGTGCGCTCTCTTAAAGCATTCTTGCGCTCATTTACAAGACGTTCAAATTCTTCCTCACTGCAGCCCATATCAGCCAGTCTCTTGCGGCGTTTCTCACGAAGAACACGCATCCGTTCTTCTTCCTGCTTTCTCTGGATCATAAACCAGATCACAGCAGCTGCGATCAGGAGAACCACTACACCAGCTCCTGCAGCAATATAAGTTGCTTTTGTAAGTTTCAGAGGTTTTTTCTCTTTGTCTGCTGTGGAAGAGGTTCCTGTTTTTGCTGCATCGGTAGTATTCTCACTGCCTGCAGTTTCGTTATCTGGACCATCTTCTGCAGATACCGGTGCAGAGGCTGCCTTTGTACTGTAGACCCAGGCAACACCGATCTGACGGTCATTGTATGTATAAATAATACGGGCAACTGCGCCTTCCGGATGGCTTGCAGGGATCTCTGTCTGAAGATATTTGTCTGCATCTGAAAACTGGGCATCATTTGGCAGGGTTACAACTGCCTTTTCATCCAGATAAAGATCGGAAGGAGAATAAGTCTCATCTCCAATGGTCACAGGTTCTTCCCCTGTTACATAGTCTGTTTCATTTTCTGCAACAGATACATTTTTAAAGCGGGCAAAACCAAAATCCAGAATGGTCTTTGTGTCAGAATAATGGGTCCGCTGGGTACTCTTTAAGGTAACAGCCACCTGACGGCGTCCGTCCTGCTCTGCATAAGTAACAAGGGTCTGACCTGCCAGGGAAGTATAACCCGTTTTTCCTGCAACTGCGCTTGGATAATAATTTTCGTCACTGGAGTCCCCGGTTACTACTAACTTATGCTCCATGGAATAAGTACGGCCATTTGGATTGTTGATGGTCGGAGGCAGTGTAGCGCTGGTGGTAGAACAAATCTCCAGTAAAGTAGGATTGCCAAAAACAGCTGCACCGATCTGGGCCATATCATAGGCAGATGTAAGCTGTTCCGGATCATTTAAACCGGACGGGTTTACAAAATGGCTTTCACGGCAGCCTAAAGAAGCCGCTTTTTCATTCATCATATCCGCAAAAGCTTCCCTGCTTCCGCCTACATGTTCTGCCAGAGCGTTGGCTGCCTGATTGGAAGACTGAAGAAGCATGACATAAAGGCAGTCTTTTACAGAGAGCACATCTCCCTCTTCTAACTGCAGTTTGTTGCCGCTTCCGGACTCCACGTTATAAACAGCATCATGTGAAAAGGTAACCTGCTCATCCATAGAGGTATTTTCCACTACTACCAAAGCAGTCAAAAGCTTGGTAATGCTGGCAGGATATTCTTGAACATGGATATTCTGGGCAAAAAGAACGGCTCCGGAGTCCAGATCCATAACAATACCTGCTTCTGACTGGCAGCCGGTATCAAGTGGCCAGTCCGGTTTTGCAAACGCACACACAGACATGGAAAAGATACTGATAACACAGGCAAGTGCCAGTATACCTTTTCGTTTCAGCTGTTTTAACATTATTTTCTTCCTCCATCCTGCTTTTCAAGGCGTGTTTTTAAAAGTTCCAGTCCTGCTAAGATCACAGCACCCAGGATAAAAAATCCAATATGGAACGTAGAAAAACTCATAGGTTGCTGAGGCACATCCAGAGTTGTGGGTCCCTGGGTGATGGCATATAGGGAACCGATCATTAAACCAAGGATCATATAAATAGTCTGGGAACGGTGCTTTGCCAGGCAGATCTTAATGATCTTGATAATGCTGACAATACCCGTAAGAACTCCCAGTCCGAAAATAACAAGTACCGGGAAATAAGACAGGTTTAAGTGCATAAATTCATGGATCGCATTGATCACCGGCACATAAAGTCCGAAGATCAGAAGCAGTGTGGAACCGGAAATCCCCGGAAGTACCATCGCTGTAATAGCGATCATGGCAGCAAAAAACAGATACAGGCCCAGGCCCACTGTCATATGCTCAAAGTTTACAGAAATACCATTTCCATTTGTAGGGTTAAAATAAGAGATGCAGAATACCAGTGCCATACCGATCAGGGTAAACACAAGGCAGCCAGCCTTTCCTTTTATACTGGCCCACTCTTCTTTTACTACCAATGGGATAGCAAACAGGGTAAGGCCTAAAAAGACAGAACTGATCTCATAGATGTGTACCTGAAACAGAGAAGAAAGGACCATAACAGAAGCGCCAAAACCAATGACCCATCCAATTCCCAGTTTAATAAGGAAAATAAGGGCTGATTTGCGCTTTGCATTGTCCTTTCCGATCATATCATTTAAAGAATTGATAAATTCATCATAAAAACCAAGTAAAAAAGCGATGGTGCCGCCGGAAACACCGGGAACACTGTCCGCTAATGCCATGCAGAAACCTCGTACTGCGTTTAAAAACATATAATTATTTCCTCCTGAAATCACTCTGGTTAAAAAAGCTTAGTATACCGTCTTAAGGATAGCTTTCTGTGAACCATTATACATGAAACAGGAGGAAATTCAAGTGAAATGTACTTTATGGAATTTTATCAGTCTCCCTGAAGGGCGTCATATCCTTCTTCACCGGTGCGGACTTTTACTACATTTTCTACATCATAGACAAAGATCTTTCCATCGCCGATGTGGCCGGTATAAAGAACTTTTTTCGCAAGGGCGATCACATCTGCCACAGGGACTTTGCTTACTACAACTTCTAACTTGATCTTTGGAAGGAGGGCTGCTTCTTCTACTTTAATACCTCTGTAATAATTGGTATGGCCCTTCTGGGTTCCACAGCCCATAACCTGTGTGATCGTCATACCTGTTACCCCAAGTTCTGTCAGGGCTTCTTTTAAGGCTACAAAACGGCTCTGGTTGAAGATCATAACTACCTTTGTAAGTTTTGCGCCGGAGCCATTTCCGGAAATCGTTGTTTCAGACTGTGGGAAATGTTCTACAGGAACAGATTTTTCTACAGATACAGGTGCAGCCGAAACAGCTGGCGCGTCTTCTCTTCCTGTAAATACAACCGGCATAAAGTCTGCATAAGAACTTGCCAGGTTATGTTCTGTTACGTCAAGACCCTTTGTTTCCTCTTCTACACTTGCGCGAAGTCCAATGGTATGCTTTAACAGATTAAATACGATCACCATGGTGATGGTTACCCAGAGGATCACAGATACAACACCTAAAAGCTGGATACCAAGCATATGGAAGCCGCCGCCGTAAAATACACCGTTTTCTTTGTCGAAAAGACCGGTTAAAAGGGTTCCTACAGCACCGCAGAAGCAATGAACACCAACAGCACCGACAGGATCATCGATCTTTAATACCTGATCTACAAATTCAATACCAAAAACTACAACAAAAGCTGCGATCAGGCCGATAAAGAAAGCACCTGTTGGAGTTACTACGTCACAGCCAGCTGTAACTGCTACCAGACCGGCTAAGGAACCGTTTAATGTCATGGAGATATCCGGCTTTTTATAGCGGATCCAGGTAATGATCATCACTGCTACGGTTGCTACTGCTGCTGCCAGGTTGGTGGTTACGAAAATGTTGCCTGCGGAATAGATAGCTTCGTCACTGTCCATAGCTACCGTAGAACAGCCGTTAAAACCAAACCAGCAGAACCAGAGGATAAATACACCTAAAGCGCCAAGTGTTAAGCTGTGACCAAGGATTGCTTTCGGCTTTCCGTCTTTGTCATACTTTCCAATTCTCGGTCCTAAGATCTTTGCTCCAATGAGGGCTGCTACACCGCCGCACATATGAACCGCTGTGGAACCTGCAAAATCATGGAAACCTAACTGAGCCAGCCAGCCGCCGCCCCAGATCCAGTGACCGGAAATAGGATATACGATTGCGCTGATCACTGCACTGTAGATACAGTAAGAAATAAATTTGGTACGCTCTGCCATGGCACCGGAAACAATGGTGGCTGCTGTGGCACAGAATACAGTCTGGAAGATCAGATAGGCAGGAAGAGGAACACCTGCCGGAAGGATGGCACTGTAGTCGCCTCTTACAAAAGGATCAAAGCCGCCGATGAAAGCACCGCTGCCGGCAAACATGATACCAAAACCAGTCAGCCAGTAAAGGGGAGTTCCAATGGCAAAATCCATAAGGTTCTTCATAATGATGTTGCCTGCGTTTTTCGCCCTTGTAAAACCGGTCTCAACCATGGCAAAACCTGCCTGCATGAAAAATACCAGTGCCGCGCCTACAAGGACCCATATTGTGTTCACTGCTGAAAATTCCATAATAGTTTCCTCCTCATACTTTTACATAGAATGCAAAAAGGCGCATTGCCCGCCGGTACCTGACGTTGGCAATGCACCTTTTTGTGCTGACTGTTCTTACGTAAAAACAGAAAAAGCACCGGGTATTAAGCACCGGCGCTTTCTATGTGGCTCATTATAGTGGCCTAAAAAGAGAATGTCAACAGAAAATTAAATTTTTGTTAATAAGGCAGAAATTTTCCAAAAACTTTCCCTTGCCTTTGTTGTTTTTACAAACGGCTGACTTTCTTCCATCTGGGAAGTTCCGCCTCATACCGTTCATTGATCCAGTCTGCCCCTTTTGCAATGCCATCCGCATCAAAGGTACACTCTAAAAACTGCTTTTCTTCCTCTGGCGTGCAGTCAAAACTGTACGGTTCCGGCCAGACGCTGACTCTGAGGACAGGAGTTTCCTCTCCTTCTTTTTCAAACTTTTCCATGCGAAAACGCATGCCTTTGCAGCTGCCGGTATATTTTTCTTTTTTCAAAAAATTTACCGGCATAAAATCTTTAAGCTGAAGCATAAAACACTCTCCTGCAGATCTGTTTTTATCCCAGATCCATTATTCGTGATAACTTAATTCCATTAAATTGGTAACCACCTGGGTACACTCTTCGTCGGAAATGGCAGAGGCAGTGTATACGGTATAACGTGTGCTGCCCCAGGACCATGAAGCCAGTCTTCCGCCGCTTTCTGTGGTCTTTACCTGGGCCTGTCCTGCTATTTTGCCAGACTCCCAGTTTACAGCCAGTTCCTGGTCTGTAAACCGCTCAAAAATACCTGCAAAATCTTCCGCTGTATTGGAAGCGCGGTAACAGTAGGAAACGCCGTTTTCATCAAATGTGATCTCCGCCACTTCCCCGCTTATGGTATAAAACTTAGTATTTTCCCCATCTGCAGGTGCTACCATATGGATCCCCATGGACTCAAAGGACTGCTCATTTTCCACTTCTTCCATTGGATTGGGAATAGATGCAGTCTCTGCCTCAGAAGGAGCCTGCGTACTTTCTGCTGCTGTGGTTTCTTCCGGTCCTGAAGAAGCACAGCCAGTAAGCTGGCTAAGAGCCAGACCTGCTGCAAGACTTAAGGAAATCAGATACGTTCTTTTTTTCACCTGGATCATCTCCTGTTATTATTGTCGTTCATTTCTGAACTGTAACTTGTTATTTATTAGATTTACGGTTGATAAACTCTGTTTTTGTCTTAGAATAAACAAATTTCTGGCTGGCATACAGGCCATAATAGCCGGATAAAGCAAAAGCTACTGCAATGGCAATGGAGAAATATTCCATTCCCTCATAACCAAACAGCTCCAAAGCGATCACCAGAGAAGAAATCGGGCAGTTGGTCACTCCCGCAAATAAGGCAGCCATAGAGCAGGCAGCACATAAAGAAGGGGCAAAACCGGTGATCTGTCCAAAAGCACAGCCAAAAGCTGCACCTACACATAAAGTAGGAACGATCTCACCGCCCTTAAAGCCTGCACCAAGGGCAATCGCTGTAAACAGCATTTTTAAGAAGAAAGCCTCATAACCGATCTCCCCTTCCATACTGCGCTCAATAAGAGGCATACTGCTTCCGCAGTAGTCCCTAGTACCGATCAGCAGGGTAAGAAGGATAAAAATAGCACTGGCTGCCAGGATACGCACATAGGGATTTGGAAATATTTTCCTGTAAGTGTGCTCTGCACCATGGAGCATCAGGCAGAATACAATGCTGACACCTGCGCAGAGGGCACTTAAAAAAATGATCCAACCAACACTGGAAACGCTGATAGCCGGAATAGAAAGCACGGTAAAATGCTCTCCTGCAATGCCTAAATATCTGGCGATCCCCACTCCGATAAAAGAAGAAAAAATACAGGGAACCAGGGCTGCATAATACAGTACACCGATACTGATTACTTCCAGCGGGAAGATAGCTGCTGCTACCGGTGTTCCAAAAAGTGCAGAGAACACAGCGCTCATACCGCACATAATGGCGATCTTTTTATCTTTTTCGTCTAAATGGATGGCATTTCCAAACAGGTTTCCAAGGCTTCCGCCTAACTGGAGGGCAGCTCCCTCGCGGCCGGAAGAACCGCCTGCAATGTGGGTCAGCACCGTAGAGACAAAGATCAGCGGTCCTGTAGCCAGTGTTACTTTTTCCGTGGAAGAAATGGCATCAATGACCATGTTGGTGCCTCTGTTGCCCTCTTCATGAAAGGTATGGTAAAGCCATACAATGAGAATACCGGAAACAGGAAGGAAAAATAACATATTTGGGTGGTTCATGCGAAAAGAAGTGGCAAAACTGACACCCATAGAAAAGAGGCTGCCGATCAGTCCGCCTGTACCGCCGATCAGCAGTGCGATCAGGCTCCATTTTATAAAATAACGCAGATTATTGGCAAGGGAAGCCCTTGTTTCATCAGCTGAATGATTCATTTGTATGTATCCCCCTAATTATTCTTACATGCCATCTGATCATGGCATCACTATAAATGACATAAGCGTGCCTGACTTCTTTTTCGTCCATCAGACACGCTTTTTATGCACACGAAGGCTTACATTTCGCTGTAAGTACCTTTAAATTTTACAAGTTTTGGACGATAGCCTGCGTCTGTAAGAGCAGAAACGATCTGGTTCTTGTGGTCGGTACCAAATGCCTCCATAGTGATACGCAGCTCAACAGCAGCATTACGGTTGATGCTGATAAACTGGTTGTGTTCCAGCTTGATGATATTGCCGTGTTCTTTTGCAAGAAGCTCTGCTACCTTTGCAAGTTCACCTGGTTTGTCAGGAAGGAGAACAGATACAGTGAAGACTCTGTCTCTCTGGATCAGACCGTGCTGAACGATAGAGGACATGGTGATCACATCCATATTTCCGCCGCTTAAGATAGAAACGATCTTCTTCTTTTCAACATTTAAGTGCTTTAAGGCAGCTACTGTAAGAAGGCCTGAGTTTTCAACGATCATCTTGTGGTTCTCTACCATATCCAGGAAAGCAACGATCAGTTCGCTGTCTTCAATAGTGATGATGTCATCTACATTCTGCTGGATGTATGGGAACAGCTTTTCGCCAGGACGCTTTACAGCAGTACCGTCTGCAATGGTATTTACCTGAGGAAGAGTTAATACATGTCCCTCTTTTAAAGACTCCTGCATGCAGTTAGCGCCAGCAGGCTCTACACCGATGACTTTGATCTTTGGATTTAACAGTTTTGCCAGAGTGGAAACACCGGTACAAAGACCGCCGCCGCCGATTGGAACTAAAATATAATCTACCGTAGGAAGTTCCTTGATGATCTCCATAGCAATAGAGCCCTGTCCGGTAGCTACTGCCAGGTCATCAAATGGATGTACGAAAGTATAGCCATGTTCATCTGCCAGCTTGTATGCATATGCACAGGCTTCATCAAATACATCACCAGCCAGAACAACTTCTGCTCCGTATCCCTTGGTGCGGTTTACCTTGATCAGAGGAGTTGTAGTAGGCATAACAACGGTTGCCTTAACACCAGACAGCTTTGCTGCATAGGCAACGCCCTGTGCATGGTTTCCTGCAGAAGCAGTGATCAGGCCCTTTGCTTTTTCTTCTTCAGTCAGAGTGCTGATCTTGTAATAAGCACCTCTTACCTTGTAAGCGCCGGTATACTGCATGTTCTCCGGCTTGAAATATACCTTATTTCCGGTCTGTGCGGAAAAATATTCGCTGTAGATCAGCTTTGTCTCCAGAGTGACCTCTTTTACGATCTCAGAGGCCTCTTCAAATTTCTCTAATGTGAGTTCTTCCATGGTAGTCTTTCTCCTAAAATTGATTATCATGTATAACTATAACACTTTATCTCATTAAATTCAAGTTACAGTTCAGCCATGATATTTAAGATTGTACATGAAACAGGGCGTTGACGAAATCATTTGCGTCAAATTTCTGCAGGTCATCGATCTTTTCACCGATACCGATATATTTTACAGGAATTCCCAGTTCAGACTGGATGGCAACTGCAATACCGCCCTTTGCAGTACCGTCAAGCTTGGTAAGGATGATACCTGTAATATCAGCTACTTCCATAAACTGTTTTGCCTGTGCCAGCGCATTCTGTCCTGTTGTTCCGTCTAAAACAACTAAAGTCTCCCGGTATGCATCCGGATATTCCTTATCAATGATGCGGTTGATCTTCTTTAACTCCTCCATCAGGTTCTTCTTGTTGTGAAGACGGCCTGCTGTATCACAGATCAGTACATCCGCCTTTCTGGATTTGGCTGCTGCTACAGCATCATAGATCACAGCTGCCGGGTCAGAACCTTCCTGCTGCGCGATAATATCAACTCCTGCTCTGGCAGACCATTCTGTCAGCTGCTCAATTGCTGCTGCACGGAAGGTATCTGCTGCTGCTAAAATCACTTTCTTGCCCTGGTCCTTTAACTGGCCTGCCAGTTTTCCTACAGAAGTAGTCTTTCCAACGCCATTGACACCGATCACCAGGACAACGGACTTTCTGTTTTCAAATTCGTAAGCATTTTCACCCAGATCCATCTGTTCTTTGATGCTGCCTATCAGGATCTCCTTGCACTGCTCCGGATCCTTGATATGCTGCTCTTTTACTTTATTTCGCAGATCTTCTACAATCGCCATGGTCGTCTGGATACCCAGATCGCCCATGATCAGGGTTTCTTCGATCTCTTCATAGAAATCGTCATCAATAGCGGAAAAACCGCTGAAAATAGAGTCAATTCCAGATACAATATTGTTTCGGGTCTTTGTAAGCCCTTCTACCAGTCGGCCAAAAAAGCCTTTCTTTCCTTCTGCCATAAGGCCCCTCCTTTATATTTGCCTATTTTGTCAGGCTGTCTTCTATAAGATTAACAGAAACAAGGGTGGATACGCCCTTCTCCTGCATGGTAATTCCGTAAAGCCGGTCAGCAGCCATCATGGTGCCGCGGCGGTGGGTGATCACAATAAACTGGGTATTTTTCGTCAGTTTGTGAAGATAATTTGCAAAGCGGTCTACGTTGGAGTCATCTAATGCCGCCTCGATCTCATCTAAAAGACAGAACGGGGACGGTTTTAAATTCTGGATGGCAAACAACAGGGAAATAGCAGTCAGCGCTTTTTCACCACCGGAAAGCTGCATCATGTTCTGAAGCTTCTTGCCCGGAGGCTGGGCGATGATCTGAATTCCTGCTTCCAGGAGATCTTCCCCTTCCATTAATTCCAGGGTACCCCGGCCGCCACCGAAAAGTTCTTTAAATACTTTGTCAAATTCTGCACGTATCTCCCGGAATTTTTCTTCAAACTGACGGCGCATGCCAATATCCAGCTCTTCAATAATCTTTTCCAGTTCTGCCTGTGCGTTTACCAGATCCTCATGCTGGGCCCTCATAAACTCATAGCGTTCTGACACTTCCCTGTAATCTTCAATAGCATTTACATTGATATTTCCAAGAGATTTGATCTGCTCTTTTAAAGCATCGATCTGTCTGCGGATCTCCGGAAGGGAGGATAATTCCTCTTTTTTCAGTTCTTTTGCCTGATTTAAAGTCATTTCATACTCAGACCACATATAGGCAGCCAGACTTTCCAAATGTTCTTCCAGCTTTTCCGCCTGGCTCTGTACACGGAACAGGTCCTTATCCAGGTCAGAAAGACGCTTTGAAATATCTTCCCTTGTCTGGAACAGATTTTTCTGCTGTTTAGAGACTTCTTCTTTTTCCAGGGCAGTTTTCTGGATCTCTTCCTCTAGCTGATGGTCATCTTCTTTGCTGCTTTCAATTTCCTTCTGGATCGCTATAATAGCAGCTTCTTTTTCTTCAATGGCCTTTCTGGAGTCATTTTTACCTGCTTCCAGAGAAGCATCTTCGTCTTTTAATTTCCTGATCTCACCGATCACACGGTTTTCATTTTCACTGATAAATGAAAGCTGCTGTTCCAAAGCTGAAGACTCTAATTGTATTTTTGAAAGTTCCAGAGAACAGTTTTCCCGCAGTAACTTTTCCTGGTTCAACAACAATGATTTTTCGTCGATCTGCTTCTGGGAATTTGTATTTCTCTCTTCCAGTCTGCCTTCTTCTGCCTTTAAAGAAGCACGGCCTTCTGTAATCTCACGGACCTGCTCTTCCAGAAGCGCATGTTCACGGACCAGATCTGCAGAGGAGTCTGCAATCTCGTTTTTCTTGTCCTCTAAAGTAGAGATATTGATACGGATGGTATTTTCACTTAAAGCCAGTTTCTGGATCTCATTTCTTAACTGTTCAGAAATTTCCTTCTTTTCAGCAGCCGTTGCTTCCTGAAGGCTTAATTCCTGCTGAATGGAGTCTGTCTGTTTTAAATAGCCGTTGCAGGCAGTTTCCAGTTCTTCGATCTCACGGCGTCTGCCTAAAAGATTACTGGTATTTTTAAAAGCACCACCTGTCATGGAACCGCCGGCATTTAAAAGTTCTCCCTCTAAGGTAACAATACGCAGGCTGTAGTGATACTTTCTTGCAATGGCAATGGCATGATCAATGGTATCCGCCACTACCACCCGGCCTAAAAGATACCGGATCAGACCCTCATACTCTTTGTCTGCCTGGACTAAACTGCTTGCAAGCCCCAGTACCCCCGGTTCCTTTAAAGCCTCCGGCTTTGGGAACGGAGACTGGTTCTTTCCCACACTGGTAAGAGGCAGAAAAGTAGCACGGCCGTATTTATTCTTTTTTAAATGTTCAATCAGCCGTTTGGCAGTTTCTTCAGAGTCAGTAACAATATTCTGGATACTGCCGCCTAAGGCTGTTTCAATAGCTGTTTCGTACTTTTTCTCTGTGCTGATAATATCAGCCACAACACCGCGGATCCCATGGATCCGGTCTCTTACTTCCATTACCCGCCGGATACTGTTTCCATAGCCATCATAGCGCTCTGCCAGGTTTCGCAAAGACTCTAATTTTGTATGGGCCATGTGGTATTCCTGCTGGGTGTTATTTAAGTTTTTATTTAAACGCTGAACCTCTTTTAAGGCGGCGTTCATTCCCTCTTCTGCTTCTTCTGCTGAAAACTGGGCCTTTTCTAACTGTTCCTGTACCTGGTCTAAAGCAGCCTTTTCCTGAAGGATCTTTTCATCCTGTACAGATTCATCACTTTTAAAGCGGAGAAGTTTCTGGGAGACTTCGCTGCGGCGCAGATTTACCTGCTCTAACATAGTCTCATAATGCTGCTGTCTTGCAGTCAGATCCGCCTTGTCATTCAACGCCTGGATGATCTCACTTTTCGCCTGTTCGATCTCATTTTCCAACTGATAGATCTGGTCATCTTTTTCCTGAAGCTGTGTTTTGGCAGCTTCCAACCGTTCTCCTGCGTCTTTTACCTGTATCTGGGCATCTTCACGTTCTTTTACATAGGAAGCCAGCTGTTTTCCATAATTTTCCAGATCCTGGGAGATCACATTTTTACGGCTTTTATAATGTTCTTCATTGGCCTCTTCTGTATGGATCTGTTCCCTTAAGACATTGATCTGGCCTTCTCTGGAACTTTTTTCCATAGCTGCTTCGCTTAAAGCCGCCCGGTTCTTTGTAAGGACTTCATCTAAAGCTGTCAGTTTTTCTTCCAGGGTATCATATTCTTTTCTCAGATCATCTGCCTTTTTCTGGGTCTCTTCCACATCCCCGGCAAGAAGACGTCTGCGGTTTTCTACCTCTTTTAACTGGGAATGGGTATTTTCTGTATCCAGAAGAAACTGATTGGCGTCACATACCTTTAATTCTTCTTTTAACTGAAGATATTCCCTGGCAGTTTTTGACTGACGTTCCAAAGGTCCTACCTGTTTTTCCAGTTCTGATAAAATATCGCTGACACGGACCAGATTTGCCTGTTCATCCTCTAATTTCTTCTGGGCAATGGATTTACGCCGTTTGTATTTAACAATACCGGCCGCTTCGTCAAACAGCTCTCGTCTGTCCTCCGGCTTTCCGCTTAAGATCTTGTCGATCTGGCCCTGTCCGATAATGGAATAACCTTCCTTACCGATACCTGTATCATAAAAAAGCTCATTAATATCCTTTAAACGGCAGGTGCTGCCATTGATCATATATTCACTTTCACCAGAGCGGTACAGACGTCTGGAAACTGTAACCTGATCATAATCAATAGCCAGCTGGTGATCGGAATTGTCCAGTGTAATGGCAACATAGGCAAAGCCCTGAGGCTTTCTAAGCTCTGTACCGGAAAAGATAACGTCCTGCATACTGGCGCCTCGCAGCTGCTTAATACGCTGTTCACCAAGCACCCAGCGGACTGCATCTGCAACATTGCTCTTTCCACTTCCGTTTGGGCCTACGATACCGGTAATACCATTATGAAATTCAAAAAGCAGTTTGTTGGCAAAGGACTTAAATCCCTGGATCTCAATGCTTTTTAGATACATGTTTCACCCGCCTTCAGTTTTAAGATGCCGTTGTAGGCAGCTAACTGTTCAGCAGCCTTCTTGGTACGGCCCTTTCCACGGCCGATCTCCTGATCACCTACCAGAGCGCGGACTTCAAAGGATTTGTTGTGATCCGGTCCTTCTTCTTTCAGGATCTCGTAGCTTAATTCGCCGTCCTGGCGGCTCTGTATGATCTCCTGTAAGATAGTCTTGCTATCATAAAAGAGCTGCTTGTGTTCAATATCATTTAAAATGAACCTGTGAATATACTCTTTTGCACTAGCAAAACCACCGTCCAGATAAATAGCTCCGATCACTGCTTCCATAGCGTCTGATACAACAGAATTTCTGTTTCTTCCGCCGGTTGCGTCTTCGCCTTTGCCTAAAAACAGATAGCTTCCAAGGTTGATAGCTTCTGCACAGTACGCCAGGGTCGGCTCGCAGACAATGCTGGCTCTGATCTTTGTCAGATCACCTTCCGGCTTTTCTGTATATTTGTGATAGAGAAAATCACTGGTAACGATCTCAAGGACTGCATCTCCTAAAAATTCCAGACGTTCATTGCAGTGATTGTGGTCTAAACGGTGTTCATTGGCATAGGAACTGTGAGTCAGCGCCTGGGCTAATAAATGTTTATCCTGGAAATGATAGGAGATCTTCTCTTCCAGTTCTTTTAATTGCTCATTCATACGTAGTATCCTCCTTACGGATATAATAACACAAAAGGGCTGTTTGATAACAGCCCTGGATTCCTGTTATTTAGTTCAGTGCATTTTTAATCTGTTCAACTGCGTCCCCAACGGTAACGATCTGTTCTGCAGCTTCATTTGGAATCTCAATGTCGAACTCCTCTTCAATTCCCATGATGATCTGGAAGATATCCAGAGAGTCAGCACCCAGGTCATCTACAAATGTAGCTGCCATTGTCACATCCTCCGGTTCAATGTTCAACACTTCTGCAATAATTCCCTGCAATTTTTCAAATTCCATTTCTTAGCTCCTCTTTCTTAGATCTTTATTCTTTCATTTCTTCTGTTTTTCCGTTTCCAACCGTTAAGGACTCTTTGATCTTTTCATTGATTTCCTGTTCCTTAAAAGTAACGCATTGGATGATGGAGTTGCGTACCTCTGTACGCTTTGAACTTCCGTGGGTCTTGACTACCAGACCTTTTAAGCCTAACAATGGCGCTCCGCCGTACTGGCTGGCATCAAATGCCTTTAATGTGGTCTTCAAAGCTGGTTTTACTAATAGAGCACCGATCTTGCTTCTTAAGGTGGCCATCATGCCCTGCTTCACCATATGGATCAGCGTAGCACCCACACCCTCGTAAAGCTTAAGGATCACATTGCCTGTAAACGCTTCACAGACGATGACATCTGCTCCGCCATGCGGAATTTCCCTTGCTTCAATACTGCCAATAAAGTTAATATCAGGACAGGCTTTTAAAAGCGGGAATGTTTCTTTTACAAGGGCATTTCCCTTTTCTTCTTCTGCTCCGATATTTACAATAGCGACTCTTGGGTTCTTAATTCCCACAACGTGTTCCATATAAATGGAACCCATCTGCGCAAACTGTACCAGATGAGATGGTCTGGCATCTACGTTGGCGCCACAGTCGATCAGCAGTGACACGCCTTTTTCAGTAGGGATAAGCGGTGCCAGCGGAGGACGTTCTACGCCCTTGATCCTGCCTACGATCACCTGTCCGCCTACTAAAATAGCTCCGGAACTTCCAGCGGATACAAAAGCATCTGCTTCTTTATTCTTTACAAGATTCATGCCTACCACAATAGATGAGTCCTTCTTCTTACGGATCGCATTCACCGGCGGTTCTTCTGTGGCAATGACTTCTGTGGCATTCACCACCTGGATCTGCTCTTTGTTGTAAGTATATTTGGAAAGCTCTTTATTTACTACTGCTTCCTGACCTACTAAAAGCACCTGGATCCCTGGTTTTGCGTTTACCGCTTCTACGGCTCCCGCAACCATCTCAACTGGTGCCAGGTCACCGCCCATAGCATCTACAGCTACTTTAATCATAAAAGACTCTCCTTTCGGTTTCGCAATACAGTTATTAATATACTAGATGTCGTATCATAAATCAATACGTTTTTATGTGAATTTCGCCCCGCCTGATAAAGGCAGCGATCATGTTTTCTTTTCACCGCAAAAGAGGACCCTGAGATTACTCCCAGGATCCTCTGATCTTCGTTTTTCTACAGATTATTCAGCTGTATTAACGATTTCGCGCTTATTGTAGCTTCCGCAAGCCTTGCATACTCTGTGAGGCATCATAAGGGCTCCGCACTTGCTACACTTAACCAGGTTTGGTGCGCTCATCTTCCAGTTTGCTCTACGGCTGTCTCTTCTAGCTTTAGAAGATTTATTCTTTGGACAAATAGACATGGTTTACACCTCCTTCAACTGTTTAAAAATATCCTGGATAACTGACATTCTTGGGTCCAGTGACCTGTTGTCGCAGTCACAAGTCCCTCGGTTGAGATTTGTGCCACATCTATTGCAAATCCCCTTGCAGTTATCACTGCAGAGAACTCTCATAGGCAGGTTCAGGGTTAACTCATTACCAACCAGCTGGTCGACATCCAGATTATAACCATTAATATAGAACTGCTCATCCAAAGCTTCTATGCGGTCTTCCTTCGTCTGATTCATATCCAGCTCCTGGTCGATCTCCAGTTCAAAAGGAACTAAAACAGGCTCTAAGCATCTGGCACATGGCATTTCAAGGCTTAAAACAGCCTTTCCTGTCACAGTCAGTACCCGTTCTCCCTGGTTAGTGATAACCAGAGTCACCGGTTCTTTTTCCACAACTTTATAAGAACCATCAGGTCCTTTAAAATGTGTCATTTCCAGTGGAACTGTATAGGTTTTGGATTTCCCTTCAACAGGGAACAGCTCTGATAAATTAATCAGCATATCGTACTCCTTGATATGCACCTATGCTATTATACATAGGCGCACCGGGTTTGTCAACAAAATTTTCCAAAAAAATTACTTAACCAGTCTTAAAGTCTCTCTTGCGATTGCCAGCTCTTCGTTGGTTGGGATCAGCATAACTTTTACCTTGGAATCTGGAGCAGAAATAATTCTTCTCTCTCCTCTTACATTGTTAGCTTCGTCATCGATCTTAACGCCTAAGTAGCCTAAGTATTCGCAAACGTTCTTTCTGGTAACCTTATCGTTTTCACCAACACCAGCAGTGAATGCGATAGCATCTACACCGTTCATAGCTGCTGTGTAAGCACCTACGTACTTAGCAACACGGTATACGAATGCATCCAGAGCTACTGCTGCCAGATGGTTTCCTTCTTCCTTTGCCTTCTCGATATCACGGAAGTCGCTGGATATGCCGCCGCTCATGCCTAAAACACCGGACTTCTTATTTAAGATGTTCAGAACTTCGTTTACGTCTTTTCCTTCCTTGTTGCAGATGAACTGAACAACTGCAGGATCAACGTCACCACTTCTGGTACCCATGATCAGGCCCTCAAGAGGTGTAAGTCCCATACTGGTATCTACGCACTTGCCGCCGATGGAAGCAGATACGCTGGCACCATTTCCTAAGTGGCAAACGATAACTTTTGCCTTTTCTGGATCTAAGTTGCCGAACTTGATCGCTTCGCCGGATACGAACATATGGCTGGTTCCGTGGAAGCCATAACGACGGATGCTGTATTTCTCATAGTACTCATGAGGAATTGCGTACATATAAGCCTTCTCTGGCATAGACATACCAAATCCGGTATCCCATACTGCTACGTTTGGCTTACCAGGCATAGCCTGTTCACAAGCCTCGATACCCATTAAGTTAGCTGGGTTGTGCAGAGGTCCTAAGTCGAAGCATTCACGGATAACTCTCTTAACATCCTCGTTTACTACTACAGACTCGCTGTAAACAACGCCTGCGTGCAGTACGCGGTGTCCGATCGCGGAGATCTCATCGGTGCTTGCGATCACGCCGTGATCTTTGTCCTGTAAAGCTTCCATAACCATGTTGATAGCTACGGTGTGGTTTGGCATTGGGCTTTCAACAACATATTTGTCCTTGCCTGCTGGCTGATGGGTCAGCTTGGAACCTTCGATACCGATTCTCTCGCAAAGGCCCTTAGCAACAACGCTTTCGTTGTCCATATCGATCAGCTGGTACTTTAAGGAAGAGCTTCCGCAGTTGATAACTAAAATCTTCATAATAGGTAATTCTCCTGTATATTTATTTTACTATGAAAAGTTCCGGGCGTCATATACGCATAAGCGCAGGCACCCGGTAACTTTTTATTTATCGCTTCTAAATTAGTTGTTCTGGCACTGTACAGCTGTGATAGCTACAACACCTACGATATCGTCAGCAGAGCATCCTCTGGACAGATCGTTTACTGGCTTAGCAATACCCTGGCACATTGGGCCGTAAGCAGCTGCCTTGCCAAGTCTCTGAACCAGCTTGTAACCGATGTTACCAGCATCCAGGTCTGGGAATACCAGTACGTTAGCATGTCCAGCAACCTTGGAATCTGGAGCCTTGGAAGCACCGATCTCAGGAACGATTGCAGCGTCTAACTGCAGTTCGCCGTCTAATGCTAATTCTGGAGCCATTTCCTTAGCTAACTTGGTAGCTTCTACTACTTTGTCTACGTCAGCATGCTTTGCGCTTCCCTTGGAAGAATGGGACAGCATAGCAACCTTTGGCTCATGTCCTACTAACATCTTGAAGCTCTCAGCGGAAGAAACAGCGATTGCTGCTAATTCTTCTGGAGTTGGGTTCTGGTTCAGACCGCAGTCAGCGAATACGAATGTACCGTTGTCGCCAAGATCGCAATCCGGAACTTCCATTAAGAAGAATGCGGAAACTAACTTGGTTCCTGGTTTGGTCTTAATAACCTGTAAGCAAGGTCTTAAGGTGTTTGCTGTAGAATGGCAAGCGCCGGATACCATACCGTCAGCATCGCCGTTCTTGATCATTAAACAGCCATAGTAAGCGTAGTCGCCTAAGATGGTCTCTTTTGCCTTCTCAGGAGTCATGCCTTTTGCTTTTCTTAACTCAACGAAGAGATCGATATATTCCTGGGTCTTCTCGTAGGTCTGTGGATTGATGATGGTTGCGCCGGAAACATCTAAGCCCTTGCTGTGCTCGCCGATATCCTCTGGTGTACCGATAATGATCAGGTTAGCAAGTCCTTCTTTTAAAATTTTCTCAGCAGCTTCCCATGTTCTGCGGTCCATGGACTCTGGAAGAACGATAGTTTTTTTGTCTGCTTTTGCTTTTTCTTTGATAATGTCGATTACTGCCATAATCTTTTTTACCCCTTTCCTTATGTTGAAGCATATAACATTATTATATACGTAGCCCCCAGCGGAAACAAGCTGAATTTAACGAAATTTTGCATTTTTTTTCATACTTTTCGTTATTTTGGATAAGATGCAGACATGTTTCCCAAAAATCCCCGGGGTCAGATCTTTTCGTAATGATCTACATTGATCACAAAGATAGTAGCTCCGCCTACCTCTACAGTCATAGGCATGGTAGCATAGTTTACCATGGCAGTACCGGAAATATACGGCATGTTCACAGTCAGTTTCTGGTGCTGTCCGCATTCCTGCTTGATCAGATTGATCACTTCTTCTACTTTTTCATCCTCTACACCGATCATCAAAGTGGTATTTCCTTTTTTCAAGAAGCCACCGGTGGTAGACAGTCTGGTCACACTGTAATGGTTCTGGTTTAAAAGGCTTACTACATCATCTTCATTATCATTTCGTACAATGGCGTATACTAATTTCATGGTTTTAGTCCTCCTTGCTTTGTTCTGGTATAGACTTATGAGCCCTGCACTTGCGTGCTCTGTTGCCTGCTGTCCCAGGCGGCTTGTTATAAGTATAGCATATTTATATAAAAACAGGCACCGAAATTTAGCTCCGGTGCCTGTTTCTTAATATTTTTAACATTATTTCAACATTTCTGCCTCGTCCGGGGATAAATGTTTCTGTTTATGAATAAATGTCTCTTTCTATGGAACGTCTCTTTCTATGAACAAATGTCTCTTTCTATGAAATTATGAATTAGATGCCGGTTTGGTTCCAAGAGTGATCTGTACTTCATGTTCTACATAAGAACCATTTACAAGGGACTGTACTGTCAAAGAAACCGTAGAACCGCCTTCATAGTAAGTAAGCATCTGCTTTAATTCTTCCATATTGGTAACAGACTGTCCGTCAAACTTGGTGATGATGTCCTTTTCTTTCAGGTCAGAATTTGCTGCTGCACCGCCTTCAACGATCTTGTATACATAGATACCAACCGGCATACCGTATTCCTTGGAAGCATTGGCATCAATATTGGTTCCCTGAATTCCAAGGTATCCCTGTGCGCTTTCGTCAACTGCTTCTCTTGTCTTCTTTGTCATCAGGTTATTTAAGATTTCCTGTGCCTTTGAGATAGGGATCGCAAAGCCCATGCCTTCTACTTCTGTAGATGCGTTCTTTGCAGCGTTGATACCGATTACATTGCCATTTAAGTCAAGAAGGGCACCACCACTGTTACCAGGGTTGATGGCTGCATCTGTCTGGATGTAAGTATGCTGGATACCATTTTCATCTGTGATCTCACGGTCTAAAGCACTGATATAACCAACTGTCAGTGACTGTCCATAACCAAGTGCATTACCAATGGCAATTACCTGCTGTCCTACCTTTACATTATCAGAATTGCCCAGGGTTGCTACTTTGATCTTGCTCATAGTATCAGATGGGATATCAGAAAGCTTTACAGCAATGATCGCCAGGTCTGTTGCTGAGTCTGTACCCTTTACAGCAGCTGCTACCTGAGTGCTGTCTGTAAAGGTAACCTTCATATCTGTCGCACCGGATACAACGTGGTTGTTGGTAGCGATCAGAAGTTCTGTATCATTCTGTCCAACAATGATACCAGAACCGCTGCTCTGTGCCTGATAAGTCTGAGGCATACCAAAGAAATTGTTCTGTTCCACAGTCATGGTATCGTTGATGGCTACCAGAGAAGGCATTGCCTTTTCAGCGATGGAAGAAACATCGGTTACTGTAGATACAGCGGTCGTACTTCCGTTATTGGATGCAGCGCTTGTTTCCGGTACCTGTGCAGTGGTGGTTCCTTCTGTTTCTGCCGGTGCAGTAGCTGTTATATCAGCAAGTCCTGTAAGACGGGCGCCTACATAATTAACACCTGTCATCACACCGCCTGCTACTGTGCCAAACAGCACAGCTGCTGCAGTAATACCTGCTGCCTTTCTTGCCCAGCTGTTTTTCTTTCTTGGTGCCTGAACGGTTTCACGGTATTCATTTCTGTAACCATGTTCCGGTCTGTTATTCTGCTGTTTGCTCTCCTGCCACTGAGTTTTTCTCTCAGAGGAAGTTCTTTCAGAAGAACGGTTTGGGGTAGTCCAGTTTACATTCTGTGAAGAACCGGACTTTCTGTTTTCCTGTGACCGGGATGAACTGGTTTGAGTTTCCTGCTCATCCACATCATCCATAATTTCTGTTCTTTCGATCTCCTGATCTCTATCCTCTCTGTTTTCTCTATCTTCTTCGTACATAAAAAACGCTCCTTTCAGATGCCTTTGTATATTTCAAATGGATTTTTATTTTCTTTTTAATTTCTTTCTCTTTCCTTTTGATAACTACAATATACCCTCTGTTTTTGATGCAATTGTGATGCAATTGTGTATATTTTGTGTCCTGATCTTAAGGCATGCTGGACGAACCTTCTGTCCGTGGGTATAATAGTACCATGAATACGCCATTCTGTATACACAGACTTAGGACAGGAGACGAAAATAAGATGAAGATAACCGGTATTGTAGCTGAATATAATCCATTCCATAACGGACACGCCTATCAGATCAAAAAAGCCCGTGAAGTAACCGGCTGTGATTACTGCATCGCCGTTATAAGCGGAGATTTTGTACAGCGGGGAGAAGTGGCTGTTTTCAGTAAATACCTGCGTACAAAGATGGCACTTCTGTGCGGCGCAGACCTGGTCCTTGAGATCCCTTCCATCTTTGCAGTAAGCAGTGCAGAGGACTTTGCAGCCGGTGCAGTTGCCCTTCTTGATCAGCTGGGAGTGGTGACCCATCTTTGTTTTGGCAGTGAAATGGGAGAAAGTGAACGTTTTATGGAAACAGCGGCTATTCTTGCAGATGAGCCGGACTCATTTTCCACAAAATTAAAAGAAGGACTTTCAGAGGGGCTTTCCTGGCCTCAGGCAAGAGTCCGGGCTTTAGAAGCAGAAGGAATATCGGATCTTGGAAACTTCCTGGAAACGCCTAACAATCTGCTAGGTGTAGAATACTGCAAAGCCCTGATCCGGCAGAAAAGTCCCATCCAGCCGATTACTATTTTACGAAAGGGAAATGGATACCACAGCCAGGATCTTACAGGAGAACTTGCCTCCGCTTCCGCTATCCGCAGAGAAATCTTTAAAGAAGAACCGGATTTTTCCATTCTTTTATCGCAGGTGCCTGATGAAATACGTTCTCTCTTTAAGGCAGAAGTCCCTCTGCAGCCGGAAGATCTGTCTGATCTGCTAAATTACAGACTCCTGACTTTAAAGCGGGACGGGATCCCTTTTTCTGTTTTCGCAGATGTATCAAACGACCTTTCAGACCGCTTGGAAAGCAAACTCTATGAGCAGGCAGACTGGGAAGAACGGATCCGGCAGTTAAAATCCAGGCAATATACCTATACCCGCATCAGCCGGTGTCTTCTGCATATCCTTTTAGGCATTACAGATGAAATGGTCCTTGCAGGAAAAGAGGCCGGTTTTTCCCCCTATGCCCGGATCCTAGGTTTTCGCAAAAGCAAAGCAGGGGTTTTAAGCGAAATAAAAAAGCATACCCGGATCCCGCTGGTCACAAAGACCGCGGATGCATCTAGGATGCTTTCTGGTACAGCAAAAATGTTATTTGAACAGGATCTGTATGCATCTCATGTGCGTCAGAGCCTGCTTTTAGGAAAAACAGGACAGCCGGTGCGTAATGAGTTTACACAGCCCATCTGTATTATATGATGATACCAGGATCAAAAGGTCGGAAATCCGATGCAAGCTTGCACACAGCGTTCTCAGTATCAGAGTTCCGGAGCCAGGAGACGGACAATGGCGGGATCTATATTCAGGAAATGGATCAGTTCCCGTATCTGCTCTCCTGTTTCTTTTTTCTTCTCTCCCTCTGAATCCCCTTCTTTTCTCAACACAGCACGCAGCAGAATATTTTTCGGTGTGTGCTCCATGTCAATAAATTCCAAAATCTGGGTATTGTAACCTCTGTATTCTAAAACCTTTGCCCGGATGCCATCTGTATACAAAGCTGCCATCCGTTCCTTAAGCAGGCCATATTCCAAAACAGGCTGCAGAACAGGATTGTGGATCTGACGGTTTAATTCATGCTGGCAGCATGGAACAGAAAGGATCACCTTCGCTCCCCAGCCAACGGCCTTTTCCAGGGCATAATCCGTTGCCAGATCACAGGCATGAAGGGTAACTACCATATCTACATGATCCACCCCTTCATAAGAAGCAATATCCCCACAGGTAAAGCTCAGCTTCTCATATCCGTACCGTACTGCCAGGTCAGAACAATGGCAGATCACATCTTCTTTCAGGTCCAGACCGATGATCCGTACCGGGTATCCCTTTACTTCTTTCAGATAATAATACATGGCAAAGGTAAGATAGGACTTACCGCAGCCAAAATCAATGATCACATTTTCTTTGTTTTTATTTAACTGAGGAAGAATATCTTCTATAAATTCAAGGAAACGGTTGATCTGACGGTACTTATCATAGCGGCTGTGGACAATAGTGCCTTCTTTTGTCATAACCCCAAGATCTACCAGAAACGGAACCGCTGTTCCTTCCGGTAAAAGATACTGCTTTTTACGGTTATGCTCCAAAGCTGCCTGGTTGATCATACGGGCCTGCTTCTTAAATTTTACAGTCATTTTTCCTTTTTTACTTACAAGTACTGTTGCCTTGCCTCTGGCACAGGTGATCTCAGCCTGACGGAAAGGACCATTTAAGCAGTTTTCTACATAAATAACAGCTTCATCTCTGCTTAAATTTTTATGAAAAGCCTGTTTGCCTTTCTGCTCCTCTGCCTGGAAGATCAGATTTCCCTTCAGGAGCAAAGGACGGATCTTTGACTTTGAAAAATGATCCGGGTCCGAAGGATTGCTTAAAAGAATCCTCTCTAAATCCTTTTCAAGGCAAAATTCCAAAGCTTCCCTTAACTGTGCATGTTCATTGGATCCTACCATTGTTGTCCCTTTCTCCTTTCAGTCTTCACCTAAAAGCTTTCTGGAAAGCTGCAAAAGTTCCCCAAACTCCCGGATCACTGCCTCTGCCCCGTTTACCTGTCCAAAACCATAGGCAGCATGGACAAAGGGGATTCCGGCATCTGCAGCTGCCTCTGCGTCCATGGCAGTATCGCCTACATAAAAACTTTGATCTAAGTGGTTTCTCTGGATCACCATGGAAATATTATCTGCCTTGGAAAGACCGGTATTTCCATAACATTCAATATCTGTAATATATTCTTCCAGATTACAGGAACGCATTAAAACCTCAATATAGCCCTTCTGGCAGTTGCTTACAATAAACAGTTTATATTTCCAGCTTAACTGCTGAAGAACTTCTGCTACCTGAGGGTAAAGAATTCCCGGATGATCTTCCAGATACTGGTTTTCATATTCCATACAGGCTTCCATTACCTCTAAGCGTTTTGCAGGAGGCAGATCCGGAAATAATGCGTCTCCGAAATCTTTCATGTTCTTGCCCATATTCCGGCTGATCATATCCGGAGTGATGGGTCTTGGTCCATTTAACAGCTTTTCTGCCGCTACCTGCCAGGACTGGGCCACCTGAACAGAAGAATCCCATAAGGTTCCGTCTACATCAAAAATAATTCCCTTTTTCATCCTTTATTCTCCCCTTTTGTTATCCTTTCCAGCCGCTTCTTAAAAGTTCCGGATACTTGTCTAAATGTGCATGGTCATTAAAACATTCCAGTGTAAAGCGTTCATTCTTTTCATCCCATTGAAGTTCTGTAATACTGCAGTTTTCCAGATCTTTTCCAAGAATACGGAAACGGCTTAACGGAATTCCCGTATAATAAGCAGCCATGACCCGGATCAGCCCGCCGTGTGTTACCACTGCGATCCGTTCATATCCTGTTTTTACAAGGCCTTTTAAAACAGGATCCGCCCGTTTTACCACATCGGCAGCACACTCACCGCCCGGATAAGCAAGATCTGTTTCCATTTTTGCCTGTTCCTTCTTAAAATCTGCAAACTTTACAGCAATCTCTTCATCAGAAAGACCTTCCATCTCCCCGAAATCAATTTCACGAAGTTCCGGACAGATGGTGTGTTCCACATTCCAGTATAAATTAGCCGCCTGGGCTGTCTCTACGGCTCTTAACAGGTCACTGGAATAAACCGCCTGGATCTTTTTAGGAAAAAGCCGCTCACCTAAAAGGGCTGCCTGACGGTAGCCCTCTTCACAAAGATCAACATTAACATTGCACAGGCGGCTGTTCTGCCGCCCATGACGGATGAGATATAATTTCATACGTATCGAGTCCTAGTTCTTAAAGCTGTGGATCGGAGCCGGGATCCGTCCTCCTCTTGTAACAAATTTCTCACAGGAGAATGTATTAACAGGAATGATCGGTGCATAACCTAAAAGGCCGCCAAATTCTGCTGTATCTCCTACTTTCTTTCCAATCACTGGGATCAGGCGGACTGCGGTAGTCTTCTGGTTGACCATACCAATGGCTGCCTCATCAGCAATGATACCTGCAATGGTAGTAGAAGGTGTATCTCCCGGGATAGCGATCATATCAAGACCTACAGAGCATACACAGGTCATAGCTTCCAGTTTTTCAATGGTAAGAGCGCCAAGGCTTACAGCATCGATCATTCCCTGGTCTTCACTGACAGGAATAAAGGCACCGCTTAAACCGCCTACATAAGAAGATGCCATAACGCCGCCCTTCTTAACCTGGTCATTTAACATAGCAAGGGCTGCAGTAGTTCCAGGAGCGCCTACACGCTCTAAGCCGATCTCTTCCAGGATCTCGGCCACACTGTCGCCTACAGCAGGGGTCGGTGCTAAAGAAAGGTCAATGATACCAAATGGGATGCCCAGACGCTTGGATGCTTCCTGGGCTACCAGCTGTCCTACACGGGTGATCTTAAAGGCAGTCTTTTTAATGGTCTCGCAGAGAACTTCAAAGTTTTCGCCTCTTACTTTTTCAAGAGCCACTTTTACAACACCAGGGCCGCTGACACCTACGTTAATGATGGCATCTGCTTCTGTTACACCATGGAAAGCACCTGCCATAAATGGGTTATCATCTGGTGCATTGCAGAATACAACCAGCTTTGCGCAGCCTAAGGAGTCGTTATCCTTTGTAGCCTGGGCAGTTTCTGTTACAATGCGGCCCATTAATTCTACAGCGTCCATGTTAAGACCTGTTTTGGTAGAACCTACGTTAATAGAGCTGCATACACGGTCTGTAGTTGCCAAAGCTTCCGGGATAGAAAGGATCAGGTTTTTATCAGCTGTAGTCATTCCCTTGCTTACAAGAGCAGAATAACCGCCAATAAAGTTGACGCCTACTTCCTTTGCTGCCTTGTCCAGAGTCTTAGCAATGGTAACAAAATCTTCCGGCTTTTTGCAGGCAGAACCACCTACTAATGCAATAGGAGTAACAGAAATTCTTTTATTTACAATGGGAATACCAAAATCCCTTTCAATATCTTTTCCGGTGGAAACCAGATTTTTTGCCAGAGTGGTGATCTTTTTGTAGATCTTTTCGTTGACAGTATCCAGATCACTGTCTGCGCAGTCAAGAAGACTGATACCCATGGTAATGGTACGCACATCCAGCTTTTCGTGTTCGATCATATTGTTGGTTTCATTTACTTCGTAGATATTAATCATGACCTGTTTTTCCTTTCAGATGTTTATCGGCTTTATTCGTATGGGGATATCACCACCTGGTGACGTATGTATTTAAATTCTGTGCATCTTTGTAAAGATCTCTTCTCTCTGGATCTTTACGGTTACACCGATCTCTTCTCCCACTTTTTCCAGCTCATCTGCAACCTCTCCGAAGGTCTTTTCGATAGCAGACACATCTACGATCATCATCATGTTAAAATAACCCTGTACAATGGTCTGGGAGATATCCAGGATGTTTACATGGTTCTCTGCCAGATAAGTACATACCTTTGCGATAATTCCCACTGTGTCTTTTCCTACTACTGTGATAATTGCCTTACTCATTTTTCATTCTCCTCTTCTTTTTTTATACTCACGAACCCGCGTTTTTGCGCTTTACCGCCTGCTTACGCAGGCAGTTCGTTCGTTACAAGCAAACTACTTCACTCATTTTATCTCTGGAGGCAACGGAAATGGAGAAATCCGATGCTCCATACGGGCAGTCCCCCTCGTCAATTTCCAGACGGACTGTCTCATAAGCCAGTTCCGCGTAATTATTTTCCTTGCTTAAATGGCCTAAGAAGATTTTTTTCAGATTATCATGAAGGATATTATTTAACAATCTCCCTGCATTTTCATTGGACAAATGACCGTGATCCCCAAGGATACGGCGTTTTAAATAGTACGGATAAGGGCCGGTCTCCAGCATGCGCACATCATGGTTGGACTCCAATAAAATGGCATCCAGTTTCTGAAGGTGGTCGATCACATACTGATCAAAATGTCCCATATCCGTAGCTACAGCCACAGCTTTGGAACCATTTTCCACCCGGTAAGCTACAGGATTTACTGCGTCATGATCGATCTTAAAGGGCTTTACAGTCAGATCCCCTATCTGAAAATCCACATCCGGCTCTATAGGGGACAATAAACCGGTATCAAAGGTTCCCAATGTCTTGCAGGCTGCGATCTCGTCTAAAGTCTCTTTTGTCCCGTAAATAGGAAGATGATATTTTCTTGAAAGGACTCCCAACCCTTTAATATGGTCGGAATGTTCATGTGTCACCAGAATACCTGTTACATCAGAACCGGTCAGTCCGATGTCATTTAACCCTTCCTGGATCCGCTTGTTGCTGATACCTGCATCTACTAACAGATGGGTGTTGTCAGAACCTATGTAAATGCAATTGCCGCTGCTGCCGCTTGCTATGCTTACCATTCTCATGCTGTTTCGTTATCCTTCCCGCAAAGAAGTTTCTGTATCTGTAAAGAAGTTTCTTCTTCCGTTCCGCTGTTGTTGATCTCACAGTCTGTAAAGTTTCTGAATTCTTCTTCCGATGCCTGATTTGCCATGATCCCTGCGATCTTTTCGTCAGAATATCCCCGGCTTTCTTTCAGGCGTCTGATACGTTCTTCTCTTGATGTATAAAGATACCACATTTCGTCGCAGATGTCACGAAATTCTTTTGAAGGAATAGCAGCTTCTATGACCACCGACTGTCTGTTATATTCCTCTGCCTCTTTTTTCACTGCCTTCCACACAAGGGGATGGGTCAGACTGTCTACCTTTGCTCTTTTGGAAGGATCTTTAAAAATGATCTCTGCCATGGCGCTGCGGTTGATCTGTCCGTCCTCTAACAGGATCTTCGGGCCTAAAAAGGCGCATACCGCCTCATAAGCCTCTTTTCCCGGTTCCATAAGAGCTCTTGCAACAAGATCTGCCTGGATCACATGAAAACCATATTTTTCCTGAAGAATGGACAACACCGTACTTTTTCCGGCTCCTACGCCCCCGGTGAGACCGATCACCGGGTATTTTTTTCCTTTACATGTAAAATGTGTCTCTAACATATCATCTGTTCTGTCCTGGCACATAGTTCTGATCTGCTCCTTAATCGTATCCTATACGCTTATGATCTATTTTGCGTCAAACCAGGATGCTCCTGTTTTCGCGTCAACTTCCAGTGAAACCTTTAAATTTGCAGCATGTTTCATCTTGTCTGTAAGGATCTCTTTTACCTCTTCCACTTCATTTTCTGCAGTCTCGATCAGAAGTTCATCGTGGATCTGTAAAACAATGCGGGAGGAAAGCCCTCTCTTTCGCAGTTCCCTGTCTACTGCGATCATGGCGATCTTCATAATATCAGCTGCTGTTCCCTGGATTGGGGAATTCATTGCCACACGTTCCCCAAACTGGCGCTGCATAAAATTAGAGGACTTAAATTCCGGGATCGGACGGCGTCTGCCATAAAGAGTCATCACATATCCCTGCTCTTTTCCCTGCTTTACCAGACTGTCCAGAAATTCCTTTACTTTCGGATAAGTCTCAAAATACCGTTCAATATATTCCTTTGCCTCTTTTCTGGAAATACTCAGATCCTCACTGAGGCCGAAAGCACTGATGCCGTATACAATACCAAAGTTTACTGCCTTTGCATTTCTTCTCTGAAGAGGGGTTACTTCCTCTAAAGGCACATGGAATACCTGGGATGCTGTAGTGGCATGGATATCCCTAGACTCCCTGTAAGCCTCGATCAGGCGCTCATCCCCGGACATATGGGCCAAAATACGCAGTTCGATCTGGGAATAATCGGCATCTGTAAAAATATAGCCCTCTTTCGGGACAAATACCTTTCGTATCTGACGTCCCAGTTCCATACGCACCGGAATGTTCTGCAGGTTTGGCTCTGTACTGCTGATACGGCCCGTAGCTGTTATAGTTTGGTTAAATTTTCCATGGATACGGCCGTCTTCGCTGATATAAGCTGCAAGGCCTTCTGCATAGGTAGAATTTAACTTGGTCAGCTGGCGGTAATCCAGGATCTTCTGTACCACCGGATGCTCCGGAGCCAGTTTTTCCAGAACTTCCGCTGCTGTAGAATAACCTGTCTTGGTCTTCTTTCCACCTGGAAGCTGCATTTCACCAAACAGGATCTCTCCCAGCTGTTTCGGGGAATTGATATTAAATTCTTTTCCTGTTTCAGCATAGATCTCTGTTTCCAGTTTTTTGATCCCTACTTTTAGGGTATCTCCATATTCTTTTAACTTGTCCCTTTTTACAAGGACACCTTCCTGTTCCATATGCCACAAGCTGTAGATCAGAGGCATCTCGATCTCTGTATACAGCTTATACATTTCTTCCTGCTCCAAGCGGCTCTTTAAAGGCTCTGCAGCTTTCCAGGCAATATAGCCCATATAGCAGGCACAGGTTACCGCCTTTTCATCCCCTGTTTCTAACAGATCGCCCAGGTTTTCTTTTCCGATCAGGTCGCTTTTAGAAGGAATGGTCATGGAAAGATAATCTCTTGCCAGATCATCATAACCATAGGTATCTTTTAAAGGATTTAAAAGATAACCGGCAACGCCTGCGTCATAAACCGGTGCTTCGTCTGTAAGATTTAACAGAGGCAGCATGGATTTAAGATCCAGGACCCAGACAGAATGAACGGTGTCATTTTTACAGAGGTTTTGTACTTTTTCTGTCAGCCAGCTGTCTGTGATCTGAGACTCGGACACACGGATACAGTAGATTTCTTCCGGACCTGTGCAGATCGCAAGGGCTGTTACAGGAAGAAAGGCAGATTTTGCCTTTTTGCCGGAATGGACTGTTCCATCCGTATCAAAAGAGAAGGTCAGCTGTTCTACTTCCTCCGAAACCTTTGCCCTGCTTCCGGTGATCAGCTGCAGACCTGTAACAGCGGCTTTTTCCGCTGCCTTAAAGATCTTTTCCGCCTCTTTTTTATCTGTAACTTCCTTAAATGACTTCTGTGGACCATTTTCCTTATCTTCCATGGAAGCAGAGTCAAAACGGTTTAAGATGGACTTAAATTCCATCCGTTTCATAAACTTAAAAGCTTCCGGTGTATAAAGATTGCCGATCAGAGCCTCTTCATAGGAAAATGGGATGGGACAGGTGATGCAGATCGTTGCCAGTTCCTTGCTCATCTGGGCCATGTCATAATACTCAGAAAGGGCTTTCTGGGCTCTTGGAGGCTTGATCTCATCTACATGGGCATAGGCATTTTCAATAGAACCATAGGATACGATCAGATTAGTCGCTGTCTTCTCGCCAATAGAAGGCACACCTGGGATATTATCAGAAGTATCTCCCATAAGAGCTTTTACATCAATAAATTCCGTTGGTGTTACCTGGTATTGTTCTTTTACATCTTCCGGATAATAATCATAGATCTGTGTGCTGCCTTTGCTGGTCTTGGGGATACGGATCTTAATGTGGGTATCCGCTAACTGCAAAAGATCCCGGTCGCCGGAAACAACAGATACTTCGATTCCTTCCGCCTGACATCTTTTTGCCACAGTTCCCAGGATATCGTCCGCTTCATATCCCTCCATTGTAAGGATAGGGATATTCATGGTCTGCAGTGCCTCCTTCATCAGAGGTACCTGTTCCCGCAGTTCTTCCGGCATCGGTTTTCTGGTGCCTTTGTATGCATCATACATCTTATGGCGGAACGTAGGCGCAGACAGGTCAAAGGCTACCGCCAGATGGTCTGCATTTTCTTCTTCCAATATCTTAAACATGATATTTAAAAAGCCATAGACTGCATTGGTATGAAGTCCTTCTGCATTGGTCAGATCCGGAACCCCATAAAAAGCCCGGTTTAAAATACTGTGTCCATCGATCAGTACCAGTTTATTGTCCATAATATAAAATCCTTTTCAATAATTTATTCTTAAAATCCAGTCTGGCTCCAGATACGGATCTGGACGATCAGTATCACAAATACAGACCAGAAACAAAGGGTATTTACTGCATAAATCGCATTTTGCAGAAGTTTCAGCGTGTGGATCCGCTGGCGGGAAAGCTCCAGTGCAGTTTCCAACGCACCTTTGATGTTGTAGCTTCCGGTACCTTCATCCAGCTGCCTGATACCCACATCTACTGTAAAGTATATCTCAAGTTCCTCCCGGCAATCCGGGCAATGATCAATATGTTCTACAAATGATTTCAGTTCCTCATCTGTTATACTGCCATTGATATAAGGCATAACCAGACGCTCTGCCTCTCTGCAGGTCATGGCAGTCACCTCCTTTTGCAGCAAAACTGCTGTACGAAATAAAACATAATTCAGATATCATCATACACTAAAATGGGGCGGTTTTCAATGTATAGAAAAATGCTTAAATATTTTTTAAAATATTTTCTAAAAAGAAAAAAACCTTAGGAACAACGTATTCACGCTATTTCTAAGGTTTCTCCCTGCCAAGGGTGTAATGCCGGCGGCGGGACTTGAACCCGCACGCGGTTACCCGCAACAGATTTTGAGTCTGCATCGTCTGCCATTCCGACACGCCGGCATTTCTTCACAACGAAGATTATTTTACCATATAGTTTTTGGTTTTGCAAGTGGTTTTGGAATAAGTTCTGAATAAGAATGTTACAGTTCAGTCATGACATAAAAATAGCGGCTGCCTCAAATTATCTGGCAACCGCTGTTTTTATTATTATGCATCTTTTCTCCTGCGTTTTGCAATGAGCAATACCAGGAGTGCCGCACTCATTACGGTGATCCCTGACATGATCTCGATGGAAGTAGAATTATCACCGGTTTTTGGGAGAATTCCTAATGGAACCAGTACATCCTCAATTGCTTTCACGATCGGATTTTCAGCTTTTGGAACATCATTGTCCGATACGTCTACAGACTCATTTGTCTGGGCTGCGTGACGTCCTGTGGTACTGGAACCACCGCCGCCTCCGCCACCACCACTGTGGCCACCGCCTCCAGTGGAGTCTGCTTCATACTTCGGAAGGGATCTCACATCATATACCCAGGTATTCGTTTCTTCGTTTAATACCGGGAGTGTAGTCAGATACGGGCTTACAGTTACATTATCACCGGAAGCCTTGAACTGGCATACCAGATACAAACCGGATGAAAGTCCTGTAAACTGGATCTTTCCGGAAGCAGTTGCCTGTGTAGACAACGCTCCGATCTGATTATTTTTTATGAATTGTTCCAGAGTTTGTGCAGCTGACAGCACGCCGGTAGCAGTATGATCTCCTATATCAGCTCCGGAACCGGTAAATTCCTGAGACAGAGCATATGCTCCTTCTGCACCATTCCATTCACCTACTTTGTAAATGGAAATAGTTGCTTTTTTACTTTCCGCTTCCAGATCAATGGTCAGAGATACCGGTCTGGCCGTGTCGATACCTGCTGTTTCGCCTGCGAATGCACCCTGGCATACGCTCATGGTCATCAATATCACTGCCGCCAGAAAAGCTGCCATTTTATTTTTCTTCTTCATTCTTTTCATGGCTTCCTTCTTTCTTCTCTGCTTTGCTGTTCTGAGAGAGTTCCTTGTTTCTTTGGTCAGCGGTTTCTTCCGTTTTGCTGCTGGCTTTTCCCTTCTTCTTTCCGGAAGGTGCCAGGATTCCAAGTAAGATTGCCACTCCAAATGCAGCTATGGCAAATAGAATCCATTGTCTTGTACCCAGTTTGCGTCCCTGCTCTTCCGCCGGTCTGTCACTGACTGCCGGTGCCGGTTTTAACGGAACCTTTTCTGCATATTTTTCATCATATGGGATCCGTGTTCCCCGGATCAGAAGCCGGTGACTGTTGATACCATAAGGAGTACAGGTGACCAGTGTCACATAATCTTTTCCCGGTTCAATGGAAAGTCCGTCTACCTCGGAAGGAAGTACAGTAACGATCTGATCGATCTGATATTCCAGGATCTCTCCTAATGTTTTCAGATAGAACACATCTCCTGTTTCCAGGCGGTCCAGATCCGTAAACAGCTTTGCTGAAGGAAGTCCTCTGTGTCCGGTGATGATCGCATGAGTGCTTTCACCGCCTACAGGAAGGGAAGAACCTTCGTAATGTCCTGCTGCTACCTGTAAAATGCCTTCATCCGTACCATGATATACAGGAAGTTCTACCGCAATTCCCGGTATATTGATGATACTCATGATCCCTGAACCACCAGTGTTTAAGAGATTTTCATAAGGACTGTCTTCTCTTTCCTTTTCGGTATTGGCTGCTGCACTGAGATTGTCAAACTGAGCAAGATATTCGTTGTAAGCCTGTGCGTCCTGCAGTTCTTTGGAATAATCCGCCTCCGGAAGTTCCTCTACTAGCTTGTCGTAAGAAGCTATCGCCCGTGAGGAATGTCTCTCATTCACATACTCACTGACCGCAGGATAAAGGAGAATGGAAAGACCGATCAGGAAAATGATCACAAATATGATAGTTGAAATTCGTTTTCTCATCCGGCCTTTCCGCACCTCCTGGGTTTATAGTTCATTCATAAAACTTTTTTCACAATGTCTTTTATAAATCCATTATACGTGAATAGGATTTACGTGTCAATTAGTCATGCTTTCTGCTGCGTACTACGAAGAATACAGCGCCTGCCATTACTACGATACCTGCTGCGTAGAAGATTGTTGTACCGATGCCACCAGTGGATGGAAGCTGGATACCTTTAGAGTTTTCAACAGTTACAATATCTGCTTTATTAGCATTAGAAATTACTACGCTTTCAGCTTTATCTAACAGATTATATCCCTGTGGAGCTTTAATTTCTACGAGGCTATATGTGCCATTCTTTAAACCTCTAATAGTTACTTCACCTGCTACAATAGTTGTAGTTGCACCTGTTGTACCCTTTGGAACTACATGATATCCAATAAGTTCATCTGCGTCATTCTTGTCTTCTACAAAATAAAGTGGTTTATCACCTTCTCTTAATTCAAATTCAGCGCCACTTAAAACAGTGTCTGTATCTTTTATTACCTTTTTAAGATTAAAGCTATATTCATATACATCAACTTCTTCTGGTGGATTTTCCTTTTCTAAGTACTGAATATGTGCTTTATTCTCCATTGGTTCTCCACTTGTTCCTGTGGATAATACAGTTGCAGAATATGTAATAGTTACACTTGCATTATCTGCCATAGATTTTACATAATCTTCATTTAAAGTTATTTCAAAAGTACAGTTGTCATTATCTGGGCTTGTATTAATGGTATAATCACCCTTGCCAAGCTGATCACCTTTTGTTAATACGGTACCATCTGCTGTGGTAACTACAATATCGTTATTCAGTGATAAATGTTCATTCATTTCATCGTGAACTATGATTTCATTTGTAGTACCTTTTCCCTTATTAACTGTAATTGCGTAATTTACAGTTTCACCTATATATACTGTAAAATTATCGGATGTATTTTTGTCAATATTGGTTATTGTTTTAGTAAGAGTTGGTAATTCATTCTTCTCTGCTACTTTTTCATCATCAGAGCTGTTAATTAAGGAACACAAAGTACCTGTTGTTGTATCTACAAAATAATAACCTAATTCTTGAATATCAAAGGATGCCGTATCTTCTGTTACAGTTACAGTTTTTTCTGGGGTTATGTTTTTAGCTTCAGCTTTCATAGCATTGGCTAATTCCTGTGTAAGTGTACGTTTTGTAATATCCTTACTAACTTCAGCACTCAAACTTTCAGATGTTACAACATATAAGTGAGGATCTTTTGCGGTTGGGGTTAAAGTAAATTCGGAACGGCTCTTAATAAAATTATACCATGGACTGGTATCAGAAATAGTATAAGAATAACCACCATTGTCATCTTTAGTATAATCAAATACTCTATACGCACTATATGTAGCACCTTTCACAGCTTTTTCTACCGTAATATTTGCTGCCATCGCTGACATAGGCATTGCCATTGCTACTGTTGCCGCCATTAACATTCCTGCTACTTTTCTCATCTTTTTCATAATCATCTTTCCTTTCTTTTAAGAAAAATTCCCCTTTTTGGATAATTAATTTTTTATTATTTTTTATACGCTGCGGAGCGGGGTGCCCCGCAGTGTGTACTGCTGTTTTTACTGTGAAGTATTATTCTTCACGTTTACGTTTCAATGTCAGGCTTAACTGTAAGCCTGCATATAACACAGATGTAATAACTACAGACCATCCGATGCGGCGGATCTGATCAAGACCGGAACCACCGGTATCTGGTAAGATAACTCCTGCATAATTGACAACGGTAAATGGATTAGTAATTGAATATGTTCCTGACTGACCGTCAACCGTATATTCAATTTTATTATCCATCGTAAAGGTTACCGTTATCTTTAATGGCTCTGTTAATAACTGATAGCCATCTGCTGTAGCAGTTTCATAAAGGAGATACTTGGATACGTTTGGATCATGCTGCAACTGATAAAGGACATTTCCTGCTGCATTTGGATGAAGATCAGCTACAACTAAATCTCCCTTATTCCAACTATCATCTGACTTATACAAAGCAAATGTTACTTTTGTAATATCATCTGATGCAGAAGCATTGTTCAATACTTTTTTGATGTTTAATCCTCCAGAAGCATTGACCCATTGTGCATATAATACGGTATTTTGTATTAATGTTATTTTACCCTTACCATCACCTGGATAAGAAGTTCCTTTACCATTCTTATCAGTATTCCACCCAACAAAGGTATAACCAGGACGTTTAAAACCTGAATTATCCGAAACGTCTACGGTAGTGTTTTTCTCATATGAACCGCCAACAGGTGTTTTACTATCTGCTGTATAATCAGTACAGTTCAAATCATAGGCTAATGTAACCTTATCCTTTTTAAGAAGAACACCATCTACGTGCCAGTAACCATCTAACTGTTGAGGTAATTTAACAACATACCATATTACATAAAAATCTCCATTTTCAGCTAAATCATCTGCAGTTATAGAACGTTGACCATAGTTATTATTTAAACTTGTCGGATACTTATTTACCGCTGTGGCAATTGCTGCATTAGTTGGTAATTTATTTAAGTTATCTACAACTTTTTCTCCTGTAGGATCTGTTACAAATTTAGCTTCTTTAAGAACTTTTTCACTAGAGTTGAAATACATACCGCTAGATGTATCATGTCCCGTATACTCTGATTTAGGTGCACCCGACGGCTCATTTATAATTCTTGCATCTAATCGTATGAAGAAATGCACTTTAACATTAGGATTGTTTTCCGCCCATACTGCATACAAAGTTCTATTCTCGCTTACCACTAAAGAACTACCTGCAGGATATATTGTAACATTTCCTTTTTCAAACTCATCAGTACTAGCTGTTGGATTTTCTGTCCATCCAACAAATGAATATCCACTCTTTTCAAGAGTTCCAGCTCCTGGTAATGTTATCTCTGTTCCGGCATTTGCCACTGTGATCATTGTCGGAGCTGAACCGGATGTATTTCCATTACCGTTAAACCGTACTACATATATTTTTTCAAATGTAAAATACAATGTTGAGTTTGATGAAACATCCTGCCAACCACTCTCTGTGTATACCTGCAATTTACGGGATGTTCCATAGTAACCATAAGTAGTAGTTTTTACTTGTATTTTAGTGAATGTGGCTCCACCATTCTGTGCTGTTTTAGCTTCTTTAAAAATATACTCATCCATCACGCTGGATTGATTAGCACTATTTAATACCGCACTAACAGCTTCTTCTGTAGTATATTCCTTATTATCCGTAAAAACATTCCACAATGAATAGGAGCCAGAACCAACATCTCCATTATCGGTATCTTTAAATTCAAACCGCACGGAAGTGGTACTGCCGTTGTTAGAGAACGTCACCGTATAAGTTGAGAAATGCTTCGCTTCAAAAGCAACGCTTTCAACGCTTGCCTCTTCCGGAACTGCTACCGGATCTGCTACCTGTTCTAAGGCTTTGATCTCATTTACAGTTACTACGTTTTCTATAGTGTCTGCTTCTGTATCCAGATGCGAAATTTCAACAGTCTCGGCTTCTTTGCTCTTTTCTTCAATGACTGATCCTGAAAAGCTTACATGTACATAACCATTTGTACTCCAGCTGTCATTTAATACATTGCCCTGTGCATCGTAAAGAGTGATATCGTAGGCAAGTACAGATTTAACCTCTACTGAATCAGTTTCTGCTGCTTCACTTTCTACTTTCTCTTTAACAGCATTTTCTACATGGTCTGTTACTTCGATAACTTTTGCAGTAGTTCCTTCTGGAAGAATTCCTTCTGCAGCAGAGATAGTAACAATTACACCATTTATGTTTTCAGCGTATTCAAATGCCGGATGCGTACCCGGTACGATCTCCTCTAAGAAGATCTCTACTTCCTGATCCTCTAAAACTTCCGGGATCGTATAGTAGACAGCCTCGTCAGCTCTTTCTGCATTGGATGGACTGGCGATGTTTTCCGAATCGGTCTCTTCCAGTTCCACACCGTTTGCAGTGACTTCTGTTATCTTATAACCTGTCTGCGGGATCACACCAAAGGTTACTTCTGCGCCGTCTCTTGTAAGTTTTGGTGCTTTTACAAGTTCTGCGCTGCCTACAGGATCGATCATGTAATTGATGATGTGTCCCTGGCTTTCCAGTTCATCTTTGTCAAATCCCATATCAGAAAGCTTTGCGGTGAAAGCTCTCGCTGTTATTGTCTGATCTAATGCTACCAGGTTGTAAGTCTCACCTTTTAATGCTCCGACACGTTCAAATCCAGGTTCTGTTTCTGTCTCTTCTACTGCACCCGGCAGATCAGAAAGTTTTGTATCATCTGCAGCTGTTGTTTCTTCTGTTTCAGGCTGTGCAGCTGCTCCTGTTTCTGTTGTGCCGGTATTATCTTTGCTTTCTGCTGCTGTTGTCTCTTCTGGTGTTTCCTGCGGAAGAGTTTCATCAGCAGTGGTTTCTTTAGGTGTTGTTTCCTCTGGTACAGGATCGGTTTCCGGTTCCGTTGCTTCTGCGCTGGTTTCCTTTTCCGGCTCAGTTTCTGTTTCAGATTCGGTCTCCGGTTCCGTTTCCTTTTCAGTTTCTTCTTCTGTTGGTGCCTCTGTTTCTTCTTCCGTCTCTTCCTGCATTGTATCTGTCAGGAAAATTCTGGAATGGATAGAAATGGAAGCAACTGTATCAGATGAACTGCTGTCTTCTCCCTGGCCCTCATTATCGGAACCGGTATCTTCTGAATTTTCATTATCAGAAGTATTTTCTTCCTGGTTCTCGTCCGGAGTGTTTTCAGAGGCATCATTCTCATCTTCTGTATCCGGATTTTCCTCATTGTCAGATCCGTTGTTTTCTGTGTTGGAATTTTCTGCACCAGAACCATCTTCGTGAGATTTATCCTCATTATCATTTTTTCCTGCATCAGAAGCTTCCGGCTCTTTTACTTCTTCTGTTTCGGAGTCAACCTGTGAGTTTTTTTCTCCATCATCAGTTGGTTCCTGATCTGTTCCGGGAACTTCTTCTGCTGTCTCAGCTTCTGAAGGATCAATTCCCGGTTCTGTTTTTATTCCGGAGCTGCTGCTGTTACCGCTGTTATGGCTGCCGCTATTTTCTTTCTTTTCAAATGCAGTCATGTAAGATTTCAGGCTGCAGATACCGGAAATGTATCCGTCAATATTTACCCTGCCTGCTACTGTTTCTTCTCCTCCGTTTGTATAAAGGAAGATCAGTGTTTCTTCTCCGGTCAGTGCGTAGGAGTCTGGATCTGCATCAGGACTGATCCGAAGGAAGATCCGAAGTTCGATATCGTCCAGATAATATTCTCTCTCATAATCCGGAAAGATCTCATAGAGAGTACCGTCTGCTGCGAACAGTTCTTCGTATTCTTTTAATAACGAAGAGTCTTTCGTATAGAAGTCTAATGGTTCCTCGACGATGTTTCCTTCCTCCAGGGCTTCTTCTGCTGCCCGTTGGAGTTCATCCGCATGAATTCGGAATTCTTCTTTTTTCTGCCCTGCAAATACATTGAATAGTGGGTTGCTCATATTGCTGAATACAATGGCAAATAACAGTACATATGTAACAACCACCTTTATATACTTACGAGGCAACACAGCGTGTCTTCTGCTTTTCGCTTTGCGTAGCTGATTCATACAACTCCCTCCTCAATAATATATGTTCAACTGTCTGACAATTACCTCTTCTCTTGTTGTATTTATGGTATCATTTTCCTTATCACGGTTTTTATCACAAGTTACAAAAAAAGTGCCATTTTTGAAGAAATATTTTAATTTTAAAAAAATATCCCAGGCAGAGTTTAATCTGTCTGAGATATCTGTTGGACAATATGAACAATTATATTATTCCTGATACATAGGAGTGATCTGATAGTCAATATCCCTGCGATTTCCGCCAAGTTCTTCGTAAACTTTGGCGATCCGGTTAAAGACGATCTTTCCATTTTCCTTTTTAGTATGATTTAGTATGATCAGAAATCTTGATGTATTATACTGCGTAAATATATCACCATAACGCAGCGTCTGTTTGATCGCCTGTAAAAGAAGGGCGCTTTTTTTCGCTGCAACTGCCTTTTGTACCGGCAGTTTCTTCCTATTTACAATGGTACACTGCATCAGGCAGGAAACAACCTCTATACGGGCACCAAGTCTTAAGATGGAACAGTACACATCCATAAAGTTTGGATATAGGCACTCATATACCTGTTCTTCACTTTTCTTGGCTACTTCCAGAAAGCTTACCTGGATATCGTCAAGATCCTCATAACCACCTTTTAAGTACTGGCTGATCTTGCGGGAACGCTTTAACATCTCTTCGGAAACAGGCAGATCCGAAACTTCTGTATAGATCCGGACCGCTTTTTCATATGTTTTATATGCTTTCTCATACTCTCCTAAAGCGATCAGCGCATCCAGCTGCCCTAACTGCCATTCCTCGTAAGTCTCTATTCCCAATGCAGTTGTATACAGGGTATACAGATCTTCCCAGCGTTCTTTTTCTTTTAATATATCCGCGATCTGGTTGGTACAGTCACGATACAGTTCTTTATAATGAAGATTCTCAGGAATAGCCCATTCTTCAATGGAATTGCTGGCAAGCAGCGGTCCTCTGTAGAGAAGCCAGGCTTCCTGAAGTATATGAAGTTTATCATCATCTTCTGCATCCCGGCTTTCTTCTAACAGCCGTTTGAATTCCACAGCATCTACCTGAACAGGTATATCTTCTTTCCACACACAGTTTCCATTTTCAATGGCGATATATTCGTCACCTGGAACCCCCGCATCCGTGAGCATTTTTCTCAGACGATAGACCGCATTGTTGACACTGTTGTTCCGGTTATTGAACTCTCCTGATTTATAAATGTCAGCCATTAATTTTTCCTTGGATATCTGAAATCCCGGACTGATCATCAGAAGCTGGAACAGCTGTGCCTGGCGGCCGGTAGATGTACGTCCCATGTACACCTTTTTGTCTCCGTACCACACAGAAAACTCTCCTAATAAATTAACATATAACTTCTTCTCTCCCACATCAACAGCCCCTTTGCTTTTGTTCACACCTAATTATAAATGTAGCACAAGGGGTATTTATTTTCAATATTCATTTACGGATTTGATTATTTTCATCATTTCTATTTTGCAGATAAAAACATTCCACCAGACCGGCCTTTTTCCAACCGATCACATTTTTCATTTCCCGTTCTGTCAGCCTGCCGTTAAAGTACATACAGGCAATATCCATAGGTACGCTGCCTACTGCTGCAACCAGTTCTAAATATGTCATTTTACATTCCCTCCCGTTTTTATCCTGCGTGACATAACCTTTTTGACACGCTCTTATACTATATGAAAGGAAATGAAAATATATTCCTGTTATCCTTCATGAATTTGTAAGTATTTCTTTATACAGAGTCCATAAAAGCAGAGTAATATATAATAAGGAAGAAATACTATACGAGGAGGAAATAATTATGGATACAACCAAAAAGATCATTATCGGTGCCATAGGTGCTGCTGTTGTGGTCGGCGCAGTTTCCATCGGTCTTATCTTTGGTCTCGCTCCGGCGGATACGGATCTGTCTACCATACATACCCAGGAAGCTACCAGTGTCCCGGAAGCAACAGAACCTGCAACTGTGGAGGAAAGTTCTTCTGTTCAGGAAAGTGAGACTGTTAAAGAAGGAACTACAGGTATCAGCGTACAGCTTGAGACTTATTCTTCCGGAAATATTTCCATTCAATATCCGGTGGTAAGCCAGATGAACGACAGCGCAAAACAGGACAATGTAAATGAACTTTTAAAGACCAATGCCCTTTCCATTATTCAGGCAAACGATCTGGATGAAACCGCAGATACTCTTACTGTAAAATGCGAAGTCATATCTGCAGACCGGAAGCGTCTCACTGCTGTTTACAAAGGAGACCGCATGAGTAATGGAGCTGCTTATCCTGTCAGTGTTTTTTATACCAACACAGTGGATCTGAACCAGGTAAGAAATCTTGGGCTTTCTGATTACACAGATGGCTACACTATGGCCGGTTATGTTTTAAGTGATGATGTGGAATTTGTAGGTATAACCCAGGATCAGAAGGAAGCTTTTTTAGAGTATCGTGACAGTTTGGATCTGGATATCCTTACAGAGGTATTTAACGGAGCCGACTTTCCGCTGGCATCTGATACTGTATGGCCGGAATCCTTCAGCTATGAAAACCACGGAACTATCTGCTTTTCCGTTCCGGTCCCCCACGCTTTGGGAGATTATGTGATCGTTGCATTTGATCCTTCTACCAAGTAATTAACGTTGCCATTATCCACGCTATCAGTTATAATAGGAAACAGAAAAGACAGACAAGTATCTGTGTCTTATACAACACGAATAAGGAGCAGCAAAAAACTATGGAAAATGTAATTGTTTTTGATCACCCATTGATCCAGCACAAGATCTCTATTTTAAGAAAGAAAAGCACCGGTACAAATGAATTCCGCGCTTTGATCGAAGAGATCGCCATGCTGATGGGATACGAAGCTTTAAGAGATCTTCCTCTGGAAGATGTAGAAGTTGAGACACCAATCGAGACCTGTATGACACCTATGATCGCAGGCCGTAAGCTGGCAGTTGTGCCGATCTTAAGAGCAGGTCTTGGTATGGTAAACGGTATCCTGGCACTGGTTCCAAGTGCTAAGGTCGGACATATCGGTCTTTACAGAGATGAGGAGACACATGAGCCTCATGAATATTACTGCAAACTTCCGGATCCCATCGAGGAACGTACCATTGTTGTTACTGACCCAATGCTGGCAACCGGTGGATCTGCTGTTGCAGCTGTTAATTTCATCAAGCAGCACGGTGGAAAGAAGATCAAATTTATGGCCATCATCGCAGCACCGGAAGGTCTTAAGAAACTGCAGGAAGCACATCCGGACATCCAGATTTATGTTGGACATTTAGACAGATGTTTAAATGAAAATGCGTATATCTGCCCAGGTCTTGGAGATGCGGGAGATCGTATCTTCGGAACGAAATAGGACGTAAAAAATTAACCCCCGCTGGTTAGCGGGGGTTTTATTATATATTCTTCACTCACGAACCACGCGCTTACGCGCTCCACTGCCCGCTTTCGCGGGCGGTTCGTTTGTTATTTCACAACCTTTGGCTTTCTGGTTGCTCTCTTCTTTGGTGCCGGAGCTTCTTCACGGTTTTCCTTTGCTACGATATTGTCCTGGCTCTTGTAAATAGAGTGAGCAGCAACACAGCCTCTTACGCTGGATAATGGGTAGATGTTGCTTTCCTTACCTACAACGGTTCCTGGATTAAGAACACTGTTGCAGCCTACTTCTACGCCATCGCCAAGGATCGCGCCAAATTTCTTAAATCCGGTAGCTACGTCCTTATCTTCTGCGTGTACTACAACTAAAGACTTGTCAGACTTTACATTGGAAGTAACTGCGCCTGCGCCCATATGAGCCTTATATCCAAGTACAGAATCACCAACATAGTTAAAGTGTGGGATCTGTGCTTCGTCAAAGATCAGAGCATTCTTTAATTCACAGGAGTTGCCTACAACAGCGCCAGCGCCGATGATAACATTTCCTCTTAAGAATGCGCTGTGACGTACATTTGCGCCTTCACAGATGATCATAGGACCAGCCATCATAATGGTAGGTGCTACTTTTGCGCTCTTGTGTACCCAGATATCAGTGCCGATCTTGCGGTATTCATTTTCCGGAAGAAGAGGTCCTAAAGAACGGATGAAATCACCGATCTCAGGAAGTACTTCCCATGCATAAGTATGATTATCAAAAATTCTCTCAGCAATTGTATGGCTTGTATCAAACAGCTCTTTAATTTTCATTTCCTTCAGTTTCATTGTAATCAGTTCTCCTTTTTTGTTTTGTAAAAGGCGGCAGCCGCGTCAAAAAGTCCCCGCATATCATACTGGTTATTCAATCTGGTCACGTTTACAGTGCGCATTGCAACAAAACGTTCCAGTTTTTCCATGTATTCATCCGATGTAATGGAACCTTCCGCCACATAAGTCAGACCTTTTTCCCAGCTAGCAGTCAGCTCAGGATTTAATAACTGCCTGATGGAGTGGTCCACCACTTCATAAACCATCTCTCCCAACAGAGACGGGGTTATCACCTGGGTCTTCTGATTTAAACTCAGATATTTGATACTGACCAGTTTTTTCAGTATCTCCGCTCTGGTGGCACTGGTGCCGATGCCGCTGCCCTTGATCTGGGCCCGCAGCTCCTCATCTTCGATCAGCTGGCCGGCATTTTCCATAGCCAGGATCATGGAACCGGAGGTATATCTTTTTGGTGGAGAAGTCTCTCCTTCCTTCACCTTCAGATCCGCTATAGTAAGTATATCATTTTTTTTCAAATCTGCAAGCACCTGTAACAGCAGAGTTCGGTCAACTTTCGGAATTTCCGCGTTTTTTTCATCTGTTTGTGCAGAATTTCCCTCTTTCTCATCAGAAAAGGTCTCCTGGATGCTGCTTTTCTTTGCCAGGTTCACATCTGCCACCTTTAAATAACCAGGTTCTGACAGCACTTTAAAGCTTGCAAAAAACTGTTCTTTTTTCCGTTCCAGTACCAGACTGTATTTCTGGTAAATGGCAGCCGGATAAAAGATGCTTAAAAACCGGCGGCAAACTACCTGATAGACCTTTTCAGATAACGGGGACAGTCCGCGCAAGTTTCCCATTCCCTGTCCTGTAGGAATGATGGCATAATGGTCTGTGATCTGCTTGTCATTGACATAACGGGTCTTTGCGATCCCTTTAAAACTTCCAAGATTCATTGCTTCTTTTGCAAAACCTGCCATTGGTTCATAGCGCATGAGACCATTAATATTTTTATAGATCTCCTTTGCAACAGCTGTTGAAAGGACTCTGGCATCAGTTCTCGGATATGTGACCAGCTTTTTCTCATACAGTTCCTGGACCACTTTCAAAGTCTCATCCGGGCTTATTTTAAACATTTTGGAACAGTCATTCTGAAGTTCCGCAAGGTTATAAAGAAGAGGCGGATTTTTCGTTTCTTTCTTCTTTTCTTTGGAAAGGACTTTTGCCTCTAAAGGCGGCTCTTCTTTTAAGTAGGCGATCAGCTCTTCTGCTTTCTCCCTTTCTTTAAAACCATTTTCTTTATAAAGATAGGGCGTTCCAAAATATTTAGAGCCTTCTACCGCCTTCCACTCTGCGTCTAACAGCACAGGTGTACCGTCTTTTGCAGTTGCCTGAAAGCTTCCAAGAACACGGTAGAACGGGGTTTTTACAAAGTTTCGTATTTCCCGCTCCCTGCGGACTACCATTCCCAGGACACAGGTCATAACACGGCCTACGGAAAGGACTGTAAATTTTGTTCCCAGATACTGAGACATAGACGGCCCGTAGCGCAGGGTCAGTACTCTGGAAAAATTGATACCCATAAGGTAATCTTCTTTGGCTCTTAAGTAAGCAGAGGCAGAAAGGTTGTCATATTCAGACTCATCTTTTGCTTCCCGGATCCCGCGAAGGATCTCCTCTTCGGTCTGGGAGTCGATCCACACACGCTTCTGGTGCTTGTCCTTTACACCAGCCATCTGGGCTACCAGACGGTAAATATACTCTCCTTCCCGTCCGGAGTCGGTGCAGACATAAATAGTATCTACATCCGGCCTTGTAAGAAGTCCTTTTACAATGGAAAACTGCTTTTCCACACTTGGTATTACTTCATATTTGAATTCTTTTGGCAGAAAAGGAAGTGTATTCAGACTCCAGCGCTTGTATTTCATATCGTAGGCTTCCGGGTAACTCATGGTCACCAGATGTCCCACGCACCAGGTGACGATCGCCTCATCTGACTCGATATAGCCGTCTCCGCGACGTCCCCGTATTTTCAATGCATCTGCAAACTGCTGGGCTACACTGGGCTTTTCCGCAATGTATAATGATTTTGACATTTGATTCCTCATTATTTAAAGACATATTTTATAAGTATACCATTTTTTCAGGGCTCTTGCAAGAAGTTATAAAGGACAGTCCAAAGCCATTTTCCAGCAATAGACTGTCCTTTTTGTACTGTATATTTTTGAAGATCTGCCTGCCGGCAGTATCCGTCTGACCCTATTCTGCGTAGAACTTATAAATGGTAGTTGTCTTATAAGTATCTCCTGCTTTTAAGATCGGTGACGGGAAGTTTGGCTTATGGCAGGCATCTGGATAGTACTGTGTCTCAAAGCAGAACGCATGGCGTCTGTCATAGTGGGCACCGCCTTTTCCAGGGCGCTCATCTTTTAAGAAGTTTGCAGTATAAAACTGCATTCCAGGAAGATCTGTGTATGCTTCCATCACACGGCCGCTTGCTGGATCTTTTGCCTTACCTGCAATGCCAAGAACGCCTGCTTCATGGTTTAATACCCAGTTGTGATCGTATCCATGTCCAAGGATCAAAGCCTCAAAATCAACTTCAATGTCCTGTCCGATCGGTTTCATCTTTGTAAAATCCATAGGAGTTCCTGCTACCGGAAGGATCTCTCCTGTTGGGATGGAAACCGCGTCTGCAGGTGTGTATGTATCAGCTGCAAGCCATACCTGCTGATCCATTACAGGGCCGCTGTTATGTCCTGCCAGGTTGAAATAGCAATGGTTGGTAAAGTTAGCTACTGTGTCTGCATCTGCAACCATGCTGTAATCGATCTTTAAGCAGCTGTCCTCTGTTAAGGTATAGCTGATGCGGATCTTTGCATTTCCAGGGTATCCCTGATCTCCGTCCGGGCTGTTTAAGAAGAAGTCCAGGCGGCTGCCTTCTGCTGTCTCATATGCCCAGCTTTCCCATAAACGGCTGTGATACAGATCCGGACCACTGTGCAGGTTGTTAGGACCATTGTTTGCCTCTAATTTATAATCTTTTCCGTCAATGGTGATCACTGCGTTTCCAATACGGTTTGCATTTCTGCCGATGGGGGCGCCAAAATGAGGTGTATTTACCTGATAGCTTGCAAGATCGTCATAGCCTAAGATCACATCTGCCATATTGCCATCACGGTCCGGAACCAGCATTTTGGTCCAGGTTGCCCCAAGTTCAATAAACGACGCGCTGACACCGCTTTTATTGGTCAGTGTGTACTCGTATACTTTTTCCCCGGAAGGCATAACACCAAATTCTTTTTTCTGAATAGCCATAAGAAAACCTCCTGCTCCCGCTTTATTTAGCTGCGATATATCCCTTAGCTGTAAGAAGTTCTGCACACAGAACTGCACCGCCTGCTGCACCTCTTACGGTGTTGTGGGAAAGTCCTACAAATTTGTAGTCATATACGGTATCTTCTCTTAAACGGCCTACAGAGATGCCCATACCATGTTCAAAATCTACATCCAGGCTTACCTGTGGACGGTTGTCTTCTTCCAGATACTGGATGAACTGCTTTGGAGCACTTGGAAGTTCCAGTTCCTGAGGAAGTCCCTTGAAGTTTACTAACTTCTCGATCAGCTGTTCCTTGGTTGGTTTCTTTTTAAACTTAACAAATACAGCTGCTGTATGTCCGTTTAATACAGGAACACGGATGCACTGGCAGGTGATCACAGGACTTTCTGCCTTTACAATCTGTCCATTTTCAATGTGGCCCCAGATACGCAGTGGCTCCTGCTCGCTCTTTTCTTCTTCTCCGCCGATGTATGGGATGATGTTTCCTTCCATTTCAGGCCAGTCCTTAAAGGTCTTTCCTGCACCGGAGATTGCCTGGTAGGTAGTTGCAACTACTTCATATGGCTCATATTCCATCCATGCAGTTAAAACAGGTGCGTAGCTCTGAATGGAGCAGTTTGGCTTTACTGCGATGAAACCTCTGGTAGTTCCCAGACGCTTTTTCTGGAATTCGATCACATCAAAATGTTCTGGGTTTACCTCCGGAACGACCATAGGAATGTCTGGAGTCCAACGATGCGCGCTGTTGTTGGAAACAACCGGTGTTTCTGTCTTTGCGTATTCCTCTTCAATGGCACGGATCTCATCCTTGGTCATATCCACTGCACTGAATACGAAGTCTACACTGGCAGCTACTTTCTCTACTTCGTTTACGTTCATAACAACCAGCTTCTTTACAGCTTCCGGCATAGGAGTGGTCATTTTCCAGCGGTCACCTACTGCTTCTTCGTAGGTCTTTCCTGCTGATCTTGGGCTGGCAGCTACTGTAACTACCTCATACCATGGGTGATTTTCCAGCAGAGAGATAAATCTCTGTCCTACCATACCTGTTGCACCTAAGATACCAACTCTTAATTTCTTTTCCATAGTTCCTCTCCTCATCTTCCGCAGGGCTTTGGGGCAGCCGCTGCTTTCGTTTTTGCCCCGTATCGGGGAGTCTTTCCTTATACTATAACAAAGTCGGGAAAAATGCAACTAAAAATTCGTCTTTTGCGCACATTTGTTTTTATATCGCGGACATGGTTTTATTTTTGTTTGTCAGAAGTTTAGTTCAAACGGACTTTACTGCCTTTTCCATCTCTTTTTGCCAGTTTCAACCTGTTTAAATGAACTTCTTTGCCTTTATAGTCGATGATCGGATTTTCGCCGATGAGATATACTGTTTCCAGTTCTTCATTCTTTGCCAAACGGATACCACGGACACCTCTGGAGGCTTTCTTAAGAACAGAGATCTCCTCCAACGGGAACCGCAGGAACGTTCCATTTGTAGTCTGAAGCACTACATCTGTTTCCCCGTTTATCATTGTTACAGAAACCACACTGTCCTCTTCCTGAAGCTTGGTAGCTGCTACCATACGGTTGTTGGTCTCAAATTCTTCTCCAGGCACCTGTTTTACCATGGCAAGACGGGTTGCAAATAAGAGGATGCGGCCTTTCAGTTCACGGGCTGTAGTGAGAAGGCAGATGGTCTCATTTCTGCCATCGTATTTGCTTAAGTTCTCAATAGGAACGCCTTTGTCACGCAGCTTGCCGGATGGAATATCCAGAGCCTTGATCTGGTAAAGGACACCGGCAGAGGTGAACAGACAGATCTTATCTGTATTTAAGCAGCGGAGCACATGAACCTGTTCTGTATCTACGGTCTCCTGGTTGCGTTCGTAGGTAGATTTATCAAGAAGCTTGCAATAGCCGAAGCGGTCCATAACGAAAACAACTTCCTGAACGGAAATTTCATTTTCCACATAAACAGCCTCTGCCCCGTCTTCAATACGGGTCCGTCTTGGAATAGCAAATTCTGCTTTGATGGCAGCCAGATCATCTTTGATCACCTGGTTCATAACCGCTCTGCTGCCAAGGATCTTCTTGTATTCGGCGATCTTCTTTAAAGTCTCTCTGTGTTCTTTTTCAAGGGCTAATATTTCCAATCCGATCAGCTTATACAGACGCATTTCCAGGATCGCAGATGCCTGACGCTCTGTAAAATGAAGCTTCTTTGCATCTTCTTCAAAACCGGCTACTTTAAAATGAATATTGGAAATGTCGCCGTTTACCAGACATGCCTTGGCATCTTTTAAATTCTTAGAACCACGTAAAATGGCAATGATCAGGTCAATACAGTCACAGGCTGCGATCAGACCTTCCTGGATTTCTTTCTTATCCAGTTCTTTTTCCAGAAGCACATTGTATTTGCGCTCGGTATTCTGATACTGGAATTCCATGAAATTACGCAGGATGCCTTTTAAGTTTAATGTTTCCGGCCTGCCGTCTGCAATGGCAAGCATGTTGACACCAAAAGTATCTTCTAACTTGGTCTTCTTATAAAGAATATTTTTAATACGGTCAATATCTGCGTCCTTGCGAAGTTCTAACACAATGCGGATACCGTCCTTATTGGACTGGTTGGAAATGTCCACTACATCGGTCAGCTTCTTGGACTCTACCAGATCTGCCACATCTACCAGGAATTTATTAATACCTGCACCGATCATGGTATAAGGAATCTCTGTGATGATCAGTTTGTCCTTATCAACTTTCCGCTTGCCCAGTTCTACCTCAAAACGGCCTCTTAATTTTATCTTGCCAACACCTGTTTCATAGATCTGTGGCAGCTCGCTTTTATTTGCAATAATGCCTCCGGTTGGGAAGTCAGGTCCCGGCAGATATTCCATCAGTTCTTCTGTAGGAGCTGCCGGATCATCAATATATGCCTGGACTACATCCACTACTTCCCCTAAATTGTGGGTAGGAATGCTGGTACTCATACCAACGGCAATTCCCTCTGCGCCGTTTACTAAAAGGTTTGGCACACGTACAGGAAGGACTTCCGGCTCTTTTTCTGTTTCATCGTAGTTTGGCACGAAATTAACGGTCTTGTCCAGGTCTTTTAAATAAACTTCCTGGGCAAATTTCTCCAGTCTTGCCTCTGTATATCGCATAGCCGCAGCCCCGTCCCCTTCAATGGAGCCGAAGTTTCCGTGGCCGTCTACCAATGCCATTCCTTTTTTGAATTCCTGGCTCATGACAACTAAGGTATCATAAATGGAGCTGTCGCCGTGTGGATGGTATTTACCCATGGTATCGCCTACGATACGGGCTGATTTTCTGTGTGGTTTATCATGGTCCAGATGAAGCTGGCTCATGTCATAGAGAACACGGCGCTGAACTGGCTTTAACCCGTCTCTTGCATCCGGGATCGCTCTTGCAGTGATAACGCTCATGGAATAATTCATGTAACTTTTCTGCATTTCCTCGCTGTATTCGGTTCTTAATATCTTCTCCGCCATATCTGTCTGTCCTCTCTGTTATGCGTCGATCTCTGCTTCGTCTGCATGTTCATAAATAAACTGGCGGCGGGGTCCTACCTCACTGCCCATAAGCATTTCTGTTACTTCTGACGCCATTCTAGCATCTTCGATCTCTACCCGTTTTAATACACGCCGCTCCGGGTCCAGTGTAGTCTCCCAAAGCTGCTCTGCATCCATTTCACCAAGACCTTTGTAGCGCTGTAAGGTAAAATCACCGGTGTGGTTTCTGCGGTAGCGTTCCAGATCTTTTTCATCATAGAGATACTGTTCTTCTCCCTTTTTCGGGATCACTTTAAATAACGGCGGCATGGCAATGTATACATGTCCGTCGTAGATCAGCTCCGGCATGAAACGGTAAAGGAAAGTCAATAATAAGGTATCAATATGGCTTCCGTCTACGTCCGCATCGGTCATAAGGATGATCTTGTCATAGCGCAGTTTTGTGATGTCAAAATCGTTTCCGTAGCCTTCGGAAAAGCCACAACCGAAAGAATTGATCATGGTCTTGATCTCTGCATTGGCCAGAACCTTATCCATAGATGCTTTTTCTACGTTTAAGATCTTTCCACGGATGGGAAGGATGGCCTGGTACTGACGGTTTCTGGCTGTTTTTGCGGAACCGCCCGCGGAGTCTCCCTCTACGATGAAGATCTCACACTTAGAAGCGTCACGGCTTTCGCAGTTTGCCAGTTTTCCGTTGCTGTCAAAGGAAAACTTGGACTTGGTGAGCATGTTGGTCTTTGCTTTTTCTTCGGCCCTGCGGATCTTTGCAGATTTTTCTGCACAGCCAATCACGCCTTTTAACACTTCTACATTTCGGTCAAAGTAAAGCTGCAGCTGGTCACCGGTTACAGTAAATACAGCCTTGGTAGCATCTGCGCTGGCAAGCTTTGTCTTGGTCTGTCCTTCAAAAATAGGATCCGGGTGCTTTACAGCGATCACGGCTGTCATACCGTTTCTGGTATCGGCACCTGTAAAGTTGGAGTCTTTGTCCTTTAAAATGCCAAGCTCTCTGGCATAAGAGTTGATCAGAGCTGTAAATTTGGTCTTAAATCCAGCTAAATGGGTGCCGCCCTCCTGGGTGAAAATGTTGTTGCAGAAGCCAAGGATATTTTCCTCAAAGGTATCTACGAACTGAACGCAGGCTTCTACCTCGATCTTGTCTACTACACCCTTAAAATAGATGGGGTCATGGATCGGTGTTTTTCCTGCATTTAATTCTTTTACATAGGCGATAATGCCTTCCGGTTCGTGGTAAGTTACCTTCTCTTCTTCCCCACTTCTGCGGTTTTCATAGTGGATCATCAGGTTTGGGTTTAAATAAGCAGTTTCATGTAAACGGCTCTTTAACCAGTCTGCCTTAAAACGGGTCTTTTCAAAGATCTCCCCATCTGGAAGGAAGTTGATCTCGGTTCCTGTCTCACGGCTTTTTCCTATAACTGGAAGGAGACCATTTTCCAGCTCTGTAGTAGGATGTCCCTGATGATAAGTATCCTGGTAGATACAGCCGTCCCTGTAAATCTTTACAGTCATATGCTCAGAAAGAGCATTTACAACAGAAGAACCTACACCGTGAAGACCGCCGCTGGTCTTATATGCGTTATTGTCAAATTTTCCGCCTGCATGAAGGGTGGAAAGTACCACTCTGGCTGCAGACACTCCTTTTTTATGCATTTCCACCGGAATACCACGTCCGTTATCCCGAACGGTACAGGAGCCGTCTTTTTCCAGGCGGACGGTGATCTGGGTACAGAAACCAGCCAGATGCTCGTCCACTGCATTGTCCACGATCTCATAGATCAGGTGGTTCAGCCCCTTAGACCCAACTCCTCCAATATACATACCCGGCCTTTTCCGGACTGCCTCCAGTCCTTCCAGGACGGTTATACTGTCTGCATTGTATTGTTCCTTTGCCATTTTTCCCTCCATATTGCATTATGTTCTCTTGCAATCTTTCTTCACTGCTATTTGATGACAAAAAAAAACCTTATAGAAACAAGGCTTTTGAGTGTTTCGCAACTATATTCTAAATCTTTCTAAATCGGCATTATTATAACAATAATTTGCAAAGTTGGCAAGAAGTTTTGAAAAAGCCCTGCAAATGCTATTTATACATCTACAGGGCTTCTCATTCCTTAAATAGTTTAAGCAGATAACGGGAATCGAACCCGCCTCCTCAGCTTGGGAAGCTGATGTTCTACCGATGAACTATATCTGCAACACAAGAATTATTATAACAAAAACTGCCGGAATTGACAAGTGATTTTCCAGTTCTTGTCATCGACAGTTTTTGCGGTTCAGGTATGGTTTTAATTTTGTTTCCCGGCTTATGCCGGATCATTTTTACTTTTCTATATTTTCCGTTTTCTCTTCTAGTTCTTCTCCCGCGGCCATATCCAGGTCATTCATCCCTTTATTTCCCGCTTCCGGCCACTGATCCATATCAATAAAATCTCCACTCCGGGGATCTATATGGTGGAGACGGCAGTAATCAGGTGTGTTCTCCGAATAATTCTTCTTTTTAAGAGCACTGTTAATATATAAGGACATGGCCCTGTAGATAACTGCAAAAGTAGGCACTGCTATGATCATTCCCACAAATCCGAAAAGACCGCCAAATAACAGGATGGAAAACAATACCCAGAAACTTGGAAGACCGGTAGAGTCTCCTAAGATCTTCGGTCCAAGAATATTTCCATCAAACTGCTGAAGCACCAGAATGAAGATCAAAAAATACAGGCACTTCATGGGATCCACTAAAAGGATCAGAAATGCACTTGGCACCGCTCCGATAAATGGTCCGAAGAACGGGATCACATTGGTAACACCTACGATCACACTGATCAGGAGCACATATGGCATCTTTAAAAATTTTAAAGAAAAGAAACACATGATGCCTATGATCAGAGAGTCTAAAAGCTTTCCTGTAATAAAGCCGCCAAATATCTTATGGGCAAAACGGACTTCACCGATCAGTCGGTTAGCTGCTCTTACATTTAAAAATCCATAAACCATTTTTTTTGACTGGGCGCACAGTGTATCTTTTATGTTTAAAAAGTACACCATAACAATAAGGCCGATCAGCAGATTTTTTAAAACAGTGACCAGACTGATCACACCGCTGGAAACGCGGTCAAAGATCAGGGAAATATTTGGCACCAGATCCGTAGCGATCCAGTTCTGGAAACGCATGACCGCCTCATTGTAATACGGCATAATGCTTTCCTGAAGATGTTCATTATCCTGAAGAAGTTTGCTGATCCAGACGGTCAGGTTGTTGATATACTCTGTCAGGCTGTCCTGGAAACCAATGATACTTTCGTAGATCTGTGGGATCAACATGGAAACCAGTCCGCTGACGATCGCAAACAATACTGCGAGACTCACCAACGTTGCTATACTTTTTGCAATACGGGTGCGGCCCTCATCATTTTTGATCACCTTTGACAGAAGATCCCGGACACAGACTTCTGTCCTGTTGTAAACCGGCAGCATCAGATATGCCAGTACACCTCCGTATATAATAGGCATAAGGATCGTTATGATCTTTTTTATGATCGCTGCGATCACGGAAAATTTCAGTAATGCAAAACATAAAAGAACACAACTGGCGATCACCGCTAATGCCGTAAGACCCCAGTCCATAAAAAATCGAAATTTGGAATTTTTCATATTTTAGTTCAGGCTCCTATGTTACTTTCGTCATTTGTATGAGTATACCATACTATACCCGATTTTAAAAGCAGACCGGACGTTAAAAAAATGTTTTTAATTTCAGGATCGTTCTGTTAAAACAGATGGTTCTGTGTTAAAATACTATGCACATGCATTTATATCATTTTACAGAAAGAAGGCGATCTTTTGTCTTATATCATAAAAATGGCTCTGGATATCAAAGCCCGTTTTAACCCACCAGCCCATATGTCCTCTCCCATTGAAGCTTACTGCGCCATTGGAACAGTTGCAAAAGCCCTTGGTCTTCCCTGTCCACAGCGTAAAGATACGTTATTTGAAATGCGCCAGGAACTTTCTGACGCAGAAGCAGGAAAAAGTTTTCCATCCGAACGGATCGAAAAGATCAATCAGATCCTTATGAGTTTTATCCGTGATGAAGAAACAACCGATGCCATGATGGCTTATGTTACATATGGTTATGAAAATGAAAACGGGAATGCCTCAACATAAGCACTCCCGTTTTTATTATAAGATGATCCGCACTAACAGCCACACAGCTGCAATTCCCAAAAGGATCATGGAAAAAGCTGCCGAAAGCCCAAACAGCAATACTCCTACTGCCAGTGAAATGATAAATCCCAGCATGCTGAATACAGCGCCCATTACCTTTCCGCACATCATCAGCAGGATACCAACAAATTTAAACACACAGATCAGAAATAAAAAAGCAAATAAAATTCCTAACATTTTATCTAATATCCTTTGACCTTTCTAATAAAACATCTACTACAAACCGATCGATCACCCAGGAAGCTGCTACAGACAACAAGGCACACCAGAAGATCGGTAAAACCACCTGCAGATACTAACTTAGAACGTATCTCCTATGCGATATATTCCAAATTCCTTATGTCCAAGGACTTCTGCCTTGGTCAGTTCGCCGTTTGCCACAGCAACCATCTTATCAAAAATTTCAGCACCTATATCCTGTGGTGTCTTTCCTTCTGTGATGACCCTGCCGGCATTTATATCGATATTATCTGTCATCTTTGCATAGGTTTCAGGATTTCCCGTGACTTTGATAACGGGCGCAACCGGACTGCCTGTAGGAGTTCCTCTACCTGTAGTAAAAAGAATGATCTGTGCTCCACCTGCAACCATACCGGTGATGGAGTCAATGTCTTCCCCCGGTGTATCCATGAAATAAAGACCATGTTTTTCCGGATCAACCGCTTCTGAATACTCCAGAACACCGATCACAGGACTCTGACCTGCTTTATGAATACAGCCCAGGGATTTTTCTTCAATCGTTGTAAGTCCGCCTGCAATATTACCTGGCGTAGGCTGTGTCCCCCGAAGGTCTACTCCGTAAAGTTTTGATTTATCTTCAATACGCTTGACCATAGCTGTAAGCTTATCACCCATTTCTTTGGTCACGCAACGGGCAGCTACCAGATGCTCTGCACCTATAAGTTCTGTGGTCTCGCTGAGTATACTTGTACCTCCAAGCTGGATCAGCTTATCGGAAGCCGCACCTACAGACGGATTACCTGCAATACCACTGGTAGGATCACTGCCTCCACACTCCAGTCCTAAAACAAGTTCGCTGATATCAAACGCAACCTTATTCTGAACGGAAAGTTCCCTGGCCATTTTAGCTGCAATTTCAGCACCTTTGGCAATGCAGCCTAAGGTACCGCCACATTCCTGGATGATAACAGTTTCAACCGGCTTTTTACTTTCGCGGATCTGATCTGCTACTACTTCCGGCTGTATTCCTTCACAGCCAAGACTGACAACAAGTACAGCACCTACATTCGGATTTTTGCCAAAGCCAACCAGGGTATTTACAGTCTGAAGATAATCTGCGCCTACCTGACAGCAGCCATGCTGATGAGGAATTGCAACTGCTCCCGGCACTAAAGCAGCAATTCTTTGTGCAGTCTCGCTGGAACAGACGGAAGTTGGCAGGATCAACAGATGATTTCTTATTCCAAAAGTACCATTTTCTCTTTTGTATCCCATTAATTTCATAATTATGTTTCCCTTTCCTCTAACGGTCACCGCGGCCTCTGCCTGACTCTAAATTCTGGGTATGGACCCAGTCACCTATGTGGATATCACAGCTGGCAGTACCGATGCTCTCACCATATTTTACAACCGTCTCCCCTGTTTTTATTTCTTCGATCGCAATTTTGTGGTATACAGGAATATCCTGGTTTGCTTTGATTTTTACGCCATCTACCTCGATTGCTTCTCCGGCATTTAGCTGGCGGATCATGGTTACTACATTATCCTTGTCGGTCATGTATACATAATTTTTCATTCATTTTCTCCTGTTAAATTTATTTTTTAAGTTTATTATAAATGGATGTATTCTATTTCGCCATCTTTTCAATTGTCCCAAAAATAACATCCTTATAATTTTTCTGTGTAAGATCCGTCAGATCATGTTCCTGCTTTTCCAATTTTTGGAGTCCCCAGAAAGGTGTCCAGGAATTTCCATGGATTGCGTTATAAAACAATGAATGATTGGATGGAGAACATCCCTTTGTCCAGTCTTTCATTCTATCAAATTGCATTTTTGCAATATAAACCTTTGGAACATCGCATGTATCAGAATCTACATTGATTTCTACCGCATATACCGGACCGTCAATCCAGCCATTTTCCATAACAGAGCCATCATCCAGGCGCTGAAACAGCAATATAAAACTCCAGTAGATCCAGCCTTCCCATGTCTGATCTGAGCTGTATCTCATGAAACGTTCTGCCGGCATGTAATATTTTTTCGTATCCAGTTCTGTTCTGCATTTACCAATAAGCTTTTCAATTTCCTGCAATGTTTTAAACACAACCACAAAAGCATTATGTATATTTTCTCCAACCATCATTTATTCTTTCCCCTTAAGCATCGCTTTTTACAAAATCATTTCCATCCATTGTCCAGCAGATATCTTTATCTACCACTGGCTGATCAATTGAAAAACCTTCAAAGGATACAAACCCCTTCTCTCTTAGCAACGTTTTTAAATCTTCTATCATTTTCTTTTCATATGATGATGATATCAATACCTGATCCAGTCCCAGTAAAATATCCTGCCACGATAAATATGCCAGATGAACATCCCGGAATACCCGTTTATCCTTGTTTTCAATATAAATTGCTTTTGCCTCCTCTGCCTCCCCGATCAATATTAAGAGTTTTTCTTTACCATTGCACCATTCATCAAGAACCTGCGCTTCTTTCTCCAATTGATCCCCACCAGATAATCCACTCCTGTATTTTACCTCGATCCCGATTCCCACAGACGTAAGCGGAATAAATCCATCGATCTCAACCAGTCCATTTTCCGACCGCTTCCAGAATTCAAAATTAAAATCATCATCTGCGGCATTAGAAAGAATATGCGTCACCTGCGGATCTTCACTGACTGCGTAATTCTTAAATATCTGATTCAGGCCTCTATTAAAAGGCATATACCTCATAGCACCGAAAAAATCACCAGTCAGCACATCTTCCAGATCTGTAGAAAACTTATGATAAATTTCAGCTATCATAAAACATTCCTTTCCTTGTTTCTTTCTTGTTCTTTCTCACCATTCCTTATTCACCTGATTTAAAAACAATCATCTGTTTTTTCTGTGCTTTCTGGTCAAGTTCTTTATTTGCAAGCCGTACAGCCGCTTTTTCCGTCATGGGATCGCGAATTTCCACACAGATATTCCTGTCTGACCGTGCTTTATCAAGCAGGCCTCTGGTATCAAGCTTCACTGTCGTTACGTTTTTTTCTCCTGGCATCAGTTCAGATATCTTCCAATCTAATGTTTTTTCCTCAATGACAGCCCCGGAACTGTCTGTCACTGTGACAACTACCGGCCAGTTTTTATAAAACGGTGCCGTTCCATCATTTTCCCATGTCAGTATGAGCGTTGCCTTTCCCAATGCCTGCTTTAACTGTGCCTGGGTGACCCAGATCCGGTATCCCATATTTTTCAACAACGTCTGATATCCATCCAGATAGGATTTATCAGCGATCTTCGGACCCAGAAATGTGGTATGAGATGAGCGGATCAGCTCTGCCGTCTCATTCAGGTTTTTAACTAACATCCGTCTCATACTTATGGAACTGTTTAATTCTCCTCCCACAGGAGCCTTTTTCCAAAAACTGTTCATGGGTACAATAACATCGGTTTCCCCTGTCTGATCATACACACCGCCATTTTCAATCCACTCTATCCATGTCTTCGTATCTTCGGGATGGCCCGCCATATCATTGTACAGACCAAATCCATAATTTTTTGCAGAACAGAATGGTCTGCGCATCAGGATCATCGCATTCGGAAATGCCTCCGGCCATACCTTCACATACTGCTCCCTTACTTCTTCCAACGGCAATCTGCGAATTCCTGCCCCATAATAAACATGCCATTCCCCCCAGTGACCAAGGCTGCCCAATTCTATATAACTGATCAACGAATCTGAACCCCAGCGTTCTCCCATAGCTTTTACCGCCTGTGTATGGCGTCTGATCATGGTCGTATTAGAATAATCCGGCGCAAATCCTTTTCCATAATCATTGTCGTACCAGTCTCCGTCTTTCCCTGTTTCCCGGTACAGCCAGTCTGGAATATCTGTATGACTCTCATCTCCAGGATCATCACAGATAAATCTTAATACCAGATGTTTTCCCTCTGATCTCCAACGAAAAAACTGATTTTCTTTTTCAATGGTGTCCCAGTCATATACCCCACATTCCGGTTCCAGCTCTTTCCATGTTATATCTACATACAAAAGTGTGATGTCCTCTGATACATTTTCCCTTCTGGCATCCGGTGCATATCCCATTAATGGATTTCCAAATGTTTCCCCGCTTTGTGAAAACTCTTTTGTCTCACTTCTAAAACCAGGCAGTGTCGCCGCCCGTGGGGTGCAGCCACCCAAAAAAGAGAAGGCTGCTGTAAGAGCTGCTACTGTAATTACTTCCCTAACCATGATATTCTCCATTATACTGAATCAAAGTTACATCATTTACACCCTCTACTGCACGGATCTTTTCCATAAAACTCGTGTCCTCTTTCTTGCAGAATACTTCAATTGCCATCTCAGTCATCCCCTTTCGCATGGTCTTTGATTTCAGAAAATATTTCCGTTTTCCAAAACAGCGGATTGCTTCATCACCTGCCACATCACCCTGATAATGGATCACTGCAATATATACTTTTCCTTTTTCCTGATAATGATAAAACAATGTGAGCATCACTATCATAATGATCGCTGCTCCCCAAACCAAGGGATACATTTCTGCTCCTGCTGTGATACCTGTGGTAATACTCCAGAAAAGATACAAAAGATCCATAGGGTCTTTTACGGCTGTACGATAACGCACAATCGATAATGCTCCGACCATACCAAGGGAGATTACAATATTGGTGCTGATCGCCAGAGTTACCATACATGTCAGCACACACATTCCCACTAAGGTCACCGCAAAACTTCTTGAAAACACAACTCCGGAATAAAACTTTTTATATACCATATAGATCAGGCATCCCATTAGCAGGGCAATTGTCATGGCAAGCATGATCTTTAACATATCATACTGTGCAAATGTGCCTGATTCCAGGACAGATTTTTTGATCGTATCTTTTACACTCATAATTTCCTCCCATTTATTCTGCCCAATATTCAAATCCATGAAGATATCTCGTTTTTTCACAGCACAGAACAAACTTTGAAACAGCTGTAAATTCTGATGCACTCTGTGGAACAAGATTTCTTACAATCTGGGGCAGAAATTCCGTATATTTAACTTCCATAACAAGTTTTCCAGGTTCCAGCACATCAAGCGTTGGCAGACTGCTGTCAAAAATATCATAGCTTCCCACTGCAGCACGCACATTCATGTCCATGGTAAGCCGTACTGTTCCTGTATCCATGATCCATGGTTCTCTTTCATAATCTACGATCACCCTTGGACGCATCATATTGCAAACACACTCGATGTAAAATTCCCTGCATAAACGATAGGAACTGCGCAGCAAAAATTCGTATTTTCCATCCAGGATCCATTCTACTTCCTGCCGTGTCAGCGGCGCAGCTTCTTTGTATATGTAACTGCCGAATTTTTTCTTTCTCTCAAGTTTAATGCTTTTGTCACTGCAATTATAGATCCTGATCCTGTACTTTTTACGCATCAGTACACCTGCATCCTTTTCTTCCATGGCACTGTTCCAGTAATCATCAAAATACAGGCTGCGAATCATGTAACCGCCTTCCCCTGCGTGAGGATCCAGCTGCATGCATTCCCTTAAGCGCAGATCTGTCAGTTGCTTCTCAGCCCTATTGATCAGGTATTTCCATTCGTGACGAAAGTGTTCCTTACTCTTCCTCATATGCGTCTACTCCAACCGTATGATCTTCGTTAATATAAAAACAGATCATGCCATATTGTTTTCCGGTACTTGTTACATAATAATCAAAGGCATCCTGTGTCTTTCCCGATTCATTTGTGGCCCGTATACGCACAAAATATTGCCCAGGGTCCGGAATATCTACCAATATCTCCGAGATCAACGTCTGTTCTTCCTTGTAGATCACCTGGGTAAACTGATAATCCCGGGCAATTTCCACACTATATGTAATATCTTCCGCATCAAAATCGTAGGAAGCATCCCAATTTATTTTCAGTTTTCCATTTTCTGTCACAGGTCTTCCAATATAAAACGGCATTGGTTTTTCAAGGCTTTCCCTGTACATCTCATAATTTTGTTCTACTTCTTTCGGAAGCCCTGCTTTTACCTGTTCATACTCCTCCGGTGTAAGTGGTTCATTCAACTGATCCGGCATTTTCTCTACATAAGGCTGTACAACACCTGCATACTGTTCCACCATTTCTTCCAGCCGTTCTTCACTGAGATATCTGCGGAGTTCTTCTATCACCTGATCCAGTTTTTCACGGAAAGCATCTGATTTCAAACATCTTTGAAATAAAATATTTCCCCAGTAATTGCTGACTCCTACCTCCCAGCTTCCACGATTTGTATTTTTTTTCAAAGCCCATTCTGTATTAAAAAAGCTTCCATCATTATCCCATGGCAAAATATACCATATTGGCGAATTTGTCGGACTGTACAAATAACAATTCCGGCTCTGCGTATCACTGTTTCCAACTAAAATCTGAAATGCCATCCAGTACAGCAGATTTTCCTCATCGAAATGCTGCTTTAACACATCGCTAACAGGTATTGAATAATTATTCAGATCATCCAGCATCTGGATTAATTTCGTGTGATCGTGATCCCCTTTGATCTCCAGCCTTTCTTCAAATTTTGACAGATCAAAACCTGGTGTATCTTCTGTCATGATCGTATCTTCATAGCGATAAAACTCAAAATAATTTACTTTATAGAGCTGCCCGTTTTTCTGAAGTCCATGTGCCTCCAAAGCTGTTTTATTTAACTGTTCTACCTGTGTATACAAACCATAATCTTCAAATGCATCTTTCCCGGAAGTTGTATCTTTTACATAAAGATGGACAAAGCGGGTTCTGAGGCTCATTATCTGTGGGATACCCTTAAGAAGATCATAACATAATTTGTTTCTGAAGCGTAGTCCCTCTGACATATGCTTGTTTAGCGCGATCGTCTGCTGGCCTTCCCATGATCCCTTATTCTCTTTCAACTTGATCTTATAATTTTTCTGGGGATTTTTACTGGAACTTTGTCCCCTGATCTGCACAGTTGCATTCGGTACTGTCTCACCGTATCCAACCTCTCCTGCAACAGGGCCGTTTTCGTCTCCCACCTGTAAAAGAGCTGCCACCTGATACCTTGGCACTCCCATTTCTTCATAATCAAATACAGAATATGAATTAATTTCTTCCCAACTGTGATTTGTATTTTCTGCATCATTTCCACGACTGACTGTCAGATACATAGTAGTCACATTTGTTTCATCTTCCTTTGAATATAAAAGGTCCTTATCCCGCAGATGTACCTGGCTAATATCCTGTTCCTCTGCTTTTTTTACACCTTGTATCTCCGTTTCTTCTGATGCGGTCGCTAAATCCGTACTGCTTTCCTGAATTTTTTCATTTTTCTGCAAAACCATATTGCATCCACAAAGAGCAGATGAAACCGCAAGCCAAACGCTTAATAGTAAACTAATTCGTTTTTTCATGAAGTTTTTCCTTCTTTCTCTCACTATCAAGAAAATATCCAAGTTTTGTAAACACCCCCAGTTTATCCTCCTCCACTAAAGGCTGTCTGCTGAGAATATAATATGGAAGCCTCCTGGTGAATTGTTCTAATCTGATATAAACTGCCAGGAAAAAAACTGCACATCCCAGAATAAATCCAAAGCCAAAATACACTTTGGAAAAGAACAGGGATATCACCGTTGCAGCTGAGGAAACCAAAGCAAACAGAGCCGATGCCACAAGTCCACCCTGATAATCTGTAAAATATAACAGGATCAAAAGCATGGTATTCGCAACTGCATAGATCCCATACCCAACGCAGAGTGTCCTGAAATATCCTTCCATAAGATCATTAAATCCAAGAGGAAGATAACTCAGGACGATTCCTCCTATGGAAATAGCAACAGCTGTTGCAAATATCTGCTTCAGTGCCGTAAATCTCAGTTCATTATCAAGAACCTCCAGCATCTCATGCTCTGCCTGTTTCAAATCACGGATGGATCCTTCATCATTGAACAGACTGTAATAATTCCTGTATTTGGGGTAAAAATTTACTTCCATGGATACCACAAAATTTATAGTGGTGATCAGAATACTTAAAAATGCCATCAGGGCTGACACATCATGGTAAGGCGCACCATAAAACAATCCCTGAACGTGTACCTGTAATGGCCCCATCCACATAATGACAAGATGAGAAAAAAGCCCCAGATTTACAAACAGGCCTGTAAATGCCAGAGGGAGAAACTCGTCTACCCACGCTAAAAACGCGAATGGTTTCTCTTCACTTTGCGGAAAATAACGGTACAAAAGCACAACATCCCAGATAAGCATTACACAGTATCCAAAAAATACAGCTGCCATCATACCTTCCTCTGCCGGAAATCCCAGGCAGAGAAATAGAAACCCCAGCAGAAATGTCACAAGAACGGCTGCAACAAATGACAGCATGATCCCTTTATAATCTTTGATCGCTGTCAAATAGTTCATTGCCATCCAGCAGACCACCAGTTCACCAAACAATCCAAAACAGAGAAGCTGCAGCACCGGTCCGATCCCTGCAAACAGCAAAAAGAGTCCATACAAGATACCGCCAGCTGCCAGCAAAATCCCGGTTGATCCCCAAAAAGAAGGAAGGATCATTGTTTTTCTATCCTCATAAAGCATGTCCGCCAGAAATCTGGTAACTGCCATGGAAAAAAAACTGGTAACTGTAAGGGAACCGAGGAGAGCATAGGTGATCATACAGATGATCAGCTCCCTGCTATGTTCTGATACATTGTATAGATTGCAGAGAAACATTACACCCAGCAGAAGAAGAACACCTAACAGCATCGGGCCTGTACAGATCACACCTGCATATCCATATGCACGGAAAGATGCGAAAATCCCTTTTCTGCGAAACAGTTTTTTTAACTCAAATCCGATTCCTGCCAATCTCTTCTACCTCTCTATACAGCTTTCTATACTTTTCCATCATATATTCATGCCGGAAATACTTCTCCACACGTTTTCTTCCGCTTTCTCCCATCCTCAGTCTCCTGTTTCTTGAAAGACACATTTTTTCCATCGCATCAGCCAGCCCTTCCCGATACATCGGCGGCACACAATATCCTGCAAGTCCAAAAGGATCACCCTGCTTACCTTCCAACAGTTCCCTGCAACAGCCAACATCTGTACAGACACAGGGACGTCTTGCTGCCATTGATTCCAGTACAGACAACGGCTGGCCTTCCGATATACTTGTCAGGATCGTAAAATCCAGCTTTTCCATATATTTTTGAATATCTACCCTTCCGGTAAAAATGATATTTTGAAGCTCCATCTGTTTAACCAGATCATAACATTCTTTTGCATATTCTTCATCATCCACACCTCCCAGGATATGAAGCCGGACATGTTCCATTCTTGAAGAAAGCTCATAAAATGCATAGATCATCGTCTTGATGTCTTTGATCGGGGCCAGACGGACCACTGCGCCAATATCCACCCAGCCGTCTTCTTCCTTTAATGGGATTTCACAAAAACGCTCATAACTGACCCCGTTCTCAATCACCCGGCACTTTTCAGGGGCACAGCCGATGTCTTCCTGTATCTTCAAGGCATTTGTAAACAGGCATGTCACCCGGCATGCCCTCTTATAGATCACATCAGAGAGCATGTAGAAAAAACGGATCCACTGCTTTTTAAATGCCGGAGCAACCCAGGATGCACGGATGATCTCCTCCTCCCGTTCCCTTGTGTAAATGCCATGTTCCGTCAGCATCAGTGGTTTTTTATATTTCCAGCTTCCAAGGGATGCCAGAAGTCCTCCGTAACCAGTAGAAATGGCGTGATATGCATCTGCCTGGGGTACAAATGTTCCAAGAAGATAGAGCACCGGGAGCATCATCGAACGGATCGTATGAAATGCATCCGCAAAGGCAATATACGGATAGCGCTCTTCACAGATCGTTTCCAGAATTCTTAAAAATGCCTCACTTTTCAGGTAGGACATGGGATTGATCTTTCTCTCCTGGTACAGACGGAACAAAATCTCCCAGTCAGGGCTTTTGCAGTCCATCACTTCTCCCAGCGCACATTCCTCTTCCGGCGAAAAACGTACATACCGTACACCGTTTTCCCGGATTTTCAATGCATCATCCAGAAATACTTCGTGAATTTCCGTCACATTATCCGGAAGATCATAAACAAATTTTCCCTTCTGTTCTGCTTTTGCGCCAATGACCCACAGCACAAATTCATGTTCTTTCATAATTGTAATATACTGATGCATCCATGTTGAAACACCGCCATGAACATAAGGATAACATCCTTCCAAAATCAAACATATTTTCATTGCATCACCTGTCCGTCTTCACCTGCACTTCATCGCTGTCTGCGCAAAGAAGATACAGGCTGTCTGTCAGCTGTTCCATTGTCCCACCTGTCACTGCCAGCGGCTTTTCTTTTGAAAACCGCACAAAGAAATACGCTGTATCATATCGGTTTTCAATATGAAAACAAAATCCGTCTGCTGTACGTTCTTTCTCTGCGGCTGCCGCGCTGTAGCGTTGGATCGCACCTGAAAGTTCCGATCCCGTCAGATTTCGGAGCAAAGGAGCAGACGTATAAAGCCAGCCCATATATCTGTCCAGATTTTCCTTTAACGTTTCCCATCCAAGTGCTGCTCCACGGTCCTCATCCAGAAGATCATCCGAATGCATAAAATGAGTATTTACAAAATGCATATTCAGTTCGGAAAAGGCACAAAGCTGCATATAATCATCGATCACTGCACTGGAAATTATCCTTGGCTGCTCCACAATTCCATCTTCTGCCACTTCAAATTCCTGTTCGTATGCGAATTCACCTGTAAAATAGTTGCTGGCAATTGTTCTAATCTCCGGGCATTTTGCCGCCAACAGCTGCCGCCCCTCTTCTGAAAGAACATTGGATGGCGGAACATACACACTCATGGAAGCCTCCGGATACATTTCCCGGCAGAACTGCAAAAGTTCTGTCATGGCATTTTCCATTGCCTCCGTATCAGCCCATGTATTATACGGAAGAATGTCACCATACTTTACATTTCCAAGGGCCAGTGGCTGATGATTATACCCATGATATCCTATTTCTCCTCCGTGACGCAGAAGCATATTTCCAAAATACTGGAACCTGGATGTTTCCATCTGATGTTCGATTACCCCGTCTGTTTGATCCCCATAGTTTTCAATCACAACTCCTGTATATCTAACACCATATTTTTCCGCCAGGGCCAGGATATCCGGCCACCAGATGTTTGCATAAAAATCTCTGACATTTATACCATAATCACGGTATATATACTCTCCGTTTCCACCCGGTACCGGGGAAGGAAAATCATCCAGATAAAAAGCAGATCCATTGATAACCGGGTAGATGGTACAATCTGACAGAAGACTGTATGCAGCTGAAAAAATACCTCTGACTGCCTTTACATATATTCCCAGATTTACTACCACAAATTTCCCAGAACCATAATCATTTTCCCAGACCAGAGGGATTTTATATTTCCCGCTGCTCCAGGCATACAGCTTTGCCCTTTCACTTAATGTTATATTCCATGCCGACTTGAATGGATCTGTAATCGTATAATCTCTTCCCCCTCCGATCATAAATTCTTCGGATGGATGAAAATTATCAACCTCTAAATAATCATTGCCTGCAGACATAATTCCCAGTTTTTGCTGCATTAATGATACATATGTATCACTTTGAAGCGTCATGGCAAACATTGCGCTGCCACCTGCTTTTACCCACTGCGCAAGATCCAGAACTTCTTCTTTCAGTGGATTTAGGTCTGACATTAAAATAACTGCTGTTTCATACGCATCCAGCTCTCCAAGTTCTCTGGTTTCTGCCATATCCCGCATTTCATATCCGACCTTCATATCCTTTAAGATCTGCTGAAACTGTTCATAAATCTGGCAGGATGCCAGATCCCGGCTGTCCATTACTACAAGACAGGTCTTTTTTAACCTGGCTTCTGCTTCATCTGCCCGGATAACCTTCTCTTTATCCAGGTAAACAGCCTGGTCCTGATGCAGAATGTAGCGTATTCCACTCCGTTCAGCAAAAAGAGCCGCCGCCATAAGCAGAAACACCCCCAGGATCACCGGCATGCCTTTATATCGAAGTTTCCCTGATATTCTGCCTTTTTTCATACACTCTGCCCCTTCCAGAATTTCAAAGTTTCCCTGTTTTCATGTGACAGGTAAATGCCGCTGCTTTCAATTTGCCTGATCTGTTCCTTAAATGCCTCTCCCATGCCAAGACGGGCATATAATTCTGCTTTCAACATCAGATATTCCTCTGTCCCTGCAAAAAGTTGTCCCATTTCTTCCAGAAGTTCTGCTGCATACTTATTATGGGACAGCAAGAACTCATTTTTAACCAGTTCCCAGAAGGTATTTTTCAGATTACGCCGTTCTTTTTCCGTCTGTTGTCCACCATCTGCTGCTTCCAGGGATTTTTTCTTTTCCAGCAGTCTGGAATACTGTTCTCTTCTCGTAATTTCCAGCGTTCCTTCCACAAGTCCATTTTCAAGATACTGCTTCATGAAAAGACAATACTCATTAATACGATCCCAGTTATCCGGATCCTTTTCATATTTCTGTTCCAGTTTCTGAAGTCGCTCATCATAGTTTTTAGACAACTCTGCCATTGCTGTCGTTGCATAATGAACTACTTCCACATCCTCATTTAATCTGGCCTGCATCAAAACATCCATATACCGCTCCGGATTATCATGAAGAATATCCATGATCAGCTTCCGCCGTATTTTTGCGTCGTTCACGATCAATACCTCTTCCAGCGGAATGATCTCCTTCTGTTCTTCCTCAGGAGCTGTTAAAAAACTTTTGTAAGTCTCTTCATTGATCTTTAACCGATCTGTACCTGTATCCCAGTCTCCGTTTTTATGTAAGAATATCTGACTGCTTATGATCAGACAGCAGAGCAGACCGGAAACCGGCACAAATACAACCAGGGGGAATATATACATTTTCACCGGGATTTTATGGCTTTTAATCCCCAGATATACAAAAATGCAGGTCAGAATATGTATCATAAGCAAACAGATGCCGATCCATCCATCAATTCTCATTCCTATTCCACTCCTCCTGTATCCACGTAACGATCTGGCATGAAAATCCACTCTCTGTCAGCCTTTTTATAACGATTTCTGCATTCTCTGGTGAAGTCTGATGCAGGATCAGATAAATTTCTCCATCTTCATTCATTCCGGCTGTATCAATTTCACGAATTTTTGTTTCCAGAATATCAGACGCTTCCTCTGCTGTCATCTGCTTTCTGTCCAGTTTTAAAAGTGTATATTCTGCAATCTGTTCTTCAAACATACTGTGATAAAGCTTCAGTTTCTCCAGAAAATATGGTTCTTTAAGGAAAATCATACCGTTTACATGCTGTTCCTGGTATAAAATCGCCTGATAACTGAATGCCCGCAAAAGGGCAGCTTCCACAAGTCCGCATAAAATCTTTACAAGATTTTCATAATACAGGCTCATCTGCTCATAGGATGCCTGATAGATACAGATCAGAAGTACCAGTCTTTCCTCCTTGCGGATCCCCGCCATATACATGGGGTATCTGCTCTTCAATTCCCGGTTTACCCATATTCCATTATTTTCCACAGCATCAACAGCCTCTTTATAATCTTCTACCCGCAGGGATCTTGGAGTGGCCTCGGAGATTTCTTTGGATGCAGCCTCCAGTCTGGCAAAATATGGGTTTTTACCAAAAGAATAAATCTGTATGCTATGATTTTCAAGTACTTCTTCAAGGACCCGTACAGCCTGCATAAATATCTCCTGCGGACGTACAGAGTCCAGTTTTCTTGTGATATTAAAAATCTTTCCAAAACTGTCCTTTCTTCCCAAAAGCTGCCGTTTCAGTTCTGACTTTTCTTCCGTTGTATCCTGATATAATGCACGGATAAACAGGAATTTATCCTTTAACAGTGCATTTTCTTCATTTGCAAACGCAATATCTTTTCTGTTTTTCATCTGGCTATAACCACATACAGCCCCAACCACGAAATATAAAATATACGGCAGCCAGTTAGATGGTTCATAAAACAGTGTCAGACCGTTTATGCCTTCTCTGATGTAAGAAACTGTCAGGGCACAGACTGCCAGAAAAGCTGCCGCTACCCCTTCATTCAATCCATAAATAGATCCAATGATCACCACATACAAAAGACGTACATCAATATAACGAAACTGTACAGAATTCCCAAGAACTCTGTGGAGGATTTCAGAAAATCCGAAAAAGAGAAGGATTTCTCCCCATTTAATGACCGCGGCATGACCTGTAATCCTGCTTAAAATAAGTCTGTACCAGTTTTCACGTTTCTGCCTTCTATCAAGAAAATCCTGATACTGATCCTTTAAATCTTCCAGAATACTGATCTTCGGAAACCAGCCATATTTTTTCCGGATCGTATTCTTTTCCAGATTCTCTTTTTCAATCATATTCCTGCTGTCCGGTACAGTCTTCACAGTTTTTTCCCGTTTTTCTGAACGGTCTGCTTTTAGCGCAGGAAACAATTTTAAGATTGCAGTTTCCAGTTCTCCCCAACGAATATGGAACACATCCGGGATTTCAAGACTCCTGTCATCCTGATCCCAGTTATCAAAAATACGAAAAATCAGTTCTCCCAGGTCATCCAGATACAAAAAATCAGCCATATCCTCATTTTGTTTTGGAAATTCAGACATCTTTCCCTTTTCCAGTGACTGAAAGGTCTGGTACAGCCAGTCTTTACTGTATCTTGCAGAATAAAGGCAGGGAGCACTCACAACCTTTAACGAAACGCCTGCTTTCTCCCGATAATACCTGCATATATCATCCGCCATATTTCTCAGAAGCGGATTATCTCCTTTCCCGTTTTCATTTGTAATATATAAGAACTGGATCGCGCGTCCTCTGCAATACTCCAAAAGGTGGTTGAGAGCCTCGACTTCCCCACTGTTTTTTGCGCCTAACGATAAAAAACTGGAAAAATATACAATACGATCCAGCTCATATTGTTTTAAATCAATCTCTTCTGCACGATGTTCCTGAAGTCTTAAAATGGGGACTTTTCCCTTATGGTATTTAAATTGTGTATCACCACAGATCAGGACATGCGTCCCGGGAAAAGTCTGTTCGATCCATTCTCCCGTTAAATATCCTCTGTTTCCCGCTAATAATATTTCCATCTTCCTGCCACTTTCATCATCCGTTAAACTTAAAACGCCATTATTGTACACCCAATCACCGTTCCCTGCAACTATCTGTAATATCAAAAAAACAGGCAATAAAAAGTTTTAAAAACTCTTCATTACCTGTCTTTATCTCTGATATTCCATACAGACCAAACTACCAGCTATAACCCCACCAGATACAATCCTAACTCTCCTACTTTTTTATTCTATATGCAGCATATATCTATGTCATTGAACTATCGGTTTAAAACGTAAAAAAATAGGTATACCAGAATATATCCGACATACCTATAAATTTACATAGCTACATTTCTATAACTTGTTTCACAAACTGCTCAAAGTAGTCCGCATCAAACACTTCACTTTCCAAACATTTACCTGGTGCATATTCTTTATTTCCTTACCAAAACTGCTCATATAAACTTGGTAAAATACCTTTCGTCACCGTTAACACGATCATCTCAAGAATTTCTTTCTCCGATGTCTGTGAACTTTCCAATTGCCACCATTTCATCGCTGTGAGAATATTGGATGCAATGATCTGGCTGAAATAGACTGCTTTCTTTTCACTGTTGGGATGAATATGATAGTTTTCACAAAGTTCCTCAAATAATGCATGGCTGTAAATCATATGCATTTCATCAAAAATATTAACAGGAAGCGCTGCCGCGCCATCATTTTCAAAATCGCTTTCTTCTGTTCAAAAAAATGAAGGATTGGGGAAAAATACGAAATATAATTCTCTTTTTTTCCATTTAAAGCTATAAACCCCGGATTTATTGCCTTTTGGAACTGGACAAGCAATTCATCCGCTATCTTTTGAATGAGATCATATTTATCCTCATAATTTCTGTAAAACGTAGAGCGATTAATCTGACATTCCTGGATCAGCTGCTTAATGGTAATATCCTGAAAACGACACTGTTCCAACAGTCTGATAAATGTCATCTGGATATTTTGTCTGGTCTTTGTTACTCTTAAATCTTCGCTCATATCTCTCCTCTGCAACATTTTACCTTTAAAAGTTGCATATGCAATTTTTTCTCAACAACTGTTTCTTGTTTAATTTTTCACATTTTATTACAATTCATTATATCAAAAATTTACGTGAAAGGAAAAGAAAATATGGAAAACAAGTATTATCCACATTTATTTCAAAAAGGAACTGTTGGCGGTGTTGTCCTGAAAAACCGGATTGTTCGCAACTCTATGGGAACTTATCTTGGAAATCCTGACGGAACCGTAACCGACCGTCAGATCAAAGCTTATGCCCAGGCGGCAGATGGCGGTGCCGGACTTATCTTTATGGATAACGCAGTCCCGGTTCCAATGGTATCCTGAGGCTTACGGGCAGACAAGGACGAATTCATCGCAGGTCTTACCCTTCTTGCTGAAACAGTAAAAGAACATGGGGCCGTTCCCGGCATTCAGCTGGCTCATCCGGGCCGAGATGCTGCTTTTGTCGGCAGCGCAGATGTCATTGGTGCATCTGAAATCACTTTTGAGCCATGGTATGAAATGGGCTATAAGATGCCAAGAACCCTGACAATAGAAGAAATTCATGATCTGGTTGAACGTTTCGGTGACGCCGCAGTACGATGTAAAAAAGCTGGTTTTGAAATTATCGAAATCCACGGTGCTGCCGGATGTATTCCGACCAATTTCCTGTCTCCCCACGATAATAAACGTACTGATATGTATGGTGGCTCTCTGCACAACCGCATGCGTCTGCTCCTGGAAATCGTCAGAAACATCAAAAAGAAATGCGGTCCGAATTTCCCGGTAGGTGTCAAATTAAGTACCGAAGACTGGGAGCCAGAAGGAATCCGTATTGAAGAAACCATTGAGGTAGCAAAGGCATTGGAAAAAGAAGGAGTATCTCATCTGAATATCATGGGGGGAACCCATGCAACAGCTTCCAGAGAATTCCTGCTGCCAAATGCATTTAACGCCAAACACACAAAAATGCTGAAAGATGCAGTAAACATTCCTGTTTTCATCGGTCATAATATTTTCTCTCCAGAAGATGCTGAAAAGATGCTCGCTGAAGGAAATGCCGATTTCGTCGCTTTAGGCCGTTCACAGCTGGCAGATCCGGCATGGGCAAAAAAAGCAAAAGAAGGCAGAGCCAGCGATATTAAACCTTGTATCAACTGTCTGATTGGATGTATCGACAGGGGAATGTTGAGCCACACACCGATCCATTGTACCGTAAATCCATCCTTATACCGTTTTGAATGCAAACCTGTTGAAAAAGCAGAAACCAGGAAACAGGTTGCAGTAGTCGGAGCCGGTCCCACAGGCTGTGAAGCCGCTCTTACTGCTTCAAAACGCGGACATCAGGTTACAATCTATGAAAAGCGATGCATCGGCGGAGCGATGATTGAAGCCAGCAAACCGGAAAACAAAGCCAATATCAAACGGTTGATCCACTATTATGAAGATCATATTATGCATGATCCGAACATTACACTGGTAAAAGAAGAAGTTGAATATGAGACTCTCGTTCATAGAGGTTATGATGCAGTTATCATTGCTGTCGGCGGAAAAACCAGAATATTAAATGTACCTGGAATTGAGAAAAACTCCGTCATTTATGCCAGTGATTATTTAAATGGCTCCACAGCAGTAACAGGAAATACTGTAGTTGTGATCGGAGGCGGCATCACCGGTGCGGAAACCGCGCTTGAATTAAATGCCGAAGGCAAAAAAGTTACTATCGTAGAAATGACGGATGCTTTTCTTGCGAATTTAGTTCCGCTTGTCAGGCATATCTTGCAACGATCAATGAAACAGACATAAAGATCCTGACTGGCAAACGCCTGACCGCTGTCCATGAAAACAATGTCATTCTGACCGATCGATGGGGTAATGAAACAACGGTTCCGGCTGACAGTGTAGTCATCGCCGCCGGTTTTACCAGCCAGAATGAACTGAGCGATAAACTGGAAGAAAATACAGATATGCAGGTATTCAATGTTGGAGACAGCAAACGCATTCGTCAGATCTATGACGCAATCCATGAAGGATTTATTGCTGCAAGACAGATTTAACACCATTGCGCCCACTCTGTCTTTCTTGATCAAATCCAACTATAAACGACCGTCGGATGAATATTCCGGCGGTCGATAGCTTTTTCACGATTTATTCAGGTTTCCTTTTCTTTTTTAGATTTATTATCTTTCTTTTCCGTACAGACAAAGCTGCCAGCTATAACCCCGCCAGGTACAGCCCTAACTCTCTTCCAAGAGTCTGGGCAATTCCAATGCTTTGTCCGGGCAGTGATGTTGTATACTGTACACCAAATCGCCTTCCACTGCAGTTACCTGTAGCATATAAACCGGGAATTGGTTCAAAATCACGGTTTAAGACCTGCTGATGTTCATCGATCTCCAGTCCGCTGACTGTTACCAGTATTTTTAAAGACTGGCCACCTGGTCTGTGGCTGTCTTTTATTATACCGCTTCACTTCTTTTAGGAAATCTTACTCTGTCTCCATCTGCTCTTTCCGCTTTCTTTCTTCAAATTCTTCTTTCATTTTCTGAAGAAATTCCGGGTGTTCCAGAATATCCATACAGGTTCCGGCTAAGATCTCAGAGCCGGAGCGCAGGGCTTCGTGGGCTTTTTGGTTTTTTCCGGCTTCCAGATATTCTTTGGAATGGGCTGCAGTTCCTTCTGGTACAAAGGCAGTGCGGATACAGCAGCCTGGTACTTCATACATGACATTTCCAAAATCGGTGGAACCTGTTTTTTCTCTTGGGCCTGTGATCTGGGGGGCCTGGAAGAAATGGGCATTTTCCATGATCAGGTCATTTAATGTTACACAGGGGATCTTTGCCTTAAACGGATAGCTGCGCTCAAGATCGCAGGTGGTTCCCGTCATCAGGCATGCACCTTTGATAATATCTTTAAACCGGGGAACGATCACATTTTCCAGATAATCGGTGCTGTAAGAACGCAGTGTATACTCTGCTTTTGCCCGTCCCGGAACAATATTGGATGGACCACCTGCATCCAGAATTGTATAATGCATCCGTGAGTCTTCTAATACATGCTCACGCATAAATTCAATGGCCTGGAAAGAGAGAAGAGCTGCGTCGAAAGCACTCTTTCCCTTATGTGGGCTCATAGCTGCATGGCTTTCTACCCCGTGAAAAGTCACATAGAAGCACTCCAGTGCCATGCATCGCAGATCAACACAGGTTGAAGGCGCTGCATGCATCATCAGTGCAATATCTATATCCTTAAAACAGCCCTTTTCCTGCATAATGATCTTGCCGCCAATGGTTTCTTCTGCAGGTGTACCATATATAACGATCTTATAAGGCTGGTCTTTGCAGGTATCGCGTAGTGCCAGGGCAGCACCGATCACAGATGGCCCCTGCATATGGTGTCCGCATGCATGTCCAATATCTTTCAGGGCATCATATTCTGCCAGAAGGCCAAAAGATGGTCCTCCCTGTCCCTGCTCATTAACAGCCCGAAATGCGGTTGGAAGTCCTGCGATCCCTTTTTCTACCTGAAATCCCATTTTTTCCAGATAATCAGTCAAAAGGCCGGCTGATCTTACCTCTTCCATTCCCGGTTCTGCAAGATCATATATTTCATCTGCTATTTTGACCAGTTCCGGCAAATACTGGTCAACCGCCTGTTTTATGACTTCTTTTTTCATGTATATACTCCTGTTAAAATTCCTGTTCTATTTGTTTCTGTAATTTTCTCAGTTCCGTTACCATTCGATTTCTCTGGCGTATAAATGTGGTATGGTAAAACAGTTCCCAGTCTTTCAGACCTTTTTGAAAGTCTCCTTTTGCTGATGCGCCAAGTAAATGTAACGGACCGTATGCAAAGGAGGTATCCTGTTCATATGCAGATCCGGAAGAATGCATGAGACGGCTGATTACTCCGCCTGTTATCCTGCAGAGGCGGTTGTGATCTTCTAAGTGTATTGGTTCACCTTTCTCCTGTTCTTCTGTGTTCCATTTTTTCTCCAGATCCACGCATAACTGGATCACTGTTTTTAACTGCTTCTGTATTTTCTCAATTTCTTCCCCATACTTAGAAGAATTTTTTAACGGTTCCAGATACCCATTCCATGTATGAAAGTATTCAGAAAAATCTGCAGGAAGCATTTCTTCATTTAAAAGTCCGCATAAGAGAGAACGAACCACTGCCCCATCCCGCATCAAACCATCAAAATCGATCTTGTCAAAGGTATCTTCCGCTGTATGCCACCAGTACACACCAGGTCCAGGTGCATCTGACTGTTTTCTTTCTTTTCTTGCTTCATATCTTGGATTGATATGATAAGGGATCTCTGCTCCCCAGAAAGACTGATCCGCACCGCGGCCAATCCGTCCGATCTGAATCTCTGCCAGTGGATCTGCTTCCATTACATGTTCTTTCAGCCATTTTGTTCCTTCCAAACCGGCGGTCCGGATGGCAAGGGTATGGTCCGCGCCTTTTGAACCAAGAAGATCCAGATTTACATGGGCAATACAGTTTTCATATAATTCATCCCAGTGGTGATCACAGTACCAGGTTGAACCCATATACCGTCCATTGGAATGCCCCGGCCACCAGGCAATTTTTAAAGAATAGGCAAGCTGTTCCTTCCTATCCTGGAAATATCTGACAAGTTCCAGAGCCAGTGCATTGGCAGTACAGTTGTCAAAAGCACCTCTGTACCAGGTATCATAATGGCAGGAAAGCAGGACAAAATCCTTTTTTCTGCCTGGAATATCTGCTATGGGAAGCTGCACGCTGCGTACTCCAGTATCTACCTGGCTGTCCAGATCGGCATAGAGGATCTGTCCATTTTTCCGGGCATTTTCCAGTTTCTGGATCAGATACTCTCCTTTCGGACCAGATATCGCCACCACCGGCATCTTAAGCTGAAACAGGGACGAGTCCATATCCGGTGTTCCCCAGACAGGACTGACTGTATCCTCATGGATCACATCTTCTCCGGAAGTCCAGATCTGGATCCATCCGGCAGCTCCATACTGTTCCAGTATTTTTGCATACCGCTCATCATAACCATATCCCAACACCAGCTTTCCGGAAACATTTTCTAAAAACTGCTTCTGTCTGTCCATAGAAACTGCTTCTCTGGTTCCAGGATCATACACCAGGGGAACATGAAGGGATTTTCCTGTACTTTCAGAAAAAGATCTGGGACGACTGGGAATTTCTTTTCCATCTACGGTCAAAACACTTTTTACCGGATTACTTAAATAAGCAGGAAATGTTTCTGTATGGCAGGAGACTCCGTATTTTTTTAATACGTCTGAAATATGGGCAACTGCCTGAAGTGCTTCCGGTTCTCCTGTCAGTTTATCAAAGGAACACAAATATTCCAGATGTTTTTTTAACCGTTCTTTCTCTTCCATTTTTATTTTCCCTCCTGTTACCGTTATCTGGTTCCGTTATTTCCCAACTGTTTATTAATAACCAATTCCAATGGCGCCCAGCATAAACAGGCAGCCTGCAAATGTCCAGATCAAAAACAAAGGCATCATAAATTTCAGCCACTTTGCATAAGGGATCTTGGAAACGATCAGATATCCCATTAATGCAGAGGAAGTTGGCAGAACAGAGTTGGAAAATCCATCACCTAACTGGAATGCAAGAACAGCTGTCTGTCTGGTAATTCCGATCAGATCTGCTACAGGTACCATTAACGGCATGGTAACAGCTGCCTGTCCGGTACCGGATGTGATGACGCAGTTTACCAGTGACTGTGCTAAAAACATTCCCACAGCCTTTAAGGACTGAGGCATTGTATTTACAAGACTTGCAATGGCATGAACGATGGTATCTAAGATCAGGGCATCTGAAAGTGCCATTTCCACGCCGCGGGCAATACCGACGATCAGGGCGCCTACTACAATTCCCTTCGCTCCGGCCCCAAAGGTAGAAGCGATCTTATTCGGACTGTAACGGTTAATAATGCCGCAGACAACTCCCATGGTAATAAAGATCGCTGACATTTCTTCAAAATACCAGTCCAGTTTACTTAAACCATAGATCAGGGCGGCAAAACCTACCACGATCACTCCCAGTGTAAGACCGTGTGTCAGAGTCATTGCCTCATCTTTATCATCAAAAACAAATTCATTGTCATCTGGTTCCCCATAGATAATGCTCTTGGCAGGGTCTGCTTTTACACGTTTTGCATACCAGGTAATATAAACCGTATTAATGACCAGCAATACTACAAGGATAAATAATCTGTATCCCATACCGGAAAACATGGGGATTTCCGCAATATCCTGGGCAACACCAACATTAAATGGATTTAAGATACCAGCAGTAAAACCGGAAGCCGCACCCATAGCGATCATAGCTGTACCTGTTACTTTATCCAGTCCCAGTGAAGTGGCCAGAGCAATTCCGATCGGTACAAAGATCATAACTTCCGTTGACATTCCCATGGTTGCGCCAAAAATGGAAAACAGTACCAGAAAAGCCGGGATAACAAAAAATTCTCTTCCCTTAAATGCTTTTGACATTTTTTTGCATAAAACAGTCAGCACCCCTGTGGAGGTAATGATCTCAAAAGAACCTCCGATGATCAGGATAAAGGTTACTGTACTTGCTGCTTTAACGATCGCCCGGTAGATCAATGAAGGGATTGAAAAAAAGCTTACCGGGGCTGACTCTACATAGTGGAAACTGCCTGCTTCAACAAGGGTTCTTCCTGTTGCCTCATCTGCATACCGGGTATACTCTCCTGCCGGTACAACATAGGTTGCTGCTACTGCGATCAGGATCAGCACTACAAGGATAACAAATGTATGCGGAGCCTGAAACGACCTTTTTTCTTTTGTCTTTTCCATAATTCATGCCCTTTCTTGATAATTTTTATTTCTTAAACTATAATGAATAAATAAAATTAAATCAAGTTTAATATTTTTAATATTTCATTTAATATTATTTATTTTTATGCATAGTATACAAATATTTATACATCGGAGGGAAAAACTATGGATATGAAGGAACAGGTTTACATGCTTGCTATTGAAAAATATAAAGGAATAAAAGATGCAGCCCAGTCTCTGCATATTTCCCCGCCTGCACTGAGTATTTTTTTAAGTAATCTGGAAGAACGCAGCGGTGTGCATTTTTTTGACCGGATCGGGAAACAGTTTATACCTACCCAGGCAGGAAAAATTTATCTGGAACATGCAAGAAAAATGATAAACATACGAGATGATTATGAAGACGAATTAAAGAAATATATACACGGTTCCTCTGGAACGATCCGCTTCGGGATCCACCCAAGACGGACTCTTTATCTTCTATCCCAGGTCCTGCCCCGTTTCTCTGCCAGGTATCCGGATGTGGAGCTGATCCCTTATGAAGCTTCTTCGGAGCGTATGGTAGAACTTCTCTTAAATGGGGAACTGGACTTTGCCATTATCAATCTCACCTCGGATCATCCGCTTTTAGAATACCACTTATTATATGAGGACTATATGGTTGCGGTTGTAGCTGCCGATCACCCGGTCTGTAGAAAAATGGGATCCGCTTCCACCGATGATGATCCTGTATTGATCGATCTAAAAGAATTTAACGGTGAACGTTTTATTCTCCAGAAACCGGAGCAGTCTTCCAGACATTATACAGATCTGGCAATTGCCCATGATCACGCAGAACCCGGAAGCATTTTTCTTTTGGAAAATCTGGAGTCTTCTGCCCAGTTAGCAGCAGAGGGTTATGGAATTTCCTTTAATTTTTACCAGTATATGAGACGTTTCCATTATCCAAAACCAGTACGCTGTTTTCGGATCGGAGGTTCCGCTGAAAAAACCATATATTCTATTGTTACATTGAAAGGAAAACATACCATTGCCCCGATGCAGGAACTGATCGGACTCATCAAGCAGTTTGCTTAAAATCGTTAAGCAGATGGATCGGGTATAAACTACCAAAAAGGAGCCGCCAGGGGGCGACTCCTTTTGATATGCATGTGCAGCAACCATTCGGTTGTCAATAATCCGCAAAAACGGATCAACTACAGCATAATATACTTCAATATAAATAATACTGCCAGAATATAAAGCAGTGGACTGATCTTCTTCTCTTTTGCCTTACCGCATACCAGGTTGATCACTACATAGGAGATAATTCCCATAGAGATACCTTCGGAAATGCTGTACATGAAAGGCATTGCGATAATACCGATATATGCAGGAATGGACTCGGTATAATCATTAAAGTCAATCTTCAGGATAGAGGAGATCATTAAAAATCCTACTACGATCAGCGCCGGTGCAGTTGCAAAGGACGGGATCGCAAGGAAGATCGGTGATAAGAACAGAGACAGTCCAAACAGGATTGCTGCTACTGTAGCGGTCAGTCCGGTTCTTCCGCCTTCTGCTACACCAGAAGCACTTTCTACGAAAGTAGTTACTGTAGAAGTACCAAACATAGCACCTACGGTAGTACCAACAGCATCAGATAAAAGGGCACCGCGGATCCTTGGAAGCTTTCCGTCTTTGTCCAACATGTCTGCTTTGGAAGCAACACCGATCAGTGTTCCCAGTGTATCAAACAGGTCTACAAACAGGAATGCAAATACAACTGCAAAGAAATCCAGTGAGAACATGCTGCTGAAATCCATCTTCATCAGGGTTGGTGCCATACTTGGGATAGCAATACCATTGGAAAAATCCGGAAGCAGACTATAGGCTCCTGCTTCTGGATTTACCTGATAGATACCTGCTAACTGGCAGATGATACCTAAGATCCAGGTTGCAAGGATACCCCAGAGGATACCGCCTTTTACCTGTTTTACCAGTAAAACAGCTGTGATCAGGATACCGATCAGTGCTAACAAAACAGTGATGCCCTCTGTGGAGAATGTACCATTCTGAACAGATGCCTTAAAGGAATAAAGACCTACCAGCGTAGCACCGTCTACTACGATCTTTGCGTTCTGTAAACCGATAAAAGCGATGAAAAGACCGATACCAGCGGATACAGAGTGCTTTAATGTCATAGGAATGGCATTAAAGATCTTCTCACGTACATTGGTCAGTGACAGAAGGATGAAAATGATACCTTCTGCAAATACGGCTGTTAAAGCCATTTCCCATGAGTATCCCATCTGTAAAACTACGGTATAAGCAAAGTAAGCGTTTAAGCCCATACCTGGTGCAAGTACAAATGGGTAGTTTGCCATAAATGCCATACATAAAGTAGCAAACAAAGCTGACACTGCGGTGGCTGTAAAGACTGCACCGCTGTCCATACCGGTAGCGCCTAAGATACCCGGGTTAACAGCCAGGATATAGGCCATAGTCATAAAGGTGGTGATTCCTGCTAACACCTCTGTTTTGACGTCTGTGTGGTTCTCCTTCAGGTGAAACAATTTTTCCAGACTCATAAAAAATCCTCCTTCTCATGTATTGATCTCTGATAACTACCAGAGACCTGTTCTTCTTCCTGGCATTTTTTAGAAGTCCCCTGCCTCCTTTCCCCCGATTGCCAGAAATCCAAACGTTTTTATACATGCATTTTAGCACTTTTTTAATGTTTTGTATATACAAAATAAAATTTTAAATTGCCAAAGAGAAAATCTTATTGTATAAATCTGATTTTTTTGTCTATTAATCTACATTTTTTCCTACTGCAAAACTTTTTACAATCTCTGTAAGAATGTTGACCGTCTGTTCCATAGACTCCACACATACATATTCATATTTTCCGTGATAATTATGTCCGCCTGTGCAAAGGTTGGGACACGGAAGTCCCATGTAGGACAGTCTGGCGCCGTCTGTTCCGCCGCGTACCGGGGAAATAACCGGAGTAACTCCATTTTTTCTCATAGCATTTTCTGCAATGTGGATCAGTTCCATATGTGGCTCTATCTTCTCTTTCATGTTGTAATAGGAGTCTTTTACAACAGCAGTTACTGTACCGGCCCCATATTTTGAATTTAAAAACTCTGCTGCTTTTTCAAAAAATGCCTTCTTCTGTTCAAATTTCTCCCTGTCATGGTCACGGATGATATATGCCATCTGGGTTCCTTCCACATCACCTTCCATATGGTCTAAGTGATAAAAGCCTTCGTAACCTTCTGTATACATAGGATTTTCAAATGCTGGAAGCAATGCCTGGAATTCCATTGCGATCAACAGGGCATTTTTCATCTTTCCCTTGGCACTTCCCGGATGGATGCCTTTTCCCTGGATGGTCACATGGCCGGAAGCTGCATTAAAGTTTTCATATTCCAGCTCCCCTAAAGCACCTCCATCTACTGTATAAGCGGCCTCTGCCCCAAAGCCTTCTACATCAAAGAAATCTGCTCCTCTTCCCACTTCCTCATCTGGTGTAAAGGCAATGCAGATCCTGCCATGTTTCTCTTCCGGATGGCTTAAAAACCAGGCTGCCATGGTCATGATCTCTGCCACACCTGCTTTATCATCTGCTCCTAACAATGTAGTGCCGTCTGTAGTGATCAGTGTTTTTCCTTTATAATTTTTCATTTCCGGGAAATCGGAAGTAAGAAGCCAGATATCTTTTTCTTTGTTTAAACAGATATCACCGCCATCATAATTTTCCACAAACTGAGGCTTTACGTCTTTACCAGAAAGAGCCGGTGATGTATCCATATGGGCAATGAAACCTAAAGAAGTAATCTTTTCCTCTGTATTTGCCGGGATCTCTCCATAAATATATCCATGCTCGTCCATGCGCACATTGGCAACACCCATTTCCTTTAACTCAGTAGTCAGAAGTTTGCCAAGTTCTAACTGCTTTGTTGTACTTGGAACCTGTTCGCCCTCTTCTTTTGACTGGGTATCGTAGGAAATATAGCGTAAAAAACGTTCTGTAACAGAATTTTCTATTATTTTCATTTCATCGTCCTCCAAAATCATATTTATTAAGATAATTTTACCACGGATCCGCTCATTATGCAAAAAGGACAGCCGGTCTTTCGATCCAGCTGTCCCAAATGAAAGCAATCTGCTTTCGTACATCTTTTGTATATCTTATCTGTTTGCCAGTTCCTCTGTGATCTCTTCCCAGGTAACACCTTTTTCTGCCATTAATACCATCATATGGTACAGGAAATCGGAGATCTCGTATTTTACTTCCTCCGGATCCGGGTTCTTGGCTGCAATAACGATCTCAGTAGCTTCTTCTCCCACTTTCTTTAAGATCTTATCAATTCCCTTATCAAAAAGATAGTTGGTATAAGAACCTTCCTTTGGATGTTTCTTGCGGTCTAAGATCACATTGAAAACGTCCTCAAATACTTTTAATGGATTGGTCTCTTTGTATTCCTTTTCTGCCAGTGTGGTGTAGAAGCAGGAACGGTTGCCTGTGTGGCAGGCTGCGCCGATCTGCTTTACAGTTGCAAGAAGTGTATCATTGTCACAGTCGATCTTTAAGGATTTTACATACTGGAAATGTCCGCTGGTTTCTCCCTTTACCCACTGCGCCTGACGGCTGCGGCTGAAATAGGTCATGCGGCCGGTAGCCAGTGTATTGTTAAATGCCTCTTCATTCATGTAAGCTAACATTAACACTTCATTGGTCTTATAATCCTGAACGATCACAGGGATCAGCCCGTCGCTGTTTAACTTAAAGTCCTTCCAGTCTACGGAAGATTCAAAGGTATCTACGGAAATTCCCGCTGCCTTTAAAGACTGTTTAATGGTCATGGAAGTATCCATGGCATCCTCTGTAAAGGTAAGAACCGCACCGCAGATATTTCCGCAGCCAAAGGCATTTTTCAGGCTTTCTGCTGTGTCCTTGGCATCATCCTTTGCCTGTAAGAAGAATAAAAATGGTGCTTCACTGTCGCTGATAGAAGCCATTTCCAGTAAAGAGGGAACGCTGCCTGCTGTATTAAGAAGCATGACGGATGCACCTGCTGCCTCATAGTCCTTTACATGATCCAGATAAGCATCTGTTGGCAGATAAGCGTAGATCTTCTCTTTTCCAAAGCGGTCAGATGCCTCTCTGATCATATCCACGTTTTCTTCTTTGCTCATGTCTAAAAATACAGCGCTGGCTCCTGCATAAAGGTATTTCTTTACATCTTCCATGCGCTTTACTCTGCCGCCTGCAATGACCGGGGCATCCGCTTCCCTGCAGACCTCTTTGATCACTGCAATAGCAGCCTCATGGTCCTCATCTGTTACAGACCAGTCATAGATCAGTATTTCATCCACTCCGTTATCACAGCAGTGCTTTGCCATCTGAGGTGCAGCCTGGGTATAGGTTCTCTTTCCGTCCCAGCTGCTGATACGGCCTTCCTGGTAGCCAAAACCTGCGATCAGTTTTTTATTATCCATGTCCATTTACTCCTTGTCCGTTCATTTTTCAAAACGGCGGACTGCCTCTTCCAAGTCCACACGTTTTTCATAAAGAGCTTTTCCAATGATCGCTCCTGAGATCCCTGCATCATAAAGAGCCTGCAGGTCTTCCATACAGGATACGCCGCCGGATGCGATAATGTCAAGTCCTGTTTCTTCCGTCAGCTTCTTTGTTGCCGGGATATTGGGGCCTGAAAGCATGCCGTCTCTGGAAATATCTGTATAAATAATGTGCTTTACGCCATATTCTTTCATTTTCAGGCAGAGATCTGTGGCTGTAACAGTGCTTACCTGCTCCCAGCCCTGGATAGCTACCATGCCGTCCTTGGCGTCAACGCCTGCTGCAATGGCATCTGCACCGAATTTCTCCACCATATCTTTTAAGAACTCCGGCTCTTCTACTGCCTTTGTTCCTATGATCACACGCTTTACGCCTAAAGCAAGCATATTTTTAATGGCTTCCTCAGAACGGATGCCGCCGCCGATCTCTACAGGGATATTCACAGAAGAAACGATTTTTTTAATGGTCTCTTCATTTACAGAACGTCCTGCCAGTGCACCGTCTAAGTCTACCAGATGTAAAAAAGTGGCTCCTTTTTCCTGCCAGAGAGCCGCGATCTCCTCTGGATGCTCCGAATATACCGTAATATCTTTAAATGCACCCTGACACAGGCGGACACATTTTCCATTTTTCATATCAATTGCCGGATACAGCTGCATGTTTTGTCTCCTTTTCTATTCCTGAACAAATGTTTTTACAGGCTTTTTCTACAGGCTTCCCTTGGTAGATAATACATCTGTAAGCCGTGGATCATAACCGGTTGCTCCGTCTAAAGCTTTCGCAAATGCCTTAAAAGCCGCCTCAATGATGTGGTGATTGTTGCTGCCGGACATCTGGCGCAGATGAAGGTTCATTTCCCCGCCATAAGATACTGCATAGAAAAACTCCCGCACCATTTCCGTCTCCAGATCACCTACTTTTTCCCGGTCAAGGTTTAAGTCATACACCAGATAAGGTCTTCCGCAAAGATCCAGGGCGCAGATGACTAAGGCCTCATCCATGGGAAGGATCTGGGAACCATATCGGCAGATGCCTTTTTTATCCCCTACTGCCTTGCGGATGGCCTGTCCCAGCACAATGCCTGTATCCTCAATGGTATGATGGGTATCCACTTCCAGATCCCCGTCTACTGTAAGATCCAGATCAAAAAAGCCATGGCGGGCAAAGCTGTTTAACATATGGTCAAAAAAGCCGATGCCTGTATGGATATTGGCCTTTCCGCTGCCATCCAGGTTTAAAGTCATGTTTATTTTCGTTTCATTGGTATTTCGTGTGATCTGCGCAATGCGTTCCATATTTCCTACACTCTCCTTTATGCGGACCTTTTTATTCCTAATGATACCGAATTGCTACGTGCTTCGCACTCTCGCAATTCTGGTATCATTCAAATCTGACTCTTACAGAATTTGCATGTGCAGTCAGGTGTTCTGCTTCTGCAAAGTCCTCAATGTCCTTATGAGCCTTTTCAAGGGCTTCTCTGGAATAATAGATAATGCTGGATTTCTTAATAAAATCATCTACACCTAAAGGTGAGAAGAATTTTGCTGTTCCGTTGGTAGGAAGGATGTGGTTTGGTCCTGCAAAATAGTCTCCCAAAGGTTCAGAGCTGTATTCACCGATAAAGATTGCGCCTGCATTGCGGATTTTTGTCATTACCTCAAACGGATTAGCTGTTACTAACTCCAGGTGTTCCGGTGCAATGTTGTTGGCTGTCTCCACTGCCTCATCCATAGTATCCACTACCAGGATATAGCCGTAGTTATCCAGGGATTTCTTGATGATCTCGCTTCTGGATAATACCTGAAGGAAACCATCAACTTCTTTGGAGACCTTCTCAGCCAGTTCCATACTGGTGGTAACTAAAATAGCACTGGCTAATTCATCATGCTCTGCCTGGCTTAACAGGTCAGCTGCCACATATCTTGGATTGGCTGTTTCATCTGCCACTACCAGGATCTCACTTGGTCCTGCAATGCTGTCAATGCTTACATGACCGTATACCGCTTTCTTTGCAAGGGCAACGAAGATATTTCCAGGTCCTACGATCTTGCTGACTCTTGGAATGGACTCAGTGCCGAAAGCAAGGGCTGCAATGGCCTGTGCGCCACCTACTTTATAAACTTCGGTTGCACCGGCCAGATGTGCTGCTGTTAAAGTAACAGGATTTACCTTGCCATCTTTTCCAGGAGGTGTGACCATAACGATACGTTTTACACCAGCTACCTCTGCCGGGATAATGTTCATAAGTACAGAAGAAGGATAAGCAGCTTTGCCGCCAGGTACATACACACCGGCACTCTCCAATGCTGTGATCTTCTGTCCTAAGATCGTGCCGTCCGGCTGGGAGTCAAACCAGCTGTTTCTTCTCTGTTTTTCATGGTAACGGCGGATATTTTCCATGGATTTCTTCATTACTTCCAGAAGATGTGGATCAACAGCTTCCATAGCCTCTTTGATCTCTGCCTCTGTTACACGGATGTTGTCTGCATTGATCTCTGCTTTATCAAATTTTTTTGTATAATCAAAAACAGCTGCGTCTCCTTCTGCTTTTACCCGGTCTACGATCTCCTGCACGGTTTCTGTGTATGCATCATAATTATTGGGGTCTCTTTTTAACATATCTGCCAGAATATTTTTCATAGATGCTTCATCTAATTTTACGATCCTCATTTGTCCGCCCTCTCTTTTTCCTTTAAAAGTCCCTGAAAATCTTTAATGATCTTTGTGATCCGTTCATTTTCCGTTTTCATGCTTACCTGATTGACTACCATACGTGCGGAAAGGTCACAGACCTCTTCTAAGACTACCAGTCCGTTTTCTCTTAAGGTAGAACCGGTCTCCACGATATCTACGATCACCTCAGAAAGCCCTACAATCGGTGCCAGCTCAATGGAGCCGTTTAATTTAATGATCTCTACAGTCTGGTATTTCTGGTTGTAGAAATAGTCTTTTGCAATGTGCGGATATTTGGTAGCGACACGGATCAGTTCGTGGTGTTTTAAACGCTCTCTTGCTGACTCCGGTCCGCAGACGCACATCCTGCATTTTCCCATTGCCAGGTCTAAGACCTCATACAGTCTTCTGCCTTCCTCTAAAATGGTGTCACGGCCTACAATACCGATGTCTGCCGCGCCATATTCTACATAAGTAGGAACGTCATTTGCCTTGGCTAAGAAGAAACGGATGCCCAGGTCTTCATTTACAAAGATCAGCTTTCTGGAGTTTTTGTCCTTCATCTCCTCACAGGAAATGCCGATCTGTTCAAACATATCCATTGCCTTGGATGCCAGACGGCCCTTGGCTAATGCTATGGTCAGATATCTCATGCTGCTTTATCTCCTTTTATATCCAATATGCTTTTATGCTTTCTGGATCTTTTATAAGATCTCCCTGACTCCGTATGCAGATACAGGGGTTTCGTCTACATTTCCTGTAAGCATGTCAAAGGCAGTTACTGTATTTCCTGTATCCTTCAGGCAGAGAATGGTGCGAAGACCTCTCTTCTTTGCCATTCCCTTATAATCTTCCAGGCTCTTTCCTTCTTCCATGACCATGGATTGCACCGGAGTGCCCTCGGAACGGAAGAAACGGCTTAAACGTACCGCACTTTGTCTGGCTGAGGGCTCATACAGGATCACCGTATTTACTAACTGCACCGGAATGTGGATCTGCTGTCTGGATAAAGCAGCCATCAGCTGGTCTACTACAATGGCGAAACCAACTGCCGGAGTATCTTTTCCAAACTGGACTAACAGTTTATTGTAACGGCCGCCGGTAACAATGTAATCGCCGGTTCCATAGGTATATGCCTTGAAAATGATACCGGTATAATACTGGTAACGGCTTAACATTCCCAGGTCGTAAGATACATAATCAGCCATATGATATTCTTCCAGCAAAGTATGTACCCGCTCCAGCCGCTCAATGGCTGCTAATGCCTGTGGGTTATCTGTTAATGCTTTTGCCTTTTTAATCTGGTTGATACCGCCAAACAGCTCTGGAAGTTTTAAAAACGCTTCTTTTAAGCTTTCTTCCATGTCCTGGTTCTTTAAAAACTCTTCTACGCCAAAGCGGTTCTTGTTTTCAATCAGATCATTTAACTGGGCCTGTGCGTCCTCGTCCAGTCCGGACTGCTGTAACAGGCTTCTGTAAAATGCAACCTCACCTAATTCTACCTGGAACTCTTTTAAACCAGCTGCCTTTAAACAGTCAATGACCATAGCGATCATCTCAGCATCTGCATCTGGTGAGTCATCGCCGATCAGCTCTGCACCTGACTCAGCCCGCTCTTTTAAATAACCCTGATAGCTGGTATTATTTTTAAAAGTGCGCTCCAGGTAGCACAGACGCAGAGGCATATCGTCATCCATAAAATATTTTGCCACACATCTTGCCACTGCTGGGGTCATATCCGGCCGGAGCACCAGCATGTTGTTGTCCCTGTCGAAGAACTTGAACATTTCCTGGGCGCCTACGCTTCCGCGGTCTTCATTAAAAATATCCGCATATTCAAAACTTGGGGTCTGGATATGCTCATAACCGTAAAGATACAATGTATGGAGGATTTTCTCCTGAACTGCCAGCTTTCTGCGGCATTCTCCGTTATAAATGTCCCTGACTCCTTCCGGAGTGTGGATCAGTTTGTTTTTCTTTGTCATGGCACATCTCCCTTATCTTTTGCCGATATAAATGGCTTTGCTTTTTGTCTTGCTATCACTTTACCATGGTAGAGTGATGATTTGCTAACGTGTTTTCATTATAAAGGCTTCATTCTTTCTTGTCAACGGCTTTCTGGATTTTTCTTAGCCAGGCTCATGGAACGGCTATTGATCGTTCTCCCTCTGACTTAGATCAATGGATAATGGTTCCAGGTAATGGACATACATATCCCTATGAGAACGTATTTTCCAGTTTTTGTCAATTTCATCGTAGGTAAAACTTTTTCTGCCACCTGCTTCCATGCGGTCCCAGAATTTTTTTACATCTGTAAAAGGCACATAATACATTTCATCTAATGCTGTATAATGAACAATGATAAATGATATCCCCCCCTGTTGTTCAAATTCTTCCATAAATTTGATCTGATGTGGGTGAATGTTCTGAAGAGGAAATGTTTTTACCGCACACTCTTTTGCGTCAAAACATACCGGTATTCCTTGAACTGCCCCAATATAGTCTACGGTACTCTTCTGGTCAAAATAAGCCAGTGTAATATGACGGCTGCTCTTATCTATTTCAATGGGAGTAATGGGTGTAGGGATCTTCTGGATCAGAGCCAGTTTTTTCTCCCTGTAACTTTCATTTGTATGATTGATCAGGTCTTCTAAGGTAGAACCCCGAAGCCCCCTTGTTTTCCATGTTCCCATTTTATGCTGTCCTTTCCGCAAAACAAATGTCTGCTGCGCAGCCGCTTGTTTTTGTCTTCACTCATTACATTATATCAAATACAATTCACATTTGCCATTCTTCATTTTTTGCACTATACTATAGAGAAAAAATATCACTTAAATATAATCACACAAAAGCGAGGTATTGTATGGAACTATCAAAAGTTTATTTTACTGATTTTCACACCGTTGCCTTTGGTGACGGACTTCCAACCAAGTTAAAGAAGCTGATCAAAAAAGCCGGTATCGAAAAACTGGATATGGACGGCAAATTTGTTGCTATTAAGATGCACTTCGGAGAACTGGGAAATATCAGTTATCTTCGTCCTAACTATGCAAAAGCGGTTGCAGACGTAGTAAAGGAGTTTGGCGGAAAGCCATTTCTTACTGACTGTAATACCATGTATCCAGGAAGCCGCAAAAACGCTTTAGAGCACCTGGAATGTGCCTGGGAAAATGGATTTACACCGCTGACTGTAGGATGTCCTATCCTTATTGGTGACGGTCTGAAAGGTACAGATGATGTAGATGTGCCGGTAGCAGGCGGAGAATATGTAAAAGAAGCAAAGATCGGCCGTGCGATCATGGATGCTGACGTATTTATCAGCCTGACTCATTTTAAAGGCCATGAAATGACTGGTTTTGGCGGAACTATCAAAAACATCGGTATGGGCTGCGGTTCCAGAGCCGGAAAGAAAGACCAGCACAGCAGCGGCAAACCACACATTGAGCAGGATGTCTGCAAAGGCTGCCGCAAATGCCAGAAGGAATGTGCCAACGGCGGTCTGATCTTTGATGAAACTGCCAGAAAAATGCATGTAGATCAGGAACACTGCGTAGGCTGCGGCCGCTGCCTGGGTGCCTGCAACTTCGATGCCATTGCATTTGACAACGATACTGCAAATGAACTGTTAAACTGCCGTATGGCTGAGTATACCAAAGCGGTTGTAGACGGCCGTCCAAACTTCCATATTTCCCTGGTAGTAGATGTATCCCCTAACTGCGACTGCCATGGTGAAAATGACGTTCCGATCCTTCCAAATATTGGAATGTTCGCCTCCTTCGACCCGCTGGCACTGGATCAGGCCTGCGTAGACGCCTGCCTCAAAGCCACCCCAATGCCAGGAAGCCAGCTTGCAAAGAACATGGCAAAAAAAGGTTTCGTAGACCACCACGATCACTTCTGCAACTCTACTCCAGAGTCTGAGTGGAGAAGCTGCCTGGAACATGCAGAAAAGATTGGGCTTGGTTCAAGAAAGTATGAATTGATCGTTATGTAAATACAGTTATGAAAAACCGCCCGGACTTGATCGGTCCGGGCGGTTTTTTCATATGACCTTATATAAAAACTTATACGATCTTTTATCGCTTTTTCAGATATACTTACGCATCTGCCTCACTGGAAAATCTAGCTGCCTGCTCTGCGATCAGCTCCTTATCTTCAAAGTAGTTGATCTTCATAGCGCGCTTCATCTCTGCAAGGGTCTGTGCTGCTTTCTTTTCTGCCTTGATGCTTCCCTCTTCCAGGATCTTGTATACAGCTGGAATGTCTTTTGCGATCTCTTTTCTGCGTTCTCTGATCGGGCGAAGTTCATCCTGGATCACGTTGTTTAAGAACTTCTTAACCTTAACGTCTCCAAGGCCGCCTCTCATATAATGAGCCTTTAATTCATCCAGGTTCTTGTAATCTGGCAGATATTTTTCAAAGTGCTCATCACGGCAGAATGCATCCAGATAGATAAATACTGGATTTCCTTCTACCTGTCCCGGATCCTGAACGCGCAGGTGGTTCGGGTCTGTGAACATGGACATGATCTTCTTCTTGATTTCTTCTTCGGAGTCGGACAGATAGATGCAGTTTCCTAAGGACTTGCTCATTTTTGCCTTTCCGTCGATACCTGGCAGACGCAGACATGCTTTATTGTCTGGAAGCAGGATCTCAGGCTCTACCAGATTGCCGCCGTATACGGTATTAAACTTGTGAACGATCTCACGGGTCTGCTCGATCATTGGAGCCTGGTCTTCACCAACCGGAACGGTGGTTGCCTTAAATGCAGTAATATCTGCTGCCTGGCTGATCGGGTAGGTAAAGAAACCAACTGGGATGCTGGTCTCGAAATTACGCATCTGGATCTCGGTTTTTACAGTAGGATTACGCTGTAATCTGGATACAGTTACCAGATCCATATAGTAGAAAGTCATCTCGCAAAGCTCCGGTACCTGGGACTGGATAAATAAAGTGGATTTTGCAGGATCCAGACCACAAGCCAGATAGTCTAATGCTACCTCAATGATGTTCTGACGTACTTTTTCAGGGTTATCTGCATTATCTGTAAGAGCCTGTGCATCTGCGATCATGATGTAGATCTCATCAAACTGACCAGAATTCTGAAGCTCTACTCTTCTCTTTAAAGAACCTACATAATGTCCTACATGAAGGCGTCCGGTTGGACGGTCGCCGGTTAATATGATCTTTCCCATTGTATTTTATCCTCTCGTTATATAATTGTTACAGTTATATGAATTAGCATACCCCAAAGCCACTTTTCTGTCAAGAATTTGACTCCGCTGTCTCCAATCCTTCTCCTTTTAATACCTTCTTAAAAGCAGCAGGCAAAGGAGCGATAAACTCTTTTCCTGACAGATAATCCAGAGGCTGTGCCAGCTTTTCCGGCATGACAAGTTTCCAGGAATGTAAAAGCTGGGAGCGCACTTTATATTTCTTCTGGATCTGCTCATTCAACTTTGGATCTCCATACTTAAAATCTCCTAAAATAGGATGGCCAATAGAAGCCAGATGGGCACGGATCTGATGGCTGCGCCCAGTGATCAGCGTGACCCGCAAAAGTGTTGCTGTATCACTGCTCTTTACAGGCACGTATTCCGTCATAATAGGAACACTGCCTTCCACTTCTAACGGATAGATCTGCACCGTATTTTGGGCTTCATCTTTCTTTAAGAAACCGGCGATCATCTGGGGCTTATCGATCTTGCCTTTGACGATACACTGATAATATTTATGGATGCTCCTGTCTTTTAAGACCCCGTTCATGATCTGAAGTCCGGCTAAAGAAGTTCCGGCAACTACCAGACCACTGGTATTGCGATCCAGACGGTTGCAGATCGAAGGCCGGAACGTGCGCAGCTGGCTTACCGGCAGATGCCCGGAGTCAATGAGATAATTTAAAATGTGCTCATTTAGGGAAACATCCCCTTCTTTTGCTTTCTGTGAAAGCATTCCGGAAGGTTTATTTACGATCAAAACATTTTTATCTTCGTATACGATAGATAACTCCTGTTTTTTCTTCCTGTTTCCATTTTCCCCGTTTTTCCCGGCTTTTCCCGAATTTCTGTCTTTTTCTTTTCCTAATGCTGCCAGTTCTGGAAGAGGCGCCGAAAACTTTTCAATGGTCTCATCTGCCAGAAACAGACTGATCTCATCCCCTTCTTCCACCCGTTCAGAACCATCACACTTCTTTCCATTTAAGGTAATGTTTTTCTTTCGCATCATCTTATAAAGAAAGCCTTTTCCTGCCTGGCTTAAATATTTGGACAGCAGCTTATCCAGCCTCTGTCCTGCCTCATTGGAGGCCACTTTCAGTTTCTGCATTTTACCAACGATCCTTTCCCGGTAAGTACTCTATCTTTTCCATCATATCTAAGATCAGGCTGTGTGGAAACACTTTTGCAAGGATCCAGAATGCATTCATAAAAAGCCCATAGACAGAAATTTCTCTTCCTGCAATGCTGTCCCGGATTGCTTTTGCCACAACCTTTCCCGGTGCTGCCATAACCAGTTTTTTGTATAATGGAATTTCACCTGTTGTCTGTGCAATATCAAAAAATTCTGTGCGCACCGGTCCCGGGCAAATGGCAGTTACAAATATCTTTCTGCCCTTTAATTCCCTGTTTAATGCCCGGCTGTAGCTTAACACATAGGCCTTTGAAGCTGCATATACTGCAAAGCCCGGCTGGGGCAGAAAGGCTGCACTGGAAGCAAACTGCAGGATGCGGCTGTTCTGAGACATAAAAGGAAGGACCATGGTGGTAACAGCTGTCAGAGCAGTACAGTTTACCTGCACCATTCCTGACTGGTCTTTTTCAGACAGATCACATACATTTCCGATCTTTCCAAAACCAGCTGCATTTACCAGAAATTTCACCTGGGGTTTCAAGCGTTCTAACTCAGCTTTTAAGATCTCCCGTTCTTTTTCCTGACTCAGATCCAGAACAAATTTACGCACCGGAATATTTACTTTTTCTTCCAGTTTTACCAGGCGCTCTTTTCGTCTTCCCACTGCCCAGATCTCATCCAGTCCTGGAAACTGCTCCCATAAGCGGATGGCGCATTCCCAGCCCATTCCAGAAGATGCTCCTGTTATAACAGCAATTTTCATTGTCAGTTTCCTTTCTTTTTATGAACGTTTCGGATGCCTTTTTTCTTACCTGCAGTTTTCGCTGCATTCATCTTGCTTCCTGACAGCTTTTCCATATTTCTGCCGCTTGCGCCTGTATTTCTTCCACCAGTATTTTTTCCTGCTGTATTCCTGTTATTTCCATTCCTGCTGTTTTCATTCCTGCCAACCGCATTCTTGCCGCCGGAAACTCCCCCATGTCCACGAAACTCTTTCTCATCATGAGCGCTCTTATCAAAATTCCTTGGCTTGATCAGACATTTCTTATCAAAGCCGATCAGATCCGTTCTTCCGGCAATCTTAAGAGCCTCTGCCACCAGGTCATAATTTTTCGGGTTCCGGTACTGGATCAGCGCTCTCTGCATAGCCTTCTCATGAGGATTAACAGGCACATACACCTTTTCCATGGTACGGCAGTCATATCCTGTATAATACATGCAGGTGGAAATGGTTGACGGTGTCGGATAAAAGTCCTGTACCTGCTCCGGCATGTAGCCCAGATCTCTTAAATACTCCGCCAGCTCCACCGCCTCTTTCATAGAAGAACCTGGATGGGAAGACATCAGATAAGGCACCAGATACTGGTCCTTTCCCAGCTTCTCATTCATCTGCTTGTATTCTTTTACAAACTCTCTGTATACACTGTTTTTCGGCTTGCCCATGCGCATGAGCACCTTATCTGCCACATGCTCCGGCGCAACTTTCAGCTGGCCGCTTACATGGTATTCGCAAAGTTCCCGTAAAAACTTCTTTCCCGGGTCCTTTAACAGATAGTCAAAACGGATACCGGAACGGATGAATACTTTCTTTACCTTTGGGATCGCACGCAGCTTTCTTAAGAGTGAAATATAATCACTGTGGTCCGCACGCAGGTTCTTACATGGTTCAGGGAACAGACACTGCTTATTAGGGCAGGCACCCTTAGTCAGCTGTTTTTCGCAGGCAGGGAAACGGAAATTGGCAGTAGGTCCGCCAACATCATGGATATATCCCTTAAAATCAGGCTCTTCTGTAAGAAGTTTTGCCTCATCCACCAATGACTCATGGCTTCTTGCCTGGATGATCCTTCCCTGATGGAAAGTCAGTGCGCAGAAGCTGCATGCACCAAAACAGCCTCTGTTGCTGATTAGGCTGAATTTGATCTCACGGATAGCCGGGACGCCACCGGCTGCCTCATAAGAAGGATGATAGCTTCTCATATATGGCAGAGCATACACATCATCCATCTCATCCTGTGTCAGTGGCTTTGCAGGCGGGTTCTGTACCACATAAACTTTGCCCTCATAAGGTTCCACCAGACGTTTTCCGGAAAACGGATCTGTATTGCTGTACTGTACAAAAAAGCTTTCTGCGTACCGTTTCTTATCTTCTAACAGCTCTGTATAGTCCGGAAGCAGCTTATAATCATAAACAGACTCCAGGCTCTTTGTCTTATAAACCGTACCGTCTATAAAAGTAATATCCTTAATATCCAGTCCGCTGTCCAATGCATCTGCCAGTTCCACAATGGAATGTTCTCCCATTCCATAGGAAATAATATCTGCCTGGGCATCCAGCAAAATGGACCGCTTCATCTTATTGGACCAGTAATCATAATGAGCCAGACGGCGAAGGCTTGCCTCAATACCTCCGGCAATGATAGGCACATCTTTATAAGCAGAACGGATCAGGTTGCAGTATACCACCACTGCATAGTCCGGTCTTTTTCCCATTACCCCACCAGGAGTATAGGAGTCCTCTTTTCTGCGCTTTTTGGATACGGAATAATGGTTTACCATGGAATCCATATTTCCCGCAGACACCAAAAATCCCAGTCTTGGCCGTCCTAAGATCTGGATGCTCTTATTGTCCTTCCAGTCCGGCTGGGCAATGATACCTACCTTATAACCATGTGCTTCCAACAGCCTTGAAATAATGGCCGTTCCAAAAGAAGGATGGTCTACATAGGCATCACCGGAAACATAGACGAAATCGCACTGTTCCCAGCCCCTTTTTTTCATATCTTCTCTGTTGATCGGTAAATAATCATGTACCATTTATAAAACCTCGTAAAAATCATGGATCAGCCGGTCAGCCAGCTGTTCCTTTTCTTCTTTCATTGTCTCTGAAAAATCATCTTCTACTGCAATGACCTTCATTCCCGCATTTTTTCCTGCCATGATACCGGCCGGAACATCCTCAAATACCAGACAGTTTTCCGGTTTTGCGCCCAGCCTTCTTGCCACCTCCAGGTAAATATCCGGTGCCGGTTTTCCGGCTGCCACTTCACAGGCAGTGGCAACTACCTGGAAATATTGTTCCAGTCCTAAAGACTTTAATACAGCATCTACCATTTCCCTTCCGTTGCTGGTAGCAATACCTGCTTTAATGCCCCGGATGGAAATTTCTTCCAGAAATTCCCTTACCCCCGGTTTTACAGGTACTTCCTTCTGGTATTTTTCCAGAGACATTTCCACCCACGCCTGTTTAATCTCTTCAATAGAGTCTGGCAGATTAAAACGTTCCTTAAAATATACTGCTGTTTCTGAAAAACTCATTCCCTCAATGGCTTTTTGCAGATCAGACGGGCATTCCAGACCATAACGGCCCAGATATTCAACATCAATGGCTTCCCACATCCACATGGAGTCCACCAGAGTGCCATCTAAGTCAAATAAAACAGCAGAAATGCCGTCTAAAATATGCGTCCGTTCTTTCTCATTGATCTTTCGTTCAAGAGCCTTAAGCTCTTCTTCCTTTAATGCCCGGTACTCTCCCGGCTTTAAAGACGGATCCAATACCAGCGGCCCCATGGTCATACGTTTTAAGTATACCACTTTACAGCCTAAAACTTCAAACATCCTTTTTACCTGGTGGAATTTTCCTTCATGGATCCGCAGTGAAACTGCAGTCAGTCCCTCTTTCATTCCCGCCGGCGGGTCTAATATGACCAGCTCTGCAGGAAGTGTTTTTACACCTTCTTCTATTATAAGGCCTTCCTGCATCTGCTTTTTGGCATCCTTTGGAAGTGTTCCCTCTATGTAAGCCAGGTATATTTTATCTACATGTTTCTTCGGAGACAGCAGCTCATGAGCCATTGCCCCGTCGTTGGTGATCAGCAGCAGTCCCTCTGTATCCAGATCCAGACGTCCCACCGGAAACAGGTCCTTGCGCAAAGCAGCGTCGATCAGACTTATTACAGTAGGATATTTCCCATCCTCTGTAGCTGATACAGTACCTGCCGGTTTATTTAACATAAAATATTCTGTGTGTGCATAAGAAACCGGCTGTCCGTCCAGTAAGACCACATCTTTTTCCGGATCTATTTTTCCATCCGTTGCCTTTATCACAGTTCCATTTACCTGGATCCGTCCTTTTTTCGCCATTTCCTTGATCTGGCTGCGGCTTCCTTTTCCCATTTCCACCAGAAATTTGTCCAGGCGCATACTGGAATTAGAAGCTTTTTTCTTCTTTTCTGCCATATTTCATTTATCCTCTCTTACTGCCAGCGCCAGCCTGCATAGTATTTATTTTTAAGGGTCATTCCATTGCCTTTGGCCCAGCCTAAAGGAAAGCCTTCTACTGTAACCAGACACCAGCCCTTTACCGGTTCTTCCTCATTTACAAGACTGATCGTTTCTCCTTTTAAATAGCGGATCACACGTTCATCCTCTGTTTTCAGATCAAGGCGTACCGGATATTCGTCTTTTTTTAATGCCATTGCAAACGCCTGGGATGGTTCAAAACGACCTTTCTTTAACTCACCCAGATGCAGCCCTGTTCGCAAAAACCGCAGCGGAAGTCCTGTTTTTAAGCCCTCCGGCAGATAATATACCTGCTCATCCCGGATATAGATACGGCCTAAATCCCATTCCTTCCTGCAGTTTTTCAGAAATTTCATCAGATCTTCCTGTTTGCCTGCTTCCTTGGCCCGCTTTGAAGCCTCTTTTTCATCTCCTGATAGCCTCAAAACAGCTGCACCACTGCCAGAACCATTTTCATCCTCTTTCTTGTGGAATAATGCCAGGAAATGTCCTTCCCCCTGGATCCGGTGTGGGAACAGGCGGGCAGTCTGTGGATATCCAAAACCATCCGAAAGTCCCTTAAACTGCTCTTTATCAATAGGAACCAGTTCCATGGATGGATATTTTTCTAAAATATACGCCACATTTTCCTCATCTTCTTTTTTTGAGAAGGTACAGGTAGAATAAAGCATCATTCCTCCTGGTTTTAACATGGCCACAGCCTGCTCTAAGATCTCCCTCTGGATTGAGCTGTAATAAGAGGGGCCTCTGCTTACCCAGTCCTTTACCATATCCTCTTCCCTGCGAAACATTCCTTCCCCGGAACATGGTGCATCTACTAAAATCTTATCAAAAAACTCCGGCCATACAGCTGCCAGTTTTCCCGGTTCTTCACTTAAAACAGAAATATTTTCTGCTCCTGCCAGTTCCAGGTTTTTAAGTAATGCTCTTGCCCTGGAATAACTGATGTCATTGGATACAAGCATTCCTTTTCCCTGAAGTTTTGCTGCCAGTTCCGTACTTTTTCCTCCCGGTGCCGCACATACGTCTAAGACCTTATCTCCCGGTTCTACCGGAAGCACAGCCGCTGGTGCCATGGCACTGGGCTCCTGAAGATAATAAAGACCGGCATAATAAAAAGGATGTCTGGCAGGACGTTCTGTGTCTTCATAATAAAATCCCTTTTCCGTCCAGTCTACAGGTGTCAGTTCCAGGTGGGAAAGATTTTTAAATTCCTCCGGCATAATTTTCAATGTATTTACACGCAGACCTGGTTTCCACGCTTCCTCATAGCTTTTTATATATGCCTCATATTCATCTCCTAAAAGCTGTTCCATTTCCTTTAAGAACGCTTCCGGCAGCTGTTTCACATCTGTCATATCCTGCTCCTTATACATGCTACTACTTAAACATCATTTTTCAAAAGATCCGGCCATATATTAAAACAAACCCTGCATTTAACCGGAGGTCCTATGAAACGGATCCTCTTAAGCCTTCTGGCCCTGTTCTTTCTTATCCTGCTTTTGCTCTCTCCGGGTACCGCTTTGGAAGGTGCCAGAAAGGGACTCCTTCTCTGGGCTTACACAGTTTTGCCTACTTTGCTGCCTTTTATGATCGGAACCGGCGTCATTGCTGCCATGGGCGCTGTAGGTCTTGTTGTAAAGCCCTTTTCTCCTTTATTATCCGGAGTATTCCACTTTTCTCAGCCTGCAGGCTTCGTTTTTCTCACCGGACTGTTATGCGGCTATCCCATGGGGGCTAAAATGGACCGGGACTTATTAGAAAGGGGACAGATTTCCTGGGAAGAAGCCTGCTATCTTCTCTCCATCTGCAATCATCCAAGCCCTATGTTCCTCACCGGTTATACAGTGATGGAAGGACAGAAGCTCCTTCCACCTTCCATAAAATTTCCTCTTTTTCCCTTCCTTGCAGCCCTTTATCTTCCAGTTTTTCCCATTTCTTATCTGGCAAGGCATTATTATGATAAAAAATCCAAAAAGAACAGGAAGATACGTCCTTCTGTCTGGTCCGGTGTCTCTCACACAGCACCCATTTCTTCCTTCTCCCTGGATGAGCACCTGATGAGCTGCCTTGAAACTATGGAAAAAATCGGGCTTTATATCATGCTGTTTTCCATCTTATCCCTGTATCTTTTTAAGCTGCCCCTTCCCGGCCCTGTTATTTTAAAACCTGCTCTTATGGGGCTTTTAGAGATCACTACCGGGATCCAAACCATCTGCGAACATACATCCGGTCTCACTGGTCTGCTCTTAGTCACTGCAAGTGTTGCTTTTGGCGGTATCAGCGGTATTTTCCAGACCCGCAGTGTTCTTACAATGCACAGCGGCAGAAAAAATGCCGGACTCTCCATCCGGCATTATATCTTCTGGAAAGCCCTTCACAGTTTACTTTCCTGCGTATTCTTTTGGATTCTCTTAAAAATCTGATCCCTTTCAGAAATTTAAGCTTCTTCCTTCTTTTCTTCCTGAGGTGCTGCCTGTGCTTCCGGTTCCTGCTGTACAAGACCACCAGACAGTTCCTTACGGTTGTTGGTTACAATGTCATAGCTGGACTGCATGGAACTCATAAAGGAGTCAAAACGTCCCTTTGCAGTTTCCATGGTATGATCCATAATATTCTGAAGGCTGCGCAGCATATCGTCTGTATACTGGATCGCACCCTGGCGGATATTGTTTGCATCATTAACAGCTGCATCTACGATTGCCTGAGCCTGGACATTTGCCTGCTCAACTACTTCGTTTGCATGTGCATAAGCACGCTGCATGATCTCATGGTCATTGACCATCTCGTTGGTCTGTGCATCCGCCTGTGCTACCATAGAATTAGCCTGTTCGGTTGCCTGCTCTACCATGGTGTTTGCCTGCTCTGTAGCCTGTGCGATCATGGAGTCAGACTGTTTCTTTGCGTCTGCCAGCATAGACTCAGACTGAGCCTGGGCATCACTTAAAATGGTCTCCTGCTGGCTGATGATCTTCTGGTATTTCTTGATCTCATCCGGGATACGCATCCGAAGCTCTACTAACAGCTCTTCCATTTCTTCCTTATTAACAATGATCTTGCTGTTGGACAGAGCCTGGAATTTACAACTGTCTATGTATTCTTCAATTTCACTGATCAACTGTTCAATTCTGCTCATTTTATCGTTCTCCTTTGGTTTATTACGTGTATCTATTACATACTCTATACGTTTTTCATCTCTTCCAGCTTTTCTTTCACCCGTTCTACAACAATAGGATGTAAAAATTCTTTAATATCGCCGTTAAATTCTGCGATTTCTTTTACAATACTGGAACTGAGATAGGAATATTTCAAATTCGTGGTTAAAAATATAGTATCGATCTCCGGCGCGATCACTCGATTGGTCTGCGCCATCTGAAGTTCATACTCAAAATCTGTGATCGCTCTTAATCCTCTTACGATCACATTTGCCTGATTTTGACGGACAAAATCGATCAGAAGGCCCTGAAAAGACTGCACCTCTACATTTGGAATATCCGCAGTCACTTCCTTTAACAGCTCCACTCTTTCCTCTGCAGTAAACAATGGTGATTTGGAACGGTTTTTCAAAACACCGATGATCACTTTGTCAAACATCTTAGAAGTACGCTGTATAATATCAATATGTCCTAATGTAACCGGATCAAAACTTCCCGGATATACTGCGACTCTCATTTATGCCCCCTTGCCAGCAAATATATGCTTGTTGGTCTTGTATACTTTTTCTTTTATCATATGAAAGCCTGCGTCAGAAAGCCAGTCAAAATCCGTTTCCTTGGAAGCTTCTATAATGATCAGAGTATCTTCTGTCACCATAGGTGAACTGGAAAGATATTCTAAAACACGGTTTTCAAATTCATGGTTATATGGCGGATCCATAAAAATAATATCAAACCGTGGATTTCTTCCCTCTAATTTTTTCAGTCCTGCGATCACATCACAGTTTAACACCAGCGCTCCCTCTTCTAAATGGGTGCGGCTTAAATTTTCCCGGATACAGGAAACTGCCTCCGGATTACTTTCCACAAAAAATGCCTGTTTTGCGCCCCGGCTCAAAGCTTCGATACCGATCGCTCCGCTTCCGGAAAACAGGTCCAGAAAAGTACAGCCCGGGATCTGGGTATTTAACATATTAAATAAAGTTTCCTTGATCCGGTCTGTGGTAGGTCTTGTATCCATACCTTCTATTGTCTTTAAAAGCAGCCTTCTTGCGCTGCCAGCAATTACTCTCATGTAATATAAACTCCTGTATGAGCAGCCTGTATCGTACTTCTGCTCTGTTTTCATTCCCAACAAGTATAATATGAAAATTTACTTAATACAAGGTTTTTTTAAGGATTTTGCATTTTTTAACAATTTACGCAGAACCTTCTAGTGTATTATCTTAAGATGGTCACATACTAAGAACGTAACAAACAACAAGCTCTTAAAACAAAAGAGCACTTTCTCAATTAAGGAGGCGTTTTATTATGTCTAACAACACAAACAAAACAAACGTACCTGAAGCAAAGGAAGCCATGGATCGATTTAAAATGGAGGTAGCCAACGAGCTTGGAGTACCTTTAAGCAACGGTTACAACGGCAACCTTACCTCTGCACAGAATGGTTCTGTAGGCGGCTATATGGTCAAGAAAATGATCGAGAACCAGGAACGCCAGATGGCAGGTAAGTAAAACTCCTTAGTGCTAAGAAAAGATCACCCCAGGCAGGATTTTCTGTCCGGGGTGGTTTTTTTGACGCCATTTTTTCTGGAATATTATCTTACAAGTTCAATTTCTCATACCGGTCCCCTAAATAAGAGTCTACCTGGCGCTTTAATTCCAGATGTTCTTCTTTTTCCAGTTCCGGGTCATCATCCAGTATTTCATTGACCTCTTCTGAAACCTGCTTTAACAGGTTTGCATCTGTGAACACATCGCCAATACGGAATTCCAGATCACCGCTCTGGCGTACACCAAAAATATCTCCCGGGCCACGCAATTTCAGATCTTCTGACGCAATATAGAAACCATCGTTAGAACGGTTTAAGATATCCAGGCGTTCCATAGTATCTTTTCCGCCGGAGCCATTGACCATGATACAATAAGACTGGTGACTGCCTCGACCTACACGGCCTCTTAACTGGTGCAGCTGAGCCAAACCGAAGCGTTCTGCATTTTCGATCATCATCACGGTAGCATTTGGCACGTTTACTCCAACCTCGATAACCGTAGTAGACACAAGGACCTGAATCTCTCCTGCCGCAAACCGTTCCATGATCTTATTCTTCTCTTTTGCCTTCATTTTTCCATGAAGATATTCTACATTAACGGACTCAGGAAGCGCATCCCGCAGTGTTTTAGAATAATCCAGAACATTTTCCCCTTCGATCATCTCGCTGGCTTCTACCATAGGACAGATCACATAGGCCTGACGGCCTGCTTCTACCTGTTTTTCAATAAAAGCATAGGCTTTTGGCCGGTAGCTGGTATCTACCACGCAGTTTTTGATCACCTGGCGACCTGCAGGAAGCTCATCAATTACAGAGATATCCAGATCCCCATACAATATGATAGCCAGTGTACGGGGGATCGGTGTTGCACTCATGACCAGAACATGAGGTGTATGTCCCTTTTCACTTAAAAGTTCCCTCTGACCAACGCCAAACCGGTGCTGCTCATCGGTGATCACCAGAGCCAGTTTATCATAGATCACCTTTTCCTGGATCAGCGCATGGGTGCCGATAATAATATCTGCCTCATGGGAGGCAGTTTTTTCATAGGCGATCCGTTTTTCTTTGGCTGTCATGGAACCGGTGATAAGGACAACTTTTTTATCAATACCGCTGGTTTCAAACATTTTCGTGATGGACTCGAAATGCTGTCTTGCCAGCACCTCCGTAGGCACCATCAAAGCGCCCTGGTAGCCATTTTCCGCTGCTGCAAGAAGTGCCAGGATGGCAATAACCGTCTTACCGGAACCTACATCACCCTGGACTAAGCGGTTCATCACACAGCCTTTTTGCAGGTCTGAAAATACTTCCTGCAAGGTACGTTCCTGGGCAGAGGTCAGTGCATAGGGCAGCGACTCCTTTAAGCGTCCTGTCTCTTCACCGGGCCGGATCACAAACTCTGTTTTCTTTCCTTCCCTGCTCTCTTTTAACCGGCGCACTCCTACTAAAAACATGAAAAACTCGTCAAATACAAGACGTTTTCTGGCAAATAAAAGTTCCTTCTGGTCTCTTGGAAAATGGATATGCTCTAAGGCATAATTGATCTCTGCCAACTCATATTTTCTGCGTAAAAAAGCAGGCATATATTCCCGCTTCATCTGTCTGTTTTCCAGAGCCTGTTTTTCTGCTTTTACAATGGTTTTATTGCTTAAGCCTCTTGTCTGTCCATACACCGGCTGCATGGAATTTACTACTGTTTCATAGGCTTCTTCCGTAAAGACTTCCGGCTGCTCCATCATCAGACGGCCCCGTTTTTTTACTACTTTTCCCCGGAATACATACATCTGCCCGCTTTTGATATTGGCGCGCATATAAGGCATATTATACCACGCAAGCTGCAGCGCACCTGTTATATCACGAACATAGGCAGAGACCATCTGGATCTTTCCTGTACGCAGAAGGTCCGGCGGCTTTGGAAGGGCGGCTGCCACGCTCATGACCATCTGCTCTTTTAACTGGCCTACAGGCACAGGCGGCTCATAGGTATCATAAGCTCTTGGATAATAGGAAAGAAGGTCATCAATAGTGATGACCCCCAGCTTTTCAAATAATTTTCCGGTTTTCTCTCCAATCCCTTTAAGGGAACTTACAGGCTCACTGTTACTCATTTCTTTGCCTGCTCCAGTGCATTTAAACCTAATTTGATAGCACCCATGATACCCTGATCATCATGAAGACTTGCAGGAACGATATAATGATCTATATCCTGTAATTCTTTCGTATTGATATATCCTGCTACCATTGTCTTTACTTTCTCACGGATCAGTGTAAATAACTGTTCCTGATGCATAACGCCGCCGCCTAAAATGATCTTCTGTGGTGAAAGGATCATAATATAATCTGTAATTGCCTGTGCAATATAGTAGCTTTCGATCTCCCACACCTTTGGATCATCTTTTAATTCAATGGCTTTCTTGCCCCATCGTGCTTCAATAGATGGGCCGCTTGCAAAGCCCTCAAGGCAGTTTTTATGGTTCGGGCAGATGCCGCCTTTTTCATCTTCCGGATGACGGTTTAACAGGATATGTCCACCTTCCGGATGGAGCATACCGTGAAGAAGTCCTCCGTTTACCCATACACCAACACCAACGCCGGTTCCAATGGTGATATAAACAACACTGTCCAGTCCCTTAGCGCAGCCATATGTTACTTCGCCCAGGCAGGAACCATTTACATCTGTATCAATCCCCATAGGAACATTCAGTTCTTTTTTCAGACCGCCAAGGAGATCCTTATTTCTCCATGCCAGCTTTGGTGTTTCAAGGATATAACCGTAATTATCTGCTTTCGGATCTACTCCCACAGGTCCGAAAGCTCCAATTCCCAGCGCTTCAATTCCCTTATCTTTGAAGTATGCTGTGATCTTTGGGATAGTCTCCTCCGGCGTAGTAGTCGGAATGGAAACCTGTTCAATGATCGTTCCGTCTTCTCTTCCCAGTGCGCAGACCATTTTAGTGCCGCCTGCTTCTAATGCTCCTATTAACATATTTTTCTCCCCTTGATCTCATATATTTACAACAGCCCATCCTTACCGGACTGGCTCTTGCATTCAAATATCCCACAAATGTGGTTTACTGTCTGCTAACGCAGACGGTTCATTCGCCAATGACTATCATCTACGTCTTCTTCCTACAAAACGAAGTAGATAAACAAACAGGTTGATAAAATCAAGATACAGCTGTAATGCTGCAAAAATAGAAGATTTTGTAGCCATTTCCGGAACATTTCCATAGTAGCTGTAAAATGCCTGGATCTTCTTTGCATCATAAGCAGTAACAATCAGGAAAATGAAAATACCGATAGCGCATACAACTGTCTCATAAGCAGACAGATTGATAAACATGGACAACAGCCAGAAACCTGCTAAAAAGATCAGTCCTGCCATCATAAATGGACGCAGCGCAGAGAAATTGATATTTCCAAAATATCCGATCAGCGCCATAACGCCGAAAAATGCAGCAGTAATAGCAAATGCCATCCATAAAGATACTACATCAAATACAAGGAAATAAACGCTGAATACAATACCGTTTACAGCTGCATACAGGAAAAACATGGTTCTTGCCATACCTACTGTCATCTGGTTGATCCGTGCTGACAGGTATACAACGATGCCAATCTCTGCGATAAACAAGATGTAGTACCAGCCTGGTACCCGGCTTACATAATACAGACCATCTGTCATATACATTCCAATTGCTACACCAAATGTAATAAGGAGACCGATAAACATCCAACCAAATGTCTTTGCTGTATATCTGCCAAGGCTGTCTCCATAAGCCGCTTCCTTGTAGCCCTGTTCCATTCTGAAATCTTCGTTCATAAACGATACCTCCTTATAGTCATATGAACCGGCAGTTTATTCTGCTGAAATCATATAATAGTAGATAGGCTGTCCGCCATACTGAAGTTCCAGTTCCTTATCCGGGAATAAACTTTCTGCCTCTTCCTTCAGTTTCTCGGCATCTTCTTCTTTAACATCGCAGCCATAGTAAATCGTTACCAGTTCGCTTTCATCATCTAACATTGCCTTTAAAGCTGCCTTAGCCGCTTCTTCCGGAGAATGTTCTACTGCCAGCATACCCTTGTCACCGATCGCCATAATATCGCCCTTTTCAATATCCATGCCGTCGATATTGGTAGTACGCACTGCATAAGTGATCTGGGCAGTCTTTACACGTTCCATCTCAGCTGTCATATTTTCCAGGTTTTCCTGAGAAGTAAGATCAGGCATAAAGTTTACTAATGCTGTAATTCCCTGAGGAACAGTCTTTGACGGGATAACGATGATCTCCTTATCCTCAGTCAGATCTCTTGCCTGGTTTGCAGCCATGATAATGTTCTTATTATTAGGAAGGATAAAAATGTGATCTGCATTTACATGAGCAATGGCATTTAACATATCCTCTGTACTTGGATTCATGGTCTGGCCGCCTTCGATCAGATAATCAGTGCCAATTCCCTTAAAGATCTCACTTAATCCATCACCGCAGGATACTGCGATAAAACCGTATTCTTTGTGCTCTGTCTGCTCTTCCGGCTGTGTCTCTTCTGTTTTTGCCGCATCAGCCTGTGCCTGCTCTTTTGCAAGACATTCAGAGTCCTGGATCACACGTTCTTCATGCTCTTCACGCATATTGTCAACTTTCATACGGGATAAAGAACCGTAGGTAAGACCTTTCTCAAAAGCAAGTCCCGGATGATTGGTGTGTACATGGATCTTTACGATCTCATCATCAGAAACGACTACTAAAGAGTCACCAATAGAACCTAAGTATTTCTTCAGTTCCGCTTCGCCCTCATCGGTGTATTCTTTTTCTAATTTAATAATAAACTCGGTGCAGTAACCAAATTTAATATCAGCTGTATCAATATCGGTTCTGGAAGCGCCGTTTCCTGTCTGTACAGCCGGCTTTGCCTCTGATGCATGAGCAGAAGCTGTTCCTTCTTCCAGTGTAAAATCGGTAACTTTGCCGGTCAGACCATCAAAAGCACCCTTGATCACCTGCATCAGTCCCTGACCGCCGGAGTCTACTACACCTGCCTGTTTTAATACAGGAAGCATTTCCGGAGTCAGATTTAAAACTCTGTCACCTTCCTCGATCACTGCCTTGGCAAACTCTTCAATGTCATCTGTTTCTACTGCCATTTCCAGAGCCTTGTCTGCCATTCCCTTGGCAACGGTTAAGATGGTTCCTTCTTTTGGCTTCATAACTGCCTTATAAGCAGTCTCGGTTCCGCGCATCATGGCATTTGCCAGTGTGGTAACGTCGATCTCATCAACGGTTTTGATTTCTTTTGTAAATCCTCTTAAAAGCTGGGAAAGGATAACGCCGGAATTTCCTCTTGCTCCTCTTAAGGAACCGGAAGAGATGGCCTTTGCCAGCTGATCCATAGAAGGATTTTCAAGTCCTGCTACTTCTTTTGCTGCAGCCATGATCGTAAGGGTCATGTTCGTTCCTGTATCTCCATCCGGAACTGGAAATACATTCAGCTCATTAATCCATTCTTTCTTGGCCGCAAGGCCTTTTGCTCCTGCCAGAAACGCATTTTTTACCATTCCGGCATTAATTGTATTTATACCCACAGGTTACTTCCTCCTAGTCAATCACTCTGACACCTTCCACGAAGATATTGATCTTTTCTACCTCCATGCCGGTGAATTCTTCTACTCTGTATTTCACGCTTTCAATTAAGTTGTCAGATACTGCTGATATGCTGACCCCATAGGATACGATCACATGAAAATCAATTGATATTTTATTTTCCTTAATGTCCACATTAATACCATGGGTCAGACTTTCCCTTTTTAAAAGTTTTACAAGTCCGTCTTTCATGCTTACAGCTGCCATTCCGACAATACCGAAACACTCCACAGCGATGGTTCCTGCATATAAAGCGATCACATCCGGGTTGATCTGGATCTCGCCCATTTTATTGCTGATTCTTCCCTTCATATACGAGCCTCCTATCTTTTTCTAGTGACAGTATACACTATTTCACTAAAAAAAGAAATAAATTTTTATTTTTTCGCTTGCAAATTTTGATAGTTTCTGGTATTATACCATTGTTGTGGATTTTTCTACTATAAAATCCAAGTAACGTTTAAGGAGGTGCAATAGTATGGCTAAGTGTGCAATCTGTGAAAAGGCAGCTCATTTCGGTATCAAAGTGAGCCATTCCCATAGAAGGTCCAACAAGATGTGGAAAGCAAACGTAAAATCTGTTAAGGTTAAAGTAAACGGCGGAACCCAGAGAATGTACGTATGTACTTCCTGCTTACGTTCAGGCCTTGTAGAAAGAGCTTAATTTTTGAACAGAGCGTGAAAAATCCCGGTAGCTTCGGTTACCGGGATTTTTTTGCGTTATACATTTGATTACATCTGCTCCTGCCATAGGCAGGAATGAATGACAGGTCTAACAGCAAAATAAATTATAGCCTAAAATCAGGCATCCGATCACAAAGAAAAAGGTAAATATGGTTTCCGGGACAAAGAAAAGCACTGCCATTCCAAGCCCGAAGCAAAAAAGCATCAGTCCCCAGACTCTTTTCATAGAAAAACAGCTCCCTTCCATTTTATTTTATGCGGTAAGGGAGCTGTTTGATGCTTTTTATATCAGGCTTTTTTACCTTCGTAAGAAGCTGCTGTTTCTTTTGCAATGCCTACTGTTTCTTCTGATACAGCCGGTTTTCCTCCTAAAAAGCGGTTGATCAGATCCGGAGCCATATCAATCACCTTGGTCACTGCATCCTGGTTCTTTACATTGACCAGCTTGGTCACACCATTCTGGATCACCAGGACAGCACTTGGACTCATCTTGGCGCTCATTCCGCCACAGCCTTTGTCTTTCTGCTTTGAACCTTCTGCAAAAGCGCCTGCAGCCATACCACAGGTCACATCGATCAGCGGTATAATAATGGTCTCTCCTACCTGGACCGGTTCTCCTACGACTGTTTTCGTAGTTACAAACTGATCCATTCCTTTAAATAATGATTCAATTGTAGATGTAAAATGATTTTCTGCCATAATATACCTCTATTCTCCTGAAATATTCTCCCGTAGATCTTAAATCCCCAACTTACTCACGATCTAAAAAACCCCGTATCATCTTCCAGGTATGTTTGTGACGATAGACTCCCCAAAACAGCCATAAAAGATAGGAAACCCGGACACGTCCTTTAAAATTTCCTTCTGCTTCCAGGCACTTTTCATCAAATACCGGCTCTAAGTCCAGGCTTTTATAGATAAATGGATACACCAGACTGGCTCCCTCCAGGATCTGCCCTGTATAATAAGGATCATCCAGTCCAAAACGGATCCTTCCTTTTCCCCAGCCCGGCCATACATGTGCCAGAAGCTTTTTTGCCTGGGTAAAAAGCAGTTTTAAGGACTCCTGATTCTTCTCATCCTCCAGCCATTCTCTCTTTTCCCGGACAAAAGTTTTAATATCTTTTAGCTTATCACAAAAATGCTTAAAAGAAAACTTAAGTTTTTCTAAGAAGGCATTGATTTTTCGGATCCACTGGTGTGATTTTTTCTCAGCAGGTTCTATCTTGTCTTCTTCTTGGTCTGCTTCTGCTACTTTTATAGCCTTTTCCTGCTTTTGCACAGGTTTTGTTTCTGGTTTTGCTTCTGGTTTTGTACTGGACTTTTTCTCAGCGGTTTTCTCTGGTCCTGCTTTTGACTGTGTCTGTGTTTTTGGCTCTGCCGTATGTTCAGTCTCTGTTTGCACCTTTGACTCCGCCTTTGGCTGTTCTGTCTTTTGCTGTTCTGTCTTTGACTTTTCTGCCTTTGTTTCCTTCGCTGTTTCCGCTTTATCCCTGCTTTTGGCTGCCGCTTCTGTCTTACTTTCTTTTGGAGGCTCTGTCTGTTCTTCTTCCCCCATGCTCCAAAGTTTCAGCCACAGCACCCGCAGCGATGCCTGAAGCCCTTTCTCTTTTTCATAAGAACCGTTTACGCAGATCGCCGAAAGCAGCCAGGATACTCTCACCCGGCCCCATTTTTCTTCTTTCCACGATCCGCTGATCTGATACCTTACAGGAACAAAAAGGACGGTACACAATACCAGAAGCAGGAGCCCAAAAAGAACCAGCAGTATGATCCCCAGAATTTTTAATATAAGCAATACAATATGCAATCGCCTGCCCCCTTACTGCTCCTGCCAGTCTCCATATTCAGCACTTGACTTTTCCGGAAGACTTTCCATATAAGCCTTCCAGTTAAAAGCACCTGTTTTCTGATACATGTCATCCACCATAGAACGGACTACCTGCGCTGCCTCCTCATAGCCCCTTGCGATCCCCAAAACCAGAAAGTCTTTTCCATCTCTTTGCTGTCTGGTAAGAAGACTTACAGGAAGTATATCAAGTATATGATTGCCACTTTCCGGCAAAGTAATCACATAGGTATCCACAAGCATTTTTCCTTTTCTCATTCCCTCCAGGATACTCACCCTGTTCCGGGAAGCATTTTCGCCCATGTATAAATGAGTCCACCAGCGCATAAAATCCCCTCTTAGATCTTGTTCCATTTTACTTATTTTATTTATTCCATGATTGAGCGCAGCATACGCACACAGGCCTCTTTTTCAATCTCATCTGTGCAGCATTCCAGACTGTTCCGGATATAAGCCTGGGCTTCATCTGAGGTTTTAAAGGTGATAGGAAGCCGTGACAGGCATTTTGCCATAGCCGCTCTTGTAAGAACCTTTGGAAGCTCTTTCCATGACTGCCGGATCTCTTCAAACAGCTCATCTAATTTTTCACTGATCATGCTTTCATCTGCCATCGCTTCAGAAGCTTTATATTCCAGTGAAGCAAAGGCACTGCCTGATAAGAGAAGTTCTGTTTTCCAGAGGACCTTACATTCCGGAAGGTTTGATTTTGCCAGTTCATCCATAGGGATCTCTTCCCCAGCGATCCACTGTTCAAAATAAGTTTCCTGCTTTCCTTCTAACTGAGGGAGAAGATCTGCGGTTTCAACCGGTATCTCTTTCCACTGTTTATCCAGAAATAGCTTTAATACTTCTGACATGATCTCTACCATGACCTGTGTATCTTTCAGATCTGAGACTGCATGATCCCCGCAAAGGAGAAGCACATACAGATCATTGACCAGATCCATTAACATCAAAATATCCCCGGTGGCATCTGTGATCTTTTCACTGACCTCCTCTAATTTAGAAGAAAGGTGATAATACTCTGCTGCTTCCAGGGTTTTAAAATCCGTCTGGTTAAATTCTTCTAAAAATGGATACAGTTCTTTCCAGGACTCTGTTCCCTCTTTCGGGCGGTTTAAAAGTGCTTCACAGCGCAGGACATAGATCATATCATCCAGACCTGCCTCCGGTGCTCCTTTATAAATACTTAAACCTTCCTGAATCAGAGCAAAGAACTTGTTTTTTGTAAAGCGTACCGGCAGCTGGCTGACTACCAGCTGGAAACGCTCATGAAAACCGGAAGGATCTGAGTCCTGTGTCAGATAATTTAAGATCTCTTCCATGAAAGCATCTGTATTTTCCGGCTTCTTTCCTACTAACTGAGGCATAAATCTGCCTTCTACCCGGTTCATTACATATTCATATGCCTGGAAAATGTCTGTATAAGCAGTCAGTTTTTCCATTTCCTTGATGGTATCCTGACGCAGCTCCTCCAGTTCTTCTAACAGAGTTTCTTTCTCAAAAGTTTCCTTCTTTTCCAGAAATCCTTCCAGAAAAGAACCTAAAGATCCTAAATACCTGTCATAAAGAGCCAGTGTCTCCTCTGCCGGTTCGCCGGTCTTTTCTGCCATCATTTCATAGCAGGTGTAAAAATTTAATGTCATACGGATAAAAGAATAATTATAGGCAGCCGTAAGACGTTTTTTGATCTTTCTTAATTCCATTTTAATTTCTATTCCTTATCCTTTCAATTGTCTCTTTTTATCATCTGAAAATACATTATGCTTTTAATACACAGCGGCGTACCAGGTCCAAAGCCTTCATCATAGACTGTTCCCGGATCTTTCCTCTGTTTCCCTTAAAATGATACTCCAGCACTTCTGCCTTTCCCTTTACAGCGCAGGCCATGTATACAAGACCTACCGGTTTTTCCTTGCTACCGCCTCCAGGACCTGCAAGACCGGTAACAGCCACACAAACATCGGTCTGGGCCCGCTCTGCTCCGCCCAGTGCCATTTCCAGGGCAGTTTCACGGCTTACAGCGCCATGTGCCTTTAAAGTTTCCTCTTTTACACCTAAAAGACGTACTTTCGCTTCGTTAGAATAAGTAACCATTCCCTGCATAAATACATCCGAAACGCCGGAAACATTTACAAGACGGGCTGCGATCATACCGCCGGTACAGGACTCAGCCGTAGCCATAGTCAGATGCTTTTTCTGTAAAAGGTCCACTACAGCCATTTCCAGAGTCACATCTTCCTCTGTGGTAAAGATGCAGTCACCAAAACGGTTAAACAGTTCTGCCATTACAGGCGCGATCAGCGCTTCCCCTTCTTCTTTGGTAACTGCCTTGGCAGTCAGACGTACCTGTACCTCCGCAGTCTTGGCATAGGTCGCAATGGTCGGGTTGGTCTGTTTGTCGATCAGATCCAGGATCTTATCTTCTACCTGGCTTTCCCCGTATCCGCAGATCTTTACCATATGGGAAACAAGCTGGGAATTCTGTCTTTTTTCCAGATAAGGGAACACCTGTCCCTCAAAAAGAGGATACAGTTCATTTGGCGGTCCTGGGAGCAGAATGGCTGTTTTTCCATTTTTTTCCATGATCAGTCCCGGTGCCATACCATTGGGGTTATCCAGAACAATGGATCCGTGAGGAACTGTTACCATTTTCCAGTTATTCTCCGGGATTTCCCTGTAGATATTATTCTTAAAATACGCTTCCAGGCAGGCTCTGGTATGAGGGTCCTCTTCCAGCTCCATTCCCATAGCTTCTGCACATACTTCTTTTGTCAGATCATCTTCTGTAGGCCCAAGTCCTCCTGTGACGATCACAATATCTGAACGGTCAAGGGCAGTTTTTACCACCGCCATCATTCGGTCATAATTATCGCCCACTGTTACCTGATAATACATATCCAGTCCCAATGAGGCACATTTTTCTGCCAGATATCTGGCATTGCTGTTTAAAATGTTTCCCATTAAGATCTCAGTTCCCACACTGATCAGTTCTGCTGTCATGTTTTACATGCCTCCCTTTGTAAGCACCTCTACGTTTTTCGCCACATAATCTACCAGTGAAACAATGGTCAGTACCACAGCTGCCGCTAACATGATAAAAGTAACGGTCTTTAAAGCCGGGATATTGAATATCATAAGGATCACTGCGATCATCTGGAATGTAGTCTTAAACTTGCCCCAGTAGCTGGCTGCGATCACAATGCCATTGTCTGCTGCTACCAGACGGAAACCGCTGATAATAAATTCACGGCTGATAATGATGATGACTACCCATGCAGGCAGCTGTCCTAACTGGATCAGGCAGATCAGTGCAGAGCATACTAACAGCTTATCTGCTAAAGGATCCATAAATTTTCCAAAATTTGTAACAAGATTGTACTTGCGGGCGATCTTTCCGTCAAAAAGATCTGTAAGGCTGGCAACAATAAAGATCACATTTGCAACAACACGCATGGTCTGGCTGCTTCCGTTATCATATAAAAGAGCTGCTACGAAAAACGGGATCAGGATCACACGCATAACAGTCAGTTTATTCGGCAGATTCATGATATACCTCCCCGATCAGATCATATTCATTGGCACCGGTTACTTTTACTCTTACAAAGTCACCGGACATCAGCATTTCATCTGCATTTACAAAAATAAGTCCGTCTACGTTTGGCGCATCCATGTAAGTACGTCCTACATAAGCAGGCTCATCTGCCACTTTTCCTTCGATCATAACATCCAGGACTTTTCCTACCATATTTTCACAGTGTTCAAAAGCGATCTCCTGCTGCAGTTCCATTACATCTGCACGGCGCTCTTCTTTCACTTCTTCCGGGATCTGGTCCGGATAGGAATAAGCCGGTGTATCCTCTTCTGCGGAATAGGTAAATACGCCTACACGCTCAAATTCCATCTCATCTACAAATTCCATCAGTTCTTCATGGTCTTCTTCGGTCTCCCCCGGAAAACCGCAGATAAAGGTTGTACGAAGGGCAATATCCGGGATCTCACGGCGAAGGGCACCAATGCGCTCTTTTAACTCTGCCTTGTGGGTTCTTCTTCCCATGCGCTTTAAAATACGGTCGCTGGCATGCTGGATCGGGATATCCAGATAGTGACATACTTTTTCTTCTGTTTTAATCGTCTGGATCAGTTCATCTGTGATCTCCTCCGGATAACAGTACTGGATACGGATCCAGTAAATTCCAGGGATCTGTGCCAGTTCATGAAGAAGCTTCGGCAGTGTTTTCTCACCATACAGATCTTTTCCGTAAAGAGTGGTCTCCTGGGCAACTAAGATAAGCTCTCTTACCCCGTTTTCAGCCAGTTCTCTTGCTTCTGCAAGGAGCTGCTCCATAGGAACACTGCGGTAAGGTCCTCTTAAATATGGAATGATACAGTAACTGCAGCGTTTGTCACAGCCTTCCGCGATCTTTAAGAATGCATAATGTCCGCCGGTAGTCATTACACGCTTTTTCGCTGTTTCCGGCAGTTCTTTTAAGTCATGGAAGCAGGAAATATGTTCTTCTTTTTTCTCTTTTTCTTCCCCAAACAGACGGGTCAGCACATTTCCGATCTCTTCATAAGAAGTAGTTCCAAGGATGGCATCCACCTCCGGAATCTCATCAATGATCTCCTGTTTGTAGCGCTGTGCAAGACATCCTGCTACGATCAGGGCACGGCATTTTCCTTCTTCTTTGTAACGTGCCATCTCTAAGATCGTATTAACACTTTCCTCTTTTGCATCACCAATAAAGCAGCAGGTGTTGATCAGGATGGCATCTGCCTCCGTCTCATCATCGGTAAAGGACACGCCCAGTCCTCCTGCTACGCCTAACATCTTCTCTGTATCTACCAGGTTTTTATCACAGCCTAAAGATACGCAAAATAACTTGATTTTTTCCATGTATTGTATTTACTCCTGATCTGTATAAATTTTAAAAAAGCCATCCTTTGCACCTTTACGGTACAGCAGACGGCTTTTATGAAGTCTTATGCCTGTTCTTCGGTTGTATCCAGTTCTTCCTCAGCGGATGGCTCCTCTTCCGGAAGGATCTTTACCTTCTGCTGATACAGCTCATCAATGGCAATAGACAGAGGCTTCTTTCCAGCTGCTCCTGCTACCATTGCGTCATCACCTGCGATCAGCTGTCTTGCACGCTTGGAAGCTGCAATGACGATGGAATAACGGCTCTGTACTACCGGCTGCTCGCCTGGTTCAATATCTTTGTTTACAACGTTGATCAGATCTGTGTATGATGGATGTAACATATTACATTCCCCTTTCAATGTATTTATTTTATAGTGTGATCCTATTTTTTATTTCTTGATCATTTTTTTGCAAAACCCTTATCATCTAAGTGATACAGGTCTTCTCTCATCTTGCTTAAAAAGTCCAGATGATAGGAAGTTTTTCTGTGCTGCAGCTGGATCAGCTGATGCATCTCCTCTACGCAGCGGTCCAGATCATCGTTGATCAGCAGGTAATCATAGGCTTCCATACCGGAGGCCTCTTCTGCTGCTCTGGCCAGTCTGGCATTGATCACCTCCAAAGTTTCTGTACCTCTACCTACCAGGCGCCTGCGAAGTTCTTCTGCACTTGGAGGAGTTACAAATAACAGCAGCGCATCCGGGAAACGTTTCTTTACTTTTAAAGCTCCCTGGATCTCGATCTCAAGGATCACATCCTTGCCTTCTGCCATTTTCTGTTCTACATATTCCTTTGGTGTGCCGTAGTAGTTATTCACATACTGGGCATACTCGATCAGCTTCCGCTCATCACGCATTTTTTCAAACTGCTCTTTTGTAACGAAAAAGTATTCTTTTCCGTCTGTTTCTCCCTCTCTTGGAGCTCTGGTGGTTGCAGATATGGATAATGCGTAATTATCATACCGCTTTAACAGTTCTTTCATCAAAGTTCCTTTGCCTGCACCGGAGAAACCGGACACAACGACTAAAATTCCCTGATGGTTCATAAAAGGCCTCCTGGTATTATTCAATATTCTGGATCTGTTCTCTTACTTTTTCAATTTCTGTCTTTAAGGCAATGGCTTTGTCTGAAATTGCAAGGTCACTGGACTTGGAAAGAATGGTATTTGCTTCCCGGTTCATCTCCTGGGCAATGAAATCCAGTTTGCGACCTACACTTTCACCAGATAAAAGTTCCTGTCTTGTATTTTCAATATGGCTTCTTAAACGAACCGTTTCTTCATCTACACAGATCTTATCTGCATAGATCACAACCTCTGCAGCGATCCTGCCCTCATCAATGGCGGTACCGTTTAACAGTTCTTTGACCTTATCTTCTAATTTCTGTCTGTATTCCTTTAAGATAACAGGAGAACGTTCCTCAATAAAGTCTACAAGTCCTGTCATATAATCCAGCTTGCCAAGAAGATCTTCTTTTAAATGAGCACCTTCCACCTCTCTGGATGCAACAAATTTCTTTGCTGCCTCTTCCAAAGCTGCAGAAAGGATCTCCCACAAATGCTCTTCATCATCCGGAACCTGTTCCATGGTAAGGACTTCCGGACATCTGGAAAGGGTGGAAACCTGGATATCGTTGCGGATCCCGAATTCCTCTTCCATTTTTTTGAAATAATCCATATATTCCCCAGCCAGGGCTTTATTATACTTCAGGCAGAGATTTCCTTCTGTATAATCCTCGTAATTGATAAAAAGATCTACCTTTCCTCTCTGGATATATTTCTTTAAAAGAGTACGGATCGCAGCCTCAAAATAGTTAAATTTCTTTGGCATCTTGATACTCAGATCTAAGTATCTGTGGTTTACTGCTTTCATTTCTACAGAAATCTTGTATTCATCCGTAGCATTCTCGCATCTTCCGAAACCGGTCATGCTTTTTAACATATGGAATGCCTCACTTTCATTTTCCTATGTTTTCTATATAATTCCTATATAATCTTTCATATTATAATTCATCCGTAAATGCAAGTCAACTGAAAATGCAGTAGCGGAAACGGAGCCTGTCAAAAATTCCCATTTTTTTCCTGCTGTCACGAAGCTTTAACAGGAACTGGTGTACAAGTCTGATCTCATATTCTTCCAACGGCTCTCCGCCATAGAAATATTTTTCCATCAGATCATTTACCCTCAGATACAGCCCATCCGGTATTTCCGGCAAAGTTTCCCTGATCTTTTCCTGGATCTGTTCACTTTTAAATCCCGGCTGCATGTCGATCCCCAGGATCAGCAGATGCTTATAGATCATAAGAAGGAGAAATTCCACACTGGGAAGGCTGCCATTGTCACTGATTTTCCGGATCCTGTATTCATAATACATTCTCCGCAGTTCTAATACCGCAAAAATAAATTCCAAAACAAACAGGATCAGCAGGATCATACCCCAGCCTATATCTGCTGTCTTTAATTCTGTCTGCTTTTGATTTTCCAGGAACGGTTCACTTCCAGGAAAATGCTTTTTCAGATTTTCTGCTTCTTCTCCCTCGGAGTCCAAAGCAGCTACTTTGCGCACCTGCCCCGGAGACTGTGCCATATTAAGGAGGGCATATGTATCGTAATAAAATCCCGGTGTCACATCTACCGGTACCCATCCCATACCATCCATATATACTTCCGCCCAGGCATGACCGTCAGAAGAAGAAAGGCCGATCCAGTCTCCGTGAGAATTTTCCGCCTGTTTGCTGGTAAGAAGATATCCTTCTGCATATCTGGCCGGAATGTGAAAACTTCTCAGTGCAAGTACGGCAGCAGAAGTATAATATGCGGAATTTCCTTCCCGCTCCCCCTGTAAAAATTCTTTTAAAAGATCGTCTCCCGCAGTATCTTCCTCAGAAAGATATTTATTATAATACGTATTTTCCTCAAGAACAGTACGGATCTGCTGTACAGCCGCATACACACTTAAAGATGCTTCTTCCTCTTCTTTATGAAACAGCTCTTTGATCAGACCAGACAACTGTGGATCTGCTGTAAGATAATTCACATACACAAAATCACGGTATACTGCCTCCGACTCCAGATACTGCTTCTGTTCATCTGTAACAGGAGCCTCTGTCCAGGTATCTAACCGCTGCAGTTCCCCCGGCATATCCGAAGACAGCTCGCTGATCTCATAACGTTTTGCGCCAAAGAAAGCAAGGGAACGGCTTCCCTCATCTCTTTCATTGGTAGAATTGGCAACTGCCTGGGAAGAATAAGGCTCATAGATATATTTTCTCATGGCACCTGTATTTACTACCTGGATATGGTTGACCCACGGTGCATCCTCCGGCAAGGGATCCGTGCCGCTTCTTCCAGCTTCTTCATAGGCAATATACTGATGTTCCGGCTGAAAACCTCTTCCGTTCAGCCATTTTAAAAATCCCCATCTATTTCCGCCATAAGCTGCTTTTGCCAGAGGTTTCCAGCTGTCATTCTCATAAACAGAACCAGTAAAACCCTTTAAATATAAAGGTTTGATCTGTTCTGTCTTTACTCTGAGCCTTGGCTCGTCCCCCTGTTCTAAAGAAGCTGCCTGCGCCAGACTGCCGGAAGGCATATTATCCTCTCCATATCGCAGCTGTTCTGTCATCTGTGCTACGTCCTTTTTCACTTTCAGTACTGTCTGTGAGGTTTTTCCTCCTGATATCCAGAGCATGCAAAAAAGGATCAGTCCTGTTACGATCGTCCAGCCGGTACGGCGTCCGAAAGAGCCAGCATGAAAGGCAAACAGCCATACACCTGTAATGGAAGTGAGCATAAGAACGGCTCCAAAAAGGGAAGAACGTCCTAAGACGATCTCCGGAACAAACAGAACGAGGGCGATCAGGCTGATCCGAGTACATGCCTTTACACTGACCAGATACCATAAAAGAGCCGCCAGCATTAAAAGAAAGACCAGACTGTATAAAAACAGATTCTGCTCTGTTGCCTGTACATTTCCAAACAGACGCACTCCATCTTCATATTTTTCATTCCAGCTGTAAATACAGATATTTAAAAAGCTTAAAAATCCGTTTAATATCTGTACCGGTCTTATAAAGGTCAGTACTGCCGCACCGGCGGCAGGAATAAAAAATGCCCATTTCTTATCTTTGGAAGACAAGAGTCCGTATACAGCAGTCAGACATAAAACAATTTCTGCTATCCCAAAAGCCGCAGCCTCAAAAACAAGGTCGATCGCCGCAATCTTAAACCAGGATAAAATGCTTCCTGCCACCAGTATCATGCACAATGGCAGCGCGTTTAAAATATCCCTGTTCTTATTATTTTTCCCTGATGATATTTCCTGTATCACACCCGCCATAGTTTATGTTTTGTCTTCCTTTCTACACAATGATATTCTGCGTGTCTGTGGTTAATTTTTCTAATGGGATCTCTGTTAATACGCACATACCTCTTTCTGTAGTACGTATCTCTCCCTCTTCATCTAAAATACACACAGCTGTTACACTTACATCTTTTGCCAGTTCATAAACCTCATCCGGACAGGTTCCTGCAGTAAAATACAGGATCCTGCGGTAATTACTGTGAGATTTTTCCGCAATAAGGCTCTTTAAGCCCATCCCCCGCTCTTTCTGAAGGGAAAGGTTCATCCAGGTATCCATGGTATTATCATATTCCTGCTGTCCTGTGATCTGGTTCAGATATATTTTATTTCCGGCCCACATGCCCAGATAATGAGGGACCTTATGTTCCATCAGTTTTTCACTGACTGCGGCTGCAGCGCTGACTGCTCCTGATAAAACATCCGGTTCATATGTGACCTCTCCAGAAGTAAGACCTGCGTCAAACATCACCAGAATATCATAACTGGACGTATCACTTGGTTCTCTTACCAGAACGGTGTCAAACTTTTCTGAAAGTTTCCAGTGGATCGTTCGGATACTGTCTCCCGGCTGATATTCACGCAGCTCAAAAACTTCCGTTGCATCATAACCTTTTTTACTCAGCGTCTGCTGTCCTTCATTCTGGCGTCCTTTCTGATTTCCGGATGCCACAGGACGCATGGATATTTTCTCCGGATAAACCGTCAGATGCTGTACCTGATGAAATTCTGTCTTTATACAGTTTAAGCCAAAAATATCATAGCAGCGCACATTACTAAGGCTGAGGATCGCGCCTCCGCACATCTTCGGTTCCCAAGGGATCGATATACCAAAAGAACGTTTATTGATGTCAAGGGCTAACGGGATATTCCTGTTGACCTGGAACATTTTATTATCATAGGAAAGATCTGCCTGGATCCTGGCTGCTGCCAGACACCGCCATCTGCTTTTCACAGAGATATCGATCTCTATTGTCTGTCCGAGACGGCAGGCAGAGCGGGTATGCATTTCCAGCTCCATTCCATTCGTCTCAAGACGTAAAAAGAAACGTAAGACCACAGGCAATAAAATTTCTATTATAAATACACCGGCTGTAAAATAAGAACCGCTTAAGAAAAACAGAACAGCTGTTGCCACTACTGCTGTGCCGAAGCCGATCCTGATCCTTGTCATGCATTCCACCTCTTAGGGTCTTTCAAAGGTTTTGTTTCTTTTAATATATCCTGAAGGATCTCTTTTTCTGAGATTCCCTCTAAACGGGCCTGGGGCTTAAGGATCAGTCTGTGGGCGCATACATCCGTAAATACTTCCTGTACATCCTCCGGGATCACATAGCTGCGGTCTTTTAAGATTGCCCATGCCTTTGCCATCTTAGTCAGTGCCCAGACACCACGTGGGCTGATTCCCAGTTCTACTAAAGGATGTTCTCTGGTTGCCTCACAAAGGCGGATCAGATAATAAAGGATATCATCACTGATCTTAAGAGCAGAAAGATAGTTCTGGATCTCCAGAATGTTTTCTGCCTGTGCAGCTACCTGGATCTCTTCCAGAGGGTTGGAATATCTTCTGGCCTTTAAGATCTTGATCTGATCCTCTGCTGAAGGATATCCAATGGAAAGACGAACCATAAAACGGTCTAACTGGGAACTTGGAAGTGCCTGGGTTCCTGTTGTACCTAAAGGGTTCTGGGTAGCACTACAGATAAACGGAGTAGGTAAAGGTCTTGTTACACCATCTACTGTTACCCTCCGCTCTTCCATGGCTTCCAGAAGAGCAGACTGTGTTTTAGGAGAAGTACGGTTGATCTCATCTGCCAGCAGCAGATTGCACATAGCAGCGCCCTCATGATACTCAAACTGTTCATTCTGGCGGTTGTACATGGTAAAACCTGTAATATCTGACGGCAGGGTATCTGTTGTAAACTGTATTCTCTTGTAATCCAGTCCCAGTACTCTTGAAAAGGCAAGGGCAAGGGTGGTCTTTCCTACTCCGGGGCTGTCCTCAAGGAGAATATGTCCTCCTGCGTAAATCGTGGCAAGAACACGCCGTATAATGTCGTCTTTTCCCATAAAGGCTTTTTTCACTTCCTGAATGACGTGTTCAGACTGTTCCAGTATCATAACAAATGCTTCTCCTCTCTCTTTTGCGGTTTTTCCGTTCTATAGCGGTCTTTATAAACTTTCTTCTGTATCTGAAGTTTCTTCTGAAGACGCATCTTTTTCTTCTGTGTCTTCTTTATCCTCTTCCATCGATCCACCTGATTCATTTTCTGTCTGATCCGTATCCTCTGACGGATCCGGGTTTTCCGGTTCCTGTGGCTGATCCAGCTCTTCTGGTGCATCCGGATTGGTTGGTGTCTCCGGTATTTCTGGTGTTTCCGGCGCATCTGGATTGGTTGGTGTCTCCGGTTTTTCCGGTTCTTCCGGTGTTTCCGGATCCTGTGGATCTTCTGATGGCTCATCCGGATCCTGTGTGGTTCCATTTCCCTGATCCGGGTCCTGAGGAACTTCCGGATCTACCGGAACATCGGCAGGAACTTCCGGTATTTTATCCAGAACAACTGCCTGTTCCTCTTTTTCATTCTTTTCTTCCTCGATCCGGTCTCTCCAGGCATCTACATACTCATTGATATCCGGTTTTTCCAGACGGTCCGGATGATCCGGTACCTCTTTACCAAGGAGAGTATAAACTCTTTCCTCACCAGTGAATTTTATATTCTCAATCGTATACGGAGTACAGTCATCTATATACTCTAAGAATTCCGGCAGGTAGTTCCAGTCTTCATCTACAGGGAAGTCACCTGCTGCATCCATCCACTCACTTACAGCCGCATTTAAAACAGTATAGTAAATATTGCTTTCGATCTCATCATCGCTTTCATATCCCTGAATACTGTATTTCCATACATCCACATAGGCATCTTCATTTTCAGCCGCAGCACCTTCTAACTGAACCAGTCCCTCTGTTTCCACGCCAAAGCTGTAGAAAGTTCCACGTCCCGGATAAGTAAGCAGCGGTACATTCTCACCTGTAAAGGTAATAGACTGCATATCTGTATCTTCAAAAGCGCTGTAACCTACAGAACGAAGATCTTCCGGGAATTCAATTTCTGTAAGGCCTGTCCTTGCAAAGGCATACGGGTCAACACTAAGTCCCGGATCTGCATCTCCCAGATCGCTGGCAGGATTGGAAAATTTAACCTCTGTCAGATCCACACAGCCAATAAAAGCATCTGAACCGATCTGGAACAGATCATCAGAAAATTCAACCGTACCTGTAAGACCGGAATTTTTAAAGGCTGCACTCTGTATAGCACGGATATGTTCCGCTACTTCTGCAGGCAGTGTAAACTCTCCCTGGCAATCCTGTAAAGCGCCTCTGATCACATAGGTAATAACTCGTCCCTCCGGCGCCTGGATCTCTCCTGAGAAATCAGTGGTACCGTTAAGCAGATAGGTATCATCTCCATCCAGACCAAATACCAATGGTCTCGTTTCCTCTGTATCTCCTAATACAATGGCATCGCCACATCCTATTGCATATCTGGCAGCCGTTTCATCTAAAAGGCAGGCTGAGGTAACATAGGTCAGTGTATCCCTTGCCATCAACGGATCTTCCAGATCCAGATAGCCTGTATTAAAGGCCATATAGCGAAGTCCCACAAAGGCATCCTGTCCAATATAAATATAATCAGGTGCGTAACTTATTACACCTTCCAGTTTCTCACACTGGGAGAACGCATTTCTTCCTACTTTTGTAACAGTTTCCGGAAGTTCTGCCAGGATCAGGTCAATGCAGCCCTTAAAGGCACTGTTTCCGATCTCTGTCAGTTCTACGCCATCCGGCAGATCCAGTTCATCTAAAGAAGTAATATCTTCCGGAGCCTGGATCAGGACTGCAGAACCGGCAACATCCAGATAGATCATGCCAGCTTCCGTTTCTACCAGTTCACATTTTCCAACCTGAATCAGATTTTCAGCAGTCTCCTCACCTAAGATCTCTCCCCAGGCCTCTACATAGGCATCACGGTTGTCTTCTGATACATAGATGACCAGATTTTTTGTATCCAGATCACCAAAGGTATCTGCTGAGATCTCAGGAGGCACATCGCTCTGGAAATAGATCTCTGTCAATCCTTCTCCGTTCAAACTTTCTGACTCCAGAACCTCTACACCTTCTGAAATGACCAGGCGTTCCACATTCGGACATTTATCAGCAGCATAGGACTTAATACGTCTTACTGTATCCGGAACGATCCATAATCCGCTGTTATCACTGGAAATACGGTTTAAAACCGTACCACCGGAAGAAAGCACTGCTCCATTTACATAGGTATAATCTGTCTCCTCCGAAGAAGGGATCAGGCTGTTTCCACCCAGACTGTTTCTCCATGTAAGAAGATAATCTGCATAATACTCTGCAGGTACCACCAGCTGTGTACCGGATATCCTTCCCAGATTGATATCCGGAGGTGTTGGTGATGCGAAATTCATCTTTGTCAGGGAATTCCATTCTGGAATGACCACTCTCGTAACATCTTCCGGAATATCGATCTCTTCTAATCCTACCGGAATACCTAACAGTTCTGTTTTTGCCTTGTTATAAAGGAAACCGTCCACGGAACAGAAGTACGGGTTTCCCTCTGCCACCTCATAACCTTGTGTAACCATTATAAAATCATCCAGCAAAGTTGTAACAGACTCCGGGATATAGATCTTTCCTGTAACATATCCATTGAAGTTGACCTGCTGGATCCCCTGGGGGATCTCTACTTCATCCAGAAATTCACTGCACATATGCAGAAACTGCCTGTAAACATAATTACCACGCTCATCAAAATCCCAGGTCAGATAACCACCGAAATATTCCGGAATATCCACCCGGTCCATTGGATAGATCTCATATCTTCCCGGAGCCTCCGGTTTGTAATAATCTGTAAATACTTCCTGCTCTCCATTGACATACCATCCCGGAACCACCTGAAGAAGAGAGTCATACAGACCCATTCCCCAGATATTTTGCTGGGCTGTATACAACTCTTTCAGCTCCTTTAACAGGCAAATCTCTTCATCTTCTCCCAGATATACGCTGTCTAAGGTACGTCTGTTTCCAGCTTCATCTTCCGGTCCCATTACAACCATCTTGCAATATTTTACAGAAAATTCATGTTCGATCTCTGTCCACGGGCTGTTGGCATTAGGCCTAAAATAAAAGGTAACAGTAAAATCCCCCTCTGCTATCTTGGGATGATCTCCAATCTTAAAATTATCGTTATACTCTCTCAGACGATAAGTTCCCGTAGGTGTGTCTACATATGCATAAACAGAACACAGCAGTTTCCAGTCTGTAAGTACAGCGCCCCGGTAAAGTTCACCTACAGAATCTGAGGAACTTATAATAGAAAGTACTGCATTTTCAGCCTCATCCCCTTCAGGCAGTCCTTCACTTGGAAAATCCGGAAGCGTAATTTCTTCTCCACCAGGTAAAGAAGGGTCGCTTGGCAGGGTAGGCTGCTTGGAGTCATCCGGGTAATCCGGGTCTACAGTCGGCGTATCATCTCCATTATCCGGCTGATCCGGTGTTGGGGTTGGTGTAGGAGTCGGATCCGGCGTTGGAGTTGGCGCAGGTACGTCATTTCCACCGGGTGTTATGGTATTATCCTGATTTCCATTGGAACCGGAGCCACCACCGCCGCCAGTTGAACCGCCGCCGCTGATCGTAGTATCACCGCTGTCGCTGCCTGAACCATTGGAAGAAGCAGGGGTATCCTTATTTCCTGTATCTTCTGTAGTCAGACCAGAATGTCCTGCCGGAAGGTTGACCTTTTCCTGGGCATCCGGCACCAGGACTACACTCTGTCCTTCGGGAGCCCAGTTTGTACCGCCTGTGCCTCCTGCATAATCAAAGGAAGGATCTGAGAAAATGTTTCTGGCACTTTCCGGATCTGCTTCCATCTGGTTATTGGCCAGTTCATAGGCAGCTTCGTTTTGCTTTTCCTGACCATAGGGATCCTTTGCCTCCGGGTCATGCTCCAGTTTTTTATTGTCATTTTCTCCCGGGTCATTTCCATTTTGCTGTATATTTTCTTTCTCCGGGAACATGATCTGGTTACCCTGCAATTCCCTGTTTTTTACAAACAGTTCCGGCTTAAACAGGTTACCCCTCTGATAATCTTCCCATAAAACATGAAAGCCGCCTGCAACAAGGACCAGGGATACAGCACCTGCTGCCATCCCTTTTACACCTGCTTTTTTATAAGACTGCCCATATTTTTCTTTTGCTTTTTCAATATTTTCTCCGTCCTTTTAATATCTTGCCGATCTGCACACGCATCTCTTCAAAATCAATCGGTTTCGTAAAGTGACCATTCATACCGCTCATAGCAGAAAGTCTCTGATCTTCTACAAAGGCATCTGCAGAAAGAGCAAAGATAGGTATCTCTCCAGCATCTTTTCGATCCATACTCCGGATCTGTTTTGCCGCATCACGGCCGTTCATCACCGGCATCTGGATATCCATAAGGATAAAGTTATAAGTTCCCGGTGCAGAAGCTGCATATTTTTCCACAGCATCTTTACCGTTTACGGCTACATCGACTTTAGCACCCTCATTTTCCAGAATGCTGACTGCGATCTCCGCGTTGATCTCATTATCTTCTGCCATAAGGATGTGGCATCCGTTAAAGGTGAAGTCTGTTCCTGTCTCGTCTTCCTGTTCTGTTTCTATCTCAGAAACTTCTGCGATCGGAAGTGTCAGATATACGCTGAAATCAGAGCCTTTGCCAAGCATACTGTCAATGACGATCTCACCGCCCATCAGATGGACCAGACGGTCTGTAATAGACATACCAAGACCGGATCCACCGTACTGTTTGGTGATATCCTGGCTTTCCTGTTCAAAAGGCTTGAAAATACGGCTGATAAATTTAGCATCCATACCTTTTCCTGTATCATGAACACGGAACATCAGGCTTACTTTGCCATTTTCTTTCTGAAGTTGGCGGAATGTAACACGGATCTCTCCTTTTTCTGTAAACTTCTGGGCATTGGATAAAAAGTTTACCAGGATCTGGGAAATACGCAATTCATCGCCAACTATGTATTTTACATCTACATCTTTCATTTCCACATAGAATGCCACGCCTTTGGCTTCTACGTTTTTCTGGAACATGTTACGCAGCTTTTCTGCCAGCGCCGCAAGTTCAAATGGCTTGCTCTCCAGCTCGATCTTTCCTGCCTCAATACGGGACATATCCAGAATATCATTGATAACAGAAAGCAGATACTTGGAAAGCTGCTCTGCCTTTATAATATAATTTTCAGCACTATGGCCTCTTAACTGACCATGTGCCAGTGTCAGCATACCAATAATACCATTCATAGGTGTACGGATCTCATGGGACATACTAGAAAGGAATTCTGTCTTTGACTGGCTTACGCTTTCCGCGATCTTTAACTGTTCTTTTGCAGCTTCCAGTTCTTTCTTATCTTCTGTTATATCACGGAACTGGAATGTATCATATAAACCGTCCTTACTGCGGGTAATCTCCAGTCTGTACCAGCTTTTCATTCTCTCCAGATAAAAATCCGAAGTAAAGGGCTGTTTTCCATCCCAGGAACGATACTTTTTCCACAGCTTCCAGTCTTTTCCCGAACCTACTTTATCCAAAAATATACCTATATCTGTTTTTATGTCATCACCGGTAACGTCAAGCTGCTGTTCAAAGCTTTCTGTTATGTATACAGGATACAGATCTTTACAGCGAAGTATCATTACCGGATCTCCGTTTCCCGGTACACCAAAGGATCCAGAACCGCCTTTAAACACCCCTGCGGCTTCATTCTGTTTTTTGATCTTTAACTGAAAAAAACCGATGAGTAAACACACACCGGCAAACAATTCTACGATCAACAGCAAAAACAGGCCTCTGTGTTCTCCCAACCACACCAGCTGCCCTGTCACATGCTGTATAAAATTATTCATAGGAAATTCCTCCAATACGCATTAATGAAAGCATTTACAGAACTTTTACATTTTATTATAGGTTATTTTTTTTCCAGTGTACAGCAGTTTTTCCATATTGTTGTAATACTTTTCTAATGAAAGAAAATGTGGTATCCTTATAAGAGCAGTCTGTTTCATACAGTATTGCCTATTTTTGATCGACAGGAGTGAATATACATGGCATTTGACGGTATTACCATAGCAAACTTAAGATGGGAATTTGCCCATACCATAGAAGGCGGGAAGATCGCAAAGATCGCCCAGCCGGAAAAGGACGAGTTGCTTATTACTATAAAAAATAACAGAGAAAACTACCGGCTGCAGATCTCTGCAAGCGCAAGTCTTCCTCTTATTTATCTTACTGCAAATAATAAGACCAGCCCCCTCACTGCGCCTAATTTCTGTATGCTTTTAAGAAAGCATATTGGCAGCGCCCGCATTGTTTCTGTAAAGCAGCCGGGTCTGGAACGTATTTTAGAGTTTGAGCTGGAACATTTAGATGAGCTGGGGGATCTGTGCAAAAAGCGCCTGATCGTAGAGATCATGGGAAAACACAGTAATATTATTTTCTGTAAGGAAGATGGAACCATCATTGACAGTATCAAGCATGTATCTGCCAGCATGAGTTCTGTGCGTGAAGTGCTTCCGGGACGGGAATATTTTATTCCGCAGACCATTGCAAAGGAAAATCCTCTGACCGTTACAGAAACTGTGTTCCGCAGCTGTATTTTATCCTCTCCTACTTCTGTGCAGAAAGCATTATACGGTCACCTTACCGGCATCAGCCCTATTGTTGCGGAGGAACTTTGCCATCTGGCTTCCATCGACTCCGACCGAAGCGCCGGCGAACTGACAGACCCGGAACTGACTCATCTGTATCATACATTCCAGCTGATGATGGAGGATGTCAAAGAAGGACGTTTCAGCCCTGCCGTTGTATATGACGGGGATACACCTGTAGAATATGCTTCTGTTCCCCTGACCTGCTATGAAGGAAAGGGATACCGCAGGGAAACGTTTGAGTCTATAAGTACTCTCCTGGAAAATTATTACGCCTCCAGAGATACCATTACCCGTATCCGTCAGAAATCTTCTGACCTGCGCCGTATTGTTCAGACTGCCTTAGAGCGCAGCTGCAAAAAATACGACCTGCAGTTAAAGCAGTTAAAAGATACCGAAAAGCGTGAAAAATACAGGATCTACGGAGAACTGTTAAACACCTATGGTTACGAGTTAAAGGGTGGGGAAAAATCTTTTAAATGTATTAATTATTATGATAATGAAGAGATCACGATCCCATTAGACCCGCAGCTGACAGCCCGTGAGAATGCCCAGAAGCATTTTGACAAGTATAATAAATTAAAACGTACTTATGAAGCCTTAAGCCAGCTGACCATGGAAACCAAAGCCGAAGTTGACCATCTGGAGTCTGTAAGTTCTGCCCTTGATATTGCCTTAGAGGAAAATGATCTGGTGCAGATCAAGGAAGAATTAATGGAATTTGGTTATGTGAAGAAACGCCGTGCCAACGAAAAGCGGCCAAAGATCACAAGCAAGCCTTTCCATTATATTTCTTCTGACGGATATGATATTTTCGTAGGAAAGAACAACTATCAGAACGAAGAGCTTACTTTCAAAGTGGCAAGCGGCAACGACTGGTGGTTCCACGCAAAAGGTATTCCAGGCTCCCATGCGATCGTAAAGAGCAACGGGCAGGCAGATCTGCCAGACCGGGTCTTTGAAGAAGCTGGTGCTTTAGCAGCTTATTATTCCAAAGGCCGTGAAAATGATAAGGTTGAGATCGACTACATCCAGAAGAAGAACATTAAGAAAGTGGCAGGAGCTGCACCGGGATTTGTAATCTATCATACTAACTACTCCCTGGTAGCTTCACCGAGATGTGACTTAAAAGAAGTAAAATAGCTAAGCATGCCCCGTCAGATGGCGGGGCATAAATCAAAACTTTATACAAAATAAAACAGCCGGTCCATCAGGCAAACCTGACGACCGGCCGATTTATTTTACTTCAAGTGAACCAATTCCGTGCGAGAATTAGTTGTACTTACGCTTACGAGCAGCTTCAGACTTTTTCTTACGTCTTACGCTTGGCTTCTCGTAATGCTCTCTTTTACGAATTTCCTGCTGAATGCCAGCCTTTGCGCAGTTTCTTTTAAATCTGCGTAAAGCACTGTCTAAGCTCTCGTTATCTTTAACAATTACGTTTGACATCGCTCACACCTAACCTCCCTCCAGTTGTGTAATTGTGCATAATACAACTGTTTGGGTATTTTTAGCACTGCTATGATTATAGCATAAAATTCCCATACGTCAAGAAAAATTTTATATTTTTCTGCGTTTTTTGCACTTTTTATTCAAACAGGCTTATTTGGTCTGTTCTTCTACTACTTCTACGGCTTTCTTTAAGGCTTCTTCAATACCAGCCGGGTTCTTTCCGCCTGCCTGAGCCATGTTTGGACGGCCGCCGCCGCCACCACCTACAAGACCAGCAATAGCCTTGATCAGGTTGCCTGCATGAGCGCCCTTCTTCTGAGCCTCATCTGTTACAGTTGCCATCAGACTTACTTTTCCGTCCATAACGGAAGCGATCACAACCACACCTTCACCGATCTTATCCTTTAACTGATCACCCAGATTTCTAAGACCGTTCATATCTACATCAGCTACTTTGGAAGCAAGTACCTTAACGCCATTTACTTCTTTTACCTGGCTTAATACATCGCCTAAGGAGTCATTTGCCATTTTGCTCTTTAACTTCTCATTTTCAGAGTTTAATGCCTTGATCTCGTCTAACAGGGACTGGATCTTAGCTGTAAGAGCTGCAGGAGTTGTCTTAGCTGCCTTAGCTGCTTCGTGAAGCTCTGCTTCAACTTCTGCATAATGCTTCATCAGACCGTCAGAGGTAAGAGCCTCAATACGTCTTACGCCGGCTGCGATACCTGCCTCAGAAAAGATCTTGAAGTATCCGATGGTGCTTGTATTTGCTACATGGGTACCACCGCAAAGCTCTGTGGAGAAATCTCCTATCTTTACAACGCGTACCTTTTCGCCGTACTTCTCACCAAACAGTGCCATAGCACCGGTCTTCTTTGCTTCATCTAAAGTCATAACTTCTGTTACAACTGGAAGCGCAGCCTGGATCTCTTCATTTACAATATCCTCTACCTTTTTGATCTCCTCTGGAGTCATAGCAGAGAAATGGGTAAAGTCAAAACGGAGACGTCCTGCATCTACATAGGAACCAGCCTGTTCTACATGGCTTCCTAATACAGTACGCAGTGCCTTCTGCAGTAAGTGGGTAGCACTGTGGTTCTTGCTTGTTAATGCACGGTTCTTCGGGCATACAGATAAGGTAACTGTCTCGCCAATGCTTAACATTCCCTTAGTCATAACACCTACATGGCCGATCTTTCCGCCCTGTAAATGAATGGTCTCTTCTACCTTGAATTCACCGTTTGCACTGTGGATGGTACCCTTATCGCCCTGCTGGCCGCCCATGGTTCCGTAGAATGTGGTCTGGTCTGCGATAATGGTTCCTCTCTGGCCATCTGTTAAAGCTTCTACGATCTCATCTTCTGTAGTCAGAACAGAGATCTTGGAGTCTACATCTAATTTATCATATCCTACAAACTCAGAGGTGATCGCAGCGTCAATAGACTGATATACAGTTACATCTGCGCCCATGTAGTTGGTAGTCTTACGAGCCTTACGAGCCTTGTCCTTCTGCTCCTTCATAGCTGCTGCGAAGCCTTCTTCATCAACGGTGCAGCCCTTTTCTTCCAGGATCTCCTTGGTCAGGTCTACAGGGAAACCATAAGTATCATACAGCTTAAATGCATTCTCACCGGAAAGAGTCTTCTCACCGGCAGCTGCCATAGCATCTTCCATTTCAGCTAAGATAGCAAGACCCTGGTCAATAGTCTTATTGAACTTATCTTCTTCTTCCGTCAGTACCTTAAAGATCATGGACTGCTTTTCTTCCAGTTCCGGATATCCGTCCTTGGAAAGTTCGATTACAGTCTTGGAAAGCTCTGCAAGGAACTTGCCTTCGATGCCAAGCTTTCTTCCGTGGCGTGCCGCACGACGCAGCAGACGGCGCAGGACATAGCCTCTTCCTTCATTAGAAGGCATGATACCGTCAGAGATCATGAAGGTACAGGACTTGATATGGTCTGTAACAATACGAAGGGAAACATCGGTCTCATGGTCTTTCTGGTATTCCTTGTTAGAAAGAGCACATACTCTGTCTAACAGAGCCTTGTTGGTATCTACAGTAAACAGGGAGTCTACATCCTGGACAACAACTGCCAGACGCTCCAGACCCATACCTGTATCAATGTTCTTCTGCTTCAGTTCGGAATAATGGCCATGACCGTCATTATCAAACTGGCTGAATACGTTGTTCCATACTTCGATGTAACGGTCGCACTCGCAGCCTACGGTACATCCTGGCTTGCCGCAGCCGTACTTTTCGCCTCTGTCGTAGTAGATCTCAGAACATGGGCCGCAAGGACCTGAACCATGCTCCCAGAAGTTGTCTTCCTTACCAAAACGGAAAATTCTCTCTGGTGCAATACCAATCTCCTTGTTCCAGATATCAAATGCTTCATCATCATCCTGGTAAACAGATGGATACAGACGGTCTGGATCCAGTCCGACTACTTCTGTTAAGAATTCCCAGGACCAGTGGATCGCTTCTGTCTTGAAGTAATCACCGAAAGAGAAGTTTCCTAACATCTCAAAGAAAGTACCGTGACGTGCAGTCTTTCCAATATTTTCAATATCACCTGTACGGATACATTTCTGGCAGGTGGTCACTCTTCTTCTTGGCGGGATCTCCTGTCCGGTAAAGTAAGGCTTTAAAGGTGCCATACCGGAGTTGATCAGCAGAAGGCTGTTATCATTATGCGGTACAAGTGAAAAGCTCTTCATAGCCAGATGACCCTTGCTCTCAAAGAACTCAAGGAACATACGGCGCAGCTCGTTCACTCCGCGGTACTGTGGTTGTTTCACTTTTTTCTTCCTCCATTATATAAATTTGATTTAGGGTTTTTCAGTAAATATTTCAGGACAGCAAAAATCCGGGCAGAACAGACTTCGCCTGTGAATGCCCTCCTAAAACAAACCATGTATATAAACTCATAATCGGAATTTTACCATATAAGCGCTGAATTAGCAAGAGAAAATGACTCCGGAACTATGTCCAGAGTCATTTTTTCATTGTAACAGATCTCTATTTAATTTTCTTCTGCCAGTGCATCACACCGTTTTGCCAGCTCATAGGCCCTCTCTCTGGTCTGATTGACCATGCTTGAGGCATAACTTAAACTGTTTCCGCTTTTTCCGGAGCTGTCAGCTGCGTCTGACTCTCTTTTTTTCAGCCAGTCTCTTTCCTCATTTGCAAGGCTTTGGGCCTCTTCCTGGGGAAGGGCTTCTAATAATGCATTGTATACAGTGCTTAATTCCCCATCCCACATTTTCAACTGGGTTTCTGCAGAAGTTTTAGCGGAATAAACATTGGAGTCTGTTTCCTGTTCCTGCATTTTCTGGATCTGGCTGTCTAAGTTTCTCAGGCGGTCTGTATAGCTTTCCTGTTCCGGTTCTGCATCATGTAAAACCGGCTCCAAACCTTCATCCGGAGGATCTGCCGCCTGGACCTGCACCTGATCTTCTGAGGAATTGCTTTCTTCTGTTTCCTCTGCCGTCCTGGCTTCTGTTTCTTTCTCAGAACGTATCCCGGCACCCGCTGCCTCTGTCTGTTCCGGATCACCTGCTTTCATTTTTGCCTGTGCTTCCCGGGGGACTGCCTGCAAAGGCGCAGAGTCACTATCCACTGCTGTTTCAGCCGTGGTCTCAGAAAGAACCTGTATTTTCTGTTCCTGTGGGACTTTTTTTACAACGGAACTTGTATAGCTAGTAATGGCGATCCCTACTACCAGGATACAACCGATGATGACCCATATCCTTCTGTCTTTCATTCTTTCACATCCCTGATAAAGAGTAATGTTTTCCAGTCATACAGTACCACAAAATCAGGTGCTTGTGAATACAAATTCGAAAGGAGTAATATTTTGTAAGATTTGCGTAAAAATTGGGGCTGTGTTGAAACAGCCCCATAGATCATAAGGATAAGCCCTCATCTTCTATTAAATTATTTCCGTCTGCCGCTGTAGTAGCCAGCTGGTCACACCGCTCATTCTGTGGATGTCCGGCATGGCCTTTTACCCAGATGAATGTGACCTGATGCTGCTCTTTTGCCTTTAAAAGGCGCTTCCACAGGTCAATGTTTTTCACCGGTCCGCTTTTGCCCCGGTTCCAGCCTTTGGCGATCCAGCCGCTGATCCAGTTTTTGTTAAAGGCATCTGTAAGATATTTCGAGTCTGAATACAGCTCGATCTTACAGGGGCGATTTAAAGCTTCCAAGCCTGCTATGGCTGCCATTAACTCCATACGGTTATTGGTGGTCTTTTTGTAACCTGCAGATAAGGTCTTTTCATGTAACTGGCCATTTTTATCCACATAATGCATGACCACTCCATAACCTCCCGGTCCGTCTGGATTTCCTCTTGCTGATCCATCTATGTAGATCTTTACTTCTGTCATTTTTCTCTGTACTCCTGTTGTTTATCGGTTCCATTTTTCGCAAAGAGCTAATATCTGCTCTGTAAAACGGGTCAGATCCTGATTTGCCCCGCCCTGGTTGCGTGCGATCACATCCATAAGCATCTGTCCTGCATCCACCAGTCTGGTGTAAACGCCTGTTGCCTTTCTGGTTGCCTGAGTTTCTGCCTCTACCGGAACAGGCTCGGTCTCCTTGATCCATACACCCTTTATCAGGTCAAATTCCGAACCGGAATAAGGTGCTTTTGCTGTAAGGCCAAGCTGGGTATTTAAAGCATCGGTAAGAGACTCACATGACTCGTCATTTCCATGTACTACAAATACATATTTGGGCTTTTGTTCAAAGGCTGCAGCCCAGGTAAGAAGGCCGTCTCTGTCTGCATGGCCGCTGATACCATCCAAAGTCTCAATATGCGCCTTCACATCGATCTCTTCACCAAAGATCTTTACAGCAGGGGCACCATCCTGAAGCAGACGGCCTAAGGTTCCTTCTGCCTGGTATCCGGCAAATACCACACTGCATTCTTCCCTCCACAGATTATGTTTTAAGTGGTGGCGGATACGGCCGGCATCACACATACCTGCTGCGGAAATGATCACCTTCGGGGTCATATCAAAGTTGATATTTTTTGACTCTTCACTGGTAACGGAAAGCTTTAATCCCGGGAAATCAATTGGGTTGATACCCCGTTCTACCAACGCCTTTGTCTCCTCGTCATAGCATTCCACCATATTCTGCTTAAATACATGGGTAGCTTCTACTGCCAACGGGCTATCCACATATACCTGGAAGCCATCGTGACCGGTAACCAGCTTTTCTTCCTTAATATGGCGGATCATATAAAGAAGTTCCTGGGTCCTGCCTACTGCAAAGGCCGGGATCACTACATTGCCCTGGCGGTCTAAGGTCTGCTGGATGATACGGGCCAGACCTACTACATGGTCTTCGCCCTTTTTGTGATAGCGGTTTCCATAGGTGGACTCCATCACTACATAATCGCCGTCAGAAATATACTGGGGATCCCGGATCAGCGGTTTATTCTTGTTTCCGATATCACCGGAAAAGACGATCTTTCGCTGTTCATCCCCTTCTGTCGCCCAGATCTCAATAGAGGCTGAACCAAGAAGATGGCCTACATCCGTAAAACGCAGGGTGATGTTTTCGTTTAATTTAAACTTCTGTCCATAAGCCACACCTTCAAAATGGCCCAGAACTCCTTCTGCATCCTGCATGGTATAAAGGGCTTCTACCTCTGTTTTGCCGGCTCTGCGTGCTTTACGATTGCGCCACTCTGCCTCCATCTCCTGAATGTGGGCACTGTCCCGAAGCATAATGCCACACAGGTCTGCAGTCGCATAGGTGGTTATGATCTGCCCCTTAAATCCTCTGGCATAGATCCAGGGAAGCATGCCTGCATGGTCAATGTGGGCGTGGGTCAGAAATACGTAGTCAATGTCGCTGTAACTGACCGGAAGTTCCGCATTCTGGTAAGGATTGTTCCCCTGCTCCATACCACAGTCAATAAGGACTTTTGTATCTCCTACTTCCAGAAAATGACAGCTGCCTGTAACTTCATGGTCTGCTCCGATAAAGGTCAGTTTCATAAGCATTCTCCCCTCTGTTGCCCCTTTTTATTGTTATTATAAGGGTCTCGTTTTTGCTGACTCTAGTATAGCACATTTGCATGTTTATTTGCAAACTTTTTCAGTTATTTTGCATAAATTAGACAAGTTTTCTGATAATGTCGCTTACTACGCATATGCCACCGGGTCCCAAGCTCGAAAATCCTCTTGCAAGCAAGCTTGCATCGGATTTTTGAGTTTTGTCCCCTGGTGTGTCATATGATAATACAGATCATCCCCCCATTACTGTCATTAATGATCTTCTGCAGTGTATCCTGCAATTTCTGCTGGCACTCATCGGTCATCTGGGAGATCTTGGCCTGGATGCCGTCTTCTACGATCTGTTCAATGGATTTGCCGAAGATATTGGCATTCCAGATGCCTTCTTCACTGTCTTTGGAACTGGATTTTATGTATGCGATCAGGTCCTTTGCCTGCTGCTCGCTTCCCACAATAGGAGCGATCTCGGTCTCGATCTGGGCCCGGATCAGGTTTACAGAGGGCGCCTGGGCCTTCATTTTCACGCCGTACTTATTTCCATGACGTATCACTTCCGGTTCATCTAATAATATCTCATCTTTCTGAGGCATCATGACCCCATATCCCTTTAATCTGGCCTGGGCCAGGGCCTCTTTTACTTTATCATACTCTTTCTGCATACCTGCTAAAGTGCTTAAAGTCTGCATCAGCTGGTACTCACCTTCTATAGGCAGTCCTACATAGTCGCTTAATATCTGATAATAATAGCTGTCATCCATCTGTACCTGTAAGGATACGGTACCGTCTGCCATTTCCATTTTTTCGATCGTGATCTTTTCCACAGGTCCTGATGAGCCGCCAAATGTCTTTATCTGAGAAGCTGCATCTTTCATGTGGCTGACTTTCTTTAAAAGTTCCCTTGCCATATCGATCACCTGGGTTTTAAGCCAGTGGGTAGCCGGAAGGACTTCCAGCCATTTGGGAATATGAAAATCCAGTTGCGTAACAGGAAATTCTTTTAAAACACTTTCCAGAATATGGAAAATATCTTCTTTTTTCAGCTGCTCGCAACTTACCGGAAGAACTGTCACCCCATAATCAGCTGCCAGCTGTTCTGCCAGCTTTAAGGTTTCATCTGAATAGGGTTTCGTAGAATTTAAAAGAAGGATAAATGGCTTCCCCAGCTTTTTCAATTCATCTACAGTCTGTTTTTCCGCATCTATATAGGCAGAGCGCTTTAATTCCCCAACAGAGCCGTCCGTAGTCACTACAATGCCAATGGTAGAATGATCCCCTATGACTTTCCTGGTGCCGATCTGGGCCGCCTGGGTAAAGGGGATTTCTTTTTCAGACCAGGGCGTTTTCACCATCCGCTCTTCCCCATTTTCCACATGGCCTGCAGCCCCGTCTACCATATAGCCTACACAGTCGATGAGGCGCACTTTCGCCTGGATCCCGTCTCCCAAAGTGATCTGCACCGCCTCTTTGGGGATAAATTTCGGTTCCGTTGTCATCACCGTTTTTCCCCCTGCGCTCTGGGGAAGTTCATCGGTACTTACTGCCTTTAGACTTTCATCTTCCATAGCCGGAAGCACAGCCAGCTCCATAAAACGCTTGATAAAGGTAGACTTTCCTGTACGCACCGGTCCCACCACACCGATGTAGATCTCTCCCTTTGTTCTGGCCTGAATATCCTTGTATACATTAAAATTGTCCATAAAAATACCCCCTTGCACGTTTATATAACATATGCAAGAGGGTATGATCTTTATTCGCTTAAATAAGCCTTCTTTACACGGTCGTTATTCATCAGTTCTTTTGCATCGCCGGAAAGGGCAATGGTTCCTGTTTCCAGAACATATGCCTTGTTAGCAATAGAAAGTGCTTTCTTTGCGTTCTGCTCTACTAAAAGGACCGTAGTGCCGTCTTTGTTGATCTGCTGGATAATATCAAAGATCTCATTTACATAAATAGGTGAAAGTCCCATGGATGGCTCGTCTAATACCATTACCTTCGGATGGCTCATAAGAGCACGGCCCATAGCAAGCATCTGCTGCTCGCCGCCGGATAAAGTTCCTGCTAACTGGTTCTTTCTTTCTTCCAGACGCGGGAAGCGCTTGTAGATCATCTTTAATGTTTCTTCGATCTCATTTTTATCCCTGCGGGTGTAAGCGCCCATCATCAGGTTCTGTAATACAGAAAGGGTCGCAAATACACGGCGTCCTTCCGGAACATGGGCAATTCCCATACTTACCAGCTTATAGCCCGGAATGTGGGTAATATCTTTTCCCTCGTAAATGATCTTTCCTGCTTTTGCGTTTAACAGGCCGGTAATGGTATGCAGAGTGGTGGTCTTTCCTGCACCATTGGCACCGATCAGCGCTACAATGTCTCCCTGGTCTACATCAAAGGAGATTCCCTTTAAAGCCTGGATCACACCATAGTATACTTCCAGGTCTTTTACTTCAAGCATTGCCATACTATCTCTCCTCCTTATTCACCCAGATATGCCTTGATAACTTCCGGATCATGCAGTACATCACTGGTAGCGCCTTCTCTTAAGACCTGTCCGAAGTTTAAAACGGTCAGCTTCTCGCAGATACCGCTTACCAGCTTCATATCATGCTCAATAAGAAGTACAGTCATGTTAAAATTGTCACGTACAAAACGGATGGTATCCATCAGTTCTGCTGTCTCGTTAGGGTTCATGCCCGCTGCCGGCTCATCTAACAGAAGGAGCTTTGGCTCTGTTGCCAGGGCTCTTGCGATCTCTAACTTTCTCTGCTTACCATAAGGTAAGTTGGAAGCCTTAAAATCACATTCCTTATCCAGGTCAAATACCTTTAACAGGTTCATGGCCTCTTCGTCCATCTCTTTTTCAATCTTAAAATATCTCGGAAGACGGAAAATACCTTCTACTGTAGAATATTTATGATGATTGTGAAGTCCTGCCTTTACATTATCAAGAACGGACATATCCTTGAAAAGACGGATATTCTGGAAGGTTCTTGCAATACCGGCCTGATTGATCTCAATGGTACTTTTTCCGGTAATATTTACATCGTCTAAAACGATACTTCCTGCATTTGGCTTATATACACCTGTAAGAAGGTTGAAAATGGTGGTCTTTCCGGCACCGTTTGGTCCGATCAGTCCATACAGCTGTCCCTTTTCAATGTTGATATGGAAATTATCAACTGCCTTTAAGCCGCCAAAGGATATACTTAAATTCTTTACTTCCAGTAATGCCATATTATTTTGCCTCCTTTGCCGGTTTCTTATTTCCCTTTAATGCTGCAAACATTCTCTCACGAATAACTACAAACTGAGGTGCAGAGTTAAACAGCATCGCTAAGATCAGCACGATGGCGTACATCAGCATACGGTAATTGCTCAGTCCTCGGAGCATCTCTGGAAGGAGATACAGGATAACGGTAGCGATCACAGAACCGCGGATGCTTCCGATACCGCCAAGAACTACATAAACCAGAATCATAATGGACATATTATAACCAAAGTTCTTTGGCAGAGCAGTCAGTGTTGTCAGGTTGTGTGCATAGAGAACACCTGCCACGCCAGCAAGACCTGCGGAAATACTGAATGCCATCAGTTTATATTTTGTGATGTTGATACCAATAGACTCTGCTGCAATACGGTTATCGCGGATAGCCATGATAGCGCGGCCTGTACGGGAATTGACCAGGTTCATTACAATAAATAAAGTGATCAGTACCAGGATCACACCAATGGTAAAAGTTGCTGCCTGAGGTGTACCGGTAATACCCTGGGCACCCTTGATCAGCACTTCGCCGTCTGCATCCATATTTAAGGACATGGAGTCTTTTAAAGAAATATGGAAGCCGGAACCATCTCTTCCCAGATATACAGCATTGATGATATTTTTAATGATCTCACCAAACGCCAGAGTTACGATAGCCAGGTAGTCACCTTTTAATCGGAGTACCGGGATACCGATGAGAATACCGAAAACAGCTGCTACTACCGCTCCGATGATTACTGCAATGATCAGAGAAACCGTTGGATCCATAGAGCCCTTCATGCACTTGGAGAACAACGCTCCGGCGAAAGCGCCTACGCACATAAAACCTGCGTGTCCAAGGCTTAACTCACCCAGGATACCTACTGTCAGGTTTAAGGAAACTGCCATAATAACATAGATACAGAAAGGAACTAAAAGTCCTTTCATCAAGCTGGACATATGTCCGGTGCCCATTAAGATCTGAACAACGATATATGCCACAACCACAATGGCATATGTGATCATATTGTTGATAAATGTCTTCTGCTTTGCTTTACTTTTCATACCCGCACCTACACTTTCTCACTGATCTTCTTGCCAAGAATACCGGTGGGTTTTACTAACAGTACAATGATCAGTACTGAGAACACGATGGCATCTGAAAGCTGGGAAGAAATATACGCCTTGGAAAGGATCTCGATCACACCTAAGAGAACGCCTCCGATAAAAGCGCCTGGGATGGATCCGATACCGCCAAATACTGCTGCCACGAATGCCTTGATACCTGGCATGGAACCTGTATATGGGGTTAAGGACGGATAAGCGGAGCATAACAGCACACCTGCAATGGCTGCCAGTGCAGAACCGATAGCGAAAGTTAAAGCAATGGTTCCGTTTACATTGATACCCATTAAGGTTGCCGCACCCTTATCTTCTGAAACAGCTAACATAGCCTGTCCTGCTCTTGTACGGTTAATAAATGCCATCAGGCATACCATGATCACGATACAGGAAAGAATGGTTGCAATGGTCTCGCCGGTAATATTTAACTGGCCGTCTGCCAGCTTTAATGCCGGGATCTTTACAACAGAAGTAAATGATTTTGTATCCGCGCCAAAGATCAGCAGTGCTACGTTCTGGAGCAGGTAGCTGACACCGATGGCTGTGATCAGTACAGCAAGAGGTGACGCACTACGTAATGGCTTATATGCCACCCGCTCAATGACAACACCTAACAATGTGCATGCTGCTACTGCCAGCAGGACGCCTAACATAGGCGGAAGCCCCATGGAGCTGACTGTGACGAACACAACATAGCTTCCTATCATAATAATATCACCGTGAGCGAAATTCAGCATCTTCGCAATACCATAAACCATGGTATATCCCAGTGCGATGATCGCATATACACTGCCCAGGCTGACGCCATTGATCAAATAGTTGATAAAGCTCATACATACACCTCTTCATTAAATATTGAAAGTTTAAATTCCCCTATAAAACCAAGAGGGTTGTCTTAACGACAACCCTCCTTTGGGTTATTGATCAGATTTTAAACCTTCTGAAATTGATTATTCCATTGCCTTGTAAGCGCCGTCTACAACCTGAACAGCCTTAGGATCCTTCTCAGGCTCGCCGTCTTCAGTCCAGCTCATGTTGGAACCGGTCAGACCGTCTACCTTGATCTGGGTCATAACGCCTTCCATAGCGTCGCAGATATCACTTGCGGACATATCAGGAGTTACATTTGCTTCTTCCATAGCAGCCTTGATGATGTAAACTGCATCATAAGCATCTGCAGCGAACTGGATTGGAGTCTCGCCATATGCTTCTTCGTAGCTCTTTACAAAGTTTACTGTCAGATCATCGGTAGCATCTGCAGCAAATGGAGTTAACAGCATCAGTCCTTCTGCCAGCTTTACATCAAAGTTCTCAACCTGTAAGATACCATCCATACCATCGCATCCGAAGAACTGTGGAGCATAGCCCATGGTATTAGCCTGCTGTAAGATCAGAGAAGCCTCTGTATAGTAGATTGGTAAGAATACCAGCTCTGCGCCGGACTCTTTTGCTTTCTGTAACTGAGTAGAGAAATCCTTGTTGCTGTCTGCGGTAAATGCTTCTGCGTCAACAACTTCAAGGCCCTGGTTTGGAGCTTCCTGAGCAAACTTCTCATAGATACCGCTAGAGTATACATCAGAGCTGTCATAGATTACAGCAACCTTGCTTGCCAGTTTGTGCTCACCAATGTACTTAGCAGATGCAGTACCCTGAGCCGGGTCAGAATAGCATACACGGAATACGTTTGGATTTGCGGCACACTCTACTGCGGAACCGGATGGAGTGATCTGGAACATATTATCAGCTGCGGTCTTATCAGCAACTGCGATACATGGAGCGGAGGTAGTAGTTCCTACCAGAGCCTGCATGCCCCAGTCTTTTAAAGTATTGTAAGCATTAACAGACTTCTCTGCGTCATGCTCATCATCCTGGAACTGGAATTCGATCTGTGCGCCATTGATACCGCCAGCCTCGTTGATCTCCTTAACAGCAACTTCTGCACCATGCTGTACAGCCAGACCATAAACTGCTGCACCACCGGTTACAGGGCCGATGCCACCGATTTTAAATACAGCGCCATCTGCTGCTGCACTGCTTTCGCCTGCTGCTGCGCTTTCTCCCTCTGCCTTGCTTTCACCAGCAGCTGCTGCTGTGGTAGATGCGGAGTCAGAGCCGCCGCATGCGGTTAAAGATGCTGCCATAACTACTGCTAAACCAGCGCTTAAGAATCTTTTTTTCATAATAGTTTCCTCCTCACATGACTGTATCTGATATGTCTTTCATACAGATACATTTGTTCTTAAACTTTTTACATTATAAAAACTGACTATTGCCTTGTCAATACCTTTTTATAAAAAAATATGAGAAGGATAGGTTGTTTCATAACCTGTAGTTATGGGAGTTATTCCTTATCCCAGACAAGACAGGTATTTTCCATCCTCTTATCCCGCAGCATCAGCTCTGCCAGGGCATCTTTTGCAGACTTGCCATCAAATAAAACTTCATTCACCTGTTCTACGATGGGCATGGTCACATGGTATTTTTCTGCCAGCTTTAAAGCTGCCTTTGCAGAATAAACGCCTTCCACTACCATCTTTACTTCTTTCATTGCCTCATCCATGGTATAGCCTTTGCCGATGAGGATACCTGCCCTGCGATTACGGCTGTGCATGCTGGCACAGGTAACGATCAGATCGCCGATACCAGTCAGTCCTGAGAAGGTCTCCGGCTTTCCGCCCATAACCGTTCCTAAACGGGTGATCTCTGCAATACCTCTGGTGATCAGGGCTGCCTTTGTGTTATCCCCACATCCTAAACCATCTGCCGTGCCTGCCGCCAGGGCAATGACATTCTTTAATGCTCCGCCCAGCTCAATGCCTAACATATCCGGACTCGTGTATACGCGGAATACAGGACTCATAAATAAACTCTGCACATATTCTGCTGCTGCCTTGCTGTGAGCGCCTGCTACACAGGTGGTAGGAAGACCTCTGCTCACTTCTTCTGCATGGCTCGGTCCGGAAAGGACGGTTACCTCTGCTTCTGGAAGTTCTTCTTCAACGACCTCTGAAAGAGTTTTTAAAGTTGCCTCTTCAATTCCCTTTGCTACATTTGTAACGATCTGACCTGGTTTTAACCATGGTTTCATTTTTGCTGCTGTCTGTCTCACGTAGACAGATGGCACGGACAGGACCAACAGATCTTTGTCCTTCATAGCCGCCTTTAAGTCACCGGTGATCTCAATTGCTTCCGGTATTGGCGTATCTCCTAAATTGGGATGCTTTCTGTTTACTGATAAACTTTCCACTTCTGCGGGAACTGCTGACCAGAGCTGCACTTTATGACCATTTCCGTTTAAAAGGATCGCCAGTGCTGTTCCCCATGTTCCTGATCCGATTACTCCAACTGATGCCATAACCCCACCATCCTTTGCCATTTTTTATGATTTTTTTGCGCCGATCTTATTTTCATTTCCATGGATCAGACGGACGATATTTGCCCTGTGCCGCCAGAATGCCATAGCAGCGATCACTGCTGTCACTGCGCTATATTCTATAGAAGAAATAGCGCTTAAACTGTAAGCTCCGCATCTTCCCATGTAGATATTCCATGCCAGAAGGATCACAGAAACCACCAGGGAACCTAAAGAAACATAACGTGTTACAGCCACGATCAGTACAAATACCGCCAGACATAAAACAGTCAGTCTCCAGTCAATTGAGAAAATGATACCGGCTGTTGCCGCAATTCCTTTTCCGCCTTTAAAATGCAGATAAAAAGGATAATTATGTCCTAAGATAACTCCTAAACCAATATAAAGCATATACACATATGCATAGTCCGGCTGGTCTTTAAAAACAAAGCGCACTGCCATACAGGGGATCACTGTTTTTAAGAAATCTCCCAAAAATACAGTAAGGCCTGCTTTCTTTCCCATTACACGCAGCGCATTGGTACTGCCGGAATTTCCGCTTCCGTATTTGCGGATGTCGATCCCGTGGACCCTTCCATAAATATAACCAGTCTGGAAGATACCAAACAGATACCCCACTGCCAAACATACAAGACGTTCCATTTTCATACCCCTTATGTAATTTTATCACATTTTATTTTTTGCGTTTTCACATGTTTTTACACTTTTTAGCATAGATATTTGTCCGTGTAATACGCACATTTGCTTTTGCAACCAAAACGCAATTCAGGGACTGCTGCGCCAGCTGTTTTTAAAAGCTGTGTGCAGCAGGCCCTGCTGATCTACATTGTCTATTTATTAACTATTTATCCTTATCTTTCCGCTCGCGGATAATGAATTTTAAAGATGTACCTCTGAAACCAAAGGCATTGCGGATCTGGTTCTCTATATATCTGGTATAAGAGAAATGCATCAGTTCCTTGTCGTTTACAAAGACTACAAATGTAGGCGGCTTTACAGCGACCTGGGTCACATAGTAGATCTTTAAGCGCTTACCCTTGTCAGACGGTGGCTGCTGCATGGCAACTGCCTCGGATACGATCTCATTTAACACACCGGTAGCTACACGCATATTCTGGTTCTGGCGCACTGCATCGATCAGTTCAAACAGTTTTGGAAGTCTCTGGCCTGTTTCTGCTGAGATAAAGATATACTCTGCATATGGCATAAAAGAGAGAGTTTCTTTTAACTTATTGGTATACTGATAAATGGTCTTGTCATTCTTTTCAATGGCATCCCACTTGTTTACAGCAACAATGATACCTTTTCCACGTTCATGGGCAATACCTGCGATCTTTGCATCCTGCTCTGTGATGCCCTCTTTTGCATCAATTACAATAATGACTACATCCGCACGGTCTACTGCTGTTACAGTACGGATGATACTGTAGCGCTCCAGGTCTTCTTTGATCTTATTCTTACGGCGCAGTCCTGCTGTATCAATAAATACATAGGGAACACCATTGTGGATGATCTCTGTATCTACTGCATCTCTGGTGGTTCCTGCAATATTGGAAACGATCACACGGTTCTCACCTAACAGCTTATTGATAAGAGAAGATTTACCCACATTTGGTTTTCCTACTACTGCGATCCTTGGACGGTCATCTTCCTCTTCTTCCATCTGGGAAGCATCGAAATGTTTTACTACCTCATCTAACAGATCGCCGATACCTAAACGGGAAGCACCGGATACGGGGATCGGATCACCGATACCTAAATTATAGAATTCATATACATCATTGCCGAATTTTGCAAGGCTGTCTACCTTGTTTACAGCCAGGATCACTGGCTTGTGGGACTTGCGCAGCATATCTGCTACCTTCGAGTCAGCGTCTACCAGACCCTGACGTACATCTACGATAAATACGATCACGTCTGCAGTAGCAATCGCGATCTCCGCCTGCTCTCTCATCTGTGAAAGAATGATATCGCTGCTGTCAGGCTCAATACCACCTGTATCGATCAGTGTAAAGTTCATGTTCAGCCAGGTACAGTCTGCATAAATTCTGTCTCTGGTAACACCTGGTGTATCTTTTACAATGGAAATAGTATCCCCTGCAATTACATTGAACAGGGTGGATTTTCCAACGTTTGGCCTTCCTACAATGGCCACTACCGGTTTACTCAATTGTTTTCCTCCTTACTTTGTCAAGCGCCATGCTTTGCCTGCGCTTTATCACCACTATATCTGTTTGCGCACGATCTTATACTCGTCATCTGACTGGTAATAAGGGCAGGCTCTCACATCTCCTTTTAAGAAGCGCACCATATCGTCCTCATCTAAATCTACTTCGCAGACATAGTATTCATTTTCTTCATCATATACATAGTTTCCGCAGCATTCACAGCTGCCGACGACCTTATTATCTTTCACTTTCTGTTTCATCGTCCTCTATATACTCATCCTCATCTTCCCATATCTCATCTAACTCATAGCCTTCATAACCATATTCTTCTCCAGGAAGCCCTTCTTCCTTTGGTTCAGGCTCCGGCTCTGAAGATGGATCAAGGATAGCGTGGACAAAATCTTGCCCGTCTGATTTTACTATACGTATCTTAACTTGTAAAGCCTTTTCTACATCTTCTGCTGTTAAGTCATCTAAGAATACAGTTTCACCGATACGGAACATATTAATAGGAAGAAGGAGATATTCTCCCAGATTTTTATCCTTCAGCTGGGCGATCAGGTCTTTTGCAGTGATCAGACCTGAAACCGTAATACGCTCCCCAAAAAAATCATTCCGGATGGGATAAATGTTGATGGTCCTGTTTGGGAATTTTTTCCGGATCCATCCAGCATATTTTTCCATATACGGATAAGGAAGACGGCCGGTTGCAAGGGATACCAGTCCCGGTTCGTCATTTCCTTCTACCTTGTCTAAGGCATCTGCTACCTCTGTAGCCATAAGACGCAGCATTCCCACGCCATTTTCCAGCTGGATATAGCCGTCATAGCGTTCTTCCTCCGGCAGTTCCCTTTCTGCCAGTGTATAAAACTCATCGCTGGCATGGATAAAATGGATCCCGTGTTCTGCGTAGATCTTCTTCTGCCACCGTTCGATCATATCAATAGTAGCGCAGGCGTCTTCTTTTGTAAAAGGCTCTAATGGATATAAGCCGTCTCTGTATTTGGAAAGTCCTACAGGAACTACGGAAACGCTCTGCATAACAGGGGCATATTTGGACAGGTCACTGATGGAACGTTCCAGCTCTGCCCCGTCATTTACTCCCTTGCAGAGAACGATCTGGCCGTTCATAGGAGTTTCCGCTTCATATAAGCGGTCAATGATCTTTAAGGCCCGTCCCGCAAACCGGTTGTGCAGCATCATACACCGCAGTTCCGGATTGGTCGTCTGTACGGAAATGTTGATGGGCGCCAGTTTGAAGCGGATGATACGCTCTACATCTTTATCTTTTAAGTTGGTCAGTGTAACATAATTTCCCTGAAGGAACGATAAACGGGTATCATCATCTTTGAAATAAAGGGTCTCTCTCATTCCCGGCGGCATCTGGTCGATAAAGCAGAAAATACATTTGTTGCTGCAGGAACGGTAATCGCTCATCAGACCGTTTTCAAAAGTCAGTCCCAGATCTTCATAATCATTTTCTATATCCAGTTCCCATTCTTCCCCGTTGGCCTTTCGCACCACCATGGTCATAGACGGGCTGTTTACATAGTATTCGTAGTCAAAAATGTCTTCAACGGGATTTCCGTTGATGGTAAGGACCCTGTCTCCCGGCTCCAGCTCCAGTTCCTCTCCAATGGAACCCGGATCTACTTTTGAGATCGGATGTCCTTCCAGTTTTTTATTCATATTCATATAACCTCTGTGTATTTCGTTAGTTCACTTAGGTTCACGCACTGACGCGCTCCACTGCCTGCTGTCGCAGGCAGAACCTTCGTTAATGGCTCGTGAAAAATAAATGCCACCTTTCGGCGTCGCTTATTTTTCCCTTCGCTCATTACATCATAACAATTTTAGAAAGTTTTGTAAACCAGATTTACAGCACGAAAATGCCGCAAAGCAGATTTACCCTCTGTTTTGCGGCATGATGATTGCTAGTATATACACTCACGACCCCCGCGCTATCGCGCTCCACTGCCTGCTGTCGCAGATGGGTCGTTAGATCTCCCCATTGTGGCGTCTCTGTACCAGCTTCTGGATCTTGTCTGTTGGAGACAGGGATGCGCTGATGGAACGGTCGTGGTTTAAGGAGTTGATGATTGCTGCAGTGTACTTGCTCATATCAGCTTCCAGATACCACTTGCGGTCGAAAAGTTCTTTTGGACGGTAATTTAAGTTGGTGGTAATTACATAGTCCAGATATCCCTTTTCATAATATTCGTCAAACTTCTCAAGACCATTGGTGAACAGACCAAAGGTGCAGCATACGATCGCCTTTGCTGCCTTTCTCTCCTTTAATTCCTTACAGGTGTCTAACATGCTCTCACCGGAGGAGATCATATCGTCGATGATAAGAACGGTCTTTCCTTCTACAGAAGAACCAAGGAATTCATGTGCAACGATCGGGTTACGTCCGTTTACTACCTTGGAGTAGTCACGGCGTTTATAGAACATACCCATATCAACTCCCAGGTTGTTTGCCAGGTATACAGCACGGTTCATAGCGCCTTCATCCGGGCTGATGATCATCAGATGATCTTTGTCGATCTGAGTGGTCTTATCATGAGTAAACAGTGTCTTTACAAACTGATAAGTTGGCATGAAGTTGTCAAATCCGTACAGCGGGATGGCATTCTGTACTCTTGGGTCATGAGCATCAAAAGTAATAATGTTTTCAACGCCCATCTGGATCAACTCTTCTAATGCCATAGCACAGTCTAAGGATTCACGTTTGCTTCTCTTATGCTGACGGCTTTCATACAAGAAAGGCATAACTACATTTACGCGGTGCGCAGTTGCCACGCAGGAACCGATCACACGCTTCATATCCTGGAAATGGTCATCTGGTGACATGTGATTGGTGTAGCCGCAAACAGTGTAAGGAATGCTGTAGTTCATTACATCTGCCATTACAAAAATGTCTGTACCTCTGACAGACTCATTGATCACTGCCTTTGCCTCACCGGTACCAAATCTCGGGCACTCAAAATCCAACAGATAAGAGTCCACATCATAACCGCGATAATGCAGATCTGCCTTGCGGCGCTTTAATTCCTCCATATCGTTGCGGCGGAACTGAACGATGTGAGAATCTACCTTAGATGCAAAGTCCTTGCAGCTTTCCAGTGCAGCTAACTTTAAAGGTGCTACTGGAAGAGAGTCATTGAATACAAAATTATTAGCCATGAAAGCATACTCCTTTGTCCTATAATGGTCCTAATAGTCCTAATAATAGTCCTTTATCCTATTGTTTTATACCATTTTCCACGATAAGGGTCAAGTATTCCAGGACATTTCCTTAAAAAATACATCACCTAAGGCACAGAAAAGCACCCATATTGCCTCTTTCATTTCCAACTTTACGGTGGGAAAAGAGATATTCATGGTTGCACATGGTGCAGATATTGGTAGTGTGGATATTTTCCGGCTTTACCCCGGCTTCCATAAAAATGATCTCATTGGCCCGCCACAGATCTAATTGGTATTTGTCCGGACGTTTTCCAGGGGCAATGATCTCATTGTGCCACTCCGGCTTAAAACTTTCCATAAATGCCTCTGCCACTTCTTCTCCTACTTCAAAACAGTCCTGGCAGATGCTTGGCCCGATGCAGGTGATCAGATCCTTAGGGCTGGTTCCAAAGGCTTTTTTCATGGCATCTATGGTACATTGTCCCATTCTGTTTACAGTGCCCCGCCAACCGGAATGGGAAAGGCCGATGGCTTTATGTTTCGGATCCACAAAATACAAAGGCACACAGTCTGCATAAAAGGTTGCCAGTGTAAGATCAGGCACATTGGTGATCAGTCCGTCCACATCTGTGTAATCCCGTTCTCTCACTACACCTTTTCCAGCGTCTTCTTCTGTCACAAGGCGCACATTGGTGGTATGGGTCTGCTGGGATGCCACCATACGGTCCCTGTCAACTCCCAATGCCTTTGCCATACGGGTGTAGTTTTCCAGCACATCAGCCGGATCATCTCCTTTATTCCAGGCAAAGTTCATAGTAGCATATTTTCCCTTGCTTGCCCCTCCTAAACGGGTGGAAAATCCATTTACCACAAGGCCTGTCTCTTCCAAGGCAGCAAAAGAAAGATAGGGAACCCCATTTTCTTCCCTTTGTATAAATATATTCTTCTCATTTTTATAGTTCCATGGGATCATCTGTCTGCCTCTTTTCTATATAAATCAATATAAAGATCCTTTACAAGGATACTTTGTTTAAAAAGCATTTCGTATCAGCTGTATATTACTTCCGGTTATTCCCACCACATCAAAACGGCAGGGCGTATTTTCCGGATAGCCGTAGCGGCACAGATAAAACAGGGCTGTGCGCCGTATTTTCTCCTGCTTGCGAAAATCTACTGCCTCAAAAGGTGAACCGCAGGATGCATCGGACCTGTATTTTACCTCTGTAAATACCAGTTCTTTTCCTTCCCTGCACACCAGATCGATCTCCCCCTGTCTGCAGCGGAAGTTTTTCCCTAAAATGCGAAATCCCTGTTTTTGCAAAAAAGCAGCCGCTGCTTCTTCGTAACGGCTGCCAATTTTTCTTTTATTCATCAAATCTTTTATATTTTCCCCTATACTTCAACAAAATGGCCGATAAAGCTTCCTCTGTGGATAGGACATGGGCCAAGTGTCTTTAATGCCTCGATATGTGCTTTTGTGCCATATCCTTTGTGTTTTCCAAAGCCATAGCCTGGATAGATCTCATCATATTCCATCATCATATGGTCCCTGGTAACTTTGGCTAAAATGCTGGCTGCTGCAATAGATACACTTTTTGCGTCGCCTTTTACAATAGGGATCTGAGGAATTTCAATCCCGGGAATGGTCACAGCGTCATTTAACAAAAGTCCCGGCTGTACGCCAAGTCCTTTGATTGCCTCACGCATAGCCTCATAGGTAGCCTGCAGGATATTGATTTCATCGATGCGCTGCGGTGTGGCAATTCCTACACTCCAGGCAAGAGCCTTTTCCTTGATCTCCAAGAATAACTCTTCCCTGCGCTTTTCAGAAAGCTTTTTAGAGTCATTCAGATATAAGATCTGACAGTCCTTTGGAAGGATAACAGCTCCTGCTGCTACCGGACCTGCTAAAGGTCCTCTTCCGGCTTCGTCAATACCACAGATCAGCTCATACTGGGCATTTTCTTTTTCATAGGCTTTCATTTCTTCCAGCCTTAAAAGCTCTTTTTCCAGTTTTTCCCCTTTTAACTCTCTGGCCATTTATTTCACCTTGATCCTGTCTTTGTAATCCTCTGCCTTTTCCAGGCTGATACGGCCTAATTTGCCTGCGCGGAAATCATCTAAAAGCAATGCAGAAGCTCTCGCAAGATCTAATTCCCCGCCTTTCATCAGGCAGGCACGGCTTCTTGCGATCTCTTCTAATACTTTCACACGGTCCTCTTCCACATTTTCAATGCCAAAGCGGTCTTTTACCACCTGTGGATAATCTTTTTCCAAAAGGCTGATCAGTTCACAAGCCAGTTCGTCCTTATTTAAGATCTGATCATTAATAGAACCAATGAGAGCCAGGTGCAGACCTACCTGCTGGTCCTCAAAACGTGGCCATAAGATACCAGGGGTATCTAACAGCTCCAAAGTCTTATTTAAACGGATCCACTGGTTACCCTTGGTAACACCAGGCTTATTTCCTGTTTTTGCGCAGGCTTTTCCTGCAAAGGAATTGATAAAAGTAGACTTTCCTACGTTAGGGATACCTACTACCATGGTACGGATCGGGCGGTTTAAAATACCTCTGCGTCTGTCTCTTTCAATCTTTTCCTTACATGCTTCCTGCTGGGCAGCCTGTACCTGCTTTAAGGTTCCCTTGTTACGGGCATCGATCTTTACTACATGGATCCCCATGTCTTCAAACATCTGAGCCCACTTACGGGTCTCTGCCTCATCTGCCAGATCTGCCTTATTTAACAGGACCATTCTTGCCTTTCCTGCTGCAAGTTTATCAATATCCGGGTTACGGCTGGAAAAAGGGACTCTGGCATCCACCAGCTCGATCACTAAGTCGATGAGCTTGATATCTTCCTGCATTGCCCTTCTTGCCTTGGTCATATGACCTGGATACCACTGTATATTCATACTATTTAACTCCTTTACGATACAAAGCCCAGCTTCAGCAGCGGAAGCATGCGAAACCACACTTTGCCCAGTATCTGTTCTCTTTTTACATTTCCAATATTTGGAAAACGGCTGTCCTCACTGCTGCTGCGGTTGTCTCCTAAAAGAAAATATTCCTTTTCTCCCAAACGCACCGGTTCTGCCGCTCTTCCTGCCAGGGATACTTCCCCCATTTTATCTTCTTTTAAAGCTTCCCCGTTAATATATACAAGACCATCTTTGATCTGCACCGTCTCTCCCGGAAGACCGATAATACGTTTTACATTTTTCTTTCCGTCTTCCCTCTCAAATACCACCACATCAAATCGTCCCGGATCTCCTGTTACATAGGTGATACGGTTCATAAGGACCACATCCCGGGCACTTAACTGGGGCTGCATGGAATTGCCGGATATAAGGATCTGCTCTCCAAATCCATAAACTAAAAACCAGCCGCAGGCGATGGCTACCACAATATTCACTACCCAGCCTACAGCTTTTCGCAGCCAGGCTGTATCATCATTAATATAGAAATCCACTGTTACCCCCGAAAAATAAACCTGTCTGCAACCTGTCTTTTAAGAGCTAAAAAGGGGCAATTTTCATTGCCCCTTTTTGATCATTCTTACTTCAATTATTTAACTAACTCTTTTACCTTAGCAGCCTTACCTACTCTGTCTCTTAAGTAGTTCAGTTTTGCTCTTCTTACTTTACCCTTACGAACAACTTCTACGTTGTCAACGCTTGGGGAATGTAATGGCCAGGTCTTCTCAACGCCGATACCGTTAGAGTTCTTTCTTACTGTGAAAGTCTCTCTAGCTCCGCCGTTCTGTCTCTTGATAACAGTTCCTTCAAAGATCTGAATTCTTTCGCGGTTACCCTCTTTGATCTTGTTGTATACCTTTACAGTATCACCAACATTAAAGCTAGGTACGTTCTCTTTTAACTGTGCTGCTTCGATATTCTTAATAATTTCGTTCATGGTGTGAACCTCCTTCATCTATTGGATGTTCTTAATACTCTGTATCATAAAATCCTGTTCATAATACTTCAGTAGCAGAGGACCATCTATTCTTGTCACAACGAATTGATATTATCATAGTTTCCTGCTAAATGCAAGCACTTTTCTACGTTTTTTTACTGTTTTTCGCTGTTTTTTCCTTCTTCTTTCCCGGATTTTCCATCTGTCTTTAAAATCTGGATACAGACCTTCTTAATACGGTTTCCATTGACCCTGTGGGCGGACAGACGGATATTTCCTACTGTCACTACTTCTCCCTGGACCGGGATATGGTCTAATTTTTCTATCATAAGACCGCCAATGGAGTCGTAATCCTCAGAATACAGGGAAAGTCCCAGTCTGTCATTTACATCATCCAGGCTCATGGCACCGTCTACCAGATAAACGCCGTGACCCAGTTTTACAAAATCCTTTTCCTCGTCAGCATCATATTCATCACGGATATCGCCTACGATCTCTTCCAAGATGTCTTCTAATGTGATCAGGCCTGCTGTGGTTCCGTATTCATCTAAAACTACTGCAATATTATTGGAAGTTTTCCGCATTTCCAGCATCAGCTCTGAAACTTTTTTAGCTTCAAAGGTATACAGCGGCTTTCTTAAATGATCTTTAATAGAAAAGTTTTCTGCCTCATCTTCAAGCAAAAGATCTTTAATATTTACAATACCTACCACATTATCCTTGCTGTCCTGGTAGACCGGAAAACGTGTATACCGGGTCTTACGGAATTTCTCCATCAGTTCTTCGTAATTGGCATCTATATCAATAAAAGTCATGTTTACACGGGGAACCATAATATCCCCTGCAACAGAATCATCCAGATCAAACACATTATTGATCATATTCTTTTCATCTGTCTCGATAACTCCCTTTTCATGACCCACTGCCACAATGGTACGAAGCTCGTCTTCTGTCATGACATCCGTCTTTTTATTGGGATCCACATGGAGCAGACGAAGGATGCAGCCTGACATCTTATTGACCGCCCAGATCACAGGTGTAAGGATCGTCATTAAAAGATAAATGTTTCCTGCACTTTTCATTGCGATCTTGTCAGCCTCTAAGGAAGCCATGGTCTTTGGTGTAATCTCACCAAAGATCAGGATCAGGATCGTAAGCACACCGGTAGCAATACCAACAGCTGCATTTCCGAAAATATCAGCTGCCAGAATGGTCATAATAGAGGAAGTGGACAGGTTTACCACATTATTTCCAATGAGGATGGCACTTAACATCTTGCTTTTATTTTCATGAAGTTTTAAAACACAGGCCGCCGCCTTGTTTCCGTCGTCAGCAAGGGTACGCATACGGATCTTATTTACCATGGTAAGTGCTGTTTCCGCAGAGGAAAAATACGCAGATAACGCCAGTAAAATAACAATAATAATGATACGCAGGACAATCGTATTGCCTGATGGGTCCATTTCTCACAATCTCCTTAAATCTTAATATAACTTATATTTCCTGTTTTAACGCTCCAAGAACCTTATAATAGCCTTTCAGTTCCTGTAAGGTAGCCTTTTTTTCATTGAGAAGTTTTTTTACTTTCTTCATCTGCTGGTAATATTCCCGGTCGCTTCCAGGAGTTTCATCGCTTTTTACTGCTTCTCTTACCAGCTGTTCTAACTCTTTTAACCGGCTCTCTCCCTGCTCTTTTAAAAGACTGTCTAAAAACTTCTGCTCCTTTAATGTAAGGGATGCATCTTCTAACAGATCCGGCCGTCTTTCCAGAGTCCTGCGGATGGACTGCTCCCTGCGCCAGCTTTCAATATTTTTATGATGTCCGGAAAGAAGGACTTCCGGCACAGGCTTTCCCTCATAAACCTCCGGTCTTGTGTACTGAGGATATTCCAGCAGATTGTCGTAAAAAGACTCTACCTCTGCGGAGTCCCCATTTCCCAGCACGCCCGGTACCAGACGGGAAATACAGTCGATCATCACCATAGAAGGAAGTTCTCCTCCTGTAAGGACAAAATCACCTGCAGACAGATATTCTGCCTGGATCAGCTCTAACGCTCTCTCATCAATGCCCTCATAGTGGCCGCATAAAAATACCAGATTTTCTTCTTTTGCCAGTTCTTCTGCAATGGACTGGTTAAACACACGACCCTGTGGAGTCATATAGATCACTCTTGGACGTTTTCCCAGTTTTTTACAAAGAGCCTCGTATGCATCACACACAGGTGCCGGCTGGATCACCATTCCGGCGCCGCCCCCATAGGGGGCATCATCTACATGTCTGTGCTTGTCAGTTGTATAATCCCGGATATCCACTGCCTCTACGGAAATGGCGCCGCTTTCAATAGCTCGGCCGGTGATACTGGTCTTTAAACCATTTTCCACCATATCAGGGAATAATGTTAATATATGGAAATTCATAAATTCTCCTTCCAACGGTTCTTAAGCCTGGTCTGAAGGCGGTATAAGGTATTCATGGCATCAATCGGTGTCATGGTAGACAGTTCCAGTCCGTCCAGCTCTTTGATGATATCATCATCTTTTACAGTATCAAAGAAAGACATCTGCTGCATATCTACCTCATCCGGCTTTGGAACTGCCTTGTGCTGTACCACATTGGCGCTGACTGAGGCGATCTCCTTTGCCTTTGCTGTAATATCATTTTCCGTCAGCTCACTGGCGATCTCTTTTGCTCTGGAAATAACAGAGTCCGGAACACCTGCCAACTTTGCTACCTGGATACCATAGCTCTTGTCAGCGCCGCCACGGACGATCTTGCGCAGGAATACGATATCATCTCCCTGTTCTTTTACAGCGATGCAATAATTCTTTACTCCGGCAATGGTTCCCTCTAACTCTGTCAGTTCATGGTAATGGGTGGCAAATAAGGTTTTTGCGCCTAACAGCTTTGTATTGCTGATATGTTCTACTACGGCCCATGCAATAGAAAGACCGTCAAAGGTACTGGTTCCACGGCCGATCTCATCTAAGACTAACAGGCTGTTTCTGGTGGCATTTCGCAGGATATTGGCAACCTCGGTCATCTCCACCATAAAGGTACTCTGGCCGCTTGCAAGGTCATCAGAAGCGCCTACTCTGGTAAAGATACGGTCGCAGATACCGATATTTGCCTCCTGGGCCGGTACAAAGCTTCCCAGCTGGGCCATCAGCACGATGAGGGCCGTCTGTCTCATATAGGTAGACTTACCTGCCATGTTAGGGCCGGTGATAACAGAAAGGCGGCTCTTTCCATTATCCAGGAAAGTATCATTTGCCACAAACAGGTCATCCCGCATCATCTGCTCTACCACCGGATGACGGCCGTTTTTGATCTGGATGACGCCTTTTTCATTAATAGAAGGTTTTACATAGTTCCGTCTGGTTGCAACGGAAGATAAGGAGCAGAATACATCAATACCTGCAATGGCTTTTGCAGTCTTCTGAATCCGCACTACCTGGGCTGCAATGGAGTCACGGACCTGACAGAACAGATCGTATTCCAAAGATACCAGCTTTTCCTCAGCTCCCATGATCACGTCTTCTAACTGCTTTAACTCATCTGTTGTAAAACGCTCTGCATTGGTCAGGGTCTGCTTTCTTACAAAATAATCAGGAACCATATCTTTAAAGGAGTTGGTGACTTCAAAGTAATAGCCAAATACCTTGTTGAATTTGACCTTTAAATTCTTAATGCCGGTCTTTTCTTTTTCACTGTTTTCCAGTTCACCAAGCCAGGTCTTACCCTCTGTCTTTGCATGGCGCAGGCGGTCTGCCTCTTCATCATAGCCTTCTCGGATCATGCCGCCCTCACGGATGGTAATAGGCGGATCGTCTACAATGGCTTTTCCGATCAGCTCATAAATATCCTCTAATGGGTCTAATTCTGACTCTAATTCCTTTAAAAGATCTGACTGAAACTCTCCTAACAGCTTTTTGATATAAGGAAGCATTTCCAGGGAAGTCTTAAATGCCAGAAGATCCCTTGGATTGGCTGTTTTATAGCTGATACGGCCGATGAGGCGCTCCAGATCGTACACCGGATTTAAGTATTCGCAGATTTCTTCTCTGGAAATATAATTCATATTCAGTTCTTCCACTGCATCCTGACGGCGCAGGATCTCATTCTTGTGGATCAGAGGCTGCTCAATATAATTGCGCAGAAGTCTGGCTCCCATAGCTGTCTTGGTCTTATCCAGCACCCACAAAAGAGTTCCTCTCTTCTGCTTTTCACGCATAGTCTCCACCAATTCCAGATTTCTTCTGGTAGAAGTGTCAATGACCATATACTGGCCGGTAGAATATGGGGTTATGGTTGTAATGTGCTCCAGGGTACTCTTCTGGGTCTCATACATATACTCCATCACAGCACCTGCTGCGATCACACCGGTAGGATAATCATCCAGTCCCAGTCCGCTTAAGGAACCTACTTTAAAATGTTCTTTTAATACCTTTTTACAGGACTCATCTGAAAAGAAATGACTGTCCAGAGCAGAGATCGCCACCTGATACCTGTTCTTTAACTCGTCAAGATCTACACCGGATACATAAAAGGCATTGTTGCAGATGATCTCAGAAGGAGAAAATTTATTGATCTCGTCAAATAATTCCCGGTCTGACTCCACCTCTGTTACCAGGAACTCACCGGTACTGATATCCGCTGTGGAAATACCATAACGGCTGTCCAGATATACAATGCCCATCAGGTAGTTATTTTTTGTCTCGTCCAAAGCCTGGGCACTGGTAATGGTTCCCGGCGTTACCACACGGATCACCTCTCGTTTTACCAGTCCTTTTGCCAGCTTGGGATCTTCCATCTGCTCTGCAATAGCAACTTTATAGCCCTTTTGTACCAGACGGTAAAGATAGGAGTCTACCGCGTGAAAAGGTACGCCGCACATAGGCGCACGTTCTTTTAAACCACATTCCTTACCTGTCAGTGTGATCTCCAGTTCTTTGGATGCTTTCAGTGCGTCATCAAAGAACATTTCGTAAAAATCCCCCAGGCGGTAAAATAAGATACAGTCCGGGTACTCTTTTTTTGTCTCCATATAATGCTGCATCATGGGAGACAGCTGTGAATAATCGATTTCCAATGGTGTTCCTCTCTTCTATGTGTATCTGTCCATCTGTTACAGTTCATACAAACAACCCATGGCCAAACTGTAACCTTTCTATCTGTCCGTTTGTCTGTCATAATTGTAAAAATACAGGTATGGGCGGGTCATCAGATTACTGGTTCAGCCGTCCCATATAATAAAAGCCCTTGCTTTCCTCTAAGTATACATCTACCAGCTTTCCAATGAGAGATGCATCTCCAGGGAAATGTACAATGGTATTATTTGACATTCTTCCAGTTACAAGTTCCGGTGAATGGTCGTTTACTTCCTCTACCAGGACAGTCTGAACGGTGTGTACATCTCTTCCACAGACTTCAGCAGAAATATCCTGAACTTCCTTTAACAGGCGGTCAAAACGGTTCTTTACCACATCTTCCGGTACCTGGTTTTCCATAGCAGCTGCCGGTGTACCGGTACGTTTGGAATAAATAAAGGTAAAGGCGCTGTCAAAGCGTACTTTTCTTACTACGTCTAAGGTCTCCTGAAAGTCTTCCTCTGTTTCTCCCGGGAAACCTACAATAATATCCGTTGTCAATGAAATGTCCGGAATAGCTGTTTTGATCTTCTCAGCCAGTGCCAGATACTGTTCCTTTGTATAACGGCGGTTCATGGCCTTTAAAATACGGCTGCTACCGGACTGTAAAGGCAGATGGAGATGGCGGCAGATCTTCTTTGATTTTGCCATCACTTCGATCAGTTCATCAGAAAGATCCTTTGGATGAGAGGTCATGAAACGGATGCGCTCCAGTCCCTCGATCTTTTCTACTTCTTCCAGAAGTTCAGCAAAGTTTAAAGGCTCATCCAGTCCTTTTCCGTAGGAGTTTACATTCTGACCTAACAGCATAACTTCTACTACGCCGTCTTCCACCAGATTTTTGATCTCACCAATGATCTCACCTGGTCTGCGGCTTCTTTCACGGCCACGTACATATGGTACGATGCAGTAGCTGCAGAAATTATTGCAGCCAAACATGATATTGACACCGGATTTAAAGGAATACTTTCGCTCTACCGGCAGGTCTTCTACGATCTGGTCTGTATCTTTCCATACATCCACTACCATTTTGTGCTTTGGCTTCTTGTCTTCCCGGCCCTGGGCTTCCAGTTCCTCTAAACGCTCTTCCAGACACAGGCTTACTAATTCTGCCAGCTTGAAAATGTTATGGGTTCCGAAAATAAGATCAACAAAACGGTAGGTCTTTTTGATCTTTTCTACTACCTCCTTTTCCTGCATCATGCAGCCACAGAGAGCGATCATCATGTGTGGATGTTTTTTCTTTCTGGCACCTAACTGGCCCAGTCTTCCGTAAACACGCAGATTTGCATTTTCACGGACTGTACAGGTATTATAAAGAACAAAGTCTGCATCCTCTGTTTCTACTGCCTGGTAGCCAATGGTCTCTAAGATACCTAACAGTTTTTCAGAGTCTCTTGCATTCATCTGGCAGCCAAAGGTATTAATACAGCAGGTAAGAGGTCTGCCCAGGTTTTCTTCTAAAATGTGTAACTGTTCCTTTGCGTGAGCCATAAAATACTGCTGACGCTGTGGTTCCTGTTCCGGTATCTCCGTCATAAATGGGGTCTTATTTTCCATATAGATCTCCTTTAAATTCACCTTTCAATTATCTAAAAATCTTCTTTATCTAAAACACACAAGCAGGCCGGGCAGAATATCACCCAGCCAGTTGTATCTTTGCTTTCTGTAATTAGTTTACTTTTCCTATCCTGTTAAATGGATAATAACAGAACAGCACTTTTGCCACGATCTTGTTCTTGGCAACGAATTTATTATCCCAGAAACGGGCATCCAGGGAATTATTCCGGTTGTCGCCCATCATGAAATAACAGCCCTCCGGCACTTCATAAGGTCCGTAGGAACCTTCCATTGGCTCCGGCAGATAAGGCTCATCAAGAGGTGTATCAGAACCATTGATATAGACCTTTCCATCCTTCACCTCAACGGTCTCTCCCGGAAGTCCAATGACTCTCTTTACATAATATACTTTTTCATTGTCCGGGTAACGGAAGATCACAATATCTCCTCTTTCCGGATCATCTTTTATATAAGACAATCTGGAGCCGATCACACGGCTGTGGGACATAATGGTATTTTCCATGGATCCGGTTGGGATGCGGCTGTTGGCAATGACAAAATTATTTAAAACAAAAGCAATGACTACCGCAGCCACAATGATCTGAAGCCAGCTTAAGATCTCTTTTCCCAGACTGGTCTCCTCCTGCGGCTCTTCCTCGGAATTTCTCCGATCGCGGCCTTTCTTTTCTTCTTCTGACATGTTGGTGGTTTCCTCTTCTTTCTTTTCTATACCTAACGGATCTGGCCATCACCATAGATGATATACTTGGTGGTAGTCAGTTCTTTTAAGCCCATAGGGCCTCTGGCGTGAAGCTTCTGGGTACTGATACCGATCTCTGCCCCGAAGCCGAATTCTTCTCCGTCTGTAAAACGGGTGGATGCATTTACATACACTGCTGCAGCATCTACTTCGTCTAAGAACTTCTGGGCATTAAAATAATCCGATGTGATAATAGACTCAGAATGTCCGGTATTGTATTTATTGATATGTTCAATGGCCTCTTCTACAGAGTCTACAATCTTTAAAGATAAGATATAGTCCAGATATTCTGTACCCCAGTCTTCTTCTGTTGCAGGAGTAAATTCCGGTACAACCGCTCTGGCTGCCTCGTCTGCTCTTACTTCTACCTCTTTTTCTGCCAGACGCTTTTTAAGAAGTGGAAGGAACTGGTCCGCAATCTTTCTGTGGACGATCAGGGACTCGCAGGCATTGCATACACCAATGCGCTGTGTTTTTGCGTTATAGATAATATCTAATGCCATATTAAAATCAGCCGTCTCATCTACAAAAATATGGCAGTTTCCAGTACCTGTCTCGATCACAGGAACGGTGCTGTTTTCCACTACCGAACGGATCAGTCCTGCGCCGCCTCTTGGGATCAGCACATCCACATAGCGGTTTAAACGCATCAGTTCTTTTGTAGTCTCTCTGCTGGTATCTTCAATCAGCTGCAGGGCATCCTCTGGAAGTCCGGCTCTGGTAAGACCAGTGCGCAGCCATTTTGCGATCGCTTTATTAGACTCAATGGCATCGCTGCCGCCTTTTAAGATCACTGCATTTCCAGATTTAAAGCAGAGGCCGAAAGCGTCCGCTGTTACATTAGGACGGGCCTCATAGATCATGGCAATGACACCTAAAGGCACCCTCTTCTGGCCGATCTTTAACCCATTTGGACGCAGTTTCATGGAGATCACTTCTCCTACCGGATCATCTAAGGCAGCTACTTTTAAAAGGCCGTCTGCCATAGACTGGATCCGTCCCGGATTTAAAGCCAGACGGTCTAACATGCCTTTGCTCATGCCGGAACTTTCTGCTTTTTCATAATCTGCCTGGTTCGCTGCCAGGATCTCATCTTCTCCCTCTAACAGGGCTCTGGCTGCTTCTTCCAGTCCTATATTTTTCTCTCTTGAACCTAAGTTATTTAATGTTCTGGAAACAGCTTTTGCGCGGCTTCCGATCTCTTCCAGTGTCATAACCATCTCTCCTTCTGGCTATAAATATACTCTCGGATTTTTTTATACTGCTTATGCTTCCTTGATGCCACCGTATTTTTTGCCCAGGTCTGTAATAGAACCATCTTTCTCTTTAATAGAGATATTATTTAAACTGCTTCTTAAATTCGCACGGATGGCAGCCAGATATTCCTTTTTTAAAGCTGCCTGCTCGGTTTTTTCCTCCTCTGTAAGGCCTACAGACTGGGATTTATGATAAAGTTCGTTAATTCTGTCGATCTTGCTTGAGTCCATAATTTTACTCCTTAATGATATTGCTGTAGTTCTGCCACAGCATTTTAATACTCGTTATTCAGATAATGCATCAGATCAAAGTCCAGATTAGGATGAGCTAAAAATAAAGTTCCCTTTTCTTTTCCACTCATAATGTCCATGATCACATCTACCTGGTCACCATTGGCGATCACCATATCAGCTCCGCTGTCTGTGGCAATGCGGGCTGCTGCCAGTTTTGCTGACATTCCGCCGGTTCCCACACTGCTTCCGGAAGTCTCTTTTCCCATATTTAAGTACTTCTGGCTGATCTCCGGCACCAGACTGATAAATTTAGCGTCCGGATTGCTTCTTGGATCATCGGTATAAAGGCCATCAATATCAGAAAGCAGGATCAGAAGGTCTGCTCCGATGAGAGCTGCAACAATAGCAGAAAGGCGGTCGTTATCACCGAAACTGTCCACATAAGGGATCTCAGAGGTAGATACCGTATCATTTTCATTTACAACAGGGATTGCACCTAAACGCAGCAGTTCATCAAAGGTGTTCTGTGCGTTATAGCGGGAACTGTCATTGACCATAGTATCCTTTGTCAAAAGGACCTGGGCCGCTGTCTGGTTATACTCACTGCAAAGCTTCTGGTAGACCATCATCAGTCTGGCCTGTCCTACTGCTGCAAAAGCCTGTTTTTCCGCTAAACTGTCCGGTCTTTTATGATGTCCAAAAGCCTGTCTGCCTGCTGCAATAGCACCGGAAGAAACAAGGACTACCTCTTTGCCTTCGCCCCTCAGGTCGCTGAGCACACGGATCAGCTTCTCAATCTTTGTTAAATTCAGTTCTCCCGTTTCCGGATGGGTCAGGGAAGAGGAACCGATTTTTATTACAATTCTTTTTTTATCTTTTAAACTGTTACGTTTTGTAGCTTCCATAGGTATCTTCTGTCAGCTCCCTTCTGCATAGGTTTCGTCCTGCCTATCTTCTTGGCTTCATGTTCCATGAAACCAAGAAGCATGCTTTGTCAAGCATATGCTGATTTCTGCAATAAGCTGTTTCTGCAAGCAAGCTTGCAACACATCTTATCACATAAATCAGCGCAGGACTGGACTTTTCCACTATCTTACACCAATTTTATTACTCCGTCAATTTGTATCTTCTGATCAGTTCTTCCGCTACCTTAAGACCATCCATAGCTGCGGAAGTAATACCGCCTGCATATCCGGCGCCTTCCCCGCAGGGATATAAACCCCTGACAGAACTTTCTAATGTCTCTCCTCTTGGAATACGCACAGGAGAGGAGGTACGGCTTTCCACACCTGCTAAAATTGCATCCGGGCGGTCAAATCCTTTGATCTTTTTGCCAAAACTTTCCATTCCCTCTATGAATGCTTCAGAAAGTTCGTTTGTGAGGATTTTTCTCAGGTCTGCAAATTGATATTCTCCGCAGAAAGCCGGGTGAACTTTGCCAAATTTTTCTGAGATTTTTCCGTCTTTAAAATCTCCATACAGCTGAACCGGTATTTTTCCATTTCCTGCCTCATATGCCTTTTCCTCAAGCTCTCTCTGGAAATGAATACCTGCCAGAGGATGTACCTCTTCCCGGCCTTTAATATCGTGAGAAAAATCCTCAGGATTTACCGTGACAATCAGAGCACTGTTGGCATTCTCCCCTGCTCTGTCATGATAGCTCATTCCATTTACTGCCAGACGTTTCTCCTCAGAAGAAGCATTAACTACATAGCCGCCGGGGCACATACAGAAAGAATACACACCTCTTCCATAAGAAGTCTGTGCTGTCAGCTTATAGCTTGCAGGTCCTAATTCTTTGCATTCTGCCATTCCATACTGGCTTTCATTGATCATGGTCTGTGGATGCTGGATACGGAAACCTACAGCAAATGGCTTTGCTTCCATAGATACCTGTTTTCCATAAAGAGTTTCAAAGGTATCTCTGGCGCTGTGGCCGATCGCTGCAACTGCTGCCTGTACCGGGATCCGTTCTGTATTATTTACAGTAACCGCCGTCAGTTTCCCTTCTGTTATCTCAAAATCTGTTACCTGGCTTAAGAAACGGACCTGTCCTCCCAGGCTTTCGATCTCTTTTCGGATAGATTTTACAATATGGCTTAACACATCCGTTCCAATATGAGGTTTATTGGCATAGCAGATGGACGGGTCTGCTCCAAACTCTGTCAGGATACGTAAAACTTCCCTGTTCCTTCCAAAGGTATCTTTTACAAGGGTGTTCAGCTTTCCGTCGGAGAAAGTACCTGCACCACCTTCTCCAAACTGTACGTTAGATGAAGGGTTCAACTCTCCCGTTTTCCAGAATTTTGCCACCCGCTCTGTTCTGGTATCTACATCTTCTCCCCGTTCTAAAAGGATGGGACGGTATCCCTTTCTTGCAAGGGCAAGGCCACAAAACAGTCCTGCAGGTCCCATTCCAATGATCACAGGAGGATATTTTAAAGGCTCATTTCCACATTCAGGAAGAGAATAGGGCTTTTCCTCATGAACTGTAATATTTCTGTCCTTTTTCTTTTTTACAATGCGCTCCTCTTCTTTTCTGCCACCGCTTTTTAAAGCAATATCTACAATATAACTATAATGGATCTCCGGCTTTTTTCTTGCGTCCACAGACTGTTTGATCAGTTCTACTTCTTTTATCATCTCAGGCTGGATACGAAGTTCTTTTGCCGCCTTTAAAAGCAGGTCCTTTCTGGTATGTCCCAGAGGCATTTTTAACTGACTGATACGTATCATGTTCTTGCAGTCCTCCTGGTTTTCTGTGTATATTTCTTCTCTGCGTACTTTTTAACAGGTTTCTTTTCCATCGGTTTCTTATTTATGTTTCTCTTTTTTTCTATATTTTTCTTTTCTATGCTTTTCTTCTCTATACTCTTCTTCTCGGCATTTCCCGCTGCACATCTTCCTGCGATCATGCCGCTGGACCAGGCAAACTGAAGATTGTAGCCACCGCAGATACCATCCACATCCAGGATCTCCCCTGCCAGATAAAGCCCCGGACAGATCTTTGACTCCATAGTAGTTCCATCCACCTCATTAGCATCTACACCGCCGCAGCACACCTGGGCATTGGCAAAAGGATTAACAGACATGACAACTGCTTCATATTCTTTTAATTCTTTGCGGATCTTTTCCAACTGTTTTCCAGTTAAAGAGCCACAGGACGTATTTGGATCAATGCCTGCCAGTTTCAAAAGAGCCTGGGCAAGTTTGCGGTTTAACATTCCTGTAAATAGTTCTTCTGCCGGTTTGTAAGCCAGCAAAAGGGCTCTTTTCTTTAAAAGCCGGAAACTTTCATTATCATCCCAGCCCGGCATAAAGTCCACATAAACTCTTACCTTTTTCTTTTCATCTAACGCCCTTGCGGCATAACGGCTTACCTGGAAGATAGGAATACCGGAAAGACCGTAATCTGTGATCTGCAGCTCTCCTCTGTCACTTGCCAGGGTAATACCGTCTGCCTGCAATCTCACTTCTGCTTCCGTGCGGATCCCTGCCATCTGTTTGTATAAATTTCCCTGACAGCGAAGCTGGACCAGAGCCGGAAGTGACTTGATCACAGAATGTCCTAACTGTCTGGCATATTCGTAACCACTGCCATCTGAGCCTGTAGAAGGCGCTGCTTTGGAACCAGCCGCAAGGATCAGGGCATCTGTTTCTACCTTTCCCTGATCTGTATGTACAAGAAAGCCACCGTTTTTCTTTTTTTCGATCTTTTCGATCTGACAGGAAAGGAGGATACGGACTTTCAGTCTCTCTAATTCTGTCCTTAGCACATCTAAAACAGAAGCAGCCTGGTCGGAATTAGGATAAACATAACCGTTTCTGTCTTTTGGAACGATCCCCAGTCCCATAAAGAGATCCAGCGTCTCTTTTACATCAAAGCCCCTTATTACCTGCATAGGAAAATCCTTCCTGCCGCAGCGGTAGCAGTCTTCTTCCATTTTGTAATTGGTAAGATTACACCTGCCGTTGCCTGTAGAAAGGATCTTTTTTCCCACGCGGTCCATATGTTCTATGACAGTCACTTCCGCCCCGTTTCGGGCTGCTCCTATAGCAGCCACCAGCCCGGATGCGCCACCGCCAATAATTCCTACTCTTTTCTTCATATTTTTTAACTCCTGTTTTAACTTGTATACGACTCCAGATAATGGTATACGTCCATCATATCTGAAAACCAGATGCCTTCCATCAGTCGGGCTCTTTCACTTTCCGGGAAATCAGTTACCGGAATATGGGTGTACAGACAGACGGTGCTTTTATCACTGCAAAATACAAGAAGGAAACCGGACTCACTGACGAGAAAATACCGGGAACTTACCGGAGTAATGCTCTCCTGGTTGGCAGCTGCCCTTCCTTCCATTTCATTCACACTTTCTGTTTCGATCACTGTATTAGGTACCGGCGCTTCTTCCCTCATCTGGTAACGTGCCGCCCCGTAGATCACAAGAACCGATACTACAGCTGATATACTGAACAGTCCCAGGGCAAATAAAAAATGTTTCATGGATACTACCTCCTGTATCAAGTCATATACGTTCATTTACTGACCTTTTCAGAAATAGTATCTGCCATAATAGACCATTTTAAACATGTCCTGGCACTGTTTGCAATACCATTTACAGTAATCTTACTTTCTTTAAAATGCGGATCATTTTTGTTCCCATAGGCATATCCCGCAGTTCTTCTTCATCAATTGCCTTAAGTCCCACTAAAAGTACTGCATAAACAGCAGCTGCTACTGCCACTGCCGGGAATACCACGATCGCTCTGCCGGAACGTCCTCTTAGAAGCGCTGCCGGAAGGATAAAGGTAAGAACCTTGTATACACCCCAGGCTGCCCCGCCCATAACGCAGGCGCTGATCGCCGGAAGTACAAATGTTTTCTTATACTCCTGACGATATCTTGCATGCTTTGCAATAGTACGGGCATTTAAAACGCACATTACAAAGGCGAATACAATGTTTGCAAATACAACACCATAAATACCCATATGGAATACCATAAGAAGTACCCACAATACTGCCACATGGATCACCAACGAAACAGCTGCATGGCGTACCGGCACTTCCATACGGTTTAATCCCTGAAGCACTGCATTGGTCACTGTGGACAGAGAGAAGAATACAACCGCAAGAGAACCTGCCATAGTCAGCTTAATTAAAAGACTGTTATCTTCGCTGATAAACAGCAGATTGCACACAGGATCTGCTAAAACCGCAATACCTACTGCTGCCGGGATAGAGATCAGCATAGAGAAACGTACTGCTGCTGCGATCCTTTTTAAAGTCTGTTCCCTGTCTCCTGCAGATACCGCTCTTGTAAGAGACGGGATCAGAGAGGAGGAAAGGGCATTAGAAACAGCTACCGGAATATTAAATAACAGCTGATACTGTCCTAAAGCTCCCCAGAATACAGCGATCTCTTCCCCGCTGTATCCTAACTTGTCCATTCCCTGTCCAAAGAGGAAGTTGTCCACTACATTGGAACAATTATAAATACCGCTGCTGACTACAATAGGGAGTACTGTGATCGTCAGGGCATAGATCAGTTTTCTATATCGTGTCCGCTTTCTTCTTGCATATTTCGCTGCTTCTTCTGATAACTCCTCTGTCGCAATACGCTGTTTTAAAACAGAACGACCGCTTTTTGCTGTCAGGAAGATAAAGAAGATAAATGCAGTAAGAGCGCCTGCACCTGTACCAATGGTTCCGCCTGCAGCACCTAACGCATAAGAATAATTCTTTGCTCCCTGGGCCGCATTCATCCCTTCTCCTACGTGGAATAAAAGTCCCGCTGCAACTACGCTGACAATGGCATTAACGATCTGCTCTAAGATCTGTGAAACCGCAGTAGGGATCATGGTTCCTGTTCCCTGGAAATAACCTCTTAAAACTCCCAGATACGCCATGATCCAGATGGTAGGTGCCAGTGTTTTTAAGGCGTAACTGGAATAAGGCGTCTTGATCAGTCCTGCAAAGAAGTCAGAACCAAACCAAAGAATAATGGCTGCAAGTCCGCCGGTAACTGTTGCATAGAGAAGGCCTGCCTTTAAGATGCGGCGGCAGTTCTCATATTCTCCTTTTGCAAGCCTTGCGGATATCATTTTTGAGATAGCCACCGGCATACTGTAAGAGGAAAGGATCAGAAGAATGTTGTATACATTATACGCAGATGTATAATATCCATTTCCCTGCTTTCCGATAATATCATTTAAAGGCATACGGTAAAGCATACCGATAATACGCACCAGGATACCGGCCATAGCCAGGATACTTCCCTGTATTACGAAATTTGCTGCCTTATTTTTCTTTTTTCCCTGTACTGCTTTCATTTATCTTCTACTGTGCTCCATGTTTATTACTTAAAACGTGTATCGCCACGTTTTTTATTTAATTTCAGACTTATCAAAGTCTTTAGTAGGGATGATGCAGACCCAGGTCTTTCCCTGATTTAATACGATCTCATTGTGGTCATGATCGTAATAATGGGTCACACCAAATTCCCCGTCCTTCTCCCAGGTGATAGGGATGGCTTTTCCGTCTGTGATATAATACCCATATTCACCGGTATGTACATTGATGTTCAGATACTGGGTAGAGGCATAGAAACCGCTCTGGCAGTACTGGAAGATCACATTTTTCACTGCTACAGGGCCTTCACTTCCGCGGTGTACATCCCCATACTGGTATCTGTGATACAGGCCATCACTGCTGTCATACACAAAATCCGGCTTGTTCATAGTATATCCAGGTTTTGCATGGGCAGCATCTATCACGCCTGGTTTTCCATCTAAAGAGATCTCCACGCCATCTCTGGCAAAAAGATAATGCCCCGTATAAGACTCATCATACTCTGTACTATAGCCTAAAGTCGCAATTGCCTTTTTCAGACGGTCTCCGCTTGTGTAGGCATTGTGAGGAGAATGTTTATCCTTGCTTCTGTAATACGTAGTATTTCCAATAGCATCCAGACCATTGATATTATCCACATTATTAAGATAAGGCTTTGCAAAGGTACTCTGGCCAAAATGGGCATAGATCGCATCAAACTCTCTTGCAAAATAAGTATAATAGGTACGGCAGCTTCTCACTGAACCAATGCGGTCCAGATCATCATAATCCTCGATCACTGCCATATAGCGGTTCATTTCCGCTTCCACCGGTGCCTCATAGACCACACCGGCCCGGTTCATACCGTACTGAGGTCTTGCCTCTTTGTCATTGCTCATCATGATAGCGATAGGACGGCGGTTTGCCTGTTCTACCGGTACCATCTGACCTGTAAGGAAGCTTCGGATCATGCCGTCTTTTTCTTCCCGTTCTTCTGGTAAGTTATAGTCCGGCAAATCTTTCGTTTCTTCCTTTTGTTCCTCATCCGACTGGATCAGGATTTCGGGAGCAGAAGTGGCTGCCTGGGTGGTTGTTTCCTGTGTTGTGGGAACCTGCGTCTGTGCTGCTTCTTCTGACGCTTTCTTCCCGCATCCTGCGCACAGCGCCGCTATGCAAAGGATCGTTCCTAACATCATTTTCCTTCGTACTGCCTTTTTACTTCTGCTCCCTTTTTTCATCTGGTGTACCCCCTTGTGTCCAGTATCTGTCTCTGACGGTCTTCCATAACCAGCCGCTCTTCATCTACCATGTGGTCATATCCACATAAATGAAGCATACTGTGCGCTACTAAAAATGCTAATTCCCTTGTCTGGGAATGACCGTACTTTTCAGCCTGTTCCTCCACCTTGTCTACAGAGATCACGATGTCCCCCAACATCAGTTCTCCTGTTTCCGGATTGAAATAATCTTCCACTGCATCTTCCACATGGTCAAAATCAGAAGGTTTCTCATAATCAACCATTGGAAAAGACAACACATCCGTAGGCGCATCGATCTGACGGTACTCTTTATTGATGGCCTGGATGGCATCATTGTCTGTCAGGATCACATTCACCTCTGCCTCATAAGGGCATTTTTCAAAATCAAGAGACGCCTCTACGATCTCCTTTATGATCTTCTCATAGGGAAGATCCAGTTTTTTCTCTGCTTCATACTCAATGGAAACTGTCATTACCGATTATTCCCCTTTCGTGTATTTTTCACTGCCGGAGTTTTTCTTTCCCCTCTGGCGGTCTTTGACGCTGTTTTCTTCTCATAATCATCATATGCCTTGACGATCTTCTGTACCAGAGGATGACGGACTACGTCAGAACTGGTCAGATAGCAGAAACCAATATCGTCAATGTTTTTAAGAACTTTTAAAGCTGTATCCAGACCGGAAGTTGCGCCGGAAGGAAGGTCTTTCTGGGTCTGGTCTCCGGTGATGATGACCTTGGAGCCAAAACCAATTCTTGTTAAGAACATCTTCATCTGGGCCGGTGTGGTATTCTGTGCCTCATCCAGGATGATATATGCATTGTCCAGGGTACGTCCTCTCATGTATGCAAGAGGTGCTACCTCAATAAGACCCTTTTCGGAATTATGCTGATAACTTTCCGCTCCCATGATCTGATATAAGGCATCATATAACGGGCGCAGATAAGGGTCGATCTTACTCTGTAAGTCACCTGGAAGAAAACCTAACTTTTCTCCTGCCTCAATCGCAGGTCTTGTAAGGATGATACGGCCTACTTCCCCGTTTTTAAAAGCCTGGATCGCCATAGCCATGGCAAGATAGGTCTTACCGGTACCAGCCGGTCCAATGCCGAATACGATCATCTTCTTGCGGATGGAGTCCACATAATGTTTCTGACCCAAAGTCTTTGGCTTTACCGGCTTTCCCATAATGGTACGGCAGATAATGTCCTTATCGATCTCCAAGATCTGGTCATCATTTTCCGTAAAGGAAAGAGACAGGGCATAGTCCACATTCTGCTCGGTAATAGTATTACCCCGCATGGAAAGCTGGATCAGGTTATTAAATACGCTTTTTGCCTGACCAATGGTCTTTTCCGGACCGATCAGCTTGATCTCGCCGTCCCTGGCGATCATGGTCACATGAAGGGTCCGTTCTATTTTCTTTAAATATGCATCGAACTGCCCGCAGACATTTCTCTCATGTTCTGCCGGGATGTCGATCATGGTTTCAATTACACTCATCCGTCTGTTTAATCTCCTTGAGTTTTAGAAACAGGGACGCTGACTGCCGCAGGCTCTATTACCTTTAGCGTTCCGCTGATCCTGTAACCAGATATATTCTTTTCTATTTTATCATTATTTTCAAGAATTTGTACCCCTTTTTCCCTTAATTTTTCAACAAATTGCCGATTTGTTTCTGAAGCTGTCTGTTCCAGCTCTTCTTTTGTATAACCTTTCTCGTAAACCGTCATATATTCCCCTGCTATCTTTCCCACAAAAAGCGGCAGATAAAAATTTGAAAACAGCTTTAACTGGATCATATCTGCGGTGTAATCCCAGTTTTCTTTATTTCCATTTTTCCCCAATTCAGGGATCAAACATTCAGGCATAAGAAATGAAAAGGAAAAAGGACCTGCGATCAGGCGCAGACCATAGCGTTTCCTTCCTGTAGGATAACGCACGTCCCGGGTCAGAGGCAGTTCTTTTTCATAAGTTTCTACTGTTTCTGCCAGTATCTCCCCCTGTGACTGCACATAAAAAGCAGATATCTCCTGCTCATCATCCCCGATTACAGGAACACGGCCACTGACAAGGACCTGTCCCTGCTGGATCTCTTCTCCTTTTTTCACTTTAGGAATTCCCTGGCGCACCATGATATAGGTAATCGTGCCAGTTACATCTGAAACCAGATCACAGGGATCTTCCTTCACCGTTGTTTTAGCCTGTATGATCTTATTTTCCTTGATCTGGATCACCAGCCTGGTGCCGGATACTCTGGCCGATACCCAGGTGATCTGAGGAAACGCTTCCCTCATCCCAGCTTCCAGCTCCTCACAGTTTATCTTTTTCTTTTTCATCCCATAGCGCACATCCTGTGTATCCAGATAGCGCACCAACGTATCTGCAGTATAATGGTGATTGCCCTGAAAATGGATATCCCATATGAACAAAGACATAATATAGAGCAAAAGGAAAAAACTGGAAAGACCTGCTGCCGCATACCATCGTTTCCGGTTTCTCTGAAGAAAAAACGGCAGTCCCCGGCGTTCGCAGATACGCAGGCGGACACCCTTACCTCTGGCGCAGCCCCTTAACCGGTAAAAATCCTTTAAAAAAAGGGAACATTGGTACTCTCCCTTTTTCAAGCATACCAGTTCCCAGAAAAATATCCCGTTTATCCTGCACCGTTCCAGAAAATATTCCGGGCTGATGCTTTTGATCTGTATTCTTACATAACCTTTTAAAAGGCGAAAAAAATACCGGATCATCCCTCCACCCTCCTTTCTGATAACAGATCATCAAACTCTACCGATCGTATCTGTCCCTTGATCTTTAAAGCATCTTCCGTATAAGTCTCTATCTCCAGATGAAGCCCTTTAAACACTACCATACAGCCTGCTGCCTTTATTTTCACATACGTATCTGTGTAGATAAGAAGGCTCCTGAAATTTTCCGCTACTACTTCATAAGGACCTGTAAAATGGAGCAGAACATCCCCCAGTATTACATCTCTTGGAAGACCAAGAGCTTCCACTGCTGCCCGTTTTCTGTCCTCTCTCATACCGTTTCTCCCGGAGCCTTTTCCTTTTATTATATGACATCCCCGGCCCTGAAATGCCAGTTTGGCTGTTTACGGCTTTCTGCACCCATTTTTTCTTTTAAGAATACACTAATAGGGAAAGAATGATTGTGAGGTTCTTATGACTAATTCTAAGTTAAATCCTGCTTCTGAAGCCATTTCCATGGTAAAAGCAGCTCAGACAAATGAAGAAGATATTCCTGTAACTCCTCTGCCGGACCCTGGAGAAGGCGGACCTGTATATGATGGTTCCATGAATAATGATCCCATGGATAATGGCTCCGGCGGAAACGGCTCGTTCGGCGATGATCTGAGTTCTGTTCCTGTTATCCCCCTGCCAAATCCAGGAGAGGGCGGACCTGTATACAATGGTCCTAATTACAACCGTCCATCTGGCGGTATGGGACAGCCGGGGAATTCCCAGATACCGGTATACCGTCCTGTCTTCCCGTCTAATGGCTCCATTACCGTTCTCCCAGGTATCAGTTTCCCCTGTTACAACTGCACTACCTCCTCAAGCCTTGGCCGGGTACGCATTTTAAATGCTTCTTCCGGTTATCCGGCATTTAACGTATCTTTAGGAAACTGGCGCATTGGAGAGCAGTTGGATAACGGGGATCTCACCAGCTATGTACAGGCAGCCTCCGGCTTCCAGACGGTTACAGTATCCGGCACTAACGGTTATATCTATATCCAGAAAATGATCACCATCCGTGCCGGTTCTGCCTCTACCGTTGCGATCATCAATACCAGCACCGGGCTGGATCTGATGGAAATATCCGACCTTTCCTGCAACGGACCATCCGGCACTGCCTGCATCCGTGCCTGCAACCTTTCCCCGGACCTTGGGCCTTTTGATGTAGCTTTAGAAAACCGCGGCAATTCCTACCGCACCTTCACCAACGTCCGCTTCCAGGAAGTAACCCCGTTCTCCAGTTTCGCATCCGGCTGGTATTCCATCTACGTATTCCGCACCAATGCATTTAACAACAATAATGCCATTGCAGCAGCTTCAGCAGCGTTAAAGACCGGCGGATCTTATACATTATATATGTTTAACGGGCCGTCAAGTACGGATGGGCTTAGGACGTTGATATTGTCGAATTAATATCTTTTTATCTGCATAACAATATAAGAACCGGAAGAGCTGTGACTCCCATTCACAGCTCTTCCGGTCTTTCATACTTTGTATTCACTTACTTTCTATCCCTTTCCAGATTTTTAATGCTCAGATCTCTTCCAAAACCAACATCGGTTCCAAACCGTTTAAACAGATCATATGTCAGACTGTCTATGGTGGAAATATGCATCTGGGACTGCTGCTCTAATCAGGCAAGATAACGTTGATTTTTGGTCAAAGCATACTTCTTCAACAACATTTTCTGCAGCCTGTCATTCATCTGGTTCTTTCTTTGCATTAAATTTTCTTTAAAATATAAAACTGAGTATTTCGGTCCCATAAACATTCCTTCCCCCGCACAGTCGTTCCAAACCCTTTTGAAAAATCAAGTTCACCCTGCCATTCCAGTGCAGCAGCTAAAGTGATCCCATCGCCTGCCTGTTTTTCAACCAACAATTTCCCACCTGCTGCGCAGGCCGACCGTTCACATACATTTCCTACCCCGATCTGTTTTTTTACAAAGGCAGACTCTTTAAAATCGCCTGGAACCTGATTTAACTGCTCTGGCGTATAGAAACGCTGCTCACAGGGTTGATGTAAACATTCTCCGTCAAATAGCTGTTTTAAGTCTAATACCGCAGGTTCATCCTGTTTTACATCTACAGAAGCAATAGCTTTCACAGCGGCCGGATCGATCCCATGTTCTTTTAATAAGACAAAAACTTTTTCTTTCATAAATTCCGGATCTGTTCCCCTGCGGCACCCAACACCAAGGACAACCGCCCTGGGAACAAGACGCAAATAAGAAGCTTTTTTTTCCGGAAAAGAAGGATCCTTTACTGTGATACAAATATTTTCTTCACACCATCTATCCATCACAAAGCCGTCTGGCAATTTTTTTATTGGAAGATCACTGAAAACACCGATCTGCTTTCCTTCTAATACTGCTGCTGATATGTTCTTCGCTTCTTTCCGGTCTGTGATCGTCATATGATAGGCAGATGCAAACAGATCTACCGCAAACTTCCCATTTACATCCGTTGCTGTCGTGATCACAGGCACTGCCTCCAGCCAGTCTGCAATGTGCCTTGCAAGTTCATTGGCCCCGCCTACATGCCCTGATAGCAAGGGGATCACAAACTGCGCTCCTTCATCCACTGTAACTACCGGCGGATCAGTCATCTTATCCCTGATCCATGGCGCAATAGCCCGCACTGCAATACCTGTGGCGCTTACAAAGATCATTGCACGCTTTTCTGCAAACATCTTGCCTGTCCATTGGGATAAAGACTCTTCTTCCCGTTCTTTCAGTCCTTCTTTTTTCCACTCTTCCCTTAAGAAACGCTTGGGAATAATCGCTTCACATTCTTCGCCCGTTTCCTTTAATTTATGAAAAAGACGCCTGCAAACCCAGGCGCCTCGTTCTGTAAAACAGATCACTGCATATTTCATCCTGCTACCTGTACCTTCTTGGATCAAATCCGGATCAGAACATATAGTTTCATTCTGATCACCAGCTTTTCCTACATTCTGGTATCAGTATACTGGATTTTCAGCTTTCTTTCAATGCTTCCTCTTTTAATTGCCGTTTCCGGCCGGTGATCATCCCTCCAATGCGGCCGCTTTCCTTGGAAGTAAGGCTTTTCCAGCCTTTCTGCAATACTTTTTCATCTAATCCCAGTTCCTGGGCGATCTCAAATTTTAACTGTTCATCCGGTGTCATATTATGGACATCAAATTCTTTTTTCTTTTTTGACTTTCCCATAGGTCTATACTCCTTAATACGTGATGTATTTTCATTGGTCTGTTATAAGAAGTATGCCCTTTTTACAGGAAATCATTCAGGAAACACTGAGACGGCACCTGCTGTCGGCTGTTTTTCCAAAATGCAAAACAAAAAGAGCAGCCCCGCAAGGAACTGCCCTTTCATCATTTACATTCAGTTATTACTTTGCGTAAGAATCGATATCTACGTCAGCAACATCTTCGTTCTGAGGAGCTGCCTGAAGAGCCTTTACGCTTAAGCTGATCTTGTGATCATCTTCGTTGAAATCTACAACCTTAGCTTCGATTTCCTGGCCGATCTTTAATACATCAGCTGGTTTCTCGATGTGCTCTCTGGAGATCTGGGATACATGAAGCAGTGCATCAACGCCTGGCTCTAACTCTACGAAAGCGCCAAAGTCAGTCATACGAGCAACACGACCGGTTACTACGCTGCCTGCTGCATACTTCTCAGCTGCATGTGCCCATGGATTAGCCTCTGGGAACTTTAAGCTTAATGCAATCTTCTCGCCCTGGATATCTTTGATCAGAACGGTTACCTTATCGCCGGACTTGAATACCTTCTTAGGATTTTCAACACGGCCCCAGCTCATCTCAGAGATGTGAAGGAGACCATCAGCTCCGCCTAAATCGATGAATGCGCCGAAGTCTGTTACGTTCTTAACAGTTCCTTCTACCTTATCACCAACCTGGATCTTGGAGAACAGTTCTTCTTTCAGTTTAGCCTTTTCAGTAACTAACAACTGCTTTCTGTCGCCAATGATTCTTCTTCTCTTAGGATTGAACTCAGTGATTACGAACTGGATTTCCTGTCCTGCGTACTTGGAAAGATCCTTCTCATAAGTATCAGATACAAGGCTTGCTGGGATAAATACTCTGGAGCCTTCTACTTCAACGCTTAAACCGCCGTCTAATACCTGAGCTACTTTCGCAGTCAGAACTTCCTGATTTTCAAATGCTTCTTCCAGACGCTTGTTGCCTCTGTCAGCTGCCATACGCTTGTAAGATAAGGATACCATGCCAACACCATCGTTCAGCTTGATAACCTTAGCTTCCATTTCTTCACCAACCTGTACCTTGGTAGTTAAATCTACACTATTGTCATTGCTGTACTCGTCACGGGTGATAACACCCTCAGACTTGTTGCCCGCAATGCTCAGAATAATCTCATCTTTATTAACTTCGATGACCTGACCGGTAACTATCTCTCCTGTACGTATTGGTTTGGTGGATTCTTCCTCTTCCTTTAATAACTCTGCAAAACTCTGCTCTGCCATTCTGGTAT
>ERZ838827.29-NODE-29-length-217659-cov-11.189799_pt1 | contig 217659 bp, 218 predicted proteins | sample MGYA00519881_ERZ838827 | MGnify/ENA primary metagenome ERZ838827 (study PRJEB31850, sample SAMEA3708842) | human gut metagenome | biome: human gut; feature: human-associated habitat; material: faeces | place: China | collected 2014 ...
GTGCTCCCCCTGATTCAGGGCGTCCCTCGGGCCCCGCAGGAACACTCCCTCCCCCGCTATGCACGGCTGAAAAAGGTGCTGGTCTCTCAGGAGGCGTAAAACTTGCTGAAAAAGCGGCCCTGTGCATTTGCACAGAGCCGCTTTTTATCTGGCTCAGTCCAGAAAATTTCCTTTGAAAAAGTTCTCGTTTCCCAGCTTTTTTGCCGTCAGGCGAAAGAGAACGCAGCCGTCGGGGCACACAATATCCTTGCAGTAGGGGCCGCTTCCGCCTACGTTTTCCAGATCGCCGCCGCTTCGGACGGCCTCCATGAGGGGGAAAAGCAGTAGCATGGCCTTGGAGCAGATCCCCTGCCCGTCCTGATTGACCGGGCAGCCATAGGTGCAGGTATACCGGTCTCCGACCTCCTCTCCGTTGCGGCAATACCGCTCAGTATGGTCGCCCCGGAGGAAGCCGGTTACCTCGACCTGAAACTCGTACTCCTCATCGTACCACTTTTTCATGCCCGCTCTCCGCTCAATGCACGCCGGTGAGGGCGCGCATGACCTCATAGGTGTGCTGATCCAGACTCTTGGTCATCTGGAGGGCCTCGGTGATGTCATAGTCCACATAGTTCTCCCCCTGAAGGGCCACCACCCGGCAGGTCTTGCCCTCGGCCAGCAGGCGCACCGCCTCATAACCCATGTAGGTAGCGGTGATCCGGTCGCGGGAGGAGGGAGAGCCGCCCCGCTGGATGTGTCCCAGCACAGTGACACGGGTATCCAGGGCGGTAGCCTCCTCGATGACCTTGCCGATGGAGTAGGCGCCGCCCTCTACGCCCTCGGCCACGATGATCATGAAGTGGGTACGGCCGGCCAGACGGGCCCGGCGGATGGGCTCCAACAGGTCGGCTTCATAGTCCACAGGGTGCTCCGGGACGATCACGGCAGTAGCGCCGCAGGCCACGCCCACGGTAAGGGCCAGATGGCCCGCCCGGTGGCCCATGACCTCCACCACGGAACAGCGCTCGTGAGACTGCATGGTGTCCCTGAGCTTGTCGATGGACTCCAGCGCGGTGTTGCAGGCGGTGTCATAGCCGATGGTATAGCTGGAACAGGCAATGTCGTTGTCAATGGTGCCGGGAATGCCCACAACGGAAAGTCCTCTCTTGGCCAGGCAGAGCAGGCCGCTGAAGGTGCCATCGCCGCCGATGCCCACTAGGGCGTCCAGCCCCAGCATCTTGCAGGTAGCCACCGCCCTCTCCTGGCCAGCGGGGGTTTTGAACTCCTCACTGCGGGCGGAGTAGAGCATGGTGCCGCCCCGACGGGACAAGTCGCTTACGCTCTCAAAGGTCAGCTTGGTGAAATCGCCGTTGATCAGACCGTGGTAGCCCCGGCGGATGCCCACACATTCAATCCCCATGTGCAGAGAGGTACGCACCACTGCCCGGATGGCGGCATTCATACCAGGGGCATCGCCTCCGCTGGTAAACACGCCGATGCGGCGTACTGCTTTTTCCATATTCAATATCCTCCTCTTAAACCTTCAGTTCCGTCTCTTTGCCCTGTAGGGCGGCAGCATAGCGCTCCAACACGGGCTGGACATCGTGAGCAAGGAAATCCTCCACCTGCTGCGGGCAGCGCCCAATATAACGGGCCGGCTCCAAATGGGCGGTCAGCTCCTCCCGGCTCAGCATGGAGAAAGCCGGGTCGGCGGCGATGAGCTCGATTAGGTTGTTGCTAAGGCCGCAGTCCTTTACGTTGGCTCCTGCCTCCTGGGAGAGCACGCGGATACGCTCGTGGAGCTCTTGCCGGTTGCCGCCCCGCTTCACAGCGTCCATCAGGATGTTCTCACTGGCCATGAAGGGCAGCTCCTCCCGCACGTGGCGCTCGATCACCTTCTCATGGACCACCAGTCCTCCGGCCACGTTGGCATAGATGCTCAGAATGGCATCCACCGCCAGGAAAGCCTCGGGCACGGACAGACGCTTGTTGGCCGAGTCGTCCAGAGTACGCTCGAACCACTGGGCGGAGGCGGTGACCGCAGGGTTGACCGCGTCGGCCATCACATAGCGGGCCAGGGCGCAGATGCGCTCGCAGCGCATGGGATTGCGCTTGTAGGGCATGGCGGAGGAACCGATCTGGTTTTTCTCAAAGGGCTCCTCCACCTCCTTCAGGTGGCAGAGCAGGCGCAGATCGGTGGCGAACTTGCTGGCAGACTGGGCAATGCCGGAGAGGGTGGACAACACCGCATAGTCCATCTTGCGGGAATAGGTCTGACCCGAAACGGGCACCACGGCGTCGAAGCCCATCTCGGCGGCGATCTTCCGCTCCAGCGCCCGGCATTTCTCATGGTCTCCCTCGAACAGCTCCAGGAAGGATGCCTGAGTGCCGGTGGTGCCCTTGCTGCCCAGCAGCTTCAGAGAGGCGATGCGGTGCTCCACCTCCTCCAGATCCATCAGCAGCTCGTTCATCCAGAGGGTGGCCCGCTTCCCCACCGTCACCAGTTGAGCGGGCTGGAAGTGGGTGAAGCCCAGGGTAGGCAGGGCCTTGTACTGCTCCGCGAACTCCGCCAGGCGGGCCAGCACCTGTACCAGCTTGTCGCGCACCAGCAGAAGGGCCTCCCGCATAAGGATCACGTCGGTGTTGTCCCCCACATAGCAGCTCGTGGCTCCCAGGTGGATGATGGGCATAGCTTTGGGGCACGCCTCGCCATAGGTGTGGACGTGTGCCATCACGTCGTGGCGGAGCTTCTTTTCATACGCCGCGGCTTTGTCGTAGTCAATGTCGGTGAGGTGGGCCTCCAGCTCGTCCACCTGCTCCTGGGTCACCGGCAGTCCCAGCTCCATCTCGGCCCGGGCCAGGGCGACCCACAGGCGGCGCCAGGTGGAAAATTTCTTGTCGGGCGAAAAGATATACTGCATCTCGTCGCTGGCGTAGCGGGAGGACAGCGGGCTCTCATAACGGTCGTGCATGCAAAGACCTCTTTCTCCTCAGATTTCACTGGCTAGAATATCATAAAACGGGGGCGGACACAAGTTCCGCCCCCTGTTTTTGCCGTTGTCATTCCGCCAAAAATTTTTCCAGACGGTCCAGGCCCTCTTTGATATTTTCCATAGAAGTGGCGTAGGACCAGCGGACGAAGTTGGGCGCTCCGAAGCCGGAGCCAGGTACCACCGCCACCAGGCCGTACTTCAGGAAGGCGTCGGCGAACACGTCGTCATTGGTGATCTCCACCCCGTGAATGGTCTTGCCGAGAAGCTGCTCCAGGTTCATCATCACATAGAACGCCCCCTCCGGCTGGATGCAGCTCACGCCGGGGATGGCGTTCATCCGCTCCACAATGTAGTTGCGGCGCTGCTCAAAGGCCTGGCGCATGGTCTCAATCTCCGCTTGGGAACCGGAGAGGGCCACGGCGGCGGCCCTCTGGGAGATGGCCACCGGAGAACCGGTGGAGTGGCTGACGTAATTGGCCATCACCTTGGCGATGACGTCGTTGGCGCAGGCGTAACCGATGCGCCAGCCGGTCATGGCGTATGCCTTGGATACGCCGTTGACCAGGATGGTGCGCTCCTTGGCGTCGGCGCTGAGGGAGGCGAAGCTGGTGAAGGTGCGGCCGTCGTAGGCCAGGCAGGCGTAGATCTCGTCGGAAATCACATAAATATCCGCCTGGGTACACACAGCGGCGATGGCCTCCAGCTCCTCCCGGTCGTACATCATGCCGGTTGGGTTGGAGGGATTGTTGAGCAGAATGGCCTTGGTCCTGGGGGTGATGGCGGCAGAGAGCTTTTCCGCTGTCAGCTTGAAGTGCTCTGCCTCGGTGGCGGTCACCACCACCGGCACGCCGCCCACCATCTTGATGAGCTCAATGTAGCTCACCCAGTAGGGCGCCGGCAGAATGACCTCGTCACCGGGGTTGACCACTGCCCGCAGAGCCAGGTAGACCAAGTGCTTGGCGCCGCTGCTCACCACCACTTGGCTGGGCTTGTACTCCAGTCCGTAGTCGGCCTTCATGCGGCCGCACACCGCCTGACGCAGCTCCACCGTGCCGGCTGCGGGGGTATAGCGGGTGACGTTCTGCTCAATGGCCGCAATGCCGGCTGCCTTGATGTTGTCAGGGGTGTTGAAGTCGGGCTCCCCCGCTCCGAAGCCGATCACATCCACACCGTCGGCCTTCATCTGCTTGAACATGGCGTCGATAGCCATGGTGGTGGAGGCCTGTACGGCCGATGCAATCCTGGACAGCTCTTTCACTGAAATCGCTCCCTTGTACTTTAAAATCGTATTTTATTATATGCGGCTTTGCGACGTTTTGCAAGTCCTTAATCCTAAAAATGCAAAATCGGCGCCTGCCGACTGGCAGACGCCGATAAACTCAGGAGTGGCTCCGGGCGCTGACCACGCGGACAATCACCGTGCTGAGCACCAGGTTAATCAACAGTTCCAGAACAAAATTGATGCTGACCATAGTAAAGATCATATAAGTAATGACCGTCTGCCCAGCACCGGTGGCCCATGCCTCCAAATAGGTCGGGAACAGGAAAAACAGACCCAGCAGGAACAGGCCGGTATTGACCACCGGGCTGACGATGCCAGCGGCAATGGAGCCGCCCAGCATACGACCGCTGCTGTGGGATTTGCCGCCCCAGGCGATGGCCCGATAGACCAGGCCGGCAGCCAGACCGGCCAGGATGCCCTTGCCCAAGCAGACCAAGGCGGTCAGGAAGGGATTGGCATTCCACAGGATCGCTCCACCGGGGTCCCAGCCCAAAATGCAGGCCAACAATACGACGGCACCGAATACCCCGCCCAGGCACGCGCCTGCCTTCGGGCCGTACAGGGCCGCGCCGATCAGGATCGGCGCCAGGGCCAGCGTGATGGTGAAGGGGCCGAACTTGACAAAACTGGCGACTACCTGCAGGACAACAATAATGGCCGTCATCAGGGCCAGTCCGGTCAGGCGTCTGGTCTTTTCGCTTGCTCTCATATGAAATTACCTCCTGCTGCCGCTCCTTACCTGGAAGGATGCAGCGCAATTTATTTACCCACGGCAGACAGCCGTTGAGTACAAAAAATGGCGTGGCCGGTCACGCTTTCCGGTACTTTTTTGCGTTTTTCTGGTAGAGCAAATAAAGTCCGGTCATGATCAGATCGGCGTCATATTGAATGGGACGCTTGCAGTAGCGCAGAATCCGAGGGGCATTTCCGCCGGTGGCCACGGTGGTGACGCTTTGGCCTATGCTCTCCTCAATGCGCTCCAGCATCCCGTCCACCATGCTGGCGTGTCCGTAGAGCACGCCGGAGCGCATGGCCTCCTCTGTGGTGTGGCCCATGAGGCCCACCGGGGAGGCGGTTTCAATGGAGATAGGCGGCAGAGCGGCCGCCCGCTCCGACAGAGCGTCCAGCGCCAGGGCCAGCCCCGGCATAATGATGCAGCCCTCGTATACGCTGCCTACAATGAGGGACAAAGAGGTGGCCGTACCCATGTCCACCATGACAATGGGGCTTGGATATTTGGCGATCGCCGCCACCGAAGAGGCCACGATGTCACTGCCCAACTGGTTGTGGATCTCGGCCTTGATGTTCAAACCGGTCCTGATGCCAGGGCCCACCACCATGGGGGGGGTACCGGTCAGGCGGGCGATGGCATCGATGAAGATGGTAGTCAGCGGCGGAACGACGCTGGAGAGGATGGCCCCGTCTACCGTGCACGCATCCGCCCCATAGAGCTGAAAGACGCCCAGGAGCTCGATGGCGCACTGATCCCGGGTCTTGCTGCGGGAGGTCTCCAGCAGGGCGCGGAACAATAACTCCCCTGTACCGTTGAACAGGCCGACCGTCGTATTGGAATTGCCCACGTCTACCGCCAGAATCATAACATATCCCCCTCCCCACAAATATTTTTATTATTATAGCAATAAATACAGCGAAAGATCAAGCTGGTATCTGCTGTTCCTACCCCTTTTCGGAGCTTGGAACTGTGTTCAGGAGTTTGGTCAAGTCTCCTATGGAGGCACCCATTTTGACCGAAACCTCCTCCATAGTCATGCCGGAAGCCAGAAAACGGCGGATTACCATCCCCATGTCCTCCCCCACTTCAATGAGGTGCCCATCTGGATCGTAAAAGCGTGCCACCCGCTGGCCCCAGTCGTGTTCGATGATGCCGCCAAGCCGTTCTATACCCGGATAGGCATCCAGCTTTTCAATAAATCCATCAAAATCCGTCTCTTCAAAGACCAATTCCATATTGTTGGGCTTTTTCCGCACGTGCATACTCGGCACTCCAATTAGCCAGTCAAAATCCTGTTGCAGCGCCAGCCCACAGGTAAAGGCAATATTTCTCCCGTAATCCTGGGCCACCTCCAGACCAAACAATTCCTGATAAAACGCTTTTGCAGCGTGAATGTCCCTGACAGACAGAAGTGCGCAGATATATTTCATTGGTTTGTTCCCCTCTCCGTTAAAAGATAGAGCCAGTATACCATATGCAGTGGGCAAACACAAGAAACAGGGCAGCCTTTTGGCTGCCCTGTTTTCATCCAATATGACGGCAGATGAGCTCACCCATCTTTTGGGTGCCGATGGGGGTGACGCCCGGCCCGGCGATGTCGGGGGTGCGCCAGCCTTCGGCCAGTACCGCGTCCACTGCCGCCTCCACCGCGTCGGCCTCGGCGGCCAGGTGGAAGGAGTAGCGGAACATCATGGCCACCGACAGGATGGTGGCGATGGGGTTGGCCTTGTCCTGACCCGCAATGTCGGGGGCGGAGCCGTGGATCGGCTCGTAGAGGCCGGGGGCGGTATCGCCGATGGAGGCGGAGGGCAGCAGGCCGATGGAGCCAGTGACCATGCTCGCCTCATCGGAGAGAATGTCGCCGAACATGTTCTCAGTAACCACCACGTCGAACTGGCCGGGGTCTTTCACGAGCTGCATGGCGCAGTTGTCCACCAGCACATCCTCATACTGCACGTCGGGGTACTCCTCCGCCAGCCGGTGCATGACAGAGCGCCACAGGCGGGAGGTCTCCAGCACATTGGCCTTGTCCACGCTGGACACCTTCTTGCGGCGGAGGCGGGCCAGCTCAAAGGCCCGGCGGCCGATGCGCTCGATCTCCTGCTCGGAATAGGCCATCCGGTCGGCGCACTCTACGCCCCGGTCAGGGGTGTCGTACCGCTCCCGCTGGCCGAAGTAGATGCCGCCGGTCAGCTCCCGCACCATCATCAGGTCGATACCCTTCTCCGCCGTCTCCTTCTTCAAAGGGCAGGCGTCCGCCATGGCGGAGCGCAGGGCAGCGGGGCGCAGATTGGCATACAGGCCCAGATCCTTTCGGATGGCCAGCAGGGCGGTCTCAGGCCGCTGCTCGGCGGGCTTGTCGGAACCCCACTTGGGGCCGCCCACAGCGCCCAGCAGCACCGCGTCGCAGGCCCGACACTTCTCGGCGGTGCCGTCGGGATAGCTCTTCCCCACCGCGTCGGTGGCGCAGCCGCCCAGCAGCACCTCCTCATAGGTGAAGCTGTGGCCGAACTTCTGGCCGACGGCCTCCAGCACCTTGACGGCCTCCCCCACCACTTCGGGGCCAATGCCGTCGCCGCGGATGAGCGCAATTTTATAATTCATTTCGCCGCACCTCTCGCCTTCAGGGATTTGAGCAGGCCGCCGTTGTCCACGATGCCCTGGACGAAGGCGGGAAGGGGCGCGGCCTGATAGGTCTTGCCGGTGGTCTCGTCGGTGATCACGCCGGTACCGAAGTCCACGCTCACCGTGTCGCCGGCCTGAATGCCCTCCGCCGCCTCGGCACACTCCAGAATGGGAAAGCCGATGTTGATGGCGTTGCGGTAGAAGATGCGGGCGAAGGAGGGCGCGATGACGCACTTGACGCCGCAGGCCTTGATGGCCAGAGGGGCGTGCTCCCGGGAGGAGCCGCAGCCGAAGTTGGCCCCGGCCACGATGATGTCGCCCGGCTCCACCGTGGAGGCGAAGCTGGCGTCGATGTCCTCCATACAGTGGGAGGCCAGGGACTTTTCATCGGGGGCGTTGAGATACCGGGCGGGAATGATTACGTCGGTATCCACGTTGTCGCCGTATTTGTAAACCTTCATTGCCTTACACCTCCATCAGAGCTTGCGGGGATCCGCCACACAGCCCGCCACGGCGGACGCGGCGGCCACCGCGGGGTTGGCCAGGATGATCTCGGAGCTGACAGGGCCCATGCGGCCCACGAAGTTGCGGTTGGTGGTGGAGATGGCCCGCTCCCCGTCGGAGAGCACGCCCATGTGGCCGCCCAGGCAGGGGCCGCAGGTGGGGGTGGAAACGGCGCAGCCGGCCTCGATAAAGGTCTGGATCAGCCCCTCGGCCATGGCGTCCAGGGTGATCTGCTGGGTGGCGGGGATGACAATGCAGCGCACTCCGGCGGCCACTTTGCGGCCCTTGAGCACTGCCGCGGCCTGGCGGAGGTCCTCCAGACGGCCGTTGGTGCAGGAGCCGATCACCACCTGGTCGATGTGCGTGCCCTCCACCTGATCCACGGTGCGGGTGTTGGAGGGCAGGTGCGGCAGGGCAACCATGGGCTGGAGGGTATCCAGATCGATGACCACCTCCCGCTCGTACTCGGCGTCGGCATCGGGCTCCACGGCCTCCCAGGGGCGGGTGACCCGGCCGTCCAGATAGGCCCGGGTCTTGTCGTCCACGGGAAAGATGCCGTTCTTGGCCCCGGCTTCAATGGCCATGTTGGCGATGGTGAAGCGGTCGTCCATGGACAGGGAGGCTACCCCTTCCCCGCCGAACTCCAGGGACTTGTAAAGGGCGCCGTCCACGCCGATGGTGCCGATCAGGTGGAGGATCACGTCCTTGCCGGATACACAGGGCTGGAGTTTGCCCTTGAGGGTGACCTTGATGGCGGAGGGGATGCGGAACCAGGCCAGCCCCGTGGCCATGCCCGCGGCCATATCGGTGGAGCCCACGCCGGTGGAGAACATGTTCACCGCGCCGTAGGTGCAGGTGTGGGAGTCGGCGCCGATCATGGCCTCGCCGGGGGCGGTCAGGCCCTGCTCGGGCAGGAGGGCGTGCTCTACACCCATGCAGCCCACATCGTAGAAATGGGTGATGTCAAAGCGCTTGGCGAACTCCCGTACCTGGGCGCAGAGCTGGGCGGCCTTGATATCCTTGCAGGGGGTGTAGTGATCCAGAACCAGCGCGATCTTTTCCCGGTCGAACACCTGGGTCAGCCCCGCCTTGTTGAACTCGGCGATGGCCACCGGGGTGGTGATATCGTTGCCCAGCACCAGATCCAGCTTGCCCTCCACCAGCTGGCCGGGGACAACATGCTCCAGGCCGGCGTGCCTGGCCAGGATCTTTTGGGTCATGGTCATTCCCATGGTTGGGTGCCTCCTTTTTATTTCAGTGGCACCAGAATAGCATGGCCCCTTGCCAAAAGAATGTAAAGCGTGTTACAATTGACCAAACAGGAGGTGAACGCAATGGCGCAGGACCACATCTGGGCGCCGCTGGCGGAGGGGCAGCCCACCCACCATCGGGAGCCGGGGCAGATGATCTATTTACAGGACACGGAGGCCGCGCAGTTTTACTATATCCTCACCGGAACGGTGAAGTGCTTTATCAGCTCTCCCGACGGGGATGAGCGCACCCTGGCCCTCCACCACGGCGGGGAGCTCATCGGCGAGGCGTCCTTCTTTGACCGGCAGCCACGGGTCTCCTCCGCCGTGGCGGTCACCCCGTGCGAGCTGATCTCGGTGAACCGTCAGCATCTGGAGGCGGTGTTTGCCCGCCGGCCGGACCTGGCCATCTCCATGCTGGAATATCTGGCCCGCACGGTGCGCCTGCTCTCTGGCCATGTAGACAGCGCCTTTTTGCAGGCGGACAAGCGCATCGCCCGCCATCTGCTGGCCCTCGAGCCGGACGCCAGGGGTCTGCTCCACTGTACCCATGAGGAGATCGGCTCCTCTGTGGGGGTGAGCCGTGTAACGGTGAGCCGGGTGCTGGGGGACTTCGACCGACGGGGCTGGGTGGAGACCGGCTATAAGAGCCTGAAGCTCTGTAACCGGCAGGCCATTGCGAATTTTCTGACCGAGGGGGTGGGGTGAGCGTGGGCTGGTATTTCCTGCTGGCGGCGGCCGGGCTGGATCTGCTCCTCCCCTTCCTGCTGGCCCCATTTTACCCCGGCTACTCCCACCGGCGGCAGGTCATGAGCGTGCTGGGCAGCCCGGAAAGTCCGGCGCGGTGGGTGTACCGGGTGTGGCTGGTGGCGCTGGGGCTGCTCCTGTGCGCCGCCACACCAGACCTATGGGCTGCCTTTGGAAACCGCTCCCCTGTCCTGACCGGGCTACTGATCGCGGTGCTCTGCGTGTTCGCCCTGGGGGCAGGAGTACTGGCCGGGCTGTTCAGCGTCAATGCCGACAAAGCGGTGGAGACAGCGGCTTCCCGCATCCACGGCGTCGGCTCGGTTCTGGGCTTCCTGGCCCTGGCCTTTGCTCCCCTTCTGGCGGCGCTGCTGGCTTTTCGGGAGGGTGCCGGCGGGGCCGGGGTATTCTCCCTGGTCTGCTTTGCCCTCGATGTGTGCTGTTTCACCCTCTTTGTTATGGCGGACAAGGAGGCGTGGCGTGGCACCCGGCTGGCCCAGGAGGGCACATGGCAGCGGCTTACGTTGCTCTTCATGTATCTGCCGCTGGCCCTTCTGGCGGCCGCACAGCTCATTCAGAAATAGACAGATATCATAAGGGGGGCGTCCCGGATGGGACGCCCCCCTTAACAAATGCTTACAGAATGATGCAGATCAGTCCGCCGGAGCCCTCGTTGATGATGCGCTGGAGTGTCTCCTGGAGCTTGGCGCGGGCGTCATCGGGCATGCGCTTGAGTTTGCCGTTCAAATCCTCGCTGACCAGCTCATGGAAGGACTTGCCGAAGATGTTGGACTGCCAGATGGCCTTGGTGTCTCCCTCAAACTCCTGAAGCAGGAAATTGACCATCTCCTCGCTCTGCTTTTCGTTGCCCACGATGGGCGAGACCTCGGTTTCGATGTCCGCACGGATCATGTGGATGGAGGGGGCGGAGGCCTTCAGGCGCACGCCATAGCGTCCCCCCTGCTTGACGATCTCCGGCTCCTCCAGCACCAGCTCGTCGGTGCTGGGCACCACGATGCCGTAACCGGTGGACTTAACCTCTTCCAGCGCCCCGGCTACCTTGTCATACTCCGTTTTGACGTGGGCAAGGCTGGAGAGCAGCTCCATGAGATCACCATCGTCGTGGATGGTGAAGCCGGACTGCTCGGAGAGCGTATCGTAGAACAGCCCCCGGGGCAGCTCCAGCTGGGCGGCGGCCAGGCCGGTGCCCAGGCTGATGGAGGTGATACGGGCGCTGCTGACAGTGTCGCACTCCCCAATGGCGGTGACCGTACGCTCCACATCCCGGATGCGGTGCATCCCGGCCGCTCCCTCCCGGATGGCCGTATACAGGCCGCTCTTGATGGGGTGGTCGTAGGGCAGGGCGTCCACCCAGGGGGGCAGGAACAGATCCAGCTCCTTCACCGGGAACTCGTAGAGCACCCCCTTGATGATGGCGGTTACCGCCGCCTCGTCCAGCTCCAGGCAGTCGGCGCACACACACGTCACGTCATAGCGGGAGGCGATGTCCGCCCGGATGGCCTGTGCCCGGTCGGAATTGGGGTAGGACGAGTTGAGCACCACCAGGAAGGGCTTTCCCAGCTCCTTGAGCTCGGTGATCACCCGCTCCTCCGCCTCCAGATAGTCCTCCCGTGGGATGTCGGTAATGGAGCCGTCTGTGGTGACCACGATGCCGATGGTGGAATGCTCCGCAATGACCTTGCGTGTGCCGATCTCCGCGGCCTCGGTCATGGGGATCTCATAGTCAAACCAGGGGGTGGTTACCATGCGGGGGCTGTCGTCCTCCAGGGAGCCCACCGCGCCGGGAACCATATAGCCTACGCAGTCGATGAGGCGGACGGAGAAGGCCGCCCCGTTGTCCATGGTGACCTGAACGGCCTCCTCCGGGACGAATTTGGGCTCGGCGGTCATGATGGTGCGCCCGGAGCCGCTCTGGGGCAGCTCATCCCGCGCCCGCTCCCGGCGGTACACGTTGTCGATGTTGGGGATGACCATGGTCTCCATGAAGCGTTTGATAAAGGTCGATTTTCCCGTCCGCACCGGCCCCACGACGCCGATATAGATATCCCCCTCGGTACGCAGGGCAATATCTTCATAGATCTTGCGTTGTTCCACTTGCGATTCCTCCTTCGGCCGCATGAGCCGGTCGTTTTCTCTACATACCTATGGGGATAAGCCGTAAATTATGCCTCGTCCCCGGACAGAACCAAAAAGCCCGCCCGGCATTTGCCGGGCGGGCTGGTTTTACCGCTTGCGTGGGATGAGCAGGAGCTGCCCCTCCGGGGCCACGTCCTCCTCCAGCGCGTTGGCGCACATGATGTCCTGTGCGGTGGTACCGTAAGACTTGGCAATGTCCCAGAGCCGTTCCCCGTTTCCTACCATACGCAGAACAATGGAGGGCTGGCCGGAGTGATCCCGGGGGGTACCCTCATCCATATGGACCGCAGACACGGCGGCTGTGGTGCGGCTGGTCATGGCCGTGTACCGGAAACCCACCGGGAAGCGCACCTCAATGCCACCCGTCGTCGGGGTGGTAAAGACAGGGGCGGTACAGCCGCAGTGGCAGGAGCAGGACGCCTCCTCAGGCAGCTCCAGGGGGCAGGCGGCCTGGAGCTGCCGGGTGATGGAGGTGCGGGCGCCGTCCTCCGTGAGGTAGAGCACCGTCACATTGGCCTCGGCGGTCAGCGTCACCCGTCTCCCGTCCCGGCTCTGGGTGATGGCGCCGATGGTCACATAGGCGTCCGACACCTCCTGGGCCAGCATCCCGGTTTCCAGGATCTCCCGCACCGTCAGCTCCTTCTCCCCGTGCTCCACCAGGCGGCCCAGCGTATAGGTCCGGCTCTCCGCCGTAAGCTGGAAGGCGGTAGAGTACACATCCGTCAGCATCTGGAGCGTGCGCTCCTCCCGCACCACCGCTTGGGCCAGCAGCCCCATGGAGACGCTGATGGTGCGGCCGTCGCCGCTGTCCAGGGCGCAGTCCAGGCCGGTCAAAACCACGTACACATCACAGGTAGACTCCTCCCCCGCCCCGGTGATCTCCATGATCTGGGAGAAGGGCAGCTCGTATTCCGCTGTGCACAGTCCGCCGGCGGAGGAGCGGTAGAGCATCTGAAGCTGGCTCTCCCCCTTGAAAATAAGCTTGTTTCCGATGACCTTGGACTCACTGCACCGCAGGGCAGCGCGGCACTTCAGCAGCTCTTCCGCCTCCGGCTTGCTGCCGGACAGGCTGATTTCATCAGAAAATGTAAAGGGCTTCTCCTGCACGCAGACTGTGGTACAGGCATCACACTGCTCAGACATCTGCTGCACACCAGCTTCCTCTGGAGCCAGCACTCCGCTGCAGATGTCATCCTCCACCGGGGCATAGACCTGCACACAGAAAGCCAGATCCACCCGGACCAGCACCTTGCGGGGGTTGATCAGCCGGGCGTCTGCCCCCTGTACCCGCGGCAGGGCCACCACGCGGCACAGAGGAGTCAGCGCCGGGTGCTCCAGAGTACAGGAAAAGGGCAGTTCCACCTCCATCCGGCGTATCCCCTCTTCACCGTCCGGGAGGTAGAGCAGCGCCGCCCGTACCGAGCCGGAGAGCTCCACCCGACCATCCTGGAGCACCTTGTCCCGCAGGCATACCACGCCCTCGGTATCGCAGATGCGAAGGATATCCGGACAGGCATCCGGTACAATGCTCTCCAGTGTCTCCTCGCGGCAGACGGTTGTATCCAGTACGGCCTCATAGCCGCTCCGTTGAGTCCGATCCAGTTCCAGCTCCATAGCGTTCCACTCCTTGTACGGGCCGCAGCCCTTTTTCATGCATTCTGCTACAGAACTATATGTACAAGGTGGGAAGACTATGCCCGTGGCTCATGCGCCCCGGATGCCGAAAATGGTCTTGAGTATTCCGCGCAGCGCTTTGGGTGATTTAACCACGACGATCTTCATAGCACAGCCTCCCTGTCGTCCCAAATTCGTTTGAGCCAGTCTCTGCCCCGGCTGCCCGCCCAAGCACCCGCACCGAAGGCGATCAGACAGGCCGGATGGAGCAGCAAGGCTGCACCCCCCACGCACAGCGCTGCCGTTCCCAGGCGCTTTCTGGTTTGTAGCGTCAAAATGGCCGCCTCCTTTCGCAACTGGTTCTGTACCAGTATACGCAGGAGGCGGCCAAGGGTTCCCAGTTCATCAGACGCGCTGGCTCCGGATCAGCAGGGCGCGGCCGGCGGAAAGGCAGATCTCCACCTCGTCGCCCAGCGGCTCATTACTCACTGAGAGGGTGTCGCCGCGAGTGAGTACCGCGTCGGTCAGCGGATATTTGAGTCCCCGCAGGGTGACGCCGGTCACGCGGCGATCCAGAGGAACCAGAGAGAGGTAGTGATAGCAGGGGCGGTTGGGCAACCGCAGCACTCCGCTGTCCAGCAGGCGCACCTCATTATCGGCATCCACCAACAGCGCCCGGCCGCCGTGGTCGGCGATCCACTCCAGAAGCACCAAGTTGGAGGCGGTATGGTCCAGACGTCCCCCAGTACAGCCGCACAGCAGGAGCTCCCGGTAATCCAGCTCCAGTGCCTGATCCACCGCTGCCTGGAGGTCTGTCATATCCTTTTCCACTGGAAGCGTGATGTAGGGGACATCGCCCTCCGGCGCACCGCCGGAGTCCCAGTCGCCGATCAGATAGTCCGGCCGCAGTCCGGCCGCACGGGCGTTGCGTACCCCGCCGTCGGCACAGAAGACCGTCCATCCGCCTCCGTCCAGATAAGGGCGGAGAAAGGCCCCGTCTCCGCAGGGGACTGAGCCGAAAAGCAGCGCGCGCTTCATTTCCGTTCCCATTCGGGCACTTCCTTTGCCTGCTGATACAGCCGCACATAGCTGGCATGACGGCTGGGTGCAATCTCCCCGGCCTCCATTGCTGCAATAACTGCACAGCCTTTTTCCCTTACATGAGAACAGCCGGTGAACCGGCATTGCTCCAGATAAGGGGCGAACTCCCGGAAGGTATATTGCAGTTCCTCAGGGCGACGGAGCTCCATCTCCTCCGTATCAAAGGAGGAGAAGCCGGGGGTATCTGCCACAATGGTGCCGGAGCGGAGCCGAAACAGCTCCACATGGCGGGTAGTATGGCGGCCACGGCCCAGCTTGTCGGACACCTCCCCCACCTGAAGGCGGAAGCCGGGCTCCAGGGCGTTGAGTATACTGGATTTGCCCACACCGGAATTTCCTGTAAAGGCAGAAACCTTTCCAGCAATTGCCCCAGAGAGCTCCTCCAGTCCCTCCCCTGTCTCGGCGCTCACCCGGAGGGTGGGGAACCCGGCAGCACGGTAGGTCTGGTAGAGCTCCTCCGCCGCATCCAGGTCGCACTTGTTGATGCAGATGACCGGCTGGCAGTTCCGCCCCTCCGCAATGGAAACCACGCGGTCAATCAGGAATGGGTCGGTAACTGGAATGGCGCCGGAGGCAATGACTACGAGCTGATCAATGTTGGCCACCGCCGGCCGCTGAAATTCGTTCCTGCGGGGCAGGATTTCATCGAGAATCCCCGCCCCGCTATCCAGAGGGGTGAAGATGACCCTGTCCCCCACCAGGGGGGTGATCCTCTGATGGCGGAACTTTCCCCTTCCGCGGCAGGCGACCAGAACCCCATCTCCGCCGTCCACGTAATAGAAGCCGCTGAGGGCCTTTAAAATAATCCCTTCCATCAGCCGAAGTTCATCATGCGGGTCTCGGAGAGCTGCCCGTCAAGATAGACATCCACTTGCTGGAAGCCGGTTCCATAAAGTGTTACCACCCGGACGCCTAGTACGGTCTGTACGTCCTCATTGAACTGATCCTGCCCGTTGACTGTGACCCGGACACGGACAGTCTCCTTGTCGGAGCTGGCCAGATTTACCGTATAGCTGATGGGCTTCAGCGCACCTCCGCTGCCTGGTGTGGGGGAAACCTCCGGGTCGGTAGAGGCCCCCGGCGTGGGAGTCGGGGTGATCTCCGGGTCGGGAGAGGTGGAGGGATCTGCCCCTTTACTCAGGCGCAGATGGATGGTGGAACCCTTATCGACCTCAGTACCCGTCTGGATGGACTGCCAGCAGACCAGACCCTCGGCGTAGTCATTGCTGTACTGAGGCTCGTCAAATACGACCACCAGTCCCAGCGTTCCCTCGGCCTTAGAGCGGGCCTCCTGCTCTGTCATGCCGAGGAACGGGATAATGACAGAGGTTTCCGTCTTGACACCGCTGCTGACTACAAGAGTGACCTTCTCCACATCGGCCAGATCGGTCTCCGCCACCGGGTCTGTGGAAATCACATAGTCCTTGGTTACATCCTCCGAGGTCTCCTCCCGGATAACCAGATTACCGGCCTCCTCGGTGAAGCCGAGTTCCCGCAGGGTATTGATGGCCAGACGCTTATCCTGATTCACCAGGTTGGGCATCCGGTTCTCCTCCACGTCGGTGCTGCCGCTGCCGTTGCTGATATCGACAGTGATGGTGGTTCCCGTCGCAGCGTTGCGTCCCGATTGCGGATCCTGGTTCACAATCTGTCCTTTGGGTAAAGTGCTGTCCACTTCCTGCCCCTCTACGACCTGAAATTGAGCCACTGTTACGCCGCTGTCCGCCCGCGCTTCCTCGATGGTCTTACCCACCAGATTGGGGACATTGTAGACAGTCTGCCCCGGGCTGCTGAAGAAGGAGACCCAGAGAAATACGCCGATGCCGACTACAAACACGGCCACTGCTGCAATGGCCAGAATAATGGGCAGACGGCTGCCGCCCCCATCCCGCCGGTCCGGATAGTCGTCGTAGTCCACCTCGTCCTCAAGGGGACCCGCACGGCTTTTGCGGGGCTTCGGTGTGGGACGGGCATAGGGCTCCTCCGACGCGGCCCGGCTGGCATGGGCCGGCTGGGAACGCACGGTATGCGGCGTGTTGGCGCCCAGAATCTGAGTAGGCTCGTCGCCGTCGGCGATAAGCAGATCGGCGGGCGTATAGTCGAAATTGATGCTGGGATTCTTGCGGAACTCCTCCAGGTCCACCAGCATGGCGTCTGCCGATACATAGCGCTGGTTGACATCCGAGGCCATAGCTTTCATGGTGATGGCCTCCAGAGCCTCTGGGATCTCTGGGTCGATCTCCCGTGGGGAGAGCGGAATGGAGTTGATGTGCTGGATGGCCACCGCCACCGGGGACTCCCCCTCATAGGGCAGGCGGCCGGTGATCATCTCATAGAGTACCACACCGGCGGAGTAGATATCGCTGCGGGCGTCGATATGGCTGCCGCGGGCCTGCTCCGGCGAGATATAGTGTACTGAGCCCAGGGCCTCCTGGGTCAGGGTGGCCTGGGCGGCGGAGGTGAGCCGAGCGATGCCGAAATCGGCCACCTTCAGGCTGCCGTCCCGCAGCACCATCATGTTGTGGGGCTTGATATCCCGGTGGATGATCCCCCGGCTGTGGGCGTGAGAGAGGGCCTTCATGATCTGAGTGATGAAGTGCAGCGCCTCCCGCCAGGCCAGCTTGCCTCCCTTCTTCTGCATATACTGCTTGAGGGTGATGCCGTCGATGAGCTCCATAACGATGTAATCCAGCTCCGTGGAGTGGGACACATCGTAGACCGCCATGATGTTGGGATGGGAGAGCATGGCGACGGCCTGGGACTCATCGTGGAACCGGCGGCGGAACTCGGCGTCCTGAGCCAGCTCCTCCTTGAGAATCTTCACCGCCACCAGCCGGTTAAGGCGGTGATCCCGCCCCTTGTAGACCACGGCCATACCGCCCGTCCCGATGCGCTCAATGATCTCATATCGGTTGTCGAGTAATTTCCCTATGTACTGATCCATAGTTCATTACCCCCTTTTAAACGATCTGAAAGAGGACCGCCGTAACGTTGTCCGGCGCGCCTCTGGACAGAGTGATGTGGAGCAGGCGCTGGCAGCAGTCCGACGGCTCCCCGCCGTGGATGGCCTCGTAGAGCAGCTCCTGGTCCGTGACGATGTTGCTCAGCCCGTCGGAGCAGAGCAGCAGGAAGTCCCCCGGCTGGAGCTCCTTCTCGTACAGATCTGCCCGGATGCGCTCCTCAGAGCCCAGTGCCCGGGTGATCAGGTTCTTCCGGGGATGAGTACGGGCCTCCTCGGGGGTGATGTCCCCCCGCGCCACCATGTCCTCCACCACCGAGTGGTCCCGGGTCAGGCGGGTGATCCCGTCTTCATTGATGTGATAGGCCCGGCTGTCTCCGATGTTGAGCAGATAAGCGGTCTGCTCCACCACCAAGGCCGCCACCATAGTGGTGCCCATGCCGCGGCAGTCCGGGTCGGTGACGGCCCGGTGATAGACTGCCGTATTGGCGGTCTCCGCCGCCCGCGAAAGAACGGCGGCTGGCCCGGCCTCGCCATCGCCGTCCGGCTGCATGCCCTGCAGGGCGTCCACGAAGGTTTCCACGGCGATGAGACTGGCGATATTGCCCGCCTTGGCCCCGCCCATCCCGTCGCACACGACGCCGACCGCCAGGTGCTCTGAAGGAATGTCTAAGTAGAAACCGTCCTGATTTTGTGTTCTTACCGCGCCTTTGTCGGTAATACCCCATGCGTGTATCATACTGAACTTGCCTCTTTCCCGCGCGAGTCTGCCTCTGTTCACGCCCTGCGCGGCCAGGCGTGAGCCGACTTATGTTAAGTGTGTTCCTGCTGCATTGTCTTGCGGCGGAGCTGACCGCAGGAGGCGTCAATATCGCCCCCCAGCTTGCGGCGTACCGTGGCGGTGATGCCGTGGCTCTCCAGCCGCTTCTGGAAGGCCGCCACCCGCCTGCTGGGCTTGAGGGGGCTCTCCTCCACATTGTTGAGGGGAATCAGGTTCACATGCCCCGGCGTCCCCTTCAGGTGCCGAGCCAGCAGATCTGCCTGCCAGTCGGCGTCGTTAACTCCGTCAATCATGGCGTATTCATAGGAGATCCGTCGGCCGGTCTTTTCAAAATACCGGCGGCAGGCGGCGAACAGCTTCTCCACCCCTACGCTCCGGTTGACCGGCATGATGCGGCTCCGGGTTTCGTCGTCGGGGGCGTGCAGGGACACAGACAACGTTAATTGTAACTGATGGTCGGCCAATTTGTCAATTTTTTCAGTCAGGCCGCAGGTGGACAGCGAGATGTGCCGCATACCGATGTTCAGGCCGTCGGGGCTGTTGACCAGCTCCAGAAAGCGGAGCACCGTGTCGAAGTTGTCCAGCGGCTCCCCAATGCCCATGAGCACGATGTTGCTGACCGGGGCTCCGGAGTCCATCTGGGTGAAAAGCACCTGATCCAGCATCTCAGCGGGTGTTAAGTCCCGCACCTTGCCCCCTAGTGTGGAGGCGCAGAAAGCACAGCCCATGCGGCATCCCACCTGAGAGGAGATGCACACAGTATTCCCATGATGATAGCGCATCAAAACCGTTTCAATACAGTTTCCGTCTCCCAGCCGCCACAGGTACTTGATGGTGCCGTCCAGGGAGGAGACCTGCCTGCGCTCCACCTGGGGCGCGTAGAGGATACAGGAGGCGGCCAGCTTCTCCCGCAGGGGCTTGGAGAGGTTGGTCATTTCGTCAAAAGAGGATACGCCCCGGTGAAGCCACTGGAACACCTGCTTGGCTCGGAACACCGGCTCCCCGAGCTCCTTGAAATAGGCGGCCATCTCGGTCAAATTCATGGATTTGATGTCGGTCATGCGTTCTCTCCTCCGCCGGGCCTCCCCGGCGGCTACAGTCCGTATTTTTTTGCCACCGCCGCCAGCCGTTCCGGCGTAACGGGCCGGGGTTCCGGGGTTGGGTGGTACGGCCCGCCGTCGTAAGGGGCCCGGCATGGCTCCAGCGGAAGAGCCGCCATGGAGGCGGAACTGCGCACCCATACCGCCTGGAACGTCCAGCCGTGGGTCTGCTCATACTCCAGATTCTCCGGAAGGACACGCATGTGCGCCTGAAATTCCGGATTATCCAGCAGCTTAGGGTGGTAGGCCATCTCCCGCCACAGCTCCAGGCCAAGGGTCGGGAAGCGATAGTTACAAGCCAGCTCCGGATCCACGCAATCGCAGACAAACTCGGCCTCTCGTGCCAGGCGCGGAATGAGCTCCTCCACGTGCACATGGGTCAGTTCCAGTCCATCCCAGAGTATCTGCCGATTCTCGTCCGCAAGCAGGCCAACCCCGGCCAGCCTGCCGTCCAGATAGTCCGTCCTGCAGTAATAGCCCGGAAAGACTCCGGGAAACAGACGGTTCTGAAGCTCAACCACCTTATCTTCTGTCATGCCCAGGCGGAAAGGGCCTATGCCCTTGTTTGGATACACTTCAAAGGTTTCCATCATCTTTCCTCCTCAGCCTGGCAAAGAAAAATCCGTCGGTGCCGTGGCGGTGGGGCCAGCAGGTGAGCATGCCGGTATCTGTATCCAAGAAGGGACCGGAGACTTGGAATCCATCTAGTGTAAAGTCTCTCCGCTTGTCTAAAAACGCCCTCACGACTCCCTCATTCTCCCGCCCCAGCAGGGTGCAGGTGGCGTAGAGAAGCACGCCGCCCGGGCGCACATAATCCGCCACATTGTCCAGAATGGCGGCCTGCACACGGGGCAGGTTCTCCAGAGGCTTAGGATCCTTGTAGCGAATGTCCGGCTTCTTGCGGATGATACCCAAGCCGGAGCAGGGTACATCGGCGATTACCAGATCAAAGCTGTTAAGTAATTTAGCTTTTCGCTCTTTGCCGTCCAACAGGTTTGCATGGATGATATCCAGGCCCAGCCGCTGACAGCCCGCCTCGATCAGGCGTAGCTTGTGGGGGTGAATATCACAGGAGGTGACGCTCCCCCGGTTCTCCATGGCGATAGCGGCGGCAAAGGATTTGCCTCCAGGGGCTGCGCAGGCGTCCAGCACCCTCCACCCCGGCTGCGGCGCGGCGGCCAGCACCGCCAGATGGGCGGCGGCATCCTGGATGTAAAAGTACCCCTTCTGGAACGCCTCCAGGTGTTCCAGACTTCCGGTGCCGTTCAGGAACAGGCAGTCCGGCAGCCAGGGATGGGGTTCCACTGCCACCCCCTCGGCCGTCAGCATGGCAGCCAGCTCCTCTGCGGAGATTTTGAGGGTGTTTACCTGGGCACAGGTGGGGGGCTCGCCGTTGTCGGCGGCCAGCAGGGCCTCCGCCTCCTCTCTGCCCAGCCGGGCAACGAAGGAATCCACCAGCCACTGAGGATGGCTGTACCGGGTGGAGAGGTCGGCGGGCGGCTCCAGCGCCTCCCGCTGGCGGATCAGGCTGCGGAGCACCCCGTTGACCAGCCCTGCGGCCCTGGGATTTTTGGCCTTCTTTCGGGCCAAGGACACCGCCTCGCTGACGGCGGCGTGATCCGGCACCCGGTTCAGATACAAAAGCTGATAGGCTCCCAGGCGCAGCAGGTTGCGGATAGACGCCTCCAGCTTGTGCAGCGGGGTGGCACACAGCTTTGAAAGGTAAAAATCCAGCAGCATCCGGTTTTGGAGTACACCGAAGCACAGCCGGGTCGCCAGAGCGGCATCCCGGCCGTCCAGCTTCGCTCCGCCGATGGCCTTTTTCAGATATCCGTCTGACCACGCGCCCTGCCTCTCGCAGGCAGTAAGGGCGTCCAGTGCCACTTCTCGGGCCTGCTTCATCTAATCCCTCCGTCGTCCTGCAAAGGCCAGCAGGAACCGCAGCAGTTGAGCCAGGGAGACCAGCAGGGCTGCCACATAAGTCATGGCGGCGGCCCCCAGCACCTTGCGGGCACCCCGCAGCTCATCGTCCTCCAGCAGATGGGTACCCTCCAGGCTGGCAATGGCCCGGCGGGAGGCGTTGAACTCCACCGGCAGCGTTACAAGCTGGAACACCACCGCCGTGGCAAACAGCAGCACGCCCACGCCGAACAGGGGCTGGGAGTAGAGCAGCAGGCCGATGACGATCAGGATCAGGGAGAGCTGGGAGCCGATATTGCAGATGGGCACCAGGGCGGAGCGCAGCTTGATGGGGCCGTACCCCACCGCGTACTGCACCGCATGGCCCGCCTCGTGGGCGGCCACTCCCACCGACGCGATGCTGTTGGAGCCGTACACCGCGTCGGACAGGCGGATCACATTGCTCCGGGGATCGTAGTGGTCGGTCAGCCGGCCGGAGACCCGCTCAATGCGCACATTTTGAATGCCGTGGGCCCGCAATACTGCTTCCGCCGCCTGGGCGCCGGTAAAGCCCCGGCGGCTGGCCATACGGGAGTAACGGTTGAAGGTGGAGGACACATTGAGCTGGGCCAGCAGGGCGATCAGCATGGCCGGTACCAGGATCATCCAGTAATAGGGATCATAATAGTAGAAAAACGGCATGGAAACCTCCGTTCACATAATCTGCCCGCCCAACAGGTAGCACCACAGGTTCACCAGGAACCCGACCCCCATCCCGCCCGCCAGCAGGGCGGTGAGCCGGGGCCGTTTTTCCGTCAGCGCAGCGGCGAACAGGAAGAACGGCAGGGCGCAGGACAGGTAGCGCCCGGCGCTGAGCAGCCAGGACAGGGAGTAGTTGAGCACCAGATAGGCGAAGGCATAGAGCGTATACATGCTCCGAAACCGCTTGTGGGCGTACCAGAGCAGTGGGAAAAAGGCGGCAAAAAGTAGAAGTGTCGGAATCCAGATCTGAACCCGTATCGCCTCGTCATAGTAGGACAGGGCGTTTTGCAGCACATACCACAGGGTGTCTGAGATCCAGCAGAAGCCCTGGCTCCAGTGTTCCTGCATTACCGTAAAAGCTAAGGGGTCTCCCGCCACGGCGGCGTTGAGGCCGAGATAGGCCAGGCTGCCCACAGCGGGCAGCAGCGCCGCCGGCAGGCGGCGGAGGATGGCCCTCCCGTCAAATTTCCCCAGACTCTCTACCAATTCCGCTCCCGCCGCCCCAATGAGTAACAGACCATGCATGCGGGTCATAGCGGCCAAAACACCCCACATACCCGCCCGCCACCAACGGTGGCGGCGGATGTGCCAGAGAGCGGCGGCCGTAGTCAGCAAGAACAGCCCCTCGGTCATCACCCCGCCGAAGAAAAAGGCATATGGAAAGAGAGACAAGAAGAGAACCGTCCGCCGGGCGGCACCTTTCCCCAACTCCCAGGCCGCCAGCCGGTACAGGTAGACGCACCCCGCGGAATAGCACAAAAAGGACACCATCAAGCCCGCCGCCATGGTATTATGCCCCGTCAAGGGGCAAACCAGCCGCACCAGCCAGGGATAGAGGGGGAAAAAGACCAGAAACAGGGGTCTGCCGTCCTCCCAATAGCCGGTGTAGCCCAGTTCGGCCAGGCCAACGTAGTGCCATGCATCCCATTTCTTCCAGATATCCGTGGTCCAGGACAGACCGGTATCCGGGTAGAGCACCAGGCAGGCCAGCGCGGCCACCGCCAGAAAGACGGTCAGGCGGAAGAGCAGGGCGGCGGAGAACACATGCAGAAGCTCCCGGCGGCTTACCTCACAGCCTCTGGGGGCAGATGCCGGTACGGCACAGGGCGCCGGAAGTCCGGCGGCCCCCAGCCACCGGAGCAGCAGAGACAGCCCCAGGGCCAGCACTACTCCAGAGACCGCCAGCGTCCAGAGCAGATGGATCATCCCACGGGGATGGGGTGCCCCCGCAGATAGTCGGCGGCCTTCATGCGCTTGCCGCCGTCGGCCTGAAGCTCGTCAATGCGCAGTACCGTGCCGCCGCCGCAGGCCACCTGAATTCCCTCCTTCCCGGCGGCCAGAATGGTGCCGGGGGCGGCGGAAGTCGTGGCGTCCAGTACAGAAGTGGAAAATACTTTACAGCGATTGCCGCCCAGCTCAGTGACAGCAGTCGGCCAGGGGATCAGCCCCCGCACCTGATTGTGGAGCGCCCGGGCGGGCCGGCTCCAGTCCATAGGGGACAGCTCCCGGCTCAGCATGGGGGCCAGGGTGGCCTTGCCGTGCTCCTGGGGGGTGCGTGTGGCCGTTCCGGCGGCGATGTCCGCCACCACGTTCACCAGCAGCTCCGCCCCCAGCACCGCCAGGCGGTCGTGAAGGGCCACCACGGTCTCGTCGGGATCAATGGGGGTGGCGGCCTGGGCGATGATGTCGCCGGCGTCCAGATCGTGGGCCATGTGCATGATGGTCACGCCGGTCTCGCGCTCCCCGTTGAGCACCGCCCAGTGGATGGGGGCCGCCCCCCGGTAGTTGGGCAGCAGGGACGAGTGGACGTTGATGCACCCCTTTGGGGGTGCGGCCAGGATCTCATCCGGCAGAATGCGGCCGTAGGCGGCCACCACGATCAGCTCGGGAGCCAGCTCCTGAATCAGCGCCAGAGCCGCGCCGTCCCGCAGCTTGACGGGCTGATAGACCGGGATATTGTGGGCCAAAGCGCACACCTTGACCGGCGGTGCCTGGAGCTTCATGCCACGGTTCCTGGGCTTGTCGGGCTGGGTGAATACCCCGCAGACCGTGTGCCCGGCGGCAACGAGCGATTCCAGGGAGGGCACAGCAAAATCGGGGGTGCCCATAAACAGAATTCTCATTCTCCCTGCTCCTCCATCATGCGGTCCAGCTCCTCAGTGGTGTAGAGCCGGTCGGCATGCTCGGTGAACAGGTGGCCGTCCAGATGCTCAATCTCGTGGCAGAAGCAGCGGGCCACAATCTCCTCCCCCTCGGCCTCAAAGAAATTGCCGTTGCGGTCCTGGGCGCGCACACGCACCTTGTAGGGGCGCTTGACCACGCCCCAGCGGCCGGGCACCGACAGGCAGCCCTCAAAGCCCTCCTGCTCCCCCTCCTGGGAGACAATTTCGGGGTTGACCAGCTCCAGCATGTTGTCCTCGGCGTCCACCACAATGACCACCCGGCGGAGAATCCCCACCTGGGGGGCGGCCAGGCCAGCCCCGTTGGCATCCGCCAGGGTCTCCTTCAGATCGTCCAGCAGCGTGTGCAGGCGGGCGTCAAAGCTGGTGACCGGGCGGCACATCTTGTGCAGGGCAGGGTCTCCATCCGTCAAAATCTTGCGCAGGGCCATGGTGTTTCCTCCTTAATCCAGTGGGTTCACGTCCGCCGAGACGGACACCCCCTTGTTTTCCTTGTCGGTTTGCGCACAGCGGACCAGATGGGCCACCATGGCGCGAATTTCCTTTGTATTTTGTGCCGCCAGAGTCAGGCGGTAGCGGTAGCGGTCGTTGATCTTGGCCACGCTGGCCGGGGCGGGGCCAAGGACGGTCAGCTCCCAGTCCCGAAACGGCGGCTGGGCCAGCCACCCCTCCAGGGAGCGCCGCAGGCGCATACAGGTGCGCAGCACCGCGCTCTCCAGCGGCCCCGAGGCCGTCAGGACAAACAGCTCCCGAAAGGGCGGGCACAGGCGCATCCGGCGCAGCTCGATCTCCTGCTCATAGAAGCTGTCGTAGTCCTGACGGGCGGCGCAGCGGATCACGTCATTCTCCGGGGTAAAGGTCTGGATGACCGCCCTCCCCTGTTTGGCACCCCGCCCGGCCCGGCCCACCACCTGGGTGAGCAGGGAAAAGGTGCGCTCCCCCGCCCGGTAGTCGTCCACATACAGGGAGAGATCGGCGGAGATCACCCCCACCAGGGTGACATTCTCAAAATCCAGCCCCTTGGCCACCATCTGGGTGCCCACCAGCACGGGAATCCGCTCCTTCTCAAACCGGGAGAGCAGCTTCTCGTGGCTCTGGGTGGCGGAGACGGTGTCGGTGTCCATCCGCAGGATCTCCCGCCCCGGAAAGGCGGCGTGGAGCTCCTCCTCCACCTTCTGGGTGCCGTAGCCGAGGAAGTTCAACGCCCCGCCGCAGGAGGGGCAGGCGTCGGGCAGCGGCTCGGAGTGGCCGCAGTAGTGGCACATGAGCCGACCGTTGGCCGAGTGGTAGGTCAGGTGGACGGAGCAGCGGGGGCACGTGGGCACCTCGCCGCACTCGCCGCAGGTGACCATGCGGCTGGCCCCCCGGCGGTTGAGGAAGAGAATACTCTGCTCCCCCGCCTCCATGGCGGCGGCCAGCCCGGCCCTGAGGGGCCCGCTGAGTGAGGTGCCGTTGCCGGCGCGGAGCTCCTTTTTCATGTCGGCGATAAGCACCTCCGGCAGGGCCTGCTCGTTGTACCGGCGGCGCAGGGTGAACAGGCGGTAGTCCCCCCGCTTGGCGTGGTACATGCTCTCCACCGACGGGGTGGCGGAGCCCAGTACCAGCAGGGCGTCATTCTGAGCACAGCGGTATTTTGCCACGTCGCGGGCGTGGTATTTCGGGACGTTCTCCGATTTGTAGGTGGACTCCTGCTCCTCGTCCAGAATCAGCAGCCCCAGATTCCGCAGGGGGGCGAACACGGCGGAGCGGGTACCGATGACCACCCGGGCCTGACCGCTCCGCACCCGCTTCCACTCGTCGTACCGCTCCCCCGCCCGCAGGGACGAGTGGAGCACAGCGATGTCGTCCCCGAAGTGGGAGGCGAAAATGCGCAGGAGCTGGGGGGTCAGGGCGATCTCGGGCACCAGCACCATGGCGGTACGGCCCCGGGCCAGTGCCTCATAGATCAACCGGAGATACACCTGGGTCTTGCCGCTGCCCGTCACCCCGTACAGCAGGGCGGCAGCGGGTCTTCCGACCGCCGCCAGGGCGTCCAGTCCCTCAAAGGCCGCCTGCTGCTCGGCGTTGAGCACCGGGGGAGCGGCCCGCTCCCCCGCCTCCACCGTCACCCGACGGAACACCTCACGGTGTTCCAGGCGCAGGATACCGCTCTTTTCCAAAGAGCGCAGGGTGGCGTTGGCGGCCCCGGTGAAGTAGCACAGCTCCTTAGCCGAGGCGCTGCCGAGGGCGCACAGCAGCTCGGTCACGGCATACCGCAGGGGCGCGGAGCGGCGCCTTGGCGTGACCAGGGCCATGGCCTCCTCGGGCGGGATGGCCAGCGAGGCCACCAGCTCTTTCTTGTCCCCCACCCCCCGGGAGGCGCTGGTTTCCAAGGTGAGAATGCCCTTGTCCCGCAACAGCTTGAGGGCGGGATTGGGATCTTTTGTCCCGAACGCCTCCTTGATTTGGGCCACATCCGCCTCCCGCCCCGAGGCGAAGAGCAACTCCACGATGCGCCGGGCGTGCTCTGACCGGCCCGCCGCCGCATAGGCCGCCTCCCGGTCCACGCCGGGGGCCAGCTTCCAGCGATCCTGAAGGGAGAAGTACAGCCCCGCCGGGAGCATGGCCCGGGCCGCGTCGTACACGGTGCAGAACCAGCGTTCCCGCATCCACAGGGCCAGCCGGAGGGCCTCGCCGTCCAGCACCGGCTCTTCGTCTAGAACGGTGAGAATGCTCTTGCGCCTTGGGTCGTCCGGGTACCCGCCCTCCAGCGCCAGGACGATGCCCTCCGTCCGGCGGTTGCCCGCCCCGAAGGGGACGACCACCCGCATACCGGGGCGCAGGGTGTCCAGCAGCTCCGGCGGTACCTGGTAGTCGTAGGGCTTGTCGATGGCGTAGGTAGCGGCCTGCAACGCGATCTTGGCCACGGTATTCCCCTCCATCTCTCCGCCCCCTTTCCTCCAGAAAAGGCAAGCGCCGGGCGCTTCCCCGTCGCTTGCCTTATGCTCACTCCTCGTCGTTCAGCTCAACCTTGCCCTCGGCCACCTCACGGATAGCGATGGTCACGGGCTTGTCGTCCAGCGGAATCCCGGCATCCTCCGCCTCGCTGGCCACCTGGCGGGCCCGCTGGGCCACTACGTTCACCAGCATATAGCGGCTGGGTACCTGCTTGAGCAGTTGGTTCATCGGGGGTTCGAGCATCATATTGGATCAGACTCCTTCCACAAGATTGATTCGGTGCTTGGTACGGCAGCTCTCCGCCGTCAGGATGGCGATGATCTCGCCCGCGGCCTCGGATACCTTGTCGTTGACCACCAGATAGTCATAATTGGGGATCTGCTTGCACTCCTCACGGGCCTTCTGGAGGCGGCCCTGGATGACCTCCTCCGCGTCGGTGGCCCGGCGGTGCAGGCGGCGGGAGAGCTCCTCAAAGGAGGGGGGGATGATAAAGATAAAAACCGCGTCTGGGCACTTGGCCCGCACCTTGGCCGCGCCCTGCACCTCAATATCCAGCAGCACGTCGGTGCCGGCGGACAGCTTCTCCTCGATCAGGCGAAGGGAGGTGCCGTAGTAATTATGGACATATTCGGCGTATTCCAACAGCTCACCGCCGGAAATCATGGACTCAAACTGCTCCCGGCTGACAAAATTGTAGTTGACGCCGTCCTCCTCTCCCACCCGTGGCTGGCGGGTGGTGAAGGAAACGGAGAAGTAGATGTTTTCCCGTTCGCTCAGGAGCTCAGAGATCACCGTGCTCTTGCCCACACCAGACGGGCCGGAGAGCACAATAAGCTGCCCCCTGGTTTTCTTTTTCAGGTTCATGCGTCCTCATCCTCCTCTGGGGCGGGCTCGTTCTCCCGGCCGCCCAGCCGCCCGGCCACTGTCTCTGGCTGTAGGGCCGAGAGAACGATGTGGTCGCTGTCCATGATGAGCACCGCCCGGGTGCGCCGCCCATAGGTGGCATCAATGAGCACACCCCGGTCCCGGGCCTCCTGAACCATGCGCTTGATGGGGGCCGACTCCGGGCTCACAATGGCGATGAGCCGTCCGGCGGAAACCATATTTCCAAATCCGATATTGATAAGCTTCATCCTGCCCCACCGCCTTACTCGATGTTCTGGATCTGTTCCCGGATCTTCTCGATCTCGGCCTTGATATCCACCACGTATCCGGCGGTCTCAATATCATTGCATTTGGAGCCGATGGTGTTGGCCTCCCGGTTGAACTCCTGGATCAGAAAGTCCAGCTTGCGGCCTACGGGTCCCTCCTGGGCCAGCATGTGGTCCAGTTGGGACAGGTGACTGCGCAGGCGGACGGTCTCCTCGTCCACAGCCACCTTGTCGGCATAGACGGCGGCCTCGGTGAGGATGCGGCTCTCATCAAGCTGGGTGTTCTGAAGCACCTCCGCCATTTTGGCGCTCAGGCGGGCCCGGTAGTCGGCCACAATACCGGGGGCGCGCTCCTCCACCCTGGTAGTGAGGGCCTCGATGGTGCGTGCCCGGCCGGTCACATCCTGGAAGAGCTTTTCTCCCTCCCGCGCCCGCATGGCGTCAAAGTCCTGAAGGGCCAGCTCCAGCACGGAGCAGATGTCCGCGCTCACGGCCTCCAGATCCTCCTGGGTCTTCTCCACCAGGAAGACATCCTGGAACCGGGAGAGCAGGGAAACCGAAATGTCGTCCTTTAAGCCGTAGCTGTCCCGCAACGCGCACAGCGCGGCATAGTAGCCATCCGCCACAGGCTTGTTGACCGAGATGGATACATCCCCGTTCTCCGACGGGCCGATGGTGACGAACACATCCACCTTGCCCCGGGAGATATGGGCCTGTACCTTGGATTTGATGGCGTCCTCCGCAAACACATAGATGCGGGGCAGCTTGATGGTGCAGTCCAGATAGCGGTTATTGACGGAGCGCAGCTCCACGGTGATGGAGCGGCCATGGACCACGGCCTCTCCCCTGCCGTAGCCCGTCATACTTTTCACCAACGCGGGTTCCCCCTGTTCCATTCGTCTTTTGTTCTGAGGCTATTCAAAAATTATACCAGACTAGGAAGTCTTTCGCAATACCCTGTCCACCCGGGCCACATAAAAGGAGATAAGCTTGGAGAAGCCCACGTCGTAAATCACAAAGGCTGCGTTCCCCGCCGCATAGACCATCCAAGGCGCTTGCAGCGTCTCCGGCAGGAAGGGCAGAAACAGGCTGTGCAGACCGAACCAGAACAGGGTCAGAACGGCGTTGAATACCGCCAGCTTGCACAGCCACTCCAGCGGCCGGGCGGGAATGCGCTCTAGCAGGCTCTTGAGCATGGGCCAGAGGCCGAAAAAGAGCAGGTAGAGCAGGGCGTTGGCCTTGTCGGGCACCAGCAGCAGGCCCAGCAGGCCTGCTGCGCCGTAGCAGAAGAACCCCGCCTTCAGCCCGGCCGACACCACCGCCCCCGCAGGAAAGAGGCCGGCAATGGCTACAATACCCATCCGCGCCGTGGGCGAGACGGCGGAGAGATAGAGGGCGATCAGCGACAGCGCGGCCAGCACGCCCACCAAGGCCACCCGGCTTGCGCCCGTTTCAGTATGGTTTCGCATGGCTCAGTTCCCACAGCACATGTTCATGCAAAGGCAGGCCGTACAGCAGTCGCAGGCGTCGATCCCACCGCCGTAGCCGTAGGGGCGGTAGGCCTGTCCACCCTGGCGCATCATCATCAGCGCCTGCCGGTACTCCCCGTTGGCCGGGTCCATGTTGCAGGCCATCTGGAAATGCTGGGTGGCCTCGTCCAGCCAGCCCTTGCGGTAGGCGATGGACCCGGTGAGGAAGTGCCACTCGGCATCCTGGCTGGCAGCGCCGCGGAGGAGCTGCTCGGCCCGGCCGATGTCGCCCATGTTGATGGCCTGCCGCACCTGGTTGTAGAGGCTCCCTGAGGAGGCGCTGGAGTACTGCTGCTGATAGCCGCCTTGGTAGGAGCCGCGGTAGGCCCCCTGGCTCTGGTAGCCGCCGGAGGCCCCTCCCCCGCTGCGCATCTTGGTAATGGTATCGTAGGCCTCGTTGATCTCCTTCATCTTCTCCTCGGCCAGATCGGCCAGGGGGTTGTTTTGATAGTTGTCCGGGTGGTATTTCCGGGCCAGCTCCCGGTAGGCGCGTTTGATCTCCTCGTCGCTGGCGTCGGGCTTGACCCCCAGCACAATGTACGGATCTGTCATGAAATCCTTCTCCTGTTTTGATGATTGACGGCCTTCCAACGGCCGGTAAAGACCAGCTCCTCCACCATAGGCAGCCCCAGATAGAGGATATTCTCCACGGCGCCCTGCCAGTGGCCCAGCTCCAGGAGCGCACAGGCGGAGCGGGCCAGGTTCAGAGAGTGGAGAAGGGTGGTGCGCAGATAATCCCGGTTGGCCTCCACCTGCTCCGGAAAACGGGCGGCAATGGGGTTGTAGGACCCGGTGCGTCCGTCCTCCTCCAGATCGTCCCAGGCGTCCACCAGGTAAATCCACCGCCCCACATGGTAGAGGAGCTGCTCCAGGGCGCGGGTCCGGGCGGAGGACTCCGCCGGAAGGGCGGCCGCCGCCAGGATGCGGGCAAAGGTGTCCGCCGTCCGGTCCAGCGAGGGAGAGCCCTCCTGCTCCAGGGCCTGGAGCTCCTCCAGACAGCTTCGCACCGCCCGGTCAAACTCCGGCCGGGCCTGGGCCGCCCGGCGGTAGCCGGGTCGGAGCAGAAAGGACAGAACCCGGGCGGCATTTCCCTTCCAGAAGGGACCGTCCGCCACCGTGTCCCGCAGCTTCCAATAGCTGAGGATGGTTCCGGCGTCCGCCGCCGCATCCACGCTTCCGGCGCAGATGCAGCCCTTTTTCCGACACCAGAGGCGGGCCGGACAGCGCTTCCGCTCCGCCGTAGGCTTCGAGCCGTCCAAGAGCATGGCGAGAAAGGTAAAGTCGTAGTTCAGAAAGAACCGGGCGAAAAAGCCGTGCCGCCTCCCCAATGCGTGGCAGAGTCCGCAGTAGAGGGCCTCATAGTCCCGCAGCTCCCGCACTTTCAACTCGTCCCGGTTGGGGCGCACATAGCCGAACATCAGGCCTCCGGCGCAATGGCGGTAATGCAGAAGGAAATGGCCTGCTGCCTGCGCACCCGGCGGTCCCACAGAACGGCCAGCAGGAGCCCTAGTGCGAACCCGGCCACCCCGACGGCCGCACTGACTCCCGAAGAGAGCCGGAAAGCCGCACAGAGGAAATAGCCGGCGAAAAAGAGCAGGAAGGGCACCAGATAGACGATCACAGCCGCGCCCAGTACCCGGCTGGTAGAGGACTCCACCGTCACCATGTCGCCGGGCATGGCCCGGACCGGATTGGCGGCAATCACTGCTACGGTGGAGCTGACCATCAGTTCGCTGCAGCCTCCGCCGCATTTGGAGCAGTCGTGGCCGCAGGCAGACTGACGCTTGACGGTCACCTCCGCCCTGCCGTCGGCCAGGACGCGGGTTACCTTTGCTGTTTGAACCATACTTTCACCTGATTTCTACGATCTTGAGACCGAAATGGAAATGTTGTACTCACCGACCACGCCCACCTCGCTGCTGCCATCCAAATAGACCTTGACCGGCACTGTCCGGCTTCCGGTGGACAGATCCAGGTTGGACAGATCGGCCACAATCCGGACTTGGGAAGCCGTGACCGCATCTACGGCTTCCTGGGTGCCGCGGATCAAAACCGTGCAGGACTGGGTGTTGCGTGTGATCTCATAGCCGCCCGGCTTATTGACAATCTCAATATTTCCAGCCTCCAGTGTCTTAGTGACCAAGCCCTCCACGGTGACGGTTACCTTGGCCTCTGTAGTGCCGCTGACATTGGTCAGGGATGGGTCCAAATTGATCGTCATAGACTGTGTCAGGGTGCCAAATACCTTGGACAGGTCAATCTCACCCAGGCTGATGCGGTCTAGCTGATCCAGGATCTCTGCGCTGCCCGCTACCATCAAGGTTCTGGGCTCAATGTCTACGGTTACATTATCTGCGGTGGCGCCGCCGCCGGGAATGAGATCCACGGTCAGCTCCACCTCCTTCATCTTCTCCACCGGGAGGGTAACCAGCACGGTCTCCGGTTCCGTCTCCACCAGGCCGGCGGCGATGGGCTGGCCGTTGGTGCCGATGAGGGTATAGCTACAGTCGGCGCTGTAGGTGGAATTCATGTCCTCCTGAGAGATGGTGATTTGGGCGTGATCCACCTGACTGACCAGCTCCTCCTGGCCGCTGACGGTAATGGTATCCGGCGCGAAGGAGAAGTCACGGCGTTGGAAGCCTTCGGCCACGCTGCCGTTAAAGGTGCCTTGAACCGGGATCTCCTTGCTGCTCCAGCGGGAAACGGTGAAGTCGATGGTACTTGGGCTGGTGTAGCGTACGTCAATGGAGTCGATTATGGTGATGGAGCGGGGAAAATTGATGTTGCGTGAGGTAATAACCACACTCTGCTCCCCTGGCTCGGTAATACCGGAGACATCCACCACCACAGTGGTATCTCCCTGGTTCAGGCGGCTCCACACCTCGCCGCGGGCAGACAGCTGCAAATTGACCGTCTGCTCTGCTCCCTCAGAGATCATCAGTCCCCGCTCTTCAAGCTTTTCCAATCCACTGAATACCACCCGGACATTCCGCAGGGTTCCGGTATCCACCGAGTTGGGGTCGTTGCCGACGTAGACCCAGAGGAGAAACGCCAGCAGGATGGAGAGCACCACATAGAACCACCGGCTGTTAAGAATTTTCGTTCCCATCCTGCTTTTTCCCCTTTCCAAAGCGGAGCAGATTGCCCAGCTTGAATTTGGACGCGGCCTCGTCATTCTCCCGTTCCGGAAGCAGCTCATTGCGGAGCAGGCGCTCCAGAGTCTCCGGCGCCAGGTGGCGCTTGAGCATGCCGCCCACCGCCACGGAGATGGAGCCGGTCTCCTCCGAGACAATAGCCACCACGGCGTCCGTGTGCTCACTTGCTCCGATGCCTGCCCGGTGGCGCATGCCCAACTCCCGCGACAGATTTACATTGCCCGACATGGGAAGCATACAGCCCGCGCCCACAATCCGTCCAGCGCGGACAATCACCGCGCCGTCGTGGAGCGGGGCCTTGTTCCAGAAGATATTTTTCAGCAGTTCGGCATTCACCGTACAGTCCAGCGCGGTTCCGGTCTTGATGGCATCATCCAGCATGTTTTTCCGCTCAAACACCATCAGCGCGCCGGTCTTGCTCTTGGAAAGGGACGTATAGGCATCCACCGTCTGAGTGATGGCACTGTCCAGCTCGTTGCGTGCCTCCTCCGGTGTAAACACCTTCCCGAGGCTGGTGCGGCCCATCTGCTCCAGAAAGCGGCGGATTTCAGGCTGGAAAATGACCACCAGGGCTACCACACCCCACACCATGAGCTGCTGAAGCAGATAGCTGACCGTGTTGAGGTGGAAAAAGGTGGAGACACCCAGGGCAAACAGCAGCAGCAGTACGCCCTTGGCCACCGCGCCGGAGTTGGTGCGGCGCATCAGCATAATCACCTTATAGATAAGAAAGGCCATGATCGCGATATCAACCACATCAGAGATACCAAACAGGACGACCTTTCCCTTGAATTCCTGGAGCAAATACAAAATGCCTTCCATTTCCTCGTCTCCCGCTTCCGGCCGCGCCGGCATCCTTGCTTCCCGCAGAGTACATGTATATCCTTTAACTGATTTATTATACTGTATTCACAGGCGGTTGACAAGTAGAAGGGAAATCAATTTTCTGTGAACAGGCCCTGTGTGCAGACACAAAAAATAGCCGCAGACGCGGCTATTTTTGCCCGGCGGTCAGCCGCGCAACCTCCTGTGTGAAGCGCTCGACTTCCCGGGGTGTATTGAAGGCGGAGACGCTGGCGCGGACTGTCCCAGCCTCCAGCGTCCCGGCCGACTGATGGGCCAGCGGCGCGCAGTGCAGGCCGGCACGGACGGCAATCCCTCTGGCGCCCAGGGCCTCGCCTACCGCTTCACAGTCCATTCCGTCTATCTGGAAGGAGAGCACGCCGGCCTGGACGGCTCCCCCATCCCCGTAGACAGTCACGCCGGGAATGCGGGACAGTCCGGCAGCCGCTTGGCGGATCAGGCGGCGCTCATGGGTCAAAATACGCTCCGTCCCCTGTGTCTGAACATAACGAAGTCCCTCCAGCAGGCCGGCAATGCCGGGCATGTTGTGGGTGCCTGCCTCCAGGCGGTCGGGCAGGAAATCGGGCATGGCCTGGAGCGCCGAGGCGCTTCCGGTGCCGCCCATGAGTAGTGGGTGGGTCTCCGCCCCGCAGAGCAGCAGGCCGGTGCCCTGGGGACCGTAAAGTCCCTTGTGTCCCGGCATGGCGACAAAGGCTGCGCCCAGCTCCCCCATGTGGACGGGCAGACACCCGGCCGACTGGGAGGCGTCCAGCACAAAGGGAATTCCACGTTCCCGGCACAGGGCCGCGATGCCCTCCACCGGCAGGATGAAGCCGAACACGTTGGACACATGGTTACAAATGACGGCCCTCACCGTCTCGTCCAGCTGGCGCTCAAAGGCGCGGACTTGAGCCTCCGGATCAAAGAGCGGGCCTGCAGCCACCCGGATATTGACACCAAGGGCGTGGAGCGGTCGGGTGACGGCGTTGTGCTCATAGCCGGAGATCACCACGGCGTCCCCGGGCTTCAACAGGGAATGAATGGCGAGATTCAGCCCATGGGTGGCGTTGGAGGTGAACACCACCTGTTCTGGGCTCTCCACCTGAAAGAGCTCCGCCGCTGCCTGACGGCAGAGAAAGGCGGTTTCTGCCGCCCGCATGGCGGGAACATGCCCGCCGCGGCCAGGGGTTGCCAGGCGCCCCACTGCGGACGAAACCGCCCGCGCCACGGCGGGCGGTTTTTGTAAGGTTGTGGCCGCGCTGTCAAGATAGATCATAGCAGAACCTCTTTATAGCTGCCGTCGCTGGACATGATATAGATGCGCTTGGGCGTCAGCCCGACGCGGCCCAAAATCAGCAGCGCCGGGGCCAGATTGCGTTCCGAAACCTTGACGGAGTGGCTGCACCCCTCCCCGGAAATCATCTTTGGCGAGCGGAGGATGTGGGCCGTAATGCCCGCCCGCTCCAGAGCGGAGGCCGTCCGCTGGGCGTAGGTCAGGGAACGGCAGACAATGAGATAGTAAACCATATAGAAACGCTCCTCTCAGTGCAGTGTATGCACCGGAGGAGCGTCTGGTTCGCCGGTTACAGAAGGTTCTCCACCAGGCAGACGGCATGGGCGGCAATGCCGTCTCCCGTGCCGGTAAAGCCAAGGCCCTCCTCTGTGGTGGCCTTGACGCTGACAGCGTCCATCGGCACCTGGAGCCGCCGGGCCAGATTCCGGCGCATTTGCTCCAGATAGGGGGCCAGTTTTGGGGCCTGGGCCAGCACGGTGGCATCCACATTGCCCACCCGGTATCCCCTCTGACGGAGGCGGGAAACCACCTCGTCCAGCAGCCGCAGGCTGTCCGCCCCCGCGTAGGCCGGGTCGCTGTCCGGGAACAGGTGCCCGATATCTCCAAGGGCGCAGGCGCCCAGCAGGGCGTCCATCACCGCGTGGGTGAGCACATCCGCGTCGGAGTGACCCAGCAGGCCCTTGTCAAAGGGCACCTCCACACCGCCCAGAATCAGCCGCCGGCCCTCCACCAGGCGGTGTACGTCATATCCATGTCCAATTCTCACTGCTGCTCCCTCCAAGCGAAAAGCGCCTCCGCCACCGCCAGATCCTCCGGGGTGGTGATTTTCAAATTGCAGTAGTCCCCCTGCGTCAGGGATACGCCGATGCCCAGCCGCTCCACCGCTCCGCAGTCGTCAGTCAGGGCGGCCCCGTCCTCCAGGGCCTTGACCAGGGCGGCCTTGATCAGATCCACCTGAAACACCTGGGGTGTCTGCACGGCAAAGAGCTCCGAACGCTCCAGCGTAGCCTCCACCAGACTGTCCCGCGCTCGCTTTATGGTGTCCTTCACCGGCACCGCCGGGGCGGCTGCGCCGCACTCTGCGGCGCGGAAAATCACCGTCTCCAGCACCTCCTGGCTGACCAGGGGGCGGGCCCCGTCGTGGATGGCCACCAACTCCGCGCCGGAGGGGAGCTCCCCAAGCCCGGCCAGAACCGAGTGGGTGCGGGTAGCCCCACCCACTATCACCTTGCGGACCTTGGACAAGCCGGCATCCCGGCAGAGCTGGCCAATGGGGACGATCAGATCCTCCCGGGTGACCACGATAATCTCGGCGAGATAGGGGCACAGCTCCAGCGCCCGCAGGGTATGTAGCAAAACGGGCTGCTCCTCCAGGGGAAGGAGCAGCTTGTCCTGGCCCTCCATCCGGGTGGAGCTCCCGGCCGCGGGGACCACGGCGGAACAGCGGAGCTCCGGTGTCCGCTGCCGCCGGAACAGCCGCCCAAGCAGTCCGGCCATGTCCATTCCTCCTCCACAAAAAAAGAGCCGTTTCGGCTCCTCCCCCGTTTCCCTCCAGGGGTCCGGTGGGCGGTCACAGCGGACCGCCCCTACAGACTGTATTAGGCCAAGGCGGTATTTATGCGCGCCTCAACATCTTCATAACTGGCATCCTGCGAGAGCACAATCTCTGAGATCAAAATCTGCTTGGCCGAGTGGAGCATCTTCCGCTCCCCGGTGGACAGGCCGCGCTCCTCCTCGCGGAGCATCAGGCCCTTGACTACACGGGCCACCTCCAGCAGATTCCCGCTCTTGAGGCGAAGCATATTCTCCCGGTAGCGCCGGTTCCAGTTTGGGGTCATGTCCACCTCGATGTCCGGGATGGCCGCGATCACCCGGTCCGCCTCGTCGCCCTTCACCACCGGGCGAACACCGATCTCCTCACTGTTTGCCGTGGGGATCATGACCAGCATGCCGCCCACCGGCAGCTTGAGAATGTAGTAATCCCTTACCACGCCGTTGACTTTTTTCTGCACGATGCTGTCAATGATACCGGCACCGTGCATTGGATGCACAATCTTGTCTCCAACCTGAAACACGCTCCCACCTCCCAGCAGAACATTCCGATGCGTATAACTTCATTTTTACCCTACATATCGTATTATAGACGCATTCCTCACCCTTTGCAAGTCATTTTGTGTGTCTTATTTGTAAAAATGAAAAAAACCGTGCGGTTTCCAAGCGGAAACAGCACGGTTTCATTGTAGGAATGTGATTACTCCTCGTTGACATCCTCGGACTCAGCGGGCTCGTCGCCGCCCTCCAGCAGGGCGCGGATGGACAGGGAGACCTTCTTATTGTCGTAGTCGATGTCGATGATCTTCACATCCACCATCTGGCCCTCGCTCAGCACGTCACCGGGCTTGTCGATGCGGTGGTCGGCGATCTGGGAGATGTGGATCAGGCCGTCCACACCGGGCACAACCTCGGCAAAGGCGCCGAAGGTCATCAGCTTGACTACGCGGACATTGGCCACGTCGCCGGGCTGATACTTGCCGGTGAACACCTCCCAGGGGTTCTGGGAGCGGTCCTTCATCCCCAGGGAGATCTTCTTCTTCTCCTTGTCGAAGGAGATGACATAGACCTCCACGGTGTCACCCACGGAGACGACCTCGGAGGGATGCTTGATGCGGGACCAGGACAGCTCAGAGATGTGAACCATACCGTCCACGCCGCCGATGTCCACAAAAGCGCCGTAAGAGGTCAGGCTCTTCACAGTGCCGGTATAGCGCTTGTTCTCCTCAATGTTGGCCCACACCTCGGCGGCCTTGGCGGCGCGCTCCTCGGCCTCAACGGCGCGGATGGAGCCCACCACACGGCGGCGGGCGCGGTTGACCTCGGTGATGCGCAGGCGGACATGCTGCTTGAGCAGCTGGCTCATCGGGGTCTCCCGGGGCAGGCCAGTCTGGGAGGCGGGCACAAAGACGCGCACACCCTTGATGGACACAACGACGCCGCCCTTGTTCTCCTCGGTGACCACACCCTCAACGGTGGTGTGCTCCTCACGGGCCTGCTCGATGTCATCCCAGCTCTTCACGGTGTCAAGGCGCTTCTTGGAGAGGGTGACCACACCCTCCTGGTCGTTCACACGCATGACATAGGTCTCAATCTCGTCGCCGATCTTTACCAGGTCCTCAACCTTGGCCGTAGGGTCGTCGGTCAGTTCGGACACCGGTATGTAACCGGCGTGCTTGGTGCCGAGATCCACATAGATCTCAGTAGGCGTAATGCCAGTGACAACGCCCGTAACCTTCTCCCCTGTATTTAAAGTTTTGATCGACTTCTCCAGCATTTCAGCGAAGGATTCCTCGATCTCAATGTTTTCGTCGCTCATTTTGTCATAGACCTCCTTTATAATCCACTCAGGCGTGGACGCGCCCGCAGTGATTCCAATAGAAGCCTTCCGACACAGGTTGGAAGGTTCCAGCTCCGCCGCCCGTTCGATCCAAACGACCATGGGACAGAGTGCCCCGCATAACTCGGCCAGCCGTTTGGTATTGGAGCTCTCCCGCCCTCCGATGACGACCATAGCATCGGAGCGCGCGGCCAGCGCCTGGGCCTCAGACTGTCGTTTACACGTAGCATTACATATTGTATCAAAAATTTTTAAGTTTGTACACTCTTTTTTTGCTTTTTCTACGCAGGAATCCCAAATAAAACGGGTGGAGGTGGTTTGTGAGACCATAGTGAGAGGTATGTCCCGCCGTTCCGGCGCGGTTTCCAGCCAGTTCGACAGCTCCGCCACCCCCTCCAGCACCACCGGCCGCCGGCACCATCCGGCGATGGCGGCCACCTCCGGATGGGTGCGGGTGCCGATGATGAGCACCTGCCGCCCCCCCTCCTCAGCGCGGGAGACGATCTGGTGTATGCGGGACACATTGGGGCAGGTGGCGTCGATGACCGGCCGGCCCAGGCGCGCCAGCGCCTCATGGACGGGCCGTCCCTCCCCGTGGGAACGGATAAGCACCGCCGCCCCCGGCGGAACCTCCTCCGGGGTGTCCACCAGGCCCACCCCTATGGACTCCAGATAGGCGATCACGTCCCGGTTGTGGATGATGGGCCCCAGCATGACGCACGGCCGGCCCTCCTCCGCCGCCATCTCCGCCATCTGCACCGCCCGGCGGACTCCGTAGCAGAAGCCGGCGGAGCGGGCCAGCTCCAGCCTCACCGGCCAGCCTGAGGCTTCAAAGCCTCAATGCGCTCCATCAGATCATCGGCCACCGCGTGGTAGTCCTCCGGCGTGGGCTTACGCCCCTCGGGGGCCTTAGGATAGTATGCCTCGCCGAACACGACGGGATTCCAGCGGAACCACTTTTTCTCCGCAGGAAGATAGATGGGGACGATGGGCACGCCGGTACGCAGGGCCAGCATGGCCGCGCCGGTCTTGGCATCGCCGAATTCGCCGTCCTGGTGGCGGGTGCCCTCCGGGAACATGAGCAGCAGTTCACCGTCCTTCAGGTACTTCATCGCCGTCTTGATAGCCGCCACGTCCGCCTTGCCCCGCTTGACGCCGAAAATGCCGCCGTGCTTCAGCACCCAGCCGATGAAGGGCCAGTGCATAATCTCCTCCTTGGCCATGACGTGGATCTGGTAATGCCACCCCAGTGCATAGGCGATGAACAGCGGGTCATTGGTGCGGGTGTGGTTGGCGCATAGCAGCGCGCCCCCTTCGGGCCTGTTCTGTTTATTGATGCACCGTGTGGGCATCACGATACGGAACACGACCCAGAGTACCATATAGGCAATGCAGTAAATGACATTTTTCTTTCGCTTCTTCATGCCTTCAGACGCTCCTTTATGGTTTCCAGAAGGACGTCCAGGCTCTCGTCCAGGGAATTTCCGGTGGTATCCACCAGCAGGGCGTCCTTCGCCTGCCGCAGCGGCGCGGCGGAGCGCCGGGTGTCGTGCTCATCCCGGAGAATGATATCCCGGAGCACGGTGTCATAGTCCGCCTCCTGCCCCCGCTTCCGCAGCTCGTCAAAGCGGCGGCGGGCCCGGTCCTCTGGCGAGGCGGTGAGGAAAATCTTTACATCCGCGCCGGGGAGGACCACCGTGCCGATGTCCCGGCCGTCCATGATCACATCGTGCTCCCGGGCCATGTCCCGCTGACGCTCCAGGAGAAAGGCCCGCACCGCCGGGATGGCCGACACGCCGGAGGTATACCGGGAGATCACATGCTGGCGGATGGCATCGGTCACATCCTCGCCGTCCAGATACATATGCTGCAGGCCGTCCGCGCCATACTTCAGCTCGATGTCCAGGCCGTCCAGCAGAGCGGTCACCGCCGCCTCGTCCTCCGGGTCCACTCCGGCCCGGTAGGCCCGCAGACCTACGGTCCGATAGATGGCCCCGGTATCCACATACAAAAAGCCCAGCCTGCGGGCCAGCAGCTTCGCCAGGGTGGACTTTCCCGCCCCGGAGGGGCCGTCCACGGCGATGCTCTTGTGCTTTGTCATGGGTTGATTCCTCCTATGTCTTGTGCGGCGGCCTCTCCAGCGGCGTGGCCGGTGGACCAGGCAATTTGCAGGTTGAAGCCGCCAGTGTAGGCATCCACATCCAGCACCTCCCCGGCAAAATAAACGCCGTGGGCCTTCTTGGATTCCAAAGTGGTGGGATTGATCTCGGATACCTTTATCCCACCTGAGGTGACGATGGCCTCCTCCACCGGGCGGGGCCCCTGTATGTCGATGCGCAGGCACTTGAGGACCTCCAGCAGACGGCGGCGCTGGGCCTTCGTCACCGAATGAACCTTCTCCGCCGCCGGAATGCCGGTACGCTCCACCAGCACCGGCACCATCAGGCGGGGTGCCAGGCCCTCCAGAACATTGTGAAAGTCCCGGTTGGCGTTCTCCTCAAAGTCCCGCAGCAGACGGCGGTCCAGCTTCTCCTCATCCAGTGCGGGCTTCAAATCCAGATTGATGTAGTAGTGCTCTGTGTCAAAGTCCCGCATATGGGCGCTGGCGCTGAGAATCAGCGGCCCGGACAGGCCAAAGTGGGTGAACAGCAACTCCCCCTGGCCGGCGTAGACGGTCTTCTTTTTGCCGTTGCGCACCTGAATGGCCACGTTGCGCAGCGACAGGCCCTGCATTTTTGCACAGGCATCCCCCTCCGCCACCAGTGGCACAAGGCTGCCTCTGGGCGGCAGAATGGTGTGGCCCAGCGCCTCAGCCAGGGCATATCCGTCACCGGTGGAGCCGGTCAGCGGATAGGAAACCCCGCCGGTGGCGATGACCACCGCCCCGCCAGGGTAAAAGCCGCGCTCCCCCTCCACGCCGGTGAGGACCTCACCCTCCCGTCGCAGGGCGCGGGCCCGGTCCTGCACAATGTGCACCCCGGACCGACGCAGGGCCAACAGCAGGGCGTCGATGATGTCGGCGGCTTTGTCGGAGCAGGGAAAAACCCGGTTCCCCCGCTCTGTTTTCAGCGGCACTCCCAGGCCCTCAAAAAACGCCTTCACCGCCTCCGGGGGAAAGCGGGTGACGGCGCTGGTGAGGAACCGGCTGTTGCGTGGGACATTCTGCAGCACCTCCGGCGCCGCACAGTCGTTGGTCACGTTGCAGCGGCCCTTTCCGGTGATGTAGAGCTTGCGCCCCAGCTTGGGATTGCGCTCCAGCAGGGTGACGGCTGCACCCTTTTGGGCGGCGGCGACGGCGGCCATACAGCCGGCCGCACCGCCGCCGATGACAATTACATGCTTCAAGTGATCTCTTCCACTTTCTCATAGACCTCATATTCATCCCAGATCTGCTCCAGTGTCTCAAAGGTCTGGGAGAGGTCGTCGTTTTTCTTGCGGCCGATGGCCACAATCAGCGCGTTGATCAGCGACAGCGGAGCCACCAGGGAGTCCACGAAGGACGCCATATCGCTCTTGGCCAGCAGGGTCAGGGTGGAGATGGGAGCCAAGGGGGAGGTTTCGCTGTCGGTGAGGGCGATGGTGGCGGCCCCCCGGTCGTGGGCAAACTGCATGGCCTTCACCGTCCGGCGGGAATACCGCGGGAAGCTGACGCCCACAATGACATCGTTGGGACCGATGCGCAAGAGCTGCTCGAATACCTCACTGGTGGAGGTGGCGTGTACCACGGTGACATTGTCAAAAATCAGGTTGAAGTAGAAGCCCAGAAAGCTGGCCAGGGCCGCCGCGGAGCGCACGCCCAGAATATAGATGTGGCGGGCGTCCACAATGGCGCTTACCGCCCGGTCGAAGTCCTCCCGGTTGGTCTCCTCCAGAGTCATATGGATCTTATCCATATCCGACTGCATGACCATGGACAGGATGTCCTGATTGCCGATACGGTCGTTGGAGACCTCAATGCGCTGGATGGAGGTGAGCTTGCTGCGGATCATCTCCTGCAGGGCCTTCTGCATAGCGGGATAACCGTCATACCCCAGTTCGGCGGCAAAGCGCACCACGGTAGACTCACTGACGTTGACCGTCTTGCCCAGGCGGCTGGCAGTCATGAAAGCGGCCTTGTCATAGGATTCCAGGATAAAGCCGGCAATCAGCTTCTGTCCCTTGGAAAAGGTACTCATATTGGTCTGAATGACCGAAAGGATATCTTTGGACATTGTGGACGATCCCTCGCATTTCTGCCCGCCCGTGGCGGGAATGATACCACGCTGTGTTTTGATTCGTCCCTATCATACCGAGAATTGACCGGAAAAGCAATCCCCTTTCTGCAAGTTTTCCTGATCTCCTTGCAAAAAAGAGATCATTTTCGCAGGAGACAAAGCTCCTCACCTGTCAGGCGCCGCCATGCTCCCACAGGCAGCGCGCCCAGGCAGAGCTCCCCCTCCCGCACCCGCTGGAGGCGGCGCACCCGCAGGCCCGCTGCGGCGCACATCCGGCGCACCTGCCGGTTGCGCCCCTCATGGATGACCACGGAGAGCACTCCCTCCCCCGCCGGAGTGACCCGGGCCGGACGGAGGGCGTACCCATCCAGCTCCATAGGGCCCCGCAGCACCGGGAGGGCGGCGTCCACGTCGCCCTCCACCCACACCCGGTATTCCTTCTCCACCTCGTGGCTGGGGTGGAGAAGGGCGTGGGTCAGCGCCCCGTCGTCGGTGAGGAGGAGCAGCCCCTCGGAGTCCAGATCCAGCCGCCCAACCGGCCACACCCGGGCGCCGCAGCCGGCCACCAGCTCCGCCACGGTGCGCCGCCCCTTTTCATCAGAGAGGGTGGTTACGTAGCCCCTGGGCTTGTTGAGCATCAGATAAGTACGGCGGGCGGGCCGCCGCAGAGGCCGCCCGTCCACTCGGATGTCGTCCCGCTCCGGGTCGGCCTTGTCCCCCACCCGCGCGGTACATCCGTTTACCGTCACCCGCCCGGCGGAGAGATAGCCCTCCGCCGCCCGCCGGGAGGACACGCCGTGGGCCGAAAGGATTTTCTGCAGCCGCTCTTCCATGGCCGCTCCCCCCTTTTTACAAATTCGAATCAGAGATCCAGCGGCAGCAGACCGTCGCCAGCGTGTCGGCCTCCCCCGCCCGGAACCAGTCCAGCACCCGGCCGAACAGGCCGCGGCCGGCCCGGTCGTCCGCCACATCGCCGGCATAGAGCAGATAGGTCTCGCCGATTACCGCGCCGTCCAGCGTAAAGAGCAGCCGGCCGGCAATGGTTCCGCCCTGGATCGGGGCCTCCACCCGCTCCGGCAGCTCCACACGGGCCTTGACCAGCTCTCCCTCCGTCAGCGGATAGTACACATCGGAGGCCGTATAGACCGGAACAAAGCGGTTGAGGCTGCCCGTCACCGGGAGCATGCGGAAGGTCCGGTTCGCCAGGGCCAGCATGGCGCTGCGGTAGTGGGCAAAGCCATAGTCAAACAGGGCGGCGTGGTCTGCCCAGTCGTTGGGGTCATTCAGCGTGACGGCGATCAGGCGCTGCCCATCCCGCTCCGCACAGGAAACCAGCGTCCGCCCCGCCCTGTCCGTGTAGCCGGTCTTGAGGCCAGTGCAGCCCTCATACCGCCAGAGCAGCTTGTTGTGATTGGTGAGGGTGCGCCCTGCCACCGTGATGGAACGGGTACCCACGATCTTTGCCAGCGCTTCGTGCTCCATCACCACCCGGGCCAGGGCAGCCATGTCGGCGGCGGTGGAGTAGTGCCCCTCGTCATTGAGCCCGTTTGGGTTTTCAAAGTGGGTGTGCTCCATGCCCAGCTCGGCGGCCTTGTCATTCATCCAGGCCACAAAAGTGTCCACGTCCCCGGCGCAGAAGCCCGCAATGGCCACCGCCGCGTCATTGCCCGACGCGAGCAGCAGCCCGTAGAGCAGCGCCTCCAGCGTCAGCTCCTCCCCCGCCTTCAGATACATGGAGGAGCCCTCCACTCCGGTCCACTCGGGCCGGATGGTGACTACCTCGGACAGATCAGGGTGAGATTCCACCGCCACCAGGGCGGTCATCAGCTTGGTAATGCTGGCAATGGGGCGCTCCTCCTCCGCGTTCTGGGCATAAAGGACCCGGCCGCTTTCCCCATCGATCAGGATGGCGGAGGCAGCCGAGATGCCGGGCCCGGCGGCCCGGACAGAGGAACAGAGCAGAACAGCCAGTGTCAAAAGGACGGCGGCAAACCGTTTCAAACAGCATCACCTCAGGGGATAGATGCTGCTAGTATGCGTGTCAGCCCTGGGATTTATCCTTGTCCTGCTGCTTCTCGATAAAGCCGGTGACCTTGTCAATCACATCGGGCACCATCTCTACCACCCGGTCTACGGCGGTGCCGGGCGGAGGCGCTACGGGCATCAGGCGCACCGAGTCCCCCTTGACAATCAGGAAGGCCACCGGGGACAGGTTCATTCCCGCGCCGCTGCCGCCGCCGAAGGAGTTGTCGTCCTCCGGCTTCTGGTTCTTGGAGGTAAAGTCGCTGCCGCCGGAGGCGAAGCCCACCGTCAGCTTGGAGATGGGAATGATGGTGATCTCACCGGCCAAAATGGGCTTGCCCACAATGGTGTTGACGTCCGCGATCTCCCGGAGCTTCTGCATAGTGGTGGTCATCAGATCACCGATGGGATGTTGCTTTTCCATACGTTAAACCGCCTCTTTCTGCTTGCTTGTCGCCGGGCTCCCGGCCTCGGCGCGATACTTGGAGAACTCTGCCAGAAACCGTGTGGTCAGGCGCAGGCCCAGAGCCAGCGCCTGGCCGGCGGTCAGGGTAGCCGCCGCGTAGAGATAGACGGAGGGCCGCTCCGCGTCAAAGTCCACCCGGGTGCGCAGCCTCCGCTCCTTCACGTTAAAATTCTGCTCCACCAGCGGCCAGATCATACCGATAAATGCATTCGCCCCGCCGAAGCACAGGGCGGCGGCGGCGGGGTCCGGCGCCGCCGCGGTAACTTCAAGCTGGAACACATCGATGCGCAGCTTGCGCCGGAAGCGCCCCGCCGCCTCGGCGATCAGCGGAAGAAACCGCTTCACCAGCGCCAGCGGCCCGCCGCCCAGCTCCGGCTGCGGGCGTTCCTCCCGTTTTTTCTCCCTTCGGGACGATTTCCCAGCCTTTCGGCGGGGCTGCTTCGGCTTTCTGGGATAGAGCATCAGGCGCAGCGGTCCTACCTTTAGCTTGAGCCGCAGTCCGGCGGCGGAGTACTCCGCCAGCGCGCCCAGTCGCACCAGGCGGAGGAGCGCCCCCAGCGCCAGAAGCACCGCGCCCAGGATCAGGATTGCTTTCATCCAGCCCTACGCCTCCTCCTCGGCCTGTGCCATCTCCCGGGCCGCCTGAAGCAGCTCCTCCTCGGTGACCTCCTCTGTCCCCTCCGCGGTCTGGGCGGCCTGAAGCCGCTCCACCGCCGCCTGCATCTCCAGGGTAAGCTGTCCATCCTCCGGGGTGGTGTTGGGCAGCTCGGGCAGCTCATCCAGATTGGATAGTCCGAAGGAGCGCAGGAAGGTCTGGGTGGTGCGGTACTGGATGGGGCGACCCGGCACGGCCAAGCGGCCGCACTCCTCGATCAAGTCACGCTCCAGAAGCAGGCTGACGGTGTAGGAGCTGTCCACGCCGCGGATCTGGTCCACATAGGCCCGTGTGGCAGGCTGGTAGTAAGCGATGATGGCCAGCACCTCCAGGGCGGGCTGGCTCAGGCGGGCGGGCCGCCGACTCTCAAACGCCCGGCGGATGCAGTCGGCAAACTCCGGCGCAGAGCAGAGCTGATAGCTGTTATCCAGCCGCACCAGGCGGATGCCGCGCCGCTCATAGCGGTAGGCGTCGGCCAGGCGTTGGCACACGGAGTCCGCCGTGATCCGGTCGATGTCCAGCGCCAAACACAGGCGCTCCACCCCCACCGGCTCCCCGGCGGCAAAGAGGACCCCCTCAATGGCGGATTCAATTTCCTTCAATTCCATAGTATACCCTCAATCTGCCGTTTTCTCCCCATCGGTGGTCAGCTCCAGCTCTCCCCCGCCCTCCTCGGTACAGGTCACGGTGCAGTCGCTCTCCGTGCCTGCCAGCCGCAGGCGGCGGGCCTTGCACAGCTCCAGCACTGCGATAAAGGTGGCCACCACCTCCGAGCGGCTCCGGTTGCCCTTGAACAGAGCCCGGAACCGGGTCACACCGAAGCGGCTGAGCCGTTCCAGAATTTCGCCGGCCTTGTCCGCCACCGGGTAGGGCTCCCGGCCCACAATGCCCTCGAAGGCCGCCATGGGTGGCGGGAGGCGGTGGTCCACCCGGGCCAGCACCGCCGTCATGGCACGCAGCAGATCCTCCGGCTTGTGGACGTAGCGGTAGGTCCGATTGACCGGCAGGGCCTCGGGCACCTTGGGAATATAGTCCCGGCCGATGGCGTAGCGGTCGGACAGCTCTGGCACGATGGCCTTGATCTTGGCAAAGTTTTCGTGGCGCTGGTGCTCCTCCAGAGAGGCAATGAGCTGTTCCATCTCGGAGATGGCCTCCTCGTCGTGGATGGAGAGCAGCATCCGCGTCTTGATGAACACCAAGTGGGCCGCCATGGTGACAAACTCGCTCGCCACCTCCAGATCCAGCCGCTTGCGCTGATCCATCCACTCCAGATACTGGTCTAGGATCAGGGAGATCTGGATGTCCTTGATCTCCATCCTGTTCTTGCTCAGCAGGTGGAGGATCAGATCCAGTGGGCCGTTGAAGTCCTCCATAGCCTCATCCCGGGCCTTGACCACCTTTTCCAGATGAAAAATCGGCGTTTCGATGGCGCCTCACCTCAAAACAGATTTAAAATAACAGACGCGTCCTGGAACAGCAGCAACCCGCCCAGAGGCATTCCGGTGAGGGTGCAAAAGCCCCGTAGGACATGGACCATCAGGAAGGACAGGGGCTTGTCGAACACCCCCACCAGCACCAGGAGGATCACCACTCCCATCACATACTTCTCATAGCGCAAGATGGTGTAGTAGATTCGGTCGGGCAGCAGGGCGAACAGGATTTTGGAGCCGTCCAGGGGCGACAGGGGGATCAGGTTGAACAGCCCCATCCCCACCCCCAACAGGGCCATGTTGGACAGGAAGCACAGCACGAACACCGCCGCCGGGCCCAGAGGGGCCAGATGGAACACGGCGGAGCTGACTCCCACCGCCGCCAGGGCGGTGAGGAAGTTGGCCGCCGGTCCGGCCAGGGCGGTAAGCGCCATTCCCTGCCTGGGGTGCTTAAAATAGCGCATATCCACCGGCACCGGCTTGGCCCAGCCCACCTTGGCCACAAGCATCATCAGCAGACCCACCACATCCAGATGCCGGATGGGATTGAGGGTCAGCCGCCCGGCATTTTTGGCCGTGGGATCTCCCAGTCGCCAAGCCACAAAGCCGTGGGACAGCTCGTGCAGGGTGATGCACAGCAGAGCTGCCGCGGCGCTGATAAGGAGGGTGAGCAGGCCCCACCAGTCCATGTTGTTGAGAAAGTCGGATATGGAGCCCAAGCGTCCGCCCCCCTAGCACAAAGATCGTGTCAATTATAGCAAATTTCCAGGAGAAACTCAAGGAAAAGCGGCGGAGCCCTCCCCTGAGCGTCCGCCGTCCTCTCATACAATGGTGTTGCATAGGATTCCGATGCCTGAAACCTCCACCTCCACTGTATCGCCTGGCTGCATGGGGCCCACACCGGCGGGGGTGCCGGTGGCGATCACGTCCCCCGGCTCCAGGGTCATGGAGGCGGTGATGAAAGAGATGAGCGCCCGCACACCAGTGATGAGCTGCTCTGTCCTCCCCTGCTGCACCACCTGACCGTTCAGTCGGGTGGTGATGGTCAGGTGTTCCGGGTCCACCTCGTCGGTGACGACGGGCCCCATGGGTGCAAAGCCGTCCATATTTTTGCCGCGGGCCCACTGGCCGTCCGCCTTCTGGACATCCCGGGCGGTAATATCGTTGAGGCAAGTATAACCCAGCACATAGTCCAGTGCCTCCTCCTCCGGCACATCCTTGGCACGCCGCTTCATTACCACGGCCAGCTCTCCCTCGTAATCCAGCCGCCCTACAAAGTCCGGGGCGTGAACCTTCCCCAGGTGGGCGTTGAGGGCGTTGGGGGCCTTGAGAAACAGGGTGGGCCGGTCGGGGGTGTGGGAGGCATCCAACATGGACTTCATTTCATGGATGTGGTCGGAATAGTTCTTTCCAATGCAGACAATTTTTGTGGCCTCACAGGGAGCCAGGAGGCGGCAGCCGGACAGGGGCAGGCTCTCCCCGTCATAGTGGACGCCCTCGAAGGGCGGCTCTGTCAGAGTGCGCACCACATCGCCGTGGAGCACCCCCCACACGCCCCTTCCTTCTCGCAGCAGTTTGACGAATCTCATACGCTTCCCTCCGCGTGCTCCAGGATCAGATTGAGCAGCTCCTGTTTGCCGTCTCCCTTCTCGGCCGAAAAGGGAATCAGCTTTACAGACTCGTCCAGCTCAAGAGTTTCCCGGATGCGCGCCAGGTTCGGCTCTATGTCACTCTTGCGCAGCTTATCCAGCTTGTTGGCCACAACCGCAAAGGGACGGCCGCTGTTCTTGAAAAACTCCGCCATGGTGCAGTCGTCCGCCGTGGGCTTGTGCCGGGCATCCACGATCATCAGTCCCAGGGTCATCAGGGAGTTGTCCGCGAACCACTCCTCCATCAGGCGGCCCCAGCGGGCCTTCTCCGCCTGGGACACTTTGGCGTAGCCATAGCCGGGGAGATCCACCAGGTAGAAAGCGCCGTCGATCAAAAAGTAATTGATGTGGGTGGTCTTGCCCGGTGCCGCGCCCACCCGGGCAAAATTCTTCCGGTTGAGCAGCCGGTTGATCACCGAGGACTTGCCCACGTTGGAGCGGCCGGCAAAGGCCACCTGAGGCAGGCGATCCCGGGGAAAGTCCCCGGCCTTGGCCGCGGAGCGCACAAACTCCGCCTTCTGTAAATTCACACTCATGTCAATTCCTCACTGTCGGAAGGTGGGTACTTCCCGGCTCCGGGAGCCGGACTCAGGGGGCGGGAGCGCGTCATCCCGAAGGGGGTCGCAGGTCTTCAGCTCCAGCGCCTCGGCCAGCACCGAATCCACCTGCTCCACCGGAACAAAGTGCAGAGCGGCCCGGACGGTGGGGTCGATCTCCTCCAGATCCGGCACATTGTCCGCCGGCAGGAACACGGTTTTGATGCCGCTGCGGTAGGCGGCCATGGTCTTCTCCTTCAGGCCGCCAATGGGCAGCACTCTGCCCCGTAAAGTAACTTCACCTGTCATTGCGATCTCCCGCCTCACCGGCGCGCCGGTGAGGGCGGACACCATGGCGGTGGTGATGGCAATGCCGGCGGAGGGGCCGTCCTTGGGCACTGCTCCCTCCGGGAAGTGGACGTGAATGTCCTTCGTCTTGTAAAAATCCGCCTCGATTCCCAGTTGGGCGGCGCGGCTGCGGATGTAGGACAGGACGGCCTGGGCGGACTCCTTCATAACGCTGCCCAGGTTGCCGGTGAGCTCTACCTTGCCGGAGCCGGGCACCACGCCCGCCTCCACCTCCAGGATCTCGCCCCCCACCTGAGTCCAGGCCAGGCCGTTGACCACGCCTACCTGCTCCGTCCGGGGCAGCCGCTCTGGGTGATAGCGGCGGATACCCAGATAGTCCTCCAGGTTATCTCCTGTGATGCGAATCGACTTTACACCATTTGACACAATGGCCATAGCCGCCTTCCGGCATAGTGCCCCCAGCTTCCGCTCCAGAACACGGACGCCTGCTTCACGGGTATAGCCCCGAATCAGCTCCCGGATGGCGTCGTCGGTCAGCCTGAGCTGGGCCTTTGTCAACCCGTGGCGTTTCAGCTCCTTGGGCAACAGGTGCCGCTTGGCGATCTGTAACTTCTCCTCATCGGTATAGCTGGTCAGTTCAATGACCTCCATCCGGTCCAGCAGGGGCCGGGGAATGGTATCCAGGGTGTTGGCGGTGGTGATAAAGAGCACGTCGGAGAGATCGAAGGGCACCTCCAGGAAATGGTCGCGGAAGGTGCTGTTCTGCTCGGCGTCCAGCACCTCCAGCAGGGCCGAGGCGGGATCGCCCCGCTGATCATTGCCCAGCTTGTCGATCTCATCCAGCAGCAGTAGCGGATTACAGCTCTCAGCCTGCTTGACAGCGGCAATGATGCGGCCCGGCATGGCCCCCACATAGGTCTTGCGGTGGCCGCGGATCTCCGCCTCGTCATGGACGCCGCCCAGGGAGATGCGGGCCAGCTTACGGTTTAAGGCCCGCGCCATGCTCATGGCGATGGAGGTCTTGCCCACGCCGGGAGGCCCCTCCAGGCAGAGAATCTGTCCCTTCAGTCCGGGGGCCAGCTGCTTGACCGCCAGGAACTCCAAAATGCGCTCCTTGACCTTCTCCAGGCCGTAGTGGTCGGCATCCAGCACCCTGCGGGCCGCCTCTACGTTAACCCGTTCTTTGGTACGCTTGCCCCAGGGCAGCTCCAGCACGGTATCCAGGTAATTGCGCAGAACGGTGGCCTCGGCGGAGCCGAAGGGCTGCTTCTCCAGCCGGCCCACCTCTTTCGTGAGCTTGTCCGCCACCTCCTGGGGCAGCTTGGCCTTGGCGATGCGCTGGCGGTACTCGGCAATCTCGCTGTCGCCGCCGGCACCCTCCTCCCCCAGCTCCTGCTGGAGAACCTTGAGCTGCTCCCGCAGAACATAGTCCCGCTGGCTGCGGGTGAGCTGCTCCCGCACCTTGCCCTGCATCTCCTGTTCCAGCTCCAGAATCTCTACCTCCCGGCGGAGGCTCTGGCACAGGCGCTCCAGGCGGCGCACCGGCCGCAGCTCCTCCAGAATGGCCTGCTTGTCCCCCGTGCGCATGGGCAAGTTCTGAGCAATGTAGTCGGCGATGTAGCCCGGGTCCTCACTGGAGAGCACCGAGAGGAGCACATCGGGGGTCATCTTGGGAGCCAGCTCGATGAACCGCTCGAACAGCTCGTAGGTCTGGCGAATGAGGGCCTCCGTTCGTGTGGAACGGCGGACCGGCTGTTCCGCCGGAAGCTCCTCCACCAGGGCGTTCAGGTAGGGCGTGGTCTTGGGCAGAAGGCACAGCCGCCCGCGGCTGACCCCCTCCACCATCACCCGCACGTTGTCTCCGGGCAGGCGCAGAATCTGGCGCACATTGCAGATGGTCCCGATGCTGTAAAGGTCTTTTTCCTGCGGGCTTTCAACGGCCAGCTCCCGCTGGGCCACCAGGAAAATCGGCTGGCCTGAGGCCATGGACTCGTCCAGTGCCTGAATGGACGCCTGCCGTCCCACATCGAAGTGGAGCAGCATCTGCGGAAAGACGGTCAGCCCCCGCAGGGCCAGAGCAGGCATAGTTTGCTGCCGGTTCAGTTCTTCCATCACACATTCACTTCCTTCCAGGGCAGGGATTTGATGCAGAATGGGGCGAGGGATGCTCCCCCGCCCCACCGGTTCAGTTGCTGTTTAAGAGACATTTCCCTTGGGGGATACGCCCCCCTGCTCCGCATGGAGAGCGGCACCGCCAAGACGGGGCCGCTGGGTGCGGTCGGGATCGTGCTCAACGGCGGGGGAAACGTGTTCTTTCACGCTCTCAGCCGTAATCGTCACCCGGGTGATCGTTGGATCGGAGGGCACCTCGTACATCAGAGGGGTCATTACCTCCTCCAGCACGGCCCGCAGGCCGCGGGCGCCGATGCCGCGCTCGATGGCCCGGTCGGCGGCAGCCTCCAGCGCCTGGGTATCGAAGTCCAGCTCCACCATGTCGTACTCCAACAGCTTCTGGTACTGCTTCACCAGGGCATTCTTCGGCTCGGTGAGGATGCGCACCAGTTGTCCCTTGTCCAGAGCGTTCAGGGTGGTGATCACCGGCAGGCGGCCCACCAGCTCCGGGATGATTCCGAACTTGAGCAGATCGTGGGGCTGTACCTGCTTGAGCACCGAGGTAGTATCCCGCTCCTTCTTACTCTGGATGTCCGCGCCGAAGCCAATGGTCTTTTTGTTCAGGCGCTGCTCGATGATCTTCTCCATCCCGTCGAAAGCGCCGCCGCAGATGAAGAGGATATTCTTGGTGTTGATCTGGATGAACTCCTGGTGGGGATGCTTGCGGCCGCCCTGGGGCGGAACGTTGGCCACAGTACCCTCCAGGATTTTCAGCAGGGCCTGTTGCACGCCCTCGCCAGACACGTCGCGGGTAATGGAGGTGTTCTCACTCTTGCGGGCGATCTTGTCGATCTCGTCCACGTAGATGATGCCGCGCTCAGCCAGCTCGATGTCGTAGTCGGCAGCCTGCACCAGTCGCAGGAGGATGTTCTCCACGTCGTCGCCCACATATCCGGCCTCGGTGAGGGTAGTGGCGTCGGCGATGGCGAAGGGCACCTTCAGAATCCGGGCCAGGGTCTGGGCGAACAGGGTCTTGCCGCAGCCCGTAGGCCCCATGAGCAGGATGTTGCTCTTCTGGAGCTCCACGTCCTCCCCGCCGCCGAAGTAGATGCGCTTATAGTGGTTGTAGACCGCCACGGACAAGGCGATTTTAGCGTCCTCCTGCCCGATGATATACTGGTCCAGCACGTCGCGGATCTCCCTGGGGGTGGGGATCACATCGGGGATGTCCGGCCCGGCCTGCTCCTCGGGATCGTAAGTGTCGTCCAGAATGCTCATGCACAGGTGGACACACTCGTTGCAGATATAGGCGCCCGGACCGGCGATGATGCGGGCGACCTGTTCCTGGTGCTTGCCGCAGAAGGAACAGCGCACGGATTTGCGCTCGTCATTTTTCGGCATGGTTTGCTCCCTCAAGTCTTTCTAAGGCTCAGAGGGAGCGGGGCGTTTGCTTCCCCGCTCCCTCTGTTGGATTTTATCGCGTATAAATGACCTTGTCAATCAGGCCGTACTCCTTAGCCTCCTCGGCGGACATGAAATTGTCGCGCTCGCAGTCGGCTGTAACCACTTCCAGCGGCTTACCGGTGTTGTCCGCCAGAATGTGGTTCATGCGCTTTTTGATAATCTCCAGGCGCTTCAGGTGGATGGCCATATCGGTGATCTGTCCCTGAGTGCCGGCGGAGGGCTGATGGATCATGATCTCCGCGTTGGGCAGAGCCAAGCGCTTGCCCTTGGCGCCGGAGGAGAGCAGAAACGCGCCCATGCTGGCAGCCATGCCGATGCAAATAGTGGATACATCGCACTTAATATACTGCATCGTGTCATAAATGGCCATACCGTCGGTGACGGAGCCGCCGGGACTGTTGATGTAAAACTGGATGTCCTTGTCCGGGTCCTGGGCCTCCAGATACAGCAACTGGGCCACCACCAGGCTGGCCGTGGTGGCGTTGACCTCTTCTCCCAGGAACACAATGCGGTCGTTCAGCAGGCGGGAAAAGATGTCATAGGAACGCTCGCCGCGGTTGGTCTGCTCTACTACATAAGGAACTAGGCTCATAATGAAGGATCTCCTTTAATTTTGATGTCGGGGCGCAGGGCGCCCCACCATCCTACCGCAGACGGGCAGGCTCACAAACAGAGTATGCCCATCGTTTGGAAACTTATTCCTCCGTCTTCTCCACGGCCGCCTCGGCGGTCTCCTCCACCTTCTTGCGGGAGGTGCCCTTGCGGGCGGTCTTCTTGGGCTTCTCCTCGCCCTCGGCGCTCTCCTCCGCCTTCTTCTTGGCGGACTTCTTCTTGGCGGGGGCCTTGCCGACCTTGGCGCTGTCGTAGACCACGTGCTCAGCCTTGTGGTAGCTCTGCTCCTTGCGGATGCTCTCGGCATCCACCGCGGCCTTCACCTTGTCCACATCCATGTGATACTGCTCGGCCAGACGCTTGTACTCCTCCTCCAGCTCCTCGTCGGAGATGGTGATATTTTCGGCAGCCACAATGGCGCCCAGCGCCAGCTCACGGCGCACCCGCTCCAGAGCAGCGGCCTTGGCCTGCTCCCGCATGATATCCATGGTCATGCCGGTCATGGCCAGATACTGGTCAAAGGGGATACCCTGGGCCTGGATGCGCTGGGCCATGTCGTTCACCAGGTTATCGGCCTCATACTCCACCATAGCGTCGGGAATCTCGACCTCCATGTTGTCCATAACCTGCTCCATCAGAGCGGCCTCGAAGTCACGCTGGTTCTGAGTCTCGCGGCGTTCCTTCAGCTTCTCACCCAGATCCTTTTTAAAGTCGGCGAGGGTATCGAACTCGGACACATCCTTAGCGAACTCGTCGTCCACCTCAGGCAGCTCCTTGACCTTGACCTCGTGAACCTTCACCTTGAAAACGACTGGTTTGCCGGCCAGTTCGGCGGCATGGTAATCCTCGGGGAAGGTGACGTTCAGCTCCTTCTCGTCGCCGGCTTTGGTGCCCACGAGCTGCTCCTCGAAGCCGGGAATAAAGGAACCGGAGCCCAGCTCCAGGCTGTGGCCCTCGGCCTTGCCGCCGTCGAAGGGCTTGCCGTCCAGGAAGCCCTCGAAGTCAATCACCACAGTGTCGCCGGTCTCGGCCGCCCGCTCCACGGTCACCATGCGGGTGGCGCGGTTGATGAAGGGCTTGAGCTCGTTGTCGACGTCCTCATCAGAGATGGCGACCTCGGCCTTCTCAGCAGTCAGGCCCTTGTACTCGCCCAGCTTCACCTCGGGGCGGACGGTGACCAGGGCCTTGAAGGTCAGGCCCTCCTTGCCCACATCCACGATCTCCACCTTGGGCCACGCCACGGCATCCAGCTTCTCCTGCTCAATCGCCTGGGCATAGGCCTCGGGGTACAAGTCGTTGATAGCATCCTCATAAAACACGCCGGAGCCGTACATGCCCTCGATGATCTTCCGGGGGGCCTTGCCCTTGCGGAAACCGGGCACGCTGATCTTGCCGCGCTGCTTCTTGTAGACCTTCTCGACAGCGGCCTCGAACTCCTCCTTGCCGATCTCGATCACCAGCTCGACGGTGCTCTTCTCCTGCTTCTCGACGCTCTTGACATTCATGTTGTTTACTTCCTCCTGTCAGCCCTGTCCCGCCGCGCATCGGCGGTATACGGGGCCATCTTTCGCGTTATCCGTTATATACTAGCAGATATGCGTCAAAATTTCCATACCTTTTTTCAATTATTCACAGATTTTTTGCGGGCGAAACCCCACATAGTCTGCGGAGACCAGATAATAGGCCACGTCTCCCTGCCGTCCTTCCACGGCCAAGCGGTGGCTGCCGCCGTGGAGATGGCCGTAATAGCAGCGCTCCACGCCGTACTGCTCCAGCAGGGCAATGATCTCTGGACAGCGGTAGCCCTGGTAGAGGGGCGGATAGTGGAGAAAGCACAGCTTGGGCCGCTCCCCCGCCGCCTTCAGCGACGCCTCCAAGCGGATCAGCTCCCGCTTGAACACCTTCTGGTCGCCGGCCTCCTCATAGAACCAGCCCCGGGTGCCGCACAGGGCGTAGCCCCCGTATTCATAGCAGTTGTTGTGCAGAATGCGGAGGGTGGAAAAGCCGCTCTCCGCAAAAAAGCGGTTCATCTTGGCGGCGGTGTTCCACCAGTAGTCGTGGTTTCCCTTGAGCAGCAGCTTTCGCGCCCCAGGCAGGGTGTCCAGGAAAGCGAAGTCCTCCTTTGCCTCATCCAGGCTCATACCCCAGGACAGGTCGCCGCAGAGCACCACCGTATCCTCCGGCCCCACCGCCGCGAAGCCCTTCTGCAGCTTGTCCACATAGCCCTCCCAGCCCCCGCCAAACACGTCCATGGGCTTATTGGAGGACAGGGAAAGGTGGGTGTCCCCGATTGCGTAGAGAGCCATTCAGCGCAGCATCTCCAGCACCTGGTCCACCATGTGCTCTTTGGTGACGCTCCGGCCAAAGCGGACCGTCTTGTCCTTCAGGACAGCCAAGGGCGCCGGGACAGGTACGCCGGTCTGCTGGGAGAGCTGGTCCAAAATGGCCGTGCCGGCGGCCAGCTCGCTCACGCCCAGGGCGCCCAGCACGCTGTCACAGAACTTGAAGGGGCTGGCGGTGGACACCACCACGGTGGGGGTAGTGTCACCAGTATCCCGCCGGTACTGGTCGAGCACGTCAAAGGCCACGGCGGTGTGGGGATCAATCAGGTAACGGTGCTCCTGCCACATGCGGCCGATGGCCTTCTGTGTCTGATCGTCGTCGCAGAAACCGGCGGCGAAGAGCTTCTCCAGCCTGCCCTTGATGGCGGGGCTCACCTCATACCGCCCGGACCGGGCCAGCTCCTCCATGTACCCGCGCACCTCGGCGTCATCGTGGTTGGACAGGGAGAAGAGCAGCCGCTCCAGGTTGGAGGAGATCAGGATATCCATAGAGGGGGACATCGTATTGTAGAAGGTGCGGTTGCGGTCGTACACGCCGGTGCACAGGAAGTCGGTCAGTACATTGTTGCTGTTGGAGGCGCAGATAAGCCTGCCGATGGGCACGCCCATCTCTCTGGCGTAGTAGGCGGCCAGGATGTTGCCGAAGTTGCCGGTTGGGACGCAGACGTTGATCCGCTCCCCCTTCTGAATCCGCCCCTCCCGCAGAAGATCACAGTAGGCGGAGATGTAGTAGACGATCTGCGGCAGGACGCGACCCCAGTTGATAGAGTTGGCCGAGGAGAGGAAAAAGCCGCGGCCGGCCAGCTTCTCCCGCAGGACCTCGTCGGAGAACAGGCGCTTGACACCGGTCTGGGCATCGTCGAAGTTGCCTGCCACGGAGCAAACCCCTACGTTGTCTCCCTCCTGGGTGTTCATCTGCAGCTCCTGAATAGCGGAAACACCGTCCTTGGGGTAGAACACCAGGATGCGGGTCTTGTCCACGTCCTTGAAGCCCTCCAGGGCGGCCTTGCCCGTGTCACCGGAGGTGGCGACCAGGATGCACACCGTCTTCTCCTCTTGGTTTTTCACCAGGGAGGCGGAGAGCAGGTGTGGCAGCATCTGCAGGGCCATGTCCTTGAAGGCACAGGTGGGGCCGTGCCACAGCTCCAGACAGTAGGTGTTTTCGTCCACCGCCCGAACGGGTGCCACCTCCTTCACATCGAACTTCTCTCCGCCGTAGGCCTTGTCCGCATAGGCAGACAGCTCAGAGGCCGTGAAGTCGTCCAGATAGGAGTTCATCACATAGACGGCCCGCTGCTGATAGGACATGTCCCGCATGGTGTCCAGGGCGTTGTGGGACAGCTTTGGAAATACCTCAGGGGTCATCAGGCCGCCGTCCACAGCCAGTCCCTGGGCGATTGCCTCCGCCGCCGTGCGCCGGTCTTCCTTGTTCCTCGTGCTTACATAGTACATACTTCGCTCACAACCCTCATCAGATTCTCAAAAAACAGGGCGCGCACCAGCGCCTCACTGTAATTCCGCTGCAGCAGCCGCTCCCACAGCCGGTCCAGATCCTGAATACCCGTGATCCCCTCCGGCAGGCTGGAACAGCCGTCCAGATCGCCGCCCAAAGCGACGGTCCGCTCGCCCCCCAGCTCCAGCCAGTGCTCCAGGTGGGCGATGGCGGTGTCCAGGTCGGCCCGCTCCCCCAGGAAGTTGGCGTAGAGGTTAAGGCCAACCACTCCGTTGTGGTCTATTATGGCAGTAAATTGCTCATCGGTCAAGTTCCTGGGATGAGAAAAGACCGCCCGGGCATTGGAATGGCTGGCAAAAAAGGGGCCGCTCAGCTCCTCCGCCACGTCCCAGAAGCCTGGATCCGACAGGTGGGACACGTCCACCAGCATGCCCAGCCGCTCCATTTTGCGGACGAACGCCCTGCCCTGAGGCGTCAGCCCCCGCTCCGGCTCCTCTGCATTCGTGCCGGAGAGGGCGTTGACGTGGTTCCATGTGGGGTTAACGGCCCGAACCCCCATGGCGTGGGCCTCCTCCAGCCGCTCCAGGGAGCAGTCCAGCAGCTCCGCCCCCTCCACCGAGAGGAAGGCCGCCCGCCGCCCCGACCGAAAGGCCGCCTCCGCCTCCGCGCCAGTGCGGCAAAAGGCTGCTAGATCGGCATTGGCCGCCATTTCCCGCTCAAAGAGCGCGTACTCCTCCAGAAAGAGCTCCCGGTGGGTTTTCCCGCTGAGATCCCGAACCGGGGTGGGCTCCGGCTCTCCGAACAGGGCGAAAAACTGGGCGCAGCGGCGGTATTTCCCCATACGCTCCAGATCCACATGGCCGTCGTTCCGGCGCAGGCCTCCGCCGGAGAGATAGCGCAGAAACACCGCGTCACAGTGTCCGTCAAACAAATCAATTGCATACCGCTCCATCTGGAACTCCCCCTAAAATGCATTTTCAAGCCAGGTGATCCGGGGGCGGCGGGTGGCGGTGCCCTGGGGGGCGTAGATCTCCGCCACGTCAAAGCGGGGCTGGCGCGCCTCCTCCGGGTGCTCCGCCAGATAGAGCTCCGCCGTGGCGCGCAGGCGGGCCTGCTTCCGGCGATCCACCGCCTCCCGTCCGAGGGCAAAGCGCTCCTCCGTCCGAAGCTTTACTTCTATAAAGGATAAATACTTGTCAGTAGCTGCTATGAGGTCAATTTCCCCAAACCGGCTGCGGTATCCGGCCGCCAAGACCTTCCAGCCCTTTCGCCGCAGCTCCGCCGCCGCCAGCGCCTCCCCCCAGCGGCCCAGCAGCTTTGCCTCTCCCCCGCTCACAGCTTCTTCAAAAAGGTCCGCCGGTGGATGGGACAGGGGCCGTACCGGCGCAGCAGCTCATAGTGCCGCTTGGTGCCGTAGCCCTTGTGGCGCTCGAACTCATATTCCGGGTAGCGTTCCGCCATCTGCTCCATATAGCGGTCCCGGCTCACCTTGGCCAGGATAGAGGCTGCGGCGATCGAAGCCGAAAGGCTGTCTCCCTTTACAACCGTCTGGTGCTCCAGGAGGATAGCCGCCGTTTTGCCGTGGTCCCGGTTGCCGTCGATCAGCGCAAAGCCGGGTGCGGGCTCCAGGCGGTCGATGGCCATCTGCATGGCCTTAATGCGGGCGCTGAGGATATCGGTGGCGTCAATCTCCTCGGCCTCTACCCGGGCCACCGCCCAGGCCACCGCCACGGTTCGGATCGTGTCGTACAGGGCATCCCGCCGCTTGGGCGTCACCTGCTTGGAGTCGTTGAGTCCCTCAATGGAGCACTCGGGGGGCAGAATGACCGCCCCGGCGTAGACCGCGCCGGCCAGCGGGCCCGCCCCCGCCTCGTCACAGCCGCACACCAGGGCGATCCCCCTCGCCCAGCAGGCCCGCTCCAGCGCCCAGCGGTCAATCTCTGCCATGGGCCGCCTCCCGGCTCTCCAGATCTTGGGGCGTCTCAAATGTCAAGTTTCCCAGCTTGCCGGAGCGGTACTCGTCCAGAAGCACCTTCGCCATGCGCTCGGTGTCCACCTCGCCGCCAGAGATCCGGAAGCCCCGCTTTTTGCCGCAGAGCTCCAGCAGCTCCCAGCCAGGCAGCCCTGGGTCAGCCTCCAGCTTATACCGCTCGGCCAGCGCCTGGGGGTAGCGCCGGGCCAGCAGCTCAATGAGGTGACAGGCCAGGGTCTCCAGATCCATGATTTCGTCCTTTACAGCGCCAGTAAAGGCCAGATGGATGCCGGTAGTCTCGTCCTCAAACTTGGGCCAGAGGATGCCTGGGGTATCCAAAAGCTCCAGCCCGGCATCCACACTTACCCACTGTTTGCCCCGGGTGACGCCCGGCCGGTTGCCCGCCTTGGCGGACTTCCGCTTGGCCACCTGGTTGATGAAGGTGGACTTTCCCACGTTGGGGACCCCCACCACCATGGCCCGCACGGGGCGGCCCACCAGCCCCTTGGCCTTCCACTGCTCCAGCTTCTCCTTCAGCGCCTGCCGGATGACGGTGGAGAACTGGCCAACTCCCTTGCCGTCTCTGGCGTTGGTCTCCAGCACCGCCCAGCCCTGTCTGCGGAACCAGTCAGTCCATACCCGGTTCATGGCCGGATCGGCCTGATCCGCCCGGTTGAGTACGATCAGGCGGGGTTTCTCCCCCACCAGTTCGTCAATATCAGGGTTACGGCTGGAGATAGGGATGCGGGCGTCTATGATCTCCGCCACCAGATCCACCAGTTTGAGATCCGCCTGGATCTGCCGCCTGGTTTTGGTCATATGGCCAGGATACCACTGAATATTCACGCGTTCACCCTCTCTACCGAATATTCTTGTATTATACACAATGCTCCGGTATTTGAAAAGGGCAAAGACGCATAAAAAGTGCCCGGCCAATGGCCGGACACTTTTTAGCGGCTTTGGATCGTACTATTTGAGCCAGCCGATGGAGACGCAGTTACTGGGTGCATACCAGGTCACGTTGCGGCCCAGGCCCTCAAAGAGGGCGCGCACGGCGACATACTCTACGCCGTCCACAGTCTTGACGGGCAGCTTAACCGACTTGCCATCCAGCGTAACCAGAACGCTGGAGCCTTCTGTGCGCTTTTCTGCACTGATACCGTTCACAATGTCGTTCAGAGGAACCCAGATTTTCCCGGGCTCCACAACTAGCTTGTTGTTGAAGGACTGAACCAGGCCATTCCACATCACTGTGGGAACAGAGGCATCCTTGCGGTAGACCTCCTCACCTCCGGAGACGGTAAGCAGCACTTGGGTGTCCTTGATGTACTCTGCGGGGCAGGTCATCAGATCACGGTCAATCACTGCAAAGTCCGCCAGCTTGCCGACCTCCAGGGAACCCTTGATATCCTCATTGAACTCTGCATAGGCAGACCAGTTGGTAAAGGAACGCAGGGCCTCCTCACGGGTCATGGCCTCTTCAATATGCCAGCCGCCCTTTGGCTCACCCAGGCGGTTGGTGCGGGTCACGGCTGCATAGATACCGTGGTAGGGGTTTACCAGCTCGACCGGAGCATCGGAGCCGTTGGGAATCACACTGCCCTTGTCCAAAATGGTACGCCAGGCATAGGCCCCCTTGATGCGCTCACTACCCACGCGATCCTCCGCCACCAGCATGTCAGAGGTAGCGTGTGTGGTCTGCATAGAGGGCAGAATTCCCAGGCTGATGGCGCGGTCAATGTCAGCGGGCGCCACAATCTGGAAGTGCTCAATGCGCAGACGGTGGTCATCCCGGGGATTGGCCTTGATGGCTGCCTCATAGGCGTTGATCATCTGGTTGTTGGCGCCGTCACCGATGCAGTGGGTCGCAATCTGATAACCGGCGTCATAGGCCACCTTAACGACTTCGTTCACCTGTTCCTGTGTATAGCGGTAATCGCCGATATGGCCCTCACGGTCGGAGTAGGGTTCCAGCATGGCGGCAGAACGGGCACCCAAAGACCCATCCGCAAACATTTTTACGCAGCGCAGACTGAGATGATTGTTGTATAAAGGCTCGTAATTCTCATTGTCAATGGGATGGCTCTTCAAATACTCGGCGGTCTCTCCTGCGGCAGATGTGTGGGAAATCATCCCGTAGACGCGCAGCTTCAACTCTCCGGACTCATACAGGGGTACAAAGACCTCGTTATATACCTCAATGCTGTTGCCTGCATCCATCGCAGAGGTCAGCCCATAAGAGAATAGCTGCTCTTGCGCTTTCAGCAGGCCTTCCTGCATCTGCTCCACCGTCAGCTCTGGAATCAGCTCCCGGATGGGATTCATGGCGGTATCGGTCATACAGCCCAGCAGCTCTCCATTTGCATTCTTCAGGTACTCGCCGCCCTGGGGATTTGGCGTATCGGGGGTAATCCCAGCCAACTCGATGGCCTTGCTGTTGGCCCAGCCCATATGCCCGCATGCCCGGGTCAGGAATACTGGGTTGTTTGGGGCAACCGCGTCCAACTCCTCCTTTGTAGGGTAGCTGGTGTCCTCCCATACTGTGTTCATCCAGCCGCGGCCCTGGATCCACTCCCCTGGCTTTGCCTGTTCGGCGGCCGCCTTGACTAGATCCAAAATCGCCTGCTTAGGCATCCAGAAGCAGTCCAGATTCATCAGACTGCTGCCCAAGCCAGCCACGTGCATATGTCCCTCCACCAAGCCTGGAATGACCGTCTCTCCACCCAAATCGACAACCTTGGTATCGGGACCGATGTAAGCCTCCACACCGGCCTCACCGCCTACATAGACCAGGCGGTCGCCTTTGATCGCCAGCGCGGTGGCCTTGGAAAATGCCTCATCCACAGTATAGATGTTTCCGTTGCGGTATACGCTGTCGGCAGCCTCTGTACCGGCTGCCATTGCAGGGAATGCTGAGAGAAGTGTAGCGAGGACTAAGCATGCGGCGAGAGCTTTACAAATGCGTCTGCGTGACATTATGGTTCCTCCCTCATCATATTCTTCTTTCTGAATTCCTGGATCAGCGTGCGGCCCCCTACCCTCCTTCCAGTCTTCATGATCACAGCGTATCACATTTTATACATTATATCAAGGAAAAACGCAAATTAAATTTGTTATTTTTCACATATTATACTCTGCGGTATAGAGATGTGAGCCTCAGTATTGCAGAAGAAATACTTATAAAAAGGCTGTGGAGAGGCAGTTGCCTCTCCACAGCCCAATATCCAAGACTCAGATGCGCTCCTTGACTTTAGCGCTCTTGCCCACGCGGTCGCGCAGGTAATAGAGCTTCGCGCGGCGGACCTTACCCTTGCGGACGGTCTCGATCTTCTCAATGGTGGGAGCGTGGATAGGGAACACCTTTTCCACACCGACACCATAGGAGATGCGGCGCACGGTGATGGTCTCCTCGATGCCGCCGTGCTTCTTGGCGATGACGGTGCCTTCGAAGACCTGAATACGCTCGCGGTTTCCTTCCTTGATATGGACGTGAACGCGGACGGTGTCGCCCACTTCCGCCACAGGGGGCTCGGCTTTCAGGTACTTGTTGTTAAACGCCTGCATGAGATCCATTTTAAAACTTCCTCCTAGTTTATAGGTGTTCTTGCAACCATGGATGCCGCCTATCTTTGGCGGCGGCCGCAGAGGACCACCCTTTATTGAGACTGCAATAGTTTACCACAAGTCTTAACGGATTGCAAGCAGAATTTTCATCCCATCCGTGTCCCTCGCCATGGTTTGGCTGCAGGCGGCACCAGCAGCCAAAGCGCGGTAATGAGCAGAGTGAGGTTTCCCCTCCCCTGCCAGAGCAGCAGCAGCGCTCCGAGAACCAGCCCCACTGCCAGCGCGGAGGAGAGCACCCGCAGCAGCCGTTCTGCCCGTTCCTCCGAGGTCAGCAGCGCCAGGATACACCAGAGGATGCGCCCGCCGTCCAGTTGGACAGCGGGCAGCAGATTGAATGCGGCCAGCGCCAGATTGAGCCCAGCAAAGCAGTACGCACCCTCCGTCCCAAGCCCGGCCGCCATCCGGGCGGCCAGCAGATTGACCGCCGGACCAGCCAGCGCAGCGGCTATCTGCTGCCAGCAGCCCAGCGGACAGCGAGCGGAGAGACGCATCTCCGCGCCGACACAGGTGATGCGCAGGGCGGTTACCCGCCCGCCCAGGGCCCGGATGACCAGCCAGTGGCCCAGCTCATGCAGGGCACAGGCACAAAAGGCCATCAGCAGTACACCCTGTTCATCCAAATAGTAGAGCGCCGCCCCCAGCAGCAGCGCGCCTGCGCTGATTTCAACTCGTTTCCATCTCAGCATTCAGTTCGTCTCGATATAATAGAGCGGGTTGAGCAGCACTCCGTTCAGCTTCAGCTCAAAGTGCAGATGGGGCCCCGTGGAATTGCCGGTGGCACCCGAGAGGGCCACCCGCTCTCCCGCCGCCACGGTCTGCCCCTGCTGAACCAGCAGCTCGCTGCAATGGGCATAAAAGCTTTTCAGCCCTCCAGGGTGGCTGAGCTGGAGGTAGAGACCGTAAATCGGGCTGTCGCCGATATAGTCTACGGTTCCGTCGGCAAAGGCCAGAACATCCGTTCCGTCGTTCACTGCCAGATCCACGCCGTTGTGAAATTTCTCACCACCGTCTACTGGGTGTTCCCGCCAGCCAAAGTCGGATGATACCCACCCCAGCGCCGGAGTTACCGTCTCCCCCACGCCCAAGGCGTTCAGATTGTAGCGGTCCATGGTGGCGTTGTCCGGGAGCGTGGGACCGTTGTACTCTACATGGACTACGGCCGGCTCCGGCGTGGCGGTGGGAACCGGAGTGGGTTCCGGTACGGTATTGGGCTCCGCTGGTTCTACAGCGACCGGCTCCGGCTTCCCAGCCTCCCCCAACCAGTGGCTCACCGCATCCTCACGTGCGGGGAAGCCGCTGAGAAATGCGGCCTGGGCGCGGAACAGGGGCGTGCTCACCTGTCCCTCTCCGTCCGGCACCGTGACAGCCTCTCCGCCAAAGACCTCCACCCAAAGGTCCCCCAGGGTGTCCAAAATCGGTTCCCCCTCGGAGATCGACCGGCCCAGGCTCGCAAACGCAGCTTTGAAATCCGTGTCGGCCTGAATAGCGCTCAAAACAGTCTCCCGTACCTCCGCGAGCTTTCCTGGAAATACTCCTTTTCCGATAAATACCACCAGAAACAGCGCCAGACATACTGCCAACTGCGCCATCCGGCGCTTCTCACGCGGACCCAGCGCCACGCTGCCCTTTTTTCTCCGGTGGGACAGCGCCGGCCTATGCCCGCCCGTCCGCTCCTGCCTCCGCTTTTCCCACTTTTGATAGGCCGTTTCCATCGCGGCATCTTCCCTTCTGTACGCATTTCACAGCATGTATATGCGGACGTGCCTTTTGCTATGCGGAGAAGATTTCCTCTCTTGACAACCGGCGGCAAGACAGCTATAATAGTATCCATCGTGTGAACGGGGTGTGGCGAAGTTTGGTATCGCGCATGGTTCGGGTCCATGAGGCCCCGGGTTCGAATCCCGGCACTCCGACCAAGCGTAGAGAGGCGGACAGGATTTTATCCTGTCCGCCTCTCTTGTTTCATATATGTCTTTCTGTAGCCCCCTTCATATGCTGATGAACCAGTCATATAATTATTGTTGAAAATAAAAATACAATAATATTGATTTTTTAACCGCATGTCGACAAAAAGTCAGCATTTGGGGCCCTGTTTTTGGAAGATAACACGCCCATTTACGCAAAAATGTGGTATATTGAATATAAAGTTATTTCTAATAATGAATTCCATTATGTCAGTTCGTTTTTCCGCCATGTCAGTACCCTATTTTCGACGATTTTCCCTAAAATAGTAGTCGTATACTATCTACGGGAGGTAAATCTATGAATTTCGACAAACAGCTTGACGTATTTTCCAGAAACCTGTCCGAAATCCGCCGGAACGGCCGCTACTCCTACCAGGCATTCTCTGAAAAGCTTCGGGTTGGGAAGTCCACGGTTCAGGCCATCGAAAGCGGAGACTACAATATTACGCTGAGTACGCTCATCACAATCGCTAATTCCCTGGAAATCCATCCGGCACTCCTGTTGATGGATCTGCCGATAGAGTTGGATCTAACAGGGACAAACCGCTATTATGCCAACTTACTCATGACCTACTCCGCCCTGCCGGAGGAACAGCGGTCCCAATTCCGAAACATAATCCAACGCCTGGAATGCAGCCTGGATGGGGACCATTTAGAGCAGAACGACACCGGAGTGAACTGAAATGGAAATTGCAGCCCGCCTGCGCCAGCTTGGATTCCCAAGCAACTATGTGGGGTTTCCCTACCTTGCCTGCGCCATCTCATTGGTGCAGACCGAGCCGGAGTACCTATATCAGGTATTCAAATGTCTTTATCCCGCCGTTGCCACAGCGTTTCAAACCTCGGCAGCCTGTGTGGAGCGGGACATACGCACCCTGCTCTGCGCATACTGGCGCTCCGGCGGCCAGCCATTATTGCAGGCCATCTCTCCGCGTCCGCTTACCGCCCGTCCCACGGTCAGTGAGCTGATTGCCCTGCTGTCCGGGTATTTCCAGGATGTCGGAGACCTATAATTCGGGGCGCATCATGGCATACTGAAGCTGAGGTGATTTCCATGTTGACAGAAGCGGAATTGCTCCAGTATATCTACCAGACTACAGAAATGGGCCGGGACGGCATTCAGTCCGTCCTGCCCCACGCGGAGGACGAGACCTTTCACCAGGCGCTGGAGCAGCAGCTCACGGAGTATGAAAAGCTCTACGGCGCCACCGGAAAGATGCTGCGGGAACGTGGTCAGGAGCCCAAGGGGCTCAATCCCATGGTCAAGGCATCCTCCGAGATGATGAGCGCGATGAAAACCATGGCTGACCACTCTACCTCCAAGATCGCGGAGATGATGATTCAGGGCAACACCATGGGCATGACTAAGAGCCTCAAGCACCTGCACGACTACCATGGGAAGGACGAACGGGTACGGGATCTGGCCAACAAGCTGCTGAAAACCGAGGAGGCCAATATCCAGCAGATGAAGAAGTTTCTCTAGTCTCCTCAAGGGCGGCGTCGAATTGGCGCCGCCCTTTTTTGCGCTTGCTGTCACAAAAACCGGAACATATCCGTTATAATGGGTGAAAACCGGTTTTCTATCCAGCAGACAAGGAGGAGGAGGCTATGGACGAGGCGGAGCTGAGCCGGGCGTTCCCCATCGGGGACGGCGCTTGCCTAGAGGCAGTCATCGGCCGCTATGGACAGGCCCTGCTGCGGTACTGCCATCATATCCTGTGTGACTACCATGAGGCCCAGGACGCGGTGCAGGACGCGCTGCTGCGGGCCTGGAGTCGGCGGAACCGCTTCCGGGCGGGTACCAATCTGGAGGCGTGGCTCTACAAGCTGGCCTATCACGCCTGTATCGACCTGCTCCGGCAGAGGCGGCGGCAACTCTTTGCCCCTCCCCCGCCGTCCGGGCACAACCCAGATTACATTGGGCCGGAGCTGCGGGCGGCCCTGTCCGTCCTCACGCCGGAGGAGCGGGGCCTGGTCTTCGGACGGGTGATGGAGGGCCGCTCCTATGAGGAGCTGTCCCAGATCTACGGCCCGTCCGCCGCCGCCCTGCGCAAGCGATACGAGCGGGCGCGGAAGAAGCTGGCCCTGGCACTGAGCGAATCGGAATTGGATGAACAGAAGGAGGTCGTTCCATGAAGCGGACACCAGAGGAGGAGCGCATTTTCCGCGCCCTCGCTCAGATCGAAACACCAGAGGCCGACCTATCCGCCGCACTCCGGCGGGCGGAGGAGCCGCGCCGCATCCGGCCCGTCCGTCCCCTGGCGGCGGCGGCTGTGCTGTGCGCCCTGCTGACCATCGGCGCGGCGGCGGTGGGCTTTTCCGGGGCGTGGCGGTACTTTGCCCCCTCCCTGCCCCAGAACGCCGTGCAGACCGTGGGGGCCAGCCAGACCTCCGGGGACTACACCCTCACCGTGGAGGAGGCGGTGGTGGACGACAGCAATTTTATGCTCCTGCTGGCCCTGACCCGGGCGGACGGAGAGCCTATCGATCCAGAGGCATCGCTGACCACCAACAGCATGGATCTGGAAGTAACGGTGGACGGCCACTATTTTGGCCGCGCCACCGACTACCAGCTCTCCCCTGACGGAAAAACCATCTACATCTGCTACGAAAACACTGGCGCACTGACCGAGACATCCATTTTGGGCAAGCCTATCACCCTCACGGCCGATGGAGTGGCCGTAAGGCTTTTTGACGATGACGGAAATATTCGTATCCAGTGCGACACCCCTATCTCCCTATCTGCGCTTGCGGAATGGGGGACTCCGGACTTCTCTGCCGTACCCCTGGTGGAGCATGTAGAGGAGATTATCCAAACTGCGGCAAATGGTGGGGCAACTCTTCCGTTGTTTACGGTGGAGGGAGTTCCCCTCCTGACACTTCGCGGTGCGGCCCTGACCTCGGAGGGACTGGCCCTGGTGACGCAGGATGCCTCCTACGTCTCCGGTGATCTGGCGTATACGAGAAGCAGCTGTGAAGCCATCATCGATACCCGCACCGGAGCACGCTATCTTTGCCGCTCCGGTCACGGAGCAGCATTAGAGGATGGCACCTGGGCCTTTCTGGAGGTATTCGATGACTGCCCCTTTACCCTGGAAGATCTTCCCTATCTTGAAGTGGAGGTGTCCTATACCGTCGACCGGATTCTCTCTGACCAGCCGTTTTCGCTCACTTTTACGGTGGAAAATTCATCCGGGTGGAAACTCCCGCTGGATGGTGCCCTGGAATTAGACGGGCTCACCCTGCATCCTTTGGAACTGCGGTTGTCAGCCCTGGATCTGCAAGTCTATTTCCAAGATGAAGCGGAGGCGGCCTTCTCCCTCTATCGGGACGGTACCGCTCCGGTGCTCCATCTGGCAAACGGCACAGATATCACCACCACCTGGCATGGAGGCAGACATCTGGACTCTGCTCTGCCTATGGTGTCTTTCCAAACCATAGATGCCGACAGCCAGCGGCTGTTCATCGACCCCGCACAGGTGGTTTCCATCACCTTTGGAAATCTGGAGATCCCCGTGGAGCACTGACCTGTTTCCCTCCCCAAAAACGGCGCGCCCGGTTTAGGGCGCGCCGTTTTCCATTGCCCGGCCCCGGCAAATCTGCTATGATTGTAAGAGATTTGTCAGAATTGTCTCACGCTCTTTGACAGAAAGGGCTGGTAAGATAGCGTCCATAGGAGGGATTTGTGTGAACGAGTGTATTCTGGTGGTGGATGACGATCCCGAAATCGTCCGTGCCATCGCCATCCTGCTGGAAAAAGAGGGCTATCAGGTGCTCAAGGCCTACAATGGCATGGAGGCGCTGGAGCAGGCGATAAACCCCGCCCTGCGGCTGATCATCATCGACGTAATGATGCCAAGGCTGGACGGGCTTTCGGCGGTGATGAAAATCCGGGAAAAGCGCAACCTGCCCATTATTGTGCTCAGCGCCAAGAGCGAGGACTCGGACAAGGTGCTCGGCCTGTCCATGGGGGCGGACGACTACATCGCCAAGCCCTTCCATCCCCAGGAGCTGGTGGCCCGGGTGCGCAGCCAGCTCCGGCGCTATACCCAACTGGGCGACGTGAACGCCCAGAGCCAGGGCGGAGAGATCGTCAACGGCCGACTGTGCTACCGCCCGGAGGAGCGGGTGCTGCTGGTGGACGGGGAGCCGGTGAAGCTGACGGCCACGGAGCTGAAAATCGTGGATCTGCTCATGCGCAACCTGGGGCGGGTCTTCCCCGCCGAGGAGATCTACCGACGGGTATGGAACGAGGAGGCCTATGCCACAGAGAACACCGTCATGGTACACATACGGCGCATCCGCGAAAAAATCGAGCTCAATCCAAAGGAACCGGAATATCTGAAGGTGGTGTGGGGCATTGGATACAAAATCGAGAAGCGTTAAGCCCGCCCTGGCCTTTCTGGCTTTCGTGCTGGGCGTCACGCTGCTGGTCTACAGTGCGGCGGCGGCTGTGATTGTGACCGTTGCCAGCGGGGGCTCTTTCTACATCCCCTGGCGCGACATATTCTGGACCGACTACCAGACTACGGACAGCTTTCACAGCTTTATAGAAGCCCGCCTCTATGAACTGGCCTCCGCCGCCGATACCCCGGAGGAGGAAAATCCCCTGGAGGGCTGGGACGACGGCCTGCTCTACCGCGTCCGGGCGGATGGAGTGCTGAAGTTCTCCAACACCGACGCCCTGTCTCCCGACCGGCTGCCCGACGGGTATAATTTTCTGATCACCTACGACGGGGAGAAGGTGACTGCCGTCAAGGACGGCCGCGACATCTCCGGTCAGTTCTCCCCCCTCCCCTTCGCGGATCCGGCCGGCGTGTCCGTCTCTCTGGCCGCGGCCGAGCACCCGCCCGCATCCGGCTCGTCGTCTCTCGCCTCCCTGGTCGGTTCTCTCCGACAGAACCGTGCCTTCTTTTTCTGCTTCCTGTTTCTTCCGCCCCTGGCAGGTATCGCCCTCACCGCCCTGTCCATTGTGTGGCACCGTCACAAGGTGCGGGCCGACCGGGCCATCGCCTGGTTCACCGGGCGGGTGTGGCTGGAGGTCAAGCTCCTGCTGCTCGTCCCCTTCCTCTGGGTGTGCACCCTGGCCGGAATGTGCTGTCTGGCCGCGCTGATGGGGGAGGTGCTCACCTACAGCATTGTGCGCTACCTCTCCGTCCCCCTGGCCCTGTGGTGGGCTTACCTTTATATCAACGACCTGCGGTACAATTTCGGACACCTCAAGGAGCAGAGCCTGTGCGCCGCCTGTGTGCGCCTGCTCCGGCGGCAGATCCTGCGCCACCCCGCCGCCCAGCGGGCCGACCGGCGGATGATCTGGCAGTTTGCCGCCTGCCTCCCCTTTTTCCTGTTCTGCGCCCTGTCCGTGCCCGTCTTTCTGCTGTTCCGTCTGCCCCTTCCACTGCTGCTCCTGCTCTGTATGGCCGGGATCGTGCTGATCGGTCTCCAGGTGTGGCTGGTCAGGGAAAGCCGCCGCTCTGCCGCTGAGCTGGACGCCCTGCTGGCCTGCATTGAGGCCGCCGGGGCGGGAAGGCTGGAGGGAGCCCCTCCCCTGCCGCCGGACTCAGATTTCCACGGTGCAGCGGAGCAGCTCTCCCACATGGAGGAGGGTCTGCGTACCGCATTGGCCGAACAGGTGAGGAGCGAGCGGATGAAGGTGGAGCTGATCACAAACGTCTCCCACGATCTCAAAACCCCCCTCACCTCCATCATCAGCTATACCGAGCTGCTCCAGCAGGAGGAGGGCCTGCCCGACCATGTGCAGGACTACATTCGTGTCCTCTCCGACAAGTCCAAGCGGCTCCAAGTCATGGTGCGGGACGTGTTCGAGGTGAGCAAGGCCGCTACGGGCAACCTGAGCGTAGATATAAAGCCGATTGATTTTGCAAAGCTGCTTCGCCAGACCCTTGCGGACATGGGTGAGGCCATCGAGGAGAGCGGCCTTGCCCTGCGGCCCCGTCTGCCGGAGTCCCCGGTCTGGATCGCCGCCGACGGCGACCGGCTGTACCGGGTGTTCCAGAACCTGATCGGCAACGCCCTCAAGTACTCCCTGGAGGGCTCCCGGATCTACCTGGAGCTGACCGCAGCCGACGGGCAGGCCGCGGCGGTGCTCCGTAACACATCACGGGAGGAGTTGCCCGACGGGGTGGATCTCACCGAGCGGTTCGTCCGGGGGGACGAGAGCCGCACCGACGGGGGCAGCGGCCTGGGCCTGTCCATCGCCCGCACCTTCACCGAGGCCTGCGGCGGAACTTTCTCCGTCCAAACGCAGGCGGATCTCTTCACCGCCTCCGTCTCCTTCCCCCTGACCAGGGAACGACCGCCCAAGGAGGAGAGCGCGGTATGAGACGGCTATGCGCGTGCTTTGCCGCCCTGGCGCCGGCCATTCATGACTTCCTGCGGATTACCGGCCATCAATAGGACTACAGTACCGTTTTAGAAGCCGAGGATGCAGCCTCCCCCTGTCCGAAATGAGTTTATCAACGCAGCACCCGGTATACCATATATAAAATCCGGCAACTCCCATTTTGGGGAGGGCCGGATTTTATTTGACGAATCTTTGCATTTATACTACAATAAGAGTATTATCAGGCGATTTGAAAGCGAGGAAAATGGTATGCCAGACAGCAACTCAAGCCACAATCCCCTCGGCTCCCTCCCCATCAATACCCTGCTGCCCAAATTCGCAATCCCTTCCATTGTCGCCTATCTGGTCACCTCTCTTTATAATATAGTGGATCAGATCTTCATCGGCCAGGGCGTGGGATATTTGGGAAACGCCGCTACCAATGTGGCTTTCCCCTTCACCACCGTGTCCACCGCCATTGCCCTGATGATGGGCATCGGCACTGCTGCCAACTTCAACCTGAATTTAGGGGCCGGAAATGAGGAACGGGCTCGCCGGGTGGCCGGCACCGGACTGTCCTGTCTTGCGCTGTTCAGCCTCACCCTGGGCCTGATCGCCTTGTTTTTCCGAGGCCCACTCCTCAACCTGTTTGGCGCTACGCCGGAGGTATTGCCCTACGCCATGATCTACACGGGCATTACCGCCTTCGGCCTGCCTATGGTCACCTTTACCACCGGGGCCAGTTCCCTGGTCCGGGCCGATGGAAGTCCCACCTACTCCATGCTCTGTACCCTCTCCGGCGCGGTACTCAACACCATATTGGACCCGGTGTTTATCTTCGGTCTGGACATGGGCGTGGCCGGGGGCGCGCTGGCCACCGTATTGGGGCAGGCTCTCTCCCTGGTCATGGTACTGTACTATCTGTTCCGCACCCGCATCCGTACCATCCGCCTGACGGCGGCCTCCCTGCACCCTTCCGGGCCACTTCTGCGTGCCATCTGCTCCCTGGGTGTTTCCCCCTTTTTAAATCAGATGGCCATGTTCCTGGTGCAGATCACCCTCAACAATACCCTGACCTACTACGGTGCGCTCTCCCACTACGGTGAGGACATTCCCCTGGCGTGTGTTGGGGTCATCTCCAAGGTCAACATCCTGATGCTGGGCTTTACCTTGGGTATCTCTCAGGGCTGCCAGCCCATCTTCAGCTACAACTACGGCGCCCGGCAGTATAGCCGCGTACGTGAGGCCTACCGAAAGGCCATTGTCGCCGCGTCCATAATCTGTTGCATTGCCTTTGTGTGCTTTCAGCTCTTTCCCCGGCCGATCGTGGCACTGTTCGACCCCTCTGGCAGCGAGGAGTATTTTCAGTTCGCCGAGCGGTATTTCCGCATTTATATGTTTATGACACTGGCCAATGCCTTCCAGCCCATTACGGCCAATTTCTTTACCTCCATTGGCAAGGCCAAGCGGGGCGCACTGATCGCCCTCACCCGGCAGGTGATCTTTCTCATTCCTCTGATTTTGATCTTCCCCCTCTTCCTGGGGATTGATGGCGTCATGTACGCCGGTCCCATCGCCGACAGCGCGGCAGTAGTGGTGGCCCTAGCCCTAGTTACCCGGGAAATGAAGCGGATGCCCCACGTGGACGAACCCGTGGCGGCAGATACGCTGGTGTAGCTGGCTCCAGCGGCGGCGGGCAATGTGGGCGGCGGCATCACCGCCAGTCTCTTAGGCCTCTAGGGTCAGCCAATCGGCCCATCCCATACTCTTTTCTCGATACTGGCACCATAGGGAGGTGGCCCTGGGCGGCCGTTCCGGCTGCCGGTATCTGAGGCTGTCACCCCAGCTTTTCCGGCTGCTGCGTGGACCATATGCGTCCCCCAAATAACCAAACAGGAGGCGCCCCACGGGGTGCCTCCTGTGTTTACTTTCACAGATACAGCTCGGGCGGCTTGTCCCCCTTGGTCAATGCCTCCTCCAAATGAGCCGCTGTAGCGGCAAAGGCGGGGCCTTCCACCCGTCGGCTGCCCGCCGGGCAAGCCCGGACACAGGCCAGGCAGCGGATGCACTTCTCACCGTCGGTCGCACGGGGCGCGGCAGGATGGATGGCCTCCACCGGACAGGCCCCGACGCAGCAGCCGCAGCGGGTGCAGGTATCGTCCCCCACTGGGTAGAACGGCGCCCTCTGAAAGCTGCGGTAGGGCCGGTTCCCGGGCAATTCCGGGGCGCACCAAGGCCCCGACAGCTTCTCCGCCGCCCGGCGTCCCAGCTCCGCGGCCGCCGCCAGATCCCCTGCGTTGGGTCGCCCCACGGCTACCTTGGCGGAAAATGTGTGAGGCGCTACAAAGGCCCCCGCCGCCAGAGGGCGGAACCCCCGGGCGGCACACAGGTCGCTCAGCTCCGCCAGCGCGTCGTCAATGAGCCGGTTGCCATACACAGCCAGCAGCACCGCCGGAGTCTCCTCCCCCTGTAGGCCGTCCAGCAGCCCTGGCACCTCCGGCACTCGGCCGTAATAAACCGGTACGCCCAGGACAACTACATCATCTGCGCCGAACATATGAACTTTGCGCCGCTCCTCCGGCCGGGTCAGGTCCACTTCTCCGCCCATGTGTGGCATAGCTGCCGCCACAGCCCGGACATAGGTGCGCGTCCCGCCCGTGGGACTGAAATAGAGGGCTGTTGTACGTCTCTGCATGTGTTCCGCTTCCTTTCCACTTGTTTGATACACAGGAACGTGCCGTGGGGAAAAACACCCCACGGCACGTCTGCCTGTTTGCCGTTCGGCTATTGTACTGCCTTCTCAGCAGCAGCTGTTCCCGCAGCCGTTGTTGCAGCCACAGCCACCACAGCCGCAACCGCCCCAGCTCCCGCCGCCGCAGCAGCAACAGAGCAGGATAATGATCAGAATGATCCACAGGCAGCCGCCGCCGCCAAAGCCACAGCCATTATTGCACCCCATATGAAGTACCTCCTGGTTTGATGATGGAAACCAGAGGCGGAGCGGTGGGAGTACCGCCGTTCCGGTCCGGTCTCACTTCATACTATGCCGGGGACGCAGAGGGGTGCTTGGTACAAATTCTTTTTATTCCAGCTCAAAGGCGCCGGTATAGAGCTGATAATAGAGTCCGTGCTGCCGGATGAGATCCTCGTGGTCGCCCCGCTCTACAATGCGGCCGTGATCCAGCACCATAATGGCATCAGAGTTGCGCACAGTGGATAGCCGGTGGGCAATGACAAAGACGGTGCGGCCGGTCATCAGGGAGTCCATACCCCTCTGGACGATGGCCTCAGTGCGTGTGTCAATGGAGGAGGTAGCCTCATCCAGGATCATCACCGGGGGATCGGCCACAGCGGCCCGGGCAATGGCGATGAGCTGCCGCTGGCCCTGGGACAGGTTGGCGCCGTTGCCGGTGAGCATGGTGTCGTACCCCTGGGGCAGGCGGCGGATAAAGTCGTCTGCGTTGGCCAGCACGGCGGCGGCCTCCACCTCCTCGTCGGTGGCGCTCAGATTGCCGTAGCGGATGTTTTCCCGCACGGTGCCGGTAAAGAGGTTGGTATCCTGGAGCACAATGCCCAGGGAGCGGCGCAGATCCGGCTTATGAATATCGTTGATGGAGATGCCGTCATAATGGATCTTGCCGTCCGCGATGTCGTAGAAGCGGTTGATCAGGTTGGTAATGGTGGTCTTGCCCGCGCCGGTGGCGCCCACGAAAGCCAGCTTCTGGCCGGGCTTGGCGAAAAGGCTGATGTCGTGGAGGATGGTTTTGCCCTCCTCATAGGCGAAGTCCACATCATCAAAGCGTACGTCGCCCGCCAGCTTGGTATAGGCGAAGCTCCCGTCCTCCTGGGGGACCTTCCAGGCCCACAGATTGGTGCGCTCACTGGTTTCCTGGAGGGCTCCGTCCTTGTTATAGGAGACGTTGACCAGGGTGACGGTGCCGTGATCCTCCTCGGAGGGCTCATCCATCAGGTCAAAAATCCGTTGAGCACCGGCCAGAGCCATGACCACAGAGTTGAGCTGCTGAGAGATCTGGCTGATTGGGTTGGTCAAACTCTTGGAGAGCTGGAGGAAGGATGCGATGACACCCAGGGTAATACCGCCCCCCAGGCCATTGAGGGCCAGCGCTCCGCCCACCATGGCAATGACCACATATTGGATGTTGCCAATGTTGATGAGGATGGGCATGAGGATATTGGCGTACTTGTTGGCCTTATAGGCGCTTTCAAACAAGGCGTCATTCACGCGGTCAAAGCCCTCCTGGGCCTCCTCCTCGTGGCAGAAAACCTTGACCACCTTCTGGCCGTTGATCATTTCTTCGATATAGCCGTTCAGATCGCCCAGCTTCACCTGCTGGCGGACGAAGTAGCGGCCGCTGCGTCCGGCCAGGAACCGGGTCACCAGCAACATGCACACGATGCACACGATTACCACGCCAGTGAGAGTGAGGTTGAGTACAACCATGCTGACAAAGGTGACCACGATCATCATCAGGGAATTGATTACCTGGGGAATGCTCTGGGAGAGCATTTGCCGCAGGGTATCCACGTCGTTGGTGTAGACGCTCATCACATCGCCGTGGGCGTGGGTGTCAAAATACCGGATAGGTAGCGTCTGCATGTGGCCGAACAGATCGTCGCGGATCTTCTTCTGCACGCCCTGGGAGATGGTGACCATCAGGCGGTTGTAGGCCAGGGCGCACAGGGCGCCCACCACATAGAGGCAGGCCATCAGGAGCAGAGCGTGGAGCAGGCCGGTGAACACCGGGTGTTCCATGGCCAGCAGAGGCGTGATATAGTTGTCGATCAGGGCGCCCAGGAAGATGGAGCCGGCCACAGAGGCCACCGCGCTGACCAGGATGCATACCAGCACCAGAAAAAAGCGGATTAGGTAGCCCCGGCCCACATAACTGAGCAGGCGCCGGACCGTGTGGGACTTTTTCTTCGGCATCTTATTCATCCTCGCTCCCTCCCTTCGTCTGGGATTCATAAATTTCCCGGTAGATCTCACAGCTCTGGAGCAGCTCGCCGTGGGTGCCCATGGCGGAAATCCTTCCGCCATCCATCACCAGGATTTTGTCCGCGTCCTCGATGGAAGAGATACGCTGGGCAATGATAAACTTGGTGGTGTCGGGGATCTCCTCCCGGAACGCCTTGCGGATCAGTGCGTCGGTTTTGGTGTCCACGGCGGAGGTGGAGTCATCCAGAATCAGAATCTTCGGCTTCTTCAGCAGGGCCCGGGCGATACACAGGCGCTGCTTTTGGCCGCCGGACACATTGGAGCCGCCCTGCTCAATATAGGTATCGTACTTGTCGGGGAATTCCTGGATAAAGGGGTCGGCCTGGGCCAGCTTGCATACCCGGACCATCTCCTCATCGGCGGCGTCCTTCTTACCCCAGCGCAGGTTCTCCTTAATGGTGCCGGAGAACAGCACGTTCTTCTGGAGCACCATGGCCACCTGCTCCCGCAGGGCGTCCATGTCGTAGTCCCGCACATCCACACCGCCCACCAGGATGCGGCCCTCGGTAGCGTCGTACAGCCGGGGAATAAGCTGCACCAGAGTGGTCTTGGAGGTGCCGGTGCCGCCGAGAATGCCCACCGTCTCACCGGACTTGATGTTCAGGTTGACGTTTTTCAGGCACTCCTTACTGGGGTCCTTGGCGTAGCTGAAGCTGACGTTCTCAAAGACTACAGAGCCGTCCTTGACCTCCTCCACCGGATTCTCCCCGTTGCGCAGGTCGCTCTCCTCGTTGAGCAGCTCGGTAATACGCTCGGCGGAGGCGCGGGCCAGGATGATCATGACCAGCACCATGGAGAGCATCATCAGGCTCATGAGGATCATCATGATATAGCTGAACATACTGGTGAGCTGCCCCACATCCATGCTGCCGCCCACTACCAGATGGGCGCTCAGCCAGGACACGGTCAGAATACACGCATAGACGCACAACTGCATGAGCGGCATGTTGAAGGCGATGAGCTTTTCCGCCTTGGAAAAGTCCATATAGATCTCCTGGGAGACTTTCCCGAATTTTTCCTTCTCGTGCTCCTCACGCACAAAGGACTTCACCACCCGGATGCCAAGCAGGTTTTCCTGTACCACATTGTTCAAGTGATCATACCGCTTGAACACCCGCTCAAAGATGGGGTGGGCTCCGGTCATAATAAAGAACAGGCCCAGGCCCAGGATGGGGATCACCACCAGGAAGACCAGCGCCAGTCTGGGGTTGATGGTAAAGGTGAGCACCCATGCACAGATAAGCATGATGGGACAGCGCACAGCGATGCGGATGATCATCATAAAGGCCATCTGTACGTTGGTCACGTCGGTGGTCAGGCGGGTAATGATACCGCCGGTGGAGAATTTGTCGATGTTGGAAAAGGAAAATTTCTGAACATTCCGATACATCTCCCGGCGCAGATTACGGGAGAAGCCGGTGGCCGCCCGGGCGGCATAACGGCCGGACAGGGCGCCCAGCAGCAGAGCCGCCAGGGCCATGAGGACCACAATGCCGCCGTAGTAGAAAATACGTTCCATATTTCCCGCCTCAACGCCCTGGGTCAGCAGACGGCCTGTCATCATGGGAATCAGGACATCAAAGGCCACCTCGCCGATGACAAAGATCGGCGTCAGAATCGTGTCCTTTTTGAACTCCTGAATACAGCTCACAAGTCCGCGTTTTTTCTTCATGCACATTCCTCCTTGGGGATTGATTCGCTTGCTAACTGTTAGCCTCCTCACAGTCTTTGCCGCAGGTGCACCCGACCGGAAGTACAGACGGCTCCATCAGGTTCTGCTTCATTTTTGCGATGGTTATCATGAACTGCTGCAACTCCTCAGCGCCGATTCCCTTGGTCAGCGCCGCCTCTACCTGTGTGATGCGCGAGGCAATCTGCTGGTTCAGGGCCTCCGCTTTCGGCGTTGCCATCACCTGCTTGAGCCTGGCGTCACGGGATACGGAGCACCGCATCACAAATCCCTCCTCCTCCAGGCGCTTCAGCAGCCTGGACGCGGTGGAGCGGCGGATATAAAACGCCTCCTCCAGATCCTTCTGAAAGATTTCCTGATCCCGATTATGGCACAGAAATCCCAGAAGCATCCCCTGCATCTCGGTAAAAGCATCGCACTCCGGCTGGCCGGAGAGCTCCCAGACCTTGCGCCGGATCAGATTGGACAGCGCCTTGACCTCGTAACCCGCATGGCGTTCTTGCCTCATTCAGACACCCCCCTTCCATGCAAGCTATTTTACAGAGTTTATTTTAGTTATCTTGCTAACAGTTGTCAATGGGCAACATTTACAAAAGACCCTCCGGTAAACCGGAGGGTCTTTCCATTCAGCTCAGCCTGTCCACGGTGACGCCGTTCATCACCGCCTGAAATACGGCTTTGTCCATGCCGCTGCTGGCAGCCGTCCTGTCCAGCAGGATGCCGCTGCCGTCCTTCAGAGGGGCCGACAGTGCGAAATAGGACAGATAGGCCACCTGGGCCCGCAGGAAGGGGCTACCTGTCAGCTTGGCCTGCTCCGCAGCGTTGAGCACACCAAACTCCACGCTCTTGCCCACGGCATTGGCCCAGGAGAAGTCAGGCGACGCCCCGCTGTCCGAGTAGCCCAGCGCCCGCAGAAGAAAGGTCATGTACTCCCCTGCCGAGAGCTGTGCATCCGGTCCAAAGTAGCGCTGTCCACCGGCACTGACGTTGTTGCCCTTGGTATAGCCCTTCTCATAGGCATAGGCCACATAGCGGTCGCACCAGGCAGGGGTGTCCGCAAAGGGGTTGGCCGCTGTGCTGCTCAGCGCAGCCCCCTCCTCCCCGATCAAACGCAGGAACATGACCAGTCCCACGATACGGGTGGGAGCCTGCTCCAGATCATACCCGGAGCCGTAGGCCGTTCCAGTGCCCTGGAACAGCCCCATCTGCTTTAATGCGTCGGCCAGAGCATTATAGTCCAGCCCCGCTCCGGAGGACACGGTATAGAAGCCCTCTACGCCCAAAACCGCAGTATCAGAGGTGATTGTCACTGCCGCTGTGGTATTTTCGGCCGCTAAGACGCGGTGACGTGCGGTCAGCGCGGTGCCGGAGGCCACGGTCTGCCCCACCGTAATATCCACCACACTGCCGCCGGAATAGGACACGGTTCCGCTTCCAGCCAGGAGCAGCAACCCGGAACCGGCAGGCAGGCTGACCACGTCTCCCCTTTTAAAGCGGAAATCCGTGATTGAGGCGGCATAGCTCTGTTCTCCACCTGCCCGGGCCAGATAACCGCTGTGCCTGGCATTCAGATCCGCCAGCACAGAGTCGTAGACGGTCTTTGTCTGCTCCGCGATGCGTGTCTCCGCCTGCCGCAGTACGTCCGGAATATAAGTGTCGTTCAGGTAGCCCTGCGTTACAAGGCTCTCCCCTGTTCCCGTATCGGCGGCATATACTGCCGCACAGCCTATCAGGATGACCAGGGCAAGCAGGCCAACGGCAAGTCTCTTCATGGTACCTCCGAAATCATATAGCTCAGCGCCAACAGGCTGTCGGCAAAGTGGACGTTCTCAATCACTATGTCCGGCGCGTCCACCGTCAGCTCAATATTGGTGAAATTCCAGATTCCTTTCACGCCGGAGGCCACCAGCCGACCGGCGATCCGGTTGGCCACGCTCCGGGGAACCGTCAGCACCCCGATGCTGGCCGGATGCTGGCCCAGATACTCCTCCAACTGGTCCACGTGGTGGACCGGCACCCCGGAGAGTCTCTGCCCAACCACATCCGGCGCCACATCAAAGGCGGCCGAAAGCGCCACACCGGAGCGCTCGAAGTGAAAGTTTTCCATCAGGGCCCGGCCCAAGTTGCCCGCCCCCAGAATGACCGCGTTGTGGCCGCGGTTCATACCCAGAATGTCGGAAATCTCCCCCCGCAGATTTTCAATATTATAGCCGTAGCCCTGCTGGCCGAACCCGCCGAAGCAGGAGAGATCCTGCCGGATCTGTGAGGCGGTCAGCCCCATGGATTTGCCCAGCGCGTTGGATGAAATGCGCTCCACACCGGCCAAATAGAGGTCGTTCAGGTGGCGGTAGTACCGTGGGAGGCGACGTATCACCGCACTGGACACTTTATCTTTTTTCATAGCTCCATCACTCTTCTTCTTGTTCCAAAGCGGTACCGCACGTAACTCGCCCGTTCCGCTGCAAGATTCCTATTCAGTTTACTCGAAAGAGGGGCCGATGTCAACGTTCTTTTCCCTGGAACCGCCTTCCGGTCCGGTGCATAGAGTGAGGAAAAGGAGGAATGCCAATTGGCCTCGATTGGAACCATTGTCACCCGCGTATATACCTCCCGGGCCCAGCTCCCGGTGCCGGGCGCTACTGTAGCGGTGACGCAGAGGGCGGGCGGCGGGCGGCATACGCTGCTGGCCTTACGGGTGACGGACGAAAACGGACGCACCGCGCCGATCCGCGTCGCCACACCCGAGCCGTCTGCCAGTGAATCCCCAGGGACAGAGTCCCCCTTCGCCGTCTGTGACATCTGGGTGGAGGTACCGGGCTATGAGATGCTTCTGGTGGAGAATGTCCAGGTCTTTCCTAATACGGAAACACTACAGGAGCTGGAGCTGATTCCCCTGCCGGAGCAGACCTCGTCGTCTACCCGGGGGGAGATCGTGGATATTCCACCCCAGGATCTGTAAGGAGGTACCCCCATGCCGACCACACCTGTAACGCCCTATGTCCCACAATACATCACCGTGCATCTGGGCGCCCCCAGCGCCGCTGCGGAAAATGTGACGGTTTCCTTCCCGGAATACGTTAAGAATGTGGCCTCCAGCGAGATCTATCCCACCTGGGAGCCGGCGGCTATCCGGGCAAACATCCTGGCGATTATTTCGTTTGCCCTCAACCGGGTATATACCGAATATTACCCCAGCCGCGGCTACCCCTTCAACATCACCGCCAGCACGGCCTACGACCAGAAATTCATCAAAGGGCGCAACATTTTTGAGAACATCAGCCAGATGGTGGATGAGATCTTCAATTCCTACATACGGCGCACCGGCTTTGTGGAGCCCCTGGCAGCCAAATTTTGCAACGGCACCACCACCACCTGCGACGGTCTCTCCCAGTGGGGCAGCCAGGCCATGGCAGAGCAGGGCGCCGACTCCGTCACCATCCTGCGAAACTATTATGGCGACAATATCGAGATCGTGAACAATGCTCCTGTCATGGGTATCCGCAGCTCCTACCCCGGAACTCCGGTGCGGCTGGGCGACCGGGGGGAGCCGGTGGTGCGCATCCAGACCATGCTCAACCGCATCTCCCGCGATTACCCCGCTATTCCGAAGGTTCAGCCGGTGGACGGGATCTTCGGAGCGTCCACCGAGCAGTCGGTCATCAAATTCCAGCAGATTTTCAGCCTGACGCCGGACGGAGTCGTTGGAAACGCCACCTGGTATAAGCTGGTCTTTCTGTACGTGGGCGTTCTGGAATTGGCGGAGCTGGTCAGCGAGGGTCAGACCTTCTACACCACCTTGGTGCCCGTCAACCGCCCCGATACCATTTCCCTCGGCGACACCGGAGAAAATGTCAAGGTAATACAGTACCTTCTCTCTGTGGTGGCGGAGTTTTATAATAACATCCCCCCGGTGGCTGTGGACGGGATTTTCGGGCAATCCACCCAAAACGCAGTCCTGGCTCTTCAACAGATGGCTGGTCTGTACCAAGACGGCGTTGTGGGAGAGGACACCTGGGCCGCACTCTACCGATTTTATGTGGGCATAGTGGATACCATGAGCCAATATACCAATGTCATCCCAGAGCAGTTCCGGCCGGAGCTTCCCGAGAGCGAAGCCACCAGCCTGACCCAGTACCCCGGCCAACCCATGACACTGGGCAGCACCGACGAGAGAGGAGAAGACGCCACATGATTCGCTCCCAACTCCACCTGATTGGACAGCCCGTACGCAGCCTCCAAACCATGCTGCGCACCATTTCTTTCGCTTACCCCTTCCTCCCCCGTCTCACGCCGGACGGAATTTTCGGCGAACGCACCCTAGAGGCCGTCATGCTCTTTCAGAGGGAATTTTTCCCTCCGGTCACCGGACAGGTAAACCAGGCCACCTGGGACGCTATCGTTTCCTTGTATCACCAGGTGGTTTCCCGCCTCACTCCGCTGCCCACCCGCAGCTTTCCAAGTCCAGAGTTTTCCGTCGCACCGGGTGAGGCCAGCGTTCATCTTAACCTGGTACAGTCCATGTTCTGCGGGCTGTCTCGGGTCCTGAACGGCGTGGAAACCTGTGATGTCTCCGGGGTAAACAATGCCGCCACCGAGCACAACATCAAGTGGATTCAACATCTGAATCACCGTCCGGAAACCGGGACGCTGGATCAGGAGAGCTGGAATACCCTCAGCCGCCTCTATACTATGTTTGTCACCAGCGCCCAGTCGCCCTGGACTACGCGGCCTGAGCTTTTTATGCCCTGACGCGGCATATATGTGTAAGGTGGGTGCCCTGTCCATAGCAGGGCACCCACCTTGTCTACAGTTTCAACTACAGGTTACAGTACCAGACTGGGAGCTGCATAGGTGCGGCCCGCCAGCTCACTGTTGAGCATGTAGAGGCCTTTGGCATCGTCGCCGTAGAGCTCCATCTTTTTGATCATATCCTCGGCGGTCTTCTCCTCCTCGCCCTGCTCTTTGACAAACCAATCCAGGAACTGCATGGTGCGGAAGTCCTTGACCTCATAGGCTGCATCGTAGATCGTGTGAATCAGATTGGTGACATACTGCTCATGGGCCAGGCCGGCCTTGAGCACCTCCAGCCTGCCGTTGGGGGCGGCGGTGGGCCTGGCAATGCCCTCCAGCACCGGGCGGTGGCTGTTGTTCTGGAGATACTGGAACATAAGCATAGCGTGATCCCGTTCCTCCTGCGCCTGCACCTTGTACCAGTTGGCGAAGCCGTCCAGTCCCTCGTCCTCGAAGTAGGCGGAGAACTCCAGATACAGGTAAGCGGAGTAGAACTCCTTATTGATCTGCTCGTTCAGCAGAGAGGCAACTTTTTCGTTCAGCATAATAAATACACTCCTTTCTCATCTGGATGGCATAAGAATACCACGGATTTTATTCTGTTACAACTGTAAATTCCACTCAGAAATTCCTCTGCGCCCTAACAATGGCCGTAGGCAACAGAGGACAGGATACCGGTTAAAACAGTCCGTCGAACAGGGTAATCTGACTCGTATCCGGCATGCCGTCCAGAGCACCAGCGGCCTTGAGCTGCTCGATGTGGGTCTTGGAGACCTTGGGACAGGCTGCGGAAAACTCCTCGATGGATATAAACCGCTTTCCCTCCCGCTGCTCCATGATAGACCAGGCCGCCGTCTCGCCCAGACCAGGCACAGAGGTGAAGGGGGGCAGCAGGCTTCCCTTCTCATTGTCTGGCAGGAAGTTGACCGCGTGAGAGCGGTAGAGATCCATGTGCTCAAAGGTGAACCCCCGCAGATAGAACTCATAGACCACCTCAAGGGTGACCAAAATATCCTCCTCCACGGGAGAGGGCTTCTCCTTGCTCTCAATCTCCCGCATTTTAGCCTTACACACATCCATCCCCTGGCACATGAAGGTGGCGTCAAAGGCCTTGGCGCGGATAGAGAAGAAGGCAGCATAGAAGGCCAGGGGGCGGTGGACCTTGAACCAGGCGATGCGGAAGGCCATCATGACATAGGCCACCGCGTGGGCCTTGGGGAACAGGTACTTGATCTTCTTGCAGGAGCCGATGTACCAGTCGGGTACGCCGGCGGCCTTCATTTCCTCCTCCGCCCCATCCGGCAGGCCCCGGCCCTTACGCACCGACTCCATGATCTTGAAGGCCCGCTTCTCCGGCATGCCGCAGGAGATGAGGAAGAGCATGATGTCGTCGCGGCAGCCGATGGCCTGGCCGACCGGGACGCCCTGATCCACAATCAGATCCCGGGCGTTGCCCAGCCACACGTCGGTTCCGTGGGAGAAGCCGGACAGGCGCAGGAGAATGTCAAACTCGTGGGGCTGGGTGTCCACCAGCATGCCGCGGGTGAACTTGGTGTTGAACTCCGGGATGGCCACGGCGCCGGTTGGGCCCAGGATGGGGTCGTCCACGAAGCCCAGCACCTCAGAGGAGGTGAAGATGCTCATGGTGTCCCGGTCGTCCAGAGGGATCTTTTGCGGATCCACCCCGGTGAGATCCTGGAGCATGCGGATCATGGTGGGATCATCGTGGCCCAGCATGTCCAGCTTGAGCAGGTTGGACTCCATGGAGTGATATTCGAAGTGAGTGGTAATGATGTCGCTGTTGGGATCGTCGGCGGGGTGCTGCACCGGACAGAAGTCGTAGATCTCCCGGTTCTGGGGGATGACCACCATGCCGCCGGGGTGCTGGCCGGTGGTGCGCTTGACGCCGGTGCAGCCCTGAGCCAGCCGGTTCTCCTCCGCCCGGTTTACCGTTCTTCCCCGCTCATCCATGTACTTCTTGACATAGCCGAAGGCGGTCTTTTCTGCCACGGTGCCGATGGTGCCCGCCCGGAACACGTGGGTCTGCCCGAACAGCTCAAAGGTGTACCGGTGGGCGTTGGCCTGATATTCGCCGGAGAAGTTCAGATCGATGTCGGGCACCTTGTCGCCGCCGAAGCCCAGGAAGGTCTCGAAGGGGATGTTGAAGCCGTCCTTGGCGTAGGGTGTTCCGCAGACGGGGCACACCGCGTCTGGCATGTCCGCGCCGCAGCCGATCCCCTTCTCTTTGGCGGTGTCGAAGTCCGAGTGCTTGCACTTGGGACAGCGGTAGTGGGGCGGCAGGGAGTTCACCTCCGTGATACCCGACATGAAGGCTACCAGGGACGAGCCCACGGAGCCACGGGAGCCCACTAGGTAGCCGTGGGCCAGGGAGTCCTGCACCAGCTTCTGGGCCGACATATAAATGACGTCGTACTTGCACTTGATGATGTCGCCCAGCTCGGCATTGATGCGGTCCACCACGATTTTGGGCGGTTCCTCACCGTAAAGGGCTTTTGCTTTCCCCCAGACCAGGCTGGTCAGCTCCTCCGCTGAGTTCTCGATTTTGGGGGCGAACAGCCCCTGGGGCAGAGGCACTACGTCCTCACACCAGTCGGCCACCAGGTTGGTATTGCGCACCACCACCTCATAGGCCTTCTCCTTCCCCAAATAGGCAAACTCCTCCAGCATCTCGGTGGTGGTCTTAAAGTAAATGGGCAGCGGGGAGTCGGCATCTTCAAAGCCCTTGGAGGCCAGCAGGACGTGGCGGTAGATCTCGTCCTCCGGGTCCAGGAAATGGACGTCGCCGGTGGCGCACACAGGCTTGTCCAGCGCCTCGCCCAGGGATACGATGGTGCGGTTGAAGTCCTTCAGCTCCTCCTGGCTCTGCACCATACCCTTGCGCAGCATGAAGGCATTGTTGCACAAAGGCTGAATCTCCAGGAAATCGTACCAGGAGGCAATGCGCTTAAGCTCCGCAAAGTCTTTCCGCTTTACAACTGCTTGAAACAGCTCTCCAGCCTCGCAGGCCGAGCCGATAATGAGTCCCTCCCGGTGCTGGTTGATCAGGCTCTTGGGCATGATGGGGTAGCGTTTGAAGTGGTCCAGGTGAGAGGCCGAGATGAGCTTGTAGAGATTGCGCAGGCCCAGTTGGTTCTTGGCCAGCACGATTAGGTGCTTGGGCTGGCGGCGGGCCTTGCCCCCGGTACGCAGCCTGGCCATAGCCGGATTGATCTGCTGGAGGGTATGTACACCCCTGTCCCGCAGCATCTCGAAGAAAGGTACCAGCATATAGCCCACCGTAGCCGCGTCGTCATAGGCCCGGTGGTGGTTGAAGGCAGGCAGGTTCAGGTGCTCCGCCACGATGTCCAGCTTGTGCTTGCCCAGCTCCGGCAGCAGGTTCTGGGCCAGAATCAGCGTGTCGATGGAGGTGCTGTCGAAGGGGCGGCCCATGCGGCGGCACCCCTCGGCGATGAAGCCCATGTCGAACTCCGCATTGTGGGCGGCCAGCGGGCGCTCCCCCACAAAGTCCAGAAAGGCATTTATGGCCTCCGCCTGGGAGGGGGCTCCCCTCAGCATCTCGTCGGTGATGCCGGTAAGCTCGGTGATCTCGCGGGTCAGAGGCCGTTCAGGATCAGCAAACGTGGAGAACTGCTCCACCACCTCCCCGTTCCGCAGTACCACCGCTCCGATCTCGGTGATTACATCCCGCCGCTTGTCCAGGCCGGTAGTCTCAATGTCGAAACAGACGATATCGCCTGTAAAGTCTTGTTCCTTGTCCCCGTGTACCACCACCCGGTCGTCTACGTCGTTGATGAAGTACGCCTCCACGCCGTAAAGCACCTTGATCTTCTTGGCCGAGTGCCATGCGTCGGGGAATGCCTGGGCCACGCCGTGGTCGGTGATGGCGATGGCCCGATGGCCCCACGCTTCCGCCCGCTTGACCACGTTCTTGTCCGGCCCCGCCTTGGGGCTCACTTGGGTGAGGGCATCCATGGAGGACATGGTGGTGTGCAGGTGGAGCTCCACCCGCTTCTCCGGCGCGTCGTCGGTCTTCATGGGCTTGGCGCTCTCCATGATGGCGTAGGGCTCCAGCACCATGTCGCCGGTGAAGCGGTCGATGTTCAGCTTGCCCTGAATCACCAGATGCTGGCCCTTCTTCACCCCGTCCACGATGCCCTTCCCCTCGTCACCGGGGAAAAACTTGGACACCCGCACCGAGCCGGTATAGTCCGTCACATCGAAGCACACCACCCAGGCACCCCGCTTTTTCAGCTCCCGGTGATCCACGGCAAATACATCTCCCTTGACGATGACGGTTCCCATGTCCAGCTCCAGGGTGCTCATGGGGATGCTCTCCCGCTTGATTTCGTGTTTGCCGTAGAGCAGCTTTCCTCTCGGGCCGCCGGAGGCCGCCTTTTTCTCCCGCGGGCTGGCAGTTTTGAGACCAGCCAGAGCTCTCCGGCGGATCTCCTCCGTGCGGCGGAAGGCCGCCATGGCATCCTCCTCCACCGGGGCGGCCGGGGGCGGCGGAGGAGGGGCGCTGGCCGCAGGAGCCGGTTCAGCCGCCACAGGAGCCGATGTGGGAGCAGTCGCGGCCGCCGCTCCCATCTCCAGCTCCACCCGCTCCACCCGGTAGGCCAAGGCCAGGCTCTTCTCGATCTGGTGCCGCAGGCCCTCCTCGGGCATTCGAGGGCACTCCACCTTGGCGCGGATAGAGCGGGCCGCCTTATCGATCACCGCCCCCGTGACCAGATAGCCGCCTGCCAGGGCCGCCAGCTCTTCACCGGGCCGCCAGGCGGAAAACAAATTCAAAAAGGGAATCTTCTGTGCCTGTGACATGGTTGAAACGCTCCTGCCTCCTCCGTCAAAGTTCCTCAATTAGTGCGAAAAGCTCGTCCACCAGGGCCTCCTGGGGAACCTTTTTCACGATCTCTCCCTTGCGGAAGAGCAGGCCCTCCCCGTTGCCGCCGGCGATGCCCACGTCGGCGGCGGAGGCCTCTCCGGGGCCGTTGACCACACAGCCCATGACCGCCACGGTGATGGGCTTGTCCACGGCCTTGAGCCGCTCCTCCACCTGGGTGGCCAGGCCGATGAGGTCGATACGGGTGCGCCCGCAGGTAGGGCAGGACACCAGCTCCGGTCCCTCCTTCCGCACCCCGGCGGCCTTGAGGATGTCCCGGGCGGCGTATACCTCCTCCACCGGATCGGCGGAGAGAGACACCCGCATGGTGTCCCCGATACCCATGGCCAGCAAGCCGCCGATGCCCACCGCGGATTTGAGGGTGCCCATGCGCAGGGTGCCGGTCTCCGTCACCCCAAGATGTAAAGGATAATCACTTTCCTGATTCATCAGGCGGTAGGCCGCCATGGTGGTGCGCACGCTGGAGGACTTGAGGGACACGCATATGTCGGTGAAGTCAAATTTCTCCAGCAGGCGGATATGTCCAAAGGCCGACTCCACCAGGGCCTCCGGCGTCACCCCGCCGTATTTGGCCAGGATGGGCTTCTCCAGGGAGCCGCCGTTGACTCCGATACGGATGGGAATCCCCTTTTGGCGGCAGGCGTCGGCCACCGCCTTCACCCGGTCCTCCCCGCCGATGTTGCCCGGATTGATGCGCACTTTGTCGCACCCGGCGGCCACGCACTCCAGGGCCAGCCGGTAATCGAAATGGATGTCTGCCACCAGAGGGATGGGGCTCCGCTCCCGAATGGCCCCCACCGCCCGGGCGGCGGCCAGATCGGGCACCGCCACCCGCACAATCTCGCACCCCGCCGCCGCCAGACGTTTGATCTGCTCCGCTGTGGCGGACACATCGTCGGTGCGGGTGTTGGTCATGGACTGAATGGTGACCGGAGCACCCCCCCCGATGGGGACGCCGCCCACGCGAATCTGTCTGGTCATAGGACAAGCCTCCCTACAGGATCAATTTGTTTACGTCGCTGACGGCCACCACCACCATCAGGGCAATGAGGCAGAAGAAGCCCGCCATATTGATATAGCCCAGGTACTTCTGGTCGATACGCCTGTGGGTGAAGAAGTGGTAAATGCCGCCCACGAGTAGGAAAAGAATCTGCCCGCCGTCCAGAGCGGGGATGGGCAGCAGGTTCATCACCGCCAGATTGATGGCGATCAGCGCCACAAAGCTGAAAATATTGAGCAGAGCCCCGGCCATTCCGGCGGCAGCCGCCCCCTGCTGGCCCACCTCACCGGCCATGGCGAAGATGCCGATGGGGCCGGCCATGTCGTTGAGGCTCACCGCGCCGCGGATCAGATCCCCCAGACTGAGCCATACCGTTCGCACGTAGTCGATAGACTGGTACCAGGCGTTGCGCAGGGTGCCCAGGGGCCCGGCCTCCCGGAGCTCCCCCACCATGACTCCCCGCTTCAGGCTCTGCTGGCCGCTCTCGTCGGTGAGGGTACGGTAGGGCAGGTGCAGAGTGCCCAGATCGAGCCGCCGGCCGTCCCGGAGCACCTCGACGGCCACATCCTCCCCCGCCCGGCCCAGGAAAAGAATCGCATCGCTCTGGAAATAGATGCGGTGCCCGTCGATGCGGTAGAATTCGTCGCCGGGCAGCAGGCCGGTCTCCTGAATGTCCTCCGCCCCCGGCAGATAACCGCTGACCACCGGCGCGGACGGACTCCCCGCCACGGAAAAGAGCACCAGCAGGATCACCAGCCCCGTCACAAAATTCAAAAATGCTCCGGCCACCAGAATGATGAATTTTTTCCACGCCGGCTTACCGCTGAAGGACCGGGGATCGTCCGAGGCCTCCTCCTCACCCTCCATGGAGCAGAACCCTCCGATGGGCAGGGCCCGGAGAGAGTAGGTCGTCTCCCCCCTTGTCCTGGAGAGCAGCTTAGGGCCCATACCGATGGCGAACTCCTCCACCCGCACCCCCAGGGTCTTGGCCGCGATGAAGTGTCCGAACTCATGGATGGCGATGAGCGCGCCGAAGAGCAGGATGGTAATCAGGATGAACAGGATGGTCATAGCATCGCTCCTTACTCAGTGCGTATCGGGCCGGTGTCCCCGTACGGCCTCCCGGGCCGCCTGATCCGCGTCCAGAATGTCCCCCAGGGAGGGAGACTGCACCGCGGGAACCGCGGCCATGGCGTAGGCCACCTGCTCCGCAATGCCGGAGAAAGAGAGCTGTCCGGCCAGGAACTGCCCCACGGCCTCCTCGTTGGCCCCGTTGAGCACCGCCGTGGCGCTGCCGCCGGTGTGGGCGGCCTCCAGGGCCAGGGCCAGACAGGGGAACGCCACATAGTCCGGCGCATGGAAGGTCAGGGGCGGGCAGGACAGCAGGTCCAGCGGCTCTGCCACCGCCGCAACCCGGCCGGGCCAAGTCAGGGCGTATTGAATGGGCAGGCGCATATCGGGCACGCCAAGCTGCGCCAGCACCGCATGATCACAGTATTCCACCAGGGAATGGACTATACTCTCCCGGTGAATCACAATGGAGATTTTTTCCGGGGGCATGTGGTAAAGGCGCATGGCCTCAATAAATTCCAGCCCCTTGTTCATCATGGTGGCCGAGTCCACGGAGATCTTGGCCCCCATATTCCAGTTGGGATGGGCCAGAGCCTGCTCTACCGTCACTCCGGCAAGATCTTCCCCTTTCCATCCCCAGAAGGGGCCGCCGGAGGCGGTCAGGATCAGGCGGCGCACCTCTCCCCTGTCCTGGCAGCCCTGGAGACACTGGAAGATGGCGGAGTGTTCCGAGTCCACCGGCACCACTTGGGAGCCGCTCCATGCAGCCGCATCGCTCACCAGCTCCCCGGCGCACACCAGGGTCTCCTTGTTGGCCAAGGCGATGCGCTTACCAGCCCGGATGGCGGCCAAAGTGGGACGGAGTCCCACGATCCCCACCACGGCGGTGAGCACTGTGTCCGCCGTCTCCAGGCTGGCCGCCTCCAGCAGGCCCTCCATCCCCTCCGCCACGCGGATGGGCGTGTCAGCCAGGCGCAGGCGCAGGGACGCGGCGGACTCCGGGTCCATCATCACCGCCAGCTCCGGCCGGAAGCGGCGGCACTGCTTCTCCATCTGCTCCACGTCCCGGTTGGCCGTTAAGGCGGCCACACGCATGCCACAGGCGGCAATCACGTCCAGTGACTGCCGCCCGATGGAGCCAGTGGAGCCCAGCAGAGAAATACAGCGGTTTTGTTCCATGCTATGCTCCTCCCACGGCGGGCAGGAACCGGAGCAACAATTCGATCAGGGGCGCGCAGAAGATCACGCTGTCAAACCGGTCCAGCACGCCGCCGTGTCCGGGAAAAATGTTGCCGAAATCCTTGATTCCGTACTGCCGCTTGATATAGGAAAATGACAGGTCGCCCATCTGGGAGATGGCGCTGCCCAGGGCTCCGTAGAGGGCCAGGTACAGGTAGTTCACAGTATAGCCGAAGGCGAAGCGGAGCAGCACGCCGTACAGTACCGTGCACACCACCGTCCCCACAAAGCCGCCCACGGCCCCCTCCACCGTCTTTTTAGGAGAGAGCTCCGGCGCCAGCTTGTGCCTGCCGAAAGCCATGCCCGCAAACAGTGCGAAGGCATCGCTGATAAAGGCCGCCACCAGGGGCAGGATGAGCAAAGGCTCCCAGTGCTCCATCTGGCGAATGCGCAGGAAGGAGGACAGGAAGAAGGGGATCACCACAGTCAGGAAAAAGGCGCCTCCCAGCTTCTCCAGAGACAGGCGCTTGTGGCTTGCGATGGCCTCTGCAAAGAGAAGCACCACATACACGAACAGGCCGCACAGCGCGGGCAGAGGCCGCCCGTCATAGTAGACCCAGAAGGGAATCAGCCCGGCCAGTATGATGGAGTAGCCGGAGATGCGGGTATGCTTCAAAAAGCCGGTGGACCAGAGCACCTCATGCACCGCGATCATGGACAGCCCGGCAATGAGGAGGCACAGAGCCCAAGGATACGCGGGAGAAATCAGGTAAAACAGCACCAGCAGGAGCGGGATGAAAATAACCGCCACCATGATTCGCTTACCCACTCAGACACCTCCAAAACGGCGGGAACGGCCCTGGTAGGCCGCCAACGCCCTATGCAGCTCCTCTTTGGAAAAATCGGGCCACAGTACGTCAGTAAAATAGAATTCCGCATAGGCGGACTGCCACAGCAGGAAGTTGGAAATGCGCACTTCCCCGCTGGGGCGGATCACCAGATCCGGGTCGGGTACACCATTGGAGCAGAGGTATTCGGAAAACAGCACCTCGGTCAGCTCCTTCGGTTTCCGTCCTCCCGCCGCACAGTCTGCGGCGAAATGTCGGGCGGCCCGAACGATCTCGTCCCGTCCCCCATAGTTGAAGCAGACGTTGACCTGCATCCCCTCATACCGCTCGGAAATCTCGCTGGTTTTCCGGCACATATCCTTGAGCTCCTGGGGCAGCGGCTCCAGATCACCAAAAAAGTGGAGCTTAATTTTGTCCTTCTCCATCTTTTCGATGGACTCCAGCAGATACTTTTTCAGCAGGCCCACGATGGCGGAAACCTCCTCCAGCGGGCGCTTCCAGTTCTCCGTGGAAAAGGCGTACACTGTAAGGTACTCCAGTCCGATCTTCTGACAATAGGTGGCGATGCTGCGGAAAGTCTCTGCCCCCGCGGCGTGCCCCGCCGTACGAGGCAGGCCACGGCGCTTGGCCCAGCGGCCGTTTCCGTCCATGATGATTGCCACGTGGCGGGGCAGGCGGTCAAAATCCACCTGTGCCTCCCCGCTCTCTTTCGTTTTTAAGAATGACATAGTTTATCCTACCCGGTCCCATAAAATTCCGGTGCGGGACATCCAGGTGTCCCGCACCGTGAGGTCTATCTGCTTTACAGGCTTAGACCGCCATCAGCTCTGTCTCTTTTTTGGCAGTGAGCTCGTCGATTTGCTTGCAGCGCTTTTCGGTCATGTCCTGGAGCTCCTTCTCATAGTCCTTCCGGTCGTCCTCGGTAATCTCCGACTTCTTTTCCATGGCCTTAAACTTTTCCATGGCATCCCGGCGGATGTTGCGGATGGCCACCTTGCCGTTTTCGCCGTACTTCTTGACCTGCTTCGTCAGCTCCTTGCGGCGTTCCTCCGTGAGCTGCGGAAAGGCAAGGCGAATTACTTTACCGTCATTCTGTGGATTGATGCCGAGATCGGAGGTCTGGATGGCCTTTTCAATGGCCTTGAGCAGGGTGCTATCCCAAGGCTGGATCATCAGGCTCCTGGGGTCTGGGGAGGAGATAGCCGCTACCTGGTTCAGAGGCGTGGGAGCACCGTAGTAGTCCACGGTGATCTTGTCCAGCACAGCGGCGTTGGCGCGGCCGGCCCGGACGCTGGCGAAATCGCTCATGACCACGTCAATGGTCTTCTGCATCTTTGCATCGAATTCCTTGTTGACTTCCTTCATATCACGGTTCCTCCTTGACAATGGTTCCAATTTTCTCTCCCATAACGACCCGCAGGATGTTCTCCGGGTCCTTCAACGCAAACAGAACCACCGGGATCTTGTTATCCATGGACAGGGACGTGGCGGTGGAGTCCATCACCTGCAGGTGCTGGGCCAGCACATCGTCATAAGTGATGGTGTCATACTTGACCGCAGAGGGGTCCTTCTTCGGGTCGGCGCTGTAGACGCCGTCAATGTTCTTAGCCAGCAGAATGGCATCCGCGTCGATCTCCGCGGCCCGCAGCACCGCGGCCGTGTCAGTGGAGAAAAACGGGTTGCCGGTGCCGCAGCCAAAGATCACGACCCGGCCCTTCTCCATGTGCCGGATGGCTTTGGAGCGGATGTACGGCTCAGCCATGGCGCGCATCTCGATGGCGGTCTGCACCCGCACGTCCACGCCCTTCTGCTCCAGCACGTCGGCCACGGCCAGGGCGTTGATGGTGGTGGCCAGCATACCCATGTGGTCGGCGCGGGTGCGCTCCATCCGGTCGCCGCCGTCCTTGACGCCGCGCCAGAAGTTGCCGCCGCCCACCACGATGCCGATCTGCACGCCACAGGCTACGCACTTCTTGATCACGTCGCACACGCTGCCGATCACGTCGAAGTCCAGACCACGGCTGGCCTCTCCGGCCAGAGCCTCGCCGCTCAATTTCAAAAGGACCCGCTTATACTGCGGTTCACTCATACGTTCAACCCCTTTATACGGTATTCAGTCCCTTTTATTTTAATATAGTTTTCCACGTTTGCCTAGGGGTTAGGCCAAAGTTTTTACAAATTATTCGTAATCGGAGTTTTGCCGCTCACCCGTTGAAGGGACATCCTCCGGCCAAGCCTCCAGCTTCGCCCGGAAAGAGATCCGCCGGGGCGTCTCCATATCGTCGAACTGGACCAGGTGGGCTCCCCGGTTCAGGTCCACGTCCAGCACCCGGCCCAGCCCGAACACGAAATGCCGCACCCTCTGGCCCACCGGAAGGAGCACCGCGCTGTCGTCCGGGGGCAGGGCGCGGTTGCTGCTCTCGGCGTACCCCCTGGCCGCCTTCAGCAGGCCCTCCTGGGGCTCCGGTACGGGGATGAATGTCCCCCACATGTCCAGCAGGAACCGGGAAGGGTAGCGGGGTGAGCCGTCGAAATTCGTCCCGTCCGCCTCGGACAGGTACAGCCCCTTCTCTGCCCGTGTAACCGCCACAAAGGCCAGCCTCCGCTCCTCCTCCATTCCCTGACGGGTGCGCACCTTCCGTGAGGGGAAGATCCCTTCGTTCATGCCGCACAGGAACACATAGGGGAACTCCAGCCCCTTGGCCGCATGGACGGTCATCAGCTTCACACGGTCCCCCACCTCCCCGGTGTCGCTATTGGTAAAGAGGGCCACGTGGGACAGGTAGTGCTCCAGGGTACATTCCTCGCCGCAGGTGGTCTCATACTCATAGACCGCCTGCTTCAGCTCGGCCAGATTGTCCAGCCGCTCCTGGCTCCCCTCAGTGCGGAGCATCGCCTCATAGCCGCTCTCATTGAGCACGGCGGAGAGCACTTCGGAGACAGGCCGCCCCTCGCAGCCGACGGAGAGCCCCTCGATCAGCGATACCAGAGACCGTGCTCGTGTCCCTTTGAACAGGGGCTCGTCCAGGCACTCCTGCAGGGCCCGGTATAGGGAGCAGCCCTGCTGCGCCGCGTATTCGTCCAGAAAAGCCATCCGCCGCTTGCCCAAGTTGCGCTTGGGCGCGTTGACGATGCGCCGGAAGGATAGATCGTCCCGGTAGGCGAGCATCCGCAGATAGGAAAGGGCGTCCTTGATCTCCATCCGGCTGAAAAAGGGCACGCCGCTGTAGATCGTATAGGGAATCTTCTCACGGAGCAGAACGCCCTCCACCGCCCGGGTGACATAGTGGGCCCGATAGAGCACCGCCATGTCCCGGTAGGGCACCCCCTTTTCCCGCAGCTTGGACATCTCACCCGCCATCCATCCGGCCTCCGTCACCGGGTTCTCCCCGAAATGGCACAGGACGGGCCCGCCGGATGGAAGGGTGGGACGCAGCTCCTTTGGGATACGGGCGGCGTTTTGTGCGATTAGGGCGTTGGCCGCCGACAGGATCTCCGGTGTGGAGCGGTAGTTTTCCGTCATCAGAATGGTCTTTGTGCCCGGAAACTGCTTGTCAAAATCCAGCAGGTACTTTACGTTGGCCCCCCGCCAGGTGTAGATGGTCTGATCCGGATCGCCCACGATGAACAGATTCCTGTGATAGCCGCAGAGCACCTCCATCAGTCCATACTGGAGCCCGTCAATGTCCTGGAACTCGTCGATCATGATGTACTCCAGCCGCTTCTGCCACTTGAGCCGGATAGCCTCATTTTCCTGGAAGATATGGAGGGTGAATTTGATCAGGTCGTTGTAGTCCAGCCCAAAGCACTTTCTCTCTTGGTAGAGGTAGCCATAAAAAATCATATCCCCGGCCTGTACCGCGTCCAGATACCTCTGCTTCAGAGCGTCCAGCGACAGACTAAGCATGTCCCGGTAATACTCAGGTTCCTTGAACAGCTTGCGGATTTCGATCATATCCCGCGCCGCCCGGAAGGTCATATCCCGAAGGCTGAGGCCCCGCTCCTCATAGATCATCTGCAGCATGGCGTCAATGTCTGCGTTGTCCAGTACCAGAAAGCTCTTTGGATACCCCACCGCATGGCTGTCCTCCTGGAGCACGGAGACGCAGAAGCCGTGAAAGGTGTTAATGTAGCCCGTGTCGTCGTCCCCGGTCAGCCGATGGATGCGCTGACGCATCTCCGCAGCCGACTTGTTGGTGAAGGTCACGCACAGGATATTCCCCGGCAGGATACCCAGCTCATTGACCAGGAACGCAAACCGATGGGACAGGGCGCGGGTCTTGCCGGAGCCCGCCCCGGCGATCACCCGAACAAAGCCTTCGGTCGCCGTGACCGCCTCCCGCTGCGCCCGGTTGAGTCCCTCCAATAAATCCTCCATGGCATCGCCCCCTGATAGAACATCCGTTTTCTTTTATTATAACAGGCCCGGGGACAAGTCTCAAGAGAAAAAGCGGCGGCCCGGACTGTCTCGCCGAACCGCCGCTTTCTCTCACTTGAGCTTCTTTCCGTCCTGGAAGGCGTTGCCCACCTTCTCCCCCAGCACCAGGTAGACGCTGTTTGCCATGTCGAAGGTGATGGGGCGCAGCTTGGCCGGATCAATGGCGCCGTCCGCGTTCAAGATGCGCTCGTCCGCACTGACGTTGACGATCTCGCCAACCAACAGCTCACTCTCCTCGTCAAAGCTAACAAACCGGCACTCCAGGGCCAGGGGCAGCTCGTCGACCAGCGGGGCGTCCACATGGGCACTCTTGGTCACATGGAACCCCGCCCTGGCCACCTTGTCCGGCACCTGATTGGCCGACACAATGCCCAGGTAGTCGCACTCCGTCACGTGGTCCGCATCCGCCATGCTCACCGTGAATGCCTTCCGGGCCAGGATATTTTTCACCGTCTTATGGCTGGCGCTCAGATACATGGCCACCCGTTTCATGTCGGCAATTCCGCCCCAAGCGGCGTTCATTACGTCCGGGGTGCCGTCTTCGCCGTAGGTGGCGAGCATCAAGACAGGCTGAGGGTACAGGAAGGGTTTGGCTCCAAAATCTTTCCTCATGATTGTTGTCCTCCGTTTCCATTTTATAATGTAGTACTTAGTATAGCACGTCCCCCGCGTCAAGCACAATCCCCCTGCACCAAACAGAACCCGCTGTCACGGAAAAGCGCCGGACACTGAGTGTCCGGCGCTCGAAGCCAATCTGCAGTTTACTTGCCCAGCTGCTTGGCGATCTCTTCGGCGAAGTTCCGCCCCCCCCGGCTTGCCGGGCGGGGATCCCCGATTTTCATTCGATTGGGGCGGAATGAATCCGCCCCAATCCAAGGCTTTGCCTCCGGCAAAACGCTTGTACGCGCCATGCGGCGCGGCCCGCCGGAGGCGGGCGCAGGAGAACGCGCAGGCATGGAAAAGCGCCGGACACTCAGTGTCCGGCGCTCGAAGACAATCTGTGGTTTACTTGCCCAGCTGCTTAGCGATCTCTTCGGCGAAGTTCTCCTGCTTCTTCTCGATGCCCTCGCCCTTCTCAAAGCGGACGGCGTTCTTGAAGGTAATGGTACCGCCCAGAGTCTTGGCAACGGAGGCGATATACTGCTCCACGGTCATGGCGTTATCCTTCACGAACTCCTGCTGCAGCAGGCAGTTCTCCTTGTAGAACTTGCCCAGCTTACCGGCGACGATGCCCTCCTTGACCTTCTCGGGCTTGGAAGCCATCTTAGGATCGTTCTCCATCTGCACCAGGAGGATCTTTTTCTCCTCATCCAGGGTGGCCTGGTCAACCTGGCTCTTGTCCCAAAAACGGGGGTTCAAAGCGGCGATCTGCATGGCCACGTCCTTGCCCACGGTCTCCACCTGTTCGGCAGTCAGGCCAGTCTCCAGGTTTACCAGCACGCCGATCTTGCCGCCAGCGTGGACATAGGGCACGGAGATGCCATCGGTAAAGAAAGCAAAGCGGCGGACCTTGATGTTCTCGCCGATGACGAGCACCATCTCCTGCTGCTCCTCCTGCACGGTGCGACCGTTGCCGTAGGAAAGGGCCATCAGGGCATCCAGGTCGGCGGGCTTGTTGGCGGCCACAACGGCGGCCACGCCCTTAACGAAGTCCACGAACTTCTCGTTCTTGCCAACGAAGTCGGTCTCTGCATTGACCTCGACCACCACGCCGACGCCGTTCACCACGGTGGCATAGGCCATGCCCTCGGCGGCAATGCGGCCCGCCTTTTTCTGAGAGGCGGCCAGGCCCTTCTCGCGGAGGATCTCAACGGCCTTGTCCATGTTGCCCTCGGCCTCAGTGAGGGCTTTCTTGCAGTCCATCATACCCACACCGGTCATCTCGCGCAGGGTCTGTACGTCTTTTGCAGTGATTGCCATGATCACATTACCTCCATCTCAAATATCAAAAGGAGCGCCCGCCCGCGCGGGCGGGCGCTCTCAACATCACGGTTTGGGGCCGGAATTACTCGGCGGCCGCTTCCTTCTCAGCGGAAGCCTCGGAAGCGTCCTGGCCCTGCTTGCCCTCCTGGATGGCGTTGGCCATCACGCCGGAGATCAGCTTGATGGCACGGATGGCGTCGTCGTTGCCGGGGATGACATAGTCGATCTCGTCGGGATCGCAGTTGGTGTCCACGATGGCTACGATGGGGATGTGCAGCTTGCGGGCCTCATTGATGGCATTGCGCTCCTTGCGGGGGTCAACCACGAACAGCGCGCCGGGGAGCTTCTTCATCTCGACCACGCCGCCCAGATACTTCTCCAGCTTAGCGATCTCACCCAGGTGCTTCATGACTTCCTTCTTGGGCAGCATGTCAAAGGTGCCGTCCTCCTGCATCTTCTTGAGCTGGTTCAGACGCTCCACGCGGCCGCGCATGGTCTTGAAGTTGGTGAGCATGCCGCCCAGCCAGCGGGCGTTGACATAGTACATGCCGACGCGCTCGGCCTCTTCCTTGATGGCCTCCTGAGCCTGCTTCTTGGTGCCGACGAACAGCAGGGTCTGGCCGGACTCGCCCAGGGAGCGGACGAAGCTGTAGGCCTCCTCCAGCTTCTTCACGGTCTTCTGCAGGTCGATGATATAGATGCCGTTGCGCTCGGTGTAGATATAGGTGGCCATCTTGGGGTTCCAGCGGCGGGTCTGGTGACCGAAGTGGACGCCCGCCTCGAGAAGCTGCTTCATAGATACGACTGCCATAGTAAAAATTCCTCCTTTATTTGTTGATTCCTCCACCCGGTTCATCCGAAGCCGGCCAACCTCCCATTTGGAAAGCACCTGGCCCACCGTCCGCGGGTGTGCGTAATCACATGCTTTGGTATAATATCACATCGTTCCCCGTTTTGCAAGGTTTTTTTCATTCCCGCGCAAAAAAGGGCCCGGATAGCTCCGGGCCCCTTCATAAAGTGTATACTCAGTCCTTCTTCCAGTAATAGTTGACCTCGTTCCAGTAGGTTTCATTTTGAAAATGCCAAGGGCCGAAATCAAACTGGATTAGAGTGCCGGTCCGGTCCTCCCCTTCGTAGATTCGGCTGTTATCCCCTGTAAAGACCAGATTCTGTATTTCCGCCACATCGATGGGGGATTCCAGTTCGAAACGGACATGATCCGCCCGGAAAAAGGTTCGTCCTGCATCATCGTGAAATACGTCCTGAACTCCTCCCACCTTCTCAAACCGGGTTTGGATCTTGCTTCCGTCTGACATCAGGACATACATCTGCCAAGGGCCATCCTGACCGAAGGCCGCGTCATAGGCCGCCCCGTCCGGGATCACCAGATCCATGCTGACGCTGATAGGCGAGATGGTCAGGTTCTCTGCCACCGCCAGAGTCACGCCGTTCAGATTCACACCGCACCGGCCCTGGAAGTCGTAATGGGTACCCATGCCAACCAGGGGGACGATCAGATCGATGTCCATACCATCCAGCACGGTGACCCATTCCCCCTGATACTGCATACACAGGGACTGGATCCCGGAAAACAGACAGTATGCGGCATCCTTTGGCATCGGATCTATATGCCCACGAATGATAAACTCCATTTTGTTGTCTGTGGGGTCGCTGTCCTCCACATAGTCTATTGCATACCCCGCCTCGCTGGAGCCGATAAAGCTGGTGCAACTCTCGTCCCTATAGGCTCCGAAGCCGATTCCCCTGCCGTCCGGCCCGCCCCAGAGGACGGCGCGGTTGAAGCCCTCCTCCACCTGGTCGGGCTCGGGCAGTACCGTCCCCTCCGGCGCGGCAAACTCCACCAGGATATAGAACTGTTCCTGATCCGCCGCCGCCGCCTTCACGGTGACGGTGGCCCCGGAGCCGTTCTTGTCCTCGAACACCTGGTTCATCTGTACAACCCCCAGGTTTTTTGCCTGTTCCTCGCTGGTGATGCCGAACAGCTCCCGGAAGGCTGGGGACACCCCGGCAAGTGAGACGGCCCCCACCGCTCCTGTCAGGAGTGAAGCGGCAGCTACGATGGCCACCAACCCGCGATAGGGGAAGCGTGGGCGCTTCTCTTCCTGCCCGCTCCTCCGCTCCAGCAGGCGGCAGGTCAGCGCCTCCTTTTCCTCCGCCGAGAAGTTCAGCCGCTCCAACTCATCCCGATAGCCTGCCATAGCCCAATCCCTCCAATATATGCTTTAATTTCATCCGGGCCCGGCTCATCCGGGTCCGCACCGCATCGGCCCGCAGGCCCAGGATCTCCCCTATCTCGTTGGTATCATATCCTAAATAATAGTAGAGCACCAGCACCTCCCGGTACTTGGCAGGCAGACGCTGCACCTCTTCCAGCACGCCGCCCTCCTCCGGCTGAAACGCCGCAGGCTCGGCCACGGCATCCAGGCCCACAGTGCGGGTGCGCCAGGGACTCCGGCGGACGTTTTTGCAGGCGTTGACCGTCACCCGCACCATCCAGGCCTGTTCGTGCTTCTCATTTTCAAAGGCACCTGGATATTCCAGCCGCTTAAGCAGCACCTCCTGGCATACGTCCTGGGCGTCGGGCACAGAATTCAGGATGGAATAGGCCAGCCTCAAGAGCCGGTCGGAGTAGATCTCCACCAGCCGGGCGGCCAGCGTCTCCTCCGCATGCTCCGCCATGAATCTCCCTCCTTTTTCTCCGTTTGGAACGCGTTCACCTGATATACACCTCACGGCTCCCAAACGTGACACCCTCCGGCAAAAAAATGCCCCGGTTTTCACCGGGGCGGCGGAACGTATCTCTTTTTTAATTATCATTCAACTGCGCACTCATGGCCTGGTCGAAGTGCTGGTTGATCTGCTTGGTAAACTCCACGGCGGCGTTGTACCCCATCTTCTTGTGGCGGTTGTTCATGGCCGCCACCTCGATGATCACCGCCAGGTTTCGGCCAGGCCGCACCGGCACGGTGAGAGAGGGCACCTGCACGTCCAGAATCGTGGTGTAGAGGTTCTCCAGGCCCAGGCGGTCGTACATGGCCCCGTCCTTCCACTGCTCCAGGTTGATGACCATATCGATCTCGGCCTCGTCCTTGACGGCGCTCATACCGAACAGGCGGCACACGTCGATGACGCCGATGCCCCGCAGCTCGATATAGTGGCGGATCAGCTCCGGCGCAGTGCCCACCAGCCGGTCGGTGACGTTGCGCTTGATCTCCACTGCGTCGTCCGCGATCAGCCGGTGGCCGCGCTTGACCAGCTCAATGGCGGTCTCGCTCTTGCCCACGCCGGACTCGCCCAGCAGCAGCACGCCCTCGCCGTACACTTCCACCAGCACGCCGTGGCGGGTGATGCGGGGCGCCAGATAGGACTTCAGCGCCGCAATGATGTTGCTCATGAGCACGCTGGTGGTGTCCGGGCTGCGGAGGATGGTTCGGTCATACTTCTCGGCCATCTCCATACACTCGGGGAAGGGCTCAATCTCCCGGGAAATAATCAGGGCCGGAATGTCCTGGGAGAGCAGCAGTTCGAAGCTCTCCCGCCGCTCCTCGGAGGTCAGCCCCTCCAGATAGGTGGTCTCAACGCGGCCGATCACCTGGAGCCGCTTGGCGTCAAAGTAGTCGAAAAATCCGGTGAGCTGCAGGCCCGGCCGGTTCACGTCCTCCGTCCGGATCGACACATCCTCGTACCCCGCCCCGCCCCTCAGGACCTCCAGGCGAAATTCCTGAATCAGTTTTCCCAGCTTTACGCTATAAAGGCTCTCCATTGGCGCTGCCCCCTTGCGGTATTATTAGTTATAGTATACCATTCTCCCCTGCTCCTTTGCAACACACTTTGGAAGAAAGGGATTTTTTGAAAAAAATGCTTGCAATTTTCGAAAAGCTCTGTTATTATATCATTCGATGCTTTATCAAGCTATCCTGACGAGCGAGGAGGTATAAGCGAATGGCCAAATGTGAATTTTGCGATAAGGGCGTTGTGTTCGGCATCCGGGTGTCCCACTCTCACCGCCGCTCCAACCGTCCTTGGAAGCCCAATGTGAAGCGCGTCAAGGCGATTGTCAACGGCACGCCCAAGCACGTCTATGTGTGCACCAGATGCCTCCGTTCGGGTAAGGTCACCCGCGCTGTGTAAGTTTGTAAAAAAGGGACCAGCCTTTGGCTGGTCCCTTTTTTCTTTGGAACGATTGCGCCTGTCCCCACATAGCATGGGGACAGAATGGAGGCGTATTCCATGGCTGATGCTCTGTGCCGCCTGCCCCGGGTCCTGCTGGATGGCCGCCCTGCCGCCCGTGCACTGCTCTGTGGCAGCAACGCCCACCCCGGCCTGCGGGGCGAGGCGCTGTTTTATCCCTACCAGGACGGAACCCTATTGCTGATACGCGCCCTGGGGCTGCCCGGGGACGGCTTTTATGCCTGCCACATTCACGCGCTCGGCGACTGCTGCACCGGGGGCGACGTGGCCTTTCACTGCGCCGGTCCCCACTACGATCCGGAAGGCCGCGAGCACCCGAACCACGCGGGAGATCTCCCCGTCCTGCTCTCCAGCGGCGGCCGGGCGCTCTCCCTCGTGTATACCGGCCGGTTTCAGCCCGGGCAGGTGCTGGGCCGGTCGGTGGTACTCCACGCTCTGCCCGATGACTACCGCAGTCAGCCCACCGGCGCCGCCGGGGGCCGCATTGCCTGCGGCGTCATCTCCCCTGTGGCCTGAGCCGGGCCCGCATGGCTTGTCATGCGGGCCCGGCTTTCTGCTCTCTATTATCTATTGTATCTTGTTTTGCTATCCCACGGTCACCACCCGCACCACGGCGTCCCCGCCCAGTGCGCCGCTGTAGTACACGGTCAGCTCCGCTCCGTAGGATTTGGCGGCCGAGAGGGTCGTCCAGCGCCCGGTTTCTTGGTTGTAAACCTCTACCCCGTCGCTGACGGGCACCCGAAGGCCTTCCACCACCACGGCCTCCTCTCCGTCAAAATCAGCCCGGCTCACATCGGCCTTCTTCAGGCTCACAACCTCCACGGCCTTTCCCTCGGACGACACCGCGATGCCACCCATGGTTCCGCTCCTGACCGTCTTTCCCGTGATATATGCCTGGCTGGCTCCGCTGCTGTTCTCCACGGAGACGGTTCGGTTGGTATAGGTCATGCTGCCGCTGCCCCCAGTCTGCTCCCCGGCGGTCAGCAGACCGTAGGTAAATGCGTTCCCGGTCACATCGTCCAGCAGGAGGAGGCAGACCTTCCCGTTTTCGTCTGTGGCGTAAAAGTCGATTTGGGAGGCGGGTACGGTATCCGTCAGAATATCCTCCAGGGCAATTTCCGCCACCACGCTGGAGCCGGCCCGCTCGTAGAGCTTCACATCCTCCGACAGCGGAAGGCTCCCCAGGGTGCCGTCCGACGGATCCAGGGCATACTGGCTCCCACCGGACACCGGATAGACCGACAGGGCCCCGATCCCGGTGGAGCTGACCCGAACCAGCTCACCCACACCGGCGCCGTGGACGCTGAGCTCACCCGCCGCAGTCAGCCCGCAGGTCAGCTCCACCCCGTCCTCCTGAAGCACGCCGTAGAGCTCCGCCCGCTTCTCCGAGGGGGCGCAGGCAGAGATCACCTCTCCCGCCCCGTTCAGGGTGACGGTAATCCGGTCGCCCACCGCGAAGGCGGACAGCCCGGCCGCCGCCCCGTCCGCCACCTCCAGCTCCACGCCCAGCAGCGTGATGGAGGCGGGCGACGCGGCGTTGGGGCTGGCATTCTCATAATAGCCGGTCAGCATGACCCCCTCATAGGCCGCCGCCTCGGAGGCCACGACCAGATCGAGCGCCCCGGAGTCCGTATAATACAGCGTCACCTGCTCCCGGCCCTCCATCTCATACCAGCAGTCGCCGTAGGTGCTGACCGCGCCGTCCAGCAGCACCCTGGTTCCGCTGGAGATGGCATACGTTCCCCCTCCGGCGGCGGTGATGCCGTCCGCCGCCACCTCCGCCGGGCGGAGGGTGCGATGGGACGAGTCGTCCGGCAGGAAGCCCACCGCCTTTCCCGCCTCGTCCAACAGCAGCGCGCCTTTCCGCCCCACCAGGCGATCCGGCACCGCCTCCGCAGGCTCATACCAGCTAATCGTCTGATTGGCATAGACCTCCACCGTGCCCAGGGTGCCGTCCGCCGCCTCGGCGTTATTGTCCAGCAGCACCGCGCCGGTTACCTTGGAGGCGCAGAGGTTGTCGATGTAATCCTGTCCGTCCCGGTCTGTCTGCCGCAGCACGCGATAGAGCAGCAGGGCCGCGTCTCCCCGGGTCAGGCCGGCTCCGCCGTCTGCGGGCAGGCCGTCCAGAAGCCCCAGTGCCCCGGCCTTATTCAGATAGTCCTCCGGCCAGAAGGGGCCGATCTCCTCCGCCGTATAGCCCAGCAAACGGAGAACCACGGTTACCGCCTGTCCCACCGTCACCGGGTCGTCCGGGCCAAAGCGGCCATCGCCATAGCCGGAGACCAGCCCCTCCTCACAGGCCAGATTGATATAGGGGGCAGCCCAGCCGCCGCCCGGCACGTCGGAAAACCGGGTGCGGTAGGCGCTCCCCCGCGCCTGATCCCCGTGTCCCTCCGTTAGAATGGCCAGCTTGCAGAACTGGGCGCGGGTCAGCGCGTCGTCCGGGTGGTAGCTCCCGTCGGAGTACCCGGAGACAATACCCAGGCCGGAGAGTACCTCCACCGCCTCGGACAGCTCTTCTCCGCTCACATCCGAAAAGGCCAGGGCGGGCGCCGCCGTGATCAGCCCCAGGCACAGCCCCGCCGCCAGCAGCAGCGCCAGAATACGTTGTTTCATCTGTGTTTCTCCTCTCGATTAGTCGGCGCGCAGGGCGTCCACAGGCTGCAAACCGGACGCCTTGGCCGCCGGGTAGATGCCGAACACGATTCCGATGGCGACAGAGAAGGCGAAGGCGCCCGCCGTCACCAGCGCGTCGGGATACAGGATCAGATCATACATGGCCTTTCCCAAAATGAGCGACAGCAGGTAGCCCAGGGCGATGCCGATGAGGCCGCCCAGAGCACTCAGGATGGCGGCCTCCACCAGGAATTGCCCCACGATCTCCCGCCGGGGCGCGCCGATGGACTTCTTGATGCCGATTTCCCGGGTCCGCTCCGTGACGGTGACCAGCATGATGTTCATGATACCGATTCCGCCCACCAGCAGGGCGATGCCCGCGATGCCGCCCAGTACCACGCTCATGGAGGTCATCTCCTCCGTGCTCTCGCTCATGGCGGAGTTGCCGTTCTCCAGCTCATACTCCCCCACGCTCGTGTCGATGGTCTCCCCCAGGAAACGCTCCAGCTTCGCCATCACTGTGTCCATGTGGTCGGACTGATCTACCTTGACAGAAAAGCGGGTGAGCTGGGCGGTGCCCAGTATGGCCCGATCCAGGGAGTAGGGGATCACCGCCATGTCGTCCATGGAGCCCTCCTCGCCCCCGTCCTTCTGGTAGTAGATCCCCACCACGGTGAAGGGCTCACCGCCGAAGTAGACGGTCTCCCCGATGGGATCCGCATATTGAAACAGGCTGTCCGCCACGTAGGAGCCGAGCACGCACACCCGGCTGCGCCGGTCGACGTCAAAGGCGCTGATGTCCCGCCCCTCCTTCAGGGTGTAGTTCCCGCAGACGGAGAACTGGTCGCTGCCCAGGTAGAGCGTCCCGCTGTCCAGCGTGGTGGTGCGGTATTTCATGGGCAGGCTTGTGGACAGATCGGGGCTCACCCCCAGCACCATATCGCCCAGCTCTCCATTCCCATAGTCATAGAGGGCGTCTATCACATCCACAGACCGGCTGGTGTCGTACCAGTTCACCGTGACGTTGACCTTGTTGACGCCCAGCTTCTCATAGTAGGCGGTGATGTCCGCGTTGTAGCCGGACACCAGCGCCACCAGCACCAGCACGGCGGTCACGCCGATGATGATGCCCAGCATCGTGAGGAAGGAGCGCCCCTTTTTCTCCCGGATGGAGTCCAGGGCCATGCGCAGCGCGTTCATGGCGCCACCCGCGCCGGCGGGGCGCTCCAGTCCACCAGCACGCCGTCCCACAGGCTGTCGTGGACGATTCTCCCATCCTTCACCCGCACGGTACGGTCGGCCTGGGCGGCGATGCCGTTGTCGTGGGTGATCAGGATCACGGTGGTTCCCTCGGCGTTCATCTGGCGCATGAGGCCCAGCACCTGTTCGCCGGTTCTGGAGTCCAGCGCCCCGGTGGGCTCGTCGGCCATGAGGATGGGCGAGCGGGCGGCGATGGCCCGGGCGATGGCCACCCGCTGCTGCTGGCCGCCGGAGAGCTGGGCCGGCCGGTTGTCCGCCTTGGCGGCGATCTCCACCTTTTCCAGCGCCTCCATGGCCCGCGCCCGCCGCTCCGCCAGCGGGACCCGCTGGTAGAGCATGGGCAGCGCCACATTCTGCCAGACGTTCAGGGACGGGATGAGGTTATAGCCCTGGAAAATGAACGCAATCTGCCGGGAGCGGATCTGGGACAGCTCCCTCTGGGTGCGCTCCCGGATCGGGGTGCCGTCCAGGAGATACTCCCCCCGGGTGGGCACGTCCAGGCAGCCCAGTATGTTCATCATCGTGGACTTGCCGGAGCCGGAGGTGCCGATGATGGCCACAAACTCCCCCTGGTCTATGCTCAGCGTAACCCCATCCAGCGCGTTGACCTGGTTTTCCTGCCCCTCGGCGTAAATTTTATAGACGTCCTTCAATTGAATCAGGCTCATACAGAATCCCCCTTCTCAGCCCATAGGGCCGCCGCCGGGCATCCCGCCGCCCATGCCGCCAGGCATTCCGCCGCCGAAATCCGGCATCTCTCCGCCGCTGAAGTCCGGCATTTCCCCGCCGCCCGGGAAGTCGGACGGCTCCTCTCCCTGGCTGGTGGTATCCCCGCCGTTCGGGGCCGCCTGCTGGTAGCGGGTGAATACCTCCACCCCCTCCTCCACGCCGGAGAGGATGCGCACATACTGGCTGTTGGACACCCCGGTTTCCACCGGCACGGCATAGAACCCGTCGGGCACCACGCCGTCCTCCAGCTCCACCGCGTTGTCCGGCGCCGCGTCCGCCTTGACGAAGAGGCAGGTTCCCTGGCTGGTGCTCTTGAGGGCCGCGATGGGGGCCAGCACCCCCTCGGACTCGTCGCCCACGGTGATGGAATAGGAGACGTTGACGCCGGCGGAGAGGGCGCCCCCGCTGGGAATGGTGATGGTGATGGGGAAATAGGCCACGCCGTTGGAGTTGGTGGCCTCATAGCTGATCTCCGTGACAGTGCCGGTGTAATGGGTGTCGCTCTCCGCCCCCGACTGGGTGATGTCCACCTCCATCCCCATGGCAATGCCGTCGATGTCCAGCTCGTCAATGTTGGCGGTGATGGTCATGGAGTCCAGGTTGTAGAGCACCACCGCGGTCTGCCCCGCCTCCCGGGGGCTCTCTCCCTCCCGGACATTGACCATGATGATCTTCCCCGCCAGCTCAGCGGTCACCGCGTAGTCGGAGCGCTTCTCCTCCGTCTCCGCGCTCTTCTCCTGGAGCTGGACAATCTTTTCCTGGGTCTGGGTGATCTGCTTGTTCACCGACTCCACCTGCTTCTGGTAGTCGGCCCCGTCGAGCTGGACGAGGACGGCCCCGGCGCTCACCTGCTCATAGTCCACCGCCCCGATGCCGGTCACCTCGCCGCCCACCTCGGCGGTGAGATCCTGGCTGCGGCGGTACTCCAGCTCCCCCTCCACCGACGGATAGAGCTTTTCGCCCGAGTCCGCCACCAGATAGCCGGCGCCCGTCATTCCCTCGGTGAAGGCGCCCGGATTGTCCAGGGTGACGGTGACGGCAAAGCAGTGGGTGCCCTCCGCCGTCACCCGGTCTACCATCTGAATGTCGGTGACGGTTCCCTCCTGGTTGAGCATGAGGCTGGCCACGGACACCCCGGCCTTCATGCCTACGTAGACCTGATCCTCATAGGCGTAGCTGAAATACTGGGTCAGGCACATCTGGCTGTCGTCCACAAGGGTGGCCAGCTTGGTTCCGGCGGCCACATTGTCCCCCACGTCCACGGCCACATCGGTGATCCGGCCGGCAAAGGGGGCTGTCACAGTGAGGGCGGCGATCTCCTCCTGGAGCTGGGCGAGCTGTTCCTGGTAATCGTCCAGCTGGTTTTCCTGCTCGGTGATCTGATCCTGATACTCCTCAATCTGGTCGTCCAGCTCTGAATCGTCCTGGGTGTAGAGCAGATCACCCACCTCCACCGTGTCGCCGGCGGAGACATATACGCCGGTGATCTCCGCCTCCGAGGCGGTGGTGTACGTAACGCTGTCCGCCGGCATGGTGGTTCCGGTGCCGGAGAGCGTTGTGGACAGGCTGCCATAGGTGGTCTGCTCCGTCAGGGGCGTCTGCTCCTCCCCGCTGAAAAACAGGGCCTTTCCCCCGAGGGCGGCACCGGCCGCCAGGGCCAGAACCAGCAGCAGCGCCGCCCCGCGCCTCACCGTCAGCCGCCGGCCGGGCTTCCGCTCGGGCGGCGCACTCCCCTCCGCTTTCTTCCGCAGTGCCATCAACTGCATGCAATCGTCCTCCCCTTCTGTTCCGGTTTCGGAGGCCAGTATAGGGGGAGAAACTGAAATTACTCTGAAAAAGGGCCGCGGGAGATTGTTAACACTCTGTAAATCCTTTCGTCTGCCGCCCCGCCTATAATACATTTCAGACAGATTTCAGTTCTCTCCCTTATAATGGAGAAAAACGCAGGAAAGGACAGAAGGTATGCGCATCTTGATTGTAGAGGACGAGCGCCGCCTGGCCGAGGCGCTGGGCCAGATCATGGCGGAGCAGCGCTATCAGGCCGACGTGGTGTTTGACGGGGCGGATGGGCTGGACTACGCCCTCACCGGGCAGTACGACGCCATCGTGCTCGATGTGATGCTTCCCAAGGTGGACGGCTTTGAGGTGGCCCGCCGCCTGCGCTGCGCCCACGTCTCCACCCCCATTCTGATGCTCACCGCCCGGGATGAGATCCCGGACAAGATCGCGGGGCTGGATCACGGCGCGGACGACTATATGACCAAGCCCTTCGACATCGGGGAGCTGCTGGCCCGGGTGCGGGCGCTCACCCGGCGGCAGGGCGAGGTGATCGGCGAGCAGCTCGCCGCCGGGGATCTGGTGCTGGACACCCCCACCCGCAGCCTGCGCTGCGGGGAAAAATCCGTCCGGCTGGGCTTCAAGGAGTTTGACGTGCTCCGCCTGCTGCTGGCCGCCCCCCGGGCCGTCATTCCCAAGGAGGACATCATCTCCAAGGTATGGGGCCTGGAGTCGGAGGCGGAGGACAACAACGTGGAGGTCTACATCTCCTTCCTGCGGAAAAAGCTGGCCTATCTGGGTTCCCGGGTGAGCATCGGCACCGTGCGCAAGGTGGGCTATCACCTGGAGGTGCCTGCGGTATGATCAAGCGGCTGCGGCGGAAATTCATCCTGATCAACCTGCTGCTGGTGGGCCTGGTGCTGGCGGTGGTGTTCATCCTCTTTGTGGGGGCGAACGTCCGTCGCCTGGCGGGGCAGAGCGATGCCGCCCTCCGGCTGGCCCTGTCCTGGCAGGAGGGGGAGGGGCCGCCCCGCTTTGAAATCGGCGGCCCGCCGCCGGAGGAGCGCGAGCCGGACGGGGCGCACCGCTTCTCCCTGATCCCGGTCTTTGTGGTCACCGTGAAGGACGGGGCCATTACCGGCCTCAACGACGGCGGCCAGGTGGACGTTTCGGAGGAGACCGCCGCCGAGGCGGTGAAGCAGGCCCAGTCCTCCGGCGCCAGTCAGGGCGTGCTCAGGGAGCTTCGCCTGCGCTTTCTGGTGGAGCGCAGGCCCGACGGCGAGCTCCGCATCGCCTTTGCCGATCTGGGCTGGGAGACTGCCTCCCTGCGCAATTTGTCCCTGCTGTCCCTGCTGGTGTGGGCTCTGGCCATGGTGGGTCTCTTTTTCGTAAGCCTTGTCCTCTCCTCCGTGGCCCTGCGCCCGGCGGAACGGGCGTGGCAGCAGCAGCGCCAGTTTGTGGCCGACGCCTCCCACGAGCTGAAAACCCCCCTCACCGTCATTCTGGCCAATACCGGCCTCGTCCTCTCCCATCCCGAAGACACGGTGGCCGCCCAGTCCAAATGGCTGGAGTACACCCACGACGAGGCGGAGCAGATGAAGGAGCTGGTGGACGATCTGCTCTTTCTGGCCAAGTCGGATGCCGCCCGCCAGCCGGCCGCCCGGGCGGAGACGGCCATGAGCGAGGTGGCGCTGGGCTGTCTGCTCCCCTTCGAGTCGGTGGCCTTTGAGGCGGGCGTGGCGCTGGAGCACCGGATCACCCCCGGCCTGTCCCTGCGCGGAGACGAGGGGCAACTCCGCCGGCTGGTGATGATCCTCCTGGACAACGCCGTGAAGTACGCCGGGCCGGGCGGCACCGTCACCCTCACCCTGGAGCGGCACCAGGAGCGGCTGCGGCTGGCGGTACACAACACCGGCGAGCCCATCCCGCCGGAGCACCTGCCCCACCTCTTCGAGCGTTTCTACCGGGCGGACGCCGCCCGGAACCGGAGCGGGGGCGGCTACGGCCTGGGGCTGGCCATTGCCAGGAGCATCGTGGAGGGCCACCACGGGCGGCTCACCGTCACCAGCACCGCCGCGGCCGGCACCACCTTCACCGCCCTGCTCCCCCGCCGGTGACGGTTTTGCTTGTCAGAACGGCGCGGCTGTTGTAAAATGGGCCTGTTCCAGAAGAAGTTGGAAAGGAGAAACCAATTCATGTCCGTTACTGTAGGAAGCAAGGGCCGCGCCGCGTGCGTGGTCAACGATCAGAACACCGCCGCCGCCGTGGGCAGCGGCCTGCTGCCCGTGTTCGCTACTCCCCAGATGATCGCCCTGATGGAGAACGCCGCCGTCGACGCCACCCAGGCCTCCCTGGAGGAGGGGCAGGGCACCGTGGGCACCCGGCTGGACGTGAGCCACGATGCCGCCACCCCCGTAGGGATGCAGGTATGGGCCGAGGCGGAGGTCACCGCCGTGGACGGCCGCAAGCTCACCTTTGCCGTCACCGCCTACGACGAGGCCGGCCCCATCGGCAAGGGTACCCACGAGCGCTTTATCATTCAGAACGACAAGTTCCTGGCCAAGGCCCAGGGGAAAAAGAAGGGGAATTGATATGTCCATCGAGACGGGCCGGGCCTATCTGCGGGCCAGAGGCTATGAAGACCGGATTCAGGAATTCAGCGTATCCAGCGCCACGGTAGAGCTGGCGGCCCAGGCGGTGGGGTGCGAACCCGCCCGCATCGCCAAAACCCTCTCCTTTGCGGTGGACGGGGGCTGCGTGCTCATCGTCTGCGCCGGAGACGCCAAGATTGACAATACCAAGTTCAAGGCCCAGTTCCACGCCAAGGCCACCATGCTCACCCCGGAGCAGGTGCTGGACTTCACGGGCCACGCCGTGGGCGGCGTGTGCCCTTTCGGCATCGACAACCCCGCTGTGACCACCTACCTGGACGTGTCCCTCCGCCGGTTTGACACGGTCTACCCCGCCGCAGGCAACGCCGCCTCCGCCGTCCGGCTCAGTTGCGGAGAGCTGGACATCCTGTCCAACAGCTCCGGATGGATTGATGTATGTAAAAACTGGAGCTGATTGGACACTCCCGCCCTTCTGTCCAATGACTTTTCCGCCCGCCGGGGGTATACTAGAGCATAAAGGGGGTTTTCTTATGCGGGAATTTTTTCATAATATGAAGCTTAGCTTTCTTCTGGCCGCGGTGCTCTACATCATCCTCGGCCTAATCCTGCTGATCTGGCCCGGCGTCAGCGCCACCGTGTTTTGTTATGCCTTCGGCGGCATCCTGCTTATTTACGGCGTGGTGACCATCGTCAGCTTTTTCCTTCGGGACAGCCGGCAGGGCAGCTTCGTGTTCGAGCTCTTCCTCGGTATCGTCGCTGCGGCCCTGGGCCTGCTGTTCCTGCTCCGCCCGGTCATCGTGGCCTCCGTCCTGCCCGTGATCCTGGGCCTGTTCATCGTGGTGGACGGCCTGGTCAACCTCAAACGGGCGCTGGAGCTGCGCCGGATGCTCTATCTCCGCTGGACCGTGCCCCTGGTGCTTTCCGCCGTATCGGCGGTGTTGGGGCTGGTGATCGTCTTTCAGCCCTTCCTGGCCGCGGAGGCCCTGGTCATGCTCATCGGTGCGGTGCTCATCTATGAGGGGCTGTCCGACCTATGGACTATCTTCCGGGTAAGCCAGTGGACCAAGGAGTACCGCAAGCACCATCCGGTGGATGTCGACCAGATCGATTTTGAATAAACCAATAAAAAGCAACTCCCGGGCGAACGCCCGGGAGTTGCTTTTTATATTGACATTTCACTTTAACGTTTATATAATAATAGACACTAAAATAAAATGTTTGTTGTGTGGTGGTTGTCATGGAAGAACAGGAATTATTATGGTCGTCCTCCCAGCAGGAGTTGGTACGGGGTATCGCCCTGCGGGATGGACAGTACCGCTGCCTCCTCTGCGGAGTCGCCTTCCCCCAGGGGGAGGTCTTTCCCCGCGGGGGCCGCTTCTATGATGCCGAGGCCATGGCAGCCCTCCATCTCCGGGAGGCCCATGGCTCCGTGCTGGAGCATCTGCTCCACCGGAACCCCGGTCTGCTGGGGCTATCCGAGGTTCAGTTGGAGCTGCTCCGCATGCTCGCGGAGGGCTGCACGGATAAGGAAATCGCTGCGCAGAAGAGGGTTTCCCCCTCCACCGTGCGCAATCACCGCTTCAAGCTCCGGGAAAAGGAGCGGCAGGCCCGACTCTTTTTGGCCCTGATGGAGCTACTGCGCACCAGCCGCATCTCCAGCCCGGTGGATACCGGCTTTTGCCACCCCCATCCCACTGCGTCCATGGTTGATGCGCGCTACGCCGTTACTGAGGAGGAGCGGCAGGCCATCCTGGCCGCCTGTTTCGACGAGGCCGGCGCCTTGCGCCAGTGGCCTGCCCGTGAGAAGCGCAAGTTGGTCGTACTCAGCGCCATCGCTGAGCAGTTCACGCCCGGCCGACAGTATACGGAGAAGGAGGTCAACCGGCTGCTGGGCCGGATCTATGAGGACTTTCCCTACCTCCGCCGCCTGTTGATCGAATACGGCTTTCTGGAGCGCACCGCCTCCGGCTCCGCCTACTGGCGCAAGGAGTAGGCGGTGGGCCGGGCTGTCGGCGGCCGGGCCGCCGCCCTCCTGCTGGCCGGACGAACGGTTTCCCGGTTCGGCTCCTCCTTTTATCTGGTCGCCCTGCCCCTCTATGTGCTCGAGCGCACCGGGAGTCTGGGGGCGTCCGGCCTTTTCTTCACCCTGACCAGCCTTCCGCCCCTGCTGGCCGTTCCCTTCCTGGGGCCGCTTGTGGAGCGCGCCCACCGGAAAGGATTGCTGATCCTCTGTGATTTTGGTGCCAGCGCGCTCTGTGCCCTTCTCCTGCTTTTCCCCGGCCCCCCGCTCCCCTTCCTCCTTGCGGGCACCATGCTTTTTCACCTGCTGTCCCATTTGTTCGAAATTGCATCCAAGGTTCTCTTTTCGGAGCTGTGTCCACCGGAGCGCCTCTCCTCCCTCAATGGAATCAAAAGCCTGCTGGATCACGGCGCGGCGGTACTGGCCCCTGCGGCGGGCGCGCTTTTGTTTGGACTGTGTGGATTCCGGGCCATCCTCCTGCTGTGCGCGCTGGCCTACGGCCTCTCCGCCCTCCAGGAGTGCTTCATTCCCTACGCGCCGCGCCCCATCCAGCAGGCGGAACCGCCCCGCCTGCGGGCCGGTATTCGATATCTGCTGGGCCGACGGGAATTGTTCTCCCTCTTTCTTCTGGTGATGGCCCTCAACTTTTTTGTAGCCAACAGCGAGGAGATCATCTTCCCCGGCATTCTGGTGGAGCTGTACCAGTTTCCAGAGTCCCGATACGGCCTGGCGGTCTCCGCCTCCACCGCCGGAACCCTGCTGGCCAGCCTGTTCCTGATCCGGGCGGCCCGCCTCCGCCCCCTGGAACACCTGCGCGCCCTGTTTCTGGTCAACAGCGCCCTGATGGCCGCCCTTGGTCTGGCCGCGCCCCTTCTGCGTTCCGTTCCAAAGCTTTACTTTGTCCTCTTCTTCACCTTCCAGCTTTTGATCGGCTGGCTCACCGCCTGCATCAATGTCCCGCTGATCTCCTATTTCCAAACCCGGGTACCGCTGGAACAGCAGGGGCGGTTCTTTGCCCTGCTCGCCTTCTTCTCCGGGATACTGATCCCCCTGGGCATCTCCTATACCGGAGTCCTGGCCGACTGGCTGGGTCCAGGCGCGGCCTATGCCTGCAACAATCTCTGTGTCATTGTTCTGGTACTTCTGGTAAGGCTTCCGGACTGAAGCGGACAAAGCCCGCGGGATATAAAATCCCGCGGGCTTTGTTCGTTGTCTCTTATTCCCAGTTCTGAAACTGGCCGTCCAGCACCGCGCGGCGGTGGAAGATGACGAAGTCGGGGGCGGCATCGGGGCAGTGCTCCCGGATGGCCGCCACCACCAGCTCCGGGTTGAGGCCGGGATTCTGGGCCCGGAGCACCAGGTCCAGGGCGATGGTGTCCCGCCGCTCCTCCACGGTGGCCCTGGCGATCAGGGGAATGAGGTCCACCTCGGTAAAGCCGCTCTTGGCCTTCTTGCTCCTTTTGGTCATCACCAGGCAGTCCCGGGCCAGCAAATCCCGGATGGCGCTCTCCGCGCCGAAGGGGGCCCCCGCCTCATACTCCAGGGTGACGATATAGTTGACGTAGCACAGCTCCTTCACCGGCCGCACCGCCTCATAGCAGCGCTGGACGGTGATGCCCGCGGGCAGGGCGGCGTTCATCTTCGCCGGCACCTGATCCAGCGGGGTGTCCAGCACCTGGCACTCCAGTACCTCGCACCCGCTGGAGAAGCCCACCGACAGGGGCAGAGGGATGGAGACAAAGGCGTGGGGATTGAAGCCCTCGGTGTGCTTGATGGCGATCCCCGCCCGGAGGAAGGAGCGCTGGAAGGTGCGCATCAGATCCAGATGGGAGATAAACTTGGCGGTGTCCGCCTTGCTGAACGCTAATCTATGCTTCGGCATCGCATTTCCCTCCCGGATAGAGCTTGTCCGCCCCGCAGCCGGTACACTGTACCCGGCAGTCGGGGGTGATCACCGCCTGATAGGCCCGCTCCCGCTCCCGCCACAGGAAGGGCGTGGTCACGCCGGTGGAGGTGACCGACCAAGGCAGCACCTCGTCCTTTTCCCGCACCCGGTTGGCATAGAAGGCGGGGTCCAGGCCGCAGGCGTCAAAGGCTGCCATCCAGCGGTCAAAGTCAAAATACTCGCTCCAGGCGTCGAACTTGGCGCCCTGGCGCCAGGCCTCCTCAATCACGTCGGCCACCCGGCGGTCCCCCCGTGAGAACACCGCCTCCAGGAAGCTGGTGTCCGGATCGTGCCAGTTGTAGCGGATGGAACGACCCCGCATGTTGTCCCGCAGCAGCTTGACCCGCCGCCGGTACTCCTCCATGCTCACCTGGGCCTCCCACTGGAAGGCGGTGTGGGGCTTGGGTACAAAGCAGGCGGTGGACACGGTGATGGTCACCCCCCGCTTGGGGTTGGGGGTGCACTCCTTCCACGCCTTGTATACCTTCTCGGCCAGCTCGGCGATGCCCAGCACATCCTCGTCGGTCTCGGTGGGCAGACCCAGCATGAAATAGAGCTTCACGCTGCTCCACCCGCCGGAGAAGGCGGTGCGGCAGGAGCGGAGGATCTCCTCCTCCGTCACATTCTTGTTGATGGCGTCCCGCAGGCGCTGGGTGCCCGCCTCCGGGGCAAAGGTCAGCCCCGACTTGCGCACATGCTGCACCCGCTCCATCAGGCCCAGGGAGAAGTTGTCCGCCCGCAGGGAGGGCAGGGACAGGGAGACCTTGTTGGGCTCACACCACTCCAGCAGGCCGTCGCACAGCCCCTCCAATGCCCGGTAGTCGCTGGTGGACAGGCTGGAGAGGGTCATCTCCTGGTAGCCGGAGTCCCGGCACGCCTCGATGCCCTGCTGGACCAGCCGCTGGGGATTGCGGGGGCGCACCGGCCGGTAGGCGTAGCCCGCCTGACAGAAGCGGCAGCCCCGGATGCAGCCGCGGAACACCTCCAGCATCACCCGGTCGTGGACGATCTCGGTGGAGGGTACAATGGTCTTCACCGGGAAATAGCTCTTGTCAAAGTCCTGGACGATGCGCTTGGTCACCCTGGCCGGAGCCCCCTCCAGCGGGGTGACGGCGGCCACCGTGCCGTCGCCGTGATAGCTCACCTCGTAAAGAGAGGGCACATAGACGCCAGGAATCCGGGCCGCGGCGGTGAGGAACTCCTCCTTACCCCAGCCCTCCTCCCGGGCCTGGCGGTAGAGCTGGATAATCTCCACACTCACGTCCTCCCCTTCCCCCAGGACGAACAGATCCACAAAGGGGGCCAGGGGCTCTGGATTAAAGGCGCAGGTTCCCCCCGCCACCACGATGGGAGACAGCTCTGTCCGCTCCCCGCTGCGCAGGGGAAGGCCAGCCAGATCCAGCATGTTGAGCACATTGGTATAGGCCATCTCATAGCCCAGGGAGAAGCCGATCAGGTCGAAATCGGCGATGGAATCGCCGCTCTCCAGGCCGTACAGGGGAATCCCCTCCCGGCGCATCTCCTCCTCCATGTCGCCCCAGGGGGCAAACACGCGCTCACACCACACCCCATCCATCTCGTTCATTAGCCCGTAAAGGATACGCACGCCCAGATTGGACATGCCGATCTCATAGGTGTCCGGGAAGCAGAGCGCGTAGCGCACATCCACCGCGCGCCGGTCCTTGACCACTGCGTTATACTCCCCTCCCGTATACCGGGCGGGCTTCTGAACCCGTGGGAGGATGTGTTCCAAAGTACGATTCATGCCGAACCCTCTCCATGTATCTCGAAATCAATAGAAAATGCAGTAAATTGTATTATACTATGTCTTTTCCCGCCTTGCAACCCCCATTCAAAAGGAATTGCATTCCATCTTTCCATCTACCCGGCCAGAAGGGCAGCGCATAGGCACAGGAGAACCAATGCAGCCCCGTTGGCCGCAGTGAACAGCAGCAGATAGCGCCCCGGCCTGGCCCCCGGCGTACGCAGGTAGACCTTAAGCGAGATGAGGCTGGCCAGCGAGGCAATGGGGGTCCCCAACCCGCCCAGGTTGGAGCCCACCAGAAGGCCGCGCCAGTCCGCTGTAAATCCGGACAGGAGCACTGCTGCCGGAACGTTGCTGATGATCTGGCTGGTCAGGCCGGTGGTCAGCGCCGTGTGGCCTTCCATCAAGGAGGCCAGGGCGGCATGTACCGGGCCGCAGGCCCCGATGTTTCCGGCAAACAGGAAGAAGCAGAAAAAGGTAGCAAGCAGGCCATAGTCCACCCTGCGAAACAATCCCCGGTCAAAGAGCAGCAGACCGCCCGCCACTACGGCCAACAGCGCCGGATAGGGCAGCACCCGGAATACCGACAGCAGGCAGAGCACAAACAGGCCTGCCATCAGCCCCAGACGGCCCGGCCTTCGAAGCTCCGCCTGTTCCTGAAACCGGACCTGAATTCCCTCATCCCGGACACACAGGAGGGATGCGGCCGTCAGCACAGCCAGGCTGACCAGGGTCAGCGGAAGCATGGTCCCAAAAAACTGTTCCGCCGTCAATTCGTAGTCGGCATAAAGATAGAGATTCTGCGGATTACCCACCGGGGTAGCCATGCTCCCAAGGTTGGCGGCCATGGTCTGGAGCACCACAAGGGGGGCCAGGTATTCCGTCCGTCCGATCAGCCCCAGCACCAGAACCGCAAATGGAACAAAGGTGATGAGCGCCACATCGTTGGTCACCACCATGGACACAAAGAAAGGTAGCAGCACTAGGGCAAGGCTGACCAGGCGCATCCGCCGCTCCCCCGCCAGCAACCGCTGGGCCAGCACTGCAAAAACACCGCACTCCTGCAGTCCCGCCACCACCGCCATCAGGCAGAACAGAAGGGTGAGTACCCGCCAGTCAATATAGTTCAGATAGGCCGGCGAGGGCGGATTGAGAAGCGTGGAAACTGCCGCGCAAACCGCCGCGATACAGAGTACCGGCTCCTTCCGCAGCAGGGCCAGCCACCTCCCCCTCTTCTCCTGAACCATCCATTCATCCCCTTCCAAGTGCAAAGAAAAAGCCACCCCGGCGGGTGGCCTTTCTCTCATGTTCGACAGCCGAATGCCATACATTAGTTTACTCGCTTCCCGCTCTGTGGTCAAGAGCAAAGCGGCCCGCCGCCCCGCTCTTTCACGAGTGCCGGAAGTCCTCCACCACGTCGGCCAGATGTACCGGTGACAATCCCGCGCTGTTGCAGCATTCGGCCAGCCGGTTTACCTCCTGGAAGTCCGTGGATATCCGTCCCACGCAAATGCCATTCGTCCCCCGAATTCCGTACATCTGCGGGTGGGAGGCCACATCCAGGAATACACAATACGTCTTGTGGTTGTTTCTCATGTAAGCTCTCTCCTCATTCCTAATACTTTTCGGTGATAAACGACTGAATTCGACCAGGTTCTCTCCTTTGCCGTGGTATACTAACCGTTGCCCCTTTCAAGGTCAGTGTTTTTCGACCATCCCCCTATCTTGTATTTCCTTCCGTGCTAATCCCTATATTATGTATTTCGAGAGGAATGTCAATACAATCCGGTTATTTTGACCGGTTCACCGGATTTTTTTACCACATCCGGTTAACTCATGTTCGTACAGGAGGGGTGTTCCATGTCCATGACCGAAAAACTGGCCTACATCAAGAAGCTGCGCCACTTGACCACGGAGGAGATCGCACAGCAGTCAGGCGTTCCGCTGGGGACTCTGAACAAAATCTTTTCCGGTCAAACCAAAAATCCAGCCGTCGGGCCTGTGGACAAGATCACTCAGGTCCTGCGCATTCCCATACACTACCTTTTAGATGACGAGCTTCCGATTGAATACCATGTCAGCACCTCCACGGACGATGGGATTTTACTGCTCTCCTCAGAGGAAATTCAATTTCTCATGAAATACCGGGATCTGGAGCCTCACAGCAAGCGGGCGGTGGATACCATGACCGAACTTCTCAATATGCCGCCTGGCCGGTTGGCAGGAAATCTGCCGGTCAAGCGGACCTTTTGCTATGTAACCGCTCCTCCCGGGGACTCCAACCCATTGGGTGACTCCTTTTTTCTGCGGCCTGTACTGATCCCCGAGACAGATGCCGCCGCCCGTGAGGCAGACTTTGCCGTTCTGCTCACCAACGGCAGTATGGAGCCGCTCTACTCCGCCGGAACCATTCTGCTCTGCAAAAGGGAGCATGCCTCCCGCCAGGAATATGGCCTGTTTCTTCTCAATCAGGAGGCGTTCATTCGCCGCCTGTACTATAAACGGGGCATCACCAAACTGGTCGCCCCTAATCTGAACTTCAAAGACATTATCATCCATGAGAACGACTCTCTGAAGTGTATCGGTACTATCACTGGCATCGCACACGGATGCCGGTGGGAATAGCCGGGTCCACAACCCGATTCGGGCTGTGGACCCGTTCTGTTTACGCCCATTTTCTGAGCCCGTCTCTCAAAATTTACATTTTAACTCTTGACACTTTCGCTGCGTCGGCTACTATATGGAAGGAGGAAGCTATGGACTTTACATAAGGGGATGTCGTGCGATGAATAAGAAAAAGTGGATCAAACGCCTGCTGATCACCTTGGCCGTTCTGCTCTGCGGCTTTGCCATTTTTGAAATCATCGTCCATGTGCTGATGGACTCTGAGATGAGCAGCCGGGACGATTGGAACATCCAGTTGGGAGAGCGTATGTATACCAGTGAGGAGCGGGGCGTTTCCCTCTACTCCGCCCCCTGCGAGGCCAGCATTCCCGTCTCCCGGATGGTGCCGGATGAGTATGAGGAGGACGGCTTCACCTACTACGACGAGTCGGTTCAGCACCGGCTGGGGCAGGAGCTGATGGAACTGGTACAGCAACAGGGGAACGCCGCCATCGACGCGCCGCTGGCCCTCCTAAATCCTTTTGGAACCGGGAGCAACGGGCTCCTCCTCGCCTTCCAGACGGACCGGAAAAGCGAAATCCGCTATACCATCCACACCACCAGCGCAGAGCTGCCTGACTATACCGCCACAGCGCAGGGCTTGGGGGACAAGCAGTTCAGCAGGAAGCACTGCTTCCTGCTGGTGGGTCTCGTCCCGGGCGAGACCCAGGAGGTGACACTGGAGGCCATAGGCGAGTGGGGCAAGGTACAGGAGCGCGCCACCTTCACCATTGAGATGCCCCCCTCCAGCTCCAGCTATGACAGCCAGCTTACATATACTGACGGGGACAGCGCCGCCGCACTGAGCAACGGCCTCTTCTACGCCACCGGACTGGGCGATTATTACGGCTACACCTTCTTCTTTGATAACTCCGGCGTGCTGCGCTATGAGATGGTACTGGAGGGCTTCCACTCCGACCGTTTCCTCTACACCGACATGGGACTCTACACCTGCGTCAGCAGCCGAAAAATCGCGCTGTTGACCCCCATTGGTCAGGCTATCCGCATCTATGACCTGGGCCAGTATGAACTGCACCACGACATCAACTGGGGGCCGGACGGCACCATTCTGGCCCTGGTCAACGACACGGAACAAGACACCGTGATGGATGTGGTTGTCGAGTTGGACCCCGAAACCGGCGCTGTTACCGAGCTCGTGGATTTCTCCACACTGATGGACGGCTATTACGGCGCCATGACCCATCCCGTTCCCCTCACCGGCTCCTCCTTCTGGCAGGCCGGCGAGGACGACTGGCTCCACCTCAACTCCGTTCAATACAGGCAGGCGGACGACAGCATCCTGGTCAGCTCCCGGGAGACCTCCACCATTGTGCAGGTATCCGGCGTCCACAGCACACCAACCCTCACCGCCCTGATCGGCGATCCCGCGTTCTGGGCGGGGACGGAGTATGAGTCGCTCTCCTATCAGCCCCAAGGGGATTTTGTCCCCCAGTACGGCCAGCATGACGTGGAGCTGGTTGAGGATGACAGCCTGCCGGAGGGACAATACCTTCTGCGCATGTACGACAACAACTATTGGAGTCTGAGCACCTGGGACGACTACGAGCCTGAGCTGCCCGACAGTGTTGGAACCAGCCTCACAGGTGGGTCTGGAATCCACTCCTATGTGACCTATTATCTGGTGGACTCCAACGCCAAAACCTTCTCTCTGGCCAAGCAGTTTCCCGTCACCTATTCCAGCATCGTTTCAAACGCCCAGTCCTTTGACGGCAATTATGTGGTCAACAGCGGTGTGGCCCATGAATTCGGCGAGTATGACAGCGAAGGCAACCTGATCCGCGCCTTCTCCTACGACTGTATGATGAATGGCTACCGTGTCATGAAGGGTGACTTCGAGGGCTTTTGGTTCCGGGAGGCGTCATAAACAGGCAACAGACAAGGGAGCGCCGCAGATTATTCTGCGGCGCTCCCCGTTTTTTGCTCATCCATCATCTGGTGCAGGCAGGCCAGCGCGTCGGACAGGCCGCCGATTTCGTCAATCAGTCCCAGGCGCACCGCCTCCTCCCCGTAGATCACGCTGCCAACATCCGCGGCCAGCTCCCCGGTTTGGAGCATCAGCCGGGTGAAGTCCTCCCGTTTTACACGGCTGTTCCGGGTGACAAACTGAATAATCCGCTCCTGGATGCGCGCAAAGTAGTTGAAGGTCTGGGATACCGCGATCACCAGGCCGTTCAGCCGCACCGGGTGGATGGTCATGGCCGCCGACGGGGCGATAAAGGACCTCTTGGCCGACACCGCCAGAGGCACGCCGATGGAATGCCCGCCCCCCAGCACCAGGGAGACGGTGGGCTTGGACATGGAGGCGATCAGCTCGGCGATACCCAGGCCCGCCTCGATGTCGCCCCCCACGGTGTTGAGCAGCACCAGCAGGCCGTCCACCTCGTCGCTCTCCTCAATGGCCGCCAGCAGGGGCATGACGTGCTCATATTTGGTGGTCTTGGCCGAGGAGGGCAGAACCTGGTGGCCCTCGATCTGTCCTACAATGGTCAGGGTGTGGATGGTCCCCCGCTCCGTCCGGATGGTGGAGGAGCCCATATCCACGATCTGCTGCTGGCGCTGGTCGCCGCCCTCCTCGCTTCCGGTCTCCGCAGTCTGCTTCGTCTCATCCATGCCCATACCCTCCCAAAATGTCGTTTGGATTCAGTATGAGCCGGCGGGGGCAATTTTATGCAACCGCCGCAGCGCGCCTTACTCCGGAAGCCGGTCCAGCCAGCACCCCGGCCCAGCGGTGCCGTCCTGGTTCATCGGCAGATAGCGCTGGCCGATCGCGATGCCTGTTACCTCCCTCGGATCGATGGCCCTCGGGAAATACCATACGATATCCTCACCCCAGCGGTCCTTGTTTCCAGGCGCGTAATAGGTCAGGGTGTCCTCCTCCGTGAAAAAGACTGTCCTGCGGTCGCAGTTTCCGTTATATGGGATCACCATGGTACTGCCGTCCGTCAAATATACGGTAAGTGGAAAACCATTGCAGGTGGGGTAGTCCGGATCTTCAAATTGAGCGTGTGTCTTCAGGCTGGTAGCCGTCAGGGTGATCTCCCGTATCACCTGCCTGTTCAGCTTCTCCTCCAGCGCAATCGTGCGCTCCTGCAGCAGCTCCAGCGGGAAGCTCAGGGTCCACTCCCCCTCAATGGGCTGCCCCATGGTCATCTCGCCCCATATGTGGTCAATGCGGAACTGGCCGAAATGCTCCGCCGTCAGCGTGCGGAACCGGATATCGTAGTACGATATTCCTTCCCGCTGGAATGTGGTGTGGGTCTCCCCAATGGCGCCCACCTCCCACTCCACCTGCGGCATACCCGTCTGTAGGTAGCCGTATTCCCCACCGACGCCGTCCGCCAGCCGGAGCTGAATGTGGAAAGCCCCGTCCTGGTCAAACCCCATGGAGGACAGGCTGCACAGCTCCGTGCCCAATTCCGCCGGCGTCTGGCCGGGAACCAGCACTGTTCTGGTTTCCTCCCGTCTCTCTCCCGATATGTACTTCTCTGTCGCTACGGTCAGGGTATCCAGCCGCTCTCCGGTCAGAAGTTCCCACGGAAGAGGTGCGAAAAATGGCTCCACCGAGGGGAGAATGCGGGAGAATTCTACTGTATACACATCCCCCGTCTCCATCTGGCACGGAGCGATATCGTCCAGTGCGAGGGCAAACAGTGCCGTATCGGCTTCCGCGTCGTAGGCAATACAGGGATCGCGGTAGGATTCCAGGGCAGCACTTTCGTGCAGCCGCTCCCCCGCCAGATCCTCCGCCTCCAGGTATGCAGTGCCCCCATTCTTATCCGCCAAAACCCGCACTACCCGCAGCTCGATGCCCTGATCCGTAGCCGACACCCCCTCTACCTCCTGAGCGTAGGGTTCAAAGCTGCCGAGGAATTGGATCAGCGTTTCCCGTAGAGAGGGTGAGACCGCGACGGCGGTCACGGCCAGAGCGGCGCAGATAGCCGCCGCCATAAGGCCGGTGCGCAGCGGACGGCGGCGGTTTTCTCTCTCCGTCATGCGCCCCGCCGCGGCCAAAATTGCCTCCCGCCGCTCCATACTCAGGTGAAGCTCCGAGAGCACCGTCTCCAGCTCGGCGTGCATGCTCTGCTTATTCCTGCTCATAGTACCACCCCTTCAGACGTTCCCTCAGCAGTCCCCGGGCCCGTGAGAGCCGTACCGTCACGGTGGAGACCGGAACATGCAACCGCTGAGCGATCTCCCAGGCCTTCCACTCCTGGTAATAGTAAAGGATGATCACTTCCCGGTATTTTGGCGGGAGGGCCTGTATGGCCCGTACCAGGGTGTCGTCCGGCGGTTCCGGTCCCTCCATGCGCAGGCTGTCCAGGCTCTCCTGCGGTGCCCGCAGAAGCCTCCACGGGCTCCTGAGCTGGCGCTTACACACATTGATAGCGATACGCACCAGCCACGTCTCCACGGCACAGTCTCCTCGAAACCCCGGCCAAGCCCTCAGCGCACGAAGGAAGGTGTCCTGCACCGCGTCCTCCGCTTGGCTCCGGTCTCCCAGATAGAGCGTGCACAGCCGTAGGAGGTGGTCGCCGTGTTCCTCCAACAGGCCGGCCAGATCCATGGATTCCCTGCGCACCGAGGTCAAAGGCTTTTCCATATCCCCGCCCCCCTTCTTCTTTCCTGTCTATTAGACCATGTTCCTCCCTCCTTTGCTACAAAAACTTTTCCTACTCTTCATCCGTACTAGAACCGGACGGCAACAGGCTGGCATGCAGGATTGCGAGCAGTTGCGCCGTACACGGCTTTTGGGAGAGTTCCCGGCGGGCCAGATCCTCCAAAAGCGGCCGGTTTGAATTCCAAATCACACGGCCCACAGTGCGGATATTCCGTTCCACTGCCTTCCAGTTCGTTCCGTATTGCTTTGCTACGTCCGGGTAGAGCCATTTTGTCACCAGCAGCAGACGTTCCGGCTCCTCTGCACAGAGCTGGAGCGCCCGTACCAGATAAGAAAAGCCGGTATAGTTGGCCGTTGCGCCCAGCCGATGCAGCAGATGATATGCGTCCTCCGAATGAATTTTCATACTGTCCCTCCCCCATCAGGCGTGTGGCGATGCCTCTCCATCGCAGAGCGCCCGCAATTCTTCCCGTGATTTTTGCCCTCCTTCGGAGAGCAGCAGAAGTGTGGAGAGTTCCAATCCCAGTATGGCCGCCACCCGGTCCAGGGCGCGAAGCGTCGGGTTCGCACGGCCGCGCTCAATCCTGCGCAGATAAATCACGCTCATCTCCGCCTCCAACGCCAACTTTTCCTGTGTCAGCCCCTTTCTCTCGCGCAGTACAACAATGATTCTACCGATTTCTACAAAGTTCAACATAAAATCCCTCCTGTTTCCATAGCATAGGAGAGATCACCAGATTTGACCAGATTATATAGTATCGGTTTCTCTTTTTTTAGTTTTAACTTTCCTTTTTGCCGTAAAGCAAGCGCACCTGCGGTCATCCCGCAGGTGCGCTTGCTTCCTATGCAAATTTACTTCTCGTAGAACGCCTTGATTCCCTTGTAGGTCATATAGCAGTCCAGCTTACCCACTGTCTCGAAGGGGGCGTGCATGCTCAGCACGGGCACACCCGCGTCGATGGTGTCGATGTCGCGCTCGGCCATATAGCAGGCCACGGTGCCGCCGCCGCCGGCGTCCACCTTGCCCAGCTCGGCCATCTGCCACACCACGCCGGCCTCGTCCAGCACCCTGCGGATATAGGCCACCACCTCGGCAGAGGCGTCGGAGGCGCCCGACTTACCGCGGGAACCGGTGTACTTGCACAGGCCGATGCCGTAGTTCACCCGGGCGCTGTTGCGCTTCTCATAGACCTCGGCGAAGTTGGGGTCGTAGGCCGCGGTCACGTCAGTGGACAGGCAGAAGGACTTCTCGTAGCAGGCCTTCAGCGGCACCCGTTGGGCGTCGCACAGGTCGCTGACAAAGGTATCAAAGGCTGCGGATTTCATGCCGCTGACGCCGGCCGAGCCGATCTCCTCCTTGTCCGCCAGCATACAGACGGCGGTCTTGCCGGGGGTGCCCAGGGCCAGAAGGGCCGCCAGACAGGCAAAGCCGCACACCCGGTCGTCGTGGCCGTAGGCACCGATCAGGGAGCGGTCGAAGCCGATGTCGGCAGCCTTGAAAGCGGGCACCACCTCCAGCTCGGCGGAGATGAAATCCTCCTCCACGATGTGGTACTTCTGGTTCAGATAGTCCATGATGGCCAGCTTCACCCGGTCGGAGCCCTCGTCGTCCTTAAAGGGGCGGCTGCCGATGAGCAGGTTCAGGCTTTCGCCGGGGATGGCCTCGCCCAGGGGCTTCTTGGACTGCTCCACGCCCAGGTGGGGCAGCAAATCGTCAATGGTGAACTGGGGGTCCTCCGGCGCGCCGCCGATGGACACGGCCACGGTGGAGCCGTCCTTCAGGGCCACCACGCCGCGGAGCTCCAGGGGGATGGTCACCCACTGGTACTTGCGGATACCGCCGTAATAGTGGGTCTTGAAAAAGGCCAGCTCCGCGTCCTCATAGAGAGGGTTGGGCTTGAGATCCAGCCGGGGGGAGTCGATATGGGCCGCGCCGATGTTGACGCCCTCGCTGAGGGGCCTGGTGCCCACCACGGCCAGCATCAGGGCCTTGCCCCGGTTGATCCGGTACAGCTTGTCGCCAGGATTGACCGCCATGCCGCGGGTGAAGGGTTTAAAGCCCTTGGCCTCCGCCAGGCGCACCGCCTCGGTCACGCACTCCCGCTCCGTCTTGCCTGCGTCCAAAAACTTCTTGTAGTCCTCACAATAGGACTTCATATCCGCCTCATCCTGGGCGCTCAGGCGGTCGTAGCCGTTTTTCGGCTGGTAGAGCAGCGCCTCGCGCCGCAACTCTCCCGCTGTCTTCTGCTTTTCTTCCATGTGGTTTCCTCCTCAATCTATTTCATATTGCATAGTATCTGCTCAAACAGTTGTTTCGCCCTGGCCTGGAAGGCCTCCGGCGTGTCATCCGCCCGGTTTTCCAGGAGATAATCGCAGTGGGTGCGGAAAAAGCCGTCCCCCTGCTGGGACTCCACCCGCTTCCGGGCGTAGTCCTCCGAAATCCCCTCCCGGGCCATGATCCGCCGGATGCGCAGTTCCCTGGGGGCCAGTATGCCCACTATCGCGCCACAGGTCTCCCCCAGGCCGCTCTCAATGAGGGCGATGGCGTCGATAGCCACGGCGCTCCGCCCCTGCTCCTCCGCCCCGGCGGCCTGCCGGTCGATCTCGGCCAGGATGAAGCGGTGGGTGATGGCGTTCAGATCGGCCAGGGCCGCCGGATCGCCGAATACCACCCCGCCCAGGGCCTTGCGGTTGACACGGCCCTCCCCGTCCAGAATGGAAGGGCCAAACCGGGCGGTCAGCTCCGCCCGCAGGGTGGCGCTGGACTCCAGCAGGGCGTGGTACACCGCATCCGCGTCGATGATATGGGCGTCCAGCTCCGCCAGAGCCTGGAGCGCGGTGGTCTTCCCCGCCCCGGTGGGGCCGGTGATGCCGATGCGTTTCATGGATGGCTTCGCCTCCGTGGTTCAGTATAGCATATCTCGTTCCGGGTTTGTTATGTATTTGTAAATTTCCACCGCAGGAGAGGCTTCACTCCGCCCGCACGATGTGGAAGCCGGCGGCCTTGTTCAGCCGGTTGGATACCGCCAGGCCGATGCCGGCGGCGGCGGGACACTGGGCCCAGATGTGGGACACGCCGGTGCCGTCAAACCAGCGCAGGGCTTCAAAGACCCGGCGGGCCTGCTCCGGCACGTCGGTGCTGGGCCCCAGCTGCTCCAGCGGGTGGCCGGCAAACAGCCCGGCGTATTCGTCGAAGCAGATCACCCCGTCGCCGGGGGCCATGTGGGCCTGGATATAGCGGGCCGCCGCCGCCGGAGCGCCCTGCACCACGGTCACCGGGGCCTTGGGGGCGTAGTGGCGGTACTTCATGCCAGGGGCCCGGGGCTGCTCCCCCGCCCCCATGAGCCGGGTCACCGCAGGATCAACCGCCACCTCACCCAGCGCGTCCCGGAGCTGTTCCAGGGTGACGCCGCCGGGGCGCAGAAGCCGTGGGGGCATTACCGTCAGATCCACGATGGTGGACTCCACCCCCACCGCGCAGGGTCCCCCGTCCACGATGCCGTCGATTTTTCCGTCCATATCCTCCAGCATGTCCGCCATATTGGTGGGGCTTGGCCGGCCGGAGGTGTTGCCCGACGGGGCGGCCACCGGCACGTCGGCGGCCGCCAGAATGGCCCGGCAAACCGGGTGGGCCGGACAGCGCATCCCCACGGTGTCCAGCCCGGCGGTCACCACGTCGGGCACCACGCGTTTCCGCCGGAGCACCATGGTCAGCGGCCCCGGCCAGAAGCGCTCCGCCAGGGCATAAGCCGTGTCCGGAATGTCCGCGCAGTAGCGCTCCAGCCAGTCCGCCGAGGGGATGTGCAGAATCAGCGGGTTATCCTGGGGCCGCCCCTTGGCCGCGAAGATGCGGCCCACGGCGTCCGGGTTCAGGCCGTTGGCCCCCAGGCCGTACACCGTCTCTGTGGGGATGCCCAGCAGGCCGCCCCGGCGGAGAATCTCCGCCGCCTCCGCCGTGTCCCGCGGCTGTAGTCTTTGTGTGTGCAATGTGCTCACCTTCCCGATGGTTCAGCTTCTCCCGATGGAACTGCCGATGTGCTTTTCCTTCCGCCACTGGGGCGGGGGCCCATCGTCCGCCCAGTACTCATCTAAGCGGGTGATCCTGTCCTCCGCGAAACGGAAAAAAGACACCGCATGAAAACGGGCGCTCCTGTCCTTCGGCCACACCGCTGCGACCGAAACACAACCGCCCTCCGTCCATTCCGCACGCTCCACCGCGCCCTCCCAGTCCCCTGGGTACTCACAGTTGGCCCGAATGTATTCCTCCGCCGTGAAGCGCTCGTCCGTGCAGTGCCAATACACCTCTGCTTCCGGCGCGAACCACTCCCGCAGGGCTGCGGCATCCTGCCGCGCCACGTCCGCCCAAAAGCGGGACAGACGCTCCCACAGCGCGGCATCTTCCCTGCTCAAAAACGAACTCCCCTTCCATGCCGAACCCGGGCACTCCGTCGTGCGCTTCCCTCCACGATGGTCAGCACGCCCGCGGCCAGCAGGGCCGCGCCAGAGACAATCTGTAAAATGCCGATGGCTTTTTTCATAAAAATACCCTCCCCTGCTTATTCGTAGATGCCCACCGGCGTCCCGGCCAGCTCGATGGTGGTGTCCGGGGCGAACCGGGCTTTTTGCAGATAACCCTTCACGGTGAGAATACCGTACTTGGGGTTCACCTTTTCGTCCTCCAGCTCCAGCTCCAGATAGTCCGCCCCTGAGCCGGTCAGCCAGCCGTCGTCCTCCAGCAGCTCCGCCAGGTCGGACTTCACCATATCCAGGGTCAGCTTCTCCGGCAGGGCGGTAAAGTGAATGATCAATTCCACGCTTTCTTACTCCTTTTCTCAGCCTTGTACGCTGTTTTTCGGCCGTCCCCGCCTTAGCCGTCCTGCTCCCGGGCCCTCAGCCGCTCCGCCTGGTCGGCGGTCACCAGCGCGTCGATAATCTCATCCAGATCGCCGTCCATGACGCTGTCCAGCCGGTACAGGGTCAGCCCGATGCGGTGGTCGGTCAGCCGCCCCTGGGGGAAGTTGTAGGTGCGGATGCGCTCGTTGCGCATGCCGGTGCCCACCTGGCTGCGGCGCTCCGCCGTCACCGCCTCCTCCTGCTCCCGCACCTTCTCCTCGTACAGGCGGGAGCGCAGGATCTGCATGGCCCGGTCCCGGTTCTGGAACTGGCTGCGCTCCTGCTGGCACTCCACCACCGTGCCGGTTGGCTTGTGGATGAGCCGTACGGCGGAGGAGGTCTTGTTGATGTGCTGGCCGCCCGCGCCGGAGGAGCGGAAAACCTGCATCTCGATGTCCGCCGGGTTGAGCTCGAAGTCCACCTCGTCCACCTCGGGCAGCACCGCCACGGTGGCGGTGGAGGTGTGGATACGCCCGCCCGACTCGGTCTCAGGCACCCGCTGCACCCGGTGGACGCCGCTCTCGAATTTCAGACGGGACCAGGCCCCGTCTCCCTCGATTGTAAAGCAGATTTCCTTCACGCCGCCCAACTCCGTCTCGTTGACCGAGTCCACCTCCACGCGCCAGCGTCGGGCGTCGGCGTACATGGAGTACATGCGGAACAGGGAGTGGGCGAACAGGGCCGCCTCCTCCCCGCCCACTCCGGCGCGGATCTCCACGATGACGTTCTTGTCGTCGTTGGGGTCCCGGGGCAGGAGCAGCACCTTGATCTCCTCCTCCAGCCGGGCCAGCTCCTCCCTGGCCTGCTGGTACTCCTCCTGGGCCAGCTCCTTCATGTCCGGGTCGCCCATCAGGGCCTCGGCATCCTCCAGATCCTGCCGGCGGCGCTGGTAGGTCCGGTAGGCCATGACCACCGGCTCCAGCTCCCGCTGCTCCTTGTTGAGCCTGGCCACCAGTGCGGGATCTTCATAGGTCTCCGGCGCGCTCAGCCGGGCCTCCACATCGGCATAGTGGAGATCCAGGGCGCGCAGCTTTTCCATCATTTCCAAGTCATATCACCTGTCAAACAAAAAGGACTTTACCAGTGCAAAGGGTTCCCGAATATACATCTTCAGCCGGGACGGCACATGGGTGCAGGGGGCCGCCAGGGTGGACAGCTCTCCCGCTCCGCCGGAGGCGCGCTCCCACAGCATACGCGCCCGGGTGAGGTGGAAGCCGCTGGACACCAGCACCACGCCGGCACTCGTGTCCGCCCCCTTCTCCTCCAGCAGCGCCAGGGTATACCGGACGTTCTGCCAGGTGTTGTGGGACTGGTCCTCCTGCCAGATGCGCTCCGGCTCCACGCCGTGCTCCGTCAGGTAGTCGTACATGGCCTGCGCCTCAGTAGTGGGCTCGTCGGAACCCTGGCCGCCAGAGACCACCACCTGGACGTCCGGGTGCTCCTCCAGGTAATCCAGCGCCTTGTCCAGCCGGTCCTGGAGCAGAATGGACGGCCCCCAGGGCTTCACCTGGCAGCCCAGGATGACCATGAGCCTGGGCTCGCCCTGTATGTGGTCATAGGCACCATACATCACCGCGCCGAATAGGGCGCCGAAAGCCAGCGCCCCCGCCAGCAGCAGGGCCAGCACGGCCTTCCGCCACAGGGGCCACCGCTTCCCCTCATAGGGACGGTAGCAGCTCTTCCTTCTCCGATTCACCCTCGGGCCTCCTCCAGCTCGGCCGCCAGCGTCTCCCACTTCGTGTAAAGCGCGGCGATCTCCTCCTCCAGGGCCTTCTGCTCGTCATAGACCTTCTGCAGCTCCAGATAGTTGGAGGCCACCTCCTCGGCCTTGAGGGTCAGCTCGTATTGCCGCTCCTCCGCCTTGGCCACCGCCCGCTCCGCCGCGGCCACCTGCTTCTCCAGCTCTTTCGTACCGCCGGGACGGCGGTGCTTTTCCTTTTTCGGCTTCTCCGGTTCCGCCTTGACGAGGACCGCGGCCTGGAGCCGTTTCCGCTCCTGGGCGGCCCGGTACTCCTCAAAGGTCCCCCGGAAATCAATGATCTGTCCGTTCTCCAGCATCCAGATACGGGTGGCAAAGCGGTTGATGAAGTAGCGGTCGTGGGAGACAAAGAGCAGATTGCCCTCGTAGCTCTCCACCGCCTCCTCAATCCACTCCCGGCTGGCCACGTCCAAGTGGTTGGTGGGCTCGTCCAGGATCAGCAGATTGATCTTCTCGTCCATGAGCATACACAGGCGCAGGCGGCTCTGCTCCCCGCCGGAGAGGGCGGACACGGGCTTGAACACGTCCTCCCCCCGGAAGTTGAAGGCCGCCAGCCGATTGCGGGCCGTCTGGGTGGAGCAGTCCTGGTCGTAGATCATGGTGTCCACCAGATTGCGCTCCGGGTGGGAGAAGCGGATGATCTGAGGCAGGTACCCCACCTTTACAGTCGGTCCCATGCGCAGCTTTCCGGAGTCCGGCTCCTCTTCCCCCAGCAAAATCTTCAGCAGGGTGGACTTGCCGGTGCCGTTGTCGCCCAGCAGGGCAATGCGCTCGCCGCCGATGACCTCCAGGTTCACGTGGTCAAAGAGAGTGCGCCCGTCAAAGGACTTCTTCAGCTCCTTGATGGTGAGCACCTCGTCCCCCCGGAACTCGCTCTCCCCGAATTTTATGTCTAAGCGCCGCTCCTTGGTGGGCTTGTCGGTGGTGCGGATGCGCTCCATGCGCTTTTCGATGGAAAAGGCCCGCTTGTGCAGCTTGTCGTTGCCCATAAAAGCCCACAGGTGCAGCTTGTCCGCCGCCTCTTGGAGCTGCTCAAGCTTGGCCTGCTCCTTCTCGTACTGCTTGAGCTTCTCCTCGTAGCGCCGCTCCTTCTCCTCCACATAAAAGCTGTAGTTGCCCGCGTAAAACTCCGCCTTGCCATCGTGGATCTCGATGACCCGGCGTACCACCCGGTCCAGGAACCAGCGGTCGTGGGAGATGGCCAGCACGGTGCCCTTGTAACGGTCCAGATACTCCTCCAGCCATTCGGTGGCCCGGAGATCCAGGTGGTTGGTGGGCTCGTCCAGCAGGAGGATGTCGGTATCCTCCAGAATCAGGCGGGCCAGGTTGACCCGGGTCTTCTCCCCGCCGGAGAGGGAGGAAAAAAGCTGCCCCCGCATGTCCTGGGAAATCTCCAGGCCATTGCACACCTTATTCAGCTCCGTTTGGGTATCGTAGCCGCCCCCCGCCTCAAAAGCGGCGGTGAGGGCGTCGTACCGCCTGAGCAGGGCGGGGTCTGTGTCGGCGCCCATCTGCTCGGCGAGGCGGGCCATCTCGGCCTCCATGGCGTGAAGCCGGTCAAAGGCCGTCTGAAGCACATCCTCCACGGTGTAGGCGGGCGGGTAAACCGGGATCTGTGAGATGAGGCCCACCCCTTTGCCGGGGGCCACATGCACTTCGCCCTCATCCCAGTCCAGCTCCCCAGTGAGGATTTTGAACAGGGTAGTCTTGCCGGCGCCGTTCTTGCCCAGCAGGCCCACCCGCTCCCCCTGGTCTACCTGAAAGGTCAGGCCGTCCAGTATCTTTTTGCCTACCTCGAACTCCTTGGACAGGTTCGAGACGGAGATATCAATCATTTGTTTACTCCTGTTGTCCGTTGTGATATAGTGAAAGACGAAATCAAGGAATGGAGGTTTTCCCTATGGACGCCATCCGATGGGAAGGAAATACCCTTTACCTGCTCGACCAGACCAAGCTCCCCGTGACCGAAGTGTGGCTCCCCTATACCGATTACCGGCCAGTGGCCGATGCCATCCGCACCATGGTGGTGCGGGGCGCCCCCGCCATCGGTGTGGCCGCCGCCTATGCCTACTGCCTGGCCGCCCTGGCCGGTGAGGGGCTGGACGAGGCCAAGGAGACACTGGCCGTCAGCCGGCCCACAGCGGTCAACCTGTTCTGGGCCCTGGAGCGCATGGAACGCAAGGCAAAGGAGTGCGGCGGCGCGGCAGAACCGCTGATCGCCGAGGCCAAGGCCATCCACGCCGAGGACGTGGCCATGTGCCGGGCCATGGGGGCCCACGGGGCGGCGGTGGTGCCGGAGCACGCCCGCATCCTCACCCACTGCAACGCCGGGGCCCTGGCCACCGGCGGCTACGGCACGGCACTGGGTGTCATCCGCGCGGCCCATGAAGCTGGTAAGGTGGATATGGTTTACTGTGATGAGACCCGACCGCTCCTCCAGGGAGCCCGCCTGACGGCCTACGAGCTGGTATCCGACCACATCCCCGCCACCCTGATCGCGGACAACATGGCCGCCAGCCTGATGGCCAAGGGGAAGATTGACCTGGCTGTAGTGGGGTGTGACCGCATGGCCGCCAACGGCGACTTTGCCAACAAGATCGGAACCTACTCCGTGGCGGTCAACGCCCATTACCACGGCATTCCTTTTTATGTGGCCCTCCCCTGCTCCACCATCGACCTGTCTCTGGCCGACGGGAGCGGCATCCCCATCGAGGAGCGGGACAGGGACGAGGTGCGCACCCTGTACGGCACCCGCACCGCCCCGGAGTCGGTGGAGGTCTGCAACCCCGCTTTCGACGTGACCCCCCACAGTCTGGTCACCGGCATCATCACCGAGAAGGGGGTCATCTACCCGCCCTTTCAGGAGAATCTGCAAAAGCTGTTTGGATAAAGACGGGCCGATGGGAACACCGGCCCCTGCTGGCCGCCGGGCGGACACCCGGCGGCCCTTTTATGCCTCCCCTGTGATGGTGAGCAGATAATCCACCAGCTCCTCCAGCGCCATGCCGCGGGAGGCCTTGACCAGAATGGTGGCATGGGGCCGCACCACGCCGTCCAGCACCGGCCTGGCCTCCGCCTTTGTGGGGCAGTAATAGCACTCCGGCACGCCGGCGGCCTGGGCTGCGTCATGGATGTGCCTTGCCAGCTCGCCCACCGCCACCAGGCAGTCGATGCCCGCCTTGCCCAGGTAGTCGCCCACGCCGGCGTGGAGGGCGGGGGCCAGGGGCCCCAGCTCGAACATGTCGCCCAGTACGGCCACCTTGTACGCTCCCCGGGCACTGGAGAGCACCTCCACCGCCGCCCGCATGGACTGGGGGTTGGCGTTGTAGGTATCGTTTAGGATGGTGATGTCATCGTCCCGGTGGAGCAGGTTCATACGCATTTTGGTGGGGGCAAAGTGGAGCACGCCGTCGGCAATCTGCGTCTGCGTCAGGCCAAAGTGCTCCCCCACCGCCGCCGCCATCAGCGTGGGGTAGATCATGTGGTCGCCCAGGGCGGGAATCTCCACCCGGAAAGAGTTGTGAGGTGTTTTCACTTCACAGGTCATATGGCTCTTGCCGTCGCTGACCAGCCCCTCCGCCCGATAGTCCAGCCCCTCTCCGGCGCCCACGCGGGTGAACGCATAGGGGAGCTTCCCCGGCAGGGTGTTCAGCAGGGGATCGTCCCCATTGATGACCACGAAGGCGCCGGACTTGACATGGTGGAAGATCTCGCTCTTGGCCTCCAGGATCTTTTCCCGGGAGCCGAAGTGCTCGATGTGGGAGTCGCCGATGTTGGTCATCAGCACCACGTCGGGCTCCACCAGGGCGGAGAGGTAGTCGATCTCCCCGGCGTGGTTCATGCCCAGCTCCAGCACGGCAATTTCGTGCTCCCCGCTGAGGCGCAGCAGGGTCATGGGCACGCCGATCTCGTTGTTCAGGTTGCCCTCGGTTTTGAGCACCCGGTACTTCTCCCCCAGCACCGCCGCCACCATGTCCTTGGTGGTGGTCTTACCCACCGAGCCCGTCAGGGCCACCACAGGTATGGGGAACTTTTTCTTGTAATACTTGGCCAGATCCCGCAGGGCCCGCTGGGTGGAGTCCACCTTGATATAGAACTTGCCCGGCAGATAGCTCTCCCGCTCCCGCTGGGTAAAGCAGCCCGCAGCGCCCCCCTCCAGGGCGGCGTTGATGTAGGCGTGGCCGTCGAACCGCTCCCCTACCAGGGGCACAAAGAGGGACCCGGCGTGGATGGTGCGGCTGTCCGTCTCCACCCGTCCCACCATCCGGTTGATATCCCCAAACTCTCCCAGCAGCTTACCGCCGACCGCGTCCATGATTTCGCGTATGGTCATCGGCTCCATAATCCGTTTCCGCTCCTTATCTTCCCTGTTTTCGGGCCTCCAGAGAGGCGTGCACAATGCGCTGGCACAGCTCGTTGTAGTCAATGCCCGCCGCCGCGGCCTCCTGGGGCAGCAGGCTGGTGGGTGTCATGCCGGGCAGGGTGTTGATCTCCAGGAACCAGGGCTCCCCGTCCTCCGTGAGGATGAAGTCCGCGCGGGAGTACACCGACAGCCCCAGTGTCTCGTACACCCGCAGGGCCGCGGCCCGCACACGCGCCTCCTCCTCCGGAGTAATCTCCGCCGGGCAGACCTCCAGAGCGGCGCCGGGCTGGTACTTGTTGGCATAGTCGTAAAAGCCCTGCTTGGGGATGATCTCAATGGAGGGCAGGGCTTTATCCTCCAGGATGCCCACCTGGATCTCCCGGCCCCTGATGTACTCCTCCAGCACCGTGCGCCCCCCCAGGGCCAGTCCTTCGGTGAGGGACCGGCGCAGCTCCTCCGCCGTGTGGGCGATGGATACACCGATGGAGGAGCCGCTGGCCACCGGCTTGACCACCAGGGGCAAGCGGGCAATCTCTACCAGTCGGTCGATGTCCGCGGCGGTGTAGGTGACGGTCTTCCAGCCGGGGGTGGACACCACGTCGGCCACCATCCGCTTGGTCAGATCCTTGTCCATGGCGATGGCGCTGCCCAGATAGCCCGCGCCGGTGTAGGGAATTCCCATCAGATCAAAGGCGGCCTGCACCCGCCCGTCCTCGCCGCAGGTGCCGTGGAGGGCCAGGAATACCATGTCGGCCATCCGGCACAGCTCCAGCACCCCGGGGCCGAACATGCTGGGGCTGTCCCCCTTCCGGCCGCGCCGCACCTGATCCAGATCCGGAGCCTCGCGGCTGATTTTCTTGTAGGCCTCGGACACAGGCGCGTCAAAAAATGCCTCGTCCGCCCCGCCCGTCTCCAGGCCGAAATATAAGTCGATCAGGCCCGCCCGGTGGCTCAGCGCCCGCAGCGCCTCGGTCACCATGGTTCCAGTGGAGAGGGACACATTCCGCTCCGGAGACAGTCCCCCTGCCAGCACAACAATTTTCATAGCACACCTCGTTCGAGAGTTTGATACAATATGATACGCACTAGTGGTATATTATAGCACGGTTCCGGCCTATTCTCAACCTTCTTTCGAACCTTCCCCGTCCAATTCTTGCAAAAGCACCTCCTCTGTGGTAGAGTAGAGCGGAGATTGGGGGGTGCGCTGTGAAAATCGCGTGGTATGAGCCGCTGTTTTTCCTCTTCTTTGGGGCGTTTCATCTGCACCGTGTCTGGGGGCTGGCGGACCGGGAGAGCTACGCCGCCTTCTGGCTGGGGGTTCTGACACAAAAGGGTCCCCTCTACTTCGGCCTGATGGGCCTTCTGGCCGTGCTGTGCCTGGCGGGCGTCGCCACCTTCTTTCGGAATTGGGGCCGCAATCCCTGGTGGCGGTGGATCTACCTCTTCGGCGGCAGCTATGTCCTGTTCGATCTCCTTGCCATTGCCGCCGGCCTGTCCTTTTGGCACTCCCTGCTGGCCTGGATGTTTGATGTGACCTCCCCCTGCTGGAATTTTCTCTGGGGCTTTTTCGTCCTGCTGGGCGGCGCCTCGGCCGCCCTGGGTCTCTCGCTTCTGGTGCGCCGCACATAGGCAATGGGCCGGTTCCCTACGGAACCGGCCCATTCTCTCTGTTCAGAGTTCAGAACCAGCCGCCATCCCGGCTGTCCTGCAACTCCAGCGCGCCGCACAGCAGCTCGGCCGCCTCGCCCCTGGTAATGGGGGCACTCAGGCCTCCGTCCAGCGACAGTACGCCGCAGGTGGCAAGATTGGCGGCAGACTGAGCCGCCCAGGTGGGAATCCCCTCCTCCGCCAGCGTATCGGCGGACACGTCAGTCACCTGAAGGGCCCGGTCCAGGAGCACCGCCGCCTCTGCCGCGGTGATGGGCTCCTCCGCCTGGAACACTACCTGCCCATCGCTGGAGCGGCTGCCCTGCACCAGTCCCGCCTTTAGCGCGGAGGAGACATAGGGCTTGGCCCAGGTGGGAATCGACACATCGTCGGCAAAGCCGGTGCGCTCTACGTCCTCCAGGGCTTCCATACCGGCGGCGTTCATGGCCATAGCCACGAATTCCCCGCGGGTCACAGCGGTGTCGGGCTGGAAGAAATAGGCCCCACCCATGCACTCGCCCACGAAGATCCCCTCCTCTGCCAGTCGGATGGCAGCCTTATGGGCCGGGTCGCCGTCCATGTCGGCGTAGGTGACCTTGGTATTCGGCTTTTCAATCTTGATCTTAACGGTAGCGGGGTCGGAGGAGTTGCCCACCGCATCCACCGCCACATAGGTGAAGGAGTCCTTGCCAGTCTTGTTTTCATAGGGGGTGTAGACAAATTCGCTGCTGCCGTCCTCCGGCATGGTCACCGCCCCGCGGGCGGGCTTGTTGAGGATATGATACGTGAGCAGATCCCCCTCGGGGTCTACGGCGGAAAACTGGGCAGTCACCGCCACATTTTTGTAGGTGGTGAGCTCCAGATTTTCCGCCACCGGCGCGCCGTTTGCCTCGGCCAGCAGGTAGAGTTCAACGGTGACGGCATCGCCGCTCCGCCCGTCGGAAAAGACCGGGGTGAACTGGAACTGAGCCTCCAGGCCGGCCGGTGCGGCCAGAGGGGTGAAGCGCAGTCCGTCCACCGCCTCCATAGCAATCACGTCGCCCACCTGGATGCCCTGAGCGCCCAGGGTGAGACAGCCGACCGCGGCATCCGGCAGAGTGGCGATCACAATGCTGTCTAGCTTGCCGGAGCCTTCCACAACGAAGTCCTCCTCGGAAAAGGAGATGGGTTCCGCCGCCGGGCCATTTTTGGTCATGGCCGCCACGGTTGGGACCGCCTCATCCTTTTGGAAGAAAAAGGCAGATGCAGGCCAGCCAGCGGAGTACAGGACCGCCGCCAGCACTGCCAGCGGCAGAGCGCGGCGCAGAAGGACGCGGTGTTTCAAGACAATTACCTCCTTGTTTGGAAATCATCCGTAGTCTTTGCCAAATCAAGGAGAATATACGGCTGAGGCCATCCAAATCGGACAGCCCCCGTCCACTGGTTCAAATACGGCTCCGATCCCGCAGCCAGCTCGGAAGGGAGCGCATTTTGATACTGGAGATAATGCCCATGGCCGCAAACATGGTGACGATGGAGGTGCCGCCATAGCTGATGAACGGCAGGGTCAGCCCCACAACGGGGAACACATAGAGACACATTCCCACGTTGACTCCAACCTGGGCCAACAGCATCCCTGCGTACCCCATGGCGATGAAAGCGCTTTGAGGCGAGCAGGCCCGCCGCGCCACCCAAATGCAGCGGGCAATAATCGCTCCCAGCAGGAGCAGCAGAACAATACACCCGATCAGGCCGAACTCCTCTCCGCAGACCGCAAAGATCTCGTCGGTGTGCCGGGCGGGCAGGGCAGACTCAGAGAGGCTCTGGGTCTGAATCCCCTTGAGATACCCCATGCCGAACAGCCCCCCGCTGCCGATAGCCAGGATGCTGCGGGTCTGCTGAAAGCCCTGTCCCTGAGTCTGTTCGCTGATGGTCTCCGTATTGCCCATAATATGATCGATGACCACGGTGATACGCCGGGCGAAGTACTTGTCGCTGATGTGGGGCCAAATGAGCACGGCCCCTATGACACAAACCACAATGGCCAGCAGGAACCACCGCTTTTTCACCCCGCCTGCCCAAGCCATGATGACAAAGATAAAGGCATAAGTCAGCGCCATACCGAAATCGCCGGAGGTCGCCACAATCAACCCGATCATGACCAGGGTGTGGCCCGCCAACTGGAATACGGAGGAGGGGCGGCTGAGTCCCCGCTCCCGCTGCCGGTTCATCTGCCAGGCCAGCAGCAGTACGAAGGTCAGCTTGGCCAGCTCCGCCGGCTGCAGATTGACCGGAAAGCCGGGAATACTCAGCCAACTGTTGTTGCCTGTCTCATCCGCGCCGATCCCCAGTGGGGTCAGGAGCAGCAAATTGATGAACAGTCCAAACAGAAAGAGCCATTTCCAGGATTTTTCCGTAAACAGCTCAATATCAACCGAGGACATGGCGATATAGACGAACACCCCCAGAACGATGCCCACCGCCTGGATCAGCATGCAGCGCAGCCCCGCCGAGTGGTTCATATAACGGGTGGCGCTGTAAATCAGCACCATGCCGAAGCCGCTGGCCAGCAGGCAGAGCGTCAGCAGCAGCCGGTCGCCCCGGTGTATAAATTCGCGGATCGAATCGGTCAGCCAGTTCAACCACATCCCTCCCTTCCAAAACCGTGCTTAAAATCAATTTAGTTTACCATCTTTTTTGCGTTTGGTAAACGGGTGTGGTATAATATTTAAGCGAATTTTCACATTTGAGGTGTTATATGGAATATATATCCAACTCCCCAGCAGAGACCGAGGCGCTGGGCGAGGCGCTGGCCGCCCGGCTGACAGCGGGGACGGTGGTCGCCTTTACCGGAGATCTCGGGGCGGGAAAGACCGCTTTCACACGGGGACTGGCCCGGGGATTGGGCGTTCCCGACCGGGTCACCAGCCCCACCTTTACCATTGTCAACGAATATGAGGGAGGCCGTCTGCCCTTGTTCCACTTTGACATGTACCGGCTGGGCTCCTCCGATGAGCTGTTCGACATCGGGTGGGAGGACTATCTGGCCCGGGGCGGCGTGTGCGCCGTGGAGTGGAGCGAGATTGTCAGCGACGCGCTGGAGGACGGCGTGCTGCGGGTGGACATACGGCGGGGAGCCGGTGAAGGAGAGCGCATTATTACCATCACGGGAGGGACGGACGCATGAAAATATTGGCCCTGGAGTCCTCCGCCACCGCCTGCTCGGTGGCGCTGTGTGAGGATGAGGCTCTGATTGCCCAGTCCTTCCAGAACAATGGCCTGACCCACTCCCGCACCCTCATGCCCATGGCCGTATCCCTGCTGGACAACTGCGGAACCGCCTTGGACGCGGTGGAGCTCATCGCCGTGGCGGCCGGGCCCGGCTCCTTCACCGGCCTGCGCATCGGCGTCGCCGCCGCCAAGGGGCTGGCCTGGCCGGGGAACAAGCCCTGCGCGGCCTGCTCTACCCTGGAGTCCATGGCCTGGTGTCTGGCCCACCTGGACGGGGAGATCTGTGCAGTCATGGATGCCCGCCGGAACCAGGTCTACAACGCCCGCTTCCGTGCGGCAGGCGGCCGCTTGGAGCGCCTGTGCCCCGACCGGGCCGTGGGCCTGGACGCCCTGGCCGACGAGCTAAAAAAGAGCGGGAATCCGCAATTTCTGGTTGGAGACGGCGCACTTTTATGCTATACTACCCTCAAGGAACTGGGGTTGGACATCCGGCTGGCGCCTCCCCACCTGCGGCACCAGAGTGCCTGGGGGGTTGCCCGGTGTGCACTGGAGCTGACCAGAGCGGGCAGGCTGACCGACGCGGCCGGACTGACGCCCAATTACCACCGGCTCTCCCAAGCGGAACGGGAGCGGCTGGAAAAAGAACAACACAAAGGGGAATCGTGCCATGGACATGGAAAAAGTACACATTTTGGACCACCCTCTGCTGCAGCACAAGCTGTCCATCCTGCGGGATGAGAACACCGGAGTTAAGGACTTCCGTGAGGTGGTCTCAGAGATCGCCACGCTGATGTGCTATGAGGCCACCCGCGACCTGCCCCTGGAGGAGGTGGAGATCAAAACTCCCATCACCACCGCCAAATTCAAAACCATCGCAGGCAAAAAGCTGGCCATTGTCCCCGTTCTGCGGGCCGGCCTGGGTATGGTGGACGGCATCCTGACCCTTATTCCCTCCGCCAAGGTGGGCCATATCGGCCTGTACCGGGACCCCGACACCCTGGAGCCGGTGGAGTACTACTGCAAGATGCCCAACGACATCGCCGAGCGGGAGGTCATCATTCTGGACCCCATGCTGGCAACCGGCGGCTCTGCCTCTGCGGCCATCCAGTTTATCAAAAATTATGAGGTCAAAAATATCAAGCTTATGAACATCATCGCCGCTCCCGAGGGCATTCAGCGGGTCCACCACGACCACCCTGATGTGGATATCTACTGTGCCGCTCTGGACGAGAAGCTCAACGACCATGGCTACATCGTCCCCGGCCTGGGCGACGCCGGTGACCGTATCTTCGGCACCAAGTAAAAAATCCATAAGCATGCGGCGCGGGCATCTGCCCGCGCCGCTCCAGTATCAAGAGGGCCACCCCATCGGGGCGGCCCTCTTCAGCCTGTCTGTGTTTACTTGCTGTGCTTCTCCTGAAGGTACTGGTGCATGGACTCGGCGGCCTTCTTGCCGGCGCCCATGGCCAGGATGACGGTGGCCGCGCCGGTGACGGCGTCGCCGCCGGCATAGACGCCGGGGCGGCTGGTGGCCATGGTCTCCTCGTCCACCTGGAGGCAGCCCTTCCGGTTGGTCTCCAGGCCGGGGGTGGTGGAGCGGATCAGGGGGTTGGGGCTGGTGCCCAGGCTCATGACCACGGTGTCCACCTCCAGGGTGAAGTTGGAGCCCTCCACCACCTTGGGGGCGCGTCGTCCGCTCTCGTCGGGGGCCGTGAGGCGCATCTTCACGCACTCCAGGCCGCCCACCCGGCCTGTGCCGTCGTCCAGCACCTTCACCGGGTTGGTGAGGAGCATGAACTCGATGCCCTCCTCCTTGGCGTGGTGGACCTCCTCCTTCCGGGCGGGCATCTCCTCCTCATCCCGGCGGTAGAGCACGTAGACGTGCTCGGCACCCATGCGCTTGGCGCAACGGGCGGCGTCCATGGCCACGTTGCCGCCGCCGATGATGGCGGCGGAACCGGAGATCTTCAGGGGGGTGTCGTACCCCTCCCGGTAGGCCTTCATCAGGTTGATGCGGGTCAGGTACTCGTTGGCGGAGTACACCCCCGCCAGGGTCTCGCCCTCGATGCCCATAAACATGGGCAGGCCCGCGCCGGAACCGATGAACACGGCCTCATAGCCCTCCTCAAACATTTCGTCAATGTCGAAGGTCTTGCCGATGACCATATCGGTCTCCAGATCCACGCCCAGGGCGGTGAGCTTGTCCACCTCGTTCTGCACGATGGCCTTGGGCAGGCGGAACTCGGGGATGCCGTACACCAGCACGCCGCCGGCGGTGTGGAAGGCCTCGAAGATGGTAACCTCGTAGCCGTGCTTGGCCAGATCGCTGGCGCAGGTCAGGCTGGCGGGGCCGGAGCCCACCACCGCCACCTTGATGCCATTGGTCTGGGGCTTCTGAGGCATGGCGTTGACGTTCTCCCGGTACCAATCGGCCACAAAGCGCTCCAGCCGGCCGATGGCCACCGGCTCGCCCTTGATGGCCCGGACGCACCGGGCCTCACACTGGCTCTCCTGAGGGCAGACACGGCCGCTGACGCTGGGCAGGGCGTTGGTGTCGGAGATAATATCATAAGCGGCCTGGAAGTCGCCCTCGGCCACTTTGGCGATAAACTCGGGGATGCGGATGTTGACCGGGCAGCCGCCCACGCAGGGCTTGTGCTTGCAGTTGAGGCAGCGGGCCGCCTCTTCCATAGCCATCTCCTTGGTGTAGCCCAGGGAGACCTCCTGGAAGTTGTGGTTGCGGACATTGGGCTCCTGTTCCGGCATGGGAACCTTCTTCAAACTCATATTCGGCATGGTATTCGGCTCCCTTCCTCAGTGATCCATCAGCTCATGGGCCAACTGGTCCATGCGGCAGGCGTGGCGCTCCTTCTCTTCGGCCTCCTGGGCGCGGTAGACGGAGTTGCGGTTCATCAGCTCGTCAAAGTCCACCTCATGGCCATCAAAGTCGGGGCCGTCCACGCAGGCGAACTTCATCTTGCCGCCCACGGTGACGCGGCAGCCGCCGCACATGCCGGTACCGTCGATCATGATGGGATTCAGGCTGACGATGGTCTTGATGCCATAGGGCTCGGTGGTCTTGGAGACAAACTTCATCATGGGGATAGGGCCGATGGCGATGACGGCGTCATAGTGGATGCCGGAATCAATCAGCTCCTTGAGCTTCACGGTAACAAAGCCCTGCTCGCCGTAACTGCCGTCATCGGTCATAATGTAGAGGTGGTCGCAGGCGGACTTGAACTCGTCCTCCAGAATCACAATGTCCTTAGAGCGGAAGCCGGCGATCACGTCCACCTCCAGCCCCTCAGCATGGCAGGTCTTGGCCTGGGGATAGGCGATGGCGCAGCCCACGCCTCCGCCCACCACGCAGACACGCTTTGCCCCCTCGGGCAGCTCTGTGGGCAGCCCCAGCGGACCGACAAAGTCCCGGATGGAGTCGCCTTCGTTCAGCTCGGCCAGCAGCTCGGTGGTCAGCCCCACCTTCTGGAAAATAATAGTGACCGTCCCCTTCTCGCGGTCATAGTCCGCGATGGTCAGCGGAATGCGCTCGCCCTGCTCGTCCAGGCGCAGGATGATGAACTGCCCCGCCTTCGCCTTCTTCGCGATCAGAGGCGCCTCCACCTCCAGCAGGGTAACGCTGGGGTTGAGTACTTTTTTATGTACGATTTTTACCATGTGACTTCAACCTCTTCTTCTCTACGGTCTGATCTAACTTACTAAATGGAAAGTGACGCCATACGTCAAAATAAGACTGGCCGGTTTAGAAATTCCTTACTGCCGCAAGGCTTTCCGGTTCCTCAGTCTTAACGCGATAACGATATCAGTTTTCTTTTACTTTGTCAAGACAGAATAAACGCCGCCGCATAATTTATACGGCAGCGTTCAGCCTGTTACCTCCGCTCAACCGGCCAGCGGAGGGTGATGGCAAACATATCCCCCTCCAGAGCGGCCTCCGCCCGGCAGTCCATCTGCCCGGCCAGCGCTTTGACAATGGCCAGGCCCAAGCCGGTGTTCCGGCCGGTGCGCATCTTGTCGGAGGTAAAGAAGCGGTCGAACACGTGGGGCACGTCCTCCGCAGTCAGGGCGTGGGTTTCGTTGGAAAACCGGCTGACCACCTGCCCGCCCTCCTGGTACAGACGAATTTCCATGCGCCCCTCTCCATGCTCCAGAGCGTTGCGGATCAGATTGGTGAAAATCCGCAGCACCGCCCCGGCGTCTGCCCACACCTGGGGCAGCCCCTCGGCCAACTCCACCTCCATGTTGAAGCCCCTGTCGGTGAAATCGTTGTAAAAGGCCGCCAGCAGACCGGACAGAGAGGCGTAGAGGTCCACCTTCTCCCGCTGGAGCAGGTACTCTCCCCCCTCCAGCCGTGAAAGATCATAAAAGCTGGTAATCAGGCTCTGGAGCGCCCTGGCCCGCCCCGCAATCACCGCCAGGTATTCCCGCCGCTCCCCCTCCGTCAGTCCGGGGTCCTCCAGAAGCTGGAGATAGCCCAGGATGGAGGTCAGGGGGGTGCGGAGGTCGTGGGAGACATTGGCGATCTGCTGGCGCAGGGCGCGCTCCCTCGCCTGGTAAGCGGCCCTGTCCGCCTGGCGCAGCTCCAGCAGGCGGTTCACCTCGTCCAGCAGCTCCTCCGCCGCGCTGTTGGGTACGGCCAGCCGTACGCGGGCGGTACTCCCCGTATCCTCCAGCGCCCGGAGCCGGTACGCGGCCTCCCGCAGGGAGCGCCGCTGGGCCCACACCCAAAAAGCCAGCCCCGCACAGAGCAGGGCCAGCAGTATACACACGATCAGCACGCGGAAACCTCCTCCCTAGCGAACGTCTCTCCGGCCAAACAGAAACAGCCCCAGCCCCGTGCTGGCCGCCATCCATCCCAGGCCGATGCCCCAGCACCAGAGCTGGTACTGGGCGGTGAGCCAGCCATCCAGCAGCGCGGGCATCAGCAGCGAATAGGGCAGCACAACCGCAGTGAACAGGGTGAACGGCGCAGACGCCTCGTACACGCCGAACAGCAGAATCGCCAGAAACACCAGCACCGGCTGTCCCATGAAAAACATCAGGTAATACCCGGCGGTCCAGGCCGCCGGACTGCGCACCGCCAGGGCCAACATATGGCACAGGGCAAACATGCCGCACCAGATAGGCAGGGCCCCGGCCAGGCAGAATCCCACCAGAGCCAGCCCCTCCAGGGCCTCCTCCGGCTCCCCCCGGGGCAGGAACAGCCACCCTCCGGCCAGGCTCCCTCCCACCAGCACCAGGCAGAAGGCCAGCCCCAACAGCAGGGCGGCGCACAGCTTTCCCCAATAGACCGTCCCCCGCCGCAGGCCGAAGGAGAGCTCATTTTTCAAGGTATCCGCCGTGCCGCCATCCACAAGTTGCACCAGCAGGGGCGCGGCCAGCATGCCCACCACCATGGTGACCGAGATCCCCTTCGCCAGGCTTGAAAAGCCGCCGTAGCTGTAGAGCATGAAAAACAGGGCCGTACACAGAAGCAACAGGGCCAGCAGGACATAGACGCCGCGCCGGTGGAGGACCTTCCACAGCTCCGCCTTAATATAGTTGAGCATGGACTCCCACCTTCCCCATTTATCGGATGTCCCGGCGGGCAAATAACGCCAGCCCTGCCGCTGCGGCCCCCAGGGTCCACAGCAGTCCTACGCCCCAGGTCCAGCCCAGCCAGGCCGGGCTCCAGAGAGGGACCTCCATCACGTCCATGGGCGCGGTGAGCAGCAGGTGATAGAGCATCTCCGCTCCGCGGGCCAGCCAGTCCACCCCGGTGCGCATTACCATGCGCAGGACAGAACTCAGGCCGCCCAGGCACGCCAGCACCACCACCATCATGGGGATGGTATGGGCGAGATTGAACATGGCGGCCACCGTCAGGGAGAGGGCCCCCATCCAGAGGGGCAGGGCACCCAGCAGGCGGAAGAGGAAGGTCTGGATCTGAACCCAGTCTCCCACCGCTCCAGGGAGCAGTACCCGGCAGAGCACGGCATAGACCAGCAGGGTCAGGAAAGCCAGCAGAAGACCAATCCCTGCGGCGGTGACCAGCTTGCCCAGGTAGATGCGCCTGCGGGGCAGGCCGAACGAGACTTCATTCTTCAGGGTATCATTCTTATATTGATCGGAAAAGACCTCGTCCGCCACGACCACCGCCAGATAGAGGCCCACCGTGAAAAAGGGGGTCAGCAGGGACAGGCTATCTCCGAAGCTGCCCTGAAACATGTCGCCGAGGCCGAACCGCCACAGGAGGGGCAGCCCGGCGGCCAGGGCCAGCAGGACCAGCAGGAATGCCCGGAAATAAGGGCGGGCCACCGCCCTGCCCCATTCCGCGGTCAGGTAGTGCTTCATGCGCTCCCCTCCCTACCGGATCTCTTTCCGGCGGAAGGCCAGCAGGCCCACTGCCGTGGCTGCCGCCAGCCACGCCAGCCCGGCGGCCCAGCACAGGCCCACGTAGTTCCACTGAAAGGCCATGTTTTTCAAATTCTCCAGCATGATCCCAGGCATAAACTGCCGCAGCACCTCAAATGCCGGGTGGAACAGGATTCCAAACGCCTGTAGAATGGCGGGCAATACCGCTAGCAGTCCTGCGGCCGTGAACGCGGCTATATTCGTGCCCCGCACCAGGAAATAGCAGGTATTCACCATGGCCTGGGCGGCCAGCCACAGGGGAAACGCCCCCGCCAGGCAGTAGCCGATGAGCTGCCAGGCCATGCCGTCCAGCTCCGTATGGGGGAACAGCACCCAACACAGCCCCAGATAGAAGCCCATCATGACCACTGCGGCAAGCACCGCGATGCCCGTAGACACGAGCAGCTTGCCCAGGTAGATACGCCCGCGGGACAGGCCGTAGGACACCTCATTTTTTAATGTATTGTTTTTATATTGCTCGGAGAATACGATATCTCCGGTCACAATCGTGGCGTACAGGCCAATGCTCAGCATGAAAGGCACCATGATGGCCGTGGAATAGAAGTCCACGTTGGAATTGCCCCACTTCCAGGTCGTCCAGTAACCCCACAGCAGCACCGCCTCCAGGCCCAGGCAGACGGCCAGGATGATATAGAAATATTTTCTGCGGAAGGTCTTGTAGCACTCGGCGGCCAGATAGTTACGCATGGCGGACACCCCCGATCATGGACAGGAAGTAGTCCTCCAGATTGGCACCCCGGCTCTCGATGCTTTGGAGCGCCACGCCCCCTTCCACCAGGGCCTGAGCGACCCGGTGGGGCGCGTCCAGACTGCTGTAGATACGCAGCAGATGGCCAGGCAGCACCTCGTAGTCGCGGATGCCCAGGCTCTGTTCCAGCACCAGGGCCGCGCGGGAGGCGTCGTCCACCCTGGCCTCAATACAGGCGCGGCACTTTTCCTCCAGCGCCCGGGCGGAAATCTGCTCCAGCATCATGCCGTTGTCCAGGAAGCCGTAGCAGGTGGCCAGATTGGCCAACTCCGACAGGATGTGGCTGGAGATCAGAATGGTGGTCTGCCGCTCCTGGTTGAGCCTGAGCAGCAGATTGCGGAACTCCACGATGCCCTCCGGGTCCAGTCCGTTGATCGGCTCGTCCAGCAGCAGGAGGTCCGGCCGGTTCATCAGCGCCAGGGCCAGCCCCAGCCGCTGCTTCATGCCCAGGGAGAAGTTCTTGAAGGTCTTCTTCCCCGTGCCCGCCAGATCCACCTCCTCCAGCACCTCGTCCACCACCCGCCGGCCTGGAATGCCCCGCTGGATGCGGTAGTACTCCAGGTTCTGCCGGGCGGTCAGGTAGGGATAGAAGCTGGGCGTCTCCACCATGGCCCCGGTGCGGGCCCGCATTTTGGACAGCTCCCGTTCCCCGGAGGCACCAAACAGGGAAACCTCCCCCTCCGTCGGTACCGTCTGGGCCGTCACCATCCGAATGATCGTGGTCTTGCCCGCGCCGTTGCGGCCCACCAGCCCATAAATCTGCCCCTTCTGGATGGACAGCTCCACATGGTCCACCGCCAGATGATTGCCATAGCGCTTGGTCAGCCCGCGGGTCACCAATATCTCATTTGCCATTTGGCATCCGCCTTTCTCATTGATCTTGACGCCAGTATAATGGAAAGGCCATAATCTGCCTTTAAGCAAAGGTGAAGAATTTCTTAACCGGAGCGACCGTGGGGCCGCATCACAGATCGCTCATTTTAAAGCCGATGCCCCACACCGTCTTGATATACTCGGCGGGGCTGGCCTTGGCCAGCTTGGCGCGCAGGTTAGAGATGTGAACGTTCACCGTATTGTCGTCCCCCATGTACTCCCCGCCCCACACCTGCTCGTAGAGCTGCTCCCGGGTAAACACCTTCTTGGGGTGCTCCATCAGCAGGGTCAGAATATCAAATTCCCGTGCGGTGACGGTGACGGGCTTACCCGCGGCTGTGACGGTGACGCTCTCCCGGTCCAGGGTCAGGTCTCCATGGGTGAGCACGGCGCTCCCGCCCCCGCCGGAGAACTGCTTGTAGCGCCTGAGCTGGGCTTCCACCCGGGCCAGCACCTCCGCGTTGTCGAAGGGCTTGGGGATGAAGTCGTCCGCCCCCAGCCGGAGCACGTTGACCCGGTCCTCCAGGCCCGCCTTGGCGGAGAGGACGATGATGGGCATGGTCTTCTTTTGGCGCATCTGGGCGATGAATTCCTCCCCTGTCAGGCCGGGGAGCATCAGATCCAGCAGCACCAGATCGTACTCGTATTGTCCGGCCCACAGGGCGGCCTCGCTGCCCGAAAAGGCCGGGCGGCAGGCATAGCCCGCCCCCTCCAGGATGCGGCAGAGCAGCTTGTTGATATCGGGGTCATCCTCGACCACCAGAATGTTGCAGATATCCATTCTATTTCACCCTCAGTTGTTTGGCCAGCTCCGGGTCCGGGTCCACTACGGCGGTCTGGTAGGTCGTGTAGACCACCATGCCCGGCCGGGCGCCGGCCGGCTTCTTGACGTACTTTACCGGCGTATAATCCACCGGCACCCGGCTTCCCTCTCCCGCCTGGGAGAAGGTGGCCGCCAGAATGGCCGCCTCGGTAAGACTCTGGGCGTCGGCCTCGCCCCCCTCCAGCCAGAGGATCACGTGGGAACCGTGGATCTTCTGGGTGTGGAGCCAGATATCGCTCTTGTAGGCCAGCTTGGTGGTGAGCTGATCGTTCTGGCTGTTGTTCTTGCCCACCGAGATGCGCAGTCCGGCAGAGGAGCGGAACTCCATGGGCTTTCCGCTCACCCTTTTCTGCCGCTTCGCCGCCGTCTTGCCCCGGCGGAGGTAGCCGGTCTCCACCAGCTCCTGGCGGATCTCCTGGAGATCCCGCTCCCCCTCCGCCAGGGACAGGTTTTCCAGGACGCTGTTCAGGTACTCCAGCTCCCGCGTCCCCTTTTCCAGTTGGATGGTGAGCATCTGTTCCGCCGTCTTGGCCTTGTTGTAGTCCTTATAGTACTTCGCCGCGTTCTGCTGGGGCGCCAGAAGGGGGTCCAGCCGGATCTCCACCTCCCGGCCCTCCGGGTCGTAGAAGTCCACCACCCGCAATACTTCCATCCCCCGCTCCATGGCGTGGAGGTTGGAGGTGAGAATGTCCCCCAGCTCCCGCAGGCGCTCCCGATCCCTGGTGGCCTCCAGCTCCCGGGTCTGGTTGGCCAGCTTGCGGGCCGTGCGGTCCCGGGCGCTGGTCACCGCCTTGACCAGATCCTGCCCCCGCTGGCGTACCCGGTCGGCCGCTTCCCGGCGCTCGTAAAACTCGTCCAGCATCCGGGAAAAGCTCTCCTGGGTGCGGCTCTCTGTCTCCGGGCCATACTGGAGGATGGGCAGAACGGTGAAATCCACCGGCTTGCCCTCCCGCACCAGCAGGCAAGGCGTAAGGCCATTTTCCTTTACATTATATTTGAGTTTCTCCAGCTCCGCCGCCAGCCGCTCCCGGTCGCCGGCGGCGCGGAAGGCCAGCTCCCGCGCCACCAGGGGCGACAGGCCGGTGAAGCTGTCCAGCAGCAGCTTGTCCCACTCCTTACCCAGGGGGTTCTCCAGCACCAGGCGCAGCTCCTCCGGCTCTATCGTAAAGGGATTCAACTTGTCAGGTTCCGGCGGTTGGCGGTAAAACAGGCCGGGCAGAAGCTGCCGCTGACCCCGGCCAAGGTCGCCGTCCACCCGGCGGATGCAGTCGATGATGCGCCCCTCCCCGTCCAGCAGCAGGAGGTTGGCGCTACGGCCCATGGCCTCCAGCACCAGGCGGCGCTCCACCCGGTCGCCCAGCTCGTCCAGGGTCTCCAGCCGGAATTCCAGAATCCGCTCCAGAGGCGGCTGGTTCAGCTCCAGAATCCGCGCCCCCTGGAGGTGTTTGCGCAGGAGCATGCAGAACATGGGGGGCTGCTCCGGGTTCTCCCGGTTGAGGGTGGTCAGGTTGGCCCGGGGATGGCCGGAGTTGGCGGAGAGGAGCAGGCGCACGTTCTCCCCCTGCCCCCGTACATAAAGCACCACCTCGTCCCGGGTGGGCTGGTAGAGCTTGTCAATCTTGCCTCCGGCCACGGCGGCACGGAGCTCCGCGGCCACCGCCGTGAGGCACAGTGCGTCTAACGGCATTCCTCTTCCTCCATGATCACAGCAAACAGTTGGTTGAGCCGCTCTGTGCGGCCCTGAAGCCACAGCCAGCCGAACAGGGCCTCCAGCCCGGTGGCGGCCTGGTAATCCGCCCGGCTGGCGTTCTGGGGCACGCTGTGGGGGCTGGTATTGCGGCCCCGGCGGAACACGTCCCCCTCGTCCCCGGTGAGCAGGGGGAGAATCCGCTCCACCGCCCGGGCCTGGGCCGGGGCGGCCACATAGCGGACGGTGGCCCGGTGGAGGCCCTTGGAGGTGGCCTTGCCGTGGAGGCACAGCCAGGAGCGCACCATCAGCTCAAACACGCCGTCCCCCAGGTGGGCCAGCCCCAGGCTGCTGATGGCCCGTACGGTGTCGGGCGCGGCATTCAGATGGAAATAATCGGTCATAGGTATGTTCCTCATTTATCTCTCGAATAATAGGATAGTATAACGCAAATCCCCACAGAAAACAACAATGAAAGGACGACCAGCCATGGATATGCACTATCCCTACCAACTTCCCCCGCTGCCCTATGCCTACGAGGCTCTCTCTCCCAACATCAGCGGCGACACGCTCCACTTTCACCATGACAAGCACTTTCAGACCTATGTGGACAACCTGAACACCGCCCTGGCCGACTGTCCCGAGTGTCAGTCCAAGCCGCTGGATGAGCTGCTCAAAAATCTGGACCGGCTGCCCGACCCCAAACGCACCGCTATCCGCAACAATGGCGGCGGGGTATACAACCATCTGCTCTACTTCGACGGCATGTGCGCCTGTCACAGCTCCCGCCCCTCCGGCGGGCTGGCCATGTCCATGGAGCGGGACTTCGGCTCCTTTGAGGGTTGGAAGGAACAGATGAAGGCCGCCGCTCTGGGCCAGTTCGGCTCCGGCTACGCCTGGCTGGTGAGCGAGACCTCGGGAAAGCTGTCCGTTATGAAGCTGCCCAACCAGGACTGCCCCCTGTCCATGGGACTGTGGCCGGTGCTCTGTCTGGACGTGTGGGAGCATGCCTACTATCTGGACTACCAGAACCGCCGGGCCGAATATGTGGACCGCTGGTTTGAGCGGGTCAACTGGCCCTTCGCCCAAGAGCGGTATGAGGGGTGCAGGCAATAAACAAGGAGCGCCGCCCTATTGGACGGCGCTCCTCGTTTACGTGCGCATCAGACGGGTCAGCACCTGTCTGCAAGGCCGGAACAGCACCAGCGCCATGGCGAAGTTTCCGGCGCAGTGGAGCAGATCGAAGGGGATGCCGCTTACCCACCAGGACAAGGCGAAGGCCCATCCTCCGGTGACCCAGTACACTAGGGCGCACAGCGCCCCGAAGCTGAGCCCGAAGGCCCCGGAGAGCACTGCCCAGCCAAGGGGAGACTCCATCTTCCGGAACAGCATTGCCAACACCACCAGCACCAGCCACACATAGGTATAGCAGAGGTTCCAAAAGCCAAGCCCCCAGATGAGGATCTCCATCATCACATAGACATAGACGGGGGCCAGGGCTTTCCAGCCCAGTACCGCAGTATAGACTAGGACAAGCAGAGAAACCGGCTCGATATTGGGCAGCCAGGCCAGGGCCAGCTTGGTCACCAGCAGCAGCGCGCCCAACAGGGCCAGGAGCACCAGCTCCCGCGCCCCCATGGGCCTGTGCTTACCCGAGGCCGTCATAGCCCACAGTAAAGGTCAATTCAAAGTGGTCTCCGTCGGCAATGGGGGTGCTGTCAGCGCTGCTGTTAACCATTTCTCCGCCCTTGGTCAGCTTCCACCACTCCTGTGCCCCCTCGTCCACGGTCTCGCCGTCCACGGTCAGCATATAGAGGCCGTAGGGGCCCTGGTTGTCCTCCACCACGCCCTCAGCCGTCAGGACCGCGCCCAGATAGGCCTCCCCGGTCTCCAGGGTGAACACCCGTTCCTCCCCGCCCTTATGCAAAACCTGAACGGTGATGGTCTTTTCCCCTGCCTCCCCCTTGGGCGTGACGGCTCGCCATACCAGCAGCAGGACGGCAGCGATCACCACCAGGGCGGCCACCGCCAGGATGGTCTTTTTCTTGCTCTGCAATGCTACTCCTCCTTTGGTCAAGTAGCGCCAGTTTACCACATTTTTCAACCAGTTTCAACTTTAAAAAGAGCCAGGCCGGTAAACGGCCTGGCTCCGTGGATTGGCTTTACTGGGGGCGCTGGTTGCTGAAACGGGTATAGGCAGTGCCGATCTGGCTGGCCGGGGCCTGCTCCACCTGATACCAGCCCTTCTGCTGCGCGGTCTGGAAGAGCTTGGTCTGGGTCTGGTGGCCCTGGTTGAGCAGCTTGAGAAATTCGTCTCGAAGCTGCACGTTGACACACTCCGAGGCGAAGGTGTCATAGTTGGCGCTCATCTTCTTTTCGGTCAGAATCAGGTCGGTGATCCGCTCCTGGTCGTTCATGGTCATTCCCTCCTTTTTATTTCAGGTAGCCAAGCAGACAATCATAGTTCTGCCGGTGCTGATCGGCATACTGCTGAAAGCAGGGCTTCAGATCTTCCTCGGTGCACTCCTGAGCTGCCTCCTGATACTTGCAATAGAGGGTCTTTTCAAAATTGAGCTGGTCGGACAGGGCGGTCAGCTCCTTGGTGGTTAGGTTCGCCATGGCGCGTCTCCTCCTTTGTTTGGTTTGCCCCAATAGTTTGCCCCGCCTGCGCCGGCTTATGCGGCAGCCGGGGACAGCCGCCGGACCAAAAGGGAAACACCGCATAAAATTCCCCATTCATCCGTTCCACGCGGGCAAAGCAAAACAGAGGCGTCAGCGGAAACGCCCGCGTCTCCGCATAGGGAAACGCCAGGGAAAACCCCTCCGGTTCCGGCCGGTACAGCGCCCGCCCCCCGCCAGCCGCCCGGGCCAGCAGGGGTTCCCCCATTCGCCGGGCCGGCGCCTCCTCCCAGTGCCAGCCCTCCGGGGAATGCGGACCGCCGGGCGAGCCCGCGGAAAAGGCCAGCTCCGCCCGGGCGCCTGTTGGCGGCCAGGCCCCCTGCCGCCGCAGCTCGTCCAGAGAGAGGGTGCGCCTCAGCTTCAGTCGGCCGTCCTCCGGCAGGAAGGTGCCCAGCAGGGCCCGGCCTCCCGTCCCGCAGAGGTAACCTTTATAGAGCCCCTTTCCGTCCTCGGGCAGCTCTGCCGCGCACCGCGCCCGGCCGCCGCTCTCCTCGACGGTCAGCCAGCCCTGTCCGCCGGCCAGTGAAAACCGCTCCACACAAGCGCCCCCCTTCTCCGCCCTTTCCTTCTATTCTATGCGGAGCAGGGGGTGAAATGCGCTGTAAAACGGTTGACAGGAGCGCGGACGCCTGCTATACTGTGTGCGACTTGAAAACGATTGGAGCTGGGAAGATGCGCAAATAACCCTTTCTTTGTTTGGAGTCCGACCGGCGGCCCGCGGGCCGTCTCTTTGTTGTGCTCCGGCAGAAGGGTTATGCTGTGCACTTCCCCTTATGGTACCCATTTTTCGGGACATGGGCGCGGAAGGCGAATCCTTCTGCGCCCATATTTTGTATTTGAGGTGATCTATCATGGCTCTGATCGACATCCGGGATCTGACCTTTGCTTATCCCGGCAGCTACGACAATGTCTTTGAGCACCTGAGCCTGCAACTGGATACCCACTGGCGGCTGGGTCTGGTGGGGCGCAACGGCCGGGGCAAGACCACCCTGCTGCGGCTGCTCCAGAGGCAATACGAATACGACGGCGCGATTTCCGTGCCGGTACCCCTTGACTGCTTCCCCTCCCCGGTGTCCGCGCCGGAGCGGGACACCCTGACCATTCTGGAGGAGCAGGAGCCCGGACTGGAACTCTGGCGTATATACAAGGAGCTGGACACGCTGGAGGTGGATGCCGGGGTCCTGTTCCGCCCCTACTCCTCCCTCTCCGGCGGCGAGCAGGTCAAGGTGCTCCTGGCCGCCCTTTTTCTCCGTGAGGGGGCCTTCCTTCTGCTGGACGAGCCCACCAACCATCTGGATCTGGAGGGCCGCCGGGTAGTGAGCCGCTATCTCTCCCGCAAAAGCGGCTTCCTGCTGGTCTCTCATGACCGGGTATTTCTGGACGGCTGTGTGGACCACATCATGGTCATCAACAAGCGGGACATCGAGGTGCGGCAGGGCAGCTTCTCGGCCTGGTGGCGGGACAAGCAGGCCCGGGACGACTGGGAGCGGGCAGAGAATGCCCGGCTGAAGCGGGAGATCGGACGGCTGGAGGATGCCGCACGCCGCACTGCTTCCTGGTCCGACCGGGTGGAGGCCGCCAAAAAGGGCTGCCGCAACTCCGGACTTCGCCCCGACCGCGGCTATCTCGGCCACAAGGCGCAAAAGATGATGAGGCGCTCCAAGGCCGTGGAGGCCCGCCGGACGGAGGCGGCGGAGGCCAAGGCCGGGCTTCTGAAGAACATCGAACTGGCCGAGGCGCTGAAGCTCCGCCCCCTGGAGCACCCCAAGCGCTGTCTGCTGGAGGCCAGGGAGTTGGCACCCGACTACGGGGCGGGGCCCGTGTGCCGTCCTGTCTCCTTCACCGTGGAGTGGGGGGAACGGGTGGCTCTGGTGGGGCGGAACGGCTCTGGAAAGTCCAGCCTGCTCCGGCTGGCGCTGGGTGAGGAGATCCCCCACACGGGACTTTTCTCCCTTGCCTCGGGTCTGGTCGTCTCCTACGTGCCCCAGGACGCCTCCTTCCTGCGGGGCAGCCTGAGCCAATTCGCGCGGCGCTATGAACTGGACGAGACACAGTTCAAGACCATTCTCCGCAAGCTGGACTTCGCGCGGGTACAGTTTGAAAAGGATCTGTCCGATTATAGCGCCGGGCAAAAAAAGAAGGTGCTTCTTGCCCGCAGCCTGTGCCAAAGCGCCCACCTGTATGTGTGGGACGAGCCGCTGAACTATATTGATGTCTTCTCCCGGATGCAGCTTGAGGAGCTCCTGCGGGCCTGCCGTCCCGCCATGCTTCTCGTGGAGCATGACCAAGCCTTCCTGGAGGGACTGGCCGATAAGCGCGTCGAACTAGTTCCCGCCTGAACGACAGACGAACCGCAAACTGCGGTTCGTCTGTTTTTTGTTCCCGACCCTTGACAACGCCATTCTATTGCGGTAGAATCCAACTGTATTCTATTGCAATAGAACAGCATAGAAAGGAGCTTACCGATGGAACTCAAGCTGTTTGACTCGGAGCGCAAGGTCATGGAGGTCCTCTGGGACCACGGCGATCTCAGCGCCAAGGAGCTGGCCGACCGCCTGAAGGAGCTGGTGGGCTGGAGCAAAACTACCACCTATACCGTGATCAAAAAGTGCATTGACAAAAAGGCGGTCTCCCGCAGTGAGCCCGGCTTTGTCTGCCACCCCCTGGTCAGCCGGGAGGAGGTGCGGGAACAGGAGACGGACGCCCTGATCGACCGGATGTACGGCGGCTCCGCCGACCTGCTGGTGGCCAATCTGCTGGGCAGCCGCAGGCTCTCCCCGGAGGAACTGGCCCGCCTCAAGCGGCGCATTGAAGAATTGGAGTGATTGTCATGCTGTCTCTGCTGGAACTGAGTCTCACCGGCGGCGTGTTCATCCTCGCCGTGGTTGTGGTACGGGCGCTGGCCATGAACCGGCTGCCCCGGCAGGCCTTTCTTCTGCTCTGGGCCGTGGCCCTGGCCCGCCTGCTTCTCCCCTTCTCCATTCCCTCCCCCACCAGCCTCTACTCCGCCGCCGGACATCTGGGCGAGGGCTTCCGCCGGGCGGGCATCGTCACCGCCGGAGGCACAGATGCGGCGGGGGCCGCAGCGCAGGAGGCGGTCATCCCCTGGATGGCCCTGCTCTGGGCCGCGGGCGCTCTGGCCTGTGCCCTGTGCTTCCTGCTCCCCCACCTGCGGGGCCGCAGGGAGTGGAATGCCTCTCTGCCGGTGGAGGACCCCTTTGTCACCGCCTGGCTGGACGGCCATCCCATCCGCCGGAGGGTACGGGTGCGCTGCTCCGACCGGGTGGACAGCCCCCTCACTTACGGTCTGCTCCGCCCCGTCATCCTCCTGCCCAAAACGCTGGACCGGAGCGACGTGTCCCGGCTGGCCTTCGTGCTCACCCATGAGATGGCCCACATACGCCGGTTTGACGCCCTCTCCAAGCTCCTGCTGGCGGCCGCCGCCTGCCTGCACTGGTTCAATCCCCTGGTGTGGGTGATGCTGGTCCTAGCCAACCGGGATCTGGAGCTCTCCTGCGACGCGGCCGTGGTGCGCCTCTACGGCGCGGAGGCCCGCGCCCCCTATGCCCGCACCCTGCTGGAGCTGGAGGCCAGGCGGTCCCGCTTCCTCCCCCTGTGCTCCGCTTTCAACAAAAACGCCCTGGAGGAGCGCATCGGCGCCATCATGCGCTCCCGCAAAACCTCCGCCGCGGCGCTGGCCGTAGCCCTGGTGCTGGTGGTGGCCCTCACCGCCGTGCTCGCCACCAACGCCCCCCGGGAAAGGCCGATCGCCTCCGCCTCCGGCCTGACCATCCGGGACAATGGAGTGGTGACGGCCTACCAGGAGGGAGTCTGGGACTCCTCCGGGGAGCTCAAACCCGACCCGCAGACCGGCCACTATTACACGAAGGAGCAGTATGAACAGGTTGCCGCGCTGAAAACCGAGGGATACGAGTCCCTGTCCATTGCCGAATTCAACCGCACGCTCTACGCTGCGCTGAATGAGAGCGAGGCGCTGTCCGAGGCCTTTGAGCGGGTGCTGATGGACCTCCCCGAAACCGACCCCCTGGCCCCCTTCCTGGTCAACACCGTCCAGCCCTCCCTCAACGAGTACAACGCCCGGCTGAATGAGGTGTATTCGGGCCGGGCAGAGGACCCCTCCTTCTCCGGCCAGCTCACCCGCACCGAGACCGCCAACGTATACGGCGACACGGTGGAGGTGGGTTGGACCGAGGCAGGCTACTCCTTCACCTACCGGATTCTGGACCAGGACGGGCTGACCGTTGCCGAACGCGACGCCTTCCTCCAGTCCATTCTCAAGGGTATGCAGGACTGCCTGGACGGCCTCTCCACAGAATCGCTGCGCGACGAGGGCAAGCTCAAGCAGACCCTGCAGGCCGAGCTGGACCGGCTGGGCGCGGCCGCCGCTACGGGGCAGATCGCGTATACCGGCGGCGCCGTGGAGGGCTGCTGGTCCGAGGCGGCCTATGACGGCTCGGGTACGCTTGTCACCCACGATCTGGTCATGGAGGGCATGGCATGAGGAACCGGCTGGTCATTACCCTCTGCGCCGTGGTATCCCTGCTGGCCGGCGCCGGCCTGCTCACCTTCTGGCTGGTTCGCTCCCTGGCTCCCGCCGCCGCGCTGAATTACACACCCTGGCCCCTCTCCCCCGAACCCTATACCCAGGCGGATCTGGACGAGGCCCTGGCCCTGCGCACCGAGGGATATGAGGCCCAGTCCGTCGCAGCGTTCGACCGCGCTCTGGCGGATTGGACCAATGAGGCCGCCTTCCACGCCCGGGAGGAACGCATTCGCCGCCTGCTCTGCTCCTATGAGGAGGACGGACCCGAGGCCGAATTTGTCCTCGGTACCCTGGCCGCCGCCATGGGGGCCTGCTCCGCCCGGCACTACGGCGGCTACTGCACACAGATTACCCCGGCCTATGCAGACGCTGCCTCCTATACACGGTCCGAGGACGTATTCGGCGACTCCTACGTGGTCTATGAGGCCTCCGCCTCCTACACTATCCGCTACCAAATGCCGGACGAGAGCAGGCTCACCGTGGGTGAACGGGACCGGATTCTGACCCGCTACCGGGACGCAGTGCAGGCCTTTCTGGACGGCAAGACGGAGGACGAGCTGTCGAAGGAGGAGGCCATGACCCGTGCCCTGAAGCGGGAGCTAAAACGGCTGGACCAGTCCCTGTCCACCCAGTGGATGGCGCTGGAGGGCACCCGGCTCGACGACTATTTCGCCTATGGCCCGGAGGGGGGCGAGACACCGTGAGACTGTCCGCCCTCTCCCTCAAGCTCATCGCCATTGCCGCCATGGTGGTCGACCACGTCGCCTTCACCTTTGTCCCCTATGGGACACCCCTGTGGACCGTCATGGACGCCGTCGGCAAGCTCACCGGCCCCATCATGTTCTATATGGCTGTCGAGGGCTTTCACCACACCAGGAGCATCCGGCGTTATCTGGCCAGGCTGGCGGTCTTTGCCGGCGTCAGTTACTTCCCCTTCCTCTATTTCTGCGCCATGGGTCAGCCGGAGCAGATGAATCCCCTGCGGCTGAATGTCATCTACACCATCTTCCTGGGGGTGCTGGCCGTCTGGGTGCGCCGCCGCCCCTGGCCCGCACCCCTCCGGGCCGTCCTGCTCCTCCTGCTGGCCTGCCTGAGCATCCCCGGCGACTGGGGCATCTGGGGCTTCAGCATCATCGTCGTGCTGGACTTCTATTACGGCGACTTCCGCAATCAGGCCTTCGGCTACACACTGGTCGTCCTGTTTGCCGTCAATACCGTCAGCCTGCTCACCGGTCCGGTCTATGACCTGCTCTATCTGGGAGGCCTGTCCAGTCCGGCGGACTACCTGCTGGGGGTGGAAAACCTGGGCATGTTCCTCCCCCTGCTCCTCCTCCGGTATTACGACGGTACCCGCGGTACTGACCGGCCCTGGGGCAAGTGGCTGTTCTACCTCTTTTACCCCGCCCACCTTCTGCTGCTCGGCCTGCTGGCCCATATTCTCCTTTAGAAAGGAAGTTTTCCCCTTGTCCCACCGGAACACACGCATCTTGTCCGGCTGCGCCGCCCTGCTGCTCTGCGCCGGGCTCTCCGGCTGCCGGTCCGTGCCGGCCTCCCAGTCCTCCACCTCCCCTGACCCTGCGGCCCACCTGCTGGGCCTGACCGCTGAACAGCGGATGGAGGATTACGAGTACCTCTGGTCTACCCTGCGGGACAGCTATCCCTGCTGGGGTATTCTGGAGCGCGAGGGCGTTGAGGTGGAGCGCATCTACACCACCTACCGGGAGATGGTGGCGGAAAGCGACAGCGACGCAGACTTTTACAGCGCCATTTACAGCGCCCTCTACCTTCTGGGCACCAACGGACATCTGAGCATAATCGAGCCGGAGGCCTATTTCTCTGATTACCTCCCTGCCGCCGGCCAGTACCGCCGGGAGGGAAAAACGCACTGGGCGGAAGTGATGGACAGCACGGACACTCAGGCCAGGTATCGGAAGCTCCTGGCCCTGGAGCAAGCCGCCAATGGGACGGACGCGGAGTCCTCCATCCCCGGCTCCGGCGGTGATACACCCAACCTGACCACGCTTCTCCTTCCGGGCGGGACGGCTGGATACCTTAAAATCGACCGCTTCCCCGCCGACTATACTTCCGATGCCGCGGCGCTGGAGGCGTTCTACCTCCAGTGCGCCGGTTGTACCGACCTGATTCTGGATCTGACCGACAACAGCGGCGGCAGTGAGCTCTACTGGGAGCAGCTTCTGGTGGCCCCCCACATTGACCACCCCCTGTCCAGCCGGCACTTGGCCCTGGTGCGGCGGAGCGCCAACAACAACCCTTATCTGGACGAGGCCTTCTCCCCCTCCGCCTTCCGCCCCCTCTCCACTCTGCCGGAGCTGCCCGGGCTGGATGCCGCGGACCGTGCCCTGGCCACCGATGTGCTTACCGTCTCCCATACCGTGGAACCGGCGGCAAAGCCGAGTCCCTTTCGCGGACGCATCTGGGTGCTGGTAGATGAATCGGTCTACTCCGCCTCTGAATCCTTCGTCCTGTTCTGCCAACAGACCGGCTTTGCCACCCTGGTAGGCCGCACAACCGGCGGCGACGGGATTGGCGCTATGGATCCGGTCTACCTTCAGCTCCCGAACAGCGGTATCCTGATTCAATATACCGTCCCATTTGGGCTAAACCCCGACGGCAGCAGCAATGAGGAAATGGGAACCACCCCCAATCTGGTCTCCCCGGCGGAGGAACCGCCGCTCATTACCGCCCTCCGGGCCATTGGGGAGGCATAATAACAAAAGAACGGGCGGCACAATTCCGTGCCGCCCACTCTTCTGTTTATTGAATGCTGTAGGTCCCCCGGACCAGGAGGGTCACGGCGGTGGAAGCCTTGACGCCCCGGCCCTCAATGGTGGCCAGATACAGATGGTTGGCCGTCAGGGCCCCGCCGCCGGCCAGCGTCGTTCCGGCGGTCATGTCCACCAGGCCGGGGGAGGTGTCCGAAACGCAGGTAGCCGTGCCGCTGCGCAGGAGGAATTCACACGCCGCACCGCCGGTGATGGTTTGCCCGGCGGAGAGGTTGACTACCTGATAGGATGCGCCGCCGGAGGGCTGGACGGAGCTTCCCCCGCCCGAGGTTTCCAGCTTGTCCTCCACCTCCTTGACATAGCCTTCGACCACGGCGGAGAGCTGCTTCTTCAGCTCCGCCTCCCGGGCCGTGAGCTTTCCGTCCACCTGGGACAGAATGGATGGGGTGGCTTTCTGAGTCAGATAGCTCAGCGTCACCAGCGGGTCGCTCTGGCTCCCCTGCTGGCCTGCGGCAAAGGCAACGCCCACCAGGGTCAGGGTCACCAGGCACCCGGCTGCCAGACGGGTGGGCCAATGTGTTTTCTTCATATGTACGTCCTCCGTTTGGGAAGCGGGGCCGCCCGCCGGGGCGGTCCCGTGCTTCCATTTTTAAACCATGGTGTCCGTATGCAGGCCGAAGCTGACCGCGATGGCGTTGTCCACCCGCTGCATCTGCGCTTCGTCCAGCCGGCCCATATGCTCTCTCAGCCGCCTTTTGTCCAGCGTCCGGATCTGTTCCAGCAGCACCACCGACTCCTTGGGCAGTCCGTAGGTGTTGGCTGAGAGCTCAATGTGGGTGGGCAGACGGGCCTTTCCGGTCTGAGAGGTGATGGCGGCGGCGATCACGGTGGGGCTGTGGCGGTTGCCGGTGTCGTTCTGTACGATCAGCACCGGACGCACGCCCCCCTGCTCACTGCCCACCACCGGGCTCAGATCGGCATAAAAGATGTCTCCTCGTTTTACGCTGTTGTCCACAAAAGCTCACACTCCGCCGGAATATAGTCACCAGCGTCACCAAGCACAGGGCTTATGTAACGCGGTCACTATGATTCTCCCACGGGGCGGCGGAATTTATACACAGGGCTTCAAAAAACAGGAAGTCCCCGTCTCTCTCCGCCGCTGCGCCGGCATCCCTCCCCGAACCATTGTATGCCCGGCAGGGCCGCCGTGTGAGCGGACGCTCAATTCAAGTACTCCCGGGGCACCCGGGGGGACACGGCGCAGAGCAATTCGTATTGGATGGTGCCCGCCAGAGCAGCGGTGTCCTCCACCGGCAGGTGTTCGCCGAAGAGCTCCACCTCGTCGCCGGGGGCAGCCCCCAGCCCGGTGGCATCCGCCATGCACATGTCCATGCAGACACGGCCCACAATAGGCGCCCGCTGTCCGCGGATGAGTACCTCCAGCCGGTCGGAGCACAGCCGGGGCAGGCCGTCGGCATAGCCGACGGTCAGGGCGGCCAGCTCGGCGTCCCGCTCCAGCACATGGGTACAGCCATAGCTTACCGGCGTCCCGGCGGGGACGGCCTTGACCGAGGCCACCCGGGTCTTAAGCGCCATTACCGGTCGCAGGCCAACGCCGTCCAACCCCTCGCAGGAGGGGTCGGGATAGTGGCCGTACAGGGCCACCCCGGGGCGCACCATATCCAGATGAGTACAGGGATACTTTAACACAGCGGCGCTGGCAGCGCAATGGCGGATTGGGAACGTGATTCCCCGCCCCTCCAGCTCGGACAGCAGCTCCAGAAAGCGGGTGAACTGGCCCATGGTGTACGCCTCGTCCCCGTCGGCATTGGCGAAGTGGGTATAGATGCCCTCCACCTCCAGGCCGGGCAGGGCGCACACCGCGGCAATGGCGTCGGCCGCCTCCGTCCGGTGTCCCTCATCACACAGCCAGCCCAGACGGGACATACCGGTGTCCGCCTTCACGTGGATGCGCAGCCGCCTCCCTGCCGCCTGGGCGGCGGCGGAAAAGGCTCTGGCACTCTCCAGATCGTAGACCGTCTGGGTCAGCCCATAGTGTAGCAGCTCCTCCGCGCAGTCGGTTGGCGTGTAACCCAAGAGCAGGATCGGGGCGCGCACCCCGGCCTCCCGCAGCTCCCTGGCCTCCGCCAGACAGGCCACCGCCAGGTACTCCGCCCCCAGCTCCTCCAGCTTCCGGGCCACGGGGACCGCCCCGTGGCCGTAGGCGTCGGCCTTCACCACGCCCAGAAATCGGCACCCCTCGGGCAGCAGCGCCCGGAGTGCGCGGTAGTTGTGCTCCAAATTGGGCAGGGAGATCTCCGCCCAGGTTCGTCTCTCCTGTTGCTTCATGCTTTCGCCTCTCTGATATGGGATCATCCGCTCCATTATACTACGGGCCGGGCCGCGGCACAAGCCCCGTCCGCCCGGCGTTTTCATCCATTTTTAATGTACTGTTCATAGAAATCAAAAGACAAACAGGGAATTTTGGTCTATACTAAGGGCAGAAACCAGGGCCGGGACCGGCCCGCCTTCCAATTCAAATAAGGAGGATTCCGAATTATGTGGGAAGACTTTGGCAAAGCATTGACAAATGTGGCCTTCGCTGGTGTGGGACTGGCCGCGCTGGCCGCCGAACAGGTGGTCAAGGCCGGAAAGGTACTGGCGGAAAAGGGCGAAATCTACGTGGAGCAGGGCAAACGGTATGGCGAGGAGCTCCAGCAGAAGCTCCAGGAGGACGCCCAGCGCCGCCGGGAGGAGCAGTTGGAGCAGCGCATCTCCGCCATGGACGCTCAGGAGCGCGAGGCCCTGCGCCGCCGGCTGGCGGAGCTGGACGAGCTGGAGCGGCAGGCCCGTGAGGCCGCTGCCCAGGCGGAGGAGGCCGCGCCCGGCGAGGGCGGTGCCGAGATCACCGAGATCCACGGCGGCCCCCAGGAGCACGACAGCGAGGAATCATGAGGCAAACGGCCAGGCGGGGTGCTGCCCCGCCTGGCCGTTTGCTATGTGTTCTCTCCAACCGTGAACTGAAACTCCGTAAAGACACACTGGATCACGGTAAAGCCGTCCTGAGACAGCTCCCCCCGCAGAAGGGCGTGGGTGGACGGGTCAAACCAAAGGGAGCACTCCCGCCCCTCGCCCGCGGCGGACTCCGGCTCCCGGCAGACCACGCGCAGCACCTCGCTCTCCCCTTGGGCCTCCATACCACATTCGGCGATGAAGCCCTCCTGCACATAGTCCATCAGCACCGGAACCGCGTCCACCGGACTCATGCCGCTGTCATCCAGCGGCCCAGTCTCCACCCGCATGCCGTCGTACTCCAGAGCGGTCTCCCCCTCCAGAATACGGGCGGTGACCCCGGCGATATTCTCCGGCGCAGTGATGGTCAGGGTGGTCTCCCCCTCCCTGGCATAGTTCAGGCCGATTCCATAGGTATACACCCGCTGGCCGTAGTCGGCCGTCAGCTCCAGGGAGGCGGTACAGCCCCCCATCTCCAGATACTCTCCCCGTATGTCCAGGGCCAGTTGCTCAGCGCGGTTTCCGCCCTCTGCTCCGCCGCAGGCGGACAGGGACAAGCCGAGTATCATCATTAGTACGCACATCTCGGTCCGATGGCGCACAGCGCTCCCTCCTAGCTCACGTGTTCCTCAATGACGGCCGGCAGGGCGGCAATCACGTCGGTTGGGGTCATTCCATACTCTCCAATGGCGCGGGCACAGACCTCCCCCGCCTCTCCGTGGAGCCACACCGCCATGGGCACCGCCTGCCGGGCAGGCAGGCCCTGGCCCAGCAGAGAGAGGATCAGCCCTGCCAGCACGTCGCCGCTCCCCCCCTTGGCCATGCCCGGATTGCCGTTGGTGTTGATGTAGGCCGAGCCGTCGGGGAAGGCGGTGATGGTGCGGTGTCCCTTGAGCACCAGGCAGCAGGCGTGCTCCACGGCAAAGGCGCGCGCCGCCCCAAGGCGGTCGCCCGACGACAGCTCGCCCCCCAGCCGGACAAACTCCCCGTCGTGGGGAGTGAGCACCGTGTGCAGTCCCCGGCGGCTGTCCAAGACATCTATATGTCCCTCCAGCGCATTTATGCCGTCGGCGTCCAGCACCACGGGCAGGTGGATTTCCCCGAGCAGGTGGCGCACCACTGCGGCCACGCCGTTTCCGCGGCCCAGGCCGGGGCCGATCAGGCAGACGCCGCAGCCGGCCAGCCGGGTCATTGCGGCTTCCCCCGCCTCCAGGGAGAGCTGCCCCTCCTTGCCCGCAGGCAGGGGGTGGGGCATGGCCTCATCCAGCTTGGCCGCCGCGATGGGCCACACCGGGGCCGGCACTCCCACCGTCACCAGGCCCGCGCCGGAGCGCACCGCTGCCTGAGCCGCGAACACCGGCGCGCCGGTATAGCCCACGCTGCCGCCCAGGAGATAGACCTTTCCAAAGTCCCCCTTGTGGGCGTCCCGGGGCCGGACGGGCAGACGGACATCCGCCCCCTCCACCGTCTGTACCGGATAGTCCTCCCCGTCCACCAAGTCCCGGGGTATGCCGATGTCCGCCACGGTCAGCACGCCGGTGCACAGGCCGCCTTTGCCCACATAATGCCCCGCCTTGGGAAGCGTGAAGGTGACCGTCCGCGCCGCGCGCACCGCCTCCCCCAGCACCCTGCCGGTGTCGGCCTCTACCCCGCTGGGGATGTCGGCGGACACCACCGGGATGTCACAGGTGTTCATCATGTGAACGGCGGTGAGGGCGTCCCCCCGCACCTCGGTGTTCAGGCCGATACCGAAGATGGCGTCCACCATCACGTCCGCCTTCAGGCACCAGGCCGCGAAGTCCGGGTCGTCCGGGGTAAAGGGCTCCAGTACCCCGCCGGCCGCCGCCAGCCGGGCCTCCATGGCCCTGGTGTCGCAGGTCAGCTTCTCCCGCTGCCCCACCAGGATGCAGCGCACCTCGAAGCCCGCCTCCAGCAGCAGGCGGGCGCAGGCCACGCCGTCGCCGCCATTGTTGCCCGGCCCGCAGAAACAAACCGCCCGCCCCGGCGCGTTGGCCGCCGTGTCGATGGCGGCCTCCGCCAGCGCATTTGCCGCCCGCTCCATCAGCTCCAGCGAGGGGACGCCCCGCTCCTCTATGGCCCTCCGGTCCAATGTTCGCATCTGCTCCGCCGTTGCGATTCTCATGTGTTCCACGCTCCCATTTCTCTCTAAGTCGGTCTCATTATATGCCGTGCGGCAGGACTCGTCAATTTCCTTCTTGCGCTTTTCTCGATTTTGTGATATAAATAAGGGCACATGCGATGAAGGGAAAAAGAGCAGCCCCCGGCCCGGCAGAGAGCGTCCGTCACCGGCTGAAAGCGGATGTGGGGCTGGCCTGTTCGGTTCGTCCTGGAGCGGCCCTGGAGACAGGGACGGTTTTGCCCCACGTTACCGGGGCCAAAGTGCCTGCGCCGCCGGCGCGGGAATTGCGGGTGGTACCGCGGAAGGTTTGCCTTTCGTCCCAATTAGTTGGGAGGAAGGGCTTTTTTATTGCCCAAACCGGAAAGAGGAGCTGGACAATGAAGTCGTTGGAAGAGCGAGACCGCGCCTTGATCGAGGCCGCCGGTGCGGCGATTCGCCGGAACTATGACGGCGAAAACTTCCATCACACCGTAGGCGCGGCCGTGCGGTGCGGCAGCGGCGCAGTTTATACCGGCGTGAATGTGTACTCCATTCACGGCGCATGCGCAGAGCAGGTGGCTATCGGCTCCGCCATCACCAATGGCGAGCGGGTTTTGGAGGCAATCGTCGCCGTCCGCGGCAAAGACGGCTCGGAACTGCTGCCCCCGTGCGGCAGCTGTCGGCAGCTCCTGGCGGACTACGCGCCAGAGTGTGAAGTAATCCTCCCCGTGAACGGGGTTGCACAAAAGGTTCCGGCAAAGGATCTGCTGCCCTTCGCCTACCATGCGGAAGCCTAATCGTATCCACTACCATTCATCAAGAAGGAGTTTTCCATATGAAAGAACAGTTAGCAACCATCCGCTCGGAGGCTCTGGCCGCGTTTGCGCAGGCCGGATCTTCCGCAGAACTGGACGCCCTGCGGGTCAAGTATCTGGGCAAGAAGGGCGAGCTCACTGCCGTACTCAAGCAGATGGGCAAGCTCTCCGCCGAGGAGCGGCCCGCCATGGGTCAGCTGGCCAACGAGGTGCGCGCCGCTCTGGAGGCCGAGCTGGAGGCCAAGGGCAAGGAGCTGGAGGCCAAGGCGCTGGAGGCCCGGCTGGAGGCCGAGGCGCTGGATGTCACTGTCCCCGGCAAGCCCGTGACGATGGGCCACCGGCACCCCATGTATATCGCCCTGGACGAACTCAAGGACATCTTCATCGGCATGGGCTTCACCGTACTGGACGGACCCGAGGTGGAGCTGGCCGAGCTGAACTTCGACCGGCTCAACGCCGGCGAGGGGCACCCCAGCCGGGACTGGTCGGACACCTTCTATTTTGACGAGGACAGCCGGGTGATGCTCCGCAGCCAGACCTCCCCCATGCAGGTGCGGGCCATGGACTCCATGCCCCTGCCCATCCGCATCATCGCCCCCGGCCGGGTCTACCGCAAGGACGAGGTGGATGCCACCCACTCCCCCATGTTCCACCAGGTGGAGGGCATGGTCATCGACAAGGGCGTCACCATGGCCGATCTGAAGGGCACCCTCAACACTGTGGTGGAACAGCTCTACGGCAAGGGCACCAAGACCCGCTTCCGCCCTCACCACTTCCCCTTTACCGAGCCGTCCTGCGAGATGGACGTGCAGTGCCACAAGTGCGGCGGTGTGGGCTGCCCCACCTGCAAGGGTGAGGGCTGGATCGAGCTGCTGGGCGCGGGCATGATCCACCCCCGGGTGCTGGAGATGGCGGGCATCGATCCCAGCGTCTACTCCGGCTGGGCCTTCGGCATCGGCCTGGAGCGCACCGCCATGCGGCGCTTCAAAATCGCCGATCTGCGGCTGATTTTTGAAAACGACGTCCGGTTTTTGGAGCAGTTCTGAGGCGCAGCCTCAGAACCGTAGGGGCGGCTATCAGCCGCCCGCCCGTTTCCAAATTCGAGCCTGGCGGGCGGATAATATCCGCCCCTACACCCGGAATCCGTCCGAGGTAAAACAAGAATAACAAGGGAGTTTTCATATATGAACTTATCTCGCAAATGGCTGGAGGAATTCGTCCATGTGGACGCCTCCGATAAGGAGTTCGCCGAGGCCATGACCCTGTCCGGCTCCAAGGTGGAGCTGACCCACGATCTGGGAGAGGAGATCTCCAACGTGGTGGTGGGCAAGGTGCTGTCTATGGAGCGTCACCCCGATTCCGACCACATGTGGATCTGCCAGGTGGACGCCGGCCGGGAGCAGCCGGTGCAGATCGTCACCGGTGCCTGGAACGTCCATGTGGGCGATCTGGTCCCCGTAGCCCTGCACAAGTCCACCCTGCCCGGCGGCAAGAAGATCGAGAGGGGCAAGCTGCGCGGCGTGCTGTCCGACGGCATGCTGTGCGGTCTGGCCGAGCTGGGCCTGGACGAGCGGGACTTCCCCTATGCCGCCATCACCCCCGCCGCCATTCTGGGGGACTACAAGCCCCTGGACAAGGACAAGCCTTCCATCTCCGCCGACATTCAGCCCGGCGACAAGATCTACGGCCCCGTGGTGTGCGCCAAGGTGCTGGAGTGTGAGACCCAGCCGGACGGCTCCTTCCACACCTGCGCGGACATCGGAACCGGCACGGTCTGCCCAGACACCGCCTGCCCCAACCTGCACGCGGGCGATCTTGCGGCCTACAACACCAAGACCGGCAGTTACTGTACCCTGGACGACCTCCACGCCCAGCAGGCGGAGTTCCCCCACTGCATCCCCGACGGCATCTTCATCCTCCGCGAGGACTGCAAGCCCGGCGACGATCTCAAGCCCGTCATCAACGCCGACGACCACGTAGTGGAGTTTGAGATCACCCCCAACCGGCCCGACTGCCTGTCCGTCATCGGCCTGGCCCGGGAGGTGGCCGCCACCTACGACGCCCCTCTCACCCTCCACGAGCCGGTGGTGAAGGGCGGCGGCCCCGGCGTGCTCACCGAGCTGCTGGACGTGGAGACCCCGGCGGCCGACCTGGTGCCCCGGTACACCGCCCGGATGGTACGCAACGTGAAGATCGCCCCCTCCCCCAAGTGGATGCGGGAGCGGCTGCGCTCCATGGGCGTGCGTCCCATCAACAACATCGTGGATATCACCAACTACGTCATGCTGGAGTACGGCCAGCCCATGCACGCCTTCGACTACCGCTATGTGAAGGGCGGCAGAATCATCGTCCGCCGGGCGGAGGAGGGCGAGGAGCTGACCACCCTGGACGGCCAGGTGCGCAAGCTCAACGCCAACCACCTGGTCATCGCCGACGAGACCCGGGCCGTGGGCCTTGCGGGCATCATGGGCGGCGAGAACAGCGAGATCGTCTCCGACACCGCCGACGTGGTGTTCGAGTCCGCCTGCTTCGACGGCACCTGCATCCGCAAGGGTGCCCTGGCCCTGGGCATGCGCACCGAGGCCAGCGCCAAGTTCGAAAAGGGCCTGGATCCCATGAACACCCTCCCCGCCGTCCAGCGGGCCTGCGAGCTGGTGGAGCTGCTGGGGGCCGGCGAGGTGGTGGACGGCGTCATCGACATCCTCAACTATGTGCCCCAGCCCCGCACCATCCGCATGGACCCGGAGCGGGTGAATGCCCTGCTGGGCACCGACATCCCCGCCGCGGAGCAGTACAAATACCTGGAGCGGGTGGAGATCCACACCGAGCAGCACGACTTCCCCGACGGCCCCGCCAACGTGGTCATCCCCTCCTGGCGCGCCGACGTGGAGGGCATCGCCGATCTGGCCGAGGAGGTGGCCCGGTTCTACGGGTACAACAACATCCCCGTCACCCTCATGCGGGGCCAGACCACCCTGGGCGGCTACTCCGCCGAGCAGAAGCTGGAAAACCGGCTGGGCGCGCTCTGCCGTGCCTTCGGGTATGACGAGATCATCACCTACTCCTTCATCTCCCCCGCCTGCTACGACAAAATCCGCTGGCCCCGCGACTACTCCGCCCGCAAGAGCTTCCAGATCCTCAACCCTCTGGGGGAGGACACCTCCATCATGCGCACCACCACCCTGCCCTCCATGCTGGATATCCTGACCCGCAACTACAACTACCGCAACAAGTCCGCCAGGCTCTATGAGCTGGCCCGGGTCTATCTGCCCGGCGGGGAGGACGGCCTGGCCAACGAGTCCAAGGTGCTCACCCTGGGCGCCTACGGCGGGGACATGGACTTCTACGCCATGAAAGGGGCCGTCGAGGCCATTCTCAAGGACATCCGGGCCACAGATATCCATTTTGAGGGCCCCACCGGCGCACCCTCCGACGCCTCCTACCACCCCGGCCGTTGCGCCACCGTGTGGAGCGGCAGCAACTGCATCGGCATCTTCGGCCAGATCCACCCCCTGGCGGCCCAGAACTACGGCGTGGACGCCGAGCTCTACTGCGCCGAGCTCTCCTTTGACGAGCTCCTGAACGCCAAGGGCCCCGATCCCGAGTACGTCCCCCTGCCCAGGTTCCCCGCCGTCACCCGCGATATCGCCGTGGTGTGCGGTGAGAAGGTCACCGTGGGCGCTCTGGAGGACTGCATCCGCCGGGGCGCCAAGGGCCTGCTCAAGGAGGTTGCCCTGTTCGACATCTACCGGGGCAAGGGCGTGGACGAGGGCAAGAAGAGCGTAGCCTTTAACCTGACTCTGCGTGCCGACGACCGCTCCCTCACCAGCGAGGAGGCTGATGCCGACGTGAAGGCAGTTTTGGAGCTGCTGGAGCAGGAGCTGGGTGCTGTTTTGCGGTGAGCCCCTTCCGCGTCCGGTCGAAATCTTAAAGAATCATAAATTTTAAGTCATCCCCTTTACAGCGCGTCCTTTTTCCGCTACAATGGGGAACAGAATGATACACGGGGAGGTGTACCGATATGGAGATGGACTACACCCGCAAATTCAGCATCCAAAACGACAAGGACCCAGAGATCAAGAAGATCCTCTCTTCCGTCTACCAGTCCTTGCAGGAAAAGGGTTACAATCCCATCAACCAGATCGTGGGGTACATCCTCTCGGAGGACCCCACCTATATCACCAACTACAACAACGCCCGCGCCCTGATCCGCAAGCTGGACCGGGACGAGCTGCTACAGGAGCTGGTGAAGCAGTATCTGCGCGATTGATTGTGTTCCATCCAACGTGCGCTGTCGGTGACAGCGCACGTTTTTTCTTTTTTATTGCACCTGCAACATACAACGGCCCGTCCCTTTGTTAGAATAGGCCCAGAAACCGACGAAGGAGGCGTTTTCCCATGAAACGCAGAATCATTCATATCGAGGAATCCAGGTGCAACGGCTGCGGCCTGTGCGCCGCCGCCTGCCACGAGGGCGCCATTGAGATGGTCAACGGCAAGGCCCGTCTCACCCGGGAGGACTACTGCGACGGGCTGGGGGACTGCCTGCCCGCCTGCCCCACCGGGGCCATCACCTTTGAGGAGCGTGAGGCCCCCGCCTACGACCATGCGGCGGTCTTGGCCGCCAAGGCGGCCAGGGCCGCGGACACGCCCCTGCCCTGCGGCTGTCCCGGCAGCCAGAGCCGGGCCATCCGCCGGCCGGAAGCCGCCCCCACCGCTGGAGATATCCCCAGTGAACTGCGCCAGTGGCCGGTTCAGATCAAGCTCGCTCCGGTTAACGCGCCCTACTTTGACGGCTGTGATCTTCTCATTGCTGCCGACTGCACCGCCTACGCCTACGGCGCCTTTCACCGGGACTTTATCCGGGGCCGGGTGGCCCTTATCGGCTGCCCCAAGCTGGACGAAGGGGACTATAGTGAAAAGCTCACCGCCATTCTGGCTCAAAACGACATCCGCAGCGTCACCGTTGTACGGATGGCGGTCCCCTGCTGTGGGGGCATCCAGCGGGCCGCCGAGCGGGCCGTGTCCGCCAGCGGCAAACCGCTCTCCCTCCATACGGTCATTGTGGGCACCGACGGCACGCTGCTCCGCCAGGCTTGACACACACTTTACAATTGTGTCTTCTGTTTTTCCGGCGAAACTTGTATAAGCATACGAATTTCCGCCCCCTCCCTTGCAAAGCCCCCGGGAATTCGATATATTATACTCATTCTGGGACAGGGAGGTAGAGCCATGACGCCGGTGCACGAACTGCGCTCTGGGGTTTGGATCATCAATGGTTCCCGCCTGTCCAATTTTCGGCGGTAATAAGTGCAGGGTATCTGTGTAAGCAGATACCCTGATTTATTTTATCGTTTCCTAAAAATTTATTTGGCGCTACAGGAGGGTTTTATGAGCAAAAAAGTTGCCGTCATCATGGGTTCCGACTCAGATCTGGACACCATGCGCCCCTGCATCCAGCGGCTCAAGTCCTTTGGCATCCCCACAGAGGTCCACATCATCTCCGCCCACCGTACCCCCGCCGCCGCCGAGCGCTTCGCCTCTCAGGCAAGGGAGAACGGCTTCGGTGCGATTATCGCCGCAGCGGGCAAAGCCGCCCATCTGGCCGGTGTGCTGGCCGCCTATACCACCCTGCCCGTCATCGGCGTGCCCATCAAGACCTCTATGATGGGCGGGCTGGACTCCCTTCTGTCCATGGTGCAGATGCCCAAGGGGATTCCCGTGGCCTGCGTGGCGGTGGACGGCGCGGACAACGCCGCCATTCTGTCCGCCCAGATGCTGGCCCTTTCCGACGAGGCCCTGAGCGACCGGCTGGTGCAGTTCAAGGCCGGCATGGCCGCCGAGGTGGAAGCAAAGGATCATAAAATCCAAATGGAGGAGTTTTAATATGTCTTACGAGAAACTGGAGCAGCTCTATGAGGGCAAGGCCAAGAAGGTCTTCGCCACCAGCGACCCCAATGTGGTGATCGTGTCCTACAAGGATGACGCCACCGCCTTCAACGGCCTGAAGAAGGGCACCATCACCGGCAAGGGGGCCATCAACAACCGCATGACCAACAACCTGATGCGCCGCCTGGAGGAGAAGGGCGTGCCCACCCACTATGTGGAGGAGCTCAGCGACCGGGAGACCGCAGTGAAAAAGGTGTCCATCGTCCCCCTGGAGGTCATCATCCGCAACATCTCCGCCGGCTCCTTCGCCAAGCGTTTTGGCGTGGAGGAGGGCATCGTGTTCGACGCGCCCACCATCGAGTTCTCCTACAAGAATGACGACCTGGGCGATCCCCTCATGAACAGCTATCACGCCCTGGCTCTCAAGCTGGCCACCCAGGAGGAGATCGACCTGATCAAGAAGTATGCCTTTGCGGTCAACGACCTGCTGCGGGGCTTCATGAAGAAGATCGGCATTGATCTGGTGGACTTCAAGCTGGAGTTCGGCAAAACATCTGACGGCACCATTGTGCTGGCCGACGAGATCTCCCCCGACACCTGCCGCCTGTGGGACGAACAGACCCACGAGAAGCTGGACAAGGACCGTTTCCGCCGGGACATGGGCGGGGCCGAGGAGGCCTACGAGGAGGTCATGCGCCGCCTGATGGGGGATCAGTAATCCATGGGCGGTTTCTTCGGCGCGATTACCAAGCAGGACTGCGTGCTGGACGTGTTCTTCGGTACCGACTACCACTCCCACCTGGGCACCAAGCGGGGCGGCATGGCGGTCTACGACCGGAAGGATGGCTTTCAGCGGCAGATCCACAACATTGAAAACACCCCCTTCCGCACCAAGTTCGACAAGGATCTGGCGGAATTTCACGGCTGCTCCGGCATCGGCTGTATCAGCGACACCGATCCCCAGCCCCTGCTGGTGCGCTCCCACCTGGGCCTGTACGCCATCACCACCGTGGGCATCATCAACAATGCCGACGCGCTGGTGGAGCGCTACTTCTCCGACCACGGCCACCAGTTCATGGCCATGAGCTCGGGTAAAGTCAACGCCACCGAGCTGGTGGCCGCCCTCATCAACCAGAAGGACGATCTGATCTCCGGCATCCGCCACGCCCAGGACGAGATCGACGGTTCAGCCACCATTCTTATTCTGGATGCCGACGGCATCCTCGCCGCCCGTGACAAGCTGGGCCGCCTGCCCGTGCTCATCGGCCAGGGCGAAAACGGCTGCTGCGTCTCCTTCGAGTCCTTCGCCTACCATAAGCTGGGCTACCATGACGCTTACGAGCTGGGCCCCCGGGAGATCGTACGGGTCACGGCCGGCGGCTGGAAGACCCTCTCCCCCGCCGGAGAGCAGATGAAGATTTGCGCCTTCCTTTGGACCTACTACGGCTACCCCAACTCCAACTACGAGGGGATGAATGTGGAGGTCATGCGCTACCGCAACGGGGAGATCATGGCCCGGGACGAGGTACACCGGGGCCAACTGCCCAAGGTGGACTATGTGGCCGGCGTGCCCGACTCAGGCGTGCCCCATGCCATCGGCTTTGCCAACCGCAGCGGCAAGCCCTTTGCCCGCCCCTTCGTCAAATACACCCCTACCTGGCCCCGCTCCTTCATGCCCACCAGCCAGGAGGCCCGCAACCAGGTGGCCAAGATGAAGCAGATTCCCGTGCCCGAGCTCATTGAGGGCAAGAAGCTGCTCTTTGTGGACGACTCCATCGTCCGGGGCACCCAGCTCCGGGAGACCGTGGAATTCCTCTACGAGTCCGGCGCTGAGGAGGTCCACATGCGCTCGGCCTGTCCGCCCGTCATGTACGGCTGCAAGTACCTGAATTTCTCCCGCAGCAACTCCGACATGGAACTGCTGGCCCGGCGAACCATCCAGGAGCTGGAGGGGGACGAGGGGCAGCAGCATATCGAGGAATACGCCGACGCCTCCACGGAGCGCGGCAGATGCATGCTCCGCGCCATCTGCGAGAAGCTGGGCTTCGACTCTCTGGGCTACCAGTCCCTGGACGGCCTGCTGGAGGCCATCGGCATCGACCGGGACAAGATCTGCACTTACTGCTGGACGGGGAAGGAGTAAAAACGCTCCAAGGGGGACGCTGTCCCCCCTGGATACCCCCCCCCGCGCCGCCCCCGGCGGCACAGCGGGTTTGATCCCCCCTCACCCGCGCACGGCGCAGGTGGTCGCCCGCCGATGGCGGAGCAAGCAGCGGCGTACTCCGGCGAACTGAATTCGCCTGCGGACCTCTTTTGCAATTCTTTTACCCGCAAAGCGGGTAAAACTCTGCAAGGCTTTTTCCTCTACCCCAGCGCCCCATTTCCTCATTGTTATCTGGAGGTTTTGACATGAAGAACTCCCATTCCGAATCCTACGCCGCCGCCGGCGTGGACGTCACCGCCGGCTACGAGGCGGTCAACCGCATCAAGCCCCTGGTGGAGTCCACCTACATTCCCGGTGTCATGGGCTCTCTGGGCGGCTTCGGCGGCCTGTTCGCCCCCAATGTGGCGGGCATGAAGAAGCCCGTCCTGGTCTCCGGTACCGACGGCGTGGGCACCAAGCTGAAAATCGCCTTTCTCATGGATAAGCACGACACCGTTGGCATCGACTGCGTGGCCATGTGCGTCAACGACATTATCTGCTCCGGTGCCTCTCCCCTGTTTTTCCTGGACTACGTGGCTGTGGGAAAGAATGTGCCCAGCCGCATCGAGGCCATCGTCTCCGGCGTCACCGAGGGCTGCCGCCAGGCCGGCTGCGCCCTCATCGGCGGCGAGACCGCCGAGATGCCCGGCTTCTACCCCGAGGACGAGTATGATCTGGCCGGCTTCTCCGTGGGTCTGGTGGACGAGTCCGACATGATCGACGGCTCCACCCTCTGCGAAGGGGATCTGCTCATCGGCCTGTGCTCCAACGGCGTCCACTCCAACGGCTTCTCCCTGGTGCGCAAGGTGCTGCTGGACAACCCCAAGGCTCTGGATATCTATGTCTCCGAGCTGGGCCGCACCATCGGCGAGGAGCTGCTGCGCCCCACCCATATCTACGTAAAATCCATCCAATGCCTGCGCCAGCACGGCGTAACTGTCAAGGCCATCAGCCACATCACCGGCGGCGGCCTGTATGAGAATGTGCCCCGCATGATGAAAGAGGGCCTCACCGCCCGCATCCGCACCGCCTCCTACCCCGTGCCCGCCATCTTCGAGCTCATTCAGAAGTCGGGTGACATCCCCGTGCGGGACATGTATAACACCTTCAACATGGGCATCGGCCTGGTCATCGCCATCCCCAAGGATCAAGTGGGCCACGCGCTGGACGTGCTGGCCCGGGCGGGCGAGCAGTCCTACGTCATCGGCGACGTGATCAAGGGCGACGCCGGCGTGGAGCTGGTCTGAGGGCAGGGCGCATGGTACGAATTGCCGTCTTGGTTTCCGGCGGGGGCACCAACCTCCAGGCACTGATCGACGCCCAGAGCCGGGGTGAGCTGAAAAACGGCCGCATCGCCGCCGTGCTCTCCTCCCGGCCCGACGCCTACGCCCTGGAGCGGGCCGCCCGGGCCGGCATCCCCGGCTATGTGGTGGCCCGGAAAGACTTCGCATCCAACCGGGAGATGACCATAGCCCTGGTGGACAAGCTCCGTGAGCTGAATATCGGGCTGGTGGTACTGGCCGGCTTCCTGCACATCCTTACCGGGGAGATGGTGGCCGCCTTCCCCAACGCCATCCTCAACGTCCACCCCGCCCTGATCCCCTCCTTCTGCGGCGCTGGCTACTACGGCCTCCACGTCCACGAGGCCGCCCTGGCCTACGGCGTGAAGCTCACCGGCGCTACCGTCCACTTCGTCAATGAAGAGCCCGACGGCGGCCCCATCGTCCTTCAGAAGGCGGTGGAGATCCTGGAGGGGGACACCCCCGAGGTACTCCAGCGCCGGGTGATGGAGCAGGCGGAGTGGCATATCCTTCCCCAGGCCGTCTCCCTGTTCTGTGAGGGGCGGCTCCGGGTGGAGGGAAGGATCGTCCATATTTTATAATTTCATAGGAGGTATGGAGACATGAGCGATCTGCGTCTTCTGGCATTTGTCCTCAGCGGCGGTTTTCTGTTCCTAGGCGGGATCTGGCTTGGCGGAGACTACGGTCTTGCTCTGTTGCTGCTTGGCTTGGTCGTTCTGCTGGTTCCTGTTGTTCTGGCGTGTATTTCCCTGATCCGCTGGCTGGTACCTCCTAGCCAAAGCTCTCATGAGTAGTCCAGGTAGGAGATGTCTTCATATGAAACGAACCGCAGTCATTGTAATCCTATCTTTGCTTGCAGCATTCGTATTTTCTGCCTGCGCGCCCGCAGCCCCCAGCGGTCAAACGCCTGAATTTTTGAATGACATCGGGAAAACACTCATCGAATTAAAAAATGAGCATCCAGAAGGCGAAATAATTGAAAGCTTAGATTCATCCCCAGATTGTGCCGCTATATGCTTTGGGGAGCCGGAGGCGGAATATGCTTATTACTTTTTCGGAACGCAGAGCGGCGATTCTGAAAAGGCCATGAGCGAATGTGAGGAACAGCTGAAATGTGCGGGCTTTGTCACCACCGCAAACATACTTTTCCCAGACATGGAAGATGACATGTCCTTTGAAGATTTTTTCTCCTTGATCGGTGTGGACGATTATGAGTATTTCGGGGAAGATACGCTTGCAGCAGGTTGGTTAAGATTCATGTATCAAGATATGGAAGTAATGGTGAATACAAACGAAATTACTCCTCGTGGCGGATGGGATTTTACTGGAGAAGAAATCGTGAAGCGTGATGCTCCGGTGTCGATTGCAGACCCAGAAATATTAAATACCAATAGTGACCTAGCGGGTGCAGTTATGTTCGATGAAACTATTTTATGAGAACATATTGCTGCAACTGGTGTGTGCATTTCTTTCCCGAGGGATTGTCGAAATAATACATCCCCCTGTCTGTAGACTTATTTCAAGAATTCCTCGCAAATGTTACATTCAGCAAGGAAATAGCAGTATGATATCGCAGAATGGAGATTATCATGAAAAACCTGGATCTTACCGCGCTGCTGCGCGGCAACCCCTATCCCGGACGCGGCATCGTGCTGGGCAGCTCCCCCGATGGGGAGAAGTCCGTCGTCGCCTATTTCATCATGGGCCGCAGCGAGAACTCCCGCAACCGGGTCTTCGTGGAGACCCCTGACGGCATCCGCACCCAGGCCTTTGACCCCTCCAAAATGACCGACCCCTCCCTTATTATCTACGCCCCTGTGCGGGTGTTCGGCACCTCCACCATCGTCACCAACGGCGACCAGACCGACACCATCCGCGAGGGGCTGGCCGCAGGCAAGACCTTTGCCCAGGCCCTCCACACCCGGACCTTTGAGCCCGACGCCCCCAACTACACCCCCCGTATCTCCGGGCTGGTGAAAAAGAACGGTGACTACACCCTGTCCATCCTCAAGAGCGCGGACGGCGATCCCGCCTCCTGCCGCCGGTATTTCTTCGCCTATGAGGCCCCCCGTGCCGGGCAGGGCCATTTCATCCACACCTACATGGGCGACGGCACCCCCCTGCCCTCCTTTGTGGGGGAACCGGAGCAGGTGGAAATCCCCTGCGGCACCCCCGCGGAGCTTGCCGACCTGTTGTGGGACAGCCTCAACGCGGAGAACAAGGTCTCTCTCTTTGTGCGCTACATCGACCGGAAAACCGGAGATTGGGAGACTGTGATCAAAAACAAGCATGCATCAGCCTGACGGACGGCCGCAGGCCGCCTCAGATACACACAGTCCGAGGGCGGCCCGCGGCCGCCGCTCACTTGACGGAGGTTTATCGCAATGACAGAACTGGAACTGAAATACGGCTGCAACCCCAACCAGAAGCCGGCCCGCATCTTTATGGAGGAGGGCGAGCTGCCTATCCAGGTGCTCAACGGAAAGCCGGGCTACATCAACTTTCTGGACGCCTTCAACTCCTGGCAGTTGGTGAAAGAACTAAAGGAGGCCACCGGACTACCCGCCGCCGCATCCTTCAAGCACGTCTCCCCCGCTGGCGCCGCCGTGGGTACCCCCCTCACCGACGTGGAGCGGAAAATCTACTTTGCCGAGGATATGGAGCTCTCCCCCATCGCCTGCGCCTATGTCCGCGCCCGGGGCGCTGACCGGCTGTGCTCCTACGGCGACTGGGCCGCCCTCTCCGATGTGTGCGACGCCGACACCGCCCGCTACCTGGCCCTGGAGGTATCCGACGGCGTGATCGCCCCTGGCTACACCGACGAGGCCCTGGCCATCCTCAAAACCAAGCGCAAGGGCGGCTATAATGTGGTGCAGATCGACCCGGACTACGCCCCCAAGGCCGTGGAGCACAAGGACGTCTTCGGCATCACCTTCGAGCAGGGCCGCAACAGCTTCGCCATCAGCGAGGCCCTGCTGGACAACATCGTCACTGACAACAAGGAGCTGCCCGAGTCCGCCAAGCGGGACATGCTCATCGCCCTCATCACCCTGAAGTACACCCAGTCCAACTCCGTCTGCTATGTGAAGGACGGCCAGGCCATCGGCGTGGGCGCGGGCCAGCAGAGCCGCATCCACTGTACCCGTCTGGCGGGGAACAAAGCGGACAACTGGCTCCTGCGGCAGCATCCCAAGGTGCTGGGCCTCTCCTTCGTGGACGGCATCCGCCGTCCCGACCGGGACAACGCCATCGACGTCTACCTCTCCGACGAGTACGAGGACGTGCTGGCCGACGGCGTGTGGCAGAACACCTTTAAAATCCGGCCCGAGGTGCTCACGGCGGAGGAGAAAAAGGAGTGGATCGCCCGCCAGTCGGGCGTGACCGTGGGCTCCGACGCCTTCTTCCCCTTCGGCGACAATGTGGAGCGTGCCCGCAAGAGCGGCGTACAGTACATCGTCCAGCCCGGCGGCTCCATCCGGGACGACCATGTCATCGCCACCTGCAACAAGTACGGCATCGTCATGGCCTTTACCGGTATGCGGCTGTTCCACCACTAATGGAGGCACACCGCTACGGTCTGAGCGCCGCCGCTCTCAAATATCTGGCCGCGCTGTTTATGCTGGTGGATCATATCGGGATGGTCTTTCCCACCATGCTGACCGAGCTGGGCCTGCCCACCTGGGCGGATGGGCTGCCCCGGCTCATCGGGCGGCTGGCCTTTCCCATTTTCGCCTACTTCGTAGCCGAGGGCTGCCGCCGCACCCGCTTCTTCCACCGCTATCTCATCCGGCTGGGAGCGTGTGCCCTTCTCTCCCAGGCACCCTTCACCCTGGCCACCGGCGTCTGGGGCGGAAGTGTGCTCCTCACCTTCTTCCTCAGCGCCGGAGCCATCTATGGCTATGAGCGTCTGTCCAAAGCAGAGCACGGCCCAGCCGTGTCGGCCATTCCCCTGTTCGCGGCCTGTGCGCTGGCACTCCTGCTCAACGTGGACTACGGCTTTCCCGCCGTGCTCCTGATCTTCGCCCTTTACCTCTGCGGTGATAATCGCCGCCGAAAGCTGCTCTGTCTGGGAGCCGGTCTGGCTCTCCTCTATCTGCTCTACCAGCCCCTGATAGGGCTGCTCTCCCTCCCTCTGTTCCGGCCGGACTGGATGGCGGGCTATCTGCTCCATGCCCTCCCTGTGTTTGCTCTCTACGCATTGTGCGCCGAGGCATCCCTCCTTCTTTTGGCCTGGTACCGTGGGCAATTGGGTGTGCAGAGCAAGTGGTTCTTTTATGTGTTCTATCCCGCGCACCTGCTGGGCCTATGGGCCCTGGGGCTGGCGCTGAATTGAGGTGTAAGCAATGAATGTTTTGATTGTCGGCGGCGGCGGGCGGGAGCACGCCATCGCCTGGGCACTGTCTAAAAGTGAGCAAGTGGAACAACTTTACTGCGCCCCCGGCAACGGCGGTATCGCCGCCCTGGCCCAGTGCGTCCCCCTCTCCGCCACCGACGTGGATGGAGTGGTGGCCTGGGCCCAGACCCATTCCATTGATTTTGTGGTGGTGGCGCCGGACGATCCCCTCGCCCTGGGCATGGTGGATGCCCTGGAGGATGCGGGCATTCCCGCCTTCGGCCCCCGGGCGGACGCCGCCATCATCGAGGCCAGCAAAATCTTTTCCAAGAATCTGATGGCCAAGTACCACATTCCAACCGCAAAGTATCAAACCTTTACAGAACTCGCCCCTGCTCTGGCCTACATTGAGGCCGAGGGCGCGCCCATCGTGGTGAAGGCTGACGGCCTGGCCCTGGGCAAGGGCGTTATCGTGGCCCAGACGGTAGCCGAAGCCCAGGAGGCCGTCCGCTCCATGATGGACGGCCGCAAGTTCGGTCAGGCCGGCGCCAGGGTGGTCATCGAGGAGTGTATGACCGGCCCGGAGGTCACCGTGCTGGCCTTCTGCGACGGGGAGCATCTGGTTCCCATGCCCTCCTCCCAGGACCACAAGCGGGCCTTTGACGGCAACCAGGGCCCCAACACCGGCGGCATGGGCGCCATCTCCCCCTCTCCCAACTACACGCCCGAGGTGGCCCGCCGCTGTATGGAGGAGATCTTCCTGCCCACGGTGGCCGCCCTCAAGGCGGAGGGCCGCCCCTTCCAGGGAGTGCTCTACTTTGGCCTGATGCTCACCTCCGGCGGCCCCAAGGTGGTGGAGTACAATGCCCGCTTCGGCGATCCCGAATGCCAGGCGGTGCTCTCCCTGCTGGAGACCGATCTGCTGGACATCTTCCTGGCCTGCCGTAACGGCACTTTGGACCATCTGAACATCCGGTGGAAGGACGGGGCGGCCTGCTGCCTGGTGCTGGCCTCCGGCGGCTACCCCGGCTCCTACGCCAAGGGTCTGCCCATCACCGGCCTGGAGGATGCCGGACAGCAGGCCGTGGTTTTCCATGCGGGCACCAAACTGGGAGACGACGGCACGGTGTTCACCAACGGCGGCCGGGTGCTGGGCGTCACCGCCACCGGGCCGGATCTGAACGCCGCGATCGACAGCGCCTACGCCGCCGCGGGGCACATCCACTTCCAGGACATGCACTTCCGCACCGACATTGGCCGGGTTTGAAGCCCTTGCGCCCCAAGGGGTGCTACTGCTGGTTGTCAAATTGGATGCTCCGGTTGGTTGCGTCTATCCGGGCCGTTCTGCTAAGATGAGCCCAAGAAAAAAGGAGGTTCATCACCATGGAATTTCGTGAACGGCTCTACCAGCTCCGCAAAGGGCGGGGCATTTCCCAGGAGGAGCTGGCCCACACCGTAGGGGTCTCCCGGCAGGCGGTACAGAAGTGGGAGGCGGGGGCCGCCACCCCGGATCTCGGCAACCTGTCCGCCTTGGCCGACTATTTTGCCGTCAGTTTGGACTATCTGGTGCGGGGAATCGAGCCCGAAAAGCCCGCAGCCCCTTCCCCTCAGCAGGCTGTCATCCAAAACTACTATACAGGCTGGAGCTATGAGTTCCGCAGCCGCCGCACCCTCCTCGGCCTGCCGCTGGTGCATATCAACCTGCGGGATCGTGGGCTCTGCCGGGCCAAGGGAATCATTGCCATCGGCAACGTGGCCACCGGTTTTCTGGCCATTGGCGGTTTTTCCGCCGGCCTGCTGTCCATCGGCGGCCTGGGTGTCGGACTGCTGACCCTGGGCGGACTGGCCGTGGGGATCGCCGCCGCGGGCGGACTGGCCGCCGGTCTCCTGCTTGCCCTGGGCGGCGGTGCGTTCAGCCTGGGGCTGGCACTGGGCGGCTGCGCCGTCAGCCAGTCTGTCGCCATCGGCGGGGCGGCGGTGGGACAGTACGCCGCCGGAGGCGCCGCGCTCGGCTCCACCCTTGCCATCGGCCAGGACGCCCAATCCTCCTCCGGCGGGCTGGCCCTCACCCTGGACCAGCTCCGCGCCTATGGTGGGAATACCGAGGCCCTGTTCCAGATGATCCACGCCCAGCTCCCCGAGGCCCCTGAGTGGGTCGTCCGTCTGCTTCTTCGCGTTCGCCCCTGAAAAAGAGCCCTTGCGCGGCCGCGCAAGGGCTCTTCCCTTATCTGTCTTCTCTGTAAGCTGAACTGTGTCCACCCGTCCCGGTGCCCCTATCATCACCGTTGAGAAATCTCCATGTATAGAAGGGGATACGGCGCTCCCTGTTCATCGCAGTCTGTCCTTTTATATACACAGAATCCCATGTGCTCATAAAAACCCTTTGCCTCTGGATTCTGTTCATTGACCGTCACGCTCTTAACCCCACAATGCTTCATCCCATATTCAACGAGCAGCCTTCCCAAGCCGTTTCCCCGTTTGTCCGGAACGAGAAACAGCATTTCAAGGCGACCGCCATCTACTCCCATAAATCCGACCGGAGCTCCGCTTTCCTCTCTGGCGATGACAAGCCTTGGAACCAAATTCAGCGCCTCGGGAACGTATTCCTTGATCTGTTCTATTTCACGGCTGGATAAAAAGTGGTGCGTTGCCCTCACGGACTGCTCCCAAATTTTCAGAAGCTGCTGGAGCAATACAGGCTGCCGTTCCTTCACTTCCGCTATTTCCGTATCCTCACCCCATTTGATTGCATTTCCAACATCAGCCTGCCACACAAATGCTGCGACTTCGGTCAGCCGGCTTGCTTATTTCTCATCCAGTGGGAGTGGGTCCGGTGCACGGTGGGTCAGCTCGGCACAGCAGGACTTGGTCAGCTTGTCCAGTCCCTCATCCTGGCGGGCCAGCTCCCCGGAGATCTGCTCCAGCGTCTGCCGCACCTGGTCCAGCTCTCCACAGGCCCTGGAAACCGCCGCGTCCATATCAGCGCGCAGGCGGCCGTAATTCCCCTGTACCCGGTTCAGCCACTGCTCCACCTCGGCCCGTGTCTTGCGGATGCGCTCCTCCGCCTCCGCCTGAACCGCCTGGGCGCGGCAGTGGGCCTCCAGCTCGATACCGGCGGTGCGGTCCTTCACCTTCTCATAGGCCGCCGCTGCGGGCCCCGCCTTGGCCAGCTTTTCCTCGCTCTCCTTCAGCCGGGCCTCGGTATCGGCCAACCGCTGCTTCGCCTTCTCCAGCTCTTCCTCCAGCAGGGAGATCTCCAGCTTGCGCTCCTCCGCCTCCTTGTGGGCGGCGGCCAGCTCCTCCCGCAGGGCCTGGAGCTCCTTCTCCTTGGCCTCCGTCTGGGCCTGGGCCGCGGCGATCTCCTCCGCCTGGGCCGCCTTGGCCGCCTCGGCTTCCGCCAGCTCCCGCCGGACGGCCTCCAGCTTCTCCCGGTGCTCCTGGTTCGACGTCTCAATATAATTCAGCACATCCTGCTTCTGAAACCCGCCAAAGGTGGACGTGCGGAACTGAAGTTCGGTGTCGCTCATACGGCACACCCCTTTTCTACAGAATCAGAGCTATTTTATCACAATTCCCGCTATAACACAAGCGCCACCCAGGCCATAGCTATCTGCACAATTCTTTCTTCTCCCTACTTGCGGTTTTGCGCAAAATCAACTATAGTTATAGTTGGCATTACGGCAAAATGTCCGGTCTATCGGGCTTATCCGGCGGTATTCTACGTTCAGAAACATTTGAGAACGGAGGTAGTTTTCCCATGACCTATCTGGCCCACATTGCCGGCGACGGCCGGAAACAGACGGCGGCGGAGCATCTCAATGGGACGGCGGAGCGGTGTGCCCTCTTTGCCGCCCCCTTCGGCGCGGAGGAGCTGGGGCGGCTGGCCGGCCTGAGCCACGACCTCGGAAAATACTCCATGGAATTTCAGCGCCGCCTTGCCGGCGGCCCCAAGGTGGATCACGCCACCGCCGGCGCCTTTGCCTGCTGGCGTATGGGGCAGCCTCTGGCCGCCTTTGCGGCGGCGGGGCACCATGGCGGCCTCCCGGACGGAGGCACTCAGGGAGATTCCCCGGATGCCGGAACCTTTTTGGGACGGATGAAGCGCGCGGAACGGGGCGGGCTGCCCGACTGCTCTGCTTGGACGGAAGAGATCGCCCTTCCCTCCCCCGCCCCTCCCCCCTGCGGCACGGAGCCGCTGTCCCAGATGTTCTTTACCCGGATGCTGTTTTCCTGTCTGACGGACGCGGATTTCCTGGACACTGAGGCCTTTATGGACGGCTCCCCCCGGCCGGAGCACCCCGCCCCTCTGGATGACCTTTGGGAGCGGCTCCAGCGCCATATCTCCGGCTGGTTTCCCCCTCAGGGAGAGCTGAACTCCCGCCGCTGCGCCGTTCTGGAGCAGTGTATCCGGATGGGCAAAACCCAGCCCCCCGGCCTGTTTACCCTCACCGTCCCCACCGGGGGCGGAAAGACGGTGGCCTCTCTGGCCTTCGCCCTGGCCCAGGCCAGGGCCAGGGGGCTGCGGCGGATCATCTATGTGATCCCCTACACCTCCATCATCGAGCAGACCGCCCAGGAGTTCCGAACCATCCTGGGGGCGGAGAACGTGCTGGAGCACCACTCCAACGCCGCCTATGAAATCGACGCCGAGGCCACTCCAAAAACGGTCCGCCTGGCCCAGGCCGCGGAGAACTGGGACATGCCCGTGGTGGTGACCACGGCGGTGCAGTTCTTCGAATCCCTCTATGCCAACCGCCCTTCCCAGTGCCGCAAGCTCCACAACCTGGCCGGAAGCGTCATTCTCTTCGACGAGGCCCAGCTGCTCCCCCTCCCCTGCCTGCGGCCCTGCGTCCACGCCATCGCCCAGCTCGTTCAGCATTACGGTGCTTCCGCCGTCCTCTGTACCGCCACCCAGCCCGCACTGGGGCCGCTCTTTGCGGAGTTCCTGCCCGGCCGTCCGGCAGTGGAGCTCTGTCCGCCGGAGCTGTGTCCCCCGGAATCCTTCCGCCGGGTGTGCTTCCGCCAGGCGGGCCGGCTGGACTGGGATACACTGTCCGGACAGCTCCAGCAGCACGAGCAGGTGCTCTGCGTTGTCAACAGCCGCAAGAGCGCCCAGGAGATCTTTACGCGGCTCTCCGGCGAGGGGAACTTTCACCTCTCTACCCTCATGTATCCCGCCCACCGGCGCGCCAAGCTGGAGGAGATCCGCCGCCGGCTCAAGGAGGGGCTCCCCTGCCGGGTGATCTCCACCTCCCTGATCGAGGCCGGGGTGGATGTGGACTTTCCCGCCGTGTTCCGGGAAGAGGCGGGCCTGGACTCCATCCTCCAGGCCGCCGGCCGGTGCAACCGGGAGGGCAAACGCCCCGTCTCGGAGAGCATCGTCACCCTTTTCCAGGGGGAGGCCGCCCCGCCGCCTCTGTTTCAGACCGCCATCGGCGCAGGCCGCATGGTGCTGGAGCAGTATGACGACATCGCCTCCCAGGAGGCGATCCAGGCCTATTTCCATACGCTCCTGGAGCTGAAGGGGGCGGAAGCGCAGGACATATATGGTATTCTGCCCAAGATTCGCACGGAGCTGCTCCCCTTCCAGTCGGTGGCGGAGCGTTTCCACATGATCGACAGCCCCACCCGGACGGTCTACATCCCATTGGGCGCGGGCGCGGAGCTGGTCGGACGGCTTCGGGCCGGAGAGCGGAGCCGGACGCTGTTCCGCCAGCTCGGCCAATACGGCGTATCTATCTACGAAGAGCACTTCGCCGCCCTGGATCAGGCCGGGGATCTGGAGCGGCTGGAGGATGGCTCCGCTATCCTTGCCACCCTGTCCCTCTATTCGGAGGAAACCGGACTGTCTCTGGAGGCGGACTGTGGAAAGGGACTGTTTATCTGAGAAGAAAAGGAGTGAACGCCTATGTCCATTCAGCTGGAGGTCTGGGGGGATTATGCCCTCTTTACCCGCCCGGAGATGAAAGTAGAACGGGTGAGCTACGATATCATGACCCCCTCCGCCGCCCGGGGGCTGGTGGAGGCCATCTACTGGCATCCTGGGCTGAGGTGGATCATCGACCGCATCCATGTGTGCGCTCCCATCCGCTTCACCAACCTGCGGCGCAACGAGGTCAAGTCCACTCTCTCCGCCCGCTCGGCCCGGACGGTGATGGAGCGGGGCAAGGGAGAGCTGTATCTGTGCACATCCGACGACATTCAGCAGCGGGCCGCCCTGCTGCTGCGGGATGTGCGGTATGTCATTGAGGCCCATTTTGACATGACCAGTCAGGCCGCCCCCGGAGATAATCCGGGCAAGTTTCAGGACATTGTCAAGCGCCGCATCAAAAAGGGGCAGTTCTACCACCAGCCCTGCTTCGGCTGCCGTGAGTTCCCCGCCCATTTCCGCTGGTGCGAGGAGTTGCCCCCCTGCCCGAAGGAGCTGCTGGGAGAGCGCGACTTGGGCTGGATCCTGTACGATATGGACTATACAAATCCGGAGGATATCCGCCCCCTGTTCTTCCGCGGCACCCTGCGGGACGGGGTGCTGGAGGTGCCCGCCCGGGACAGCGGGGAGGTGCGGGGATGATTTTGCAGGCGCTGACCCAGTATTACGAAACTCTGGTGCAGGCAGGCGTGCTTGCCGGCCCCGGCTGGGGGCCGGTCAAGGCCTCCTATGCACTCTCTATCGCCGCAGACGGGACGCTGGAGCAGGTTACGTCCATTCAGACGGAGCAGCTCCGAGGGAAAAAGACTGTGCTCGCCCCCCAGGTGCTCACGCTCCCTGCTCCGGTCAAACGCACAGTAGGGATCGCCGCCAATTTTCTGTGCGATAACTCCGGCTACATTTTGGGCGCAGACAATAAGGGCAACCCTCAGCGCTCCCTTGCGTGCTTTGCCGCCTGCAAGGCGCTTCATACCTCTGTTTTGGGGAGTGTGGATTCCCCCTCCGCTCAGGCCCTGCTGGCCTTCTTCCGCACCTGGATCCCGGAGTATACACTGGAGCATCCCGCTCTGGCAGAGTATCGGGAGGACATACTGTCCGGGGCCAATCTGCTCTTCCGTTATAATGGAAGCTATATCCATGAAGATCCCGAGATTCGGCGTGCCTGGGAGCGCCGCTATCGCGCCGATACCGACAGCCCAAGAGGTATCTGCCTCGTCACCGGCGAGGAAGGGCCGGTGGAGTCCGTTCACCCGGCCATCAAGAATGTGTCCGGCGCCCAATCCAGCGGCGCAGCTCTGGTCTCTTTCAACGCACCGGCGTTCTGTTCCTACGGCAAGGAGCAGAACCTCAACGCCCCTACCGGCAAATACGCCGCCTTCGCCTATACGGCCGCCCTCAATTACCTGCTGGCCGACCGGGAGCACGTCTACCGGCTCGGGGACGCCACCGTCGTCTGCTGGGCCAAAGGCGGCGGCGACGCCTACCAGGCCTTTTTCGGCGGGGCTCTGCTGGGGGCGCCGACGCCGTACAGCGCCGCGGATCTCCGCGGCATGACCGCACAGCTGTGCCAGGGAATCCCCGTGGACTTTCAGGAGGACAAGCTCGACCCCAACATGGATTTCTATATCCTAGGCCTCTCCCCCAACGCCGCCCGGCTGTCAGTGCGCTTTTTCCTCCACAATACCTTCCGGGGATTCCTGGAACACATCCAGTCCCACTACCGGCGGCTGGAGATCATTCGCCCCTCCTATGACAAGTTTGAGACCCTGCCCATCTGGAAGCTGCTGGACGAAACGGTAAACCAGAACGCCCGGGACAAGTCCCCCGCCCCCGATCTGGCCGGCGAGGTTCTGCGGGCGGTGCTGAACGACACCCGATATCCGGCCACGCTGCTCAACGGCGTCGCCCTCCGCATCCGGGCGGAACGGGAGGTCACCCGGGGCCGGGCCGCCATTCTGAAAGCCTATTACACAAAGCTGGCCGAGAGTACCGGCCGCGAACATCCTGATATACCGGAGGAGGTCTTACAAGTGTCTCTCAATCCTGACGCCACCAATGTCTCCTATCTCCTGGGGCGGCTGTTCTCCGTGCTGGAGGCCGTCCAGGCCGCTGCCAACCCCGGCATCAACGCCACCATCCGCGACAAGTATTTCAGCGGAGCGTCGGCTACCCCTGCCGCGGTATTCCCCGTCCTGGTCAATCTGGCTCAGAAGCATCTGAAAAAGCTGAACGCCGCCAACCGCGGTCTCTCCATCGCCTATGAGAAGCAGATGACCGAGCTGCTCTCCAAGCTGGGTACGGAATACCCCGCCCACCTGAATCTCCCCCAGCAGGGTTCGTTCCAGCTGGGTTACTATTTCCAGACTCAGGCCCGCTATCAGAAGAAGGAGGAGAAGTAATATGTCCGAGCCTATCAAAAACCGCTATGAATTTGTCATCCTGTTCGACGTGGAGAACGGCAATCCCAACGGGGATCCGGACGCGGGCAATATGCCCCGGGTGGATCCGGAGACCGGCCTGGGCATTGTCACCGACGTGTGCCTGAAGCGGAAGATCCGCAACTATGTGGAGACGGTGAAGGAGGACGCCACCGGCTACCGCATCTATGTCAAGGACGGCGTGCCTCTCAACCGCAGCGACGCCGAGGCCTACGCCGCCCTGGACGTGGACGAAAAAACCGTCAAGGAAAAGAAAAAGGCCGATCCCGACCTGGATCGGAAAGTCCGGGACTGGATGTGCGCCAACTTCTACGATGTGCGCACCTTCGGCGCGGTGATGACCACCTTTGTGAAGGCCGCTCTCAACTGCGGCCAGGTGCGGGGGCCGGTGCAGCTGGGCTTTGCCCGCAGCGTGGAACCCGTCATTCCTCAGGAGGTCACCATCACCCGCGTGGCCATCACCACCGAGGCCGACGCGGAGAAAAAGGGCACTGAGATGGGGAGAAAGTATGTGATCCCCTATGGTCTCTATCGCTGCGAGGGCTACGTCTCCGCCAACCTGGCCCGCAAGACCACCGGCTTCTCCGAGGAGGATCTGTCCCTGCTGTGGGAGGCAATCCTCAATATGTTCGAGCACGACCACTCCGCCGCACGGGGCAAGATGGCCGTGCGGGAGCTGATTGTCTTCCAGCACGACAGCGAGCTGGGCTGCGCCCCGGCCTGGAAGCTCTTTGAAGCGGTACATGTCACCCGGAGGGATCCCGGTGATCCCGCCCCCGCCCGCTCCTATCAGGATTACTCCGTCACGGTGGACGAGGCCGCCCTCCCCGCCGGAATCACCTGCCGGCGGATGGGGTGAACTTCCGCGAGGAGGAGTTTCTCCCCCTCTCCGGCCTTCAGCACTTTGCCTTCTGCCGCCGCCAGTGGGCGCTGATCCACCTGGAACAGCAATGGCAGGAAAATCTGCGCACCATAGAGGGCCAGCTCCTCCATGACCGCGCCCACGACGCCTCCCTTCGGGAGCGGCGGGGCGATACTCTGGTTCTCCGCAGTCTGGCGGTGGCCTCCCCTGCCCTGGGACTGTCCGGCCAGTGCGACGTGGTCGAATTTCGCGCCGCGCCGGAGGGCGTCCCCCTCGCGGGCGAGGAGGGCCGCTGGCTGCCCTTCCCCGTGGAGTACAAGCGCGGCCGTCCAAAGCCTCACCAGGCGGACGAGCTTCAACTGTGCGCCCAAGCCATGTGTCTGGAGGAAATGCTGTGCTGCCCCGTCCCGGAGGGCTCGCTCTACTACGGCGAAACCCGCCGGCGCACTCCGGTGCGCTTCTCTCCAGAGCTGCGCCGTCAGGTTCAGTCCGCCGCAGAGGAGATGCATCAGCTCTTCCGGCGGGGCCACACCCCCAAAGCCAGGCCGGGCAAGTTCTGCGGCGCCTGTTCTCTGAAGGAGCTGTGCCTGCCGCAGCTGATCCGGCGGGAGTCCGTATCCGATTATCTGAACCGGGCCATGGAGGAAACGCCATGAGACAACTGTTGAACACCCTCTTCGTGACCTCGGAGGACATCTATCTGTCCCTGGACGGCGAAAATGTGGTCGCCAGCCGGGAACATCAGGAGGCCGCCCGCTACCCGCTCCATACCTTGAGCGGCATTGTCTCCTTCTCCTACCCCGGGGCCTCTCCCGCCCTGATGGGCGCCTGCGCCGAGCGCGGTATCTCTCTGGCCTTCTGCACGCCGCGCGGGCGGTTTCTGGCCCGGATCGCCGGGAGTACCTCGGGAAACGTCCTGCTCCGGCGTGCCCAGTACCGCACGGCGGACGAGCTCTCCGCCAGCTGCCGCATTGCCCGCAGTATGATCTTCGGCAAGGTCTATAACGCCCGCTGGAGCATCGAGCGCACCCGAAGAGATCACGGGCTCCGGCTGGATTCCGCCAGCCTGACAGCCTCCGCGTCTCATCTGAAAGAGCTTCTCCCCCAAATCGCCGCGGCCGCCTCTCTCGAGCATCTGCGCGGCCTGGAGGGCGCCGGAGCAACCCTCTATTTCGGGCAGTTCGACCAGCTGATCTTGGGTGAAAAGCCCCTCTTTTCCTACCAAAGCCGCAGCCGCCGTCCGCCGCGGGATCCTGTCAACGCCCTGCTCTCCTTTGTCTACAGTCTGCTGTCGCACGACTGCGCCTCCGCACTGGAGAGCGTGGGGCTGGATTCCTACGTGGGCTTTCTCCACCGGGATCGCCCCGGCCGGGCCTCTCTGGCCCTGGATCTGATGGAGGAGCTGCGCCCCTGTATGGCCGACCGGTTCGTTTTAACCCTGATAAACAACCGAATAGTGGGGCGACAGGACTTTGACTTTCTGGAGAATGGGGCGGTCTTTTTGAGTGACTCCGGCCGCAGAGCCGTTCTGAAGCGCTGGCAGGAGCGGAAAAAGGAGTCTCTAACCCACCCCTATCTCCAGGAAAAGCTCTCTTGGGGACTGGTTCCCTATCTCCAGGCGCTGCTTCTGGCCCGCTGCCTCCGCGGCGATCTGGACGCCTATCCGCCCTTTTTGTGGAAGTGAGGCCATTATGCTGGTTTTGATTACCTACGATGTCAATACAGCGGATGCCGCCGGGCGCAAACGCCTGCGGCAGATCGCCAGGCAGTGCGTCAACTACGGCCAGCGGGTTCAGAACTCCGTCTTTGAGTGCAAGCTGGATCCGGCCCAGTACAAGCTGCTTCAAGCCAAGCTGTGTGCGATCATGGATCCCGAACGGGACAGCCTCCGCTTTTATTCCCTGGGAAATCGCTATGAGCAGAAGATCGAGCACTTTGGCTTTAAGCAGACCTACCTTCCAGACGAACCTTTGATTTTGTAGCGTGCGAAGTCCAAGATGACACGCCTTCTCCGGCCGGTTCGCACCCAAAAAGCATAAAGGAAAGCTTAATGGAGCATAGGCGCGTTTGTTTTTGTATGCTCAGCCTTCTTCCCCTTGTGCAAATAAGCAAATTGAGCCAAGCAAACTCTCTGCTCTTTGGTAAAGTTTGCTGTCGCACCCCTCGCGGGGTGCGTGGATTGAAATTCCCTCCTTAATTTGGTATTTCGATGACCGCCCAGTCGCACCCCTCGCGGGGTGCGTGGATTGAAATTCAGACTGTAGGCTAGAAATCTTGTCCTGAGTCAGGTCGCACCCCTCGCGGGGTGCGTGGATTGAAATACCTGGGACATGGCCCAGCGTGTCAAGCCGCTGCTGGTCGCACCCCTCGCGGGGTGCGTGGATTGAAATTGGTGGGCCATGGGGTTGACCATGTGCTCCTCCGTCGCACCCCTCGCGGGGTGCGTGGATTGAAATCCGCACCGCGACATTCACCTTCCCCGGGGACCCGTCGCACCCCTCGCGGGGTGCGTGGATTGAAATAGATAGGTCATGTCCAACACCCCCTTTTCAGGCGTCGCACCCCTCGCGGGGTGCGTGGATTGAAATCGTAATCATGAGGCATCACCCCCCAATCAAGAGGTCGCACCCCTCGCGGGGTGCGTGGATTGAAATACAAAAGGTCTGGAGTGTGGTAGAACAGAAAGGGTCGCACCCCTCGCGGGGTGCGTGGATTGAAATCCCAGGTGTCTGCCCCTCCCGGCGGTTGGTCTAGTCGCACCCCTCGCGGGGTGCGTGGATTGAAATTCAGACTGTAGGCTAGAAATCTTGTCCTGAGTCAGTCGCACCCCTCGCGGGGTGCGTGGATTGAAATCCTTGAATGAGCCGCATAGCTTGGGCAGCCTGTGTCGCACCCCTCGCGGGGTGCGTGGATTGAAATGGCTTTCTCCGGCCGCTCCTGATCGACCGGGAGAAGTCGCACCCCTCGCGGGGTGCGTGGATTGAAATCGGCACCTATGTCAAGGACGGGGATGCCCGGCGGGCGGTCGCACCCCTCGCGGGGTGCGTGGATTGAAATCTCGATGCGGCAGTAGGCCAGCAGGCTGGCCCGGTCGCACCCCTCGCGGGGTGCGTGGATTGAAATGCCCGCATTATCATGCAATAGTTTTTGGACTCCACGTCGCACCCCTCGCGGGGTGCGTGGATTGAAATAGAAAAGGCTTGGCTTGATTGGGTTGAGATTCCCTGTCGCACCCCTCGCGGGGTGCGTGGATTGAAATTAACGGAATACGTGATTTTCTCACAAAATCCAGCCGGTCGCACCCCTCGCGGGGTGCGTGGATTGAAATTCTGGCCCGTCTCCACGTCCTCCCCGGTCAGGAGTCGCACCCCTCGCGGGGTGCGTGGATTGAAATTTCAATATAAGCGAAAATAAGTGTTGACAAGACGAGTCGCACCCCTCGCGGGGTGCGTGGATTGAAATTTGCCAAAGCGCTGGGCCATGGTATCCATGGCCACTGGTCGCACCCCTCGCGGGGTGCGTGGATTGAAATCACCACATCCACCACGTCGCCCGCTTGGATGCTCGTCGCACCCCTCGCGGGGTGCGTGGATTGAAATTACCTCGCTAAATGTACTGGCTACCACACCCGTGGTCGCACCCCTCGCGGGGTGCGTGGATTGAAATATGGCTCAGGACATCGATGAATGTGAGGACCCGTCCGTCGCACCCCTCGCGGGGTGCGTGGATTGAAATAACAAGTACAGGGGAAGGGCCGATGAGGACGCCAGACGTCGCACCCCTCGCGGGGTGCGTGGATTGAAATCCTGGGTGAGAATGGGTATAGCCTGGAGTACTGGGTGGTCGCACCCCTCGCGGGGTGCGTGGATTGAAATCGTCTTGCCGTTTTTCTTGGGCAGCTCGTCGTAGGTCGCACCCCTCGCGGGGTGCGTGGATTGAAATCTCCGCCGCCCGTCCGGCCCGGAGGAGGGCCCGGTCGCACCCCTCGCGGGGTGCGTGGATTGAAATCGCCAAAGACGCCGCTGGTGGTCTGGATGATATGGGAGTCGCACCCCTCGCGGGGTGCGTGGATTGAAATGGTGAGCCTTACGGGCGACATTGAGGAGGCCCTTGGTCGCACCCCTCGCGGGGTGCGTGGATTGAAATATGGGTGCTCCCATGTTTTTCCCCGACCTCGCTCAGTCGCACCCCTCGCGGGGTGCGTGGATTGAAATTGATGAATTGCGAGCATGGGAAAAAACATTTCCAGGTCGCACCCCTCGCGGGGTGCGTGGATTGAAATCGTGGGGCAAAACGCCCATCAGAGTAACGGCGATAGTCGCACCCCTCGCGGGGTGCGTGGATTGAAATCGCGATTGCCTGCAAATCTTTTTCGTCCAGCATGTCGCACCCCTCGCGGGGTGCGTGGATTGAAATAACGGTGTCCAGTCTCAGATGTGCAACATGGCCGCGTCGCACCCCTCGCGGGGTGCGTGGATTGAAATCTGAAACAACTATTGCACGGGTAGGAATCTCGAGTCGCACCCCTCGCGGGGTGCGTGGATTGAAATTTTATTCTTTGCCATCTGGATCCTCCTGTCTTTGCCAGTCGCACCCCTCGCGGGGTGCGTGGATTGAAATGATCAGGCACCGGCCGATGGTGAGGATGGCCTCGCGTCGCACCCCTCGCGGGGTGCGTGGATTGAAATTCGTGAGGTCACGAAAATGATAGAAAGGACGGCCGTCGCACCCCTCGCGGGGTGCGTGGATTGAAATAGCGCCCCGGCTATCAAATGGATAGGGCAAAAATTCGTCGCACCCCTCGCGGGGTGCGTGGATTGAAATAAGGTGAGAACCCAGGAGGCCCCGGAGGGCATCGAGTCGCACCCCTCGCGGGGTGCGTGGATTGAAATACCTCCACCCGGATACATCCCCCGTCCCAAAGCCGTCGCACCCCTCGCGGGGTGCGTGGATTGAAATCACGGATGCCGCCAACAAGCAGTACGTGGACACGAGTCGCACCCCTCGCGGGGTGCGTGGGTTGAAATGCTCTTAATCCTACTAACCTTGATATTGCTCGTGCGTCGCACCCCTCACGGGGTGCGTGGGTTGAAATAAAATAGTGCGGGGTGTCGTCCAACTGGTAGTCCGTCGTACCCCTCACCGGGTACGTGGGTTGAAATAATCTGCCGGAGCTGATGGCCATGTTCAAAGAGATGTCGCACTCCTCGCGGGTGCGTGGATTGAACTGTCTTACAGGGGCGCCTGAGCCGTTTACAGGAGCCACCGCATAGCGGCGCGGGTTGATTCAGATTTTTCACCCCGCGCCTCTATTGTTTGCGCTTCTTTTCGTTGACTGGTCTAGTAGGGAATGATATAATAGGATGATTATGACAAAAACTATGGTGGGAAGATCGTATTATGTGGATTTCAACTGACTGGAAGGACTATGAACTGCTGGACTGCGGCGGCGGCGAGCGGCTGGAGCGCTGGGGCAAGTATCTGTTGGTGCGGCCCGATCCTCAGGCCATCTGGCGTCCGGAGGGGCGGCATCCCGGATGGCGGAGGCACGACGCCCGGTACCAGCGCGCCTCCACCGGAGGGGGCCAGTGGGTCAAGAAGGAACTGCCCCAGCGCTGGACATTGGGCTACAAGGGGCTGACTCTCAACATCAAGCCCATGAACTTCAAGCATACCGGCGTCTTTCCAGAGCAGGCAGCCAACTGGGACTTCGCCATGGAGCGCATCCGTTCCGCCGGGCGGCCCATCCAGGTGCTCAACCTCTTTGCCTACACCGGCGCGGCCTCGGTGGCCTGCGCGGCGGCGGGAGCCGCCGTGTGCCACGTGGACGCGGCCAAGGGCATGGTGAGCTGGGCGCGGGAGAACGCGGCCTCTTCCGGCCTGTCTGACGCGCCCATCCGCTGGATCGTGGACGACTGCGCCAAGTTCGTGGAGCGGGAGATCCGCCGGGGCCGCCGGTACGATGCAGTCATCATGGACCCCCCCTCCTACGGCCGGGGCCCCTCCGGCGAGGTCTGGAAGCTGGAGGAGAACCTCTTCCCTTTTGTGGAGCTGGTAGCCGGGGTGCTCTCGGACGAACCCCTGTTTTTCCTCATTAACTCCTATACTACGGGGCTAGCCCCCTCGGTACTGACCTACCTGCTGGAGACTCTGGTAGCCCGCCGGTACGGCGGCCGCACCGAGAGCCAGGAGCTGGGCCTGCCCGTAACTGCCACCGGCCTAGCCCTCCCCTGCGGGGCCACGGGCTGCTGGACCGCCGAATAAGGAGTGATGTGCTATATGAACCATGCAATCATTCAAACAGAGGGGCTCCGCTTCGCCTACGCGGAGGAGGGGGCGGTCAACCCCTTTGTGCTGGACGGGGTAAGCCTGGACATCGAGGAGGGCTCCTTTGTGGCTGTGTTGGGTCACAACGGCTCCGGCAAGTCCACCCTTGCCAAGCACCTGAACGCCATCCTGCTGCCCTCCGGCGGCAAAGTCTACGTGGACGGCATCGACACCGCCGACGAGGATAAACTGCTGGACATCCGCCGCACCGTGGGCATGGTATTCCAGAACCCGGACAACCAGATCGTTGCCAACGTGGTGGAGGAGGACGTGGCCTTCGCCCCTGAGAATCTGGGGGTGCCCCCGGCGGAGATCCGCCGGAGGGTGGACGACGCCCTCAAGGCCGTGGGTATGTACGAGTACCGGGAGCACGCCCCCCACCTGCTCTCCGGCGGACAGAAACAGCGGGTGGCCATTGCCGGTGTCATCGCTATGGCGCCCCGCTGCATTGTGCTGGACGAGCCCACCGCCATGCTGGACCCCATCGGCCGGGCGGAGGTCATGAAGACCATCCGTGAGCTCAACCGCTCCTCCGGCGTGACGGTAGTGCTCATCACCCACCATATGGATGAGGCCGCCCAGGCCGACCGGCTGGTGGTCATGGCCAAGGGCCGGGTAGTGGCCGACGGCGCCCCCCGGGAGGTCTTTCAGCGGGTGGAGGAGCTGAAGGCCGTGGGCCTCACTGTCCCCGAGACCACCGAGCTGCTGTGGCAGCTCCGGCAGGCGGGGGTGGACGTTCCTCTGGACGCGCTGAGCGACGAGGAATGTGCCCAGGCGCTCTTTGATCTGCTGCAAACACGGGCGTGACCTGCGGGCATGCACCAAATGATAAAGGAATGAAGCCATTGGAACCGATCATTCAGACGGAGCGCCTGAGCCACATCTATTCCGCCGGTACCCCCTTTGAACACGGGGCCCTGGTGGACGTGGACTTTACCGCCTACCGCGGGGAGTACCTGGGCATCATCGGCCACACCGGCTCGGGCAAATCCACCCTCATCCAGCACCTCAACGGGCTGCTCAAGCCCACCTCCGGCCGCGTCCTCTTCAAGGGCCGGGATATCTGGGAGAGCAAGGAGCGCACCCGCCAGACCCGCTTCCAGGTGGGACTGGTATTTCAGTACCCGGAGTACCAGCTCTTTGAGGAGACCATCTATAAGGATATCGCCTTCGGCCCCAAAAACATGGGGCTGGACGAGAGGGAGGTCGACCGCCGGGTGCGCGAGGCCGCCCAGTTTGTTGGGTTGCGGGAGGACATGCTGGAAAAATCCCCCTTCGAACTGTCCGGTGGACAAAAGCGCCGGGTCGCCATCGCCGGCGTTATTGCCATGGAGCCCTCCGTGCTCATACTGGACGAGCCCACCGCCGGCCTGGACCCAGTTGGCGTGGCGTCTATTCTGGGCAACATCCACGACTATCACACGGCCAAAAACGCCACTATCATCATCGTTTCCCACTCCATGGAGGAAGTGGCCCGGACGGTGGACCGGCTGGTGGTGATCAACGACGGCCGGATTCCCTTCTCCGGCGCGCCCCGGGAGGTCTTTGCCCACGGGGACGAGCTGGAGGCTATGGGCTTGGGCGTGCCCGCCATGACCCGGGTGTTCCACCGCCTGCGGGCCATGGGCGTGGACATCGACCCGTCGGTCTACACCACGGAGCAGGCCAGAGACGCCGTCCTGGCCAAACTGGGCCATGCCGGTCAGCAGAAGCAGTCTGCACCCGGCGAAAGGGGGGCGGTGTAAATGGCATTGAAGGACATTACACTGGGCCAGTACTTCCCAGGCAACACCCTGCTTCACCGGCTGGACCCCCGCACCAAGCTGCTGTTCACGGTGGCCTATATTGTGGCTCTGTTTCTGGCCAAGCAGGTGGTATCCTACGCTATCCTGTTCGTCCTGCTGGCGGTGCTGATCGCTGTGTCCAAGGTGGGCATCAGGAGTATCCTGCGTGGCATGAAGCCCATCCTCATCATCGTCATTATCACCGGCCTGCTCAACCTGTTCTACACCCGGGGGAAAGGGGCTCCGCTGGTATCCTTCTGGATTTTCACCATCTACCCGGAGGGCATCTGGGCGGCGGTGTTTATGGTACTGCGCATCGCCATGCTCATCACCTGCACCTTCCTGCTGACCTACACCACCTCCCCCATCCTGCTCACCGACGGCCTGGAAAAACTGATGGGACCGCTGAAAACCCTCCATGTGCCGGTGCATGAGCTGTCCATGATGATGTCCATCGCCCTGCGCTTCATCCCCACCCTCATCGAGGAGACGGACAAGATCATGTCCGCTCAGAAGGCCCGCGGCGCCGACTTCGATACCGGCAACCTGCTCCAGAAGGCCAAGGCCCTGGTGCCCCTGCTGGTACCCCTGTTCATTTCCGCCTTCCGCCGGGCCGACGAGCTTGCCATTGCCATGGAGTGCCGCTGCTACCACGGCGGAGAGGGCCGCACCCGCCTGCGCCAGCTCAAGCTAAAGGGCATCGACATCGCCGCTCTGGTCTTCGCGGTGCTTCTGTGTGTGGGCATCGGCGTGCTGCGGCACTTTGGACTTTAAGAAAAAAATAATGGGATTTTAAAGCTTTATGAGAAATATTGCGCTACGCTTGATGTATGTGGGGACGGCCTATCACGGCTGGCACCGCAGCGTAAAGCAAACGTGCCGGCGGCACGTTTGTAGCGTAGGCTCCGCCGGCTGGGCCGGCGGAGAGGAACCGAAGTAGAACGAAAGACTGGAGACGTGAGAGGCCGTCATGCGAAACATTGCCTTAAAACTGATGTATGTGGGGACGGCCTATCACGGCTGGCAGGTTCAAAAGAACGCCGTCACCGTGGCGGAGACGCTGGAACACTCCCTGGCCTCGGTGGTGGGCCACCCGGTCAAATGTACCGGCGCGGGCCGCACTGACGCCGGCGTGCACGCGGAGACCTATATCGCCAATTTCCGCACCTCCTCCCGTATCCCCTGCGACCGGATTCCCCTGGCGGTGAACACCCGGCTGCCCGATGACATCGTGGTGGTAAAGGCTACCGAGGTGCCCGACGGCTTCAACGCCATCGGCTCCTGCCTGAAAAAGGAGTACACTTACCGCATCTACAATTCCCACATACGGAACGCATTTTACGTCAACCGCGCCTGGTTCTATCCCAAACACCTGGACGAGACTGTGATGCAGCGTGCGGCCTCCCACTTTGTGGGTACCCACGACTTCGCGGCTGTTCGGAGCGTCGGCACCGAAACCCGCACCACCGTGCGCACGGTTCACTACTTTAATATCTCCCGCAGCGGAGAACTGATCGAGTGCCGGGTGTGCGCCGACGGCTTTCTCTACAACATGGTGCGTGCCATGGTGGGCACTTGTGTCTACGCCGCCGACGGCAAATTCTCCCCCGATGACGTGCCCGCCATTCTGGAAGGCCGCAACCGCACCGCCGCCGGGCCTACTGTACCCGCCGGGGGGCTCTATATGACCAAACTTTGGTATCAGGAGGACGTCCTATAGCTCACTCTCCTGCCCTTATGTGAACTCTGGAGGTATTTCTATGCCTGCTGCACTGTGGTTCGCCATCGGCGCCGCCATCCTCTGCGCCATAACGTCAGTCTATTTGGGAACGAAAAAATAATTCTATTGCAGGGCCTGCACAAGCGCCCCTTTTATCTGTGCCGCTTATGCCTCTGCCGCATGAAATCCATGAAGGAGCATAGAATGGAAGATATCAACGGCAGCCGTCCCAACGCCGCCCCCAAACCCAAAAAGCGCCCCAACCGTTTTGTCCGGTTCCTGGCCTTTCTGGTGACACTGGCCCTGATGGTGGGCGCGGTCGCCCTGGTGGCCAACTATGACAAGCTGAATTTTGACTTCATCAAGCGCTGGTTCTCCTACCGCACCTTGGCGCGCAACGACAGCGGACAGGCGGAGTCCTTTCATTTTGTTGGGGACTCCTCCAACGCCTTTGCCGTCGTGGACGGAGATCTTCTGGTCTGCTCCCCCAACACCATCCGGCTATATTCGGGCAGCGGTCAGGCCTTTGTGGATCAGGCCGTTTCCATGACAAATCCTGTGGTCAGCACCGCAGGCGGCACCGCTCTGGTCTATGATGCCGGCGGCCGGGAGCTCTTTGTCTACTCCGGTCGGGAGGAGGTCTTTTCCCTCACCCAAGAGGACGGCCAGGCCCTCCTGTCCGCCGATGTGAACCAGAACGGCTGGCTGGCCGTCACCAGCCAGGAGAGCGGGCACAAGGGCTCAGTGACGGTCTACGACAACAGCTACAGTCCTCTGGTGCGCTTCAGCCTGTCCAACCGTTTTGTGATGGACGCCGCCGTTGCCCCGGACAACAAATCGGTGGCTCTGCTCACCATCGGCCTTACGGACGGTAATTTTGAGAGCCGGGTGGACCTCTATCGCCTGGACCGCACGGAGGAGGAAACGGAGCCGGACTGGACCTGCCCGGTGGGCAACAACGCGATTCTTGATCTGCGCTGGACCAGCAGCGGCATTTGGGCCCTGGGTGAGTCCGGGCTCTATATTGTCTCCGGGGACGGCGTGCTCTCCGGCTCCTACGACTACGGGGGGCGCTACCTAAAGGCCTTTTCCCTGGACGGGGACGGCACCGCCTCCCTCCTGCTGGGGAAATACCGGGCGGGCAGTACGGCGGAGCTGCTCACCATAAACGCTTCAGGTGAGCTGGCCGCTGCCCTCCCCGTAGAGGAGCAGGTACTCTCTCTCTCCGCTGCCGGGCGGTATGTCGGCGTACTCACCGCCGACCGGCTGGATATCTACAGCCAGGATCTGGAGCTCTATAACACCCTGAACGGCACACAGAACGCACAAAAGGTTTTACAGCGCTCCGACGGCAGCGCCATGCTCATTGACAGCACCACCGCCCGCCTCTATGTCCCTCAATAAATTCGGAGGAAAACCCTATGGCTTATCTGATTGCTGACGGCCTGATTCTGGCCGTGCTGCTGCTCTTCGCCCTGGTGGGCGCCCACCGGGGGTTCATCCTGTCCCTGTGCGGTCTGCTGGCTGTGCTGGTGGCTTTTGTGGGCGCCAGCTTCGCCGCCCGCACCCTCTCCCCCATAGTGGCGGATGCCTTAGAGCCCAAATTCGCCTCGGCCATCGAGGAACAGCTCAACGCCTCCATCCAGCAGCAAGTGGCGGAGGAGGGCTCCGCTGCCCTGTCCCCCGACGACGTGCCTCTGGACGGGGTACTGAACGCCCTGCGGGAGATGGGCTTTTATGAAACCCTGATCAACACCGTGGACAAGGCCGTGGAGAACGGAATGACCTCCGTGGCCGCGAGCGCGGCCGCCGCAGTTGCGGCTGCCATCGCCCAGTCCGCCGCCTACCTGATCCTCTTTCTGCTGGGCTTCGCCCTCATTCTCATTGCCTGGAAGTTGATCAGCCATGCCCTGGATCTGGTGGCGCGGCTGCCCGGACTACATTTCCTGAACAAGACCTGCGGCGCGCTGTTTGGCCTGGTGCAGGCCTGCGTCCTTCTGTTTGTGGCGGCCTGGCTGCTGCAATTCTTCGGGCACGTACTGCCTGAGTCCCTGGTAAACCAAACCCACCTGCTGAAATTCTTCATGACTACCAATCCCCTCTCCCTGCTCAGCGGCCTGTAATCCCGCCCTAAACCAAAGAAAATCAGGTGAAGCTCCTATGTCCATCCCAAACCTTCTCTCCCTCCTCCGGCTAGTACTGGTGCTGGTCTTTGCCGTCGTCTTCTTTCAGCCCGCTCCAGACGCTCATCGCTGGGCGGTGCTGATCTATTTAACCGCCTTCCTCACCGATGTAGCTGACGGCTGGATCGCCCGGCACTTCAACCAGATCACCAAGCTGGGGCGGATTCTGGACCCTCTGGCGGACAAGCTGATGACCTTTACGGTCATTATCTGCATCACCGCCGACGGCATCATCCCTCTGTGGGCGGTCGTCGTCTTTTTCCTAAAGGAGCTGACCATGGCCATCGGCGGCTATCTCATGTACCAGAAACTGGGTGATGTGATCTCCTCCAACTGGCTGGGCAAGACCTCTACCGGCGTCTTTTTTGTGGTCTGCGCCGCGCTGGTGCTCTTCCCTGCCATCCCACGCCCCTGGGCCACCGGACTGATCTCCTTTGCCCTGGCCCTCACTCTGGCCGCCCTGTGCAGTTATATCTTCCAGTACCGGAAGGCTTTAAAGAAAAGAAAACAGGCGTGATTCATACGCAGTTCATAATTTCGAATTAGAATCATTTCTCTGAGGGGACTATTCTCCCCTCCAAAGGAGCTGAATACAAATGCAACCCACACTTTGTTCCAGATGCCATAAAAATGTGGCCGTGATCTTTATCCAGAAGATGGAGGGCGGGACCACCAAAAGCGAGGGCCTCTGCCTCAAGTGCGCGAAGGAAATGGGCATCAAGCCCGTGGAAGATATGATGCAGAAGATGGGCATCAGTGACGAGGATCTGGAGGGCCTGACCAATGAGATGATGTCCGCCTTCGGCGGCGCCGAGGGCATGGAGGGCCTGATGTCCGCGGAGGAGGCCGACGAAGACGAGGAGGACGAGGGCAAAACCGCCACCTTCCCCTTCCTCAACAAGCTCTTTGGCTCGGCTCAAAGCCCCCAGGCCCAGCCCCCTGAGCGGGAGCAGCCCCGCGCCGAGCGCGGAGACAAGGACAAGAAGGGCGAAAAGCAGCCCAAGCGCAAGTTTTTGGAGAATTACTGCATCTCCCTGACTCAGAAGGCCGCTGACGGCAAGCTGGACCGCATCATCGGCCGGGACGAGGAGATCCAGCGCACCATCCAGATCCTCAACCGCCGCCAGAAGAACAACCCTTGTCTGATCGGTGAGCCCGGCGTGGGCAAGACCGCCATCGCCGAGGGCCTGGCCCAGAAGATCTACCAGCGGGACGTACCCTATAAGCTGCTGGACAAGGAGGTCTACCTGCTGGATCTCACCGCCCTGGTGGCGGGCACCCAGTTCCGCGGCCAATTTGAGAGCCGCATGAAGGGCCTCATCGAGGAGATCAAGAAGCTGGGCAACATCATCCTGGTCATCGACGAGGTGCACAACATCGTGGGCGCCGGCGACGCCGAGGGCTCCATGAACGCCGCCAACATTCTCAAGCCCGCCCTGAGCCGGGGCGAGATTCAGGTCATTGGCGCCACCACTCTCACCGAGTACCGCAAGTACATTGAGAAGGACTCCGCCCTGGAGCGGCGTTTCCAGCCTGTCATGGTGGAGGAGCCCTCCATCGACGACTCCATCAGGATCATCCAGGGTATCGCCCCTTACTACGAGAAGTACCACTTTGTCTCCATCTCCCCCGAGATGTGCCGCCTGGCCGTGACCATGAGCGAGCGGTACATCACCGACCGCTTCCTGCCCGACAAGGCCATCGACCTCATTGACGAGGCCTGCTCCGACGTCAACCTCCACAACAAGACCTTGGCCCGGGAGGTGGAGGTGAAAAAGGAGCTGGAGGCCCTGGAAAAAGAGCGTGAAAACCTGATGGTGGAGGCCAACGACCGGGACTACAAGCGGCAGACCACCCTCAAGAACAATGAGCAGCGGCAGACCGAGATCCGCCGGGAGCTGAACAAGCTGACCGCCGAGCACGACTCCCTCATGGGCAACCCCGCCACCACCGAAGCCCTGGCGGCCAACGAGCAGCGGCAGTCCAACTTCCGTCGGGAGCTGGACAACCTGGCCGGAGAGCGGGAGAAGCTCCTCTCCGACGAGGGCAGCAGCCGTGACTATGAGCGGCTGGCCTCCATCAAGAGCCGGGAGATCCAGCTTCAGGACGAGCTGAACAAGCTGGAGGCCCAGAGCGCCCCCCCTCTGACGGTAGAGCATCTGGCCCGTGTGATCGAGCTTTGGACCAAGATCCCCGCCAGCCAGATCCAGGAGGCCGAGTATGAGCGCCTGGCCAAGCTGGAAGACCGGCTGAAGGAGCACCTCATCGGTCAGGACGAGGCGGTTCACGCCGTGGCCGCCGCTGTCCGCCGTGGCCGGGTGGGCATCGCCTCCAAGCGCAAGCCCGTGTCCTTCATCTTTGTGGGCTCCACCGGCGTGGGCAAGACCGAGCTGGTCAAGCGGCTGGCCATGGACATGTTCCACTCCCCCGAATCCCTTATCCGACTGGACATGAGCGAGTTCATGGAGAAGTTCGCCGTCAGCCGCATCATCGGCTCTCCCCCAGGCTATGTGGGCTACGACGAGGCGGGCCAGCTCACCGAGAAGGTGCGCCGCAAGCCTTACTGCGTCATTCTGTTTGACGAGATTGAGAAGGCCCACCCCGACGTGCTCAACATCCTGCTTCAGATTCTGGATGACGGCCACATCACCGATGCCCAGGGCCGCAACGTGAATTTCGAAAACACGGTCATCGTCATGACCTCCAACGCGGGCAGCGATGCCCGTACCTCCGCCGGTTCCGTAGGCTTCGGCCGCACCGCCGACCAGCAGGGCAGGGAGCGGGCCATGAAGGCCCTGGAATCCTTCCTGCGGCCCGAGTTCATCAACCGCGTGGACGAGATCGTCTACTTCAACAAGCTCACCGAGGACAACTTCAAGGCCATTGCCGCCATTATGCTCCGTGAGCTCCAGGACGCGCTGAAGGAGAAGGGCATCACCTTCACCTGGGACGACGCGCTGCTGGACTACCTGGTGAAGAAGTCCTACTCCATGACCTACGGCGCCCGCAATCTGCGCCGCCAGATTCAGAAGGATCTGGAGGACGACATCGCCACCAAGCTCATCGACAGCTACCTCCATCCCATCCAGAGCATCCATGCCTCCGCCGACGGAGAGCACCCGGTGCTCACCGCCGAATAAATCCAAAAAAGCGCCCCGGCCGCAGCCGGGGCGCTTTTTTGATTATGCGTTGACCTTGGTGATAGAGGCCAGCAGCAGGCGGGTGCCGTGCTGGAGAAACTCCTCCCGGGACAGACCGATGGTCTTCTGAATATATCCCTCCCGGATATCGGCGGTATGCACCATGCCGGACAGGGCGGACCAGAACAGCAGAACCGTCTCCATAGGGGGAAGCTGAGAGCGCACCGCGCCCTCCGCCGCACCGCGTACCAGGAAGGCCGCCAGCTCCTCGTCGATCTCACCGCTCACGCGCAGGATATCCGCAACTCCCTTCTGAGTCTCGTCCGCCTCCTGCACCAGAGGCATCGTGCCCGTAGCGGCATCATAAGCGGTGGGATTTTCATCGTAGAACCGGACGATGGAGCGGCATACCGCGTCGTAGGCCTGATACCAGTCGCTGTGGCTCTCAATGGCCTCGTGAATCTTCTTTTTCAACAGAACCATACCGCTGAGGAGAATGGCATTGATGATCTCCTCCTTGCTCTGAAAGTACACATAGAGGGTGGCCTTGCTGTACTCCGCCTCCCGCGCAATGTCATCCATCGTCGTCTTTTCGGTACCCTTCTCGGCAAATAGCCGCTCGGCGGCCGCTAGAATAGAGCCCCGGTGAAACTCCGTCAGCGCCTGCTTCTTACTCATCACGTCATTCCAGCCTTTCCAATTCAACAATCAAACTTCTGGTTTAGGAAATGATATCATGATTTTCGTTCTATTGCAAGCAGATTTTCAAATTTTCAGTTAGAAGAAAGAAAAAATCACCGAGATAATTATATCGAACTATGCCGAAAATGCAACCCTTAATTTTTGCCTCTCCTCTGTAAAATTCTCTTGCCAAACCGGGAAAGATATGCTATACTTTTTTAGTCGACTGAATTGCAGGGTTAGTACATCGGTAGTGCATCGGCTTCCCAAGCCGAGAAGGCGGGTTCGACTCCCGTACCCTGCTCCACATCGGAGCAAGCTTTGTATCGCTTGCTCCGATTTTTTTATAAGTCAGAGCAAGCTCACACCGCTGTGCGGCGGTTTCATTAAGGGGAAATATCAATTTTAACCGCCCCTTCCAAAAAAGAAGGACATCTGTAAGATGTCCTTCTTTTTGCGTCTCGGCCGCACGAAGCGTCCACCGGTCTTTTGCCCAAACGAAGCAGCCTCCGCCCTCCCTTGCAGTAACTTTTTTCCTCAGAAAAGAGCAGGCCGGGTGTCTGCTTCCAACACCCGGCCGCCCTCATAGGAAAGAAGAGGATACAATGAAAAAGACTCTGTCTCTTGCAAGGAGTAGAATACCCGTTTCATGTTACAAAAGCATGCAAAAATCGTTACGGGAGTATTAAATCTTGACGGAGCCTCCCCAAAAGCGTATCATAGCTGCATAAGGACAATGGAGGAATTTGGTATGGCAAAAAAAGTTCTGCCAGCTGTGCTGGCGCTCATTCTGCTCCTCTCCGCATGCGGGAGCAGGCTTCCCTCCCCCACCGGCACCCCGGCACACCAGGAGCCCTCTCCCACTGTGGCCCCCACACCGGAGTCCACCCCCTACGACGGACCGGTCAGCCCCTTAAGCGGCCTGCCTATGGGCAAAGAATGGGTCAACCGCCGCCCGGTGGCCATCATGCTCAACAATCTGAAAGAGGCCCTTCCCCAGCTTGGTCAGTCCCAAGCTGACGTGATCTACGAAGTACCGGCCGAGGGCGGCATCACCCGCATGCTGGCCGTCTACCAGTCCTTGGACGGTGTTGGGAAAATCGGCTCCATCCGCTCCGCCCGCCCCTACTATCTGGAGCTGGCCCTGGGACACGATGCCATCTACATTCACGCCGGCGGCAGCGAGGATGCCTACGCCAAAATCCGCCAGTGGGGCGTCACCGCCCTCGACGGAGTCAATGGCCCCTACATGAGCAACAGCGAGAACGGAAATCTGATGTGGCGGGACCCGGAGCGGCGTAAGAGCTACAGTCTGGAGCACACCGTCGTCACCACCGGGACCTCCATCATCGAGCGTCTGCCCACCTACGGCCTCCGTCTGGAGCACGAGGAGGACTACCGCTGTCAGATGAACTTTGTGGAGGATGGCACCCCGGCCGGCGGCGCTGAGGCCCCGCGGATCACCGTCCCTGTCTCCCACTATAAAACCGGTGTATTTACCTACGATCCCGACAGCCGGCTCTACCGGGTGGAGGAGTATGGAGAGCCCTATGTAGACGGCGACAGCGGTGAACAGGTGGCCGTCACCAATGTGATAGTCCTCAAGACCGCCTGCCGTTATACCGGCGACAGTCTGGGCCACATCACTGTGGACCTGTCCAGCGGCGGGACGGGCTACTTCGCCTGCGGCGGCAAGGTCATTGACCTCACGTGGAGCAAGGACTTCCCCGACGGCCAGCTCCAATACTATGACCTGAGCGGCTCCCCCATCTCCTTCGGTGTGGGGCGCACCTATGTTGTCATCGTCCCCCTGGATTGCGCGGTCTCCTTTGAATAAAGTCAGAGGGCCCGCTGAGGCGGTCAATAAGCCCTCCTGCTAAAGCGTTCGGAGGGAAGGATAGTATGAAAGGGAACCGTCAGGGTTCCCTTTCATGTTTGATCAAACGACTTTTTGAAACGCTTTCAGAGTTTGAAAAAGTCCAGCAGCCTGTCGGAAAGTCCTTTCCGACAGGCTGCGCGGGCCCTCTGGAACATTCCAGAGGGCCCGCTTTTGTTCAGCCGCAGCAGCCCTTCAGCTCCCGGCAGGTTTCCGGGATGGGCGCGGGGCTGTTGGGCGGGAAGAACTCGTTGACCGGGAACTTCACGTGGCGGAAGATCTCGCAGGGATCGTCCTCGCAGCCGCCGCAGGTGCACTCCTTCTCCGGCATACAGTAGTCATATACCGGCATCAGGAGCTGGGAGTCCCGCTCCAGACGGATGATCGAGAACTGGCCCAGGGTAACATAGATCCGCTTTCCATCATTGCCGAAGCACAGGTCGCAGCCGAAGCAGGCGCAAATGCACGGCGGGATTTCGGTCAGTTCACAGTCGCAGGGGCGGCACTCGCAGACGTCCACCAGCTTCATATTGAGCACGATGGGGTCTACCGCCTCCACCACGGCGGTGGGCAGGTTGGTTTTGCCGATGTTCTGCTCATCCATCCCCTCAAACGCCACCTCGGAGGAGAACACCTTGGCGGTGCCCTCGCTGCCGAAGAGAATCACCCGCTTGTCAAAGACACACAGGCCGCAGACCTCCACAGGCCGGGCCGCGCCGATGAACGCGTCCGCAGTCACGCGGTAGTAGTAGCGGACATCCACAGTGTAGAAGCCCCGGTTAAAGCCGATGGGTTCCACATCAATGTACACGTACAGCAGCTCCGCCTTGCCCGCCTTGATGCTGATGGCGCGGTCGATCACCGCCTGGCAGTTCTGGGTGGGGTAAAAGCGCAAATCCTCGATACAATCCTTGTCTTTGCAAGAATCATAAATCTTCTTCGTGTGTATGCACACGGCCTCGCGGATACAGGCAGTATCCTGCACCGGACCGGGCATGACCTTCTCAGGCATTGCAATACCTCCTAGCAGAGTATTCAAAAGGCCCTTCCTTCCCCGCTCTATTCTATGAACCACCGCCCATTTGGTGCGGGGGCGGAGCGGCGGGCCGGAATGAAAAAGGGACCCAGGCCATTCTATGGCCCGGGTCCCAAAGCCGTGACACTCAGCGCGGCAACACTGTCTTCTTCGTTCTTCTGTGGGCAGACAGCAGATCCCCTGCAATCAGCGCTCCGCAGGCGGACAGCAGTACCGCCCCGATCAGGAGGGCGCAGTTGAGGAAAAAGCGCTCCGGCATGATCAGAATGATTTCATCCGTGGCAGGATTAAACAGCCAGTTGTCTTTGCCGGGAAAAAAGACCGCATGAAAGACGGTAAAGGCCCGGCTGAAGTCCAGCGCCGCCAGGGCGCCCACCGCCAGTACCAGACCGGCGGCCAGCACCCCCGCCCAAAACCCCGGTCCTCGGCCCGCTGGGCGGTAAAACTCCAGCCGGTGCAGCCGCCTCAGGAAGAGGAGCAACGCCGCAGACACAGCCGTAACGCCCAAAACTAAAAAGTCCGCCCGAAAGAGCACCCGGACATCTGCAAAGTGGCTCCGCCCCGACTCCGACCAGGACAGCTCCCCGGTCCCAAAGGGCGTTCCGAGAACGCAGAAGTCCAGCACCTCGTCGTAGGCCTCCCGTATGACCTCCTCCGGCCATCCGGTACGCTCAGGCAGGCGGAGGGCATCGATCTGTATATAGTAAAAGGGCCGGAACAGGATCGGCACCGCAATGGATGCGCTGAGCACCAGCAGGGCCAGAATGACCGTCAAAGCCGCTGTGGCCAGTTTGGAGGAACGCATTTACAGTCACTTCTTTCTCACAGAAAGGGTTATCAGCACCTGAGAGGGCAGGTAAAAGAGCCACATGCCCACCTGGGCAAAGGAAAAGAGCGGTCCGGTATCGACCACCGGCAGGAAGGCCGCCAGATTGTGCAGGCCCACGCAGAGGTCACAGCCCACAAAGAGCAGCAGCCCCAGCCCGAAGCACCGCCCCCGTCGCCCCAGACGCAGGGCGGACACCGTGTTGCAGGCCAGCTCCGCGAAATAACAAAGGGTCACAGCCGTCAGCGGCTCCAGCGCCCTCAGGAGCGCCGCAACCGCCAAGGCCGCAACCGTCAGCCCCACGCGCAGCGGCCACAGCAGGCCAGCGCCCCAGCGGTGCAGGCGCAGCAGGTAAATCGCCTGTACCACACAGAAGCAGGCCACCCCCGCCAGGTAGAAGGAATCAAGGATCAGGAGAAACCAATCCGCTGCCAGCGTAAAGGCCAGCGCGGCGCACACTAGGCGCCCGTCCTCCGTTCCGGCCCGGTCCAAGGCCGCCAAGAAGCACAGAGCCACCGCCCCGTATTTCAGCAGGAGGGCCCAGCCGCTCCCCGGCCGGAGCAGATCCAGCGCCAGAAATCCGAGATAAAGCGCCGCTTCCACCCCGAGGAAGCATCCGGCCTTTATGCGCCCCGCCAAATCCCGTCCCCCCTCCCATATGAAAAACATTATACAACGGCGGGCCGCGCTTGACAAGAAGCACGGCCCGCCGTCCGGTGTATTTACCGCTTGAACCGCTCCAGAAGCGCGGCCTCCCAACGGTCTCCATATTTCAGGCAGACGGCGAAGACGGCCACTCCGGCGGCTCCCAGCAGAAGCATCGCCCACACGGGAATTGTGAGCACCGAGCCGCCCAACGCACAGGCCACCAGAAGGCCCCAGGGCCGTGTGAGCAGTACGATCAGGAAAAAGCGGTGCAGCGGGATGTCGGTCAGCCCCGCCAGAATGCAGATCAGGTCGTCCGGGAAAAAGGGAAAGAGAAAGACAAGGATCAAAAAGATATCCCGCTTCCTGCGTATAACCTCCAGGTACTTGTCCGCCACCCGTTGGTTGACCAGCCGCTCCACAAACCGCTGCCCCAGTACACGGGCCAGCCAGAACACAAGGACGGAACCGCCCGCCACTGCCAACCAGGTCATCAGGAATGAGGGCCACATTCCAAAGAGCACCGCCCCAGCCAGCGCCGTCACGTTGCTGGGAATGGGTGCGATCACCACCGAGAGCAGTTGAATCAGGAAAAAGAACAGGTGGGAATAGGGCGCAAAGCGTTCTATATAATTTCGCATCTCCTCCAACGAGCCAACGGAGGAAAAAAAGCCCGTCTGCCAAAGCAGGAACGCCCCGCCGCCCAACAGGAACACAGCCAGGAGCAGGGTCAGCAGCCATTTATGTCGTTTCATGTCGGTCTGTCGCCTCACCAATCGAATTGTCTATAGGCTACCACGTTTTGGCTCTCTATGCCAGAGGAAATTCCTTAAGATTTCTTTATAAAAACAAAAAACCCACACCAATAGGTGTGGTTTCTGCCTCAGGACCCTTTACCGCTCGCTGTAAATCACCTGGTCGTCGCTGCCAAAGATGAGGTCATCCACGTCGGAAGCGCCGATGCTGTTGTACCATACCATACTGTACCAGCCTCCTTTCTTTGATTGATAATTTTAGTATATACGCTCTTGGGGGAAAATGCAAGCCGTCAATTATAAACTTTACACAAAATTCACATATTAATTTTGGCTGATCCGTCACTCTCCTCCGCCAAATGGCCGACGCGATAGAGTATGGAGTTTTCGCCGGCGGGTACGGCCCCCCCAATATCAGCGCCAAAGATTTGCGGGAATAAAAAATCCCGAAGTCTTTACCGGTAAAGACTTCGGGATTTGGCGCAGAAGGAGGGATTTGAACCCACCCAAAAAATCTATATATCCATTGCAGCTCTAATCTCCACTGTTTTCCGTGTGCAAATCCGTGTGCAATTTTAGTTTCTCCTCCAAAAATGCGTTTATGATTTGGTCTGTTTCCTGGGCTCCGTCGGGGAACACATAACCATAAATCTGCTTAAAGGTGTAATCGCTAGTCCATCCATTCCGGGCCATGGCGTACTGATCTACGACATTGAGCAGTATCATAATAGCTGCATTTGCGTGTCGGAGCCCGTGCACGGTGGTGTCCGTTATTCCAGCCCGTTTGCAGATGGCATGGACATGCTTTCGCACAGTGTCCGGGTGCCACTGGAATACTCTCCCCTGCTGCCCATGGTACATGCCCCGCAGCTTCTCCATGATATAATCCGGGCATCCGACAAGCCGCTGCGAACCTTCGTTCTTTGGGTATTCTTTTATAACCCATTTGTTATCTTTGTCCGGCACCATAGCCCGCCGGACCTCCACCTTGCCACCGTCGAAGTCAACGCAATCCCAATACAGGCCGCATATCTCCGATCGTCTCATGCCAAGCCATACGGCCATAACAATAGGCAATTCGCACGGATCACCCACCGCACAGTCGATAAGTTTCACGACTTCCTCCACAGTAAGATATTGCTTTTGCCTCTTCACCCGCTGGGGCAGCTTTACGCCGGACACGTCCACCCCATAGTCTTTCAGCACCGCAGTCAGGAGCCCATAAGCGTTCTTTATGGTCTTCGCGGATACTTTCTTTGCCTCGTCGGAAACAGCGCGTTGCACGTCCAGGCGCGTGATTGTATGTACGTCTCTGCGCATGAGGCCAGGAAACCTGTGCTTCCGTATCGTCTCATAGCCTCGTATCGTTGTAGGCGACAGCGCTCCTTCTCCAGCCTGGATATAGCGTGATATCGCCTCGTCAACCGTCACCTTTTGTTCTTTGTCCTTGCTCACCAGCATCCCCGTTTTGATTGCCAGCGCTTTCGCATGTGCAACCTCTGGGTCGTCGTCCACGACGGAGATCCGGCGCCCGTCCACCATCACCTGACAGCGCCAGGAATGCGACGGCAGCTCGACGGGTTTCGGGCCGGACAGCTTCGCGGCCTTCACTCGCCTTTTGGCCCATAGCTTTTCCTGTTCAGTCATTGCAAAAATCCCTCCTGTCTGCTATAATGAGGGAGCAGAGCGCCCACAAGCATCTGCCCTTCTATGGCCGCCCCCGGTATTGCGAGTACCGGGGGCGGTTTCTCTTGCTTTCTGTCGATTGCTGTGCTATTCTGTCTACAGGCGCTGCACAACGGCAGGCGGTTAGCCACACCTCCCGAAAGGGGGTGAGGCCCATGCGGATCACACTACATATCGGACGGTTCACCGTTACGATTATTGTGAAAAGCAGAAACCGCCACTCGGCCAAGTGACGGTTTCTAGAGCTTTGCTTTATTAACCTCATACCGGGCTAACCGCTTGTTGCAGCGCCTTTCTATGTCTATTATAAACCGTCCTATATTCTCTTGTCAAGACCGCCTCTCCTGGGGCGGCTCTTTTATGGCCTCGGAGGGTTGCAGGCGGAGCATGGGGTGTAGCCGTAATCAATCGCAGCCTCAACATTGTAAATCCAGTATGCTTTCCCTTCTACATATTGACATCCATAAGTATGGTACTTTTCTCCATATTGTGTCACAATTACTGCTGAATTTTCCCAAAAATTCAACTCAGACTGCATTGCATCTTTTTGTGCTCTTATGCTTCCATACCGTTCACTTAAACTGTCATAGTTTTTTTCTGATATGCGCAATAGTGTCTGTGCTTCTTCTAGTTGTTCACTTTTTACCTGGAGAGAAAAGAAACTAAATGCACTGACTATAATACAAATCACGCACAAAACAGCAAGAACAATTACAACCCAAAATGATAATGTTTTACCCCTTTGGAGTATTACGCTATCGTTACTCTGCTTTGATTCGTTATCGTTTTGTATATTTATTAGGAGTTCAACACTGTTTTCTGGTTCTTTCTCATTACTCTTTGCGAGAACATTTTGGGCTTCCACCGAACTTCCTACCTTGCAAGTTTTGGATTGAATAGCTCCTAATGAAAACAAGCGTTTGCGTTTCTTATAATATAAAAACGTTAGTATGCCGGTGACTGAACAAGAAACTATTATGTCAAACTGCTGATAAATCATGTCCTGCGGTGTATCAAAGAGGCTATAAAGAATAGCACAAAGCATAGAATATGCCGCCGACAAAAAAAGCAGTGCGATGACGCACTTTGGCCCATACCATCGTCTTCTTTTGGGGAGGCATCCCAGCAAAGCGACGACAGACAACACGGATCTAGCTATTGCATAATAGATATCCAGCCAGCTCAATACGGCCATAGTTTCGTCCCACATCCAATGATACAAAACCATGTCTCTGACATACACAATTAAAAGGAAAATACTCAATGCGGTAGATAAGGGTAACGCCACATACGTTAAGAATTTGTGCCATTTCAGCGGTGTTCTTTCCCACATGGTATATTCCATAGAATTTTCATCCCTTTGCCCAATAGTCCGGCCTTAACCGTCTTACATTTATAGAAAATTCTTCCTATTTTTGCATTATTATTATCTTGCAATTATAGAACATTAGTTCTATAATAAACTCAACACATCACCGTTCAGGGGTGGATTACATGACTGCCTGGGAAACGCTGCTCTACTGTGGGATCACGAAACTGCCCGTAGACTTGAAGCAAATCTGCCATAAACTTGGCATTGGTCTATTATCCTATACCCAAGGATACCGCATCATCCAGCGATACGGCCTTTTGCCCGCTCTTCGCGGCGCAGATGGCTTCCTGTTCCGTGTAGAGAACGGCCCTTCCATCATCTTTTACCGCCCGGAGCAAACAGAGGGCCGCCGAAGCTTCACTATTGCACACGAGATTGGGCACTACTGCATGGGGCATGTCTCCGTAGGCGAAAACACACTTCGCCGGAGCGGATCAGACGACCCCATGGAGCGGGACGCAGACCGTTTCGCGGCTCAGCTTCTGGCTCCCTCTTGCGTCCTGCGCGGCTTGAAGCTGAATAGCCCATATGCCATCCGCTACGCCTGCCGTCTCTCCGGCCGGGCCTCTGAGATAGCCGCCGAGCGAATGCGGCGACTTGAGGCGCGGGACATGGAATCCATGCGCCGCTATGGCCGCTCCTGCTTCTTCCGCTCCCCAGTGGAATGGCGGCTCTACTGTCAGTTTGAGCCGTTTATCAAAGAATCTCTTCATCATCCAGATAGGGCATAACATCAATGAGTTTATATAGGGCCTCTATCTGGTCTTTGGTATAGGTACGCTTGACCTTCTTCCCATCCCGTCCCAATATGATTGCATTCACGAGCTCGTCGGACTCTTGTCCGGCGGGCTTTTCTTCTGCTCTGACTTCGTCGCTCTCGCCAGTCAGGTATGCCACTGTGGTGCCCAGCTCCCGGGCGAAGATTGCAAGGGCCTCATCGGATATGGAGCCATTCCCTGCTCTTGCATCTGTAATATAGTTCCGACGCTTCCCTGCCTTGTCACACAAGAACGCTTTTGTCCGGCCCTGCTCTTTAATCAAGCCCTCCAGCCTATCAAAATCTACCAAAATATATCACCCCTTTTTGTGCAACTACCCATTCCCGAACAATTACGCGGATCTCTCTTGACTTCCGCGTTAAAGTTCGGTATTATAGGTTTATGCCGAACAATTACGCGGATATGATTTGGCCGAAAAACTAACTGGTTGAAGGAGAGGCGGATATGGCTCGACAGAAGGGAGGTCAAATGGATCAAAAGGAACGAGGCTTTGCCATCAAAGCCACCTGTTGCACTGCTGCGATGTGCGGAAAGTCCATCTCGGAATCTATCGCGCCCTGTTCCCCGGAATATCGGGACGCACTGCGCTCCCTTCTTATGCTTTCTCCAGAAGCTTGGGGGTCACGGGAATATGCGTGGGCAAATTCGGGTTATGAAATACCATGTCAGGGAGAGCGGCCCTGCAAAGATTGCATTCTGGACAGGCAGATGCCTGTTCACATCCCCGGCTCTCCAGAGGAATGAGTGTGCCATTGTCCGCTTCAATAATGATCTGGACATGCTCGATTCTTCCCGGCTCTCTCAAACAGTTTACCTGATAGTCCCGGTATTCTCGAACCATTGTGATACCTCCATTTCTTGAACCTTCCTTATCTGGAGCATATCACATCTCCGAACAAAATTCAACATAAACAAAACAATTCCGAACAATTTAACGAAAGGAGTTTTGTCCATGGAACGCTGTTATACCTGTCAGGAAGTGGCCGACCGCTACGGCGTGAAGCTGATTACAGTTTGGGACTGGATCCGAAAGAAGAAACTGCCCGCAATCAAGACGGGGAAGAACTACTGTATCCGGCCCCAGGACATCGAAGCTTTCGAGTCGGCCCGTCGTACCATCCAGCCATGACCCGCCGTAAGACGAAGGCCCCAGCGGCCCCGACGGCCTGGTGCCGTCTGCACGAGCGCTACATGAATGACGCATACATCCACCGCCGCCGGTGCTGCCTCAAGGGCCGCCGGGGGCCCTGCAAACACCTGGAATGGCTGAAAGGAGTTGCAAATGAAAAAGGGAAAACGCAAGTCAAGCAGTGAAAAGGCCCTCCACCTTGAAGCCCCTTCCCCTGATACATCAGCTTGGGTTTCTAGCCTTCTCAAACAAGCCCAAAAGGGCCGCCGCGCTGGGAAATAATGCCTCAGCAAAATTAAGCCACATAAACAACATCTCCGCAAAATTTAATAAAATGCCCCCGCCAGTGCTGGAACCACCGGCGAGGGCGGCAAACCTAATTGAAGCAACCAATCAGGCTTGCAGGAAGATTGTACCACAACCTCCCTGCGGCCGCAAGCGCAAGGAGGAATTTTTGTGAACGAGAACGACAGAATCAAGGACTTGGAACTCCAGGCCCGCAACACCCGCCGTTTGGTGGATCGCATCATCTACGCCGCCTATGAAATTAAAGTCCAGGAGCTGATTAAGGCCCTGTGTAACCGAGAGGAGGAGAAGCACAATGCCGAAAGTGTATCTGACCGCTGACCAGCGTCTGGCGGCCCGCTATGACGCCATGGCCCAGCGCCTGGCCGACGGTCTGGCCGTCTACAAATGCCGGAACCGGCTGCGCAACCGGGATATTGGCCGCGCCCTGGGTATCCGGGACGAAACCGTCTCCCGGCTTTTGGGCGGCGACCGCACCGTCCGCCTGAACATGGAAACCCTGTTCAAACTGGAGGACATGGCGAAGGAGGTGAGCTACCATGAGCAAGACTCGAAATGAGCGTCTCTTGGCCCGCCGGGAGGCTGTGCGCGGTGTGGTGGTCACCATCTGCTTTCTAGTGGCCCTATTTGCTGATAGTTGGGTGGAGTGGCTGCTATGAACCGCTATCTGATTACGAGCGTTGCTGCTCTGTTTCTCCTACTGGCGCTGGTTGCACTAGTTGAAATCATCTGGAACCAGGAGCCGGAGCAGCCAGCCATTGAAACCCCGGCGGCAACCACCACCCCGGACCCCACGCCCACCGGCCCGCTCACCATCCAGATCACCGGCCTGGAGGGCGCGGAGA